>Ga0209026_1000065_pt1 | contig 207766 bp, 194 predicted proteins | sample AraplaCL_Col_mCL_FD_184262 | JGI IMG/M metagenome (GOLD analysis project Ga0209026, IMG submission 184262) | Arabidopsis root microbial communities from the University of North Carolina, USA - plate scrape CL_Col_mCL (SPAdes) (version 2) | ecosystem: Host-associated > Plants > Roots >... | reverse complement strand
GCCGGTCCTCAGCAGACCCCATAGAGCAGCGGCCAAGCGTCGACTGCGCACAGAAGCAAGCACTCGGCGAGGGATTAAGCTCATAAGGGATTGACAAGGCAAGGCCCGTTACAGAAGAGCGGTTCAGAGATTCCGTGAAAAACTGAACCGCTCTAGCGCATTTCCAGGAAGTGCGCAGCGGTTTTCCGGTGCGAAACCCGGCGCAGGGTTCCTTTCAGGACAGAGCGGCCGCTGCCGATGTTTTCGGTAGCGGCCGTATCATTTCCGAGCCTTCATTCTGTTCCTGCGTATCTATGTCTCAATGTCTGCGCAAGGTTTCGCGGCATTGGCGAGACGGCGCGATCATGAGGACTCAGGGCCGGATTTCGAACGTGACACTACCATGATGGCGGTGATGGTAACGGCGATCGTCCCGCCATCCATTATCCCAGTGACGGCGCTCCCAGCGGCGCTCGCGCCAGTGGTCGCGATTATGATGGTGGTAGAGCCAATAGCGGCCGCGGTCATCGTTCGGATATCTGCGCGTTCCATGCTCCTGTACGAGAATGATGTTTGAGGCTCCCGCCGACGGCGGATTGGCAAATGATGCAGACGCGGCGGGCAGGGTGGCGGATAGCACCGCACCCACGGCTAGGGCGGCAGTCAACGCGATTGAAGCAAGATGTTTCAAGGAAGTAACTCCTGTTGTCAGCCATGTCCCTTTTCATTGGTAAACGTCAGCATCGCGACAAGGTTCCCCTCCGGTTGATTGGCGAGCCTTGCGATACCCGCGGCGATCGCCGGAGGGACTTATGATTTCAGGAATTGCCGAAAAAAAAGGGGTCCGGCAGGGAAAGCCGGACCCCTTCCTTCTCTGATCGGAGGTCAAATCTGATCAGGTTAGAAGTTGCGTTCGAAGCGCAGGATGCCCGAAATGGTGTCGTCGTTGGCATAGTCGTAGTGAACGTAAGTCAGTTCCGGCTCGACCAGGAGGTTCTTGACCGGGTTGAACTTCAGGTTCGTCGTTGCTTCGAAGATCTTCGAGTCGGAGTAGGCAAGCTGCAGGTTCCACTTCAGCTTGTCGTTGACCGGAACGCCAACGCCGCCCCAAACGGCCCAGTCGCCCCAGCCGCACTTCGCGCCATTGACGGTGCCGTTCGGCGCCGTGCAAGCGGAGATGTCCTGGTTCGAACCGGCATACTGGTTGAGCTTGGAACCATCAGTGTTCCAGCCGCCCATCAAGAAGGCCGTGAACGCGCCGAAGTCGGCATCGATACGGGCCTTGATAGCGCCTTCTTCGACGATCGAGTCGTAACCGCCGACGACCTTGAAGCCCCATGCGCCAGACTTGAAGCCGGCACCGGCTACGACGTTCGGAGCGTAGTGGTTGGCTTCAGACTGTACCCATGCGCCGTTGTAGGTCGTGGAATCCGAAGCGGAGTTGCTGTCTTCGAGCGAGATGACCGCCGAGAAGCCGTTGCCGGCGTCATATTCGTAGGTCAACTGGTTCAGTTCGTACGGGCCGTCATAGATCACGTCGTCGTTGATGACGTCGCCGGCGTAACCCATGTACAGGTTGTACTGCGAGTCCTTCTTACCGACGGTGAAGCCGCCGAGGCTGATATAGGACCACAGCAGGTTGGTGCCGGTAGCATTGCCTTCCTGCCAGTCCCAACGAACGATGGTTTCAGTCTTCAGCGGACCGTATTCGGTGTCGGTCGCGGTGTCGATGTTCAGCTCAGCACGGGTGTGCCACAGCGTGCCCCGATGGCTGTCGCGGTTGTAAGCGTCGTACCACTCACCTTCGGTACGAACCTTGCCGCCGATCTTGAGGCAGGTTTCTGTACCCGGGATGAAGAAGTAGCCTGCACCGTACGCGTCGCAGATACGGACGTATTCCAGCGGCTCCGGCTCAGCGGCAACGATGGCGTCGGCCGCGTGAGCACCGGATACTGCTGCGAGCGCAGCAGCGGAGCCAAGAAGAAGGCTCTTGATGTTCATAATAACTCCAATCTTTCTTGATTGGGCATGAGATAACGCGCCGAAAGTCGACGTGCCCAACCCCATCCCGTTCATGTTCCCTATCAGTAGGTGCGAAGTAATAAGCTTCGCGAACTATTTCCTGAACCTGCTTCACTGATTTGGCAAGATACTAAGAGTGACGAACTATATGCGCGCTACTTGAAAACGGGCGTTGTTGCAAAAATGACGCAATTCGCGAGGTGACGCGGTCGAAGCTCATTTAGGTTTCGTTAAGAAGCCTTTGCTGTGCCGATGCGAAAAACGGTTGCGTCTTTCCATGGTGCGGGCTGCCGCGAAGAATGGCGCGGCCTGAGTAAGGGGAAGGAAAGGAGCCGCAGCTCGCCCGTCTGAGATGGTTGCAGCCAGTGCTCAGTCAGCGGTTGTGCCAATAGCGAAGCCGGCAAACAAAACCGGCTTTCGCTCCCGGATCTATATTCCGTTCTCGGGAAGGGATATCGGCGACAGGTGCGTATTCCTTCATAGAGAGAAAGGAACGCTTCGGTCGCTTTGCTACAGTGCCGCTATCGGATCGGTCTTGCGGAGGTGCGTCCGACGACATTACTGGGGGCGTTAGTTTCGTCGGACGCGGCACTGTCCGGTTCGTGGGTGGCGTACAAACCGGTGGTACTAAAACTACCATCTACCGTAGGTTTCTATAAGCTACCTGAATGGGCTGGCAGCCGCATCGGCTGTGGCGAGGGCCGCATTTTCAAATCCTGATTCGTTGAATAATCGAGCCATTAGATCAATGGCACGCTGCCGGACATTAATCGTGCCTCTGAGCACCGGCAGGGGATGGAAGCCCGAAAGGCGAACGGACTGCCATACTTTATTTTGGCGTGGCGAAACGCTCCATGCCCAAGCTGCCAAGCCTGAAAAAACCAACAGCAAGATCAAATGACTATATCGATGATGAAGAAGGATGGAGGCCTCGCCCGGAATCGAACCGGGGTGCAAGGATTTGCAGTCCTCTGCGTAACCACTCCGCCACGAGGCCATCCGAAAGCAATTTGCGTTGTGGTGGCGCGGATTTAGAATGATCCAAAGAAAACCGCAAGAGGGTTCATTCTGAATTCTGTCCTTTTTTCATCGTGACGGATACGTCGCGGCAAATCGGCGCCTCGACAATATCAGTCGGAAAGCATGATCGGGGAAACCGGAACCGGGCTTCACGGCCTGTCATGGCCTTGCCGCTTGACGCCGGATCGGACTTGGAGCCTTCGCTGCTATGGATTGAACTGAACTGAGATGAATTTGGCGTCCCAAAAAGTAAAGGCGGTCCAGTCTAGGGAAAAAACCGGGCCGCCTTGTGCTGGACTAGAGGTCAATCAAATTCAGCACGCTAATTGTAAGTCGTGCTTAGTATTTGTCAACGGGAATGAGAAGGGACGGGTTCGCATCGGGCAAAGGGATATGGGAACCCGCAGGCGAGGCTTGGCGTTCGGTGACTTGCTCGTCCCGTCGCGAGTGGGCAAATACCTATTCCTCAAGGCAGGGAAAGGCGAACTTGTAGGAGCGCGCGATCAGCGAGCTGGCCGGCCTTTCAAGCTGCCACGAATGCTCCGCCATCCACCTGCAGGCGATTGCCGTCGCTTTGGTGTTGCTGAGATCGGGCGGCAGACAGAAGGCGCCGACGAATTGCTGGAGATAGCGCTCGTAGCGGGAAGAGTTTTTCGGAGTCTGCTTCGTGGCTCGGATGGTCAGGTTCTTCGTTCGCTGCGCCTCGTCGAGAATGCCCTGTATGTAGGCAGAAGCAAGCGAGCGGTCTTCCTCGCACCATTCGTCGAGCTGCTTGCCCGTGACGACATGCCCTATGACCGGCGGCGCCTTCTCCTGCGACTCTTCCTCGCTCAGCGCAGCTTGGGGCAGGAGAAGGAGAAGCGCTGCGGCGGAGAGCGAAAGCCTCATTCGAAAACCTACATCATCGACGAAAGACTGGCAGCCAGAAAGACCACCAGCGGCAGCGAAGTTGCGACGAAAAGAACGAGAGAGACAGGCATCCCAGCCACCTTCTATCCAAATTTGATCGTAACCCGAAGGGCCTCGGGCCGGAAGGTCGATCGGTCACCACACTCAGGCGGTCCAACGTTTTGAAGCGTGGTCCTGTGAAGTTAACATTTTGCTAATGGGTCTTTCGATTTGAGACATTGCAGATTTGTACCACGTCGTCCCGGAGGGGCGCGTCCGAAAGCTGCGACCCGCATTTGAAGATGTCGATTGTTGTTCCTCTGCGACGGCCGTTCATGAATCTCAGTGCCTGTTGCCGCAATGCCTTGAAAGCGCGGCGTCAGGCGATTAAGAAACGCGTAACAGAAAGTAGAGCCGGTCCGTTTGGGTCTGGTTTGGGCAATGAAGGGCGCAAGAGGATAAGATGGATTTCGAAGCAGCGCGCGTGAAGATGGTCGAGAACCAGATCCGGACGACGGATGTCACCTCCCATTCCGTGTTGAATGCGTTTTTGACGGTGCCGCGCGAGAATTTCGTGCCGGAAAAGTCGAAGCTCCTGGCCTATATCGACAACGATATCGAGATCGCTCCGGCAGCAGCCGGCAAGCCGGCGCGCTTCCTGATGGAAGCATCGCCGCTTGCAAAGCTCCTGCAGCTTGGAGCCATCACCAAGCAGGACAAGGTTCTCGATGTCGGCTGCGGCACCGGATATGCGTCCGCCATCCTGTCGCGTCTTGCCGATAAGGTTATCGCGCTCGACAGCGATGAGGATCTTGCCGCCAAGACCAAGGCCAATGTCGCGGCGCTCGGCTATGACAATGTTACCGTCGTCACCGGCGATCTCGAGAAGGGCAATGCCGGCAACGGTCCCTATGACGTTATCTTCATCGACGGCTCGATCGAGCAGTTGCCGCAGGGTCTGCTGGATCAGCTCGGCGAAGACGGGCGCCTGATCACGGTCATCGGCTATGGTCATGCCGCCCGCGCAACCGTTTTCATGCGCGAACGCGGCGCCTTCTCTGAAAACGTCTTCTTTAACGCGTCGATCAAGCCGCTTCCGGGCTTTGCCAAGGCCAAGGAATTCGTATTCTGATTTCCTGAACGGTCCAAGATTGAGGCTTATGGCAAGCGTCTTCGGGCGCCTGTTTTTTATTGTCGCCGCCTGTGGCAGAATCGGGCTCAGCAGAGCGATTCGTCGCGATCGTAACAAAACTGTGCATCACCGGGTTTAGTGCTTTCCAGGTGATTTTTTTCCCGCGGGCAGTCATCTAGGGTGCGCTGATTCGGGTGCCGCATTGGCGGGTTTCCGGTCGCTGAATATGGGAAAACGGGGATGAATATGGCTCAGCCAAATGTAGTGCGTGAACCGTCCATGGAAGAGATCCTTGCCTCGATCCGCAGGATCATTGAAAGCAACGAGCCCGTAGGTGCAAAGCCCATGTCTCCGGCGCATTTTGCCGCTGCCGACGCACCGAACCACGATATCCAGCTGACCGTCGATGAAGAGTTCGCAGCCGCCGATCGCGCTCGAGCCGCAGAGCAGGATCCCCGTTTCGTCGCTGCAAACTCGCAAGTGCCCGCTGCCGAGCAGGAAGGCGCCGGTCGCGGCCTCTCGCTGGCCGATGTTGCCGCGCGTGTCCGTGCTGCTTCCGAGCGTAACGCTGCGGCGTTGCTCAATGCCGGCCGTGAGCCGCAGCAGCCGCGTGAGCTGCCGCCTGCCATCGCTGCCCGCCTTGCCGAGGCCCACGTCGCTGAAGCCGATGTCAGGCCCGCCGTCGATGTGCCGCTGCGAAACGCCATCAGCGATGTTGCGCCCGTCGCTTTACCATCCGTGGGCGATGCAGCCGACCCCAGCGTCGAACATGAGATGGACGAATTGAAACCGATAGCGGCTGCCGTAGCGTCTCAGCCAGCCTTGCCGCTGGAGGCGCCGATTTTCCAGACGCCCGAGCGGCCCGCATCCATCGCGCCCGCATCGGTCGCGATGGAAATGGAAACGTCCCTGCCGCCGTCCCAGGCTGTGTCCGCATCGCCGCTGATGTCAGAGGCTGCCGGCGCGCAGGTTACCCGCTCGTTCGAAGAGCTCGCCGCCATCATCGATGGCGGCCCGCGCCGTTCTTTCGATGAGCTGGCACAGGAGATGCTGCGGCCCATGCTGCAGGAATGGCTCGACGACAATCTGCCGACGCTTGTCGAGCGCCTCGTGCGCGAGGAAATCGAACGCGTGGCCCGCGGACAGCGACGCTGACACGCCTGAGCTTCGGGTAACCGATCCGCCGCTCCGGGCTCCGGGGCGGCTTTTTTATTGACTTGCCCCCAGCCATCCTATTTACAACCCGCATCATCCAATTCTCTAGATCCGGTCATAAAATGCTCGACAAAACATATGATTCCGCCACCGTCGAACCGAAGATCGCCCAAAAATGGGATGAGGCCGACGCCTTTCGTGCCGGTGCGAACGCCAAGCCGGGCGCCGAGACCTTCACCATCGTCATTCCGCCGCCGAACGTGACCGGTTCGCTGCACATGGGGCATGCGCTGAACAACACGCTGCAGGACATCATGGTGCGGTTCGAGCGCATGCGCGGCAAGGACGTTCTCTGGCAGCCCGGTATGGACCATGCCGGCATCGCTACGCAGATGGTCGTGGAACGCCGGCTCGCCGAACGGCAGCAGCCGGATCGCCACACGATGGGCCGCGAAGCCTTCATCGAGAAGGTCTGGGAGTGGAAGGCCGAATCGGGCGGGCTGATCTTCAATCAGCTGAAGCGCCTCGGCGCATCCTGCGACTGGTCGCGCGAGCGTTTCACCATGGACGAGGGCCTGTCGAAGGCCGTTCTCGAAGTCTTCGTCACGCTTTACAAGGAAGGCCTGATCTATCGCGACAAGCGGCTGGTCAACTGGGACCCGAAGATGCTGACCGCGATTTCGGACATCGAAGTCGAGCAGCACGAGGTCAACGGCAATCTCTGGTACCTGCGCTATCCGCTGGAGCCGGGCGTTACCTATCAGTATCCGATCGCCTTCGATGAGCAGGGCAAGGCCACCGAATTCGAGACGCGCGACTATATTGTTGTCGCGACGACGCGCCCGGAGACGATGCTGGGCGATACCGGCATTGCAGTCAATCCGGAGGACGAGCGCTATCAGGGGATTGTCGGCAAGCATGTCATTCTACCGATTGTCGGCCGCAGGATTCCGATTGTTGCCGATTCCTACGCTGATCCGACCGCCGGCACCGGCGCGGTGAAGATTACGCCGGCGCACGATTTCAACGACTTCGAGGTCGGTAAGCGGGCGGGACTGCGTGCCATCAACGTTATGAACGCCGATGCTTCCATCAGCATCAAGGAGAACGAGGATTTCCTCGAAGGCCTCGATCATCCTGCCGCCCTGCACGGCGCCTGGGATGAGCTGGAAGGCAAGGATCGCTTCGAGGCGCGCAAGATCATCGTCCGCATTTTCGAAGAATCGGACCTGCTCGACAAGATCGAGCCGCACAAGCACATGGTTCCGCATGGCGACCGTGGCGGTGTGCCGATCGAGCCGCGCCTGACGGAGCAATGGTATGTCGACGCCAAGACGCTCGCCGAACCGGCGATCGCCTCCGTCCGCGAAGGCCGCACGAAGCTCGTTCCGAAGAGCTGGGACAAGACCTATTACGACTGGATGGAAAACATCCAGCCCTGGTGCGTTTCCCGTCAGCTCTGGTGGGGCCATCAGATTCCGGCCTGGTACGGGCCGGATGGCCAGGTCTTCGTCGAAAAGACCGAGGAAGAGGCGCTGCAGGCCGCGATCCAGCATTACCTTTCGCATGAAGGACCGATGAAGGCCTATGTCGAGGACCTGCTGGAGAACTTCAAGCCGGGCGAAATCCTGACGCGCGACGAAGATGTGCTCGACACATGGTTCTCGTCGGCGCTCTGGCCGTTCTCGACACTCGGCTGGCCGGATGAGACGCCGGAACTCGCGCGCTACTATCCGACGAACGTCCTCGTCACCGGCTTCGACATCATTTTCTTCTGGGTTGCCCGCATGATGATGATGGGCCTGCATTTCATGAAGGATGAGAACGGCGAGCCGGTCGAGCCGTTCAACACGGTCTATGTCCACGCCTTGGTTCGCGACAAGAACGGTCAGAAGATGTCGAAGTCCAAGGGCAACGTCATCGACCCGCTCGAACTGATCGACCAGTACGGTGCCGATTCGCTGCGCTTTACGCTGGCGATCATGGCCGCACAGGGCCGCGACGTGAAGCTCGACCCGGCCCGCATCGCCGGCTACCGCAACTTCGGCACCAAGCTTTGGAACGCCACGCGCTTTGCCGAGATGAACGGCGCCAAGAGCGATCCGCATTTCGTGCCGGAGGCGGCTGAACTCACCGTCAACCGCTGGATTCTGACGGAGCTGGCGCGTGCTGAGCGCGATGTGACCGATGCGCTCGTAAGCTTCCGCTTTAACGATGCTGCGGGCGCGCTTTATCGCTTCATCTGGAACCAGTTCTGCGACTGGTATCTCGAGCTCTTGAAGCCGATCTTCAGCGGTGACGACGTGTCCGCCAAGGCGGAGGCTCAGTCCTGCGCTGCCTATGTTCTCGAAGAGACCTACAAGCTGCTGCATCCCTTCATGCCGTTCATGACGGAAGAGCTTTGGGCGCATACCGCCAATGAGGGCAAGGAGCGTGACGGCCTTATCTGCCACGCTGACTGGCCGGCGCCGTCCTACGCCGACGATGTCGCCGCTGACGAAATCAACTGGCTGATCGATCTCGTCTCCGGCATTCGCTCGGTTCGCGCGGAAATGAACGTGCCGCCGGCAGCCACTGCGCCGTTGGCCGTCGTCGATGCGAACAGCCTGACGCGCGAACGCATCTTCCGCCACGACGCCGCCATCAAGCGGCTGGCGCGCGTGGAAACGGTTTCGCTTGCCGATACCGCGCCGAAGGGGGCCGCGCAGATCGTTGTCGGCGAGGCGACCGTCTGCCTGCCGCTCGGCAGCCTCATCGATCTCTCCGCCGAAAAAGCGCGTCTCGAAAAAGCGATCGCCAAGAACGATCAGGAGATCGCCCGCATCACGGGCAAGCTTTCGAACGAGAAGTTCGTCGCCAACGCGAACCCGGATGTCGTTTCCGCCGAGCGCGAACGTCTCGGCGAACTCGAAGGGCAGCAGGTCAGCCTCAAGGTGGCGCTGGCGCGGGTCAGCGAGGCTGGCTGAGCAGGTCGCGCAAAAGTGCCTGGCGCTTTTGCAACAGCGGCATGCCGGGCATCAAAAAGGCCTGAGGCGCCGGGAGCGAATCCGGATGGTCGCGACTCGCTTCGGGAGCAATGGAATTCAAGCACTTTGGAGAAAGCGCTCGGCATTCGCCGGGCGCTTTTTCATTTCTTCCCTCGATTCGATGTGGATTGTCCGGATCGGATGCTTTGGGTCGCCGTCAGTTTCGCACAGGCGAAACTGATTACCCTTAAAATTGGTAGTTATTCTCGAAAAGCTGAACTGTTGTCAGATTGTAACAGAATTGTTGCTATGAAGAATGATAATCTATGTGGGGATTAAAATGTTATTCAAAAAGAAAAATTTACCTAATGAAATCGATGTTTCGAGCCATGGTTCGTTTTCTTACGTAAATCGATCGCTCTCTTATATGGCCGGGGCTCGCGCGCGCCGCATTGCCAACTCCCATGATCATCGCAACAATCAAATGAATGAATGCACCAGTGGGGGAGACACAATGGCATTTTCTGTTGCGTTGAGGGGCGCGGTCGCACTCGTCATCAGCTCATCTTTCGCAAGCGCCGCTTTCGCTGGCGGTCTTGATCGTGGCGGCTACGATATCGATCTGCTTTTCGACAAGGGGCGTTATGTTTTCGAATCCGGCATCACTTATGTCATGCCCAACCGCAAGCTGAAGAACGCCAAGGATATCAATCCGGCTGACGGCGATCTCAACAATCGCAGCCATTCGACCGATGCCTCTGATAATTACGCAATCCCTTATGTGGCCTTCAAGATCGGCATTACCGATGATCTCGACTGCATGGCCGACTATTCCCAGCCCTTCGGCGGACATCTCAATGAAGGCCTGAACTGGGCTGGTGCCAATAACGAATCCGAAGTCAAAGTCCGCACCAACAACTACTCGGCCACCTGCTCGTACAAGTTCGATGCCGGCCCGGGTCAGTTGCGCCTGATCGGCGGCGGCTTCTATCAGGAAGTCAGCGGCTACAAGTCGCGACTGGTCTACGCCACTCCGGCGCCGATTTCGGCGGTTTACAATGGCGTCGGTTCGCTCGATGTCGATGGGCATGGCTGGGGCTGGCGTGCCGGCATTGCTTACGAAATTCCGGAATACGCCTTCCGCACGAGCTTCGTCTACAATAGCCAGGTCAAATACGACAACCTCAAGGGCAGCGTCGATCTGACCGAAGTGCCGCCGGCCGTCGTTCCGGGATTTGCCGGCAAGATGACCTCCGTTTTCGGCTCCGCCAAAGCGCCGGATTCGCTGGAATGGAAAGTGCAGTCCGGTATTGCGCCGGACTGGCTCGCCTTCGGCTCGGTCAAGTGGACCAATTGGAGCATTCTGCAGAGCATCGCTCTCTGCCCGACGTCGACGCGCAGCATCTCGTGCAAGTCCAATGGCCCGACGGAACTAACTTCGCTCGATTTGCTCTATCGTGACGGCTGGACCATCACCGGCGGCGTGGGACACAAGTTCAATGACAAATGGAGCGGTGCCGTCAGCCTGACCTGGGATCGCGGCACGAGCGAGGGTTACGGCATGAATTCGGATACCTGGACCCTCGGTGCAGGCGTGGCATACAAGGCAACCGAGCATGTCCAGTTCAATTTTGGCGGCGCTCTCGGCCTCATGACCAGCGGAAAGTCCGGACCGATCACACGCGGCGGCACGGTTTACGGCAACGATGCGACCTACAGCTTCGGCAACGACTTGGTTGCAGCTCTTCAAACTTCGGTCAAAGTCAGCTTCTGACGATAAGCCATTGGATCGAAGAGATTTTTCGGCCCTCCCTTCCTCTCGTCTTCAGCATCGCGAACCCTTTCAGGCTTCGCGATGTTTCCTTGTGTGATTTGGGAAGTGGAGCGTGAACCGCACCTTTTGCCCGATTTATGGTTAAGGAAATTTCAAGTCCGATAAAATTTTTGTGACGAATTGGCAACACTCTATTTCAAGACATTGCAGCCGCGTGATCAGATTACAATTTGTCCATTTCCCGCCACAAATGGGGAGCAGCGATTACGTGGGCACAGGGGTAAGCCTTGTAGAAAGTGCGTAAGCGGTCGATGGGTGAACTTCCACTTTGGCATAAGCAACAATCCGGGATCGGAGCAGCGATGTTTCCGATGCAGCGAAAAAGTCCTTGCCTGCCAAGGGAGGCCGTCGGCCGAGCGATCTTCGATCTTATTTATCGGAAAGCGGATAAGAGCGCGCCTTCGGCGGTGAGTCGCGGTAGCGGTCGCACACATGCTGGTTTCGACATAATTGCAGGCTATGCTCGCAATTGTGGCAGACGGCTTCGGTTGAATGCCACGAAAACCTTCCTTCCGGGGGATGATCCAGTCTTGTGCGCCATCAGGGAAAACATTCGCAAAGCTGTCGGCGTGCATGCGAACGCTGCGGCAGATGCGAATGGAGCGAAAGAAATCGACTGTTATGTTTAAGTCCGAGTTCATATCAGCGAGAGTCATGATGCTCAGCCTGTCCCTTGCCACTGCCGTGGCGCTGGCGGGCCAAGCGAGGGCATTCGATATCAATGCCGGCGTCACCAAGGAATCGGGTCCGTTCGATCTCTTCAAGTTCGGCTTCAAGGCCTATAAGAACGGACAGAAGGAAGAGGCGGTCGAAGCCTATCGTTACGCCGCCGAAAAGGGTCATACCGGCTCCCGCTGGGCTCTGGCCAATATGTATGCCGATGGCGATGGCGTCACGCAGAACGATTTCGAAGCCTTCAAGATCTATAGCGAAATCGCGCAGCAGGGCGTGGAGCCTGGCTCTGAAGATACGGGCTTCTTCATCAACGCGCTGCTGGCGCTTGCGAGCTACTACAAGACCGGTATTGCCAACAGCCCGGTCAAGATCGATCTCAACCAGGCCCGCCAGCTCTATTTCCAGGTTGCCTCGACATTCGGCGTTCCCGAGGCGCAATTTCAGCTAGCGCAGATGATGCTGTCGGGCGAGGGCGGCGCGACCAATGTCCAGCAGGCCAAGAAATGGCTGAACCAGGCGCGCAAAAGCGGCCATCCGGGCGCCATGGCCGTTTTCGGCAATCTTCTGTTCCAGGAAGGCCAATCGATCCGCGGCCTGGCCTTCATGACCGCGGCACTCGACAAGTGCAAGCCGAAGGACTGCGGCTGGATGGAAGACATGCAGGAGCAGGCTTTCTCCATTGCCAACGAGAACGACCGCCGCGTCGCTGTCTCCATGGCCCATCAGCTCGATGTCGCGGGCTCCGATTGATCGGCGCCGCAATCGGGATTCCTTCCTGCAGGGATAGGATAGCCTTTCCCGATCAGGATTGAAGCTTAATTGCCGAAATCAAGATGTGCGACGACAGGCACATGGTCTGAGGGTTTTTCCCAGGCGCGCACATGTTTCTCGATGGCCGCCGCGGTAAGGCGGTCGGCAGCTTCCGGAGACAGCATCAGGTGATCGATGCGGATGCCATTGTTTTTCGGCCAGGCGCCGGCCTGATAGTCCCAGAATGAATAGAGCTTCACCGCATCTGTGGTCGCGCGGATTGCATCGGTAAAGCCAAGATGTTCGAGCTGACGGAAAGCCTGGCGCGTCTGCGGCAGAAAGAGCGCGTCGCTCTCCCAGACCTTCGGGTCGAAGCAGTCGTGCGGTTCCGGTATGACATTGTAGTCGCCGGCGAGTACCAGGGGCTCTTCGAGAGCCAGGCGCTCCAAGGCGAATTTGCGCAGGCGTTCCATCCAGCCGAGCTTATAGGGGTATTTTTCCGTATCGACGGGGTTGCCGTTCGGCAGATAAAGGCAGCAGACCCGCAAGGCGCCGTGTCCTTCAACGGAGAACACCGCTTCGATGAAGCGGGCCTGTTCGTCGCTATCGTCCCCCGGCAAGCCGCGCGTCACTTCGTCCGGCTTGGTCTTCGAGAGAATCGCGACGCCATTGAAGCCCTTTTGCCCATGCGTTTCGACGTGATAGCCGAGCGCCTCGATCTCCAGCCTGGGAAAGCCTTCGTCGATCGTCTTGATCTCCTGTAGGCAGACGATGTCCGGGTTCGAGTCCTTCAGCCACTGGCAGAGGTTCTCGATACGCGCTTTGACGCCGTTGATGTTCCAGGTGGCGATTTTCATGGGCGGCTCATTCCTTTGCTTCGCCCTGTTGTATCCGCAGCCGGCGGGCTTGACTACAGCCCATATAAGAACCGGCCCGAAGCGAAGGCTCCCGGCCGGTCATCAAACTGTGGAAAAGCGGGTGTGTGGATCAGATGGCAAAACTCGTGCCGCAGCCGCAGCTTGCGACGGCATTCGGATTCTTGATCTGAAAAGATTGTCCGAGAAGATTGTCGACGAAATCGATCTCGGAACCCGCCATATAGACCAGCGACAGCTGATCGATTAGGACGGTCGCATTGTCCTTTTCGACAATGATATCGTCAGCTTCGGGGCCTTCAACGAGATCGAATTTATAGGAAAAACCCGAGCACCCGCCGCCTTCGACAGCGACACGAAGGGCGCGTTTTCCGGCATCCGCGCCGACAATGGCAGCGATTCGCTTGGCTGCGGCATCCGATAGGGTAACACTTGTCTCAGTCATGTCTTCCTCCTGCCGGGGTCAAGATCCGGAGAGAACCAATAAGCCGCCCAACTTTCAAACGGCTGATATCCGTGGCCTTTATCATGAAAGTCAGGCCGGCGACAGCTATGGTTTCCTGGTTGAGCCACACACCATTTTGCTGTTTTCTGGTCTATAGGTATGAAGGCTGCAAAGCGGCGTCAATGGGCTGGGATGTACGAAGCGCGGGCGGCTGTCCACGTCGCAAGCAAAGCCAGGGACCGAATGCAGGGAAACGACTGTCGCGCCGATGGCGGTGCGGGAGCCAAATGCCGGAATGGATTGATAATGACGATTGATACGCATGCATTGGGTTTCGGGTATGGGGAAAAGGCAGCCTATGCAACAAATCCCTGGGAATCGCGCGGAAGGCTCTATGAAGAAGGATCGAGCCCGACACGCTCCGAATTCCAGCGCGATCGCGACCGGATCGTCCATACGACCGCTTTCCGGCGGTTGAAGCACAAGACGCAGGTCTTCATTGCTCAGGATGGCGATCATTATCGCACCCGGCTGACGCATACGATCGAAGTCGCGCAGATTGCCCGCGCCCTGGCGAGAGCCTTGAAGCTGGATGAAGATCTCGCGGAAGGCGTGGCGCTTGTCCACGATTTCGGCCACACGCCCTTCGGCCATACCGGCGAGGATGCGTTGCATGAGGTGCTGCTGCCCTATGGCGGCTTCGATCACAATGCCCAATCCCTGCGTATCGTGACGAAGCTCGAGCGCCGTTATGCCGATTTCGATGGGCTCAATCTGACCTGGGAAACGCTTGAAGGCCTGGTCAAGCACAATGGCCCGCTGATGACGCCTGACGGCAAGGGTATCCGCGGGCCGGTGCCGCAGCCGATCCTCGATTATTGCGAGATCCACGATCTCGAGATTGCCTCCTATGCCAGCCTCGAGGCGCAGGTCGCCGCAATCGCCGATGATATCGCCTACAACACGCATGACATCGACGACGGCCTGCGTTCCGGCTATCTGACCTTCGACATGCTGGAGGAAGTGCCCTTTCTCGCCGGGTTGATGGCCGAGGTGAGGGCGCGCTACCCGCATCTGGAGCCGAGCCGCTTCACGCACGAGATCATGCGTCGGCAGATCACCCGAATGGTGGAGGATGTCATCGCCGTTTCGCAGCAGGCACTCGCAGAGGTGAAGCCGGGCAATGTGGCCGACATCCGCGCCGCCGGCCGGATCGTCGCGACGTTTTCGCCGGACATGGCGGAGACCGACAGGCTGATCAAGCGGATGCTGTTCAAGCGCATCTATCGCCATCCAGATATCATGCGCATCCGTGCCGGCGCGGCGCAGATCGTCACCGATCTCTTCCATGCCTATATGGACAATCCCAAGGAGATGCAGAGCCACTATTGGGTCGATCATATCGCCGGACTTTCGATCGCCCCCAAGGCAAGGCATGTGGGCGACTATCTGGCCGGCATGACGGATACCTACGCCATCAGCGCTCACAAGCGCCTGTTTGACCAGACTCCCGATTTGCGGTAGGCAGCGGCGGCGTCGGGCCGATAGCGGTCCGTCCAACTATGCGTGGACCATATCATGAACCTTTTCACCGACTTCGAAGTAAGAATTAAGAACGCTCTCGAGCAAATTGATATTGTGCGGGAAAAGCGATCTGAGCTCGACTTCGGACGTATTGGCGTTGAGCCGCCGCGAGACGCCAGCCACGGCGATGTCGCCACGAATGCGGCCATGGTCCTGTCCAAGCCGTTGGGCACGAATCCGCGTGCGCTTGCCGAAATTATCGTCGCCAAGCTGAAGGAAGATGCCGACGTCGCCGAGGTTTCGGTTGCCGGCCCCGGCTTCATCAATATCCGTCTTTCGGTCGGCTATTGGCAGCGGCTGCTATCCACGATGATTGCGGAAGGCGAAAAGTTCGGCCGTTCTAAGCTCGGCGAGGGACAGAAGGTCAACGTCGAGTACGTCTCTGCCAATCCGACCGGACCGATGCATGTCGGCCATTGCCGCGGCGCCGTCGTCGGCGACGCGCTGGCGAACCTGCTGGCCTTCTCCGGCTACGAGGTCACCAAGGAATATTACATCAACGACGCCGGCTCGCAGATCGACGTGCTGGCGCGCTCCGTCTTCATTCGCTACCGCGAAGCGCTCGGCGAGCAGGTCGGCGAAATCCCGGCCGGCCTCTATCCCGGCGATTATCTCGTTCCGGTCGGCGAGGCGCTCGCCCAGGAGTTCGGCACGAAGCTGCGCGGCATGCCGGAAGAGCAGTGGCTTCCGATCGTCAAGGATCGCGCCATCGACGCGATGATGGCGATGATCAAGGAAGATCTCGAGGCGCTGAACGTCCATCACGACGTCTTCTTCTCCGAGCGCACCTTGCATGCCAACGGCGCGGCTCTCATCCGCACAGCAATCAACGATCTGACCTTCAAGGGCCATGTCTACAAGGGCGCGCTGCCGCCGCCGAAGGGGCAGTTGCCGGAAGACTGGGAAGACCGCGAGCAGACGCTTTTCCGCTCGACTGAGGTCGGCGACGATATCGATCGCCCGCTGATCAAGTCGGACGGTTCCTATACTTACTTTGCCGCCGACGTGGCTTACTTCAAGAACAAGTTCGACCGCGGCTTCAACGAGATGATCTACATTCTCGGCGCCGACCATGGAGGCTACGTCAAGCGGCTTGAAGCGGTCGCGCGGGGCGTTTCCGATGGTGCGGCAAAGCTGACGGTGCTTCTCTGCCAGCTCGTCAAGCTGTATCGAAACGGCGAGCCGGTGAAGATGTCGAAGCGTTCGGGCGATTTCGTCACGCTGCGCGAAGTCGTCGATGAAGTCGGCCGCGATTCGGTGCGCTTCATGATGCTCTACCGGAAGAATTCCGAGCCTCTGGACTTCGATTTCGCCAAGGTCACCGAGCAATCGAAGGACAATCCGGTATTCTACGTGCAGTATGCGCATGCGCGCTGCATGTCGGTCTTCCGCCAGGCCAAGGAAGCCTTCCCCGACCTCGATATCACCTCGCTCGACCTGTCCAAGGCCGTCGTCGGTGCGATCTCCGATCCCACTGAATTGCAGTTGATTGCGAAGATTGCGGAATTCCCGCGAATCATTGAAGCTGCGGCACAGTCTCAGGAACCGCATCGCATCGCTTTTTATCTTTACGATTTGGCCAGTTCCTTCCATGGACACTGGAATAAAGGTAAAGATTTACCGGAATTACGTTTTGTTAACGATAAGAACCGAGAATTGAGCATAGCCAGACTTGGGCTGGTGTACGCTGTCGCGTCGGTTTTGAAGTCAGGTCTTGGTATAACCGGGACCGCAGCACCGGACGAAATGCGATAAACGTCACCATTTACCCACATTGCGCTGGCATTAGTTGAAGCGTTTTCGAGTGGAACGGTGATGGCAGAAAAACAGTTGGCGTATCGCGCAAGCGGAAACGACGAGTTCTTTGCGGATGATGATCCGCTGGCAGAACTCGCTCGTATCGTAGGTTTCGAGCCGCGCCCCGCTGCTCAGGCAGCTCCTTCGGCTCAACGGCAGGAGCCGGCCTTCAATCTCGAAGACGAACTTCTCCGTGAGTTCGAGCGGTATGATACGCCGCGAATGAGTCCGGCAAATGACATTTCTGCTCCGGCGGAACAAGTCTCGTCGCCCGGCCATGAGCAGGCTTCGCATCTTACTGAGCCGGTGCGGCCGGAACCCACCTTTGCCGAGCCTCGGTTTGTCGAGCCCGCTCCGCAGGTCGCGGCTCCGGTCAAGCCGACGATCGGTGCCTGCGATTTGATCGACGAGCTGGAAATGTCAATAGCGCCGGTTCTGCAGCCGGCGCAGAAAGCTGCGCCCGTCGAGCCGCCGGCAGTCGCGCCCGTTGCCAAGACGCCGCAGTCGGCCGCCGCCACCATGCGGTTGCCGATCGCCAATTTCACGCTTGCAACGCCCGCTGCGCCGCGCGAGCAGCCCGCACCGGCCGCCGCTCCTTCCCTTGCTGCGCCGGCACCGACTTCGGCCGTTGAGGAGGCCATGTTCGATGGCGCCCTCGATTTCGAAGTGTTTGATCCCGTGGAGCCTTCGCGTGCTCCGCGGGCTGCATCGCAACCTGTCGCAGTTCAGCCGGCTCCCGCCGTCTTCAAGGCGCCCGAGCCGCCAAAGGTCGCCAAGGCTGATCCGGCTGCACTTTCCGCGGAGATCGATGCGCTGCTGGCCGATGTGAACCGCTATCCGGTTCCGTCCAGGGTCAGCGCACCCGCAGCGAAGGAAGAACCGGATTTCGGGAGTTTCGACGTTTCGTTCCCTGAGCCGGCAGTCCTGCCCGTCGCTCAGGCGGCTGTGGCACAGCACGAAGAACCCGAGCCGATCACCTTCGGTGCAGAAGACCCGTTTGCCGGTCAGGATTTCGAGTTCGATCTGGCCGATATCGAAATGGAGCTTGCTGGCCTCGATTTCGCCGAAGCCGACAAGTCTCCCGCTCCAAGGCAGCCGGCGCCGGCCGCGCCGATCGCGGAGACAATCGTTTCCCGCGCGACGCCGGTTGCGCCGGCACCGGTCGCGCCAATGTTTGCGGCTGTCGCGCCGCAGCCGATTCCTGCCGCGCCGGCACCCGTTGCGCCTGCCGCACATGCGGCGGCACCGGTATTTGAAGCCGATCAGCCGCTGCCTTTCGACCCGACGGAAATTTCCGAGACGGAAGATCGCGTCGAAACCTTCGAAGGGTCGCACGTTCCGCATCTGCCTGCGATCGAACCGGAAGAGCCGGTCGCGGTTTCGCCAGAATTTGATTTCGATCTCGATTCGGAAATGGCGAGCCTGCTGGGTTCCCCGCCCAGGGAAGCCGCGCCCGAGCCGATCAAGCCGGCCGTTGCCGCAGCGCTCGGCGGTGCCGCAGTCGCCGCTTCCTGGTCAAAAAATGCGGCCGCCCAGCCCGCCGCGCCCGTTGCAAAGCAGCCTATGGAGGAGTTCGACGAGTTCGAGCGTGCGTTGGAAGAGGACTTCCGCCGCAGCTACCGCGAAGCCTCCAATCCTGTCGAGAATGTCGCCAGGATGACGCTGGATCCGGCCGCGGGCAGCCGCCGTCCGGTTCGCTCGGTGCGTGGCATCGTCACGACCGCCGCTGTCGTCGCAGCTCTTGGCGTCGGTGCCTATGGCGCCTACAGCTGGGTCCGCCACGGGACGCCGATCTCCAGCTTCTCCGGTGAGCCGCGCGTGATCGCGGCCGATAGCGGCCCGGTGAAGGTCGCTCCGGAAAATCCGGGTGGCACCGTCGTTCCCAACCAGAACAAGGCCGTTTATGACCGTGTTGCTGGCGACAGCACAGCGGCGCCGAAGCAGAAGGAGCTTGTCTCTTCCAACGAGCAGCCGGTCGATGTCGTTCAGAAGACGCTCATTCCCGAATCGATATCCCCGGACGACGGCAGCGGCGACCAGGCAACGTCGACGCCGGTCGGCGACACCCAGGATCCGCGTCTGCTGCCAAACCAGAATGGCGGGAACACCAATGTCGCCTCCAACGGCGACGACCAGGTGCCAGCCGTATCGCCGCGCAAGGTCCGCACGATGATCGTCAAGCCGGACGGCTCGCTGGTGCCGCGTGATGAACCGGCGGTTGATACGACGACCGCCGTCAAGCCGGCGAACAATCAGGTCGCGTCTGCGAGCCCGCGTCCGGCGGGAACCAACCCGCCGCCGGCAGCCCAGGCTGATGATGGCAATGCTCCCAGCGCCGAAAGCACGCCGATCCGCGTCGTCAAGACCAATCCGGTTCCGACGGCCCGCCCGGAACCTGCCAAGGCAAACACAGCCGCTCCGGCACAGGATGCCCAGCCCCAGCCCAAGGTGCAGCCGAAGCAGGTCGCATCAGCGAGCCCGGCAGCAGCCCCGCCTGTGACCTCTGCTGCGAGCGGCGGCGCTTACGGAGTGCAGATTGCGTCGCTGCCAACGGAAGCCGATGCGCAGAAGTCGCAGGCGAACCTCAAGGTCAAGTTCGCCAGCGTCATCGGCAATCATCCGCTCGAGATCCGCAAGGCCGATATCGCCGGCAAGGGCACCTATTATCGTGTCCGCGTCGTTGCCGGAACGAAGGACGAGGCCGCGGCCATCTGCACGCGCTATCGCGCCGCCGGCGGCACCTGCCTGATCTCGAAATAGGGATCAGATACGAGACTTTGGAGAACGGCGGGCATCGGCCCGCCGTTTTGGTTTGCGCTGCGCTGTTCTTGTGTATCCACACTTGACGTCACTCGCATTTTCCGGCGCAGGCCTTATGATTCGGATATGACCGAATCGAAATCCATGATCCTTGGCTGTAGCGGCCACACCATCACCTCGGAAGAGCGTTCCCTCTATCAGGGAGAGCAGCCCTGGGGCTTTATTCTGTTCGGACGCAACATCTCCGAGCCGGCACAGATCGCCGATCTTGTTGCGTCTCTGCGCGACAGCGTTGGCCGCGATGCTCCTGTTTTCATCGATCAGGAGGGCGGCAGGGTGCAACGCATCCGTCCACCGATCCTGCCGCATTATCCATCGGGGCAGGCGCTGGGCGATATCTATCGGCAGGATCGCGAGCGTGGCCTGCGGGCTGCGTGGCTGATGTCGCGGCTTCATGCCTTCGATTTGCTGAAGTTCGGCATCAATGTCGATTGTCTGCCGGTGCTGGACGTTCCGGTCGCGGGATCGAGCAATGTCATCGGCAACCGCGCGTATGGCGGCGATCCGGTGACGGTGGCGGAAATGGGACGTGCGGCTGCGGAAGGTCTGAAAGCCGGCGGCGTGCTGCCCGTGATGAAGCATATGCCCGGCCATGGCCGCGGCTTCGCGGATTCCCATCACGAGCTGCCTGTTGTCTCGGTGCCGCGTGCCGAGTTGGAAGTCCATGATTTTGCCCCCTTCGTGGCGCTCAAGGACGAGGTGATGGCGATGACGTGCCATGTCGTCTTCACTGATATCGATCCGGAGAATCCGGCCACGACGTCGCGCAAGGTGATCGAGGAGATCATTCGTGGCTACATCGGCTTTGAGGGCCTTCTGCTCTCGGACGATACCTCGATGAACGCGCTGAAGGGTACGATCGGCGAGCGTGCGGCAAATATTGTTGCGGGCGGGTGCGATATCGTGCTGCATTGCAACGGTGTCATGGACGAGATGCTGCAGGTGGTTCGCAATGTTCCCGCACTGACGGGCGCATCGCTGGCAAGGGCCAAGGCGGTCGAAGCGGCATTCGGCAGGAATGACGGTGCCGGCGAAGCCGCGGTTCGCGCGGAATTCGACGCCATGTTCGCGGTGGCATAAAACCGGACTTCGAAGAACGGACGGGTGACAAGGTGAGTGGCAGTACGGACAAGCTCCAGCAATCGGCAGCGCCGATGGACAAGCTCTGGCAGGAAGGCGAGACGCAGCGCGGCTCGCATGAGCAGGCGCTGGTCGTCGATCTTGCCGGTTTTGAAGGGCCGCTGGATCTTCTGCTGCATCTCGCGCGCAACCAAAAGGTCGATCTCGCCCGGATCTCCGTTCTGGCGCTTGCCGAGCAATATCTTCAGTTCATCGACAGCGCCCGGCGCATCCGTATCGAGCTCGCGGCCGATTATCTCGTCATGGCCGCATGGCTCGCCTACCTGAAATCCAAGCTGCTGATCCCGCAGCAAAGCAAGGAAGATGGACCGACGGGCGAGGAGATGGCGGCAACGCTTGCCTTCCGCCTGAAGCGCCTCGAGGCCATGCGCGACGCGGCTACCGATCTCGTCAATCGCAATCGCCTCGGCCGCGATATCTTCGCCCGCGGCGCGCCGGAGCATATTCCGGATCGGCGTCAGTCGGCCTTTGATGCCAGCCTCTACGATCTTTTGACGGCCTATGCGAGCCTTCGCCAACGCCAGGCCGTGACGCAGGTGACGATCGAGAAGCGCCGTGTCTGGTCGCTCGCCGATGCGCGCGCCATTCTGGACCGTATGATCGGCGAGATCACCGATTGGACGGCTCTGGAACATTACCTGCTGAGCTACATGACGACTTCAAGCGAGCGTGTGACGGCGATCGCGAGCGCCTTTGCGGCTTCGCTCGAACTGGTGCGCGAAGGCCAGATGGAAATTCGTCAGGAAGGCGCGTTTCAGCCGCTTTACATGCGGCGCGGGCCGAAGCATTCGTCGCTGGAAGCAGCGGAATAGGGCAGGAAACAGCGTGAGCGAGCCGGACGACGAGCAGCAGCATGTGAAACACGAGGCAGAAGCGGCCGAGCTCGATGAGTGTCAGCTTGGTGAGGCCGAGCGCATTGCCGAAGCGCTGGTCTTTGCTTCGGCGCAGCCGGTCTCCGAGGCCTTCATTGCCGAGCGCGTGGCGCGTGGCATCGATATTCCGGCCGTCATGCAGAAGCTCAAGGCCGATTACGCCATGCGCGGCGTCAATCTCGTGCAGGTGGAGGGCGCATGGGCATTCCGCACGGCGGCGGATCTTTCCTTCGTGATTCGGCGCGATGAGAACGAGGTGCGCAAGCTGTCCCGCGCGGCGCTGGAAGTGCTCGCCATCATTGCGTATCACCAGCCGGTGACGCGCGCCGAGATCGAGGATATCAGGGGCGTGCAGACCTCCAAGGGCACGCTCGACGTGTTGATGGAGTCCGGCTGGGTTCGTTTCCGAGGCCGCCGCCGCACCCCTGGGCGGCCGGTCACGCTCGGCACGACACGCGATTTTCTCGATCACTTCGGCCTGGAGGAGCTGCGCGACCTGCCCGGCCTTGAGGAGCTGAAAGGGGCAGGGCTGTTGTCAGGCCGGATTCCCGCCAATTTTAATATCCCGTCGCCATTGATGAACGACGAGCTGACGGAAGACGAGGATCCGATCACGCAGATGGATCTGGAGGAGCTTGGCATCCTGCCGCCGAGCGGCGAAAGTTCCGGCGATTGACCCATTGGCTCGCCCCGGAACGAGGTCGCAATCCCGTTTGCGGATTTTCGCGAAACCGCCGGCAAAGTCTCTCTTTTGCCATTAGTAGGTGCGAATATAAGAAAATCATCCTCTCGGCTTGGAGATGTTTGCCCGCCCGCACCGGCGTTCGTCATCCTGATATGCGTGGATGCCCTGCATTTTGTTGTTTGAAAAACATCCGCAAACGTCTTACATCGGGAAGACACTGTAATTGGGAGTTAAAGCAATGGGTTCTCTAAGCATATGGCACTGGCTCATCGTCCTGGCCATCGCGCTGTTGTTGTTCGGCCGTGGAAAGATCCCGGAGCTGATGGGTGATGTCGCCAAGGGCATCAAGAGCTTCAAGAAAGGCATGAGCGACGACGAAGATACGTCGACGCAGACGGCTTCCCGTACGGTCGAGCACAAGGCTGACGAAACGAAGTAATCATGTCGGCAGGCGCCAAGCCGAGAGGCTTGCCGTTGGCCCAGGAGCCTTTGCATGTTCGATATAGGCTGGTCCGAGCTAGTGATTATTGCTGTCGTCGCCTTGGTGGTTATCGGCCCCAAGGAATTGCCGGCGACCTTGCGGACAATCGGCAAGATGACGGCGCGAGCCAGGAAGGTCGCTGGCGATTTTCGCGCACAGTTCGATGAAGCTATGCGAGAGGCGGATCTGGACGACGTGCGCCAGACGATAGCCGACGCCCAGAAGCTCAATCCTGTCAACTCGCTGCGGGAAGCCATGAACCCGCTGCGGGAGATGGGCAACGAGATAAAGGCCGACCTGCAGCGCACGGCGACGCCGGACAAGGCGGCTCCCGCCGCGACATCCTTGCCGTCCGAGCCGGTTCCCGGTGTCACATCCGGCCTGCCGGAGGCGCTTGCAGCCACGTCAGCCGCGTCTGGCCTATCGGGCAATCAGGCGCCGGCGGTTGCTCTTGCACCGCAGCCTGCTGTTATTGTGAGTGAAACCGCCGGGAAGCCGAAGGCCGTTCGCAAGCCTCGCGCCAAGGCGCCGGCCAAGACTGAAGATGTTGCAGCCGCTGTCGTCCAGACTCCCGTTGCGACCGAGAAACCGAAGCGAGCCCCGCGCAAGGTCGCGTCCGCTGCGGCCGCAGAGAAAACGCCTCCAGCTCCCAGGAAGCGCGCGACTGCTACGGCAAGCAAGGCGACACCTAATACACCCAGGAAGAAGGACCAGGCATGACGGGTGATATCGACGATAAGCCGCAGCCGCTTATCGAACACCTCATGGAATTGCGCACGCGGCTGATCTGGTCGATCGCGGCTTTCTTTATTGCCTTCATCGGATGTTTCGCAGTGGCGAAGCATCTCTTCAACTATCTGGTCTACCCGTATAAATGGGCCGTCGAATGGGCTCATCTCGATCTCGCAAAGGCCGAGCTTATCTATACGGCGCCGCAGGAATTCTTCTTTACCCAGGTCAAGGTCGCCATGTTCGGGGCGCTGGTGATTTCCTTCCCGATCATCGCCGCGCAGATCTATAAGTTCGTGGCTCCGGGCCTCTACAAAAACGAGCGCAATGCTTTCCTTCCGTTTCTGATTGCATCCCCCATCTTGTTTCTGATGGGTGCGGCACTCGTCTACTTCTTCTTCACGCCCATGGTCATGTGGTTCTTCCTGAAGATGCAGCAGGCGCCCGGCGATGGCCAGGTGGCAATCGCGCTGATGCCGAAGGTCTCGGAATATCTGAGCCTCATCATGACGCTGGTCTTTTCCTTCGGTCTGGTCTTCCAATTGCCTGTCATCACCACGCTGCTGGCGCGCGTCGGCCTGCTGACCTCGTCCTGGCTTGCGGAGAAGCGTAAATTCGCGATCGTTTTCGCCTTCATCGTTGCCGCGGTGCTCACACCGCCGGATCCGATGTCTCAGATCGGCCTTGCACTGCCGACGATCCTTCTCTACGAGATTTCCATCTACGCGGCGCGACTCGTGGAACGCCAGCGTACCCGGCAAGCGCTTGAAGAGAGCGGCGGGGCTTCGGAGATCGCCAAGGCGGACGACGCCTAGGCCCAAGGAAGCCTCTCGCCCCGTTTCCCAGGTATTTGCCGGTTCGACCTCCGACCGAGACCTCGGTCGGAGTTGTACTCATGTCAAACGACCTGGAACGAAGATGCTTGATATCAGATGGATTCGTGAGAATGCCGAGGCTTTCGATGCGGCGCTTGCCAAGCGCGGTGCGGAGCCTCTGTCGCAAAGCCTCATCGCGCTCGACGAGAAGCGCCGCTCCGTCATCCAGTCCGTTCAGGATATGCAGTCCCGCCGCAACGCCGCCTCGAAGGAAATCGGTGCGGCGATGGCACAGAAAAACAGCGAACTTGCCGAGAAACTGAAGGCAGAGGTTGCCGACATCAAGGTCTCGCTTCCTGCTGCGGAAGAGGAAGAGCGCACGCTGACGGCCGAGTTCAATGATGCGCTGTCGCGCATTCCGAACATCCCGCTCGAGGATGTGCCCGTCGGCAAGGACGAACATGACAATGTCGTCAAGCACGCCTGGGGTACCAAGCCGACTTGGAACCATGAACCGAAAGAGCACTTCGATATCGGCGAAGCGCTGGGCTACATGGATTTCGAGCGCGCTGCAAAGCTCTCCGGCTCGCGCTTCACGGTGCTGACCGCCCAGCTTGCTCGCCTCGAACGGGCGCTCGGCCAGTTCATGCTCGACCTGCACACCACCGAGCATGGCTACACCGAAGTCAGCGCACCGCTGATGGTGCGCGATGAGGCGATGTTCGGAACCGGCCAGTTGCCGAAATTTGCCGAGGATTCCTTCAGGACCACGGATGGTCGCTGGTTGATCCCGACGGCGGAGGTTTCGCTGACCAATCTCGTTTCCGGTGAGATCCTTGATCAGGAGAAGCTTCCTCTGCGCTTCACGGCTCTGACTCCGTCCTTCCGCTCGGAAGCCGGTTCTGCCGGCCGCGATACGCGCGGCATGCTGCGCCAGCACCAGTTCTGGAAGTGCGAGCTGGTGTCGATCACCGACGCTGAGAGCTCGATTGCCGAACATGAACGCATGACCGCCTGCGCTGAGGAAGTGCTGAAGCGCCTCGGCCTGCATTACCGCGTCATGACGCTGTCGACCGGCGATATGGGCTTTGGTGCGCGCAAGACCTACGATCTCGAAGTCTGGCTGCCGGGGCAGGACACCTATCGCGAGATTTCCTCCTGCTCGGTCTGCGGTGATTTCCAGGCGCGGCGCATGAATGCGCGTTACCGCGGCAAGGACGACAAGAACACGAAATTCGTCCACACGCTGAACGGTTCAGGCACGGCGGTCGGCCGCTGCCTGATCGCAGTGCTTGAGAATTATCTCAATGCCGATGGCTCGGTCACTGTTCCGGACGCACTCGCGCCATATATGGGTGGTCTGAAGAGGATCGAAAAAGCGAGCTGATCGAGCGGTGGAGCGATGCGTATTCTTCTGACCAATGATGACGGCATTCACGCCGAAGGCCTGGCCGCTTTGGAACGCATCGCCCGCACTCTATCGGACGATGTGTGGGTCGTCGCGCCGGAAACGGATCAGAGCGGTCTCGCGCATTCGCTGAGCCTTTCCGAGCCGTTGCGCATGCGCAAGGTCTCGGACAAGCACTACGCGCTTCGGGGAACGCCGACTGATTGTGTCATCATGGCCATCCGCCAGGTCATGGACAGCAAGCCGGATCTTGTGCTTTCGGGTGTCAATTCCGGCTCCAACGTTGCAGACGATGTGACCTATTCGGGAACCATTGCCGGTGCGATCGAAGGCACGCTGCAGGGCGTGCGGTCCTTCGCGCTGAGCCAGGCCTACGTCTATGAAAACGGCGCGCGTGTGGTGCCGTGGGAAGTTGCCGAGACGCATGCCCCCGCCTTGCTTGGCAAGCTCATGGATGTCGATCTGCCCGATGGGACCTTCCTCAATCTGAATTTTCCGAATTGCCGTCCGGACGAGGTTGCCGGTGCGGAAGTGACCGCGCAGGGCAATCTTGCCTTCAACGTGCAGGTCGAGGAGCGGGCCGATGGCCGCGGCTTCCCTTACTATTGGCTTCGCTTCGGTGAACGAAGTGGTATCTTCCGTCCGGGGACCGATATTCAGGCGTTGAAACAAAATCGAATTTCGGTAACGCCTTTGAAACTCGATTTGACGGATTATTCGGCGCAGGACCGCGTGGCGCGGGCGCTCGGTATGGAGTAGCGGATTGACACCTCGCTTGGTGGAAAAGGAAGGCTTTGCGGCCGTGGTTCTGCGGCTGCGGGCGGAAGGCATATTGGACATCGATCTGATGACGGCGGTCGAGCAGACGCCGCGCCTGCCTTTCGTGCCGCCGCAATTCGCCGACGATGCCTATTCCAGCCGGACGATTCCGATCGACTGCGGTGCCTTCATGGAAGGCATCGATCTGGTCGTGCGCATGCTCCACAGCCTGAAGATCAAGCCGGGCCACCGCGTTCTCGAGATCGGGACCGGTAGTGGCTTCACTGCCGCCGTCATGGGGAGAATCGTCGAACGGGTGCTCACCGTCGATCGCTATAAGACGCTGACGACATCGGCTCAGCAGCGCATGGACGCGCTGGGGTTGCGCAATGTCATCATACGCCAGGCGGACGGTAGCGCCGGTCTGCCGGGCGAGGGCACCTTCGACAGAATCCTGGTGACCGCGGCTTTCACGACGATGCCGCGATTCTATGCCGAACAGCTGGTGTCCGGCGGTTCGATGGTGGCCCCGCTCATTGTCGACGAGCATACTTGCCGCCTGGTACGCCTGACGAAGACCGGAAGCCGATTCGAGCGCGAAGAATTGTTCGACGTTCCCTATCAGCCCATCGTGCCCATGCTCGCCTCCTATCTTTGAGGCTCAATTCGGGCTGATGCCCGCAGGACAGGGCGTTCCGGTGTTGTTTCATTTTCTATGGTTAGCAATTCCTCAAAAAAACACATGCTGCGACAGTGCTTTAACCGCATGGTAAGATTAACGCGCTTTAATCGACCCCATAATCGGTTGCGTCTAAGTGGGTCGAGTCATGGGTTTCAGTCTTTCTTCAAACTTCGGTAAATCGGCAGGGAAAGTCCTGGTGGCCATCCTCCTGGCGAGCACTGCAACGGCTTGTAGCTCAGACACGACCCGTTTCAGCGGGCTGTTTTCCAGCAAGGCGGATAATGTGACGACCGGCTCGATCAATCGCCGAGGTCTCAACGGTCCGAACGGCGATCCGGTGCCGCGTGCCGATATCGCGCAAGCCGGCGGTTACGGCCGGCAGGATTATTCGCAGCAGAATGCGCCGGTAACGCAACCCTATCCGAATTCGCCGGCCCGCTATAATCCATCCTATTCGAGCGCGCGGGTATCCACTGCGCCTGTTGCAATTCAGCGCACCGAACTTGCTCCTCCCGGCGCCTCCGCCAATGCCGCTCGTCCCCGCATGGCGCGGGCGGAAGCCGAGGCGATGGCTCAGCCGTTTCCCGCGTCCCGCAGCAATGGCGGGTCCCGCGCGGCGCCGGCTCTCGCGCCGGATACGATGTCGACTGGGACCATCAAGGCTGAGGCCGCACAGCAGATGTCTCCCGGCTGGACCACAGTCAACGCGCCGAGCGTGACGCTGCATCAGGGTGAGAACATCGCGCTTCTGTCGCGCCGCTACGGCGTTCCGGAAAAGGAAATTCTGCGGGCAAACGGCCTGCGCAATGGCGCCGGTGCGCAGCCGGGCCAGCAGATCATCATTCCGACGATGAATGGCGCCACCGCGTCCGGCCCGGCCAAGATGTCATCCGAGGCGACGGATCTTTCCAAGGGCGGCAAGATGCCAGGCCCGGCCAAGGCGCCGCAGCAAGACACGCTGGCGTTGCCCTCCGGCAACCAGATGCGCGGCAAGTCCCAGGCAGGACTTGCCGATCCCAACAAGCTCGCTGCCGGTAATGGCAAAGGCCCGCTGCCGAAAGGCACTTATGTCGTCAAGCCAGGCGATTCGCTGGCGAGAATTGCCAAGGAAAGCGGCGTTACCGTTGCCGAGCTCAAGCGTGCGAACAACATGAAAGCTGGTGACAGCATTCGCATCGGGCAGGCGCTGGCGTTGCCGCATGGTGGGGTTGCTTCCGCGGACCCCGTCAAGACTGCGTCGATCGAGCCTCAGAAGGTTTCCGTCAAGCCGGGCGCTGTACCGGTGGCAGAACCCAAGCAGGCGGCTGCCCAGCCGCTCGCAAAGCAGGCGCCCAAGGCTGTTGCCGGTGCGGATGCGCCGACCGATGCAGCCAAATCGAAGGAAGTTGCTTCCGCTTCTCCGAGCCAATCGATCGACGCCGCCGCCAAGTCCGATACGCAGGCCGACGCGCCCGAGGCAACCGGCATCGGCAAGTATCGCTGGCCGGTCCGCGGCGCTGTCGTCGCTGGTTACGGTGCCAACGTCAATGGCAGCCGCAACGACGGTATCGACATCTCGGTACCCGAGGGGACGCCGATCAAGGCAGCCGAAAACGGCGTGGTCATCTATGCCGGCAACGGCCTGAAAGAGCTCGGCAATACGGTTCTCGTTCGCCATGACGACGGCACGGTCACGGTCTACGGCCATGCTGATGCGCTCAGCGTCACCCGCGGCCAGAAAGTTCAGCGCGGCCAGACGCTGGCGACTTCCGGCATGAGCGGCAATGTCAGCCAGCCGCAGCTGCACTTCGAAGTTCGGAAGAATTCGGCTCCGGTCAACCCCATGACGTTCCTTGAATAGGTCTCGCGTCTCAAGGACTCTGCAAAAAGCCCGGTCAAAGCCGGGCTTTTTGTCGTTTATGGCTTGGTCCCGAAGATCAGTCGCGGTCGAGCATTATGCGCAGCCGGCCGACGAGATCCTGGATATATTGCCAGGCAACGCGACCAGAACGGGCGCCGCGGGTCGTCGCCCATTCGAGGGCTTCGTGGTGCATCTGCGCGCGATCGAGATTGAGCTCGAAGTGATCGGCGTAGGCATCGATCATCTGCAGATAGTCTTCCTGGCTGCACTTGTGGAAGCCGAGCCAGAGACCGAAGCGGTCGGAAAGCGAAACCTTCTCCTCGACGGCTTCCGAAGGGTTGATTGCCGTCGATTGCTCGTTTTCCATCATGTGGCGCGGCAGCAGATGGCGACGGTTCGAGGTGGCATAAAACAGCACGTTGTCCGGCCGTCCCTCGACGCCGCCATCCAGCGCTGCCTTGAGCGATTTGTAGGCGGTATCGTCATGATCGAAAGAGAGGTCGTCGCAGAAGACGATGACGCGATGCGGCGTCGCCTTCAATATGTCGAGCAGCACCGGCAGCGACGAAATATCTTCGCGATGCACTTCGATCAGTTTCAGTGACACTCCGGTTGCCCGACGCACATCTTCATGCACCGCCTTCACGAGTGAGGATTTGCCCATGCCGCGTGCGCCCCAGAGCAGCACGTTATTGGCGGCAAAGCCCTCCGCGAAGCGCAATGTATTCTCGTGCAGAATATCGCGAACATGATCGACGCCGCGAATGAGGGCCAGCGCGACGCGGTTCGGCCGCGGGACGGGCTGTAGGTAAAGCCGGGCAGGAACCCAGACGAAGCAATCGGCGGCGTTCCAGTCATTGACGGCCGGAGCCGGTCCCGCCAAACGTTCCACAGCATCGGCAAGGCGACGGACTTCGGCAAGGATCAGGGCGTTTTGGTCTTCAGTCACCGTTTCCTCCTGAATATTGAACAGGAAAGTCGTAAGATGCGCGCGCTGTCTTGCCGAGTATCATGCTCCTCTAGGGCCTGAAAGGCTAACAGACTGGGAAAACGGTACGGTTGGCGGCTGTTTTTGTTGCAATCGCCATGCGCGTAACTATATTCCGGCCACCTGACGCGGGGCCTAGTTCCCGCTGGGAGTTCAAGGGAGTTCTCGATGTTTATCACCAACGCATATGCGCAGAGCGCGACAGATTCGGCCGCGAGTGCCTTCGGCGGTTCCGGCTTTGAAATGATCATCCTTTTTGTGCCGCTGATGGTCGTTTGGTATTTCCTTCTCATCCGTCCGCAGCGCGCCCAGGCGAAGAAGCGTGAGGAGATTCTGAAGAACATCCGTCGCGGCGATCAGATCGTCACCAGCGGCATCGTCGGCAAGGTCACCAAGGTCGTCGACGAAAAGGAATTGGAAGTCGAGATCGCCGAAGGCGTGCGCATTCGTGTCGTCCGCAGCGCCATTTCCGAGGTTCGCGTCAAGGGTGAGCCCGTCAAGGCCGACGCCGCGTAAGGCGCCGCTCCGCGAGGGGCGCCAACCGCCACTGCATGTCCTTGAAAATCGGGGTCGACTTTCTTGAAGGATTGTGCAGAAATTCAAGGTGTTACTGTGCCCTTTGCATTTCCTGCCGAAAGTGGGGCGCAGTAGGGGAAGCCCTAATTCGAGAGAGCGATGCTGCACGTCTCCCGGTGGAAGACCGCCCTGATCTGGTTCGTCGTTCTCTTGAGCGTGCTTCTGGCTGTCCCCAACCTGCTTGGCGGGCATGCTCTTTCCTCCCTTCCTGCCTGGTGGGCGCATCGGAAAATGGAGCTCGGTCTCGATCTTCGCGGCGGCTCGCATCTGCTGCTGAAGATCGAACGGGGCGATATTGAAAAGGATCGGCTGGAAAGCGTTGTCGGCGATATCGCAACCCGGTTGCGCACGACCAACATCGCCTATTCCGGCCTGACCGGCACCGGACGGAAAATCCAGCTTCGCATCAATGACCCCTCGCAGCTTCAGGCTGCCTTGACGGCGTTAAGGCCGCTGACGGCGGGATCTGACAAACCGTCCGTTGCTCTTTCGCAAGGGGACAATGGTGCGCTGGCGCTCGATATCACCGATGCCGATATCGCAAGCCATGTGTCTTCTGCAATCTCGCGCTCAATCAAGGTCATCCACGCCCGCATCGCACAGCTCGGCGTGGGCGAGCCCTTGATCCGCCGGCAAGGGTCCGACCGCATCGTCGTGCAGGTGCCCGATCTCGCCGACGCGCAGCGGCTGAAAAATCTTCTTGGCCAGCCCGCCAAGCTCAGCTTCCGCATGATCGATCAGTCGATGTCGGTACAGGACGCCATGGACAAGCAGCCGCCGGCCGGGTCCGATGTGTTGTTTTCCGAAGACGATCCGCCCGTCGGCTATCTGGTGCAGCGGCAGCCACTGCTCTCGAACGTCGATTTTTCCGATGCCGTCCCGGTCGCCGACCCTCAAAAGGGGGAGGGCACGGTATCCGTCAAGCTGACGCCGGAGGCGACCCATCGCTTTGCGCAATCGACGGCCAGCAATCTCGGCAGGATCGTGGTTGTCGTACTCGACGATCAGGTTATCTCCGCAGCGTCTCTGAAGACGGTCATTGCAACGGGCGAAGTCGACGTTCCCGGAGATTTCACCGCCCAGGGCGCGCAGGATCTCGCCGTCATGGTCAAGAGCGGGCCGTTGCCAGCGACGCTGACGACAGTCGAGGAGCGTACCATTCAGCCAGGCCTCGGCGGTGAGACGGCGCGTTATGGCCTGATTGCCTGTATCGCCGCCGCCGTCTTCGTTGCTGCCTTGATGATCGGTTTCTACCGCCTGCTCGGCATCATTTCGACCGTTTCGCTTGTCATCAACATGATCATGGTGGCAGCGCTCATGGGGCTGCTCGGCATCACGCTGACGCTGCCCGGCGTCGCCGCCATCGTTCTCGTCATCGGCATCGGCCTCGACGCGCTGGTCTTGATCTACGAGCGTGTGCGCGAGGAGGAAAAAAAGACGCATCTTCTCGTCGATGCGTTGCGCCATGGATTCAACCGCGCGGCGGCGACGGTGGCCGACGCCAATCTGATTGTCCTTATCGTTGCGGCCATTCTTTTCTATGCAAGCACCGGCGCAGTGCGCGGCTTTGCCGCCACTTTGATTGTGGGCGTCGTCACCACCTTCTTTACCTCCTGTCTCGTCACGCGCTCGCTGGTCAGCATGTGGATTTCACGCCGCAAGCCGCGCGCGCTGCTGGTCGGCGTACGGAGCGGCGTTTTCGACAACGCCAATATCCGTTTCATGGGCATTCGCCGTTATACGTTTACGATCTCGGCGGCTCTGTCGGTCGTTACGCTCATTGCCTTTGCTTCGGTCGGCATGCATCTCGGCATCGATTTTGCCGGAGGCTCGATCATCGAGGTCCGCGCCAAGCAGGGCGTTGCCGATGCCGCGGATATTCAAACGCGTCTCGAGGCCGTCGTGCCTGGCGATGTGCGCGTCGAGCGGCTGGCCGATCGCCTTGGCGCGGTAATTCGCGTCCATGCACAGGAAGGCGGCGAAAATGCCGAACAATCCGCCGTGTCGCTCGTTCAGGGCGAGCTGGGCAAGGATTACAATTTCGCCCGCGTCGAGGTGGTTGGCCCGGCCGTATCGGGCGAAATCACCAAGACCGCCTCCCTTGCCGTTCTTGCGGCGCTTGCCGCAATTCTCATCTACATGTGGCTGCGTTTCGAATGGCAATTTGCGGTCGGCGCGATTATCGCGACGCTGCACGACGTCATTCTGACGCTTGGCCTCTTCGTGCTGTCGGGCATGGAATTCAACATGACCGGCATCGCCGCGATCCTTACCATCGTCGGCTACTCGCTGAACGACACGGTCGTCGTCTACGACCGCATGCGTGAGAATCTGAAGCGCTATTCGCAGATGCCGCTGCCGATTCTGATCGATGCCTCCATCAATCAGACACTATCTCGTACCATTCTGACATCTGCGACCACGCTTCTGGCGCTGCTCGCGCTCTACATCTTCGGCGGCGAGGTGATCCGTGCCTTCACCTTCGTTCTGCTTTTCGGCGTCGCTGTCGGCACCTTTTCGTCGATCTACATTGCGGCGCCCGTGCTGATCCTGTTCAAGCTGCGTCCGGACAAGTTCCAGACCGGCGGCGAAAGCAATGGACCTGCGGCCGGCAACATCCAGTCAGGCAAACCAGCGGTGTGATACATTGGCAAAAGGAATAGAAATCCGTAACGCGCATTTTCCCGGGCGCGCACCGATCGATGCTTACGGCAATGGCGGTTTCCGCTTTGCCGATATGTCGCATCGCGGCTCTCTCCTTTGCCTGCCTTCGGGCATTTATGGCTGGGACATGCTGCAAGGCGACGCGCTGACACAGGATCGATTCCAGAAGGTGCTGGACGAGGCAGCGGAGATCGAGGTTCTGCTCGTCGGCACGGGCATGGAGCTGCGGCCTTTACCGGCCGGTCTCAAGGCGGTCTTGCGCGCCAAGCAGATTTCCTCCGACTCGATGAACACCGGGGCTGCCGTGCGCACCTTCAACATCATGCTTGCCGAATCGCGTGCCGTGGCTGCGGCGCTGATTGCCGTCTGACCCCCGCGGATCCAAGATTATGACGACAACAGCTGCATTCAGTAGCAACCGGGAGATCTGCCTCGCGACTCTTCGCGACACCGATCGCGATCGCTATCTCGCCTGCCTGCTGGCTCCGGAGGAGAAGCGTCCCGCGCTTGCCGCGCTCTATGCTTTCAACGCCGAGCTGGCGCGTGTGCGTGATCTCGTGCATGAGCCGCTACCCGGCGAAGTACGCATGCAGTACTGGCGCGATCTCCTCGACGGACAATCTCACGGATCGAGCGAAGCCAATCCGCTGGCCTCGGAGCTTCTCACCGCGATCGAAGAATACCGCCTGCCGCGCCAGACGCTGATCGACATGATCGATGCCCGCATCTTCGATCTCTACGACGACCCCATGGAAAGCCGCAGCAGCCTGGAAGGCTACGCCGGCGAGACTGCGTCAGCTCTCATCCAGCTTGCAAGTCTGGTTCTGTCCGCAGATGAGGCGAAGCGTTCCGCCGATGCAGCCGGCCACGCGGGTGTCGCGCAGGCAATCGCCGGCTTGCTGCTTCTGATGCCGCTTCATCGCCATCGCGGCCAGCTCTATCTTCCGCTCGAGATATTGGCGGCGACCGGGCTCGATCGCGACAGTTTTCTTGCCGGCGAGGACAAACCACGCATTTCGGCGGCAATCGAGGCCTTTGCCGGTCTTGGCCGTGAACATCTCGCCAAAGCAAGAGCAGCAGACACCATACCGCAGGCGGTATTCCCGGCCTTCCTGCCCGGCACGCTGGCCGAGCCCGTCTTGAAGAAGGCGCAGAAGCTTGGCGCCGGCATCTTCGATCAATCCCTGGCATTGCCGCAATGGCGCCGGCAACTGCGCATGGCGATGGCGTCGATCACAAAGAAAATCTAAAATACACCAAGCTCGCACAAGTCTCGGCGTCTATGGAGATAGCCGGCACTTGATTTGCATTTCAGGGGGATTTGCTGTGGGTATTGTCGTCTGGTGCATATTGTTTGCGATCGTCATCTTCATTGCCTACTACGCGACGCGCATGGCATCGCAAAACAAGGAAGACGGCCTGCACGATACCGGCCTCGCCATTCTGGAATTCGGCCGCGCCTTTCCGGCCGAAGCGATCCGTCAATTGCAGGCGACCGCGGACGGGCAGGCGGTCTTCGTGCGGCTGCACGATGACAAAGCCGGCTTCATGCGCAATGTGCGCAATCATTTCAGCGTCCATCTGATCGAGCCCGGCCGAGCTCGTGCCAGGATTTCGGGGAGCGGTCGTGGCTTGACGATCGATTTTCTGGATGTGCCGCATCACAACGGCACGTTCGACTTCAAGACCCCGACGGAAGCTGCGGAAGTCTCGCTCTGGCTGCTCGGCAATTACGTTGCCGGCGATGACGCGAAGCTCGGGAACCACGCGCCGCCGGCAATACGCTGAAAATCCAAAACCAATATCTTACGCGCTTTCCTCGAGCGCGGGTGCCTGCACGCCGAGCCACTTGGCGCAGTCGGCAAGTGCACGCTTGGCGATGAGCTGACGCTTCATGATGGTCTTGTCCTTGCCGCGAAAGCGCTTCACGCCCTCAGGCTTGACGATGGAGCCTGGCTCCAACTCCGGGAAAAGCCCGAAATTGATGTTCATCGGCTGGAAGGAGCGCTTGCCCGGCTCCTCGTCCGAGACGATATGACCGCCGGTGATATGGTTGAGCAGCGAGCCGAGCGCCGTCGTATCCGGCGGCAGCGAAGGTGCTTCGCCCTTGCGCTCGGCAGCGGCGAAGCGGCCGGCGAGCAGCCCGATGCTGGCGCTTTCGACATAGCCTTCGCAGCCGGTGATCTGGCCGGCAAAGCGCAGGCCCGGCCGGGATTTCAGCACCAGCGAGCGGTCGAGCAGGGTCGGCGAATTGATGTAGGTATTGCGGTGCAGGCCGCCGAGACGTGCGAATTCCGCATTTTCGAGACCGGGGATGAGCCGGAAGATCTCCGCCTGCGCGCCATATTTCAGCTTCGTTTGGAAGCCGACCATGTTGTAGAGCGTGCCAAGCGCATTGTCCTGGCGCAGCTGCACGACCGCATAGGCTTTGACCGTCGGGTTATGCGCATTGGTCAAACCCATCGGCTTCATCGGCCCGTGGCGCAGCGTCTCGCGCCCACGCTCCGCCATGACCTCGATCGGCAGGCAGCCGTCGAAATAGGGCGTGCCCTCCCATTCCTTGAAGCCGACGGAATCGCCGGCGATCAGCGCATCGACGAAGGCATTATATTGAGCCTCGTCCATCGGGCAGTTGATATAGTCCTTGCCCGTGCCGCCGGGACCGACCTTGTCGTAGCGCGACTGATACCAGCAGATATTCATGTCGATGCTGTCGCGATAGACGATGGGCGCGATGGCGTCAAAGAAGGCAAGCGCATCCGCGCCGGTTTCCGCCTGGATGGCGCTCGCAAGACCGGGCGCCGTTAGCGGACCGGTGGCGATGATCGCCTGGTCCCATTCCTTCGGCGGCAATCCCTGTATCTCCTCGCGGACGATGGTGATCAGAGGGTGGCTCGCGATCGCCTGCGTAACTGCCGCCGAAAAGCCGTCGCGATCGACGGCAAGCGCGCCGCCGGCCGGTACCTGATGCTTGTCAGCACAGGCCATGATCAGCGAACCCGCCATGCGCATTTCCGCATGGATAACGCCGACGGCATTGCTGGTCGCATCGTCGGAACGGAACGAGTTGGAACACACGAGCTCGGCGAGATCGTCCGTCTTGTGTGCCTCGGTGCCGCGCACGCCGCGCATTTCATGCAGGATGACGGGCACGCCGGCATTGGCGATCTGCCATGCGGCTTCCGAGCCGGCGAGGCCGCCGCCGATGACGTGAATGGGAGAGCGGGAAGTGATCTGTGTCATGCGCGCGTCATTATCACGGGCTGGCCGGCGATCCAATGCTTTGCTGAAGCATTCGCGCAAAAGTGGGGCGCTTTGCGGGTCAGGCTCGCTTCAGTCGCCGGAATCAAAAACGGCGCCAAAAGGCGCCGTCTTGAGGCAGTCTGCTCAGTCCGTGTCTATTAACGGAAAGAACGGGCAGCGATATTGCGGATCTCATAGCGGCTGACGCCGATGTCCGAAAGAGTCTGGCTGGAGAGGTTGCCAAGTTCGTTCAGAGTGCGGCGGTAGCTGATCCAGTTCTTTGCGATGCGAATCGGGTTCATGATCTTTTCCTCGGTATCTTGTTTGCGGGCGGTACGATTACCGCCTCAGCGCTTGCACTCTATATAGGCGCGAGGAGGTCGATTGTGCAGTGCAAAGAAGAGGCGCCTGCTATGCATTTGTGCAATATGACGCCCAAAAAGCAGTCGATGCTTAAAATTTATGTGCTCTGCATTTAGGGAATAGCTTCGAAGGGAATTCGCAATGCTGCGGCTGCTCAGTCGCTGAGCAAAAAAGAACGCCCGCCGCGGAAGTCCGCAACGGGCGTTGAGAAGGCTTTCGCTGAGGGGCGAAGCCTAGCCGGCGATTAGCGGCCGGTGGCTTCGCGGGCAACGCGATGGATGTCGGCGCGGTCGATGCCGAGGTCGTGCAGTTCACGCGAGCTCATGCGGCCGAGTTCGTTAACGGTCTGACGATACTTGCGCCAGTTGTTGAAAGAGCGGGTCAGGTTCATTTTTTGTCCCTTTCGAGGATCTGGGATCGAGCGGTTTCACGATTGTTTCCGTCGTCGATCTAATGGATTTAAATATATGCTGCGCCGCGAAAACTAAAAGAGCGAAAGCTTCATGTCACCTATGCATAAGATGCAAGCCTTATAGGCGTTTTGCCTAAGATGGCGGCTGCTTTATTTGCATAGCGCGGCCAAAGGGTGTTTGCCGCAGGAAGTCGATTCCGGGTATGAACCCAGCGTTCCAAGGCAGTTACCGATGGCTGCCGGCTTTTGGCCACCTTTTCGCCAGCCTTGCTGTTTTGGAAGGGGTCGGATGCTGTCGCAGGCTGCCTTCGGTCGGTGGAAAGTGATCCCACCGGTCGTCTGCGCCGACATTTGCCGATTGGCTGGTCGCGCATATGCCCAGGCAACATAAACCGATTTAGGTGAGCAAAAAAATAACGCCCACCGCGGGAGGAGGATGCGGTGGGCGTCATTTATAGTGATTGACGACTTGGGAGGAGGAGTGTCGTCAATCGATCGGAGCGCATTGGGAGGAGGAGTATGCGGCTCCGAATATCGTGTCGGGATATCATCCCCAGGCTTAGCCCGATCTGCATCGGCCCGGCGCGCCACCGCCGTGTTTGTTATCCAATAAATAGTATGACTTTTCGAATTTGTGCAGCGCAATAATTTCATGGGAGGCATGAGCTCTGCGCATATCTTTTATCGGTATCTCTTTACCGGTCCTAAGGATACTCTATGGTCCGTTAATTCTGTATTAATAAGGCACATATTCCCGTAGCCGAAGCTTCTACCGGAACTGCGTGGCTCGCATCGATTGTGCGGCGATTTGTGCTAACTCTGTCGCATGCGGAATCGAAGTTGGGGGAGCTGGGCATGTATAGAGGCAGGCTGGAGCGGGATCTGAAAATCTGGACCGACAAAGGTCTGGTCGATGCGGTAACGGCGAAAGCCATCCTGAGCGAGTATGACGGCCGCCAGACGAGTTTCAGCGCTGGCCGGGTGCTGGCCATCATTGCCGCCGTGCTTCTCGGTCTCGCCATATTGCTTTTCATCTCCGCAAACTGGCAGGCTCTTCCGAGAATTTCCCGCCTGGCCGGGCTGGTGGCGATGATATGGGTCTTCTATCTCGGCGCGGCATACCTGTTGGCGCAGGGACGCTCCATCGTTTCAGCCGCATTGCTGATCCTTGGTACCTTGAGCTTCGGCGGCGCCATGGCGCTTGTCGCCCAGATGTATAATCTGTCCGGCGATGAGCTGAGAATGATGATCGTCTGGTTCGTTGCTGCCTGCATCGTAGCGGCGGCGTTTCGCTCAAGGGCTCAGGTTGGGCTTGCCGGCCTTCTCGCCTGGGCATTTTGCGGCATCTATCTCTGGGAACATGTCGACGAATGGTATGGGGTGATGCCTTGGATGCCGCCGTTGATGGCCGCGATTCTGATTGCGCTTGTTCGCTATGCCGATGCGCCGGCGGCGAGGCATTTGGCTTACCTCATGCTGGTCGGCTGGCTGACATGGCTGTTTGGCCGGCATGAGGGATTGAATACCGCAATTCTGTTCGCGTCTCTCGGGATGGCGGCTTTTCTCGCCGTCAGCATTCCCGCTTCGCCGCTGAAACCCTTTGCGCGCACGGCCGGCGCTGCTCCGGATTTCTACACCTTTCTCATTGCATCGATCGGCTTCTTTCTGGTCCATGCCGAGATCAGCAACGGCTCTTTTGAGAACAATGCCTGGGTGGAAGACAAGCTGCCGCTTATTGCTGTCGCGGCGGGGACGCTGGCCGGCTCGGTGATCGCCATCGCGCTCAGCGGTCGCGACAATGGCGCGGTGCGTTACCTTGCTTACTTTGTTTTTGCCAGCGAGATTCTCTACCTTGCCGGAGAGACGATCGGCTCCATCATCGGCACGGCCGGTTTCTTCCTCGTCGCCGGCGTGCTTGTGGCGATTGCCGCGTGGCTGGTCATCCAGCTCGAGCGGCGCTTTTCGGACAATAGCGGGCAGGGGACACGGGCATGAGTGACGTAGTTGTAAAGAGCCCGGCGGTCGGCGCCCGCCGCTTGTGGATTGCCGCCATTATCGTTGCTTCCGTGCAGACCTTGGTCCTCGGCTATATGGTCGGGGAGCGGGCCTGGGGGCTGCGGAGCGGCACTGAGATTCTCTTGAAGACGGTGCCGGTCGACCCGCGCGATCTCCTGCGCGGCGACTACGTGATCCTGAATTACGATATCTCCCGGGTGCCGGTCTCGACGCTGGTCGGCGGGCCGCCGAAGGAGAGCATGAGCAACCAGGTTCTGTCGGTCCGTCTGATGAAGCAGCAAGACGGCTACTGGGGCGTCGTCGAATCGTCCTTTGCAGCGCTCGAACCCAAGCCTGATACCGTCATCTTGAAAAGCCTGCCGTTCGACTATGTTTCCTATGGTGACCAAGCCGACGGCTCGGCGAGCATGTTCGTGAACTACGGCATAGAGCGCTATTATGTGCCCGAGGGGCAGGGGCACGATATCGAGAACGCGAGCAACGATAAACGCGTCGCCATTGCGGCTCGCGTGTCTTCCGATGGTGTTGCCCATATCAGAAGCCTGCTTCTCGACGGCAAATCCGTCTATGAAGAGCCGCTCTATTGACGATAGCAGCGCGGCCATGTCCGATATGCTCCAGGCGTCGTCGCGCAACCGTCATTTTTCCTTTGCGTGGTTTGAAACGGGTGATATAGAGACGCCGCGCTCCGGAAGGCCCCATGGGCAGGCATCGCCATGCGGTTTGGGGAACGCGGGTATGGTGAAATTGGTAGACACGCCAGATTTAGGTTCTGGTGCCGCAAGGCGTGGGAGTTCAAGTCTCTCTACCCGCACCAACACTGTCTTGTGGACGGGGGGAGGCTGACCAAGCCTGTCTTCCGATATGCCGCAGGACGCGCATCTTGCCCAAAGCATCCCGCTTTCGATGAGGAAGGGGACAAGATGTTTTGGCTCGTGACGGGATAGAGCTGCCTCTTGCGCGTTCGTTCGAAGGCGCGGCGCTCTTGCAAGGTGAAAGAGAATTGCATCCAAGCCACGCTCGGGATTTTCCGGCGTCGTGCTCATCGAAACGAACGGCTGTCTGGGCACGGCCGCCATGAATGAAGGTAGGACAATGCAGGTTATCGAAACGCTCGCTGAAGGGCTGAAGCGCGAAATCAAGGTGGTCATCCCGGCCAAAGACATGGAAGTGCGCATGAACGAGCGCCTGGCCGAGGTCAAGGACAAGGTCCGCATCAACGGCTTCCGTCCGGGCAAGGTTCCGGTCGCGCACCTGAAGAAGGTCTACGGCAAGTCGATCATGGCCGATCTCGTCAACGAGATCGTTCGCGACCAGCCGCCGGCGATCCTGACCGAGCGCGGCGAAAAGTCGGCGACCCAGCCTGAAATCGCCATGACGGAAGACCAGGACGAGGCAGAAAAGATCCTCTCCGCTCAGGCCGATTTCGAATTCACGCTGTCTTACGAAGTCATCCCGGCGATCGAGCTGAAGCCGGTGGGCGGCATCAAGGTCACCCGCGAAGTCGCCGAGATCGGTGAAGACGAAGTGACCGAGCAGATCCTCAAGATCGCCGAAAGCGCCCGCAGCTACGAAACCAAGAAGGGCAAGGCTGCCAACGGCGATCGCGTCACCATCGATTACCTCGGCAAGGTCGACGGCGTTGCATTCGACGGCGGCAAGGACGAGGACGCACAGCTCGTTCTCGGCTCCAACCGCTTCATCCCGGGCTTCGAAGAGCAGCTCGTCGGTCTCAAGGCTGGCGATGAAAAGGTGATCACTGTAACCTTCCCGGCCGACTATCCGGCCAAGAACCTCGCCGGCAAGGAAGCCACCTTCGACATCAACGTCAAGGAAGTTGCAGCGCCCGGCGAAATCGAAATCAACGACGAACTCGCTTCCAAGCTCGGCATCGAATCCGCCGACCGCCTGAAGGAAATCGTTCGCGGCCAGATCGAAAGCCAGTACGGCTCGGTCACTCGCCAGAAGGTCAAGCGCCAGATCCTCGACCAGCTCGACGAAATGTACCAGTTCGACACCCCACAGAAGCTGGTCGAAGCTGAATTCGCCAGCATCTGGCGTCAGATCGAAACCGACCTCAGCGAATCGGGCAAGACCTTCGAAGACGAAGACACGACCGAAGAAAAGGCTCGCGAAGAATACCGCAAGCTCGCAGAGCGTCGTGTCCGCCTCGGCCTCGTTCTCTCCGAAATCGGCGAAAAGGCCGGCGTCGAAGTCAGCGAAGACGAACTGCAGCGCGCTCTCTACGCACAGCTTCAGCAGTTCCCGGGCCAGGAAAGGGAAATCCTGGAATTCTTCCGCAAGACCCCGGGCGCTTCCGCCAACCTGCGCGCCCCGATCTTCGAAGAAAAGGTCATCGATCACCTGCTGAGCGAAGTCGATGTCACGGACAAGACCGTTTCCAAGGAAGCGCTGCTGGCCGACGACGAAGAGGAAGACAAGCCGGCTGCGAAGAAGGCTGCTCCGAAGAAGAAGGCTGCAAAGGCGGCTGAAGCAACCGAAGCCGCGGCCGAAGGCGAAGAAGCTGCCGCTCCGAAGAAGAAGGCCGCTCCGAAGAAGAAGGCTGCTGAAGACAGCGCCGAATAACCGGCTTTCTTCCGGACTGAAATCAGGCCCTGCCGTTCGCGGCGGGGCTTTTTCGTTGCGACGAAGCAGTAAATCCCCTCTGCTCGCGCGAGGAGAGGGGGCCGGGAACTGTCGGCCGGATGCGCCCAGCGGAATTGACCAATATCGGCGTCACCTTGCTATCTTAGTAGGATGGTCGATAGGTTTTTTTGCAAGGGTGGGTGGCGGCCGCTACGGAGCGCTTCTCCCAGATATCAGTAAATGCGCGACCAGGAACCCGGCCACGGGGGGCGACAGAATTTGGTCTCTGCACGGGCATATATTGTCCGAGTGTGGTGCCGGCCGCATATGAATTGCTTCTGTCCTTTAGACGCGTACATTTGGCCGATGCGCGGCGGCCATCAATCCAATGTTCGGCTAACCTCCCGAGCGTTAAAGGCAAGGAGGTGGCCAGATGTTCATCGCAATCGTCGATTTTACTGTTGAATCCGAAAACCGCGAGGCAGTCATAGCAAGGCTGCTTCAAGATAGTGAGTTTATTCGCGCCATGGAAGGAAACCTCGCATTCAACGCCTATGTCGATCCTGTCGATGACGGGGCGGTTCGCATTTGGCACGAGTGGCAGGATGTTGAGCATTTCCGCACCTATACGGCGTCGGAGGTGTTCAAGCAGCTCGGCCTCGTGCTGCGCCCATTGATGAAGGCGCCGCCGATTAGCCGACGGATGATGTCCGAAGTTCTTGAGACGATCGCCTGAGGCATATTCTGATGAGCGAAGCAGCCGAAGCTTACAGCGTTTCCCGGCTGTTTCCGCCAGCCGACCGTACCGAATTGCGTTTCGACCGGCATTACTTGCTTTACTGTACAGCGGGCACGATGCGTCTGGAGGCAGAGGGCAAGGTCTGGTCATTGCCCCCGTCGCGGGCCGCCATCATTGAAGCGGGACGAAGTATTCACGTGATCTTGCCGCAGGCGGTGATGGCCTGTTCAACTCTCTTTGCTCGAACGTTCATTCCCGCTCCCGCAGAGGCTCTTACGGTCATCAATGTGACATCTCTCGCGCGGGAGTTGATCCTCGCTTGCCGTGTTTGGACCGATGTCGATAAGCCGCTCGATTCCTATGCGCGGCAACTCTTTACGACATTAGCCGCGGTCGTCGGCCAACTCGCCTCTATGCCCTCCAATACTGCCATGCCGCTACCCCGTTCGAGCGGCGTCGCTGCGGCGATGCGACTGACCGAACAGCGAATGGCCGAGGCGCCGGACTTCGCCTCGATTGCGCGCGGCGTCGCGATGACGGAACGGTCACTCGCTCGGCATTTCTCGGATGAGATGGGTATGACTTGGCGGCAGACATTGCGCCGGTTGCGCATCATTCGCGCTATGGAGCTTCTCGGAGCGAATGATGTGAGTATCACCGAGGCGGCATACTCGGTCGGCTACGCATCGCTATCGGCCTTCAACGCCGCATTTTTGGAAATCAACGGCCAAACACCGACGGCCTTCCGCCTCAGCATCCGGGGCGCCAGTCTTCCACACGTCTAATTTGCCTGGGCTTCGGACAGATGCCGTAGGGCATCAAATCTCCGACTTGATGTCGCCCATGCGGTTCCAGGCGTCGAGGCCCGCGATCTTGTAGGCTTCGGCAAGCGTCGGATAGTTGAAGGTGTTCTCGACGAAATATTCGACCGTGCCCTTGAGGTTCAGCACGGCCTGGCCGATGTGTACGAGTTCGGTCGCGCCTTCGCCGACGATATGAACGCCGAGCAGGCGACGTGTCTTCAGTGAGAAGATCATCTTCAGCAAGCCAGTGTCGAGGCCCATGATGTGGCCGCGCGAGGTCTCGCGGAAGCGGGCGATGCCGCATTCATAGGGGATATGCCGCTCCTTGACTTCTTCCTCGGACAGGCCGCAGGTGGAAATCTCAGGCACGGCATAGATGCCGTAGGGGAAGTATTTCGGCGGCTCCTTGGCAATCGCGCCGACGGCGACGCGGGCTGCGATACGGCCCTGTTCCATCGACGTGGAGGCAAGGCTCGGGAAGCCGACGACATCGCCCGCCGCAAAGATATGTGGAACCTTGGTGGCGAAGGTTTCCGGATTGACGCTCAGGCGGCCGCGGGCGTCGGCTTCAAGGCCGGCAGCGGGCAGATTGAGCGTGTCGGTCGCGCCCATGCGGCCGGCGGCAAAGAGGACCATGTCGGTGGTGATGCGGCGGCCGTTGTCGAGCGTCAGTTCCACCTTGCCGTTCGGCAGGCGCTCCACTTTCTCGGCCTTCTGGCCGAGCAGCAGCTTCATGTTGCGGTCGCGCAGCTGATAGGTGAAATCCTCGACGATTTCCTTGTCGATGAAATCGAGCATGGTCGACTTCGGGTCGATCAGCGTCACCTGCGTGTCGAGCGCGCTGAAGATGGTCGCATATTCGATGCCGATGACGCCGGCGCCGATGACGACCATCGAGCGCGGCAGATCCTCGATATCGAGCAGTTCGTCGCTGTCGAGAACCGTCTTGCTATCGAACGGCATGTAATCCGGGCGGAAGGGCTTTGTGCCGACTGCCAGCAGGATGCTGGCGGCGGATACGGTGACGACCTCGCCATCATCCTTGACGATCTGCATCGTCTGCGGATCGACGAAGCTTGCCTTGCCCCGTATGTGCTGGACGCGATTGCGGGCGAACTGATGCTCAAGCACTTCGACCTCGTGGTCGAGGGTGATCAGCAGGCGGCGGCGCAGGTCTTCAGCGCTGATTTCCTGCTTGACGCGATAGGCGCGTCCATAGAAGCCGCGTTCTCGCCAGCCGGACAGGTTGAGCGCGGTTTCACGCAATGTCTTGGAAGGGATGGTGCCGGTGTGGACCGAGACGCCGCCGACGCGCTTGCCTTGCTCGACGACGAGCACCTTCTTGCCGAGTTTGGCGGCCTGAATAGCGCCTCTGCGACCGGCGGGGCCGCTACCTACGACTAGGAGATCGAATTGGTCCATCGGGAAGCCTCGGAACTGGAATAGGGAATCAATGTCGCAACGCAACATGCTTTCCGTCAACCGGTAGCGTCTCAATGTTACAGATTATCTAACGAGAAAATCAGGCAATCAGGATGCCGAAAGGCCAAGCCAAGATTCCAGCTTCTCGAAGGTACGGTCCATGGCGTAGGCACGCGTGAAGGAAAATGGCAGGTGACCGTAGATGATCGACATCTGACCTTCCGCGGTTGCCTCATTCGCTTTGGCAATGGCGGCGAGGTAAAGGGCTGACGCAAGGCCGGTCCTGTCGGCGCCCGCCTGGCAATGGATGAGAATCGGCTTCGGTGCGTTGCGCATGATATCGACGAGCTGCTCGGCCTGAGCCTGCGTCAGCTCGCGTCCGGCAGACATGTGAAAATCGATATGGTTGATGTTGAGCTCTTTCGCCTCGGCAACTTCGTTATCATACCAATGGCGCCCGGTATTGTCTCCGCGCAGGTTGATGATGGTCTTGATACCGTATTGCTTCTGGAACTCGACAATGGTGCTGGCAGACGGTTGCGAGGAACGGTAAAGCTCGCCGGCAATGACCGAATGGAAATTCGTCGTCCAGAGCATATGAGCATAGAACCCGCCGGCAACCGCTGCAAAGGCTCCCGCGGCCACAAGCGCGCCGCGACCAATACGAAGGAGGCGATGAGCAAGCGTCGGCGCTGTCTTCTGCATATAATCTCCGGCGACCCACGTCTCGGCGACAGGCCAAATCAAAACAACGGCTTCCGCCGGTGCATATGCCGATCGGATGTGATGATCCTTCTGCCAGATGATGCTGACGCTAAACTGAAAAATGGGAGTGGTGATCGCAATGGCATAATCGGAGATGCCGCAGATATCCGATCGGATTGAATCCTAATTGTCATTCAATATCAAATTGATCTCGTGGTTTCTTAAATATATCTGTCGCATTCGGGGCGAAATTCTAAATTAAGCGTAATGCACGAAAACTGACATGGCCGTTCTTGCCGATAATAACGTGGTCGCGAACGGCGATGCCTAAAGGCTTGGCGGTGTCGATGATCGTCTTGGTCATGTCGATGTCGGCGCGTGACGGTGTCGGATCGCCCGACGGGTGGTTGTGGACCAGAATCACCGCAGAAGCGGAAAGCTCCAGCGCGCGTTTGACGACTTCTCGAGGATAGACCGGCGTGTGATCGACCGTGCCGAAGCCCTCCACCTCGTCGGCGATCAGCGCATTGCGCTTGTCTAGAAACAAGAGGCGGAATTGCTCGCGCGCCTCGTGCGCCATCGCAGCGTGGCAATAGTCGATGAGAGATTTCCAAGAGGAAAGCACTGGCTTGCCGGTCAATTCGCTTTTCAGCATGCGCTGCGCGACGCTTGCAACCAGCTTCAGGTCGAGGGCAACGGCGTCACCAACGCCGCTGACCTCCGTCAGTAGGTTGACCGGAGCGCCGAATACGCCGCCAAGCGTGCCGAAGCGGGCGAGCAATGCCTTCGCGATCGGCTTTGTGTCGCGCCGGGGGATCAGCCGGAAAAGCAGCAGTTCGAGAATTTCGTAGTCGGCCAATGCCGCATCGCCGCTGTCGCGATAGCGATTGCGCAACCGTTCGCGGTGACCATGATAATGCGTTTCGGCGTCGGTTGGTGCAGATTTGGTGATAGGGGCGGATTTGGTGGTCTGCGAGGCGGGCTTGGCAGGCTGACGGGCGAAGAACAGCCGCTCGTCAAGCAACGGCGCATCTTCCAACGCCTCCGTCTTCCCGCCTCTGTCGAGGGGCATGTCGCCATGTCCGTTGGAAGAAGCGGGACGTTTTGCCATGAATTATCCCTGCAGCGGCGGCAGGCCGGGACGGTCGAGGCCACCGGGTGACAGGGTGAAGATCTCGCAGCCCGTCGCGGTGACGCCGACCGTATGCTCGTACTGTGCCGAGAGCGAGCGGTCGCGAGTGACAGCGGTCCAGCCGTCACCGAGCACCTTCACATGCGGCTTGCCGAGATTGATCATCGGCTCGATGGTGAAGATCATGCCTTCGCGCAGCTCCGGCCCATCATTGACGCGGCCGTAATGCAGGATATTCGGCGAGTCATGAAAAAGGCTGCCGACGCCGTGGCCGCAGAAGTCGCGCACGACCGAACAGCGCTCGCCTTCGGCATAGGTCTGGATCGCCTCGCCGATGGCACCGGTGCGGGCACCCGGGCGGACGGCGGCAATGCCGCGCATCAGGGATTCGTAAGTGACTTCGAGAAGCCGCTCGGCCGAGCGCTTGATCTCGCCGACCGGATACATGCGGCTGGAATCGCCGTGCCAGCCATCCAGCACATAGGTTACGTCGATATTGACGATATCGCCTTCGCGCAGCGGCTTGTCGTTGGGGATTCCGTGACAGACGACATGGTTGATCGAGGTGCAGGAGGATTTCATGTAGCCGCGATAGTTCAGCGTCGCCGGATAGGCGCCGTGATCCATCCCGAATTCGAAAACGAAGCGGTCGATGATATCGGTCGGCACGCCGGGCTTGACGATGGCTGCCAGTTCATCGAGGCAGCGGGCAGTCAGCTGGCATGCCTTGCGCATTCCGGCAAAGGCTTCCTCTCCGTAGATGCGGATAGCGCCCGTATTCTTCGCTGGCGCCGTTGCCGCTTCGATGTAATTCACCATGACTAGCCTTCGGTAGAGATCTTAAATTGTTCTAATGCAGCTATGCCGGGTTCGTCTATCGGGATCAACCCGGCAGGCGCGATTTCCGTCGGCGAAACCCTGCATTTCAGCGCATGGGCTTCGACGCCACGCGTCAAAGCGCGGTTATAAGCCTTGGCGTAGACCGGATCGAGATCACCGCAAATCCGGAAGCGATCGCAGTCATGACGTTGAACCACGAACAGCATGACCGCGCGATGGCCGGCCTCTGCCATGTCGCCGAGTTCTTCGAGATGCTTGGCGCCGCGCGCCGTCGCCGTATCGGGAAATTCCGCGAGACCCGGTTGGCGCACGAAATGAACGTTTTTCACCTCGACATAGGTGGTTGTCCGCAAAGGGTCGGTCAAGAGCAGGTCGATGCGGGAATTGCGGCCGTAATTCTGCTCACGCTTGACTGTCGTGTAATCGCCGAGATCTGAGATCTGTCCGAGCGCGATCGCCTCCGCCGCAATGCGGTTCGGCATGGCGGTGTTGACGCCCACCGTCGTACCGTCGGCTTCGATCAGTTCGAAGACATGGCGGTATTTTCGCTTCGCGCCTTCATGTTCGGAAAGCCATATGCGCGAGCCGGGTGCCGTAAGGCCAAGCATCGATCCGGTATTCGGGCAGGAGCCGGTGATGAAGGTTCCGTCCTCAAGCTCGGCATCGAAGAGAAAGCGCTTGTAGCGCGAAATCAGGCGGGCAGGGACGAGAGGCGAAGGAAACTGCATAATCGGTGGTTGCTATGCCCGTTCCATGACGAAGCTGCCGGGCGCCTCTTCCAGCGCATTGAGGGCCTTGCCGCCGGGTTGACGCGCCGCCGTCATGCGATGGTCCTGCGTGAGGATCCAGGCGTGCCAATGCGGCCACCAGGATCCCGGAGTTTCTTTCGCCTCGGCCAGCCATTTCTCGTAATCGCCGCCCATGGGGCCGCCCGTCCAGAACTGGTATTTATGTTTGTCCGGCGGATTGACCACGCCGGCGATGTGGCCCGAGCCCGTTACGACGAACTCCACAGGCCCGCCGAAATACTGGCTGCCGACGAAGACGGATTTGGCGGGCGCGATGTGATCCTCGCGCGTCGCCAGATTGTAGACGGGGATGCGCACGTCCTTCAGCGACAATGTCTTGCCGTCGAGCACCATTTTGCCCCGGCTGAGCGCATTGTTGAGGTAGCAGTTTCGCAGGTAGAAGGAGTGGTTGGCCGCTGCCATGCGCGTCGAATCGGCGTTCCAGAACAGAAGGTCGAAGGGCAGAGGGTCCTGTCCCTTCAGATAGCTGTTGACGAAATAGGGCCAGATCAGTTCGGAGGCGCGCAGCATGTTGAAGGCCGCCGCCATCTTGGAGCCTTCGAGATAGCCGAGCACGTTCATCTGCTCTTCCAGCGCTGAGATCTGCTCCTCGTCGACGAAAACCTTCAGGTCGCCGGCAAAGGTGAAATCGACCTGCGTCGTCAGGAAGGTTACCGTGCGAATGCGCTTGTTCTTTTCCTTGGCATGGAGCGCGAGAGTGGCCGCGAGCAGTGTCCCGCCGACGCAATATCCGACAGCATTGACCTCCCGCTCTCCCGTGGCCTTTTCGATCGTTTCCAAGGCGAAATCGATGCCCTCGCGCGCATAGGAGGTCCAGTCCTTAGCCGCGTGCCGCTGATCGGGGTTCACCCAGGAGATGACGAAGACGGTGTGACCCTGCTCCACGCACCATTTTATGAAGGATTTCTGCGGGTTGAGATCGAGAATGTAGAATTTGTTGATCCAGGGCGGGCAGATCAGCAGCGGCCGTTTCAGAACCTTGTCCGTTGCTGGCGCGTATTGGATGATCTGGCAGATATCGCTTTGCGCGATCACCTTGCCTGGTGTCAGCGCCATGTCGCGGCCGACGGCGAATTTCGTCATGTCCGTCTGCCGCAATCGCAGCTCGCCGTGACCGAGGCTGATATCTTCGGCCAGCATCTTCATGCCGCGTACCAGATTCTCGGCATTGGAGGCGATGGTCTCGCGATAGACCTGCGGATTCGTTGCGACGAAATTGGTCGGCGAAAAGGCGGCGGTGATCTGCTTCGTGTAGAACGCAGCCTTGTGCCGCGTATGTTCGTCCAGGCCTTCGGCGTCACCAACCAGCTTTTCCGCCCAGTTCGACGTCAGGAGATAGGTCTGCTTCAGAAAGTCGAAGAAGGGGTTCTTCTGCCAGTCTTCGTCGGCAAAGCGCCTGTCCTTGATCGCTTCGGATTCGGCCTCGTCGGGCGAATCGCCGCTGAGGCGCTGCATGGTCTTCGTCCACAGGCTGAAGTAGCTGGTCAGCAGATGCGTTTGCGCCTCGAGCGTCCGGCGAGGATCGGAAAGCCAGTATTCTCCGACCTTGGACAGAGTCTTGACCATATCGGTAAAAGGATCGGCAACCGTATCGACCTTTTCACCGCGTTCACGCGGCGCAAGCCAGGCCGACGCCGCCTTGCCAAGGTTTTCCAGCGCACGGGCAAAATTGACGGCCATCGCTTCGGGATCCCTGACGATGTAAGGCTCGACTGACTTTGGATCAAAGCCGGGAAAGCCGCTGCTACCTTCATTATTGTCCCGCTTGCTGTCGGTCACGCATCATCCTCCCGGCGGCAGCTCGTGTTCTGTTTTCCATTTGTACATCTTGCGGGAAAAGGAATACAAGTCGAATGAAACGCAACCCTGCTCTTGCTTTGCTGCTGCGACAAATTTAACAGTCGCAACCCTCAGCGAGGAATAGCGCAGGAAGACAATTATGGGCAGCGGCATGGTGGCAAGACTGAACCGGTATTCCGTACTCTGCGGTGCAATGTGCGGAATTCTCGCATTGACGCTCGCGGGTTGCTCTACGCCCGAAGAAAAGGCGGCCTACGCCAAGCGCAAGCAGCCGCCCGAGGCGGTGATCGTAAAGCCCGCCAAGGGCACGCCGGTCGTGGAAACCAGCACGCAGCAATATTACAAGGACGGCTATCCCTCCTTCAACGCACCGCCGACCGCGGCAAACGTCCAGATCAACGACCAGCAGGCGGGCGACCTGGTCAAGCAGCTGACGGCGCTCGGCGCCCAGCGCAAGGCCGGCACGATATCGGAAGCCGAATACCAGCGCCGCGTTGCCGAAATGCGCAAGCTCGCCGCCGAACATGGCCAGGATACGCTGCAGGAAATTCAGAAAGAGGGCAGCGCTCAGCCAGCCCGGACACAGAATTAGCCTTGCGTTTCAGGTGATTTGGACGCAAAGCGTTCAGACAGGCTGAATTTGGATGTGTCTGACCGGTGAATTGCACTTTGCGTGCATAACCGCCCAAGATTCACCTTATCTTTCGAGAAAGCATGTTGCGGCGCCGCGATTTCCAAGTTCGTATCGCGGCTGGCCGATGGATCAACGAACTTCAGCGCGGTTTTGAGGGCCGCTGTCCCATGGGGAAAGAAATGGAAGAGTTTCATAAAGTCCGGCGTTTGCCGCCCTACGTTTTCGAACAGGTCAATCGTTTGAAAGCGAGCGCGCGAGCGGGCGGGGCGGACATTATCGACCTCGGCATGGGCAATCCCGATCTTCCGACCCCGAAGGCGATCGTCGACAAGCTGTGCGAAGTGGTACAGGATCCGCGCACGCATCGCTATTCCTCCTCCAAGGGCATTCCTGGCCTTCGCCGTGCGCAGGCCGCCTATTACGCCCGTCGTTTCGGCGTGAAGCTCAACCCGGACACGCAGGTGGTCGCCACCCTCGGCTCCAAGGAAGGCTTCGCCAATATGGCGCAGGCGATCACGGCGCCCGGCGACGTCATCCTCTGCCCGAACCCGACCTATCCGATCCATGCCTTCGGCTTCCTGATGGCCGGCGGGGTAATCCGCTCGATCCCGGTCGAGCCGGATGACAGCTTCTTCCCGCCGCTGGAGCGGGCCGTGCGCCACTCGATCCCGAAGCCGCTGGCGCTCATCCTGAACTATCCGTCGAACCCGACGGCCTATGTCGCGACGCTCGATTTCTACAAGGAAGTCGTCGCTTTCGCCAAGAAGCACGACATTATCGTGCTGTCGGATCTGGCCTATTCGGAAATCTACTTCGACGACGTACCGCCGCCATCGGTACTGGAAGTCCCTGGCGCCATCGACGTGACGGTCGAGTTCACCTCCATGTCGAAGACCTTCTCCATGCCCGGCTGGCGCATGGGCTTCGCCGTCGGCAACGAGCGGTTGATCGCGGCGCTGACGCGCGTAAAGTCCTATCTCGATTACGGTGCATTTACGCCGATCCAGGTGGCGGCGACCCACGCGCTGAACGGCGACGGTTCCGACATCGCCGAAGTGCGCAACATCTACAAGCGGCGCCGTGACGTTCTGGTCGACAGCTTCGGCAAGGCCGGTTTCGACGTGCCGCCGCCGGCAGCGACCATGTTTGCCTGGGCGAAAATCCCGGAAAAGTTCCGTCATCTCGGCTCGCTGGAATTCTCCAAGCTTCTGGTCGAGAAGGCTGATATTGCGGTAGCTCCGGGCATAGGCTTCGGCGAGCAGGGCGACGACTATGTCCGCATCGCGCTTGTTGAAAACGAACATCGCATCCGTCAGGCGGCGCGCAATCTGAAGCGCTTCCTCTCCACGGCGGATGAGACCATGCATAATGTCATTTCGCTGAACGCCCATCGTTCATAATATCGTGCGGCAGCCGTTTCCGCGGCTGCCGTCCCCCATACTGATCAGGAATTTTCCATGGCAGATGCCCTCAAAATCGGCATTGCGGGCTTGGGTACCGTTGGTGCCTCGCTCGTCCGCATCATCCAGAGCCGCGCTAACGAGCTTGCCGTTACCTGCGGCCGTCCTGTCAAGATCGTCGCCGTTACGGCGCGCGATCGCACGCGGGATCGCGGCATCGATTTAACCGGCATCGAATGGTTCGGCGGTCCGGTCGATCTGGCGCAGAAGGCCGATATCGACGTGTTCGTCGAGCTGATCGGCGGCTCCGAGGGCGCTGCCAACGCTGCCGTGCGGGCGGCTCTTGCCCGTGGCCTGCATGTCGTCACCGCCAACAAGGCGCTGCTTGCCTATCACGGCGTCGAGCTCGCGCAGATCGCCGAAGAAAAGGGCGTCCTGCTCAACTTCGAAGCGGCCGTCGCCGGAGGCATTCCGGTGATCAAGGCGCTGCGTGAATCCCTGACCGGCAATACGATTTCCCGCGTCTATGGCATCATGAACGGCACCTGCAACTACATCCTCACCCGGATGGAGAAGGAAGGTCTGTCTTTCGCCGATTGCCTGAAGGAAGCACAGCGTCTCGGCTATGCCGAAGCCGATCCAGCCTTCGATATCGAAGGAAACGACACCGCCCACAAGCTCGCCATTCTGACGACGCTCGCCTTCGGCAATCGCATCGCGGCTGACGACATCTATCTCGAGGGCATCACCAATGTCTCCATCGAGGATATCCGCGCAGCCGCCGATCTCGGCTATCGCATCAAGCTGCTCGGCGTCGCCCAGCGCACCGAAAGCGGCATCGAACAGCGTGTGCATCCGACCATGGTGCCGCTCGATTCGGTCATCGCCCAGGTCGATGGCGTCACCAATGCTGTCGCGATCGAATCCGACATTCTCGGCGAGTTGCTGATGGTCGGCCCCGGCGCCGGAGGCAATGCAACGGCCTCGTCCGTGCTCGGCGACATTGCCGATATCGCCAAGAGCCGGCCGGGCGAGCAGCGCGTGCCGGTGTTCGGCCATCCAGCCCAGGCGCTGGAGCCCTACCGCAAGGCGCAGATGCAGAGCCATGAAGGCGGCTACTTCATCCGCCTGACCGTTCTCGACCGCACCGGCGTCTTTGCAAGTGTCGCGACCCGCATGGCGGAAAACCATATCTCGCTCGAATCGATCGTCCAGCGCTCGAAGCAGCACTTGGCACCGTCCGATCACCAGACGATCATCCTCGTCACCCATGCGACGACGGAGGATTCAGTGCGCAAGGCGGTTGCGGCAATCAAGAACGAAGGCTATCTCGTCGGCGAGCCGCAGGTCATTCGTATCGAGCGGCCGAAAGAATAGGTATAGCGGCGGCGTATCTCATAAAGGCGCCGCCCACAAATTCCGGGAGAGATGGTGGAGCAACCGGTCGATCCAGTTCAGCGGGCATTTCTGGGTGTCGAGCGCTCGGTGTCAGGCAATCGCTGGGTCTCCCGGCTCGATCAGGCGGGTCAGAACAGGGCGCTCGCCATTGCGCAGACCCATGGCTTGCCGGAGCTTATTGCCCGTGTGCTTGCAGGACGTGGCGTCGGGCAAGACGAGGCCGTGGCCTTCCTCGATCCGACGATCCGCGGCCTGATGCCGGACCCGCATCTGCTCACCGACTGCGAAAAAGCCGCACGGCGCCTCCTGCACGCGATCAGGAAGGGCGAGACGGTTGCGATCTTCGGCGACTACGATGTCGATGGCGCGGCCTCCTCTGCGCTGCTTTATCGCTTCCTGACTCATTTCGGGGTTCCGGCCAGCATTTATATTCCCGATCGAATCTTCGAAGGCTACGGTCCCAACCCGACCGCCATCGGCCAGCTCATCGACAATGGCGCGACGCTGATCGTGACGGTCGATTGCGGCTCGACCAGCTTCGAATCGCTTGAAGTGGCGAAGGCGCGGGGTATCGATGTCGTCGTCATCGATCACCATCAGGTGGCGCATGAGCTGCCGCCATGCCACGCCCTGGTCAATCCCAACCGTGAGGATGATCTCTCGGGGCAGGGGCATCTCTGCGCTGCCGGTGTCGTCTTCATGGTTCTGGTCGCGGCCCTGCGGCTGCTGCGCGAGGCGGGTGATTCCCGCGTGCGATCCATCGACCTGCTTGCCTGGCTCGATATCGTCGCGCTCGCGACCGTCTGCGATGTCGTGCCGCTGAAAGGCCTCAATCGCGCCTATGTCGTCAAAGGGCTGATCGCCGCTCGCCATCAAGGTAATCTCGGACTGGCGGCGCTGTTTCGTAAGGCTGGTCTCAACGGCCCCGTCTCTCCCTATCATTTCGGCTTCCTGATCGGCCCGCGCATCAATGCCGGCGGGCGCATCGGCGATGCCGCACTTGGCGCGCGCCTGCTGACGCTGGACGATACTGGCGAAGCCGAAACGATCGCCGCGAAACTCGACGAACTCAATCGCGAAAGGCAGGCCATGGAGGCCGCCATGCTGCAGGAGGCCGAGGCCGAGGCGCTGGCGGAATATGGCAACGGCGATGGCGCCTCCGTCATCGTCACGGCACGCGAGAGCTGGCATCCGGGAATAGTCGGTCTGATTGCCTCACGCCTCAAGGACAAGTTCCGCCGGCCGGCCTTCGCTATTGCCTTCGATTCGACGGGCAAGGGTACAGGCTCCGGCCGCTCCATCAACGGCTTCGATATGGGCCGCATGGTGCGTGCCGCCGTCGATGCCGGTCTGCTGGTCAAGGGCGGTGGCCATGCCATGGCGGCCGGTCTGACGGTCGAGCGAAGCAACCTCGGCAAGCTGCGCGCCTTCTTCACGGAGAAGGCAGAGAAGCAGGTGACTGGCCTCGTCGCCAACGAAACCTTGAGAATCGACGGCGCGCTCGGTGCAAGCGGCGCAACCGTGGAGCTGATTGACAGGCTCGAGACGGCCGGTCCGTATGGTTCGGGCCATCCGCAGCCCGTCTTTGCGCTCCCGAGCCACAGGCTGCGCGATTCCCGCCTTGTCGGCCAATCGCATATCAAGATCACGCTTGAGGCCATGGATGGCGGCCGGGTAGATGGCATTGCCTTCCGCGCGGCGGAGACGCCCTTGGGCGAACTGCTGATGTCTTCCCGGGGCGCGCAGATCCATGTCGCGGGCACGCTTGGCGCCGATCATTGGCAGGGAAGCCGGCGCGTGCAGCTCCGCGTCACGGACGCGGCAATAGCTCCATAACGCAAGCGTGTCCGATACCGCATCAGCACAATGTCGCTTTGCGAAGTAAAATCATCATTTTAAGGGGAAGGGACAGTGGCACGCCCTAGGGGAGTCGAACCCCTCTTTACAGAATGAAAATCTGTCGTCCTAACCGATAGACGAAGGGCGCGTGCTGTGGCGCCCTTATAGTCAGCACCTTTCATTCCCGCAAGCGGAAAAACGAGAAAAATCCATGACTAGGAGAAGATTTTTCGAGGTGCTTGTGGAAAACGCCGGGCCATATGGTTGGCACGCCCTAGGGGAGTCGAACCCCTCTTTACAGAATGAGAATCTGTCGTCCTAACCGATAGACGAAGGGCGCATGCATTGCCGCGTGTAGATAGGAATAGCCTATAATGTCCGCAAGCGGTAGCTTAAATGAATTGACTATGGGGAAGAACAACAGTGGCACGCCCTAGGGGAGTCGAACCCCTCTTTACAGAATGAAAATCTGTCGTCCTAACCGATAGACGAAGGGCGCGTTCAGCTGTTGTGTGGCGCGCTTATAGCGGGGTGATTTCATTCCCGCAAGCGGCAATTTTGCTTTTTTGGAGAAAAAATGACAGATGGGTGAAGCTGCCGCCGACACTGAATAAGCGAGCCTTAACAGGATGTTGCCGGCAATAGCGAATATTCCCCGGAAAGGCGGACTCTTTACTGGCCGCTTGCCCCTTGTACCGGCTGCACCATCAGCTTGCCGTTCTGAGACTGGTTTTTCGAGGCGATGAACTGTGCCAGAGCCGCGGCTTGCTTGCCGTTCAGCTCCCGCACGTTCGGGTTCGGTGCCGCCATGACGCCGGAGGACGTCACCTGCGCGATCGGCTGCGGCGAGTTCGCCGCGGGGGCGGTCGCGTTGCGGATAACGGGCGGGGGAAGCACATCGGCCGAAGTCAGGCCGTTCGGCGCACTGGCTGCGTTCATCGCTTGCGGTGCCGTGGTCTGCATCGCGCCGGACGGCGTGCTATAGACGCTGCGCATCATCGGCGTAATTGCCGGGCTGCCGTCGGGCTGGTTCTTGGCGAGCGTTCCGTCTGGATTGACGGCAATGGGCGGCGGCGCTGAAAAGATGCTGCTTCTGTTCGCGTTGACGGCGGTCGGTTGCGTGGCGAGACCGGCAATGCCGGTCTGTCCATCGGCAGGAGCTGCGGCCGCGGGAGCCTGATAGAAAGCCTGATTCTGCTGGGCGACGACCTGCTGGCGCGTGCCGTTGACGCTGTGCACAAGCGGATCGCGGTAGGTAGTGCCATCGGCCTTGCGCCGGCGGGCGTCGGCCTTGCTGTTCATGTCGGCAGCGAGCTGCTCGGCCGCCGTAGGTTGCGCGGCAGGCGTGATTTCCGATGTTTCCATCGGCTTTTTGGCCGTGGTCGCGCAGCCCGCGATCATCACAAATGAGGCAAAGACGGCAATTGTGCTTGCGAGCTTCGTCTTGCCGTATAAAATCCGTTGATCGCACATGGGACGTTCCCTGCAAAAAGGTTTGCATCGGAACGGCCTCTTGCGAGGGACGGCGATATCGCACGCGCTGACTGGGAACGATGACCGCGCGATATCCGATGCATGATGCTTCGAGTCGTCCAAGCATGCCGGAGGAAGGGCATGGGCGGCAAGCGCGAAACGGATGGCTCCGCGCGTGCCGCAAGCCTCGCGAAAGCTAGGCTCCTACCAAGTGCCCGTGTTGGCCATGGAAGCCCAGGGCTCGGCGGACGGAAGATTGGCGCCCTTCTGCAGGATCTCGATGGAAATGCCGTCGGGAGAGCGCACGAAAGCCATGTGGCCGTCACGCGGCGGGCGGTTGATCGTGATGCCGTTGTCCATCAGCTTCTGGCAGGTCGCACAGATATCGTCGACCTCATAGGCAAGGTGGCCGAAATTGCGTCCTCCGCTATATTTTTCGGGATCCCAGTTGTAGGTCAGTTCCAAGCTGGGGGCACCATTGCTGCGGGACGATTCCGCATCCTCGCCGGCCGCAAGGAAAACGAGCGTATAACGACCCTTCTCGTTTTCGTAGCGGCGGGTTTCTGTAAGGCCGAACAAGGTGCTATAAAAATGCAACGAAGCGTCGAGATCGGTGACGCGAACCATTGTGTGGAGATAACGCATTCTATTTCCTCTCTTAATGTTGAGCTGGGCGGATATTCGACCGAAGCACCAGCTTCGCGCAAGTCTCGGAGCGATATCTTAGGGTGGGAATAAACGAAAACTAGGACTTGCGCTTTTCGGTTACCAAGATGTTAATCTTGATATCAGGGAATCAGTTAACCGTAACAGTGTGACGCGTAATCGAGGGCTGGCTAGGATGGGTGACAGAATTTCATCGAAGGGAGTTGTCGACTTCGAGGAGATGTCGGGCGATACCGTCGAGCTCATCGAAATCTCAGGCGTTGTCAAATGGTTCGATGTCGCCAAGGGGTTCGGTTTCATCGTGCCTGACAATGGTATGCAGGATGTCTTGCTGCATGTGACGTGTCTGCGTCGCGACGGTTATCAGACGATTCTCGAAGGCACCCGCATCGTCGCGCTGATCCAGCGCAGAGAGCGTGGTTATCAGGCCTTCAAAATACTCTCCATGGATCAGTCGACGGCCGTGCATCCCTCGCAAATGCCGCCGGTGCGTACGCATGTGCAGGTGACGGCGACAAGCGGCCTGGAGCGCGCGTTGGTGAAGTGGTTCAACCGCACCAAGGGCTTCGGTTTCCTGACACGCGGCGAGGGCACCGAAGATATTTTCGTGCATATGGAAACGCTGCGCCGCTTCGGCCTGGCCGAGCTGCGGCCGGGTCAGGTGGTGCTCGTCCGCTTCGGACCGGGCGAAAAAGGCCTGATGGCGGCGGAAATCCATCCGGATGCGCCGAGCCCGGTCACACGGCCCCACTGATATGAAAAGAGACAGGTTTCTCGGATTTGTGAAAAGCGCCGTTTTGGCGCTTTTTATTGTTGGAACCGCCGTTCCGTCGTCCTTTGCGGCGCAGGCCGCAGGGCAGCAGTCGATGGCCTTCGATTCGGAGCCGCTTTCGATCGCGTCATCCAAGGGGCAGGTTCATGAATTCACGGTGGAGCTGGCGCTGACGCCGCCGCAGCTTGAGCTGGGTCTGATGTATCGTGACAAGATGCCGGCCGATCATGGCATGCTGTTCGATTTCGGCACGTCGCGGCCTGTCATGATGTGGATGAAGAACACCATGCTGCCGCTCGATATGCTTTTTCTGGATCAGAAAGGTGTCGTCACCCATATCCAGGAAAACGCCGTGCCTTATTCCGAAGCGATCATCAATTCCGGCGGTCCGGTCGCCTATGTCATCGAGCTGAACGCCGGAGTGGTCAAGAAACTGGGTCTTGCTGTTGGCGATAGAGTGACGAGCGCCACCATTTCAGCAAAGCTCGGCAAATAGATTTTCATCGGGGAAGATCCGCTTGGCGAGATTTTACCTGTTGCAGCGGGCAGATGAACCGTGTATCTCCCCACTCGTTCCGCAGGACAGGCATCCGGCGGCACGAAATCAAGGCATGGCTCGTTTGATGGTCGTGCCGACGGTACGGAGTGTAGCGCAGTCTGGTAGCGCATCTGGTTTGGGACCAGAGGGTCGGGAGTTCGAATCTCTCCACTCCGACCATTTAAGCCCCCTCATCAATATCGCTGAATTCACACTTTTCCCGGCTGCCTTTTCGCTTGAAAACAAAGGGATTCACGGCTAAGCAAAAGTCGTGTTCGCGCGGCCTTCCGGGCCGCATCAAAGCAAGAAAGCGGATCGTTCCCGCTTGATTCGGAGGCGCTGCAGCAATGCCTGCCAAGATTTATCGTCCCGCAAAGACCGCCATGCAATCCGGCAAGGCCAAGACCAATATCTGGGTTCTGGAATTCGACCAGGAAACGCCGCGCAAGATCGATCCGATCATGGGCTATACGTCGTCGGGCGATATGCGCCAGCAGCTCAAGCTGACATTCGATACGCAGGAGCAGGCCGAAGATTACGCCAAGCGCAATGGCATCGAATACCGCGTCATTGCGCCGAAGGATCCGATCCGGCAGACTGTCTCCTATTCCGACAATTTCCGCTTCAACCGCATCCAGCCCTGGACTCACTGAAGCCCGGTACTTATTGAACGCCGCCCATTGAGTTTCACGGCGGTTTCAGGCATGTGTTGCCCGCCGCGCCCAAAGGCGCGGCTAGGCCCTACGGCCCCTTAGCTCAGCTGGATAGAGCACTTGCCTTCTAAGCATGTGGTCGCAGGTTCGAATCCTGCAGGGGTCGCCATTTTTTTAATTGTCTAGCCCGGAGACATGAGTAACAGAACGTACCTGAGACATAGGTAACACTTCTGAGCCGAAATGAGGTTGATCGGCTATGCGAAGCCGCTTCCTTCTAATTGGTTACACCAGGCCAGCCGCCGGTATCCCTTGGTCTCGTGGCATCGACCGCCATCTGGATCAGGTCGTAGCCGTACATCACTCCGGCAAGTTTGATGACGATGATGGCCGCGCTCAGAAGCGCAAGCCCACCGATGATTCTGTCGCTTTTTTTCACGGCCCGCTTCCCCCGACGTCTCGTGAATCCCGCACTGTTCGCGGTGCTCAAGAGTATATCGCGTTCTGCGCGAAGCGCTATGGGGCTTGTTCATGTTGCGAGTCGCCCGGCCGCGACGAGCAGCAAGCAGCCTGCGATGCCCTCGATCCATCGGCGGCGGCAATCGTTGAAACTTCCGCGAGAGCCTAGGGCCGCAATGGCAAGGCTGAGCAGGGCATAGACGATGCCGCACAGGCCGATGAAGACTGTAGAGAGAAGGCAGGCCTGCGGCAAGATGCTTCCATCATGGCTCATGAAGTGCGGCAGGATGGCGAAATAGATCATCATGCCCTTGGGATTGAGGACCGCCGTCAGGAAGCCACGGCGAAACCGGTTGGCGGTGGCTCTTGAAAACGTCGATCGAACGCTGCGGTCTTTCATGGAGGATGCGAGAAGCCGGAAGGCGAGGCAGCTTAGATAGGCGATGCCCAGCCACCGCAGCGTCGCGAACAAAAGAGGCGAGGCCACGATGATGGCGGCTATGCCGAGCGCTGCCAACGTCGAATGCACGAGATAGCCGGCGCAGATACCCGCGGTCGAGCGCAGTCCGGCGACAAAGCCTCCGGATACCGCCTGCGACGCCACGAAGAGCATATCCGGCCCCGGTGTGCAGATGAGCGGCAGCACGGTGGCCGCGAAGAGAAGCAGATTGGCGTTTTCCATGGATGGGAGCCTAGCAGCCCATCCACGCAACCGGCTTGCGAAGATGCCAATTTCTGCGAGATTATCGGCAGTAGAAATCACAAAAGCCAATTTATCGGTAGGGAATGCCAATGCGGCTGGATGAGATCGACAAGCGAATCCTGCGTGCGCTGCAGCGCGACGGGCGGATTCAAAATGTGGAGCTGGCCAAGGAGGTCGGGCTTTCGCCGTCGCCCTGCCTGCGGCGCGTCAAGCTTCTCGAGGATGCCCGCATTATCGACCGTTACGTGGCGGTGCTGAACCCGGTCAAGGCTGGCCTGCCGCTCTCGCTATTTGCCCGCGTCTGGCTGACGGCGCAGGATGCGGAGACGATCGACCGTTTCATCGCCGCCATGAAGATGCTGCCTCAGGTGATGGAGTGCTACATCATGCTGGGCGAGAGCGATGCGCTGCTGAGGGTCGCCGTATCCGATCTCGACGACTATAGGCAGTTCCAGTCGACGCATCTGACAAAGGTCAATGGCATCCAGAACGTCAAGACCGACGTGCCGAGCCAGATCGTCAAGCAGACCTACGCTTTGCCTTTGCGCTGACCGCCCGTCATCGCCTCGTCCCGTCAATGAAGGATGTCAATGAAAAACCCGCCGGTGCGATGCAGCGGCGGGTTCCTTGTATTAACATATTTCTACCGGATCAGTGCAGGATCTGGCTCAGGAACAGCTTGGTGCGCTCATGCTGCGGATTCTCGAAGAATTCCTTCGGTGAATTCTGTTCGACGATCTGGCCCTGGTCCATGAAGATGACGCGGTTGGCGACCTGGCGGGCAAAGCCCATTTCGTGGGTGACGCACAGCATGGTCATGCCTTCCTCGGCAAGGCCGACCATCGTGTCGAGCACTTCCTTGATCATTTCCGGGTCGAGCGCCGAGGTCGGCTCGTCGAACAGCATGATCTTCGGGTTCATGCAGAGCGAGCGGGCGATCGCCACACGCTGCTGCTGCCCGCCGGAAAGCTGGCCGGGATATTTCTTGGCCTGCTCGGGAATCTTGACGCGCTTGAGGAAGTGCATGGCGATCTCTTCCGCCTGCTTCTTCGGCATCTTGCGCACCCAGATCGGCGCCAGCGTGCAGTTTTCCAGAATGGTCAGGTGCGGGAAGAGGTTGAAGTGCTGGAACACCATGCCGACTTCGCGGCGCACTTCGTCGATCTTCTTCAGATCGTTGGTGAGCTCGACGCCGTCAACGATGATCTGGCCCTTCTGGTGCTCTTCCAGGCGGTTGATGCAGCGGATCATCGTCGACTTGCCGGAGCCGGAAGGTCCGGCAATGACGATGCGCTCGCCGCGCATTACCCTCAGATTGATATCGCGCAGCACATGGAAATCGCCATACCACTTGTTCATGTTGATCATGTCGACCGCGACCTCGGTCTCGGAAACGGTCATTTTCTTCGATTGGGCTTCAGCCATTTTGTCTTTCCCTCAATTTTATCGCTTGTGGCCGGTGTCGAGATGGCGCTCCACGAAACTTGAATAGCGCGACATGCCGAAGCAGAACAGCCAAAAAACGAAACCAGCGAATACGAGACCCGTCACCGGCGTCACCGCGCTTGCCCAGGTCGCATCCGAAAAGTTCTGGCGGACGATGCCGAGCAGGTCGAACATGCCGATGATCGCAACGAGCGACGTGTCCTTGAACATGCCGATATAGGTGTTGACGATACCGGGAATGACCAGCTTGATCGCCTGCGGCAAGATGATCAGCCGCATCTTCTGCCAGTAGCCGAGGCCGAGCGAGTCGGCACCCTCGAACTGGCCCTTCGGTATCGCCTGCAGGCCGCCGCGGATGACTTCGGCCATATAGGCCGAGGTAAAGATCGCCACGCCGACGATGGCGCGCAGCAGCTTATCGACAGTCCAGCCCTGCGGCATGAACAGCGGCAGCATGTAGCTCGCCATGAACAGCACGGTGATCAGCGGAACGCCGCGGATCACTTCGATGAAGATCACGCACAGCATGCGCACGACGGGCATTTTCGAGCGGCGTCCCAGCGCGAGCAGGATGCCGAACGGGAACGAGACGGCGATCGCGACGAAGGCAATGACCAGCGTCACCAGCAAGCCGCCCCATCTTTCCGTTTCCACGATCTGGAGGCCGAAGCCGCCATGGAGCAGGAAGAACGAAATAACCGGCAGCACGAAGAATGCGAGGATCGCATTCAAGCCTTTGCGCGGGACTGACGGTATCAGCAGCGGCGCGAAGCCGATGATCATCAGGATTGCCACGAGTATCGGCCGCCAGCGCTCGTCCGGCGGATAGAGGCCGAACATGAAGACGACGAATTTCGCGCGGACGAAGGCCCAGCAGGCGGCGTTCCAGCCATCCGGCTGCGTTCCGCCCTGAACCTTGGTCGCGCAGAATGTGCGGTCGGTTCCGTTCCAGACTGCCTCGATGAACAACCAGTTGACGAGATGCGGGATCGCCCAAACCAGGAAGGTGACGGCGACCAGGGTCAGGACGATGTCCTTCGGCGTGGCAAAGAGATTCTTTTTCAACCAATGCCATGCGCCTCTTTCACCGGCCGGTGCCGGTTGCGCCACAAGAAGCGTCTTGCTGACGAAGCTTTGATCTACGCTCGACATCTTATCTCTCCACCAGAGCCATCTTGGCGTTGAACCAGTTCATGAACAGCGACGTTACGATGCTCAGGGCGAGATAGATGATCATCCATATGATGACGACTTCGACCGCTCGGCCGGATTGGTTGAGGATCACGCCGCCGACGGCGACGAGATCGGCATAGCCGATGGCGATGGCGAGCGAGGAGTTCTTGATCAGATTGAGATATTGGCTCGTCAGCGGCGGAATGATGATGCGCATTGCCTGTGGAATGATGACAAGCCGGCTGATGGCCGACGACCGAAGACCCAGCGCGCCCGCCGCTTCCGACTGCCCCTTCGGCACGCCGCGAATGCCGGCGCGGACGATCTCGGCAATATAGGATGCCGTATAGAGGGAAAGGGCGAGAAGAAGCGCAAGGAATTCCGGCCCCACGACCGTCCCGCCGGTCAGGTTGAACTTGCCGGCAATGGGATAATCGAAGGAGAGCGGCATGCCCGTTACTAGGAAGACCAGCAGCGGCAGGCCGATCAATATGCCGATCGACACCCAGATCGTATGGAACTGCTGGCCCGTCGCCGCCTGACGCCTGTGCGCCCAGCGCGCCACGAAGAACACGGCAGCTATGGCGGCGAGGAGGGCGACGCCGACCGCCCACATTCCGGCGCCGAAGATCGGGCTCGGGAAGGCAAGCCCGCGGTTGCTGAGATAGCTGGAAAATGGCAGGTGCACCGCATCGCGTGCCTGCGGCAGCAACACCAGAACGCCGCTGTACCAGAAGAAGATGACGAGCAGGGGCGGGATATTGCGGAAGATTTCGACATAGGCCTGGGAAAGCTTTGCAATCAGCCAGTTATGCGAAAGCCTGCCGATGCCGACGATGAAGCCGACGATCGTCGCCGCGAAAATGCCCACGACCGATATCAGCAGCGTGTTGAGCACGCCGACAATCAATGCAGTGATATTAGTGGAGTCGCTGGAAAAGGGGATGAGAGCCTGTCCCAGATTGAAGCCCGCACGACCTTCGAGAAAGCCAAAACCGAAGGAGCGGTTCAAGTCGTGGAGATTGCGGGCCGTATTGTAGAAAATGACCGCGAGGATGCCGACGAGAATGATGATAGTGGCGGCCTGGTAAAAAACACCCCGGACTTTGGGGTTGTTCAGCGCAGATACGAATGCACTCCCGCCCTCAGGCGAATTCGTTGTGATTGCCATGCAAGGTTTTTCCCCAATGTGCCTGTTTCAGGCTTGTTTTCTTGAGGTGAGAAAGGCGGCAGCGCCGCCTTTCTTCGAAAATTGGCCGTTTGCGGCTTAGCGAACCGGAGGTGCGTACTGAATGCCGCCCTTGTTCCACAGCGCGTTGAGGCCGCGGGCGATCTTCAGCGGGCTGCCTGCGCCGATATTGCGGTCGAAGACTTCGCCGTAATTGCCGACGCCCTTGATGATGTTGTAGGCCCAGTCATTGGTCAGGCCGAGGTCGGTGCCGATGGTGGAGCCTTGTTCCACGCCGAGGAAGCGCTTGATGTCCGGGTTTGCCGAGTTCTTCATCTCGTCGACGTTCTTCTGCGTGATGCCGAATTCTTCGGCATTGACCAGCGCGTAGGCCGTCCAGCTGACGATGTTGAACCACTGGTCGTCACCCTGGCGAACGGCCGGGCCGAGCGGCTCCTTCGAGATGATTTCGGGCAGAACGACGTTATCGTCCGGGTTCTTCAGCGTCAGGCGCAGCGAATAGAGGCCGGACTGGTCGGTGGTGTAGACGTCGCAACGGCCGGAATCATAGGCAGTGTTGACTTCTTCGAGCTTGTCGAAGACCACCGGATTGTACTGCAGGTTGTTGGTCTTGAAATAATCGGCAAGGTTGAGTTCGGTCGTCGTACCGGACTGCACGCAGACGGCCGCACCCGACAGTTCAAGCGCCGACTTCACGTTTAGTTCCTTGCGGACCATGAAACCCTGGCCGTCATAATAGGTGACGGGACGGAACTTGAGACCGAGCGCCGTATCGCGGTTGATGGTCCAGGTCGTGTTGCGGGAAAGCACGTCGATTTCGCCGGACTGCAGCGCGGTGAAACGGTCCTTGGCGCTGAGAGGCGTGTATTTCACCTTGGTGGGATCGCCGAATACGGCGGAAGCCACGGCCTTGCAAAAGTCGATGTCGAAACCGGCCCAGTTGCCGGAGGCGTCCGGCTGTGCGAAGCCGAGAAGGCCCGTATTCACGCCGCACTGGACGAAGCCTTTGGCTTTTACATCGCTCAGCGTCGAGGCGGAAGCGCCGGATGCGGTGTAAGCCAACGCTGCGGCTCCGAGAAGCGCGGAGAGAGCAATTTTTTTCATCTTTCCCAACCTTTGTCTATTTGTTTTATAGTTAAATGTATCGCCTCCGAAGCAGGTCCGTGTAGAGCCGCGTTCTTCCCTTTCCCGGTGCGAGTGGCGCTATCACAGTCGTAAATGGTGTAACGGTCAAGAGAGCGCTCAAATTATTGCGGATTTATTCGGCATTTTCGCCTGTTACGACCGAAAAGCGGGCATTTTGGCGTCAAAATAAGCGGCAATTTGCCAAATATCTGCGCGAAAATGGAGTTTCTGTCGCCATTTTCGTTATTTTAGCCTTCTAATAACATGTGATGTCGGAATGATCGGGGTTGACCCCATTGGACTTGGCCGCCACAAATCCAGCTTCCTACAGCGCCAAAGGCATATCCGGACATGAAAGACAAAGACACATTCCTGCAGAACGCCGGCATCAACACGCGTTTGTCCCACATCGGCAATTCGCCTTTTGATTTCCACGGCTTCGTCAACCCACCCGTGGTGCATGCCTCGACGGTGCTTTTTCCCAATGCCCGCGTGATGGAAACGCACGATCAGAAATACACTTACGGCACGCGCGGGACTCCCACCACGGACGCGCTGTGCGAGGCGATGGACGCACTGGAGGGGTCGGCTGGAACGGTCATCGTACCGTCCGGACTAGCGGCCGTCACCATTCCGTTTCTGGCCTATCTCTCCGCCGGCGATCACGCCCTGATCGTTGATTCGGTCTACGGTCCGACCCGCTTCTTCTGCGACACGATGCTGAAGCGCCTCGGCATCGAGATCGAATATTACGATCCTTCGATCGGTGCCGGCATAGAGCAGTTGATCAGAGCCAGCACCAGGCTGGTCCATACTGAGGCTCCTGGCTCCAATACCTTCGAAATGCAGGATATTCCGGCGATTTCTGCGGCAGCTCATCGTCATGGCTGCGTCGTCACCATGGACAATACCTGGGCGACGCCGCTCTATTTCAAGCCGCTCGATCACGGTGTCGATGTCTCCATCCATGCCGTGACGAAATATCCGGCCGGTCATTCGGACATTCTGATGGGAACCGTTTCCGCCAATAAGGCGCATTGGAAGCAGCTGCTGGATGCTCATGGCCAGCTCGGCATCTGCGGCGCGCCGGACGATGCCTATCAGGTACTGCGCGGTTTGCGCACCATGGGCATACGCCTGGAGCGCCACCAGGAAAGTGCGCTGGCGATTGCCCAATGGCTCGAGGGGAGGGAGGAAGTTGCCCGCGTATTGCATCCGGCGCTGCCGAGCTTCCCGGGCCACGATCTTTGGAAGCGCGACTTCAAGGGCGCAAGCGGGATCTTTTCCTTCGTTCTCGCCGTTGACGATCCGCAGAAATTCAAGGCAAAGGCGCATGCCTTCCTCGATGCCCTGCGTATTTTCGGTCTTGGCTATTCGTGGGGCGGTTTCGAAAGCCTTGCCCTGCAGGTCAACCTTAATGATCGCCGCGTCACCAAGGCGCCGACGGAGGGACCGGTCATTCGCCTGCAGATCGGCCTGGAGGATGTCGCCGATATCAAGGCGGATATCGAGAAGGGCTTTGCGGCGGCCAAGGAGATCTGATCAGCCGATGGCGCGATAGCCGTAGATCCAGTCCATGTCCGCCGCGAGGCTTTGCGGCGGACGAAGCGAGAGAACCAGATCGCGCGCGAGGCGGATCGGGCCGCGGGCGTGATAGGCAAATTGATTGAAAGCGGCGCGCTGGCGGAGGCGCGCAATCCGCGGCGCACGGTGCTTTTCGTAGAGCTCGAATGCTTCAGCGACCGAGTGTGCCGAAAGCATGCCGGCAAGTTCGAAGGCGTCTTCGATCGCCATGGCTGCTCCCTGTGCCGCAAACGGCATCATCGCATGCGCCGCATCGCCGATCAGGATCGTATCGCTGCCATTGTGCCACCGGCCGGCCTTCATCTGATAGAGCGGCCAGAAGCTCGCCTGTTCCTGGGCTTCCAGCATCTGCAGGATCTTGCCGTTCCAGCCGGAAAAGCCGTGCAGCATCTGCTCGCGCTGCACGTTGCTGCCGGCCGCACCCCAATTGCGGCTGGTACTGCTGCCGGAGACGATGGCGACGATATTGAAGGCGGCATTTTCCCGGATGGGATAGCAGACGAGATGGCTGGCGGGTCCGAGGAATGCCGTGACGTTCTTCTTGTTCAGCAAGGATGGGGCCGCACTCTCCGGAATGGAGAAGCGCCAGGCAATATTGCCGGAGAAGAGCGGCGAGGGCGCACCGGGGACCATCGCGTGCGCCTTCGACCAGACGCCGTCGGCGCCGATGACGAGGTCGAATTCCTTGCCGGTGATCTCTTCCAGCGCTTGCCTGTTTTTGATGTCGATGTGCCGGCCGAGATGAAGCCTGCAAAGCGCATTAGCCTTTACGGCTTCGAGAAGCGCTTTCTGCAGGGTGGCGCGATGTACGGCGCCATAGGGCGCACCCCAACGTTCTCTGGCAAAATTTCCGCAGGGAACGGATGCGACAGGCCGCAGCGACGAGCCGGATACCAGCCGGACTTCTTCGGGCTCCAGCCAGACGGCCCGGAGCTTGTCGAGCACGCCGAGCGTATCGAGGATGCGGGAGGCGTTCGGTGAAATCTGCAGGCCGGCGCCGACTTCTGTCAGCACGTCAGCCTGCTCGAAAATGTCGGAAGCGATGCCATGCCTCGCCAGCGCCAGGGCTACCGTCAATCCGGCTATCCCGGCGCCGATGATTGCGGCCGCTTTGATCGGCATGTCTCTCTGTCCGATCGAGGGTTAGGCTATCACGCTGCCTTGAAGTGGAAGACGCAGCCGGCCGGATTGGTCTGGTCCGCCTTCAGCGACGGATTATAGCGGTACAGAGTCGAGCAGTACGAGCATACCTTCTCGCTCTCGTCGCCGACATCGATGAAGATGTGCGGATGATCATAGGGAATCGAGGCGCCGGTGCACATGAATTCCTTCACGCCGATTTCGATCACGCGATGTCCGCCGTCGTTCTGGAAATGGGGAATATTGTGGCCGGCCATAATGATCTCCGAATGCGTCTTGCCATGAGCGGCATGAATGTTGCGCCAGACTTGGTAGCCCCTCTTTATAATCCTTCTTCCCGATTGTGTAGTGCGAAAGTCCGGCTTGATGCAGAGATTTTCGCAAGCGCAGGGTTCATTTGATATCGCCGATAAAATATGGTCCGGCGCCAACAGGCCCTAGTTTGCGAAGACGACACCATGAACTTGAATGCTCCCCCGATATCTCATTTTGTCAGAAACGGATTGAAGCTCGCCTTTTTCGATGACGGTGATCCGAGCGGCCCGCCGGTGCTGCTGATCCACGGCTTTGCCTCGACCGCGGTTGCAAACTGGGTCAATCCGGGCTGGCTGAAGACACTCGGCGAAGCTGGCTATCGCGTGATCGCCATGGACAATCGCGGCCACGGCATGAGCGACAAGCTCTACGATGCCGATGTCTACCATCCCTGGATCATGGCTGAGGATGCCGTTGCACTGCTCGACCACCTGGGTATCCCCGAGGCTCATGTGATGGGTTATTCCATGGGCGCGCGCGTTGGCACCTTCATGGCGATTGCGCATCCAGATCGCGTCCGCTCGCTGGTGCTGGGCGGACTCGGTATCGGAATTGTCGAAGGTGTCGGTGATTGGGATCCGATTGCCGATGCGCTGATTGCTTCATCTCTCGATGACGTCACCCATGCGCGCGGGCGCATGTTCCGCGCCTTTGCCGAACAGACGAAGAGCGACCGGCAGGCGCTGGCTGCCTGCATCCAGGGTTCGCGCGATCTGGCGTCCCGGGAAGATGTGGCGAGGATCGAAGCGCCGACGCTGATCGCCGTCGGCACCAAGGACGATATCGCCGGTTCCGGTCAGGCACTGGCAGCCCTGATGCCGAATGCCGAAGCCATCGACATACCGAACCGCGATCACATGCTCGCCGTCGGCGACAAGGTCTTCAAGGCTGCGGTTTTGGAATTCTATCAGCGCCTCGACGAGCGCTACAGCGCCGCGCGTCGTATATGACGCGCAAAGGTCGCTGAAGCATTTTGAGTTATGCAGCAGGTCACTTGCCGGTGAAATGCGGCTTTCGGCGCTCGGCGAAGGCGGCGCGGCCTTCGGCATAATCGGCGCTGTCGAAGGTTTCGGCGCCGATCACTTCCGCCTCGCGCAACAGATCGCCATCCCGCTCGATGACGGCGCGGATCGCAACTTTCGATGCGTGCAGCGCGATCGGCGCATTGGCGGCGATTGCATGGGCGAGCGCGGATACCTCTCCATCGAAGGCGTCTGCCTCGATTTCCTCCAGCAGAAAGCCGGCGGCTGCCATCTTCCCGCTCGACATGGGAGCGCCGGTGAACAGGGCGACCTTAGCCATCTGCGGCCCAAGTGCGTTGACGATGTCCTGCACGGCATCGGCCGGATAGGCGATACCGAGGCGAACGGCGGGTACGGAAAAGCGCGCGCCTTGTTCGGCGATGCGCAGGTCGCAGGCGGCCGCCAGCCCGAAGCCGCCGCCGTAGCAGACGCCGCGGATCGCCGCGATCGTTGGCACGCGGCAATGGCGGATGGCCGCAAAAGCCTGGCTGTTCAGCGCTTCATAGGCAACTGCCGTCTCCGAATTTTTGCGCAAGCTGTCGAATTCGCCGATATCGGCACCGGCTGAAAAATCCGCGCCCGTGCCGCGCAGCACGATCACATGCGCATGCGCTTCGTCGGTCAGAAGGCGCACCGCCTGCGGAATGGCACGCCACATGGCGGCCGTCACGGCATTCTTTCTCTCGGGATTGCTGATGGTGATCGTGCCTATCGCATCGCCGCACGTAGCGCGAATGAGGTCGCCTGCAAAATCATGCTCGAACTTCATGCGCGACCAACCCATTTGTCTTGTGTGGCATTTATTCTATATAATGCACGCTGACAGAAAATCGGGAGACCGCCAATGGTCGCAGCAACGGACATTCGCCCCGTAGAGGGTTTGGGCGCGGTTAAGATCATGGATCCCATTTGGGACAGCATGCGCGAGGAAGCCCGCGCGGCTGCCGAGCAGGATCCGCTGCTTGCCGCCTTCCTCTATTCGACGATCATCAACCACCGTTCGCTGGAGGAGTGCGTCATCTATCGCATCTGCGAGCGGCTCGACCATCCCGACATGCAGGCCATTCTTCTCAGGCAGACTTTTGAGGAAATGCTTGCCGACTGGCCGGAATGGGGGGCGATCCTCCGGGTCGATATCCAGGCGGTCTACGATAGAGATCCCGCTTGCCTGCGTTTTCTGGAGCCCGTGCTCTATTTCAAGGGCTTCCATGCGCTGCAGACGCATCGCCTCGCGCACTGGCTCCATAATCGCGGCCGCCGCGATTTCGCGCTCTATCTGCAGAGCCGTTCCTCCAGCGTCTTCCAGACCGACATCAATCCGGCCGCGCGCATCGGCAAGGGCATATTCCTCGATCACGCGACCGGTCTCGTCGTAGGCGAGACGGCCGTGATCGGCGACAACGTCTCGATCCTGCACGGCGTCACGCTTGGCGGCACCGGCAAGGAAGGCAGCGACCGCCATCCGAAGATCGCTCACGGCGTATTGATCGGCGCCGGCGCCAAGATTCTTGGCAACATTCAGATCGGCCATTGCTCGCGCATCGCCGCCGGTTCCGTGGTGCTGAAGGAAGTACCCGCCAAAACCACGGTTGCCGGTGTTCCGGCCAAGGTAGTCGGCGAAGCGGGCTGTTCCGAACCTTCCCGCTCGATGGATCAACTGCTTGCCGAACGCATGGTCGCCGACCAGATCATGGGTGCGGGAATCTAGGGAAAATCCAGCTGCATTTTCGGAGGCTTGCACGGTCGCCGGGAAGTATGCGCGGTTCCGGTCTTTACACTGCCGCTTTTCCCATGCAAGAAGCGGCCAACCGAGATCCTCACGGAGAAGCATTGTGAAGCCTGAAGAAATCAAGAAACTCGACGCCTATTTCAAGCGCACCTTCAACCCGCAGATCGTGGTAAAGGCCCGTCCGCGCAAGAACGATTCTGCGGAAGTCTATCTCGGCGAAGAGTTTCTGGGCGTCGTCTATATCGATGACGAAGATGGCGATCGCTCCTATAATTTCTCGATGGCGATCCTGGACGTCGATCTCTAATTTCGTCGATCTCGTATAGTGATTGAATACTCGGGCCGTATTTCATTGAAATGCGGCCTTTTTCGCGGGCAATTGCCGATTTAATCATTCCGTAGCCGTTTTGAACCCGACGGCTTTTCCATCGTATTGCGAATATTTTGGCCAAAGCCTGCGGTTGCAAGGACCATGATATATATTAGAAAAATCAAAATGATGCGGCGCACTCACCATCACTGACACCGAATTGTTATCGGAAATACAACCAAAAGGGGATATTGCGTCGCACAAGACTACTTGACTAATTGTGCGTTGCATTTAACCTTCATCCCCGTAAACCGGCCGCCGGCCGGCCAATAAGGGACGGAGAAACATGTTCAATTTCGACGAGATGAACAAGAAGGGTAAGGAAGCCATGGACACGGCGCTGAAGAGCTATTCCGATGTCGGCAAGGGTTTCCAGGCAATTGCTGCGGAAGCTGCCGAGTACTCTAAGAAGTCTTTCCAGGATGGCGTCGCACACTTCGAAACGCTTGCCGGCGTCAAGAGCTTCGAAGCTGCCTTCGAACTTCAGAGCAGCTATGTGAAGTCTTCCTACGAAAACTTCATCGCCGAAGCCACCAAGCTCGGCGAAATGTATGCCGATCTCGCCAAGGTTGCCTATAAGCCTTACGAAGCGCCTGTCGCGGCCGCAACGAAGACTGCCAGCAAGACAGCAGCAACGGCAACCGCCGCTTAAAACATTCGCCGAAACGCAATATTTTCCGAAAGACCGGCTGCGCGATGCGTGGCCGGTCTTTTGCAGTTTGGCGGGGCGAACCGGACCGGAGGATATGCCCCGACTTTTTTGGTCGCAGCCCGCTTTGTCAGCGAATTGTGATTGCAGTGTCCCGCAAGGGGCTTAAAATCACGCCGATATGAACTAAGTTAGAGGTTCGGATATCCGGCCCGACCAAGTGAAGAACCCAACCCAGTACCAAGTCGGAATGCGATAGCTTCTGCCGGATGATTTGAGGAATGAATGAAATGATCGCTGAGCCGATCCGGATGCAAAATAACAGCGAAAGGAACGGGGACAACGGGAATCGCGGGACCTCGGTGATAACGCGCACTAAGCCCAAAACCAAAAAGCCCAACCTGTACCGCGTGTTGCTTCTGAATGACGACTATACGCCCATGGACTTCGTGATCCATATCCTGGAGCGTTTCTTTCAAAAGGATCTCGAAAGTGCCACCCGCATCATGCTTCATGTCCACAACCACGGCGTGGGCGAGTGCGGGATATATACATATGAAGTAGCAGAGACGAAGGTCAGCCAGGTGATGGATTTCGCCCGGCAGCACCAGCATCCGCTGCAATGTGTTATGGAAAAGAAGTGAGGATCTGAACGTGCCAACATTTTCGCCTAGTCTTGAGAAGGCGCTGCATCAGGCACTGACCTACGCGAACGAGCGGCATCACGAATATGCCACGCTGGAACATCTGCTTTTGGCGCTGGTAGACGACGCCGATGCCGCAGCTGTCATGGGCGCGTGCAATGTTGATCTCGACGCGCTCCGTAAGACTCTGACTGAATACGTCGATAGTGAACTTTCCAATCTCGTCACCGGCTATGACGAGGACTCCAAGCCGACCTCCGGCTTCCAGCGCGTCATCCAGCGTGCCGTGATCCATGTGCAATCTTCCGGCCGCGAGGAAGTGACGGGCGCCAATGTTCTCGTTGCGATATTCGCCGAACGGGAAAGCCATGCCGCCTTCTTCCTGCAGGAGCAGGAAATGACCCGTTACGATGCGGTCAACTATATCTCGCACGGCATCGGCAAGCGCCCGGGTTCCTCCCAAACCCGCACGCCGCGCGGCGCCGAAGATACCGAATCAGAGAGCAAGCCGACCGCCCGCGGCGAACAGGAAGAGGGTAACAGCAAGAAGCAGCAGGACGCGTTGAAGGCCTATTGCGTAAATCTCAACGAGAAGGCCAAGAGCGGCAAGATCGATCCGCTGATCGGCCGCAACTCCGAGGTGAACCGCACCATTCAGGTGCTGTGCCGCCGTTCGAAGAACAACCCGCTCTATGTCGGCGACCCCGGTGTTGGCAAGACGGCGATTGCCGAAGGCCTTGCCAAGCGCATCGTCGAGGGCAAGGTTCCGGAAGCTCTGGCCGACGCCACGATCTTTTCGCTCGATATGGGTACGCTGCTTGCCGGAACCCGCTATCGCGGCGATTTCGAGGAACGCCTGAAGCAGGTCGTTAAGGAGCTCGAGGAGTATCCGGGCGCCGTGCTCTTCATTGACGAGATCCACACCGTCATCGGTGCGGGTGCTACGTCAGGCGGCGCGATGGATGCGTCGAACCTGCTGAAGCCGGCTCTTTCCTCGGGTGCGATCCGTTGCATCGGGTCTACCACTTATAAGGAATACCGTCAGTTCTTCGAGAAGGACCGGGCGCTCGTCCGTCGCTTCCAGAAGATCGACGTCAACGAGCCGAGCATCGAGGATGCCATCGAAATCATGAAGGGCTTGAAGCCCTATTTCGAAGAGTATCATCACCTGCGCTACTCGAACGACGCCATCAAGACGGCCGTCGAGCTGTCGGCCCGCTATATTTCCGACCGCAAGCTGCCGGACAAGGCGATCGACGTTATCGACGAGACGGGTGCGGCTCAGATGCTGCTGCCGCCGTCCAAGCGCCGCAAGCTGATCACCGAAAAGGAGATCGAGGCGACGATTGCGACCATGGCCCGCATTCCGCCGAAGACGGTTTCCAAGGACGACGAGATGGTTCTCGCCAACCTTGAGCAGGAACTGCGCTCGGTCGTTTACGGTCAGGATACGGCGATCGAAGCGCTTTCGACCTCGATCAAGCTCGCCCGCGCCGGCCTGCGCGAGCCGAACAAGCCGATCGGCTGCTATGTCTTCTCCGGCCCCACCGGCGTCGGCAAGACGGAAGTCGCCAAGCAGCTTGCCTCGTCGCTCGGCGTCGAACTGCTGCGCTTCGACATGTCGGAATACATGGAGCGTCATACGGTTTCCCGCTTGCTCGGAGCCCCTCCCGGCTATGTCGGCTTCGACCAGGGCGGCCTCCTGACCGACGGCGTCGACCAGCATCCGCATAGCGTGGTGCTGCTTGACGAAATCGAGAAGGCGCATCCGGATATCTTCAATATCCTGCTGCAGGTCATGGACCATGGCGCGCTGACCGACCACAACGGCAAGAAGATCGACTTCCGCAACGTCATCCTGATCATGACGACCAATGCGGGCGCTTCGGAAATGGCCAAGGCCGCCATCGGTTTCGGCTCGTCCAAGCGCACGGGCGAGGATGAAGAGGCGCTCAACCGCCTGTTCACGCCGGAATTCCGCAACCGTCTGGATGCGGTCATTCCTTTCGCAGCCCTGCCGACGACTGTTATCCACAAGGTCGTGCAGAAGTTCATCATGCAGCTGGAAGCGCAGCTTTCCGAGCGGAACGTGACCTTCGATCTGCACGAAGACGCCATCGCCTGGCTGTCCGAGAAGGGCTACGACGACAAGATGGGCGCCCGTCCGCTGGCGCGCGTCATCCAGGAAAACATCAAGAAACCGCTGGCGAACGAAATCCTCTTCGGCAAGCTGAAGAAGGGTGGCGTGGTCACCGTCACGGTCGGCAAGAAAGAAGACGGCTCGACCGGCCTTCTGCTCGATGCGATCGCCGATACCGCTCCCATCCGGCCGAAGCCGGAAGCCGAAGTGGGCGATGCGCCGGCCGAGGTGGAAGAGGAAGACGGCGACACCACCGTCAAGGCCAGACGCCGCGTCGGCAAGGCTGCAACGGCAGCGGATGCTCGCCGTTCGGCCAAAGTTGCCGCGACCGGCGATAGCGACGAACCCGAACGCAAGTCGCCGCGCAAGGGCAGCGGCGCGGTTCCGAAGGTTCCGCGCAAGTAATCGCCGACTGGCCGCGTGGGAAAAATAAAACGGCTGCGTTAGAAATAGCGCAGCCGTTTTATATGGTTATGCAGAAAACATCAGAAATGACTTTAAAGCAATTCCAGGAAAAGTGCGCAGCGGTTTTCCTGGAATTGCGTGAAAATAAAGAGACAGGGCGGTTCAGAGATTTCGTGAAAAACTGAACCGCTTCAGGGATTCAACGTATCAGGCCAGCGCTTCGATGATCTTCCTGGCGTTTTCCGCCAGTACCGCGCCATCCTCCATTTTGCCCGAATGCGGCTTCAGCGCGACACCCTCCAGGCGTGGAATGACGTGGAAATGGAGATGAAACACGGTCTGGCCGGCAGCCGGTTCGTTGAACTGGGCGATATAGACGCCGTCAGCTTCAAAGGCTTCCTGAACCGCAATCGCGATCTTCTGTACCACAGTGATCGAGTGCTGCAATGCAGCCGGATCGGCGTCGAAGATGTTGCGGGAAGGGGATTTCGGCAGCACCAGCGTATGGCCTGGCGATTGCGGCATCACATCCATGAAGGCGACGGTATGCTCGTCCTCGTAAACGCGATAGGAGGGAATCTCGCCTTTGAGGATCTTCGCGAAGATGTTGTTGCTGTCATAGGCCGTGCTGCTCATCCAGGGTCTCCTCGTCTTACGCTTGCGATGATTTCGAACGGCTAGATATCCTGCCGTTCGCCTTTGCGGAAGGGGCTGTGTTCGGTGAGAATCTCGCTCATCTCCTCCACCTGTTCCCGCTCATGCATCAGATAGTCCGCAACGGCGTGCCGCAGGCCCTGGTGGCCGATGTAGTGCGCCGAATGCGTGATGACCGGAAGATAGCCCCGCGCCAGCTTGTGCTCACCCTGTGCGCCAGCTTCCACCCGCTTCAGACCCTTGCTCAGCGCGAAATCGATCGCCTGATGATAGCAAACCTCGAAATGCAGGAAGGGATGATCCTCGATGCAGCCCCAATGCCGGCCGTAAAGCGTCTCGCTGCCGATGAAATTGATGGCGCCGGCGATATAACGCCCCTCGCGCTTGGCCATGACGAGCAAAATATCCTCCGGCATGCGCTCGCCGATCAGCGAATAGAATTTTCGGGTGAGGTAGGGACGGCCCCATTTGCGGCTGCCGGTATCCATATAGAAGGCGAAGAACTGGTCCCAGATGTTTTCGGTGAGATCGCTGCCGGTCAGCCAGTCGATGGTGATTCCATGCTCGACTGCCGCGCGCCGTTCCTTTTTCAGCGCCTTGCGTTTGCGCGATGCAAGCGTTTCGAGGAAGGCATCATGATCGGCATAACCCTCGTTGATGAAGTGAAATTGCTGGTCCGTGCGGTGCAGATAGCCGTCGCCGTCGAAAACCGAGGCCTCATCTTCCGGTAGAAAGGTGATATGCGCCGAGGAAACGCCAAGCTGCCGGGTGACTTCCTTCAGGCTTTCAGCAAGCGCCGGCTGCAGCACGCTCCGGTCCTGTCCTTCGGCAACGAGCAGCCGCGGCCCGGTAGCGGGCGTGAACGGAATGGAGCATTGCAGCTTGGGATAATAGCGGCCGCCGGCCCGCTCGAAGGCATCGGCCCAGCCATGGTCGAAGACATATTCGCCCTGGCTGTGGCTCTTCAGATAGCCGGCAACGGCGCCGATCAGTTCGCCATTGTCGGTTTCCAGCAGCAGATGATTGCCGAGCCAGCCCGTCTTGTCGGTCGCGGAGCCGGACTCCTCGAGCGACGACAGGAAGGCATGCGAGACAAAGGGATTATAGGGCAGCAAGCTGCCGGCCCTGGAGGCTCCGGCGAGCTTCGACCAGCTTCCCGGAGCGATATTCTTGAAGGATCGTTCGACTCGAATGGATAATTCGTCTGTCATCAAACTCTTGGCGCTGAGAAGGAGGGGCAGGGCTTTGCCGCTGCGCCTCCATCGTGAGGATACGTGTTAGGCGCAGCAGAATTTAGTGTTGCCAAGCCTCTCCTTCAATCGATGCCGATCTAGGAGGCCTGGCGCGGGTCAAAACCTTCGAAGGTCATCTGGTCTGCATTGGCAAATGTATGTTTACGGGCCGCTTCGTCGCGCACGGTCCAGGTAATGACCGGAATACCGCGCTGGCGCTGCGCCGTGATGAAGGGGTTCGGCAGGTGGCCAACGAAGTATGATATGAAGTCTAGCCCAAGATGCATGGCTTCGTCATGCTGAAAAAACGTCTCAGGCTTGTTTCCCTCGGCTGTCAGTCCCACAGGGTAGGGCGCATCCAGCGCCTTGAGGTCCTTGAGCAACCAGTGGTCGAAGCTCATCAGCGCCACATGCCCTTCGTATCCTTCGAGCACTTCGAGCACGGATTCGGCAAAACCCTCGTCGTCGCCTTCGCGTCCCTTGAGCTCGAGCACGAGCGGCACCTTGCCGCCGCAAAGTTGCAGCAGCTGCTTCAGCGTCGGGATCTTGTCCTTGGTGCCGCCGATCGAAAGCAACCCGAGCTCGGCCGAGGTGCGCTCGCGCACTTCGCCGGGCAGATTGCAGACGCGCTGCAGGTCGTCGTCATGGAAGACGACCGGAACGCCGTCCGAGGCGTAGTGCAGGTCGCATTCGATGGCAAACCCCGCCTCGATGGCGCGGCTGAAGGCCGAGAGCGTGTTCTCCCAGACGTCCCTGTTCATGTCATGATAGCCGCGATGGGCGACGGGGCGCTCGGTCAGCCAGGCAAGCTTGCTCATCAGGCGATTTCCAGAATGGCATCGATTTCGACGGCGGCATTGAGAGGCAGGGCTGCCATGCCGACGGCGGCGCGGGCATGCTTGCCGGCCTCGCCCAATACATTCGCGAGAAGATTGGAAGCGCCGTTGATTACAAGATGCTGTTCGACGAAATCGGGCGTTGAGGCGACGAAGCCGTTCAGCTTGATCAGGCGCTTGATGCGGCCGAGATCGCCGCCAAGGGCAGCCTTTGCCTGGGCGAGAATGTTGATGGCGCAAAGTTCGGCCGCCCGCTGGCCGCCGGCGACGTCGACATCCTTGCCGAGATGCCCCGTCACGCCGATCTTGCCGTTTTCCATCGGCAGCTGGCCGGACAGATAGAGAAGGTTGCCGCTGATGACATAGGGAACATAGTTGGCGGCCGGTGCTGCGGCCTGCGGCAGAACGATGCCGAGTTCCTTCAGGCGGCCCTCGATAGCGTCGGACATTTTCATCTCCCGTTTTGTTGTAAAAACTTCAAAAATCCGGCATCAAGACTAAATTCCGTCACTTGGGATCGGCAGCCTCGTTTCAGCCGAAAGCGTTCTTATAGCATCGCGTGCGAGTCCAACAGGAGATAATGAATGTTCCGCTTGAGTCTTGCTGCCACTTTTGTTTCGGGACTGAGCATTCTGTCACTAGGGACTTCGGCAGCCTATGCGGCTGGTCCGAGCGGGCTGGTCGCGCATCGCGCCGTCTACGATCTCGAGCTGAAGGATGCCTCCGATCGCTCCGGCATTTCCGGCATGGTCGGCCGTATGGTCTATGAGTTCGAAGGCTCGGATTGCAGCGGCTTCACCACCAATTTCCGTTTCGTGACGAAAATAGATACAGGCGATTCCACCCGCGTCAGCGACCAGCAGACGACGACCTTCGAGGATCTGGGTAAGCGCCTGTTCCGCTTCGAGACCAAGTCCTATACCGACAACCAGCTCGACAAGGATGTGCGCGGTGCCGCAAGCGACGACCAGAAGGGCATCAAGGTCGACCTGACTCAGCCGCACAGCAAGCAGGTCGAGCTCATCCAGAGCCGCTTCCCGACCGAGCACATGCTCGACATCATCCACAACGCCAAGCTCGGCAAGAATTTCTTCGAGGCCCAGGTCTTCGACGGCTCAGACGATGGCGACAAGCCGCTCATCGCAACCACCGTCGTCGGCAAGGAGCAGCCGCCGACCACGGACGATCCCGATGCCGACAAGGCCGGCGCCTTTGCCAAGGCGCCATTTTGGCCGGTGACGGTCGCCTATTTCAACGAGAAATCCAGCGGCGATGCGACGCCGGTCTATCGCATGTCCTTCAAACTCTACGAGAACGGCATTACCCGCGATCTGACGATGGACTACGGCGACTTCGTGCTGACCGGTAAACTCACCAAGCTCGAGGTTCTCGATGCGAAAGCGTGCAAATAGCCCACCGTCAAGCTGAGTTCGAAACATAAAATCATCGTCATAAAACTGTGATCCAAGTTTCACTATGGTGTGAAACCATTGGTAGGCATGGGCGAGTCTCTTTTGTTGCCCGTGCCGATCTGGAATTGTAGTGGGGCGCGCCGGGGAGTGATCGTCTTGGGGGCGATTGAAAATTTTTGCGGTCGGCTCCGTGTTTATGCACAGGAAAGCGCGACCTATGAGCAATATCGACATCTCCACCGGTTCCAATAATACGTTGCAGGTCGTTACCTCCGATCCGGCGGAAATTGCCCGTATCGGCGATACCATCGACCTCACCGACCGTGCCGGGATTTCTGTCTATGGTGACCGCGCCCAGCAATCCGTTTCCGATTATTCAGACCGCATTCTGCGCGAGGTGCGCAACCGGGATCTCGGCGAAGTCGGCAAGCTGCTGACCGATATCATCGTCAAATCGAAGAAGCTCGATCCGGCATCGCTGAAGGACGAAGGCTTCCTGTCGCGGATGTTTTCCTCGTTCCGGGCAAAGCTGGAACGCTTCAAGGAACAGTTCGAGGATGTGGCCGGCCAGATCGACCGTATCGGGCTCGAGCTTGATCGGCACAAGGACATTCTGCGCCGGGACATCGCCCTTCTGGATGACCTGCACGAGGAGACGAAGCAATCCATTGTGCAGCTCGACGCCTATGTGCAGGCAGGCAAGGATTTCGCCGAGCGTTTTCGCGCCACGGAACTCCCGCGGCTCAAGAGTGCCGCCGATGCTGCTTCTGCCCATCCCGGCGGCGGTATGCTGGAGGCGCAGGTCTATCAGGACAGCCTTCAGGCCCTCGATCGTCTGGAAAAGCGGGTTTTCTACCTGCAGCAGGCACGCCAGCTCGGCATCCAGCAATTGCCGCAGATCCGCATCGTCCAGGCCGGCGATGAAACCCTGATCGAGAATCTGCAGGCGACATCTGCGCTGACCGTGCCTGCATGGAAGCAGAAAATGGTGATCCTGCTCGGCCTGACCCAGCAGAAATCCGCGCTCGAATTACAGAAGACCGTCACCGACGCCACCAACGACATGATCCGCCAGGCATCGAAAATGATGAAGGATCAGGCGATTGCCATAGAACAGCAATCGCAGCGCGGCATCGTCGATATCGACACGCTTGCTGCCGCCAATCGCGACCTCATCGATACAATCAGCGGTGTCCTGAAGGTGCAGGAGGACGGCCGCGCCAAGCGGGCCGAGGCCGAACAGCGGATGCAGAAGATGACCGTTGAGCTCAAGAAGGCAATGATCGAGGTGCGTTGAAGACCATGGCGATCCGTATTTTCGTGACCGCGCTGACATTGGCGGGCCTGCTTGCGCTGAGCAGCTGCAATGTCGGCGGGCAAGGCCCGAAGTTCTCGATCATTTCCGGCTCGGAAAATACCGTTCTGCAGCCGATCGTCGAGGAGTTCTGCAAGGAGAAGAAGGCGAGCTGCAGCTTCGCATATGAAGGCACGCTGGATATCGGCCTGGCGCTCCAGAGCGAGCAGGGCGTCGAGCAGGATGCCGTCTGGCCGGCGTCAGGTGTCTGGGTCGACATGTTCGATGCCAAGCGCCGCGTGAAGTTGCTGACATCGGTCGCGCAGATGCCCGTCATTCTCGGCGTGCGCAAGTCCAAGGCCCGGGCGCTCGGCTGGGTCGGCAAGCCGGTCTATATGAAGGATATATTGGCGGCGGTGAAGAGCGGCTCGCTGAAGTTTCTCATGACATCGGCCACGCAATCCAATTCCGGCGCCAGCGCCTATCTCGCCATGCTGTCGAGCGCGCTCGGCAACAAACCCGTCATCGAGCCAGGCGATCTTGACAAGCCGGATGTCCAGAATGCCGTCCGCTCGCTGCTTGCCGGTGTCGAGCGCTCGTCGGGATCGTCGGGCTGGCTAGCCGATCTCTACACGGAGGCGGCTGGAAAGGGCGTGCTCTACGACGCCATGTGGAACTACGAAGCTATCCTGAAGGAGACCAACGACAAGCTCACCGGAATGGGCAAAGAGCCGCTTTACGCGATCTATCCCGCCGATGGCGTCGTCGTGGCCGATTCACCGATCGGCTTCGTCGATCATGGGCGAGGGCAGGAGGTGGAGACCTTCTTCAATCAGCTCGTAGACTATTTGCGTTCCGCTCCGGTGCAGAAGCGCATCGCCGATACCGGCCGCCGCATTCCGCTCTCCGATATCGCCGCCAAGCCGGACGCGGCATGGAATTTCGCTCCGACCCGAATCGTGACCGCGGTCCGCATGCCGGAGCCCGCCATGATCCGCCAGGCGCTTGATCTTTATCAGGTGGCGCTGCGCAAGCCTTCGCTGACGGCTCTCTGCCTCGACTTTTCGGGCTCGATGGCAGGCAAGGGCGAAGAACAGCTGCAGGCGGCCATGCATTTCCTGTTCAATCCCGGCGAGACCGGCAAGGTTTTGGCGCAATGGACGCCAGCCGATCGCATCATGGTCATCCCCTTCGACGCCAATGTTCGCACCACTATCGAGGCGACGGGGAGACTCGATCAGCAGAAGACTTTGGTCGAAAGGGTCTCGAGTCAGCATGCGGGCGGCGGTACTGATATGTATGCCTGCGCGAGCAAGGCGCTCGACTGGATGAAGTCGACGCAAGAGCTGTCATCATACCTGCCTGCGATCGTCATCATGACCGATGGCAAATCCGACGATGCCAATGGTAATTTCATGAGCCGGTGGGCATCGGTGAGCCCGCATGTACCCGTATTTGGCATCACCTTTGGCGATGCCGACAAGCGGCAGCTCGATGCCCTCGCGCAGGAAACCTCGGCGCGTGTCTTTGACGGCCGTGGCGATCTGGTCAGCGCATTCCGGGCGGTGCGCGGCTATAATTAGGAAGATAATGCGCAATTGGTTTGGCAATGACTGGAATTGGATCGTCGCGGGGCTTGCCGCTGCGATCGTCGTTCCTGTGCTCAGCTTCCTTGCCGGCATGCCGATATGGATTGCTGCCATCATCGGTCTCTTGGTTTTCGTCGGACTGATCTTCGTCCTTGCGCCTAAGCGTATGTTCGAGGGGCTGGATGCGAAGGCGATCGGCAGAGGGCGTCTGGAATTCGCCCGCGACCTGTTGAGCACGGCCGCTCCCGCCGCCGAAAGGCTGGAAGCGTCGGCGAACCAGATCGGCAGCAAGGATGTGGCAAAACGAGTGCGGCACCTGGCGGAGATCGCCGCCGACGTCTTCGCCAAGGTCGAGACCAATCCGGAAAGCGCTGGCACAGTCAGGCGATTCCTTAGCTATTATTTGCCGCGGGCGGCAGAGGTGGCGGAGGGATTTGCCGTCATCGAGGCGAAACGCCAGCCGGATACTGCGCGTCTTCAGGAAATCGGCCTCGTTCTGACCAAGCTGGAAGACGCTTTCGTACATTATTCCGATAGCTTGGTCGAAGATAGGCTCAATACGCTTGATACGGAGCTGCGCCTGATACAGGCCTCGCTCAAAGAGGATATAGGACGCTGATGGCCATTTCCCGCCGCGCTTTTGGAGTAGGGCTTCTTGCTGCCGGCGTTGCCGGAACCGGCGGCTATTTCGCCGTAAAGGACCGGCCGGAGCTGCAGGGTCTGCTCGGCAACAACACCAAGCTCTTCGGCTTCATCGGCGGCGAGAAGGAAGCCTTCCTCGCCGATCGGGACGTGATCTCGGCGCTGCACAGCCATGGGCTTGAAATCAACAGCCGCGTCGCCGGCTCCGTGGAGATGGTGCGAGAACAGGCGCTTCAGTCGCAGAACCCCGCCTTCCTCTGGCCTTCCTCGTCGATCATGGTCGATATCGCCCGGCAGAATGGCATCAGGATTCGCAACGACCGCGTCATCCTTAACACGCCCGTCGTCATCTATTCTTGGCAGCCGGTCGTCGATGGATTGACCAAGGCAGGGCTCGTGACTACGACCCCGGAGGGACAGCACCAGCTTGATCTTAAGGCGCTGCTGGATGCTGTTCTGGCCGGCACCAACTGGTCGAAGCTTGGCGTCAACTCGCTCTATGGTCAGGCGAGAATCGTCTCGACGGACCCGAACCGTTCCAACTCCGGCTTCATGTTTTCCGGTCTGGTGCTCAGCCTGCTGAGCGGCAATGTGGCGAGCGGCGATGCTCTCACGCAATTCGGAGACAAGGCTCAGGCGATCTTCCGCAACATGGGTTTCAAGTCGTCGTCCTCGGGCAAGCTGTTCGAGCAATATCTCGCTGGCGGCATCGGTGGCGAACCGATGATCGTCGGCTACGAGAATCAGCTAGTGGAGTGGATCATCGCCGATCCGCAGCGCTGGAAGAGGGTTCAGGCGAGCAACAGCGCCAAGCCCGTTGTGCTCTATCCGCACCCGACTGTTTATTCCGCGCATCCGCTGATCGCCATCGACGAACAGGTCGATCGTATGATCGAGGCTCTTATCAGTCCGCGATTGCAGGAGCTCGCCTGGACCAGGCATGGCTTCCGCGGGCCGCTTGGCACTGCGACCGGTGATGCGGGCAGCACGATTGCCGGCCTGCTGCCGGCCGAGATCGATGCCGTATTGCCGATGCCGGACGCTGATGTCATGCTGGCACTGCTCGGTAAATTGGCTGCTTGAGGGCGGGGTAAGGTTGTTTTTAGCCAAAAGCCTTGCATTCCAAGCGAATCGAATGTATGGCCACCCGCATTCCACACGTAAGGCATGGGATTGTCCGGGAGAAATCCGGATTTTTCCGCCCGGTGGCATTCTCGAAGAGGATGCTGTTCGCCTTGCGGAGGTTCAACCGGAAAAGGATACAAAGGCATGGCATTGCCCGATTTTTCTATGCGCCAGCTTCTGGAAGCTGGTGTTCACTTCGGCCACCAGACGCACCGCTGGAACCCGAAGATGAAGCCGTACATTTTCGGCGATCGTAACAACATCCACATCATCGACCTCGCCCAGACGGTTCCGATGCTGAGCCGCGCTCTGCAGGTTGTCAGCGACACCGTTGCCCGTGGCGGACGCGTTCTGTTCGTCGGCACCAAGCGTCAGGCGTCCGAACTGATCGCCGACAGCGCAAAGCGCTCGGCTCAGTACTACGTCAACGCCCGCTGGCTCGGCGGCATGATGACCAACTGGAAGACGATCTCCAACTCGATCCAGCGTCTGCGCAAGCTCGACGAAATCCTCTCCGGCGAAGCCCAGGGCTTCACCAAGAAGGAGCGTCTGAACCTTGAGCGTGAGCGCGAAAAGCTCGACAAGGCCCTCGGCGGTATCAAGGACATGGGCGGTACGCCGGACCTGATGTTCATCATCGACACCAACAAGGAAAAGATCGCGATCGACGAAGCCAAGCGCCTCGGCATCCCGGTCGTCGCCATCATCGACTCGAACTGCGATCCGGACCTGATCGATTACCCGATCCCGGGCAACGACGACGCCTCGCGCGCCATCGCTCTTTACTGCGACCTGATCTCGCGCGCTGCCATCGACGGCATCGCTCGTCAGCAGAGCGCATCGGGCCGTGACCTCGGCGCTTCTGAGGAAGCTCCGGTCGAGCCGACCCTGGCGGACGGCACCGAAGCCTGATCGCGCCGCGAGGCGGGCAATAAACTGTCCGCCCAAGCGCAATGACATCCGGGATAAGGCCGTTTGCGACTTAACAAGTTCGAGCGGCCTTATCGCGTTTTTGGTAACTGCTCGCCTGGACGGAAAATCCAGGCATGTTCCAAACAGAATTCCACAGTATGACGCGGCTTCATAACGCTGTCATACTTACGAGTACATTTCGTCCCTCAAATCGGTGCCGCTTCGGCTTAACGCCTTTTGCCGCACCGTATGAACCGACAAGAGGAAGCTTATGACCGAGATTACGGCTGCACTGGTGAAGGAACTGCGCGAAAAGTCTGGCGCAGGCATGATGGACTGCAAGAAGGCGCTGACCGAGACGAACGGCGATATCGAAGCCGCGATCGACTGGCTGCGCGCCAAGGGCATCTCCAAGGCCGACAAGAAGTCCGGCCGCACCGCCGCCGAAGGCCTGATCGCCATTGCCGGCGCCGGTCACAAGGCTGTCGTCGTCGAGCTCAACTCCGAAACCGACTTCGTCGCCCGTAACGACGCCTTCCAGGACCTCGCCCGCGGCATCGCCGAAGTTGCGCTGTCCACCGACGGCACGGTCGAAGCCATTTCGGCTGCGACCTATCCCGCATCCGGCAAGCCGGTCGCGGACGCCATCAAGGACGCGATCGCCACCATCGGCGAAAACATGACGCTCCGTCGTGCGGCCAAGCTGGAAGTCGAGCACGGCGTCGTGGCGACCTACATCCACAATGCTGCCGGCGACGGCATCGGTAAGCTCGGCGTTCTCGTCGCCCTGAAGTCGGTTGGCGACAAGGCCGTTCTGACGTCGATCGGCCGCCAGGTTGCCATGCACATCGCTGCGACCAACCCGCTGGCCATCCGTGCCGAAGAAGTCGACGCCGCCGTCGCCGAGCGCGAGCGCAACGTCTTCATCGAGCAGTCCCGCGAATCCGGCAAGCCGGAAGCCATTATCGAAAAGATGGTCGAAGGCCGCATGCGCAAGTTCTTCGAGGAAGTCGCTCTTCTCTCGCAGGCTTTCGTCATCAATCCGGACCTGACGGTCGGCGCTGCCATCAAGGAAGCTGAAAAGACCGCCGGCGCCCCGATCGAAATCACCGGCATGGCCCGTCTGCTTCTCGGCGAAGGCGTCGAGAAGGAAGAAAGCGACTTCGCTGCCGAAGTTGCTGCTGTCGCCAAGGGCTGATCTGAGCATTTCCAGGAAAAGTGCGTAGCGGTTTTCCGTTCGGAATGCGTAAGGAAACAAAACGATAAGGTTTTTCCGCAGCTTGAAGAAGTGCGGAAAAGCACGATCGAAAAGAGACATATCCCGGTTTGGTGAAACCATATCAGGGAAAACGTATGGGCATCGCGTGACAACGCGGTGCCCTTCGTGTATCCGGCTTTCACAATCATTCCCCGGTGATCACTTCAAGGAGCTACGATGTCCCAGCCGATCTACAAGCGCGTGTTGCTCAAGGCCTCCGGTGAAGCGCTCATGGGGAGCCAAGGTTTTGGCATCGACGTTACCGTCGCTGATCGGATTGCCTCCGATATTGCCGAAGCGCGCGCCATGGGCGTAGAAGTCGGCGTCGTGGTTGGCGGCGGCAACATTTTCCGCGGCGTTGCCGTGGCCTCCAAGGGTGGCGATCGGGTGACCGGTGACCACATGGGCATGCTCGGCACCATCATCAATGCCCTGGCTCTCGCGACCTCGCTGCGCAAGCTCGACATCGACACAGTCGTGCTCTCGGCGATCTCGATGCCGGAAATCTGCGAAAGCTTCTCGCAGCGCGCCACGCTTTATCATCTCTCGCTCGGCCGCGTGGTGATCTTTGCCGGCGGCACTGGCAATCCGTTCTTCACGACGGATTCCGCCGCCGCATTGCGCGCCGCCGAAATGGGCGCGGAAGCGATCTTCAAGGGCACGCAGGTCGACGGCATCTATTCCGCCGACCCGAAGAAATTCCCCGATGCCGAGCGCTTCGACCATCTGACGCACAGTCAGGTGCTCGAAAAGGGACTGGCCGTCATGGATGTGGCCGCCGTGGCGCTTGCGCGCGAAAACTCCATTCCGATCGTCGTCTTCTCCATTCACGAGAAGGGCGGTTTCGCGGAAATCTTGACCGGCGGCGGCCGCAAGACCATCGTATCAGACAATTGACGTTCCTGTGACGCCGGGTATGCCCGGTGTCGCCCATCAGACGGGAGTATAGACATGAGTGAAGGCTACGACCTCAAGGAACTGAAGCGCCGCATGGACGGCGCTATCGCGGCGTTCAAGAGCGATATCGCCTCGCTGCGCACCGGGCGGGCATCCGCAAACATCCTCGATCCGGTCACGATCGAAGCCTATGGTTCGCGCATGCCGCTGAACCAGGTTGCCAACATCACCGTGCCGGAACCGCGCATGCTGACCGTCTCGGTATGGGACAAGTCGATGGTCAGCGCCGTCGAGCGCGCTATCCGCGAATCCAATCTCGGCCTCAACCCCATCGTCGACGGCCAGAATCTGCGCATCCCGCTGCCGGAACTCAACGAAGAGCGCCGCCGCTCGCTGGTGAAGGTCGCTCACGAATATGCCGAAAAGGCGAAGGTGGCGATTCGTCACGTTCGCCGCGATGGCATGGACGGCCTCAAAAAGGCCGAAAAGGACGGCGTAATCGGTCAGGACGAGAGCCGCTCTCTCTCCGAACGTGTGCAGAAAATGACGGATGAGACGATTTCCGAAATCGACCGCTTGCTAGCCGACAAGGAAAAGGAAATCATGCAGGTCTGATCGTACGCTGGGGAGACGTCGCGCTTTCGATTTGACAATATTGAAAGCGGTGACTGCGCCCTAGATTACGAGGCCAGAGCGTATTGCCGCCGAACGAAACCGGACCCCTATGTCAGCTCCCACGTTCTCTGTCGTACCCGAACACGTTGCCATCATCATGGATGGCAACGGTCGCTGGGCCAATGCACGCGGTCTGCCGCGCACCATGGGCCACCGCAAGGGCGTGGAGGCAGTCCGGGAGACGGTGCGGGCAGCCGGCGATATCGGCATCAAGTATCTGACGCTTTTCGCCTTTTCCTCGGAAAACTGGCGTCGCCCCGAGGCGGAGGTGAGCGATCTCCTCGGTCTCCTGAAGGCCTTCATCCGGCGCGATCTTGCGGAACTTCACCGGCAGAACGTGCGAATCCGCATCATCGGCGATCGCAGCGGCCTGCGCGGCGATATTTTGCCTCTGTTGATCGAAGCGGAGGAGACCACTTGGAACAATACGGCCCTGACGCTGGTCATCGCCTTCAATTACGGTTCGCGCGACGAGATCACGCGAGCCTTCGTGAGCTTGGCAAAGGATGTCGAGGCCGGACGGTTGCGGCCGCAGGATATCAGCGCTGAGCTGGTCGATGCGCGCCTCGACACCGCCGGCATACCCGATCCCGATCTCATCATCCGCACCAGCGGCGAGGAGCGGCTGTCGAATTTCCTGCTCTGGCAGGCTGCCTATTCGGAATTCATGTTCGTGCCGGAATACTGGCCCGACTTTAGTCGCGAGCTCTTCTTTGCCGCGCTGGAGAAGTATGCCGCGCGCGATAGGCGATTTGGCGGACTTTCCGCCAAGCCGGCGGCGGCTGTGGGGTCTTGATGAGCCGCGAACTCAGGCTGCGCATCATCTCCGGCGTTATCCTTGCCGCCATCGTTCTTGCCGCTACCTGGTATGGCGGCTTGGGTTTTCGCCTTCTGGCGGCTGCGATCGGCCTGCTCGTCTACTATGAGTGGTCGACGATGACGGATCTGCACGGACGCGATCCTCAGGGAAATGCGCTCGGCTGGCTCGGTCTCGTTTTGATTGCCGGCGCAACGGTAATGGACGCATCGGTCTATTCCATGGAGGTTCTGGCCGCCTTCGTCGTCGTCGCGGCGCTCATTGTCGCCGTGCGGCAAAAGAGCTGGTGGCTTCCCGGAGGAATATTCTATTCAGGATTGACCGTGATCGCCCTTGCGGAGATTCGCGACGACGGCCTGCGCGGATTCGTGCTGATGCTGTTCGTCTTCGCCACCGTTTGGGCAACCGATATCTTCGCCTATTTCGTCGGCCGTGCGATCGGCGGCCCGAAACTCGCGCCTCGCATATCGCCGGGCAAGACGTGGTCGGGCGCGATCGGCGGCGCGATTGCCGCCGTGATCGTCGGAACGGCGATCGTCTGGCGCTATTTCCTTGCGGATGGTTTATGGATTCCTGCGCTTGCGCTGATGCTCTCCATTTGCAGCCAGATCGGCGATCTATTCGAGTCTTTCGTCAAGCGCCGTTTCGGCGTGAAAGACTCCAGCCATCTGATTCCCGGGCACGGCGGCGTCATGGATAGGGTCGATGGACTAATTTTTGCTTGTTTTGCGGCGTTTTTGTTGGCTATCGTAATGTCGCTGACAATGAGCGGCGAGACCTTTTCGTTGGGCGGCGTTCTGCTCGGGGTCTGAAATTAACACGAACAGGATCGTTGCATGGGTAGCGCGGCTGGCTTCATCGGTTTCTTGACGAACAACGTCATCACGTTTGTTTTCGTCCTGTCGCTGCTCGTTTTCGTGCACGAAATGGGTCACTATCTGGTTGGCCGTTGGTCGGGTATCCGCATCATGGCCTTCTCGATCGGTTTCGGCCCGGAGATCGCCGGATTCACGGATCGGCATGGCACGCGCTGGAAGCTTTCCCTCATTCCACTTGGCGGCTATGTGCGATTCTTCGGCGACGAGGATGCCTCCAGCAAGACCGACGTGAATCAGCTCTCGGCCATGACGGAAGAGGAGCGCGCCCGGTCCTTTGCCGGAGCCAAGCTCTGGAAGCGCGCTGCGACGGTTGCAGCCGGTCCGATTGCCAACTTCCTTCTCGCCATTGCGATCTTCGCGGTTCTCTTCGGCGTCTACGGCCGCACGGTGGCCGATCCTGTCGTTGCCATGGTGACGCGCGACGGAGCCGCTGCCGAGGCAGGCATCGAGCCCGGTGACCGCCTTTTAGCGATCGATGGCAACAAGGTGGCGACTTTCGACGAGGTGCAGCGCTATGTCGGTCTTCGCCCGGGCCGCACGATCGTCCTGACCGTCGAGCGCGACGGTCAGAATCACGACTTCCGAATCACGCCGAAGCTGGTCGAGGATACGGATCAGTTCGGCAACAAGATGGAAATGGGCCGCATCGGCATCGCGCTCATCGATCCGGTGGTGACCGCGGTGGAGCCGGCTGGTCCGGCGGCAAAGGCTGGCGTGCAGGCCGGGGATCGCCTGATCGCGGTCGATGGCAATAATGTCGCGACCTATTACGATATCGGCCGCTACGTCGCGGAGCGTCCCGGAAAGAACATCGTGCTGACCATAAAGCGCAATGGTGCAATCCGCGATGTTACGATGACGGCCGAAACGCTGGCGGGTATGGATGCCTCGGGCAACAAGAAGGATGTCGGCAGCATCGGCATCGGCCCGATCGATCCGCTCGTCGCGTCGATCGGGTCCGACAGCCCTGCCGCAGCGGCGGGCCTGGAACTCGGTGATCGCATTCTTTCTGTGGATGGACGAGAAATCGGCTCCATCGGCGAAGTACAGCGCTACGCGGCGGCTCATGCCGACAAATCCATGACGCTGACGGTCAAGCGCGACGGTCAGACGCGTGAGGTGTCGGTGACGCCACGGAAGTCGGAGGAGATGGACGCGTTCGGCGCGCGGACCGAGATTGCGACGATCGGCATTACCGACGGCCAGAAGCCGATCAGGCTGCGTTACGAGGCATATGGGCCGCTGCAGGCGCTTGCGGAAGGCATAAAGCAGACCGGCAGCATCGTCTCCGGCACCTTCGAATATATCGGCAACGTCATCGGCGGATATATGAAGGCCGACCAGCTCGGAGGCCCCATTCGGGTTGCGCAGCTTTCAGGTCAGATGGCAACCTTGGGTTTTGCTGCGGTGCTTCAATTCGCCGCCATACTTTCTGTTTCAATAGGGTTATTAAATTTGATGCCCGTGCCGGTACTTGATGGCGGGCATCTGATGTTCTATGCGATTGAAGCCGTAAGGGGAAAACCCCTGGGTGCACGAGCGCAGGATATCGCTTTTCGGATTGGGTTTGCGATGGTGCTCTCACTCATGGTTTTCGCGACCTGGAACGATATTAGTTCCAGAATAGGCTAGCGGAGCGACGAGAGAGGAAATTACGATTTATTTACGATGTTTCAAAGCTGTAGTGGCGAATGGGTCACGGTTTGAAATGAAGTAAACAGAAATTAACGTGCTCCCTTGCTTGTATGTCAAAAGCGGGTAAAACGACACACGTGGCCGGAATCGGGTTCGCTCGAGGCTGGGGACGATTGGAAAAAGGTAAGAAGTGAAAATGAAGGCTGGTTCAAGATTTTTGAACGCAGTGTCGGCGGTAGCGCTGTCTGCTGGTGTTGTTGCGTCGGGCGCTGGTGTAATCACCCTTGCTTCTGCCTCAGTCGCGGAAGCAGCTGTTGTTCAGCGCGTTGACGTTCGCGGTGCTACACGCGTCGGCGCGGCGGCTGTCCGTGACAATATCACGATCAAGCCCGGAAAGAGCTTCTCTGCCAGTGATATCGACGCTTCGGTGAAGCAGCTCTATGCCACCGGCTATTTCTCCGATGTTCACATCACGGTGTCGGGCGGAACCCTGGTCGTATCGGTCCAGGAAAACAAGCTCATCAACGCTGTGGTTTTCAACGGCAACCGCAAGATCAAGGACGACAAGCTCCAGGGCATCGTTCAGACGCATGCGGCTGGTCCCTATAACGAAGCGACCGTCCAGGCCGACGTCAAGACCATCAAGGATGCCTATGCCTCCATCGGTCGTAACGATGTGCAGGTGACGACCCAGACCGCCGAAGTTTCCCCGGGCCGTCTGAACGTGGCTTTCGTCATCAACGAAGGCGATCGCACCAAGATCGACAAGATCAATTTCTCGGGCAACCAGGCCTATAGCAGCGGCCGCCTTGCTTCGGTGATCGGCACGAAGAAGACCAACTTCCTGTCGTTCCTGACCCGCAAGGACGTTTATAGCCCCGAACGTCAGCAGGCCGACCAGGATGCCCTGCGTCAGTTCTACTACAACCACGGCTATGCAGACTTCCGTATCGTCAGCGCCGATGCGACGATGAACGAACAGAGCAACGAATACACGCTGAACTTCAACGTCGATGAAGGTGCGCGCTATACCTATGGCGATATCAACGTCATCTCGACGGTTGACGGCATCAATGCCGACGAGCTGAAGGGCCTTGTCGTCACCCATAAGGGCGATGTCTATAGCGCCAAGGATATCCAGACCTCCATCGAGAACATTTCCAAGCGTGTGGCGTCCGCAGGCTATCCGTTCGCCCGCATCACGCCGCGCGGCAATCGCGATCTGTCCGGTCATACCATCGGTATCGAATATCTGGTCGATCAGGGCGAGCGCGCCTATGTCGAGCGAATCGAGATCCGCGGCAACACCCGCACGCGCGATTACGTTATCCGCCGCGAGTTCGATCTCAATGAAGGCGACGCGTTCAACCAGGAAATGATCACGCGCGCCAAGCGTCGCCTTGATGCGCTGGGTTACTTCACCAAGGTCGATATCAGCACGGCGCAGGGCAGTGCCCCGGACCGCGTCATTGTCATCGTCAATGTCGAAGACCAGCCGACCGGTTCGTTCGGTATCGGCGCCGGTTACGCCGTCGGCAACAACGGCGGTCTGCTGCTCGAAGCCTCGGTTGAAGAAAAGAACTTCCTCGGCCGCGGTCAGTACATCCGCATCGCCGCAGGTGCCGGTACGGAAGGCAATCGTACCTACAACATCTCGTTCACCGAGCCTTATTTCCTCGGTTATCGCCTGGCAGCCGGTTTCGATATCTTCAAGAACCAAACGTCGAGCGACGACTTCTACGACTATTCGGAAGAAGGCTTCTCGCTGCGTGTCACTGCGCCGATAACCGAGAATTTGGCGACAACCCTGCGCTACAACTACAAGCGTCTGACCTACGACGGCACGAACGATTGGCAGAACAATCTTTCGGCTCCGTATCTCAACCTTGTCGAGAACGGCCCCTGGACCCAGTCGACGGTTTCGCAGACCTTTACCTACAACACGCTGGATGATCAGAATCTGCCGCGTGAAGGTCTCATTGCCAAGTTCACGCATGAATTTGCGGGTCTCGGCGGCGACTCCAACTTCTATAAGCTGAGCGGCAAAGCCCGTTACTATCAGATGATCAGCGACGAGGCCGATATCATTGGCTCGTTCACGGTCGGTGCGGGCTACGTGATGCCGACGGACGGCAAGCTGAACGTCTTCGATCAGTTCACGCTCGGCGGCCGTGAAATCCGCGGCTTCGAAAATGCCGGTATCGGCCCGCGTTCGTCGCATGGCGATCCGCTCGGCGGTACGACCTACTTCACGGCTTCGGCTGAGGCGAGCATGCCGATGCCGGGTATCCCGCAGGATATCGGTCTGCGCGTCGCAGCCTTTGCCGATGCGGGCACGCTCTATGGCAACAAGGCGAACCTTTTCGGCGATACGCTCAACAACGACAGTTCCATCCGCGCTTCGCTCGGTGCAGGTCTGATCTGGTCGTCGCCGTTCGGCGTTATCCGTGTCGACTATGCGGTGCCCGTCATGAAGGAAAGCTACGACAAGGTTCAGAATTTCCGGTTTGGCATCGCCAATCAGTTCTGATATCGGCAGTCCAGAACTTCGGGCTTGAACACCGTTCTGGAGCTGGTGCTTATGGAACATACTGGTTTTTTCCCGCCCCATGGTGGCGTCAGCTTGAAACAATTGGCTGAGCATCTTGGGGCGGAACTTGCTGATGCGACCTCTGCGGAGGTCGTCATCAGATCGATCGCTCCTGTCTATCGGGCGGTCGAAGGCGATATTTGCTATATTCTTTCCCGGAAGAATCGTGCCGAGCTGGAGACCTGCAAGGCTTCGGCAATCATTTGTCTGCCTGCTTTGAAGTCCTTCGTTCCCGAACATATCCCGGTTCTCCTGTCGAGGAAGCCGCATACCGATTTTGCGCTTGCCGGCGCTTTGCTGCACCCGCAGGCGATGCGCCCGATCGCATTCACATCGAACCCCGGAGGAGCCATTTCACCCGCCGCGGTCATCGATGCGACGGCAAAGCTCGAAGCCAATATCGGGATCGAGCCGGGAGCGGTCATCGGTGCAGGTGCCGAGATCGGCGAGGGGACCTATATCGGCGCCAACGCCCTTATCGGGCCGGGCGTGAAGATCGGTCGGAATTGCAGCATCGGCGGCGGCGCGAGCGTGCTTTGCGCCTATCTCGGCAATGGCGTCATCATCCACAACGGCGCGCGCATCGGCCAGGACGGTTTCGGCTATGCGCCGGGGCCGCGTGGCATGGTCAAGATCGTGCAGATCGGCCGCGTCATCGTTCAGGATAATGTCGAAATCGGCGCCAATACGACGATCGATCGCGGCACCATGGATGACACCGTGATCGGTGAAGGCACCAAGATCGACAACCAGGTTCAGATCGGACATAACGTTCGCATCGGGCGGCACTGCGCTATCGTCAGTCAGGTCGGCATTGCCGGCAGCACGGTGATCGGCGACGGCGTGCAGATCGGCGGCCAGGCAGGTCTTAACGGCCACATTCATATCGGCGACGGCGTGCAGATCGGTGCCAAGAGCGGTGTGATGAACAGTATTCCGGCAGGCGAGCGCTATGCGGGTCTTCCTGCGCGGCCACTATGGGATTTTCTAAGGGAATCGGCGGAGATCGCAAAGCGATCAGGAGCCAGAGACAAGAAGGACGGGAGTGCGGAGCATGACTGAGGAAGCCAAGACATCGTTGTCGTCGGCTGACGTTCTGGAAATTATGAAGCTGTTGCCGCATCGGTATCCCTTCCTGATGGTTGATAAGATCATCGAGATCGACAGCGACAATTCCGCGATCGGCATCAAGAATGTGACCGCCAACGAACCGCAGTTCACCGGGCATTTTCCGGAATCGCCGATCATGCCTGGCGTGCTGCTCATCGAGGGCATGGCGCAGACTGCCGGCGCGATCTGCGCCCGTAAAGATGGCATCGGCGGCAACCTCGTTTATTTCATGACGATCGACAATGCCCGCTTCCGCAAGCCGGTCGTTCCCGGCGATCGCGTCGAGTTTCACGTCGTGAAGCTGAAGCAACGCGGCACGATCTGGAAATTCCATTGCGACGCCAAGGTCGATGGTTCTCTGGTCGCCGAGGCTGATATCGGTGCGATGATCGTACGGAAGGATCAGGAGAAGGCATGAGCAGCATCGCAAAGAGCGCCCGCATTCATAAGCTGGCGGTTGTCGAAGACGGCGCGGTCATCGGCGAGAATGTTGTTGTCGGCCCATTTTGCTATGTCGGTCCCAAGGTCGTGCTGCACGACGATATTCAGTTGCTCAACAATGCCGTCGTGACCGGCCGTACGACGATCGGCAAGGGAACGAAGATCTTTCCGATGGCCGTTGTCGGCGGCGATCCGCAGAGTGTTCATCATCACGGCGAAGAAACGACGCTCGACGTCGGCGACAACTGCACGATCCGCGAAGGTGTGACGATCAACACCGGCACGGCCGATTACGGCGGCAGGACGATCATCGGCAACAACAACCTGTTTCTTGCCAACTCGCACGTCGCTCACGATTGCCGCGTCGGCAACCATGTCATCATGTCGAACAACGTCATGCTGGCTGGACATGTGACGATCGAGGATCGCGCCATTCTCGGTGGCGGCTGTGCCGTGCATCAATTCACCCGCATCGGCCGCCAGGCTTTTATCGGCGGACTCACGGCTGCGAGCTACGATGTGATCCCCTACGGCATGCTGAACGGCAATCCGGGCGTGCTATCCGGTCTGAATGTCGTCGGCATGACGCGTGCGGGTATAGACCGCGCTGTCATCCACCGGGTTCGCCGCGCCTACAAGAGCATCTTCGAAAACGAAGGCTCCATCCGTGACAATGCGGCGGCTATCCGCGAAGAATATGCCGATTGCAAGGAAGTGATCGAGATACTTGATTTCATCGCCGCCAACAGCGACCGCGCGTTGTCGTCGCCCAATCGCGGCAAGGCCTGAGGTGGTTTCGGCCGGCCAAAGCGGCAAAGGCAGGCTGGCGATCATCGCAGGCAGCGGGCTTTTGCCAGTTTACGTCGCCGATGCAGCTCGTCAGGCCGGTGAAAACCCTGTCATTATTGCGTTGACGGATGAAGCGGATCGGGATTGGTCCGCTTTCGATCATGCCAATCTCGGCGTAGGCAATTTTGCCGGTCTCGAGGCGATGTTCCGCCGTCACGGCGTCGATCGCGTGGTCATGTCCGGCGGCGTCGCGCGGCGACCTTCCTGGCGGCAGGTGCGTCCGACCTGGCGTGTCATCAGGGAACTTCCCTCGACCATACGAACCCTTCTTTCGGGCGGCGACAATGCTGTTCTGCAGATGGTCATCCGGTTGATCGAAGCCGGCGGCGTTCGCGTCGTCGGCGCGCATGAAATCGCGCCCGATCTTTTGGCGACGACCGGGCCTCTGGGGAAAATCGCGCCAGCGGACGAAGATCTGCGCGATATTGCGCAAGGCGCCAAAGCTGCGGATGCACTCGGGCTTCTGGACGTCGGGCAGGGCGCGGTCAGCGTCGGCGGTCGTGTTGTGGCGCTCGAAGGTGCCGAGGGCACGGACAAGATGATCGAGCGGGTTGCCGAATTGCGCGCGGCTGGGCGTATTTCCAATCGTCGGCGCGGTGTTCTCGTCAAGCTCTGCAAGCCGCAGCAGGATGTCCGGGCCGATTTGCCGTCGATTGGCGTGTCCACGGTGTTGAACGCAAAGAAGGCGGGGCTTGCCGGAGTTGCCGTCGAAGCCGGCAGAGCTCTCATTCTCGACCGGCAAGCGGTGATCGCCGCTGCCGACGAGGCCGGCATTTTCGTTTGCGGCATCGACCGGGGCTTGAGCGCGGAGGGCTTCATATGAGCAGTGCGCCTTTGAAGCTTGCCGTCGTTGCAGGCGAGGTTTCCGGCGATCTGCTGGGCGGTGATCTCATCGCGGCCCTGAAGCGGCGCTACGGCGGTCCGGTCGAGCTGGTGGGTGTCGGCGGCGAAGCGTTGGAAGCGCAGGGGCTCCGGTCGCTCTTCGATTATTCCGAACTTTCGCTCATGGGTTTCATCCAGGTCATCAAGCGGCTGCCGAAGCTGCTTGCCCGTATCCGGCAGACGGCCGATGCGATCATCGCCGCGAAGCCTGATATGCTCCTGATCATCGATAGCCCCGATTTCACCCATCGCGTTGCAAAGCGGGTGCGCAAGGCTCTGCCCGGTCTGCCGATCGTCGATTACGTCTGCCCCAGCGTCTGGGCATGGAAGGAATATCGCGCGCAGAAAATGCTTGCCTATGTCGACCATGTGCTGGCCGTATTGCCGTTCGAGCCTGCCGCCATGGAGCGCCTGGGCGGTCCGGCAACGACCTATGTCGGCCACCGTTTGACCGTGGATGCCGATCTTCTGGAGACGCGTGGACAGCGCGCCTTGCGCGGGCTGGCTCGCCCTGATGCGCAGAAGACGATCCTGCTCTTGCCGGGATCGCGCGCATCGGAAATCAGGCAGCTCCTTCCAGTTTTTGAGCAGGCTATCGAAGAACTTAGCCGGAGAAATGGTAACTTTCGCTTTCTGCTGCCAACAGTGCCGCGGCAGGAGGCATTGGTTCGTTCTTTGACTGAGGGCTGGCAGATCAAGCCCGATATCCTTGTCGGCCAGGGCGCCAAGTGGAGCGCTTTCGCTGAAGCCGATGCCGCAATGGCAGCTTCCGGCACCGTTATTCTCGAGTTGGGACTTGCGGGCGTACCGGTGGTCTCGACCTACAAGACGGAGTGGCTCGCGAAGTTCGTGCTATCGCGCATCAAGATATGGACGGCGGCCTTGCCGAACCTGATTGCCGATTACGCCGTCCTGCCCGAACTCATCAATGACGTTTTGCGGCCGGGCTTGCTGGCCCGTTATATGGAGCGTCTGTCGAACGAAACGCCGGAGCGCGCGGCAATGATTGCGGGTTACGATCTCGTCTGGGAGCGGATGCAGACCCTGGAGCCGCCCGGCGACAAGGCGGCTCAGATTGTGCTGGACGTTCTAGCCCATAAAAAAACCGGTCATCGCTGATCGGTTTTTTCGTTTCAGTACCGAAGCTTAGCGCTTGGAAACCGGCACGTATTCGCGCAGCGGAGCGCCTGTGTAGAGCTGGCGCGGACGGCCGATGCGCTGGTGCGGATCCTCGATCATTTCGTTCCACTGAGCAATCCAGCCGACGGTGCGGGCGAGAGCGAAGAGAACGGTGAACATGGTCGTGGGGAAGCCGAGAGCCTTCAGCGTGATGCCGGAGTAGAAGTCGACGTTCGGGTAGAGCTTCTTCTCGATGAAATATTCATCCGTCAGAGCGATACGCTCGAGTTCGATCGCGATGTCGAGCAGCGGATCGTCCTTGATGCCGAGTTCGCCAAGAACTTCGTGGGCCGTCTTCTGCATGATCTTGGCGCGCGGATCGTAATTCTTGTAGACGCGGTGACCGAAGCCCATCAGGCGGAACGGATCGTTCTTGTCCTTGGCACGGGCGATGAATTCCGGAATGCGGTCGACCGTGCCGATTTCATTCAGCATGTTCAGGGCCGCTTCGTTGGCGCCGCCGTGAGCCGGACCCCAGAGGCAGGCGATGCCTGCAGCGATACAGGCGAACGGATTGGCCCCGGAGGAGCCCGCCAGGCGAACCGTCGAGGTAGAGGCATTCTGCTCGTGGTCGGCATGCAGGATGAAGATGCGGTCCATGGCGCGTGCGAGCACCGGATTGACGACATATTCCTCGCACGGAACGGCAAAGCACATGCGCAGGAAGTTCGATGCGTAGTCGAGATCGTTCTTCGGGTAAACGAAGGGTTGGCCGATATAGTACTTATAGGCCATGGCGGCAAGCGTCGGCATCTTTGCGATCATGCGCAGGCTTGCGACCATGCGCTGGTGCGGATCGGTAATGTCGGTCGAGTCATGATAGAAGGCCGAGAGCGCCCCGACGCAGCCGCACATGACGGCCATCGGATGCGCGTCACGGCGGAAACCCGTGAAGAAGCGCGACATCTGCTCGTGCACCATGGTATGGTGGGTCACGCGGTAATCGAAGTCCTTCTTCTGCGCTGCCGTCGGCAGTTCGCCGTAGAGAAGGAGATAGCATACTTCGAGGAAATCGCCGTGTTCGGCCAGCTGATCGATCGGATAGCCGCGATGCAACAGAACGCCTTCGTCGCCATCAATATAGGTGATGCTGGACTCGCACGATGCGGTCGAGGTGAAACCAGGATCGTAAGTGAAAGTGGAGGTGTTCTTGTAAAGGGCACCAATATCAATGACACTCGGGCCGATGGTTCCGGTCTTGACCGGCAGGTCCACCGTCTTTTCACCCCAAGTTAGTTTCGCGCTTTGTTCCGTCATGCTGATCCTCCAAGATTTGGCGGGATTGACGCCATAAAAAGCGCCAAAAGGTTAAGCGACTACCGACTAGCTATATGATCCAGAGCCTAATGCCAAGTTATCCTAATGCCGAATTGTGCATTGCGGTATCAACTTTTGGGCACTGCGGTAGCGCTGGGCATCAGGCTGCGCCGGAAAATCGGTCCAATTCAGATCGAGCATTCCGATTTCGGTTGAAATCACTGGATGGTGACGGCAAAAATCGCGCGAAAGCTGTAGTTTTGCGTTGGGGGCGGCAGTGAGTGCCTAATTTCGAGGCATCCGAAAAGCAGGACGAGGGCCTGGACGTTGCTGTGCCTTCGCAGCCTCGCCCTGCCATTGCCGCGATCGCCTTCCGGACCAAGGCGAGACAATCGGAACGGACGCAAAATCAGACGCCGCTGACATCGCGCCTGCTTCTTGCCTTGCATCGTCTTCAGCTGGGTATACTGAAGCTGATCGAGGAAGAGGCAGCTTATGGCCGCGCCATCCTGCTTGCGCCCATCTACATGGGCCTCGGTGCGATATTCTGGTTTGAGGCTGGCAGCGATCCGCCGCCCCAGGGTGTTCTGGCAGGTCTGCTGGTTTCCACCGCTGCCTTTGCGCTCATGCGGGAGGCGGGCAAGCTATTTCGCCCTCTGCTTTTCACCGGCATGCTCCTTTGTTTGGGAATGACGCTGGCGCAATGGGAAAGCTGGCGGGCCTCGACCACCATGCTCGATTCGGCCGTGACGACCACCGTTACCGGCCAAGTCGAGCGGCGGGAGTCCTATGAAAATGGCCGCTGGCGTTATGTCGTTCGTGTCGAAGCAACGGAAAAGCCGGCCATTCGGCGCACGCCGGAGCGAGTGACGATCTTCGTGCGCAAGCAGGATGAGCCGTTCGAACTCGGCGATCGGATCCAGGGCAGGGCGCGTCTGACACCCCCGGCCGGACCCGCCTTGCCCGGCCTCAACGATTTCGCCTTCAGTTCCTATTTCAACGGTATAGGCGCGAACGGCTTTGCCTATGGTACGCCGAAATTGCTGTCTCCGGCCGGCGACAATGCTCCAGGCTTGTGGATCGACAAGGCCGATATCTGGCTTGCCGGGCTGCGCAACAATATAGGCGACAGGATAAGGCAGACGCTGCCGGGCGATACCGGCGCCTTTGCCGCGGCGCTTGTCACCGATGAGAGACGGGCGATCTCCAAGGATACGACCGAGGCGCTGAGAATCGCCGGCCTGACCCACATCATTGCGATTTCGGGCCTGAACATGGCGCTGTCTGCCGGCATTTTCTATGTCGGTCTGCGCTACTTGTTCAGCCTGTTTCCGGGCGTCGTACAGGCTTGGCCGACCAAGAAGTTCGCGGCCTTCGGCGCGCTTCTGACGGTAACGGCTTATTACCTGGTCTCCGGCTTTGGCGTCTCCGCCGAGCGTGCTTTCATCATGATGGCCATCATGATGGTGGCCGTACTCTTCGATCGGCCATCGCTCAGTCTGCGCAATGTCGCGCTATCGGCGATCGTCATTCTGGTTCTATCGCCATCGCAGGTGCTCGGCCCGAGCTTCCAGATGTCCTATGCCGCGACGCTGGCGCTGGTATCGGGCTATTCGCTGTGGAAGCGGCGGCGGCATCGTGAAAGCGTCCTGTCGCGGTTCCGTCTGTTCAGTCCGCTACTATTCGTCACGCGTTTCTTCGGGGGCGTGATATCGACCTCGTTTATCGGCGGTGCGTCGACCGCAATTTTCTCGATCGAACATTTTCACCGGTTGGCGACATGCGGTCTTGCCGCCAATCTTGCGGCCATGCCGGTCGTTTCCTTCATCGTCATGCCATTCGGCATGGCGACGATGCTGCTCATGCCTCTCGGTCTCGACGGACCTTTCTGGAAAGTCACCGGCGAGGGACTGGAACTCGTTATCATGATTGCGAAAACCGTAGCCGGCTGGGGCGGCGACATTACCTTCGGTCGCCAACCCGCCTGGCTAATGCCGACATTCATTATCGGCTTCCTGATCATGAGCATATTGCGGACACGGCTTCGGCACATGGGTCTGCTATTGCTGCTCTCGTCGATAGGCGTGGCAGCGTTCGGCTCGGGCAAGCCTAAGCCGGACCTGATGATTTCCGAAGATGGCGTGCTGGTTGCGCTGCGGCAGGATGAGATACTTGCAACCAATCGCGAGAGGCCGCAGGCGTTTATTTTCGAACAATGGCAAAAGGCACTGGTTGCGACAGAACATCAGCCGCCAACCATGCTTCCGGCCGACAGCCGGCTTCCGCAGATCAGCAAGAAAGATCGCCGCAAGCGATTAAGCAGCGAAGAGCAGATTGCGGTCCGCAAGGCGATGGAAGAAGCGCTCGACCGGACGATGCAGGGAAGCTTTGCCTGCCAGAAAGGCGCATGGTGCGTGGCCATGCTCGAAAGCGGCGCCATACTGGTCACCATAGAAAATGCAGCCTATCTGCCATCGGCCTGCGACACCGCAAACTTTGTCGTGACGTCGATCAGACTGCGCCTGAACCGTTGCCGCTCCGGCGCCATGCTCATAACGGGCGCGACACTGCGGCGAACAGGATCTCTCGAAATGGTGCTCGGTACCGACAAGCCCATAGTTTCGGCCGCGTTCGAAAACCCGCAGCGACCATGGACGCGACATCGGACTTATGACTGGCGCACCGGCAAATTCGACGCGCCGGCCATGCTGGCGTCACCGGTCAGTGATAGCGGCGAATAAGGCCGACGAGCTTGCCCTGGACCTTGACGCGGTCCGGCCCGAAGATGCGGGTCTCATAGGCCGGATTGGCTGCCTCCAGCGCGATCGAAGCACCCTTGCGGCGGAAGCGCTTCAATGTTGCTTCTTCGTCGTCGACGAGTGCGACGACGATATCGCCGGGATTGGCCGTCGTCGAATTGCGGATGATGACCGTATCGCCGTCGAAAATTCCGGCGTCGATCATCGAATCACCCCGAACCTCAAGCGCATAGTGCTCGCCGGAGCCGAGCATGTCTGCAGGAACGGTAATGTCATGCGTATTGTTCTGAATGGCGGAAATCGGAACGCCGGCGGCGATGCGGCCCATGACCGGCACGGATGCCGAACCGCCGTGATCGTCATTTGCCACCTTCGGCGACGCGGGTGCGGCGACGGGCTGCGGCTTGCCGAGGCTTCCCTCGATGACGCTCGGCGAAAAGCCGCGGCGCGGTTGCAGGCTGGGATTATAGGCGTCCGGCAATTTGATGACCTCGAGCGCTCTGGCCCGGTTCGGCAGCCGGCGGATGAAGCCTCGCTCCTCCAGCGCCGTGATCAGACGGTGGATGCCGGATTTGGATGCAAGATCCAGAGCGTCCTTCATCTCGTCGAAAGATGGCGGGACACCGGACTCCTTCATCCGTTCGTGAATGAAGAGGAGCAGTTCCTGCTGCTTGCGCGTCAACATCGTCTTGGAACCCCAGAATCAAGAAAAGCGGTGAAACAAATCCAGAACGGACACTATATGTTCCATATGTGTTCTGCAAGTACTTAAATTTCGGTAAAGCCTTGTTGGGCCGGTTAAATAATGGCGACTTGCGCTTGGGCAGGCTGAGAGCATCAAAGCGTTATATCCGCGCAACCTATTGAAAAATATGAGAAATGTCGTTTTGTCGATCCGCAGGTTTGTGTGACCTGCCCGATATGCCGAAGATGTGGATCGGTGCCATGCGGCATCGCACAAGCGGGCCAAAGGGCAGAATCAGTCATCACGTTTGCGAGACTTCGCTCTCTCCATCCCGTCCGCTTCGGACGTTTCGCGCTTCCGTCTTGAATTGCGCGAGGGATGGGCGCAAATCTGCTGCCGAAGGCGAACAGGAGGAACCATGATTTCGTCCCCGCATCCGCTGGATCATCTCGTGCTGCCGACAGTCAACCTCGCTTTGGCGCGCGAACGGCTGGGCAAGCTCGGTTTTACGGTGGCGCCGGACGCGCGTCATCCCTTTGGCACCGAGAATGCCTGTGTCTTCTTTGCCGATAAAACCTACATCGAGCCTTTGGGCGTCGCGTCCCCCGAGCGGTGCGAAAAGAGCATTCTGGACGGCAATGTCTTCGTTGCGCGCGATCATGCCTATCGTTTCCGTGTCGCGCAGGACGGATTCTCGGCTGTGGTTTTCGGCACGGACGATGCTGTCGCGGATGATGAGCGTTTCAGGAGTGCCGCGATCTCTGCCGGGCAGATGCTGGATTTCTCCCGACCCATGAAGATGCCGGACGGAACCGAAACGATGGCCGGCTTTCGCCTTGCCTTTGCTGCCGACCTGCGTGCTCCGGATTTTTTCGCCTTTTGCTGTCAGCGCATCAATCCGCTGCCGGCAGATCGCGACGTGCTCGAACGTCATGAAAACGGCGTGACCGCCATTGCGAGGGTTGCGTTTTGCGCGCTGAAGCCAGCGGTATATCGCGGCTTCTTCGAGGAGCTTGTCGGCAGCCCGAGGATATTGGAGCATTCCTTCGGCCTGACGATCAAGGCCGGCAATGCCGATCTGGAGATTTTGACGCCGGAAGGAATGGAGGCATTTTACGATTTATCGGTTCGCACCGGCGACCCCGGGCTCAGGGCACGCGCAATCCTTTTTAAAATACGCGATCTTTCCGTGACATCGTCGTATTTCGCTGCTAACGGCGTCACCTATACGCGTAAGAATAATCGTCTATTGGCAAGGCTGGCGCCCGGCGAGGGCGCGTTGTTCGCCTTCGAGGAGATAATATGAGCACAAATTCCGAAGTCACCGTCGGCGAGGGTGCCTCCAAGGTCCTCTTTTCCAATACTGCAAAGCTGTCGCTGATCGCCGGCCCCTGCCAGATGGAAAGTCGCGATCATGCCTTTATGGTTGCCGGCGTACTGAAGGAACTCTGCGGCAAGCTCGGCATCGGCCTCGTCTACAAATCGTCGTTCGACAAGGCAAACCGCACCTCACTATCCGGTAAGCGCGGCATCGGCCTGGAAAAGGCGCTGGAAGTCTTTGAAGACCTGAAGAAGGAATACGGCTTTCCGGTTCTGACCGATATCCATACGGAGGAGCAGTGCGCCATCGTTTCCAAGACGGTCGATATCCTGCAGATCCCGGCTTTCCTGTCGCGGCAGACCGATCTTCTGGTCGCCGCCGCCAAGACCGGTCGCGTCATCAACGTCAAAAAGGGGCAATTCCTCGCGCCCTGGGACATGAAGAACGTGCTTGCCAAGCTGAACGACAGCGGCAATCCGAACATTCTCCTTTGCGAACGCGGCGCCTCCTTCGGCTACAACACGCTTGTTTCCGACATGCGCTCGCTGCCGATCATGGCGGCAATGGGCGCGCCGGTCATCTTCGATGCAACCCACTCGGTGCAGCAGCCCGGTGGGCAGGGTGGCTCGACCGGCGGCGACCGCCGGTTCGTGGAGACGCTGGCGCGAGCCGCCGTTGCCGTCGGTGTTGCCGGTGTCTTCCTCGAAACGCATGAGGATCCCGACAATGCGCCGTCAGATGGCCCGAACATGGTCTATCTGAAGGACATGCCGCGGCTTCTGGAGAAGCTGCTGGCCTTTGACGCCATCGCCAAGGCATGAAAAGTAGCCGGCATTCAACAGGCTGACATGAATTTGCGTTACGGGCCTGCGGGAGTGCCAAATCGGAGTGCGGATCGCCATTGTAATTTCCGCGCCTTCGATTAAGACGATTTAAATCGATTTATAAACCAGCGAGCAGGAAGCTATCATGACCGCAATCACCGACATTATCGCCCGCGAGATTCTCGACAGCCGTGGCAATCCGACCGTCGAAGTCGATGTCTACCTCGAAGATGGCAGCATGGGCCGCGCGGCGGTTCCGTCGGGTGCTTCGACCGGCGCGCATGAAGCCGTCGAGCTGCGCGATGGCGGCAAGCGCTACCATGGCAAGGGCGTCGAGAAGGCTGTCGAAGCCGTCAATTCGGAAATCTTCGATGCGATCGGCGGCATGGATGCCGAAAACCAGATCCAGCTCGACAACATCATGATCGAGCTCGACGGCACGGCGAACAAGTCCCGCCTCGGCGCCAACGCCATCCTCGGCGTCTCGCTCGCGGTTGCCAAGGCCGCTGCCCAGAGCGCCAACCTGCCGCTCTACCGTTATGTCGGCGGCGCTCACGCCCGCCTGCTGCCGGTTCCGATGATGAACATCATCAACGGCGGCGCCCATGCCGACAACCCGATCGACTTCCAGGAATTCATGATCCTGCCGATCGGCGCAGACTCGATCCGCGAAGCCGTTCGCATGGGTTCGGAAGTCTTCCACGTTCTGAAGAAGGAACTGGCGTCGCAAGGCCACAACACCAATGTCGGTGATGAAGGCGGTTTCGCACCGGGCCTTTCCAGCGCTCCGGCCGCTCTCGACTTCATCATGAAGTCGATCGAAAAGGCTGGCTACAAGCCCGGCGACGAAATTGCTCTCGGCCTCGATTGCGCCTCGACCGAATTCTTCAAGGACGGCAAGTACGTTCTCGAAGGCGAAGGCCGCACCCTGGAATCCGGCGCCATGGCTGAATACCTTGCCGAACTTGCCGCCAAGTACCCGATCGTTTCGATCGAAGACGGCATGGCTGAAGACGACTGGGAAGGCTGGAAGACGCTGACGGACCTGATCGGCAAGAAGACCCAGCTCGTCGGCGACGACCTGTTTGTCACCAACTCCGCTCGCCTGCGTGACGGCATCCGCATGGGCGTTGCCAACTCGATCCTCGTCAAGGTCAACCAGATCGGCTCGCTGACGGAAACCCTCGACGCCGTCGAAACCGCGCACAAAGCCAACTATACGGCCGTCATGTCGCACCGTTCGGGCGAAACGGAGGATTCCACGATCGCGGACCTCGCCGTTGCCACCAACTGCGGCCAGATCAAGACCGGCTCGCTGTCGCGCTCCGACCGTCTTGCCAAGTACAACCAGCTCATCCGCATCGAGGAAGCGCTCGGCCCGCAGGCAAAGTACGCCGGCCGCTCCATCCTCCGCGGCTGATATCTGATCTGCCGGATCCATCCGGATCCGCGAAGATTATTCGCTTAGATCGAACCGCGCCTCCGGGCGCGGTTTTTGTTTGCCCTGGCAGTTAGAGTCAACGGACGGTTAATCTCTGCCGGTTACCTTGGCTCCAGGTGTTTGATTTCATGTGTGATCTTGTTCCAAGCTGCCTAGGCTTTGGAGGGGTTGCATAGAGCCAGAGCGTGACGAGCGAGCATGTGGACAAAGTATCATAAGAAGAGAAGGTTCGGCCGTCTCATCCTTCCCGCCATCACCATCGCTTTTGTAAGCTACTTCGGTTATCATTGCATTCATGGCGATTACGGCCTGAAGGCGACCGAGGTTTTCGAGAAGCGCCGCATCGATCGCGCCAAGGAGCTGGCTGATCTTGTCGCCAAGCGCGAGCACCTTGAAAAAGAAGTCGCTCTTCTGAGTGACGGCTCTTTGGATAAGGATATGCTGGACCAATATGCGCGCTATCAGCTGACCTATTCCAAAGCGAACGAGATCGTCATCTTCAACAAATAGCTTAATTAACCGAATTTCGGTTAATTCAATTTTCGTAAGCTATATCAACGGCTTGCGAAGAATATGAGCCATGCAATTATAGCATTGCTGTGGCGGACAATCTTGCCTATGTTACGCCTCACCACAAAACGAGGCTACTCACACAGGGAGGGTTGAATGGCGCCGCGAAAAAACGCGACCGTTTCCAGCCGTAGGACAGCATCAAGGCCCGCCAAGGAAACCAATGGTGGCCCGATCGCAGATTTCGATCGTGATGCGGAGCTCAAGGCTTATCGTGAGATGCTCCTGATCCGCCGCTTCGAAGAAAAGGCCGGCCAGCTTTATGGCATGGGCTTCATCGGCGGCTTCTGTCACCTTTATATCGGCCAGGAAGCCGTCGTCGTCGGTATGCAGCTGGCGCTGAAAGAGGGTGACCAGGTCATTACCGGCTATCGCGACCACGGCCATATGCTGGCAACCGGCATGAGCGCGCGTGGCGTCATGGCTGAGCTCACCGGGCGTCAGGGCGGCTATTCCCGAGGGAAGGGCGGCTCCATGCACATGTTCTCCAAGGAAAAGAATTTCTACGGCGGCCACGGCATCGTCGGCGCCCAGGTTTCGCTCGGCACCGGTCTCGGCTTTGCCAACTGGTATCGCGGCAACGACAACGTCAGCGTCGCCTATTTCGGTGACGGTGCAGCCAACCAGGGCCAGGTCTACGAAAGCTTCAACATGGCGCAGCTCTGGAAGCTGCCCGTGATCTTCGTGATCGAAAACAACCGTTACGCCATGGGCACGTCGACCGCTCGCGCCACCGCGCAGGCCGACTTCTCCAAGCGCGGTGCTTCCTTCGGCATCCCCGGCATCCAGGTCGACGGCATGGACGTTCGCGCCGTCAAGGCTGCGGCTGACGAAGCCGTTGCGCATTGTCGCTCCGGCAAAGGCCCGATCATTCTGGAAATGCTGACCTACCGCTACCGCGGTCACTCCATGTCCGACCCGGCCAAGTACCGCTCCAAGGATGAAGTGCAGAAGATGCGCTCCGAGCACGATCCGATCGAGCAGGTCCGTATTCGCCTGCTGGAAAAGGGCTGGGCGAGCGAGGACGATCTGAAGGATATCGACAAGGATGTCCGTGACATCGTCGCCGATAGCGCCGATTTCGCCCAGAACGATCCGGAGCCGGATGCATCCGAGCTCTACACCGACATTCTGCTCTAAATCGGGGAGGGACGATCCATGCCCATCGACATTCTCATGCCCGCCCTTTCTCCGACGATGGAAGAGGGTACCCTTTCGAAATGGCTCAAGAAGGAAGGCGACAAGGTCGTTTCCGGTGACGTCATTGCCGAAATCGAAACCGACAAGGCCACCATGGAAGTGGAAGCCGTCGACGAAGGCACGATCGGCAAGCTGCTGATCGACGCCGGAACCGAAGGCGTCAAGGTCAACACCAAGATCGCCATCCTCCTGCAGGACGGTGAATCCGCCGACGCCATCTCGTCCGCAAAGGCCGCACCCGTTGCCGAGTCCACTAAGGCTGAAGCTCCCGCCGCCGCTCCGGCGCCGGCCGCTGCTCCGGTCCCGGCGCAGCCGAAGGTTGCCGCAGCCGCCGATCCGGAAATCCCGGCCGGCACCGAAATGGTGTCGATGACGGTGCGTGAAGCGCTGCGCGACGCGATGGCCGAGGAAATGCGCGCCAACCAGGACGTTTTCGTCATGGGCGAGGAAGTGGCCGAGTATCAGGGCGCCTATAAGGTGACCCAGGGCCTGCTTCAGGAATTCGGCGCACGCCGTGTTATCGATACCCCCATCACCGAGCATGGCTTTGCCGGTATCGGCGTCGGTGCCGCCATGGCCGGCCTCCGCCCGATCGTCGAATTCATGACCTTCAACTTCGCCATGCAGGCGATCGATCAGATCATCAACTCCGCCGCCAAGACGCTCTACATGTCCGGCGGCCAGATGGGCGCTCCGATCGTCTTCCGCGGCCCGAACGGCGCGGCAGCCCGCGTCGGTGCCCAGCACAGCCAGGATTATGCGGCCTGGTACAGCCACATTCCGGGCCTCAAGGTCGTCATGCCCTATACGGCAGCCGACGCCAAGGGTCTGCTCAAGGCTGCCATTCGCGATCCCAATCCGGTCATCTTCCTCGAAAACGAAATCCTCTACGGTCAGCACTTCGACGTGCCGAAGCTCGACAATTTCGTTCTGCCGATCGGCAAGGCCCGCATCCATCGTCCGGGCAAGGACGTCACGGTCGTCTCCTTCGGCATCGGCATGACCTATGCCACGAAGGCCGTTGCCGAGCTGGAAGCCCAGGGCATCGATGTCGAACTCATCGACCTGCGCACCATCCGCCCGATGGATCTTCCGACGATCATCGAATCGGTCAAGAAGACCGGCCGCCTCGTCACGGTCGAGGAAGGCTATCCGCAGTCCTCCGTCGGCACGGAAATCGCCACCCGCGTCATGCAGCAAGCCTTCGACTATCTCGATGCGCCGATCCTGACGATCGCCGGCAAGGACGTACCCATGCCATACGCCGCTAACCTCGAAAAGCTGGCGCTCCCGAGCGTCGCCGAAGTGGTCGATGCGGTAAAGGCCGTTTGCTACAAATAAGGGGAGGGCTCATCGATGCCTATCAACATCACTATGCCTGCCCTCTCGCCGACCATGGAAGAGGGAAACCTCGCCAAGTGGCTGGTCAAGGAAGGCGACAAGATCAAGTCCGGCGATGTCATCGCCGAGATTGAGACTGACAAGGCAACGATGGAAGTCGAGGCCGTCGATGAAGGCACGGTCGCCAAGATCGTCGTTCCCGCCGGCACCGAAGGCGTGAAGGTCAATGCCCTGATCGCCGTGCTCGCCGCCGACGGCGAAGATGTCGCTGCTGCAGCTTCCGGCGCTGGCGCCGCTGCTGCTCCGGCCGCAAAGGACGCTCCGAAGGCGGACGTCGCTCCCGCTGCAGCTCCGGCTCCGGCAAGCGTTTCGGCTCCCGCGGCTGCACCTGCACCCGCTGCATCGGCTCCGGCGGCAAACGACGGTCATCGCACCTTCGCTTCGCCGCTCGCGCGCCGCCTCGCTAAGGAAGCCGGCATCGATGTGACGGCCATTTCCGGCACCGGCCCGCATGGCCGCGTCGTCAAGAAGGATATCGAAGCTGCGGTTTCTGGCGGCGCCGCCAAGGCTGCTCCCGCGCCAGCTGCACAGCCGGCTGCCGCTGCTGCTCCGGCTGCGCCGAAGGGCATGTCCGACGACGCCGTCCTCAAGCTGTTCGAGCAGGGTTCCTACGAGCTCGTGCCGCATGATGGTATGCGCAAGACGATCGCCAAGCGCCTGCAGGAATCCAAGCAGACGATCCCGCACTTCTACGTCTCGGTCGATTGCGAACTCGACGCGCTGCTGGCGCTCCGCACGCAGCTCAACGATTCCGCACCGAAGTCGAAGGACGGCGTTCCGGCCTACAAGCTCTCGGTCAACGACATGGTCATCAAGGCCCTGGCGCTGGCGCTGCGCGATGTTCCGGATGCCAACGTCTCCTGGACCGACAGCGCCATGGTCAAGCACAAGCATGCCGATGTCGGCGTTGCCGTCTCCATTCCGGGCGGCCTCATCACGCCGATCATCCGCAGCGCCGAGCAGAAGACGCTCTCGACTATCTCCAACGAGATGAAGGACTACGGCAAGCGCGCCAAGGAGCGCAAGCTGAAGCCCGAGGAGTATCAGGGCGGTACGACCGCCGTGTCGAATATGGGCATGATGGGTGTCAAGAACTTCGCCGCCGTCGTCAATCCGCCCCATGCGACCATCCTGGCCGTCGGCGCTGGCGAGCAGCGTGTAATCGTCAAGAAGGGCGAAATGGTGATCGCCAACGTGATGACCGTCACGCTGTCGACCGACCACCGCGCCGTCGACGGTGCGCTCGGCGCCGAGCTCCTGGCAGCCTTCAAGGGCTACATCGAAAATCCGATGGGGATGCTCGTCTGAGCCTTGTTGTGACACGGAGGCATGAATGACCAAGACTGTTCTGTGTTACGGCGACTCGCTGACATGGGGCTACAGTGCCGCAACGGTCGGCCGTCATGCCTATGAAGATCGGTGGCCGAGTGTGCTGCAAAAGGCGCTCGGCAACCAAGTGCGCATCATCCCGGAAGGGTTGAACGGCCGCACGACGGCGTTTGACGATCATCTCGCCGATTGCGACCGCAACGGCGCGAGAATCCTGCCGACGATCCTGCAGAGCCATAATCCGCTCGATCTCGTCATCATCATGCTCGGCACCAACGACATGAAGCCCGTCGTCGCCGGTTCGGCCTTCGCCGCTCTGCAGGGCATCAGCCGTCTGGTCCAGCTGGTGCGCAATCACGCCTGGGGGTTCGACTATGAGGTGCCCGATATCCTCATCGTCGCTCCGCCGGCAGTCACCGAGACGGCCAACGCCGCCTTTGCGGCCAGCTTTCTCGGCGCAATCAAAGAATCGAGCAAGCTGCCGACGCTCTACAGCGATCTGGCCGACGAGCTCGGATGCGGGTTCTTCGACGCCAATACGGTCGCCGTCACCACGCCGCTCGATGGCGTTCATCTCGATGCGGAAAACACCCGGGCGCTCGGTCGCGGCCTTGAGCCGATCGTGCGGATGATGCTCGGTCTCTGATAGATTCAAGGCGCCGGCTCCGATCCGCCGCCACCAATAAGGCAGGAAACACATGGCTGAGAATTACGACGTCATTATCATCGGCTCCGGTCCGGGCGGTTATGTCGCCGCCGTGCGCGCCGGCCAGCTTGGCCTGAAGACCGCGATCGTCGAGCGCGAGCACCTGGGCGGCATCTGCCTCAACTGGGGCTGCATCCCCACGAAGGCGCTGCTCCGTTCGGCTGAAATTCTCGATCATTCCAACCACCTGAAGGATTACGGCCTCGTTCTCGAAGGCAAGGTGAGCGCTGATGTGAAGGCCGTGGTTGCCCGTTCGCGCGGCGTCTCCGCCCGCCTTAATCAAGGCGTCGGCTTCCTGATGAAGAAGAACAAGGTCGATGTGATCTGGGGCGAAGCCAAGATCACCAAGCCGGGCGAGATCGTCGTCGGCAAGTCGGCCAAGCCGGTCGTCGAGCCGCAGCATCCGGTGCCGAAGAACGTCAAGGGCGAGGGCACCTACACAGCCAAACACATCATCGTCGCGACCGGCGCCCGTCCGCGCGCGCTGCCGGGCATCGAGCCGGACGGCAAGCTGATCTGGACCTATTTCGAGGCCCTGAAGCCGGACTTCCTGCCGAAGTCGCTGCTCGTCATGGGCTCGGGCGCCATCGGCATCGAGTTCGCCAGCTTCTACCGTTCGATGGGCGTCGACGTCACCGTCGTCGAAGTCATGCCGACCATCATGCCGGTGGAGGATACCGAAATCTCCGGTATCGCCCGCAAGCAGCTCGAAAAGCGCGGCCTGAAGATATTCACCAAGGCGAAGGTCACGAAGGTCGACAAGGCTGCCAACAGCATTACCGCCCATGTCGAAACCGAAGACGGCAAGGTGCAGCAGATCGTTGCCGACCGCATGATCTCGGCTGTCGGTGTTCAGGGCAACATCGAGAACCTCGGCCTCGAAGCGCTCGGCGTGAAGACCGACCGAGGCTGCGTCGTCATCGACGGCTACGGCAAGACCAATGTTCCCGGCATTTATGCGATCGGCGACGTCGCCGGCCCGCCGATGCTGGCTCATAAGGCTGAGCACGAGGGCGTCGTCTGCATCGAGAAGATCGCCGGCCTGCCGAACGTTCATCCGACCGACAAGAGCAAGGTTCCGGGCTGCACCTATTGCCAGCCGCAGGTCGCCTCCGTCGGCCTGACCGAAGCCAAGGCCAAGGAACTCGGCCGCGATATCCGCGTCGGCCGCTTCTCCTTCGTTGCCAACGGCAAGGCGATCGCGCTTGGCGAGGATCAGGGCCTCTGCAAGGTCATCTTCGACAAGAAGACCGGCGAACTCCTCGGCGCGCATATGGTCGGCGCTGAAGTGACCGAGCTGATCCAGGGCTTCGTCGTCGCCATGAACCTGGAGACGACGGAAGAAGAATTGATGCACACGATCTTCCCGCATCCGACCGTTTCGGAAACGATGAAGGAAGCCGTGCTCGACGCCTACGGCCGGGTGCTGAACGCTTGATAATTTCCTGCCACGCCCTTTATCCGAAAGGTGGAAAACAGGAAAGGAAATCAACATGTCTATGGCAGCGCAAGGTTGGGTCGTCTTTCTTCTCATCGGTCTGGTCGCGGGGTTCCTCGCGAGCCTGATCGTCGGCGGCGGCGGACTCATTAGTTGCCTGGTGAGCGGCGTAATCGGCGCTTTTGTGGGAGGTTTCCTGTTCCATTATTTCGGGATCTCGCTCGGTATTCAAAATGTGCTTGTCGTGGAGATCATCCATGCCACGGTCGGTGCGATCGTCGTGGTGCTGCTGGCGAGATTGATCGTCTAGCGGCTTATCGGTAAGAGGCAACGCGGCGTTTGGCAGGATTGTCCTGAAGGGCGCGCGAAACGAGGGTTTGATGGAAAGCGTAGGTTGGCTGGGTCTGATCATTATCGGCGGTCTCGCGGGGTGGCTCGCTGGCAAGCTGATGGATGCGCGTTATGGGATCATTCTCAACATCATCCTCGGTGTTGCCGGTTCGGTGGTCGCAGCCGGGCTCCTAGTTGCTCTGCATGTCGGCGTCCCCGGCGGCCGGCTTGGCTTTTTCATCACCGGTTTCATCGGTGCATGCATTCTGATATTCCTCGCCAAAGTCGCCCGGCGATGAAGGGCCGTATTTCAAGCGGCGGAAAGTAGACGTTTCATGGTCACTATTCTCGATACGATCAACCCGGAAGCCAAGCGCGTTCGTCACCCCGAGAAGGCGCATCGGCCTGATACCGAAGTGCTGCGCAAGCCGGACTGGATCCGCGTGAAGGCGCCGACCTCGAAGGGCTATGCCGAAACTCGCTCGATCGTGAAGGAGCATAAGCTCGTCACGGTCTGCGAAGAGGCCGGCTGCCCGAACATCGGCGAGTGCTGGGACAAGAAGCACGCCACTTTCATGATCATGGGCGAGATTTGCACGCGCGCCTGCGCCTTCTGCAACGTCGCGACCGGCAAGCCGAATGCGCTTGATATGGCCGAGCCCGAAAACGTTGCCAAGGCCGTCAAGGAGATGGGCCTCAGCCACGTCGTCATCACCTCGGTAGACCGCGACGACTTGGCCGACGGCGGCGCCGAACATTTCGAGAAGGTGATCTGGGCGATCCGGGCCGCTTCGCCGGCAACAACGATCGAAATCCTGACGCCGGACTTCCTGAAGAAGCCGGGCGCTTTGGAGCGCGTCGTCGCCGCCAAGCCCGACGTCTTCAACCACAATCTGGAAACCGTGCCCGGCAATTATCTGACGGTTCGCCCCGGTGCCCGCTACTTCCACTCCGTCCGCCTGCTGCAGCGGGTCAAGGAATTGGACCCAACCATGTTCACCAAGTCGGGCATCATGGTCGGCCTTGGCGAAGAGCGCAACGAAGTGCTGCAGCTGATGGACGACCTGCGCACCGCCGACGTCGATTTCCTGACCATCGGCCAGTATCTGCAGCCAACGCGCAAGCATCATCAGGTGATGAGCTTCGTCACGCCGGAAGAGTTCAAGTCCTATGAGACCGTAGCCTATAGCAAGGGTTTCCTCATGGTGTCGTCGAGCCCGCTGACCCGCTCTTCGCACCACGCCGGCGATGATTTCGAGCGTTTGCGTGCGGCTCGCGAAAGGAAGCTGCTGCTGGCTGCCGAATAAGCCCAGCCGGATGAATTTACTTTCAAAAGAAACCGCGGCGAATGCGTCGCGGTTTCTTCGTTCTGTCATCCATTTGTCATCGAAGCGGCCTAGGGAACACGCCGCCGTTTGTTACCGGTATCGGCACAGATTTCGTCATCTGGGTGCGAATGCCTCGCCTACTATGCATCTGGGGTGCCGTTTCTCGCTGGATCAAGCGGATGGGTCGCACGCGCCCGGAAATGGCGCCAGGCTGCATCGAGAAAATCGATTGGGAATTCCTGCGGTTCATCTGGACGTTTGAAGAGAAGTTCGCGCCACGTGTATTGGCCGGCCTCGCAGAGCATGGCCTCGATGTGCCTGTTCTGCAATTGACCAGCCGGTTGCAAATGCAATCTGCTCGATTTGCTTGCAATTGCCGCCTGATTGCAATCAAACTTCAAAGAATCGGGCTCGTCCGATTATGGGAGGTGAGACGTGCGGGAACTGAGCAGCCTATCCGATGCCGTCACATGCCTCAGGACATCAGACCGTATCCTCATCATGGGCTGCTCCGGCGGTGGCAAGACGACACTGGCGCAAAAGATCGTTGCCTTCTTGGACTTGCCCTATGTCTCCATGGATCGAGAGTTTTTCTGGCTGCCGGGTTGGGTGAAGAGAGACAGAGCAGAAGAGCGGGCTCTCATTGCGGCGAAGGTTGCCGAGGATCGTTGGCTTATCGATGGAACGGGACCATCCAGCTTCGATCTCAGATTGCCGCGTACACAGCTTGTGCTCTGGGTGCGCGTACCGCGCTGGTTATGTGTGTGGGGAGCTCTTTCGAGGGCGCTGCGATGGATTGGGCGGTCGCGCCCCGATATGGCGCCATGCTGCCCAGAGCGCATCGACTGGGAGTTTCTACGCTATATCTGGACGTTTGAAGAGAAGTTCGCGCCGCGTGTGTTGGCCGGCCTCGCAGAGCATGGCCCAGATGTCCCCGTTTTGCAGCTGAAATCCCGCGGCGAAATGCGTCAGCTCCTTGATCTTCTTGGTCGTCCTGCTTAATTGCGGCTTATGCCTCAGTTCGAAACCCATCGCCCCGTACCGCATTCGCCCGACCAGATGTTCGACCTCGTCGCCGATGTGGAGCGCTATCCGGAGTTCCTGCCGCTTTGCGAGGCGCTCACCGTCCGCAGCCGCAAGGAACGCGACGGCAAGACCCTGCTGATCGCCGACATGACCGTCGGCTACAAGGCGATCCGCGAGACCTTCACGACGCAGGTGCTGCTGAACAAGGCGGAGCGCGCGATCGATGTGAAATATATCGACGGCCCGTTCAAATATCTCGACAACCGCTGGCGCTTCCAGCCGTCGGAGAATGGCGGCAGCGTCATCGATTTCTTCATCGACTACGAATTCAAGAGCCGCATTCTCGGCGCCTTGATGGGGTCGATGTTCGACCGGGCCTTTCGCATGTTCACGGATGCCTTCGAGACGCGCGCGAGCAAGATCTATGCTTGAGGGCTCGCCCGGTCATTGACCGAGAGCGACGAGCATCTCCAATGCCGCGTTCAGGGTCGCAAGACGAACCTTGTCGCGGCCGATATCGCCATAGCGCATTTCATGATGGATGAGGCCGCCGCTTCGCGCCTTGGCGGCGAGGTGGACGAGCCCGACCGGCTTTTCAGCCGAGCCGCCGCCGGGGCCGGCAATGCCGGTCACGGCAACGGCAAAATCGGCCCGCGAGCGGAAGAGGGCGCCATGCACCATCTGCAGTGCCGTTTCCTTCGAAACCGCGCCGAATTGCGCGAGCGTCTGTTCCTGAACGCCGAGCATTTCCACCTTCGCGGTATTGGTATAGGTCACGAAGCCGCGATCGACGACGGCAGACGAACCAGGAATTTCCGTGAGCGCACCGGCGATCAGGCCGCCGGTGCAGGATTCGGCCGTAGCGACCATCCAGCCTTTTACCGTGAAGTCCGTGACGATCTTTTGCGCGAGGGCGATAATTTCGTCGGGGAAATGCATTATGCCTTGCCTCCGCGATAGACGACGGTCGCTGTCGCAATGGCCGCAATACCTTCGCGGCGGCCGACGAAGCCGATTTTCTCGTTGGTCGTTGCCTTGACCGAGCAGCGATCGATGCTGATGCCCAGAAATTCGGAAAGCTTGGCGCGCATGGCATCGCGATGCGGCCCGATTTTCGGCGCTTCGGCGATCAGCGAGACATCCGCATTCATGATGGTACCGCCGCGCTCGCGCACGATCTTTGCCGCATGTTCGATGAAGATACGGGAAGGCGCACCCTTCCATTGCGGATCGGAGGGCGGAAAATGGTCGCCGATATCGCCGGCGCCGCATGTGGCGAGCAGGGCATCCGTCAGGGCATGCAGGGCGACATCGGCATCGGAGTGCCCCTTCAGCTTTTGGTCATGCGGAATGAACACGCCGCAAAGGGTAACGCCGTTGCCGGGCTCCAGCTGATGCACGTCGTAGCCGTTGCCGGTGCGCACGTCCGGCAACAGCCCCGCGCCGAGCTTTTCGTCCGCCATGGCAATGTCCCTCTTGATTGTCAGTTTCACATTGTCGGCGCTGCCGGTCACCAATGTCACCGGCAGGTTACACCATTCCGCAATCGCCGCGTCGTCGGTGAAATCGTTTTTGCCGCCGGCCTCCGCTTTCTCATGGGCGGCGAGAATATCGGCGAGGCGGAAGGATTGCGGTGTCTGCGCGGCATGAAGCCCGGTGCGGGACACGGTATCGACGACCCGGCCGTTCGCGTCGCCCCGCTTCAGCGTGTCGGTGACTGGCATGGCTGGCAGTACGGCCGGCGCGCCGGCTGCAAGGGCTGCCGTGACGCGATCCAGCAGATCATGGTCGAAGAACGGGCGCACGGCATCGTGGATCATCACATGCGTCACGCCGCTGTCCTTCAGCGCGCGCAGTCCGGCAAGCACGGATTGCTGGCGTGTCGTTCCGCCGAAGGCGATCTCGACCTCAGGCAAGCCGGCAACCTGTTCCAACGCCGCTCGAAATAGCTTCTCATCGTCGCGATGGATGACGACGACGATCTTCGACGCCTGCGGCCATGTCACGAATCTTTCAAGCGTATGCGCAATAACCGCTCTGCCGCCGATCGGGCGATATTGCTTGGGGCCTTCTTCGGGAGAACCTGCCCGTTCGCCGCGTCCGGCGGCAACGATCACGATTCCCACCGGCAGCGGTTGCTTTGAATGCATTTGCGTCATAAACCCCCGAAAGATGAAAGGCCCGGTCTCCGGCATGGCTTTGAAAGCGCAAGGCTTCCTTTGAACAAGCACATGCTAAATGGATCGGCAAAACGGGATCCTGCTTCAGCAGGGTCTATCGCCTCAATTAGGAACTTTCCAGCATTTGCCTAAAAAATATCGGAGCTCTCCGAAACCTCTTGGCAAACTTTCAAAGCGTGTCTAAAAATAGTGCAGATGTATGGTGTGCCCGAAAGATAATCATTTGCTTTCTTCAAAGCTCGCAGCTCCATTTTCCATCGGTTCCGTATCTGTCCGAAATCGCGTGATCTTGGCACCGATGTCGGGCGTGACCGATCTGCCTTTCCGGCAGCTTGCCTTGCGCTATGGCGCTGGTCTGGTCGTGACGGAAATGGTCGCCAGTCGTGAACTCGTGCAGGACACGGCCGAATCCTGGGCGCGTCTGAAGAGCGCTGGTTTGAAGCCGCATATGGTTCAGCTTGCCGGCCGTGAAGCGCATTGGATGGCCGAGGCGGCCAAGATCGCTGTCGACAACGGCGCCGATATCATTGATATCAATATGGGATGCCCGGCCAAGAAGGTGATCGGCGGTTATTCCGGCTCGGCGCTGATGCGCGACCCGGATCATGCGCTGACATTGATCGAGGCGACGGTCGGTGCCGTGAACATCCCTGTCACGCTCAAGATGCGGCTCGGCTGGGACGAAAATTCCATCAACGCGCCCGATATCGCGCACCGGGCCGAAGAAGCCGGCATCCAGCTCGTCACCATCCACGGCCGCACGCGTATGCAATTTTACGAGGGCAGGGCGGATTGGGATGCGATCCGCGCGGTGCGCGATGCCGTTTCCATCCCGCTTGTCGCCAATGGCGATGTCGAAACGATGCAAGACGCGCAGGAAATCCTGCGGCGCTCCGGTGCCGACGCAGTCATGATCGGCCGGGGCTGCCAGGGCCGTCCGTGGCATGCTGGCGTGCTGGCCGGCCATCGCGAACCAAACCGTCAGGAGATGGTCGAGATTGCTCTCGAACACTACCGGATGATGTTGGAATTCTACGGTGAAGCGGTCGGCATTCGTCATGCCCGCAAGCATCTGGCCTGGTATCTCGATCGCTATGCAGGAGCGACGACGGGTGCCGAGAAGGCGAAAATCATGACCTCGAAAGACAGCGGCGAGGTGGCCGCATCCTTCCATACCGCGCTACAGGCAGGCGTCGATCTTGCTCAATGCGTCCAGGAGGCTGCATGACTTCGAAATCCAGTTCCGGAGCCGGGGACAACATGGCCAATTCCAACTCCGTCGCCATGGCCGTTCTCAACGCCATCCAGAACCCCGTGGTCATGGTCGACGAGGCGGGCTTGATCGCCTTTGCCAACTGGGAGGCGGAAGCCTTCTTCGGAGCGAGCGCCGCGCATCTGTCACGCTACAAGATTTCGACCTTTATCCCCTTCGGCAGCCCGCTCCTGGCTCTGATCGACCAGGTGCGCGAGCGCCGCGCGCCGGTTAACGAATACCGCGTCGATCTGAGTTCTCCGCGCCTCGGGCAGGACAAGCTTGTGGATATCTACGTCGCGCCGGTTTCAAGCGATCCCGGCTCGGTGGTGGTGGTGTTCCAGGAGCGCTCGATGGCGGACAAGATCGATCGGCAGCTGACGCATCGCGCCGCGGCTCGCTCGGTCACCGGCCTTGCCTCGATGCTGGCACACGAAATCAAGAATCCGCTCTCCGGCATCCGAGGGGCCGCGCAGCTGCTCGAACAATCGGTTGAAGATGACGATCGTGCCCTGACACGTCTCATCTGCGACGAAACCGACCGTATCGTTTCGCTGGTCGACCGTATGGAGGTTTTCTCCGACGAGCGGCCTGTCGATCGCGTTCCCGTCAACATCCATTCCGTGCTCGACCATGTGAAGGCCGTTGCCAAGGCCGGCTTTGCCCGCAACATTAAGCTTTCCGAGAACTACGACCCGTCATTGCCGGCGGTTTTCGCAAACCGGGACCAGCTCGTGCAGGTCTTCCTCAATCTGGTGAAGAACGCTGCCGAAGCGGTCGGTGACCGGCCGGATGGCGAGATCATGCTGACGACGGCCTATCGTCCCGGCATCAGGCTTTCCGTCGCCGGCACGCGCGAAAAGATCTCCTTGCCGCTGGAATTCTGCGTCATCGACAATGGCCCCGGCGTGCCGGCCGATCTCGTGCCTCATCTCTTCGATCCGTTCATCACCACCAAGACGAACGGAACCGGCCTCGGCCTTGCGCTGGTCGCCAAGATCATCGGCGATCATGGCGGCATCGTCGAATGCGACAGCCAGAACCATCGCACTACATTCCGTGTTTTGATGCCCGCCTCCAAAGGCATTACCTCAGAAGATGCCCCACTTCCGAACTCTACAGGGACTACTCGATGACAGCCACGATCCTTGTCGCCGATGACGATGCAGCCATCCGCACCGTGCTCAACCAGGCTTTGAGCCGCGCAGGTTACGATGTACGCATCACGTCAAACGCCGCCACGCTCTGGCGCTGGGTCTCCGCCGGTGAAGGCGACCTTGTCGTAACCGACGTCGTCATGCCCGACGAAAACGCATTCGACCTGCTGCCCCGTATTAAGAAGGCGAGGCCGGATCTGCCTGTTCTGGTTATGAGCGCGCAGAACACCTTCATGACGGCCATCAAGGCATCGGAAAAGGGCGCTTACGACTATCTGCCGAAGCCCTTCGACCTGACCGAACTGATTGCAATCGTCGGCCGGGCGCTGTCCGAGCCGAAACGCAAGCCGGCAAAGATCGATGACGACATGCAGGACGGCATGCCGCTCGTCGGCCGTTCCGCCGCGATGCAGGAAATCTACCGCGTGCTCGCGCGCCTGATGCAGACCGATCTGACGCTGATGATCACCGGCGAATCCGGCACCGGCAAGGAGCTGGTTGCGCGCGCCCTGCACGACTACGGCAAGCGCCGCAATGGTCCGTTCGTGGCGATCAACATGGCCGCGATCCCGCGCGACCTGATCGAATCCGAACTGTTCGGCCATGAAAAAGGCGCCTTCACGGGCGCGCAGACCCGCTCGACGGGGCGGTTCGAGCAGGCCGAGGGTGGCACGCTGTTCCTCGACGAAATCGGCGATATGCCGATGGATGCGCAGACGCGTTTGCTGCGCGTATTGCAACAGGGCGAATATACGACCGTCGGCGGCCGCACACCGATCCGCACCGATGTCCGTATCGTTGCCGCTACCAACAAGGATCTGAAGCAGGCCATCAATCAAGGCCTGTTCCGCGAGGACCTGTATTATCGCCTCAACGTCGTGCCGCTGCGCCTGCCGCCGCTGCGCGACCGAGCCGAAGACATTCCGGATCTGGTGCGTCATTTCATCCAGCAGGCCGAGAAGGAAGGGCTTGGTTCAAAGCGTTTCGATCAGGAAGCGCTCGAACTCATGAAGGCCTATCCCTGGCCTGGCAACGTCCGCGAACTGGAAAATCTCATCCGCCGGCTGATGGCGCTTTATCCGCAGGATGTCATCACCAAGGAGATCATTGATGCGGAACTGCGCGCCGACGTACCCGACAGCCCGATCGAAAAAGGGCCGGTCCGCACCGGCTCCATGACCATTGCGCAGGCGGTGGAAGAGAATATGCGGACCTATTTCGCCGGATTCGGCGACAATCTCCCGCCGCCCGGGCTTTACGACCGCGTATTGACGGAAATGGAATATCCGCTGATTCTCGCCGCATTGACCGCCACCCGCGGCAATCAGATCAAGGCGGCCGATCTTCTGGGCCTCAACCGCAATACGCTGCGCAAAAAGATCAGAGAACTGGGAGTTTCAGTTTACAGAAGCTCCCGCACGGCTTGACAACGCATTCCAATGCGTTGCATTTTCGCCACAATGCGTTGCTTAAAGGTCACGCAGTTGATTCGTCGTTTTTGCAGTGGCGATTCGTCCGGCATGCTCTCCTGACAGTGGGAGTTCGTCTGATTTTTCAGTTATTTGCAACGATGACTTGAAGTAAGGGTTTCGCTCCTGTGCGAAACCGAACGACAGTTCGGGCCTCTGCCTGTCGCTCGCATGAAGGCCTTATGTGGCTGTGCGATTTGACCGGAGCGCCGATCGTCGCTCGGGCGTGGAGATTGATGGGAATGATACAGGATGCAGTGTCGCCGGCGGCGAGCGACGAGGCGGTTGTCAAAGTGACGGACCGCCGTGCTTCCTTTGCTTTGCCTGGCCTTGTTCTGGCCGGCGGCGCGCTTCTCTGCGCCATCGCAACCCTGCTTATGCTGCTTGGGCTCACGCCGATCGCCCCGACTTCTTCAGTCGTCTTCACCTCGGTCGTGATCAACGGTCTGTTCGTGCTGGGGCTGATCGCGCTGATCGCTCGCGAGGTCGCGCGGCTGATGAAGGCGCGCAGCCGCGGTCGCGCAGCCGCCCGCCTGCATATCCGCATCGTCGTTCTTTTCTCAATCGTCGCAATCACGCCGGCCATTCTTGTCGCCATCGTTGCCAGTCTGACGCTCAATGTCGGGCTCGATCGGTGGTTCGGCGTGCGCACGCAGCAGATCATCAGCTCGTCGCAGGACGTTGCGCAAGCTTATCTGATGGAGAACGCGAGCTATCTGCAGGGCCAGACCGTGTCGATGGCGAACGATCTGGAGCGCAATCGCTCGCTCTTCAATCTCGATCGCACCGGCTTTGCCGATTTGATGACCCGCCAGGCGCGAGGCCGAGGCCTGCTCGGCGCCTTCCTGGTCCGTCGCGACGGCACCGCCATTGTCCAGGCCGACATCAAGACCGAGCGGCCGCTACCCGCCATTCCGAAGGATGCGCTGGATTCCTCGGCCAATGGTCAGCCGACGCTTATTCCGCCGGGTGTCACCAATCTCGTCGGCGCGGTCATCAAGCTCGATGAAATCCCCGGTTCGTTCCTCTACACGGTGCGCGCCGTCGATCCGCGCGTCATGACCGCCATGCGCATGGTCGAAGACAACACGGCCGAGTACAAGGCAATGGAGGCGGGACGCATGTCGCTCCAGATCGCCTTTGCCGTTCTCTACATCGGCTTTGCGCTCATCGTGCTGCTGGCTGCGATCTGGACCGCCATTGCGATCGCCGACCGTATCGTGCGGCCGATCCGCCTTCTCATCAGCGCTGCGGACAATGTTGCCTCGGGCAATATGAACGTGCTGGTGCCCGTGCGCTCGGCAGACGGTGATGTCGGCAGCCTTTCGCGCACCTTCAACAAGATGATCTCGGAAATTCGTACTCAGCGCGATGAAATCCTGGAGGCGAAGGACGAGGTCGATGATCGCCGCCGCTTTATCGAGGCTGTGCTGTCGGGCGTGACGGCGGCCGTGATCGGCGTCGAACATGATCGGCGCATCACCATCGTCAATACTTCGGCCGAAGATCTGCTGACGCTCAAGAGTGACGAACTCATCGGCAAGAACCTGTCGGACATTTCGCCCGAGGTCGATCAGGTTGTCACCGAGGCGACGACACGCCATCGCAGCGATTTCCGCAAGCAGATCAGTCTTGTTCGCGGCGGAACCGTGCGCACGCTCAGCGTTCAGGTGACGCGCGAGGAATCGCGCGATGCCAATGAATCCTATGTGATTACGCTCGACGATATTACCGATCTCGTCATCGCGCAGCGTTCGACCGCGTGGGCCGACGTTGCGCGCCGCATCGCGCATGAAATCAAGAATCCGCTGACACCCATTCAGCTGTCGGCCGAGCGTATCCGCCGCCGTTTCGGCAAGAACATCGCCGATGCCGACCGTGCGGTCTTCGACCAGTGCACGGATACGATCATCCGCCAGGTGGGCGATATCGGCCGCATGGTCGATGAGTTCTCCTCCTTTGCACGCATGCCGAAACCGACCATGGAGCCGAGCGATCTGCGCGATATTCTGCGCGACGCGGTGTTCCTGCGCGAAATGGGCAACAACCACGTCAAATTCGAGCGCGAGCTGGGAGACGAACGGCTGGAGGGCATGTTCGATACCCGCATGCTCGGCCAAGCCTTCGGCAATCTCATCAAGAATGCCGTGGAGGCGATCGAAGGTGTGCCGAACGACCAGGCCCGCGAACAGCCGAAGATCCTGGTGCGCTCGTCGCTCGATCCTGACCGCGACCGCTTCACCGTCGATGTCATTGACAACGGCCGCGGCCTGCCGGTCGAGAACCGGCACAGCATTCTCGAACCCTATATGACAATGCGCGAGAAGGGTACGGGCCTCGGTCTCGCCATCGTCAAGAAGATCATTGAAGACCATGGCGGGCAGCTCGAACTCCACGACGCTCCCGCAGAATTCGACCAGGGCAGGGGGGCCATGATCCGCGTGCATTTGCCGCGCCGTGAGCAAGCCGCCGTCGCCCAGCCAGCAAGTGACAAGGAAAGCGTCTATGGCATCTGATATTCTCGTGGTGGACGACGAGGAAGACATTCGCGAAATCGTTTCGGGAATTCTTTCGGATGAGGGACATGAAACTCGCACGGCACATGATAGCGACAGTGCGCTGGCCGCTATTTCCGACCGGGCGCCGCGGCTGATCTTCCTCGATATCTGGATGCAGGGCAGCAAGCTGGACGGCCTTGCGCTGCTCGACGAAATCAAGGCGCGTCATCCCGAGTTGCCCGTGGTCATGATTTCGGGTCATGGCAATATCGAAACGGCCGTCTCCGCCATCAAGCGCGGCGCTTTCGATTTCATCGAAAAGCCGTTCAAGGCCGACCGCCTCATCCTGATCGCGGAGCGCGCGCTGGAGAACTCCAAGCTGAAGCGCGAGGTCTCCGAACTGAAGCGCCGCACCGGCGACGCGGTGGAGCTGATTGGTACGTCGGTCGCCGTTTCGCAGCTTCGCCAGACGATCGACAAGGTTTCCCCGACCAACAGCCGCGTCATGATCTTCGGCCCCTCCGGCTCCGGCAAGGAGCTCGTGGCTCGCATGATCCACAAGAAGTCGAGCCGGGCGAACGGTCCTTTCGTGGCGCTGAATGCCGCGACGATCACGCCCGAGCGCATGGAAATCGCTCTGTTCGGCACCGAAGGTTCGCCGGGGCAGGCGCGCAAGATCGGTGCTCTGGAGGAGGCCCATCGCGGCATTCTCTATCTCGACGAGGTTGGTGAAATGCCGCGCGAGACGCAGAACAAGATTTTGCGCGTTCTCGTCGATCAGCAATTCGAGCGCGTCGGCGGGTCGAAGCGCGTCAAAGTGGACGTGCGCATCATCTCGTCCACGGCCTATAATCTCGAGAGCCGCATTGCCGAGAGCCTGTTCCGGGAAGATCTCTATCATCGCTTGGCTGTCGTGCCCGTTCGCGTGCCCGCTCTTGCCGAGCGCCGGGAAGACATCCCCTTCCTGGTCGATCAGCTCATGCGCCAGATTTCCGAGCAGGCCGGCATCCGTTCGCGCCGGATCGGTGACGACGCCATGGCCGTGCTGCAGGCGCATGACTGGCCCGGCAACATCCGCCAGCTGCGCAACAATATCGAGCGTCTGATGATTCTCGCCCGCTCGGACGGAGCAGATACGCCGATCACGGCCGAAATGCTGCCGACAGACCTCGGCGACATGCTGCCGAAGGTCTCCGCCAAGAACGACTATCACATCATGACGCTGCCGCTGCGCGAAGCGCGTGAAATGTTCGAGCGCGACTATCTCATCGCCCAGATCAATCGTTTCGGCGGCAACATCTCGCGCACGGCGGAATTCGTCGGCATGGAGCGTTCCGCGTTGCATCGCAAGCTGAAGTCGTTGGGCGTCTGAGCCGCGCCCAGCATTAATAATACAGTATTCGGATCAGGGGCTTCCATGCCGAGAATTGCTTATGTCAACGGCCGTTATGTCAAGCACAGCGATGCCATGGTGCATATCGAGGATCGCGGCTATCAGTTCGCCGACGGCGTCTATGAGGTGTGCGAGGTTCGTCATGGCGTGATCGTCGACATGACGCGCCACCTCGATCGCCTCAACCGTTCGCTGGGCGAGCTGCGCATCGCCTGGCCGATGACGCGTCAAGCGCTGATCCTGGTGATTCGCGAGACGTTGCGTCGCAATCACGTCCGTAACGGCCTGTTCTACCTGCAGGTGACGCGTGGCGTTGCCCGTCGCGATCACGTCTTTCCGCCGGCCTGCACGCCGTCCTCGATCGTCGTAACCGCCAAGAGCACGGATCAGTCCGCGATTGCCAAGAAGAACGCCAATGGCATCAAGGCGATCACCGTCCGCGACAACCGCTGGGACCGCGTGGATATCAAGTCGGTCGGCCTGCTTCCGAACGCCATGGCCCGCCAGCAGGCCAAGGAGGCGGGCGCACAGGAGGCGATCTATATCGACCACAACGGCATGGTGAAGGAAGGGGCGGCCACCAACGTCTGGATCGTGGATCACGACGGAAATCTCGTCACCCGCCCCGCCGAACACGGCATCCTGCGCGGCATTACGCGCACGACACTGCTGGACGTAGCGGCGAAGCTTGACGTGGCGATCGTCGAGCGATTCTTCTCGGTCGAAGAGATGATGAAAGCCCGCGAAGTCTTCATCACAGCGGCGACAAGTATATGTTTTCCGGTCGTTTCTATCGATGGCGAGACCATTGCCAACGGTCATCCGGGCAGCATGTCACAGAAAATCCGTGAAGCCTTTTTCGACGTTGCGGAAAAGACTGCGATTTGATACCAACATTCGCTGGGTGGAGAGAATGAGGGTATCTCCGGTCCGGGACCTCTGTATATCATGACATTTAACCGGCTCAGGTCGGCAAAAAAGAAAGAAGCGGCGCGATGGCGGAACGTTCTCAGAACTTGCAGGACTTGTTTCTCAATACTGTTCGCAAGCAAAAGATTTCACTGACAATTTTCTTGATCAACGGCGTGAAGCTCACAGGTGTCGTGACCTCGTTCGACAATTTCTGTGTCTTGCTCCGCCGCGATGGCCATTCGCAGCTGGTTTACAAGCATGCGATCTCGACGATCATGCCGGGTCAGCCGATGCAGATGTTCGAGAGCGAAGAAGCCGCATCCTAACCAGGACTTTCTGCTATCACGACACGCGATACCAAAAATGATTCCCTCATCCCGGAAACCGTAAAGCACCGGGATGATATGCGCGCCGTTGTCGTCGTGCCTGTGTTGAAACAGGCGCGCGCGGTGCGTTCCGCCCAGGCCGACGGTGCCATCTCCGTTTCGCGCCCGCCCGAGAGCCGGCTGGAAGAGGCCAAGGGTCTTGCGCTAGCCATCGACCTAGATGTCGTCAACGGCTCCATCGTTCCGATCAATGACCCGCGGCCCGCAACGCTGCTCGGCACCGGCAAGATTGAGGAAATCCTCGCACTTCTCGACGAATTCAACGCTGGTCTCGTCATCGTCGATCATCCTCTGACGCCAGTGCAGCAGCGCAATCTCGAAAAGGCATGGAACGCCAAGGTCATCGACCGCACCGGCCTCATCCTCGAAATCTTCGGCCGCCGCGCTTCCACAAAGGAAGGTACGCTGCAGGTCGAACTCGCGCATTTGAACTATCAGAAGGGGCGGCTGGTCCGAAGCTGGACCCACCTTGAACGCCAGCGCGGCGGCGCCGGCTTCATGGGCGGCCCGGGTGAAACCCAGATCGAAGCCGACCGGCGCATGCTGCAGGAGCGGATTATTCGGCTCGAACGCGAGCTGGAGCAGGTGGTTCGCACACGCCAGCTTCACCGCGCCAAGCGAAAAAAGGTGCCGCATCCGATCGTGGCTCTGGTCGGCTATACCAATGCCGGCAAATCGACGCTGTTCAACCGCATCACCGGCGCCGGCGTGCTGGCGGAAGACATGCTCTTTGCGACGCTCGACCCGACGCTGCGCCGTATGAAGCTGCCGCATGGCCGCACGGTCATTCTCTCAGACACCGTTGGGTTCATCTCTGACCTCCCGACTCACCTGGTGGCCGCGTTCCGTGCGACGCTGGAAGAGGTGCTGGAAGCCGACCAGATCCTGCATGTCCGTGATCTCTCGGATGACGACAATCAGGCCCAGAGTGCAGATGTCATGCGCATTCTCGCCGATCTCGGGATCGGCGAGGCCGAAGGCGCCGAGCGCATTCTTGAGGTCTGGAACAAGATCGACCGCCTGGAGCCGGACGCGCATGACGCCATCGTCCAGAAGGCGTCGACCGCCGAGAACGTCATTGCCGTCTCGGCGATAACAGGCGAGGGTGTCGACCGTCTGATGGCGGAAATCAGCCGACGCCTTTCCGGTGTGCTGACGGAAACGACGATCACGCTGCCGGTAGAGAAGCTCGCGCTGCTGCCCTGGCTCTATAATCACGCCGTCGTCGATAACCGCGAAGACAATGAGGACGGCACGGTGACGCTCGACGTACGGTTGACCGAAACCGAGGCAGCTGAGCTGGAGCGGCGCATGGGCAATGGCCCCAAGCCGCAGCGCGAGGACTGGGAATAGGGCGTCCTTACGCCGTTTTCACGCCTGCGAGCTGCCGTTCTATAGCCTTCGCTGCCTGCCAGATCTCTTCCATTCGCTCAAGCGAGGCGCCTTCCAGCGTCCCGCCTTCAGCCTCGAGCGTCGTTTCGATGTGATGGAAACGGCGGCGGAACTTCGTGTTCGTGCCGCGCAGCGCCTGCTCCGGATCGGTCTTCACATGCCGGCCGATATTGACGACCGCGAAGATCAGATCGCCGAGCTCGTCGCTGACCTTGGTCTTGTCGCCGCTTGCAAGTGCTGCCCGCAATTCGCCGATTTCCTCCTCGATCTTGTCGAGGATCGGTTCCGGCGCCGACCAGTCGAAGCCGACTTTGGCGGCGCGCTCCTGCAGTTTCAAAGCTTCCGTCAGGGCAGGGAAGGTCCGCTGCACCGAGCCCAGGAAGCCAGCTTTGAAATCTTCGGTAATGCCGCTCTTGGCGCGACGCTCCGCCCGTTCGCGCTTCTCTTCGGCCTTGATCCGATCCCACTGCAAAGTCACCGCATCTTCGGTTTTGGCATCGGAAACCGCAAAAACATGCGGATGGCGGCGGATCATCTTGCGCGAGATGGCATGCACGACATCGCCGAAGGAAAATGCGCCAGACTCCTCGGCGATCCGGGAATGAAAAACGACCTGCAGCAGCAGATCGCCAAGCTCGTCGCAAAGATCGTCCATATCCTTGCGCTCGATCGCGTCGGCCACTTCATAGGCTTCCTCGATCGTATAGGGCTTGATGGTCTCGAAGGTTTGGACGATGTCCCAGGGGCAGCCGTTCTCGGGGTTTCGCAGCGCCGCCATGATGTCGATCAGGCCGTTTATGTCTCGCGATGCTTCCATCGTTGCCTCGGATCTTGCTGGACTCAATTTAAGGGGATGTCGTTGGCGCTCTTCGACGCCTGATAGTGTTCGGAGAGACCAGCGTAGGCTTGTTTGATGCGCGCCGTTTGCTCCTTCAGCTCGCCCTTGCGTGGCTCGGCTTCGGTCTCCACGAGGTCGGAGATGGCAAAACTGTTCCAGAATGCATTTTGGCGGCGATAACCACCCGGTTCCAGGCCGAAGACTTCTTTCAGGATTTTGAGATCGTGCGGGATGGCGAAGGCATCTCGGGAGTCTTCATGGCTGAAGAAATAATAGAAATTGTCGAAGCCGGCCCAAGTGATCGCCGACATGCACATAGTGCAGGGCTCATGGGTGGACAGGAAGATCAGATCCTTGGTTGCCGGCTTTTCGCCGAGTTCGTAGAAGCGCTTGAGCGCGTGAACCTCGCCATGCCAGAGCGGGTTTTCCAATTCATTATTGGTTTCCGCAATGACGAGCGAGAGATCGGACTTTCGCAGGATGGCGGCCCCGAAGACCTTGTTGCCGGCAGCCACGCCCTTGCGGGTCAGAGGCAAGATGTCGTGTTCCACGACATCGAGAAGGCGGGCTGCGATGCTGTTGTCGGCCAAGGATTTGCTCCAGAGTTTCGGCGCCAGTCTATCGGTATTGCCGGTGTGGCGGAATGCGTAAATGACGTACGGGCCAAGTTTGTCACAGGCAATAAGATCGCCACGGACGCTAGTCAATGATAAAAGTCTATAGATTTCCTATGTTTATCTCTATCTGCTCGTCTGGTGAGATTTGCTCAAATCCCTGTCTTGGCGAGCAAAAGAATACGCGCATGCACGGGCATTAGAATTTCTGTTTCTTCAATCTCTTGGCAGCAAAGGCGATATTCGCCGAAGCTTGAAGTGGAATGACGATGCCTCCCTGGACTGAACAGCTTTCGGTGTTTCCCGCCTTCTTCCGCGTGGAAGGAAGGGTTGCTGCTGTCTTCGGTAATGGCGATGAGGCCTTCGCCAAAGTGCGATTGCTCCTGAACACGCAGGCACGGATCGTGGCCTATGCGCCGGCACCCGAGGCCGATTATCATGCGTTCCTCATTGCCAATCGCATCGAAACCATACGCGGTGATTTTTCGCTCGATCAGGTCAAGGGTGCGACGCTCGTTTTTGCTGCCAGCGGCGACGCCGCGGCGGATCGCGCCATTGTCGATGCTGCCCGCGCCGAGAGAATTCCGGCGAACGCCGTCGATCAGCCCGACTATTGCGATTTCTACACGCCGGCGCTGGTCAACCGCGCGCCCGTTGCTGTCGCGATTGGCACCGAGGGTGCAGGTCCCGTACTGGCGCAGATGATCCGGGCGCAGATCGACCAGATGCTGTCGCCGTCGCTCGGCAAGCTTGCGGACTTGGCGACGCGCTTCCGCAAGCCGGTCGAGCGCCTCGTGCCGCGGGGCGTTGCCCGTCGCATTTTCTGGCGCCGGTTCTTCTCAGGCCCTGTCGCCGATGCCGTCAATGCCGGCCATGTCGCGCAGGCGGAGCAGGCAGCCGATGCGCTGCTTCAGTCGTCGCGTGAGGTCGAGGGTCGCGTCTGGCTGGTCGGCGCCGGTCCGGGCGCGGAGGATCTGCTGACCTTGCGGGCACAGCGCGTGATGATGGAGGCCGATGTCATCGTCCATGACGCCCTGGTGCCGCAGGCAATCGTCGATATAGGTCGCCGCGATGCGGAGCGCCTGTCCGTCGGCAAGCGCAAGGGATGCCACAGCAAGTCGCAGGAAGAGATCAACGATCTGCTGGTGCAGCTCGGCCGCGAAGGCAAGCGCGTGGTGCGGCTGAAGTCGGGCGATCCGCTGGTCTATGGCCGTGCGGGCGAGGAAATGGCGGCCCTGCGCGCTGCCGGCATCGGCTATGAGATCGTTCCCGGCATTACCTCTGCCTTCGCCGCTGCCGCCGATTTCGAACTGCCTCTGACCCTGCGCGGCGTTGCCTCGTCGCTGGTCTTCACAACGGGTCACGATCTTACGGGCGATGTGTTGCCCGACTGGGCGAGTTTGGCCGTATCCGGCGCCACGATTGCAGTGTATATGGGGCGTACGGTCGCCGCCTCCGTCGCCGGCCGCCTGATGCAGGCCGGCCTCCCGCCCGAGACGACGGTTGCTATCATCGAAAATGCGAGCCGTCGCGATCGCCGCCTGATGCATGGCATTCTGCGGGATCTGCCCGGTCTCGAGCATCGTGATGAGTTGGGCGGGCCGGTCATGGTCATTATCGGCGATGCCGTCGCCGGTGCGAATTTTGAACAATCCGAGCCGCTGGTCCGTCGCGGGGCCGTCGCTCAAGACTATGCAAGGAGCTGATTGATGGTCGACAAGGTTCTGACCGCAAACCGGCTCACCGATGGCGTCGCCGTTTGGCTGAACGCAAATGGTGAGTGGACGTTATCGCTGCAGGAAGCGCTGGTCGCCCGTCATGCCGAGGCGGAAGCCGCTCTGGAAGCGATCGGCAAGAAGGCCTATGCCGACAACAAGGTCGTCGACGTCAATCTGATCGACGTTCAGGAAACCGGCGGCAAGCTCTGGCCGCTGCGCCTGCGCGAGCGCATCCGCGCCGAAGGCCCCACCATGGAATATGCGCCAGGCTATGCCGCGGCCGATCCCGATTTCATTGCAGCCTGAGAAGTCCCGAGGAAATCATGTATCGTTACGATGAATTCGACCACGCCTTCGTTGCGGAACGGGTTGCCCAGTTCCGCGATCAGGTGGCGCGACGCCTCTCGGGTGAGCTTTCGGAAGACGCCTTCAAGCCGCTGCGCCTGATGAACGGCGTCTATCTGCAGCTGCATGCCTATATGCTGCGCATCGCTATTCCCTATGGCACGCTGAGCTCGCGCCAGATGCGCATGCTCGCGCATGTCGCACGCACCTATGACCGCGGCTATGGTCACTTCACCACCCGCCAGAACCTGCAATTCAACTGGCCGAAGCTCTCCGAAATGCCGGATGCGCTGGCTGATCTCGCCTCCGTCGAGATGCACGCCATACAGACCTCGGGCAATTGCATTCGCAACGTGACGGCCGACCATTTCGCCGGCGCAGCGGCAGATGAAGTCGCCGATCCCAGGCCCTATGCAGAAATTCTGCGTCAATGGTCGTCCGTTCATCCGGAATTCTCGTTCCTGCCGCGCAAGTTCAAGATCGCCGTCACCGGTGCCGAGCGCGACCGCGCAGCTATCCAGGTTCACGATATCGGCCTGCATCTGAAAAAGAACGACAAGGGCGAGATCGGTTTTGCCGTCTATGTTGGAGGCGGGCAGGGCCGCACGCCGCTCGTTGCCAAGCTGATCCGCGATTTCCTGCCGGAAGAGGATCTCCTCTCCTATACGACGGCAATCATGCGCGTTTACAACCTGTATGGCCGCCGCGACAACAAGTACAAGGCGCGCATCAAGATCCTCGTGCATGAAACCGGCGCCGAAGAATTGGCGCGTCAGGTCGAGGTCGAATTCGAGAAGCTGAAAGATACGGAGCTGAAGCTGCCGGAGGCCGACGTCCAGGCGATTTCGGCCTATTTCGCACCGCCGGCGCTGCCTGAGCGCGCCGAAGGCTGGGAAAGCCTGGCGCGCTGGAAGAAGGCCGATCCGGACTTCGCGCGCTGGGTGCAGCAGAACGTGCAGCCGCACAAGAACCCGGATTACGGCATGGTGACCATCTCGCTGAAGCCGATCGGCGGCATTCCGGGCGATGCCTCGGATGCACAGATGGAGGCCGTGGCCGACCTCGCAGAGGAATATGCCTTCGACGAAATTCGCGTCAGCCATGAGCAGAATCTGATTCTGCCGCATGTTGCTCTGGCCGATCTCGAAGCCGTCTATCGCGGCCTTGTCGCCATCGGCCTGGAAACGGCGAATGCCGGCCTGATCACGGACATCATCGCCTGCCCCGGCCTTGATTACTGCGCGCTTGCCAATGCGCGCTCCATTCCGGTCGCGCAGGAGATTTCCAGACGCTTCGGTTCGCCCGAGCGCCAGTCCGAGATCGGCGAGCTGAAGATCAAGATCTCCGGCTGCATCAATGCCTGCGGCCACCACCATGTCGGCCACATCGGCCTGCTCGGCGTCGAGAAGAAGGGCGCGGAGCTCTATCAGATCACGCTCGGCGGCTCCGGCGACGAAAACACCTCGATCGGTGAGATCATCGGCCGTGGCTTCGAGCCCGACAAAGTGACTGACGCTATCGAGACCATTGTCGATACCTATCTCGGACTTCGTCTGGATCCTTCCGAAACCTTCCTCGCCGCCTATCGTCGCGTCGGGCCGCAGCCGTTCAAGACGGCGCTCTACGGCTCGTCCTCGACGGCCGCCGAAGCAGCGTAAGGAGATTGACCATGACCAAGATCTGGCGGGAAACCGGCTTTGTGGAAGGTGATCTCTGGATCATCGAGACTGACGAGATCAAGGCGGCCGAGACGCAGAAGCCTCTGCTTGGCCTCGATGCGCTGATCGCAAAGGCGGAAGAAAGCAACGACGTCGGCCTCGGCGTCGTCATTAAACCGGCCGACGACGTGACCCGGCTGCAGCCATACCTCGATCGTCTCGATCTTGTTGCCGTTGCCTTTCCGGCGTTCAGCGACGGCCGCTCCTTCAGCCATGCCTCGCTTTTGCGCCAGCGCCTGGGCTATGCTGGGGAATTGCGTGCCGTCGGCGATGTGCTGATCGACCAGATTCCGTTGATGCTGCGCGTCGGCATCGATAGTTTCGCCGTGACCAACGAAACTGCGTTGAGACGGCTGTCGGAAAATCGCTTGCCGGGCATTCCGCACTATTATCAGCCGGCCGCGCGCCGCGCAGAAGGCGGACAGGCTTATAGCTGGCGGCGGTTGCCGGCGAAATCGGCCTGACATTGGGGCTTGCTGTTGCGGCAATTTGACAGTGTCGGATTGCAGTATTCGAGCCTATCAATATGGGTAAAGTCGGTAAGCTGGAGTTTTGACTGGAACATTCATATTTCAGTCCTGTGCCGGCGGTTGGAATGGAATGCCTTTCAAGACCGGCTATATTATAATATCAGCATCGCGAAATGAGCCTGCCAGGAAAGACGTGCAAGATTAATACGGGATCCGAGACAGAATGAACGCCCCCGCCAAATCAGATGAATTTGCTTCAGCAGTGCCAGCCGGCGTCTTCGCCGAGACGGTGCTGAGCGTCACGCATTATACCGACCGGCTCTTTCGCTTCACCATGACCCGGCCGCAAGGCTTCCGTTTCCGCTCCGGCGAATTCGCTATGATCGGCCTCATGGTCGAGGGCAAGCCACTTTATCGCGCCTATTCGATCGCGAGCCCTGCCTGGGCCGACGAACTCGAGTTCTTTTCCATCAAAGTGCCTGACGGTCCGCTGACCTCGCACCTGCAGAACATCAAGCCCGGCGACGAGGTGCTGATGCGCAAGAAGCCGACCGGTACGCTGGTTCTGGATGCGCTGACGCCCGGCCGCCGGCTCTACATGTTCTCGACCGGCACCGGCATCGCGCCGTTTGCGAGCCTCATCCGCGATCCGGAAACCTATGAAAAGTTCGAGGAAGTCATTCTCACCCACACGACGCGGGATGTGGCCGAGCTGAAATACGGTTTCGATCTCGTCGAGGAAATCCGCAACGATGAAATCCTGAGCGAAGTCGTCGGCGACAAGCTGCGCCACTACGCGACCGTCACCCGCGAGGAGTTCCCCTTCAAGGGCCGCATTACCGATCTCATCGAAAACGGCAAGCTTTTCAGCGATCTTGGCGTGCCGCCGCTCGATCCGGCCATCGATCGCGGCATGATCTGCGGCTCTTCCGCCATGCTGAAGGACACCAAGGCGCTGCTGGAAAAGGCTGGCCTCAACGAGGGTGCCAACAATAACCCGGCCGAGTTCGTCATCGAACGCGCTTTCGTCGGTTGATCGAGTTATCCGGATGGGGAACGAGAGGCGGCTTCGGCAGCGAAGCCGCCCTTTCTATGCGCCACTGAGATAATCGATGAGCGCCGCCATGGCTGTTTCTGCCGCATTCGCGTCACCGTCTTGAATGGCTTCGATGGCCTGAACATGCATCGCAATTGCCCCATCCATGCGATCATGCGTTCCGGTGGAATACCACAGCCGGCGCGCATGCGTTTGCACGGGCGCGAGCGCCGCCATGATGAAATTGTTGGGGCAGGCGGCTTCGAGAACCTCGTCGAACGTCTTGTCGGCGGCGAAAAAGCCGGGCAGGTCGCCGGTGACGGCGCACTCCGTCATCAGGCGGGCGCATTCCCGCAATTGCTCGCGCTGATGCGGATCGGCATAGGTCGCAGCTAGCGCGGCTGCGAGCGGTTCCAGTTCGCGCCTGACCTGCATGACATATCGATGATCCTCGGGGCGAATCTGCGCAATTTGCAGGCCGACACGCGGGCGAACATGGATCAAACCTTGCCAGGCAAGCTTCTGGATCGCCTCGCGCACCGGCGTCCGCCCATGCCCCGCCATCTCGATCAGCTGCTTTTCGGTGACGAGCGTGCCTGGCTTCAGCTCAAGCGTCACGATCGCGTATTCCAGCGCGAGATAGGCGAGGTGGCTAAGCGAATTCTGCATTCGAGGCTGTCCGACTTATGCTTGAATGGCACACAGTGTCATCTAGCATTTCGAAGGCAGTCGATGTGATATATCAGTATCGTCGCCTCGAAGGCAGACAATGCCGGCACCATGCCGCAAATCTAGCTGAAAGAGCCGCGAATCATCGGCCGATTGCGGTCGCAAGGGAGGCCGGCCTTCGTTTGGCTGCCATCAGCAGATCGAGTTCCGTCGACGACGGACCGAACTTGTAGAAGAGGCGTTTAGCCTCCGCCTCGTCGAGGCGATATTTCCGTGCAAATTCGGCAATACTGTAGGGACGGCCGCGAATAACCTTGCGTGTGGTTGTCCGATTGGCGTTTTCCGTCATGTTTCCAACCTCCTTTCGGGTCCATCCTGATAGATAGCGCCGAAGTCGGGCTTGGAAAGGTCTGAAAACGTATCGCGAGGTTTCGAATCAGTATGTTGCGCTTCGAGCGCTTGATGACAGGCATGTCGTCGTCGCAAAATATGCCGCCTGTTTCTGCGCGGGATTCTTCCGGCTTGCTTGAGGGGAAACCGTGCATCAAAAAAGGGAAGGCGGTCTATTCCGTCTTCCCTTTCTCCGCTTCCCGATTTGGATTTGTCCACAGCGCCGCGCGTCACCTGTGACGCGCAAAGGTCGCTGTGGCACTTTTTAATCTGCTGCGTAATTTTATCCTTAGACCGATGCCAATTTAAGGAATCACGCAGTAGCCCGATGCGCCGCTCAGCGCCTGATCAGGCGGCCGACGAAAATCAGGATGCAGGCGCCGATGAAGCCCGTGATCAGGTAGTTCAACCATGCATGGAATGGCAGCCCGATATGGAGCACGCCGAACAGCCAACTGGCAACGATCGCGCCAACGATGCCGAGGACGATGTTCATGATAATGCCCGTGTTGCTTTTCATGATCATCTCGGCGAACCAGCCAGCTAGGCCGCCGATGATAATTGCTGCAATCCAACCGACGTGTGCGTCATCCATAAAAGAACCTCCTGAGGGCCAGACGGGTTGTCAACAATACCGATATACACCAAAAACGATTCGCACCCCAACTGTTGTGGATGGCGAGCCGATCGATCCATACATTGCAATCCTGATTATTAAGGGAAATTGTTACGGTTGTTTGGGTGCGCGAGAATCGATTGCCTTGCCAAGGGCTGGTTCTTTACCATCCTGGATTTCCAATCTTCCCCGCGCAAGGAGCGGGCTCTCCGGTTCGATACCGCAATTTCATTGCCCGAAGATGAGGAAAAGCATCTTCATGCCGCCGCTGCCGCGATTTTATGGGTTGACCGCAATAGGGCCTCTGCATATGTTCCGCGCACTTCCAGCCGAGGCAGCATCTGCCTGCGGAGAGGGAGAGCGTAGCTCAGTCGGTAGAGCAACTGACTTTTAATCAGTAGGTCATGGGTTCGAATCCCATCGCTCTCACCATCGGGCAAATTGTCCGACCCGGACACATAGGTAACAATCCGTACCTAAGACATAGGTAACAACCTCGTGCCGAACGGGTTGTCGATTGTTTGCAATGTCCTCTGTTCGAGATCGATATATCCGAGATCATAGCGCAGGAAGCTGACGAGCCAAATGCCGTCGTCGACTTCCTTGAGGCCGAGCTTCTGTCCGGCCATGACGGTCGAGATGTTGATCTTCTTGCGATGGATGCACAGACGGCCGCAATTGGTGACGATGGCATCGCGGTCGTGAAAGGGGTAGCTGATCTCGGGCAAGCCTTCGTAGGGGCGCGGCGAGGTCTTGTAGACGTCGGCCGGCACCTTCATCGACAAGGCCTCGTGCGGTCTCTCGGTGTTGAATTCACTGACGAACGCGTCGAAGCGCATCTGCTGCTGCAGGATATTGCGTCCCGGCGGGCGGGTGGTCTCCTTCTTCAGCGTCAGGTGCATGCGTTCATGGCGGCCGTTCTCCTGCGGATGGCCGGGGCGGATGCGTTCGAAGGCGATGCCGAGCCTGAGCCACCAGACCGACAGTTTCGAGAGATTGTAGAGCCCGTTCGGGCTGGCGAACGGCAGGCCGTTGTCGGAGCGGATGGCAAGCGGCAAGCCGCGCTCGGCGAAGACCCGCGCGAAGGCATCGAAGACGCCGCGTTCGCGGGTCGTCTCGAAGGCCTCGCAGCACAGGAGATAGCGCGATGCCTGGTCGGTAATTGTCAGGGGGTAACAATATCGGCCGTCGCCCAGCTTGAATTCGCCCTTGAAGTCGGCGCACCACAGATCGTTGGGACCGGTGGCCGTCGACAGCGTCGTGCCCACGGCCTTGTTCGCCCGGTTCCTCTTGCGGGCCTGGCTCACAAGGCCGTACCGGTCGAGCACCGCATGCACCGTGCTTCTCGCCGGGATGCGCACGTCGCCGGCCAGCCGGCGAACGAGAAGCTCGCGGATCTTGCGCGCCCCCCAGTGCGGTTTCTCCTGTTTGCAGCGAACGATCATCGCCTCGACCGGTTCGGGCAACTGGTTGGCATAGCGCACCGGCCGCCGCGACCGGTCCGTCAGGGCCTCCAGCCCGTCCTCCTTGTAGCGGTTGAAGATCTTGTAGCCGGTCTTGCGCGATATCCCGAACGATCGGCAAACCTCGCTCATCCCTTCGCCCTCCAGCAGCCGGGCGACAAATCGAAGACGCTCATCCATCACCGAAGTCTTTCTCCACGGCATCCACACCTCCCGAGCAAAATCGAAAAGTGTAACCCATGTCTCCGGTACAAAACGTCGCCTATCTCTCAGGTCGGGCAAAAAATTGTCTTTTCCAATATCTTCGCGAATGTTTGTTTGGCCTCCGACCACCGCTGTCGCAAGTGATTTGTCGGCTCAATCGCCTGAAAATGCGCTCATGATCCGGCTGGCCGAGGCGACCGGTTTCGAACTATGGAAGCAGCATTCCGCTGCTCATCAGCTCGCATCGCAACCCACAGCTTGGTGATGACACGTGCCGCATAATGATTGGAGAAAGTGGCCGATATGGTAGTAAGATACGCTGATCCAGATCAGGTATTGAAGACGTTGGGCGAATGATGGAATTCGTGGCGGAACTATCTTTGTGGGAAATCTATGCAATTGTTTGCGGATTGCTCGGTTCCCTGGGAATTTTGCTTGGGCTTATCGCCGCAAAGAGATTCGGGATCGCATTGAGGCTGCTGCCCCTGGTCGGTATCGCGATGACAACACCGGTCACGGAGCGCCTGGTGCTTCCCTATCTCAACGATCGCTATCCGGTGATCTTCGCCAACAAGGATCTGCCCAAGAAAGTCGATCACAAGACCACGCTGACGAAAGTTGATCTCACCGATCACATCTACAGCTATTTCTTCGACCTTGATGATGACGACGACGATTTCGATGCGCCTCTCGTCAAATCCGCGCAGCTTACGGACCTGTGCGACTTCCTGCTGCCGAAATTCAGTTCCGGCGAGGCCTCTCTGGCGAATTATATCTATCAATTCAAGGGCAAGGATTACTCTTTTTCGGTTGATAGTGCCGACTGCTCGTGAGGTCGACACACGTCATCCAACGGCGCCGCTCTGATCTGAGCTCAAATAACAGATCCCTGCCGGCTCTTCGATCCAGATGCGGCGCGGCGGGCGACCTCGACCGGGGAACCTAATCGAATCAGCCGAGTTTTCTTTCAAACAGAAAGGAGGCGCAGCTTGGCTTATGATCAATCGCGTAATCCGCAAGGAGAAAAGCAAAACAAGCAATCGCTTGCGAAAATACAGCATAGCAAGGCACATCACGAAGGCGGAGCGGCAGAAAAGGAAAATAACGCTCCGCTCGTCGCCGATCCCCGCAACAGGCTTGTGGATGGCAAGACCGATCCGGTAACGAAGGAACTGAAACCGAAGCGGACATGAGCATTTCCGTGTTCGGCCGACCAACGGCGACGGCAAGGCAGCCGGTCATTCCCGTCACGACTGCAACGATTGCAAAGAGAACATATTCTCGCTTCCAGCCTGGCTTCAAAACAGCGGCAGGCAAGCTCTCGAGTGAGGGCTCGAGGGCGAGAAGGCCGGCCGCAAGATCATCCGCGTTCGAGACTGTTTCCTTAGGGGGAGGGTTTATGACTGCGTTTAATTTCCTGTTCCGTCCGTTGATTCCACCGAACAGGAATAAGCTGTAATTTCAGTGAGTTTCCCGGGTTTGCCCCGCTTGTTGCAAAACGTCGCCGGCGCGATCGCTGCAGCTTGAAACGAATTCGACATGCCGTTGCCGCCACACCGGATGAATCCGCCTTGATCGATCAGGATGCACAACCGGCGTCCGAAGTTGGCAGCGCTTGGGAACCCAAAGGATTGAGCAAGGCATGCCGACAGCGCGCAGAACGATGTCCGCAGCCGCGCGCCGCTATTTCGATCCGAGAATCAGGGGGATGACCAGATTCTCGCAGCAATCAACTCTACCGTCGTTTCAACGGTAAAGTTGACCGTTGGGTTGAGATTAGTCCCGGACACTAGGACTTGCCGCCGTTCTTCTTGCAATCGCTTCTGAACTTGGCGCGCGCCTTTCCATGCAGGCCCTTGGCATCGGCCTGCGCCGAGCATGCCTTGGAAACGGCTGTCTGGGCCGGTTTCATCGCTTTTGGCTTGGTCATGGTGGTGGTGGTCGAAGGAGTCGACGTCGTTGCACTGGGAGTTTTCGTCGTGGTGCTGGGAGTTGCTGTTTGTGCCATGGCACTTACGCTGAAGAGCGCGACAAAGGCTGCAGTCGTGAACATAGTAACAATTCGCATGGGGCTTTTCCTCCGATAACTAACTTTGGATGGAATGTACGTTGTCCGACGAACGACAGCAGCTTGAACCAATATTCCTGCAAAAGCAATTCGTTCGTTAGGTCGCTTTGCGGCCGTTGGTCGCGCTCGGCAGCAGCTGGTTTGTCGCATTGATGTAATATTGGACGAGAATTCAACCCCAGGGACGAGTTGTTGCTCCACTCGAAAAGGTGATTGGCTTTCATACCCCTGCGACGCTAGGAAGGAGCTGGAATGACATAGCCGGAGTCCATCGTGTCGCTTGCCGATATCTCGCTTTTGAGCGCCTTGCTCGCCGGAGCGCTTTCTTTTCTTTCGCCTTGTGTGCTGCCGCTCGTGCCGCCCTATCTTTGCTACATGGCGGGAATTTCAGTGGAGCAGTTTCGCGGCGGCGCAATGGCTGTAGCGCAACCGAGCGTTCGCGGCAACGTGCTGTTGTCTGCGCTGTTCTTCACCTTGGGGTTCGCCACGGTGTTCGTCGCGCTGGGTGCCGGCGCTTCCTCCATAGGCCTGCTGCTGCGCCAGCACCTCGATATTCTCGCCAAGATCGGCGGCCTCATCATCGTCGTCATGGGCCTGAATTTCCTCGGCGTTTTCCGCATCGGCATTCTCGCGCGCGAGGCACGCTTCCAAAGCGGCGGCAAGCCGGCGACGCTGACCGGCGCCTATATCATGGGCCTTGCCTTCGCCTTCGGCTGGACGCCCTGCATAGGTCCGGTGCTCGGCGCCATTCTCGGCATTGCCGCCTCGCGCGAAACGGTCGGCGCAGGCGCCGGCCTGCTCGCCGTCTATTCGCTCGGGCTCGCCATTCCCTTTTGGATCGCTGCTGGCTTCTCTGGCGCTTTCATGAGCTTTCTTTCCCGCTTTCGCCGCCATCTCGGCACGGTGGAGAAGGTCATGGGCGGCCTTCTTGTGCTGACGGGCCTCGCTTTCATTTTCGGCTATATCAGCGATATGGCGATCTGGTTTCAGCAGACCTTTCCAATCCTCATGAAAATCGGCTAGCCGGGCGAGATCTTCGCCTCCGTTTTCAGCGCAAAATGGAACATGCCTGACGGTTGCGGCAACATCCTGCGCACTATTTGCCATGGGCATCATGCTCGCCTTGCGCTCGATGAAACGTATTCCGACGGCGATCGGCTATACCGTTGCCGGCAAAGCTTATCCTGCATTCGCTCATGGCACGCCACGGCCTGTTCCGCAGTGACGGTTCCTGTTGTCCTCTATTTGACGAAGTTGGGTGCCTTACCCGTGCAGCTTTTCCCGTAGCATCGACGAAAAATTACGCAGGCTGCCGCCGGGCTCGATGCCCTCGCGCATGACGAGGTTGCGCAGCGGCGCGATGGCGGAAAGCACATGCAGACCCGCGGCCCGCAGCATTTGTACAGGCAGGAAGTCCGACAGCAGCGAACGGTTGAGGAGATCGACGCTCGCCGTGCGGCTGATGATGTCGGCACGTCTCTTGCGATCGAAACTGTCGCCGGATGTCGCCGGAATCGGCTGACCCGCGCGTCCGCAGAGGTTGTCCGACAGCGCCAATATATCGCGAAGACTCAAATTGAGCCCTTGTGCGCCGATCGGCGGGAAGACATGGGCCGCTTCGCCAATCAGCGCGGCGCGGCCCTTGCCGAAGCGACAGGCAGTCATGCCGGAAAGCGGCCAGACCTGCACGCTGTCCTCGATCGTGACCTGGCCGAGCATCGACTGCATGCGTTCCTCGACCAACCGGCCGAGCTCCTCGAGCGACTTTCCGGCGTTGGCAACGGCTTCAGCCGGTTTCTGCACCCAGACGAGGCTGGAGCGTCTGCCGGGCAACGGAACCTGCGTAAACGGACCACTTTCGGTGTGAAATTCCGTGGAGATGTTCTGGTGCGGCAGGCTATGCGCGAAATTCAAAACCATGGCCGATTGCGGATAGGACCAGCCCTTGACCTTGACATCAAGCGTCTCGCGCACCATCGAATTGCGGCCATCGGCGCCGACGACGAATGCGGCTTCGATCGAATCGCCGTTGTCGAGAGCGATCGATACGCCATCGTCGCGGAAGGCGATTTCGGAAGCAGTCGCTTCGATGCGGCTGACATTGCCTTCCGCCGCAATGGCCTCACTGAGGTTGTCGAGCAACACGGCGTTCGGAATATTGTAGCCGAAGGCGTCCAGCCCGATTTCGGAAGACCGGAACGAGACAGTTGGCGCCCGCAGCAGCCGCGACGTGCCATCGATAATGCGCATCGTGGTCAGCGGCGCTGCCGAAGGCGCGATCCGGTCCCACAGCGTCAGGCGTTCCAGAAAGCGGATCGATTGATCCATCAGCGCCGTCGTCCGCTTGTCGGCTTTGTTATGCGGTGCGGCGACGAGGGCGACGGATCTTCCGCCGCGCGCCAGCGCGAACGCCGTGATCATGCCAGCCAGGCCACCGCCAATAACGGCCACTTCAATCTGCTTCATATCGATGCCTCAATTGCCTCTGGTTCTGAAAATAAGCGCTTAGCCTGTTGAAATCCATGGGATGAAACATTGCAACGGGTGAAAATGACAGTAAGTCGCGCTAGCGTGCCACGATGAACGCTTTTGCGCTGGCGATGCCGGCCAAAGGATGCATATTAGCAAGAAAAAACCGCCTGCCGGGGCAGGTGAATAAGCTGACGAGTCGTGGGGCGGATGAAAATCTTCAATTACAAGCGGGTACCTTATGCGGAGATGCGTGCTTTCTCCGTCCATATACTGACGGCCTCCGGATCGTTTCTTGCCTTTCTCGGCGTCGTCGCGGCATCCGAGCATCGCTTCGTCGATATGTTCTGGTGGCTCGGCCTTGCGCTGCTGGTCGACGGCATCGATGGCCCGATCGCGCGCAAGGTTCGCGTCAAGGAAGTGCTGCCCAACTGGTCCGGCGACACGCTCGACAACATCATCGATTACGTGACCTATGTGCTCCTTCCGGCCTTCGCGCTCTATGAGAGCGGCATGATCGGCGAGCCCTGGTCCTTTGTCGCCGCCGGCATGATCGTGGTTTCCAGCGCCATCTACTATGCCGATACCGGGATGAAGACGGACGAGTATTTTTTCTCCGGTTTCCCGGTGGTCTGGAACATGGTGATTTTCACGCTTTTCGTTATCGGTGCCAGCGCGACGACCGCAATGATCCTTGTAGGTGTTTCCGTCGTCTTGACCTTCCTGCCGATCAATTTCCTGCACCCCGTGCGCGTCAAGCGCTTGCGGCCGCTGAACCTTGGCATATTTCTCTTCTGGTCGGCGCTCGGCATCTATTCGCTGCTGATGCATTTCGTCATGCCGCAATGGGCCGTTGTCCTCTTCATCCTCAGCGGTATTTATCTTTATTGTATCGGTGCCGTGCTGCAGTTTTTCCCGTCCCTTGGACGTCAGTAAGGCCCGTCCCCAGGGACGCAAGTAAGGATTGTGCATCATGAAGAAGACCAAAGTTATCCGTATCCATGAAAATGGCGGTCCTGAGGTCATGAAGCTGGAGGAGGTGGATCTGCCGCCTCCAGGCGCGGGCGAGGTGCAGCTTCGCCATGCCGCGATCGGCCTCAATTTCATCGATGTCTATTTCCGCTCCGGTCTCTACAAGGCGCCCCATTTTCCCTTGCCGCTCGGTAAGGAAGCTGCGGGTACCGTCACGGAAGTCGGCCCCGGTGTGACTGATTTTGCTGTCGGCGATCGCGTCGCCTATGTCGGCAGCGACGGCGCCTACAGCACCGAACGCAACATCGAGACCCGCCATTTGGTCAAGGTGCCCGACGATATTCCGCTCGAAACCGCAGCATCGATGATGCTGAAGGGCATGACGGCCGAATATCTCCTGAACCGCACCTTCAAGGTCGGCCCGGGAACGACGTTGCTGTTTCACGCCGCTGCCGGCGGCGTCGGCTTGATTGCCGGCCAGTGGGCCAAGGCCCTCGGCGCCGAAACTGTCATCGGCACAGCCGGTTCCGCCGAAAAGGTCGAGCTGGCGCTGGCGCATGGCTACGACCACGTCATCGACTACAGCAAGGGGAATTTTGCAGACCGCGTCCGGGAGATTACCGGCGGCAAGGGTGTGGATGTCGTCTACGACTCGGTTGGCAAGGACACGTTTCCGCAGTCGCTCGATTGTCTGAAGCCGCGCGGCATGTGGGTTACTTTCGGCCAGTCGTCCGGTCCGATCGAGAATTTCAATCTCGCTATCCTCAACCAGAAGGGCTCGCTCTTTGCGACGCGACCGAGCCTTTTTGCCTATGCCGGCACACCTGAGGAGTTGAGAGCCAGTGCAAAGGCGTTATTTGCTGTTGTGCAAGGCAGCAAAGTGCGTATCAATATTCATCAAACTTATCCGCTTGTTGATGCAGGGCGCGCGCACGCGGATCTGGAAGCCAGGAAAACGAGTGGAACTACGCTGCTGATCCCATAGATCCGTAAAGGGCAGGGCGGTGGGAAGGAAATGAGGGGAACGTGTCGTCATCCGATGCGCCGGCAACCGGTGCGCTATTGTCGGTTCGCAAGCTGACGAAACTCTTCGGCAGTTTTGCTGCTTGCAACGAAATCGATCTTGAAATCCAGCCAGGGGAAATTCACGCCCTTCTCGGTGAGAACGGCGCCGGCAAATCCACGCTGGTCAAGATGCTGTTCGGCGTGCTCGAGCCGTCGCATGGGCAGATCGCCTGGCAGGGGCAGCCTGTGTCGATCGATGCACCAGGCACCGCGCGCAAGCTCGGCATCGGCATGGTGTTCCAGCATTTCTCGTTGTTCGAGGCGCTGACAGTCGCGGAAAATATCGCGCTCTCGCTTGACAGCAATATCCCGCTCGCAAAAATTTCGGAGGAGGCGGCCAAGCTCTCCCACGCTTACGGCCTGCCGCTCGATCCGAACGCGCATGTCGCGGATCTCTCGGTCGGCGAACGCCAGCGCATCGAAATCGTCCGTGCGCTCCTGCAAAATCCGAAGCTGATCATTCTCGACGAGCCGACTTCCGTTCTGACGCCGCAGGAGGCCGATCGCCTGTTCGAGACGCTGTTCCAATTGCGAGACGAGGGGCGCTCGGTGCTCTATATCAGCCACAGGCTGGAAGAAGTGCAGCGCATCTGTTCCCGCGCGACAGTGCTGCGCCATGGCAAGGTAACGGGCGCCTGCGACCCGCGGCAGGAGACGACCGGATCGCTTGCCCGTATGATGGTCGGCAGTGATGTCGCGAGCGTGCGGCACGAGGGTCTTGGCGCGAAGGGGGATATTCTATTGGAAGTGGCCGGTCTTTCGGCGCCGGCGCGAACTCCGTTCGCCATGGCGCTGAAGGATGTTTCCCTGCGCGTGCGCGCCGGCGAAGTTCTGGCCATTGCCGGCGTTGCCGGAAATGGCCAGGGCGAATTGTTCGATGTCATTTCCGGAGAATACACGGTCGCCGCGGATGATCTCATCCAATTGCGCGGCAAGGCCGTAGGGACTAAAGGCATTAATGCGCGCCGGCTGATCGGCGCGGGTTTTGTGCCCGAGGAACGCCACGGCCACGCTGCGGTATCGGCATTGAAGCTGTCGGATAATCTTGTGCTTGCCCGCAATCAGTCGGATCGCAAGGCATTCCTAGGCGGCGGTTTCCTTAGCGTCATCAGGCACGGCGCGGTCAAGCAGGCGACGAAACGCATCTGCGAGGCGATGGATGTGCGCAAGAGCGGCGAGGATCCGGCTGCCGGTGCTCTGTCCGGCGGCAATCTGCAGAAGTTCATCGTCGGCCGCGAACTGGATCGTCAGCCGAGCGTTCTCGTCGTCAACCAGCCGACCTGGGGCGTCGATGCCGGGGCTGCGAGCCGCATTCGGCAGGCTCTTGTCGATCTCGCCCGCGACGGTTCGGCCGTGCTCGTCATCAGCCAGGATCTGGACGAGATTTTCGAAGTCGCGACCGATATTGCCGTCATCTCGGAAGGGCGGCTGTCGCCGTCCTATGCCGCCGGCGAGCTGACACGGGAAAAGATCGGGCTATTGATGGGCGGTCTGCATGAATCGAAGACGCATCCGGAGCCTGCACATGCGCATTGAACTCGAAAAGCGCCCGCAGGTCTCAAAGTTGTTCGGTTTGCTTTCGCCTCTGCTTGCCCTCGCGTTGGCGCTGATTGCAGGCACCATCATGTTCGCCGTTATGGGCAAGGACCCCGTCGAGGCGCTCGACGCCTTCTTTGTCGAGCCTCTGCTGGAGGTCTGGTCGCTGCACGAGCTGGCGATCAAGGCCGGCCCGCTGATCCTGATCGCCGTTGGTCTTTGCCTGTGCTACCGTTCCAACAACTGGAACATCGGTGCCGAAGGCCAGTTTACCATGGGCGCCATTGCCGGATCGTTCATCCCGATCGTCTTCACCGATTGGCATTCGCCCATAATCTTGCCTTTGATGCTGATCGCCGGCGCCATCGGCGGCGCGCTCTATGCCGCCATTCCGGCGCTTCTGAAGGCGCATTTCAACACCAACGAGATTCTGACGAGCCTGATGCTAGTCTATATCGCGCAGCTCTTCCTCGATTGGCTGTCGCGCGGGCCATGGCGCGATCCGCAGGGCCACAATTTCCCGCAGAGCATCGATTTTCCGCCCGAGGCGGTGCTGCCGGCGATATGGGAGGATTCCGGGCGCGCCCATTGGGGCATCATTTTTGCCGTGGTCGCGGCGATCCTTGCCTGGTTCCTGATGAAATATACGCTGAAAGGCTTTGAGATCAGCGTGCTCGGCCAGTCGGCGCGGGCAGGGCGCTTTGCTGGATTCTCCTCGCGAAAAATGGTCTGGTTCGCTTTCCTCGTCTCCGGTGCGCTCTCGGGGCTGGCCGGCATATCCGAAGTTTCAGGCTCCATCGGCCATCTGCAGCCGGCCATCTCGCCGGGCTACGGTTTCACCGCCATCATCGTCGCCTTCCTTGCGCGCCTCAATCCGCTCGGAGCCATTCTCTCGGGTCTTGTATTGGCGCTGACCTATCTTGGCGGTGAGGCCGCGCAGCTGTCGCCGGGGATATCGGCCAAGGCGGCAAGCGTGTTCCAGGGCCTGCTGCTGTTTTTCGTGCTCTCCTGCGACACGCTGATCTACTACAAGATCCGCCTGGTCTGGTCGCGGGTTCGGGGAGGTGCGGCATGAGCGTCTTCGAAGCCATCCTGCTCACCATCATCACCGCATCGACGCCGCTGGTCATTGCCGGCCTCGGTGAGCTTGTAGTGGAACGCTCCGGCGTTCTTAACCTCGGTGTCGAGGGCATGATGATCATCGGTGCCGTCGCCGCCTTCGTCGGTGCGCAGGTAAGCGGATCGCCCTATGTCGGCCTGCTGACCGGCATCGTCGCGGGTACCCTGTTTTCGCTGCTGTTCGGCTTTCTTACGCTGACATTGGTGACGAACCAAGTCGCGACCGGTCTGGCGCTGACGATCCTTGGACTCGGCCTTTCCGGCATGATCGGCGAAGGCTATGTTAGCGTGCCGGGCGTGCAGCTGCATGAAATCGTTTTTCCCTTGCTGTCGGATATCCCGTTCCTCGGGCCGGTGCTGTTCAAACAGGATCTGACCTTCTATCTTTCGATTGCGCTGCTCATTGGGGTCAATTGGTTCCTCTTCCGCAGCCGCACCGGCCTGAAACTGCGCGCCGTCGGCGATAGCCATGGCTCGGCCCATGCGCTCGGCATCGATGTCATCCGCACGCGCTATCTCGCAGTCATGTTCGGCGGTGCCTGCGCGGGGCTTGCAGGTGCTCAGCTGTCGCTCGTCTACACGCCGCAATGGGTCGAGAACATGTCGGCCGGCCGCGGCTGGGTGACGCTGGCCCTTGTCGTCTTCGCCTCCTGGCGGCCGATGCGCGTCATGGCCGGTGGCTATCTCTTCGGCGCAGTGACGATCCTGCAATTTCATGCGCAGGGCTTCGGTGTCGGCATACCCTCGCAGTTCCTGTCGATGTTGCCCTATGCATCGACTATTGCGGTTCTCGTCATCATCTCTCAAAATCGCCGCGCGACCTTGATCAACACGCCAGCGTCGCTCGGCAAGGCCTTCGTTCCGGAGCGCTGATTGCAACAACCGGACCGATTTCTGTAAAACATGTCAAACCACCAGGGGTAACCATGAAAAAACTAGCACTCGCCCTCACAACGACAGCCGCCGCCATCGTTGGTTTCGCCGCCGCTGCTGAAGCAGCACCGACCAAGGTCTGCTTCGTCTATGTCGGTTCGCATACGGACGGCGGCTATTCGCAGGCGCATGATCTCGGCCGCCAGCAGATCCAGAAGGAATTCGGCGACAAGATCGAGACGCCTTATCTCGAAAACGTTCCGGAAGGTCCGGATGCCGAGCGCGCCATCGAGCGTCTTGCCCGTTCCGGCTGCTCTCTGATCTTCTCCACCTCCTTCGGCTTCATGGACGCCACCGTCAAGGTTGCGGCCAAGTTCCCGAAAGTGAAGTTCGAGCATGCGACCGGCTTCAAGAGCGGCCCGAATCTGGCGACCTACAACTCGCGCTTCTACGAAGGCCGCTACATCCTTGGCCAGATCGCCGCCAAGATGTCGAAGAACCATGGTGCCGCCTACATCGCGTCCTTCCCGATTCCGGAAGTCGTCATGGGCATCAACTCCTTCGAACAGGGCGCCCGTTCCGTCGATCCGAGCTTCAAGCTCAAGGTCGTTTGGGTCAACACCTGGTTCGATCCGGGCAAGGAAGCCGACGCCGCCAAGGCAATGGTCGACCAGGGCGTCGATATCCTGACGCAGCATACCGATACGACGGCGCCGATGCAGGTGGCTGAAGAGCGCGGCATCCATGCCTTTGGTCAGGCTTCCGACATGATCAAGGCTGGCCCGAAGGCGCAACTGACGGCCGTTGTCGATACCTGGGGTAACTACTACTCCAAGCGCGTTCATGCGCTGCTCGATGGCAAGTGGAAGTCCGAGCAGAACTGGGACGGCCTGAAGGACGGCATCCTGAAGATGGCCGACTATACGAACATGCCTGACGACGTGAAGAAAATGGCTCAGGAAACCGAGGCCAAGATCAAGTCCGGCGAGCTTGCTCCCTTCACCGGCCCGATCAACAAGCAGGACGGCACGCCATGGCTCAAGGCCGGCGAGAAGGCCGATGACGGCACGCTGCTCGGCATGAATTTCTACATCGAAGGCGTAGACGACAAGCTGCCGGCTTCCAAGTAATTGCGGCTAAATAGGTAAAGTTGAAAAAGGGCGCGTCGAGCGCCCTTTTTTGTTGCACTGCATCATCGAAAGTCGATTTACAAAAGTATTACTATATGATTTTTTTGTCGCGGGCCTGAGGAGATGGCCTTTGGGAGATAATCATGAAGTTTAAAACCGCACTCGTTAGTGCTACGATTCTTGCTGCCTGCATGTTTACCTCGGCGTCGGCGAAGCAACTGGTTGTTGGCTTCTCGCAAATCGGTTCCGAGTCAGGCTGGCGCGCGGCTGAGACGACGCTGACCAAGCAGGAAGCTTCAAAGCGCGGCATCGATCTTAAGTTCGCTGATGCACAGCAGAAGCAGGAAAACCAGATCAAGGCGATCCGGTCCTTCATCGCGCAAGGCGTCGATGCGATCCTGCTGGCGCCCGTCGTCGAAACCGGCTGGGATGCCGTCCTGAAAGAAGCCAAGGAAGCGAAGATCCCGGTCATTCTGCTTGACCGCACGGTGAACGCACCCAAGGACCTTTATCTGACCGCTGTTACGTCAGACCTGGTTCATGAAGGCAAGGTTGCCGGCGACTGGCTCGTAAAGACGGTCGGCAGCAAGAAGTGCAATATCGTCGAGCTGCAGGGCACGACCGGTTCCTCGCCGGCTATCGGCCGCAAGAAGGGCTTCGAGGAAGCCATCAAGGGGCACGATAACCTGAAGGTCGTTCGCAGCCAGACCGGCGACTTCACCCGCGCCAAGGGCAAGGAAGTCATGGAAAGCTTCCTGAAGGCTGAAAATGGCGGCAAGGACATCTGCGCCCTTTATGCCCATAATGACGACATGGCCGTCGGCGCCATCCAGGCGATCAAGGAAGCCGGCCTGAAGCCGGGCAAGGACATCCTGACCGTGTCGATCGATTCGGTTCCGGATCTCTTCAAGGCCATGGCTGCCGGCGAAGCCAATGCAACGGTGGAGCTGACGCCGAACATGGCCGGTCCGGCCTTCGATGCGCTCGACGCCTTCCTGAAGACCAAGAAGGAGCCGCCGAAGTGGATCCAGACGGAATCCAAGCTCTATACCCAGGCCGATGACCCGCAGAAGGTCTACGAGCAGAAGAAGGACCTCGGCTACTAAGACGAAAGCCTATCGCACCGGATCGGCAACGCCGCGCCGGTGCGATATCTTGTGCAAGATGCCGGCGCACCCACGCAATGCGCCGGCTATCGCTTTCGCAATTTGATTCTTTCCAAGGAAATTCGCGCTTCATGGCTCACGACGTCGAGCGACTTCTGACAGCGACAGGTTTTTGCAAGTATTTCCCCGGTTCGACCGCTCTCGATCACGTCGATTTCACATTGATGCGCGGCGAGGTTCATGCGCTGCTCGGCGAAAACGGGGCCGGAAAGTCAACCCTGATCAAATGCATGACCGGCGCCTATCGCCGCGATGCCGGCACGCTCGTTCTCGATGGCGCCGAGATCGACCCGCATGACACGCTGGCAGCGCAGAGGCTCGGCATCGGAACCGTCTATCAGGAAGTGAACCTGCTGCCTAATCTGAGTGTGGCGGAAAACCTCTTTCTGGGCCGTCAGCCACGGCGATTCGGCATGATCAGCAGCCGCTTGATGAATGACATGGCGAGAGATCTGCTGTCGCAATATGGCCTGGATATCGATGTCGGCCGCCAGCTCGACCGCTTCTCCGTAGCAATCCAGCAGGTTATCGCAATTGCCCGCGCGGTCGATCTCTCCGGTAAAGTCCTCATCCTCGACGAGCCGACCGCCAGCCTCGACACGCATGAAGTAGAAATGCTGTTCGGCATCGTCAGGCAATTGAAGCAGCGTGGGCTTGGAATTGTTTTCATTACACATTTTCTAGAGCAGGTTTACGAAATCTGCGATCGAATTACCGTTCTCCGCAACGGTCGGCTGGTCGGCGCGCGCGATGCGGCCGGTCTTCCGCGGCAGACCCTGATCGCCATGATGCTTGGCCGCGAACTCGCGGAGACCGAAAGCACGGCAAAGCAGAGCGAGACGGAAAGCGGCCCAGTCAGATATCACTTCACGAACTTCGGCAAGCGCGGCAAGATCAAGCCTTTCGATATGGAGGTGCGCGTCGGCGAGGTGGTCGGCATTGCCGGCCTGCTTGGCTCCGGGCGCACGGAAACCGCCGAAGTGCTCTTCGGTGTCGAGCGCGCCGACAGCGGTGAAGCAAAGATCGAAGGCAAGGCCGTTGCGCTTTCCAATCCGCGCGCCGCGATCAGGAGCGGTTTCGGTTTTTGCCCGGAAGACCGCAAGACAGACGGGATCATCGGTGATCTCTCCATTCGCGAAAACATCGTCATGGCACTGCAGGCAAGGCGGGGCTGGGCAAGGCCCTTGCCGCGCAGCGAGCAGAACGCCATCGCAGATCGCTATATCAAGGCATTGGATATCCGCACGACCGACCGCGAAAAGCCGATCCGGCTTCTTTCGGGCGGCAACCAGCAGAAGGCGATCCTTGCGCGATGGCTGGCAACCAATCCGAGCTTCCTCATCCTGGATGAGCCGACACGCGGCATCGATGTCGGTGCCCATGCGGAAATCATACGATTGATCGAGGATCTCTGCCGGCAGGGGATGTCCCTGGTGGTCATTTCATCCGAACTCGAGGAGCTCGTCGCCTATAGTTCGCGCGTCATTGTCCTGCGTGATCGCGAGCATATTGCTGAGTTGGCCGGCAGTGAGATAACGGCCGGAAATATCGTCGAGGCCATCGCCACGGCTCAGAAGACGCTGGAGGACGCATGAGCTCGCCAATCAAAACCTCCTTGCTCCGCCTGACGCCGCAGCTCATTGCGCTTGCAGTTATTCTTTTGTTGAATTTCATCATGTTCCCGCATTTCTTTCATCTGGAAGTTCAGAATGGAAGACTCTACGGAAGCTTGGTAGACGTACTCAATCGTGGTGCACCGGTCGCACTGCTCTCCATCGGCATGACGCTGGTCATCGCCACCAAGGGCATCGATCTGTCCGTCGGCGCGGTCATTGCGATCTGCGGTGCGGTTGCGGCATCCTCGATCGTTGCTGGCTACCCGCTTTCCTATACGCTGCTGCTGACGATCGGCATCGGTTTGGCTTGCGGGCTATGGAACGGATTCCTCGTCGCCGCACTCGATATCCAGCCCATCATCGCGACGCTGGTGCTGATGGTGGCGGGCCGCGGCATCGCGCAATTGATCACCGAGGGCACGATCCTCACCTTCAACAATGACGGGCTGATCTTCCTTGGCAGCGGTTCGTTCGCCGCCCTGCCGATGCCCGTCGTGATCTGGCTCCTCGCCGCGCTCGTGGTGATCGCTCTGGTTCGGCGCACGGCGCTTGGAATGCTGGTCGAAGCGATCGGCATCAACCGTCGGGCAAGCACGCTTTCCGGTATCCGGACGCCGGTCCTGCTGATCGCGGTTTACGTATTGAGCGGTCTGTGCGCATCCATCGCCGGCATCATCGTTACCGCCGACATCAAGGGCGCCGACGCCAACAACGCCGGTCTTTGGCTTGAACTGGACGCGATCCTTGCCGTCGTGGTCGGTGGCAATTCGCTGCTCGGCGGCCGTTTCAGCATCGTCGGTTCGCTGATCGGCGCGATGATTATTCAATCGGTCAATACAGGCATCCTGCTCTCCGGCTTTCCGCCGGAATTCAATCTGGTGATCAAGGCGCTCATCGTCATCGTCATTCTGGTCATCCAGTCCCCGGCAATGCAATCCGCCACGTCGTTCCTCTGGCGGCGCCGAGGTGAGGGGCAGATGGTGCAGAAGGAGCAGGCAAAGTGAATTCGAAATATCTTCCGCTGCTTGCGACGATCGTCATCTTCATCCTGGCCTATGTCGGCTGCGTGACGCAGTATCCGAACATGCTGTCGACGCGGGTGGTAGGCAACCTTTTGACGGACAATGCCTTTCTGGGAATTGCCGCTGTCGGCATGACGTTCGTGATCATCTCGGGCGGCATCGACCTGTCCATCGGCTCGGTCATTGCCTTCACCGGCGTTTTTCTGGCCGTCATTTTGCGCGATACGCCGATCCATCCGTTGATCGCATTCGCCCTGGCGCTTGTCATCACGACGTTTTTTGGCGCCGGCATGGGTGCCATCATCCACTATCTCAGCATGCCGCCTTTCATCGTGACGCTGGCCGGCATGTTTCTGGCGCGCGGTATCGCCTTCGTGCTGTCGATCGACAGTATCCCGATCGAGCATGATTTCTATTCTCAGCTCAACGATCTCTATTGGCTGATGCCTGGCGGCGGCAGGCTGACATTGATCGGCGGGCTCATGCTGCTCGTCTTTGCCGGCGGCATCTTGCTGGCGCAGCGCACCCGTTTCGGTGCCAATGTCTATGCACTTGGCGGCGGCGCGCAGACCGCGGAACTCATGGGCGTGCCGGTGGGGAAAACGACGATCCAGATTTATGCACTGTCGGGATTTCTAGCTGGCCTATCCGGAATCGTTTTTTCGATCTACACATCTGCCGGATATTCGCTTGCCACGGTCGGTGTCGAACTCGATGCGATTGCTGCCGTGGTCATAGGCGGAACACTGCTGACTGGAGGAGCGGGGTTCGTCGGGGGAACACTCATCGGAATTCTCATACAGGGCTTGATTCAGACCTACATCACCTTCGACGGGACGCTTTCCAGCTGGTGGACGAAGATATTGATCGGCTTGTTGCTGTTTGCTTTTATTCTGATGCAGAAGGGTCTTCTGCTGCTTTCCCGCCTGAATCGACGATATGTCTAAGGGAAGGGCTGAACGCTTGCGCGACCGATTGCTTGAGACCGGAAAATCCGAGGGAAAATCGCGCACGAGCCACGCTCAGGTGGTCGATGAACTGGGTAAGGCGATCGTCTCTGGCGCATTTCCGATCGGAAGCATCCTTCCAGGCGACAGCGAGCTTCTGCAACGATTCAAGGTATCCCGAACCGTTCTGCGCGAAAGCATGAAGACCTTGGCCGCAAAGGGACTGGTCGTGCCGCGCGCGCGTGTCGGTACGCGCGTCACCGAAAAGATCCATTGGAACATGTTCGACAACGAGGTGCTCAACTGGCATTTCGAGAGCGGGGTCAACAAGGAATTCCTTCTCCACCTTTACGACATACGCATGGCATTCGAGCCCTTCGCAGCCAGTCTTGTGGCCGAGCGGGCCAGCCGGGAGGACATCGATCTGCTTCGCAGTCTCGCCGCATCCATGGCTGAGCCTCATCACACCTCGGACAGCCTCGCCATCGCCGATCTGCATTTCCATCTTGCCGTCACCGAGGCATCGCAGAATCCGTTCATGCGATCGTTGGGTGGGCTTATCGAAGCTGCACTCGTCGGCATGTTTCGCATGAGTGCGCCGCCTTCAGCCAATGGTTTTGCCAATATTGCGGATACGCACATGGCCATAGTGGATGCGATAGCGGCACGTGACGGCCTGGCTGCCCATAAGGCGATGGAATTTGTGATCATCGATGGACGTCAACACGTTCTTGAAGCTTTCGAGGCTTTCGTCGAGGCCTGAGCCTTGCTTTGAATTTCTCCATAGTTCATCGCTCGACTTGTTGCTATGAGGGGACTCGCCTGGTCCCGGGCGACGCCTGACCGTATATTTCGGAGCTTGAAATGGAACGCAGCTGTCTCGCCATCATCCTCGCCGCCGGCGACAGTACCCGCATGAAATCGTCGATGTCGAAGGTCCTGCATCCGATCGCCAGCCGTCCGATGATCGCCCATGTCATGGAGGCAATCGCCAGGACCGATATATCGGCGGCGGCTCTGGTCGTTGGGCGCAACGCCGATGAAGTCACTGCGGCAGCGTCGATCGGCGGCATAGATGTCGAATCCTATCTGCAGAAAGAGCGGCTCGGAACCGGTCATGCCGTGCTGGCGGCGCGCGAGGCGATAGCCCGCGGATATGACGATATTCTTGTTGCCTACGGAGACGTGCCGCTGCTGACCGATGCGCCGCTGCGCGCCGCCCGCCAGGGACTGGCTGACGGCAACGACCTCGTCGTCATCGGCTTTCACACCGATCATCCCAATGCCTATGGCCGATTGTTGGTCAAGGACGGCGAATTGATCGCCATCCGCGAGGCGAAGGACGCAACCGATGCCGAGCTGGCGGTAACGTGGTGCAACAGCGGCTTGATGGCGATCAACGGCCGCAAGGCGCTCGATTTGCTCGATCGCATCGGCAACAGCAATGCCAAGGGCGAGTACTATCTCACCGATCTCGTCGAGATTGCCCGCTCGCTGGGCGGCCGAGCCGTTGCCGTCGATGCGCCCGAGGTCGAGATGACAGGCTGCAACAACCGCGCCGAACTCGCCGTCATCGAGCGCCTGTGGCAGGAGCGCCGCCGGCATGAGCTCATGCTGTCGGGCGTGACCATGGTTGCGCCGGAAACGGTGTTCCTCGCCTACGACACCGTGATCGGCCAGGATGCGCTGATCGAGCCCAATGTTGTCTTCGGACCAGGCGCGGTAATCGAGGGAGGCGCGGTCATCCACGCCTTCTCGCATATTGAAGGCGCTCACGTCAGCGCCGGAGCGACCGTCGGGCCGTTTGCGCGGCTGCGTCCGGGCGCCAATCTTGCCGGCGGTTCCAAGGTCGGCAATTTCTGCGAGGTCAAGAACGGGAAGATCGGCGAGGGCGCCAAGGTCAATCATCTGACCTATATCGGCGACGCGACGGTCGGGTCCGGCAGCAATATCGGCGCGGGCACGATCACCTGCAACTATGACGGGGTGAACAAGTACGAAACCCATATAGGCGCCAATGCCTTCGTCGGCTCCAATTCCTCGCTGGTAGCCCCCATTCGCATCGGCGACGGCGCCTATATCGCTTCCGGCAGCGTCATCACGGATGATGTTCCAGCCGATGCGCTGGCCTTCGGCCGCGCACGCCAGGAGGTGAAGCCGGAGCGTGCCAAGGTCTTGCGCGAACGAGCCTTGGCCATCAAGGCGGCGAAGAAGAGCGGTCACTAGAGCGGATTCAGGTAACGGTCCGAAATCGAAAGTGACCGTCGTGGCAATTGAGAAAATTGCAGGATTGATTAGGAGTTGCCCTCAAATCTGAGGTCAGACGGAGAGAATATATATGTGCGGTATTGTTGGGATCGTCGGAACGGCACCTGTGGCGGATCGCTTGGTGGATGCGCTGCGGCGCCTCGAATATCGCGGTTATGATTCGGCCGGCGTTGCGACGATCCATAACGGCGTGATGGATCGCTGCCGCGCGGAAGGAAAGCTGTTCAATCTGGAGAAACGGCTGGAAACGGATCCTCTGCCGGGCATGACGGGCATTGCGCATACGCGCTGGGCGACCCATGGCGTTCCGAATGAAACCAATGCCCACCCGCATTTCGTCGAAGGCGTTGCCGTCGTTCATAACGGCATCATCGAAAACTTCTCGGAACTGCGTGAGGAATTGAAGGCCGGGGGCAGGGTGTTTTCTTCGCAGACGGACACGGAAGTCGTGGCGCACCTGCTTGCGAACTATATCCGCGAAGGGCTGGATTCCCGCGCTGCCATGCTCAAAATGCTGAACCGCGTGACGGGCGCCTACGCATTGGCTGTGATGTTCGAGAACGATCCCGGCACGCTGATGGCGGCACGCTCCGGTCCGCCGCTCGCAGTCGGGCATGGCAAGGGCGAGATGTTCCTCGGCTCGGATGCCATTGCGCTCGCACCGTTCACCAGCGAGATCACCTATCTCGTCGATGGCGATTGCGCGATCGTCACCCACGCAGGTGCCACGATCCTCGATTACACTGGCAAGGAAGTGACAAGGCCCAGGCAGATTTCCCATGCGACCGCCTATGTCGTCGACAAGGGCAATCATCGCCATTTCATGGAAAAGGAAATCTACGAGCAGCCCGAAGTCATCTCCCATGCGCTCAGCCACTATGTCGATTTCGCCAGCCACCGCGTGCATCCCGAAGTATCGGCCATCGACTTTGGGAAGGTATCGGGCCTGGCAATTTCCGCCTGCGGTACGGCTTATCTCGCCGGCCTGGTCGGCAAATACTGGTTCGAGCGCTATGCGCGTCTTCCGGTCGAAATTGATGTTGCCTCCGAATTCCGATACCGCGAAATGCCCCTGCAGCCTTCGCAGGCGGCGCTGTTCATCTCTCAGTCCGGCGAGACGGCCGATACGCTGGCTTCGCTGCGCTATTGCCGCGACAACGGCCTGAAGATCGGTGCCGTCGTCAACGTCAAGGAATCGACGATTGCGCGCGAATCCGACGCCGTATTCCCGATCATGGCCGGTCCGGAGATCGGGGTTGCTTCGACGAAGGCCTTCACCTGCCAGCTGGCGGTTCTGGCATCTCTGGCGATCGGAGCCGGTGTCGCTCGCGGCACCGTCAGCGCCGCGGACGAGAAGGAACTGGTGCACCATCTCGTCGAAATGCCGCGCATCATGGCGCAGGTGCTGAACATCATTCAGCCCCAGATTGAAAGCCTTTCCCGTGAAATTTCGAAATACAAGGATGTGCTCTATCTCGGCCGTGGCACCAGCTTCCCGCTCGCCATGGAAGGCGCGCTGAAGCTTAAGGAGATTTCCTACATTCATGCCGAAGGCTACGCCGCCGGCGAGCTCAAGCATGGTCCGATCGCGCTCATCGACGAAAACATGCCCGTTATCGTCATCGCCCCGCATGATCGCTTCTTCGACAAGACCGTCTCCAACATGCAGGAAGTTGCGGCGCGCGGCGGGCGAATCATTTTCATCACGGATGCGAAAGGTGCCGCCGCGTCGACATTGCCGACCATGGCGACCATTACCTTGCCGGTCGTCGACGAGATCATCGCGCCGATTATCTTTTCGCTGCCGATTCAATTGCTTGCCTATCACACCGCCGTCTTCATGGGCACCGATGTCGATCAGCCGCGCAACCTTGCCAAATCGGTGACGGTGGAATAGGCCCGCCTGCGGTCACGCTTTTGCTTTCACGTCGTCGTGAGCCGGGCGTCTGTTCGGCTTGGCGGCGTGACTGACGGGTTGTATGCAATGATGATTTCTGGCACGTTTCCTGGACGGAGATGGTGGGGAGGTTTTGCCGATTAGGGGTGGGCGACGGAACGGAGTTTTCGAGCGGCGAATGACTGAAAAGCTCATCAAGATGTCCGTAACCACGCGGATCAGAAACAATTTCCTGGCCGGCCTCATCATCTGTGCTCCGATAGCAATCACGCTTTGGCTGACCTGGTCCGTCGTTCATTGGGCCGACAGTTGGGTTCGCCCCTATATTCCCGCGCGCTACGACCCTGAGAGCTATCTGAATTTCGCCGTTCCCGGCACCGGCCTGCTGATCGCGATGATCTTCATCACGCTGGTCGGTTTCCTGGCCAAGAACCTGATCGGCCAGAGCATCGTCCGCTTCGGCGAGTTGATCGTCAATCGCGTTCCGCTGGTGCGGACGATCTACAAAAGCGTCAAGCAGATATTCGAAACGGTGCTGAAGGAGCAGGGCACCTCCTTCAAGAAGGTCGGGCTAATCGAGTATCCGAGCCCGGGCCTCTGGTCCATGGTTTTCATATCGACGGACGCCAAAGGCGAGATCGCCTCGAAGTTCAACGCCATGGGGCAGGACATGGTGGCGGTTTTCCTGCCGCCTACACCCGTGCCGACGGCCGGTTTTCTTGTCTTCGTTCCTCGCGACAAGATCACGGTGCTCGACATGAGTCCCGAGGATGGCGCCAAGCTCCTGATATCGGGCGGTCTCGTTGCGCCAGAATATAAGGAGCTGGTCGCGGCCAAGGAACTGCGGCAACCCGTTCCCATAAAGTCCCTCTCCTAGAATTGCTCCGGTTCCTATAGTTGGATGGATGACCTCGCGTATTGCGCGAACTGTCATGTCCCTATCATATTGACACCTTAGATCGTCGTTGGGGACAGATTGCCGGATGCATCTCATCATCGGATGCCCGGCGCTTCCGTGCCGGGCTGTCGTTTTCTGACCCGATCTGAAATCGGGCCGGAGATGGATGCCGTTGTCTCCATAAGGGCTTTCATCAGAAGGATATTGTCTTGACCTATATGCGTTCGAAGAGCTCGCCGCTCCTGTCGGCTGCACTCGCCACATTCGTTTTCGCCGCGCCGGCCGCGGTACTCGCCGATACGTCCGTAACCGTTCAGGGCGTGACGCTCGTCAATAAGGGCCGCGTCGCCATCGGCCGCATTCCAGCCAATCAGCGGGACAAGTTCGGCGAAACCTTCGGTTCCGGCTCGGGCATGTCGATCGACATTAAGAACTGGACCCGCAATGCCGACGGCACCTACCAAGGTTCGCTGTGGCTGCTGCCGGACCGCGGCTACAATGTCGCCGGCACCACGGATTACCGCGCGCGTCTAAACACCATCGATATCAAGCTGACGCCGGTCGCTCCCGGTGCAACGCCGCCGGCCGGCAAAGAACAGTCGGGTGTCGAAGCCAAGCTCGCGGATACGCTGCTGCTGAGGGACAATAAGGGTACCGAAACCACGGGGCTCGATCCGGCGAACGGCGTCCGCAATCCGGAAGGCGCCATGCCGTTGCTGCCGCAGGCGCCGAACGGCAAGATCTCGCTCGACAACGAGGCCATTGTGCGGCTGCCCGATGGCTCGATGTTCATCAGCGATGAATACGGTCCCTACATCTACCGCTTCTCGGCGGATGGAAAGATGATCTCGGCCACGGCACCGCCGGCCGCGTTTCTGCCGATGCGTCACGGCACGGTGAATTTCTCCTCGAACAATCCAGGCCCTGGCGAAGCGGCTCCCGATCCGAAGGACCCGACGAGCGGGCGTCAGAACAACCAGGGCTTCGAGGGCATGTCCCTGACCCCGGACGGCAAGTTCCTGATCGCCGTACTCCAGTCCGCGACCCGTCAGGATGGTGGTGATTCCAGCTCGACGAGACAGAACACACGCGCCCTGGTCTACGACGCTGCCGATCTCGATCACCTGAAACTGGTGCACGAATATGTCGTGCCTTTGCCGGTTTTCACCAACGACAAGGGCAAGACGGCCGTCGCCGCCCAGAGCGAAATCGTGGCGCTTTCGCCGACGAGCTTCCTGATGCTCGCGCGCGACAGCAACAACGGCTACGGCCAGAAGGGTGACAAGTCGATCTATCGCAGTGTTGTCACCGTCGATGTGTCCGCCGCCACCGACATTGCCGGCGGCAGGTTCGACGGCGATACCGCTGTCGCTCCGAAGGGCGTTCTCGATCCCTCGGTCAAGCCGGCTGTCCTCAGCCAGTTTATCGACATCAACGACACTGCCGATCTCGCCCGCTTCGGCCTTCACAACGGCGCTCCGAACGATCGCAACAATCTCTCGGAAAAGTGGGAAGCCATGTCGCTCGCCAGCGTCCAGGACCCGAAGCTGCCGGACGACTACTTCCTGTTCATCGCCAACGATAACGACTTCATCACCCAGGACGGCTTCCAGGTCGGAGCCGCCTACAAGGATGACAGCGGCGCCGATGTCGACACCATGTTCCAAGTGTTCCAAGTCACCATTCCAGGCCTCTCCGCCAAGTAATGTCGCGAAAAGGGATGGGCGCGGTTACCGCGTCCATCCGCTCATCCCGCCCGCAGGAAGCGGATGGCTTCGTCGCGGCGGAAGAGATAGAGCAGCGTGCGCACCGCCACACCCCGCTCGCTCGTCAGCTCCGGATCGCGCTCGATCAGATAGGCGGCATCCTTGCGGGCGATTTCCAGGAGGTCGGCATGGGCCTCCAGACTGGCAATACGGAAGCCAGGCGTGCCCGACTGGCGCGTTCCGAGAAGCTCACCTTCGCCACGCAGTTTCAAATCCTCCTCGGCAATCCGGAAGCCGTCCTCGGTCTCGCGCATGATCGACAGCCGCGCATGCCCTGTTTCGCCGAGAGGGCCTTTGTAGAGCAGGATGCAGGTGGATGCTTCGTCGCCGCGGCCGACGCGGCCGCGCAACTGGTGAAGCTGCGCCAGACCGAAACGCTCCGCATGTTCGATGACCATGATCGTCGCATCCGGCACATCGACGCCCACTTCCACCACGGTCGTGGCGACCAGCAGACGGATCTCGCCGTTCTTGAAGGCCATCATGACGGCATCTTTTTCCGGGCCGCTCATTCGGCCATGGATGAGGCCGATGCCGCGACCGAGTGCCTTCGTCAGCGTCTCATGGCGTTCCTCGACGGACATTAAATCGGATTCTTCGGATTCTTCCACAAGTGGGCATATCCAATAGGCTTTTTTGCCATCCGATAAGGCACTCTTCAAGCGGTCAACGATATCGCCGGTTCGCTCGTTCGGAATGGTGATCGTCTGAATCGGCTTGCGACCCGCCGGCTTCTCAGTAAGCTTGGAAACGTCCATGTCGCCGAAAGCGGCAAGTACCAGCGTTCGCGGGATCGGTGTTGCGGTCATGACGAGCATATGCGGCGAGATGCCCTTCGCGGTCAGGCGCAGACGCTGGTGAACGCCGAAGCGATGCTGCTCATCGACGACGGCCAGCATAAGGTTGGCATAGGCAACGCTGTCCTGAAACAGGGCGTGGGTGCCGATGATGATCTGCGCTTCTGCCGAAGCGATGCGCTCCAGGATCGCATCCCGCTCGCGGCCCTTCGTGCGTCCTGTTAGAACTTCGACAGAAATGTTTGCATTTGCTGCGAATTTTGAGATCGTTGCATGATGCTGGCGTGCCAGAATTTCGGTTGGTGCCATTAGCACCGCCTGACCGCCGCTTTCGATCACGGCGGCGATTGCCATCAGCGCAACCAGCGTCTTTCCCGCGCCGACATCGCCCTGCAGCAGCCGGAGCATGCGTTCCGTGCCGGCCATATCCCTGAGAATATCCGCAATCGCATCGCGCTGGCTGTTCGTCATCGAGAAGGGCAATGATTCCACTATTTTGCTGCTGATTTCTCCAGTTGCAAGCACGGGTTGGCCGGCAACTTTGCGCAGCCTTTGGCGAACCAGCGAGAGTGACAATTGCCCAGCCAGGAATTCGTCATAGGCCAGCCGGCGGCGGGCCGACGCCTGCGGATCGATATCGGCCGCATCCCTCGGCGCATGCAGCATGTGGAAGGCATCGGAGATCGAGGGAAACCCCTGCTTCTGCGTGAGGGCGATATCATCCCACTCGGGCAGTTGCGGGATGCGCGGCAATGCTGCCTCTATCGTCTTGCGCAGGAACTTCGGCGTCAGCCCGGCGGTCAGCGGATAGACCGGCTCGACCAGCGGCAGGTTTTCGGCCTCGCTTTCGCGCATGATATAGTCCGGGTGCACCATGGACGGACGGCCGTTGAACCAGTCGACCTTGCCGCTGACGGTGACGGCCTCGTCGATCGGCAACTGCTTTTCCAGCCATTGCGCCTTACCACGGAAGAAGACCAGCGCAAGCTCGCCGGTTTTGTCATGCAGATAGACGCGATAGGGCACGTTGCTGCGCGCGTTGGGCGGCGGCTGATGGCGATCGACGCGGCCGGTGATGGTGACGATGGCGCCTTGCGGCGCGCGGGCGATGCCAGGCTGTTCGCGCCGGTCGATGATCGAATGGGGCGCGTGGAAAATAAGGTCGATGACGCGGCAATCGTCGATGGTTTCGCGGTCGAGCAACTTGACCAGCAGCTCGGATGCTTTCGGCCCGACGCCGGGCAGCGAAGAGATGGAGGCAAATAGCGGATCAAGGATGGCGGGACGCATGGTGGGCAAAATGCGACGGGCGGGGCGTATTTGGCAAGAGGCGCGTGGGAACTCGGCTCCATTGTATCAAACGCTCCCCGGAAAATTGCGTTGCAGGTGCTTTTTTCTGAAAAACCGGTTCCCACCTTACAACGCTGGTTTTATAGAGACGCATCAACATAAAGGTGTTCTTGATGACTGGGCTTACCCTCAGCAGTGCCGATCTCGATCCTCGCCGTCGGCGCATCCTTTTCCGTTGCTGGCATCGCGGCATCCGCGAGATGGATCTGGTCTTCGGCCAGTTTGCCGATAACGAGCTGCCAGGCCTTGCCGAAGCCGATCTCGACGAGCTGGAGCGCATCATGGCCGAGGAGGACAATGATCTGCTCAAGTGGATCCTCGGCAGCCAGCCGACGCCGCAGCACCTGCAGACGCCGCTTTTTGAGCGTTTGGCCTCCTACAAGCCCGATTTCGAAGAGATCGCCGAAAGGTTCGGATTAACGAAATGATCCCCGGTTTCGACGCGAAGAAGCTGCTCGCCGCCAGTGAGCCGATGACGATCGGGCATGTCCCGGCCGGTCTCGAGCCGTTCCTGGTTGCCGAAATGGCGCGAGCCGGCCAGCCGATCGCCTATGTCATGTCCGACGGCCAGCATATGGCCGACGTCGAGCAGATGCTTGGCTTCATCGCGCCTGAAATCCCGGTCCTCACCCTGCCGGCCTGGGACTGCCTTCCCTATGACCGCGTTTCCCCAGGTTCCGACACGTCTGCGCGACGCCTTGCGGCGCTGTCTGGCCTCATTGCCCATCATCGCAAGCCGCATGCGGCGGTGGTGCTGGTAACCGTCAATGCCATGCTGCAGAAAGTGGCGCCGCAGGACATTATCGAGAGCCTGGCGTTTTCTGCCCGACCGGGCAACCAGGTCCGGATGGACGATATCGCGGCCCGCCTGGAGCGCAACGGCTTCGAGCGCGTGGCGACCGTGCGCGAGGTCGGCGAATATGCCGTGCGCGGCGGCATTCTCGATGTCTTCGTTCCGGGCACCGAGGAACCGGTGCGCCTGGATTTCTTCGGCGATACGCTGGAAAGCATCCGCAGCTTCGATCCCGCCAGCCAGCGCACGACCGGGCAGGTCCGCTCGCTCGATCTCAATCCGATGAGCGAAGTGACGCTGACGCCGGATACGATCAGCCGCTTCCGCAAGAACTATCTCTCCGCCTTCGGCGCCGCCACGCGCGACGACGCGCTCTATCTCGCCGTGTCAGAAGGGCGTCGCTACGCCGGCATGGAACATTGGCTGCCACTCTTCTACGAGAAGCTGGAGACGGTCTTCGACTACCTTAAAGGCTTCCGGCTGGTGACGGACCATACCGTACGCGAGGCGGCCGAGGAGCGCTCCAAGCTCGTTTTCGACTATTACGACGCCCGCCTTCAATCCGGCCAGCCTGCCAAAGGTCAGATGGCGCAGGGCACCCCCTATAAGCCCGTGACGCCGGGCCAGCTCTATCTGGATGGCAAGGCCTTCGGCAATGCGCTCGATGCCTTCGGCGCCTTCCGCATTTCGCCCTTCAACGAACATGAGGGCGAGGCGCGTCGCGTCATCGAGCTTGATGCCCGCCAGGGGCCGCGCTGGGCGCGGTCAGCGACCGACACAACCGATAGCGAGCGCGTCAACGTCTTCGATGCCGTCGTCAAGCATATCGCCGACAAGCGGGCTGCGGGCGGCAAGGTGCTGATTTCGGCCTGGACCGAAGGCTCGCTCGATCGCCTCTTGCAGGTGCTCTCCGAACATGGGCTGGCGCGCGTCAATACGATCGAGGCGTTCAAGGATCTCGGCGGCCTGGCGAAGGGCGAGGCGGCAGCGGCGGTGCTCAGCCTGGAAGCCGGTTTCGAGGCCGGCGATCTGATCGTCATCGGCGAGCAGGATATTCTCGGCGACCGCATGGTGCGTCGCTCGAAGCGCCGCAAGCGGGCCGCCGATTTCATCTCGGAAGTGGCAGGCCTAGACGAAGGCTCGATCGTCGTTCATGCCGAGCATGGCATTGGCCGCTTCGTCGGGCTTCGGACTATCGAGGCTGCCGGGGCGCCGCATGCCTGCCTTGAGCTGCAATATGCCGACGAGGCCAAGCTGTTCCTGCCGGTCGAAAACATCGATCTCCTGTCGCGCTATGGCGGCGAGGGCACCGAGGCGCAGCTTGACAAGCTCGGCGGCGGTGCATGGCAGATGCGCAAGGCCAAGCTCAAGAAGCGCCTGCTCGATATGGCCGGCGCCTTGATCCGCGTCGCGGCAGAACGCCTGACCCGCCATGCGCCCGTGCTCAGCACGCCGGATGGCCTCTACGACGAGTTCGCCGCGCGTTTTCCTTATGACGAGACCGACGACCAGATGAACGCCATCGAGGCGGTGCGCGACGATCTCGGCGCCGGACGGCCGATGGACCGCCTCGTCTGCGGCGACGTCGGCTTCGGCAAGACGGAGGTGGCCCTGCGTGCCGCTTTCGTCGCCGCCATGAACGGCGTGCAGGTCGCCGTCGTCGTGCCGACGACCCTGCTTTCACGTCAGCATTTCAAGACCTTCTCCGAGCGTTTCCGCGGTCTGCCGATCCGCGTGCAGCAAGCGTCTCGTCTGGTCGGTTCCAAGGATTTGGCGCTTACTAAGAAGGAAGTGGCCGAGGGCAAGACCGATATCGTCGTCGGCACGCACGCGTTACTCGGCGCCGGCATCAAGTTCGCCAATCTCGGCCTGCTGGTCATCGACGAGGAGCAGCATTTCGGCGTGAAGCACAAGGAGCGCCTGAAGGAGCTGAAGAGCGACGTGCATGTGCTGACGCTGTCGGCGACGCCGATCCCGCGCACGCTGCAGCTGGCGATGACGGGTGTGCGCGAACTGTCGCTGATCACCACGCCGCCGGTCGACCGCATGGCGGTGCGCACCTTCATCTCGCCGTTCGATTCCCTCGTCATCCGTGAGACGCTGATGCGCGAGCATTATCGCGGCGGCCAGAGCTTCTATGTCTGCCCGCGTCTCGCCGATCTCGCCGATATCCATGCCTTCCTGCAATCGGATGTGCCGGAGCTGAAGGTGGCGGTCGCGCACGGCCAGATGCCGGCCGGCGAACTGGAAGACATCATGAATGCCTTCTACGAAGGCCGTTACGATGTGCTGCTGTCCACCACCATCGTCGAATCCGGCCTAGACGTGCCGACGGCCAACACGCTGATCGTCCATCGTGCCGACATGTTCGGCCTTGCGCAGCTCTATCAGCTTCGCGGCCGTGTCGGCCGCTCCAAGGTCCGCGCCTTCGCGCTCTTCACCCTGCCGGTCAATAAGGTGCTGACCACGACGGCGGAGCGCCGCCTGAAAGTGCTGCAGTCGCTCGACACGCTCGGCGCCGGCTTCCAGCTCGCCAGCCACGATCTCGATATTCGCGGCGCCGGCAATCTGCTCGGCGAGGAACAGTCGGGGCATATCAAGGAAGTGGGCTTCGAGCTTTACCAGCAGATGCTCGAGGAGGCGGTTGCCGAGGTCAAGGGCGTCGACGAAATCCAGGATACAGGCTGGTCGCCGCAGATCTCCGTCGGCACGCCGGTCATGATCCCCGACGATTACGTGCCGGATCTGCATCTGCGCATGGCGCTCTACCGCCGCCTCGGCGAGATCACCGAAATCAAGGAGATCGACGGTTTCGGAGCCGAAATGATCGACCGCTTCGGTCCGTTGCCGATCGAGGTGCAGCATCTTCTCAAGATCGTCTACATCAAGTCGCTCTGCCGCATCGCCAATGTCGAGAAGCTGGATGCCGGCCCGAAGGGCGTCGTCGTGCAGTTCCGCAACAAGGAATTCCCGAATCCCGCCAATCTCGTCGGCTACATCGCCAAGCAGGGCACGATGGCCAAGATCCGTCCCGACCAGAGCGTGTTCCTAACGCGCGATCTTCCGACGCCGGAGAAGCGGCTGCAGGGAGCGGCGGTTGTCATGACACAGCTGGCGGAATTGGCGAAGTAGGAAGGCATCGTAGCCGAAGGCCGCACCGGCAGGATCGTAGGGAAGGCTATCGAACGCCAACTCTCTGTCTGGTTGGACTGCTTACAGCGTTCCGGCGAAGACTGTGGCCGCCAGCAATATGCCTGTCAGGATATTCGCCAAAAACAGTCTGTAATTGATCTCGGGCCGCGCAAGATCGAGGCGCCATGTCTGCCAGCCGAGATGTGCGGCGATGACCAGCATTCCGACGGCATAGGGCAATGACATGCCGGTCATCCATCCCCCGACCGACCATGCTGCGACAGCCACGGCATAGAATAGGCCGATACATGCCCTGCCACGGTTGCCAAACAGTATGGCGGTCGACTTCAAGCCCAGTTGCATGTCGTCCCGAACATCGACATAGGCATAAACGGTATCGTAGCCGATCTGCCAGGCGATGGCTCCGAGCCACATCAGGAGCGCTCCGGCGGGGATCTCGCCTGTGATCTCCGACCATGCCATCACCATTCCCCAGTTGAATGCCGCGCCAAGAATGGCCTGCGGCCAATAAGTGAAGCGCTTGCAGAGCGGATAGACAAAGACAAGCGGCAGGACGCAGATGGCGATGACACGTGTGTAGGATGTCAGGAAGAGAAGGAGCGAAGCGGCCAATGCGAGTTCCACCGCCAGGAACATGAGTGCCCACGGCACGCCGATCTGTCCGCTCGCCAATGGCCGAAAGCGTGTGCGCTCGACATGCCCATCAAACTTTCGATCGGCAATGTCGTTGACCGTCGAGCCGGCGCTTCTCATCAGCAATGCACCCAGCGAGAAGATGGCCAGTTGTCTGAGGTCTGGAAAACCATGCGAGGCTTGGATCAGCGCTGCCCAGCAGGGAAAAAGCGTCAGCCAAATGCCAACCGGCCGATCCAGCCGCGCAAGCCGCGTGTAGGGTCTCAACGCCGCAGGCAAACGACGATCCACCCAGTCTCCGAGTCTTATATCGCTTAGGTCAGGACGGATGGAAACGTTCATCATCGAAATCCGCAGTTTAATGGCCGAAGGAAAATAGCGACTTCGGCACATGTCGCAACGGCCTGAAGCGCGGTTGCGTCAATTTCGCTTCGATGTGATTTTCGACCCACGGCTGCCTTTTTTGCCGTGGGTCGGAATCTGATTATGCCTTACGCCGCTTCCGGTTTGCCCGCCTCTCCAGCATCTGGAATGCGCGCGATGACCTTGATTTCGAAATCGAAGCCAGCCAGCCAGTTGACGCCGACAGCCGTCCAGTTCGGATAGGGTTTTTCGCTGAAGACCCGGTTCTTGACGGTCACGATCGTACCGAACTGCTGCTCGGGATCTGTGTGGAACGTCGTGACATCGATGATGTCGTCGAAAGTGCAGCCTGCCGCCTCCAGAGTCGCTTTCAGATTGTCGAAGGCGAGCTGGACCTGTTTTTCGAAATCCGGCTCGGGGCTCCCATCGGTGCGGCTGCCGACCTGGCCGGAGACGAACAGCAGATCGCCGGAACGAATCGCGGCGGAATAGCCATGCTCCTCGTAAAGCGCATGTCTGTTCTTCGGGAAAATCGCATTCCTGGTCGTCATCATATTCGCCTCTCATTTGCGTTGACGTGAAATGGTAGGAAAGGCGCAAGCTTGCGCGGCCATTCCAAAGCGCCGTCTTATTTGATATACGGAATGTATGTGAGATATTCGCATACGTTCCGTATGTCAATATTTCAAATACGAGGCGTATACGAACTTGGAGGGTGATATGGCAAAGCGCCTGGAAACGATGGAAGAAAACCGCAACAAGCTGATTGCCGCTGCAAGAAAAGCCTTCGCCGAGAAAGGGTTCGCCGCGGCTTCGATGGATGAGTTGACGGCGGATGCCGGTCTGACGAGGGGTGCTCTCTACCACAATTTCGGAGACAAGCGTGGATTGCTCGCCGTGATCGTGGATCAGATCGACAATGAGATGGCGTTGCGGGCGAAGGAAATCGGCACGCAGGCGGGCGGCGGCTGGCAAGGCTTGCTTGCGGAAGGCGAGGCCTATATCAAGATGGCGCTCGATCCCGAGGTGCAGCGCATCGTTCTGCTCGATGGCCCAGCCGTTCTGGGCGATCCTTCGAAATGGCCCAGCCAGAACAGCTGTCTCGCCGGCACCCGGCAGACGGTGTTGAATCTTCTGGAGCAGGGGGTCGTCAAGCCGGTGGATGTCGAGGCGGCAGCCCGGCTCCTGTCCGGCGCTGCGCTGAATGCAGCCCTCTGGGTTGCCGCCAGCGAGAATCCGACTGATGTGTTGCCCAAGGCGGTAGAAGCCTTCCGGGCAATGGCTTCGGGATTGCTGGCTAAGGCCTGATGCCGGTTATCGCTCGATGAATTCCGCGATCGGCGTCGCGGAAGCCCTTTCAGCTATATGGAACACCGAGCCGCGTTCAATTCATCCCCGCCCGCGCCTCCGCCTTCATCTTGGCGATATCCCGCAGTGCGCTTGCAAGCACATCCGGAGTCTGCGCGCCGCTCACGGCATATTGCTGGTCGAAGATGAAGAAGGGCACGCCGTTGACGCCGATCTTCTGGGCGGCGTCGATTTCGCCGACGATGAGATCGCGATCTGCATCGGAGGCAAGCAGGGTTGATATGACGGAGCGGTCGAGCCCGGCCTTTTCCGCGATGTCGAGCAGAACCGCACGGTCGCCGACGTTGCGGCCCTCTTCAAAATTGGCCTTGAACAGGGCATCCACCACCTTGTCCTGCTTCTCCCGGCTTTCGGTGACGGCCCAGTGGATGAGGCGGTGTGCGTCGAGCGTGTTGGGGCCGATCTTGATGGCGTCGAAATCGAATTTGATACCCACGTCGCGGCCGAGATCGGTCAGCATCTTGTGCCCCTGCGCGACACGTTCCGCGCCGCCGAGCTTCTGCTCGAGAGCCTTCTTCTGGTCGACGCCTTCGGGCGGATAGTCCGGATTGAGACGGTAGGGCCGCCAGTTGAGATCGACGCCGACTTCGTCCTGCACCTCGGCGATCGCCAGTTCCAGACGAGCCTTGCCGAGATAGCACCATGGGCAGACGACGTCGGAGACGATGTCGATCGTGATGCGTTCCATGGTTCTGTCCTTTCGGTTTTCGGGCTGTTCTCTTCCATCTAGGCCTTTGTGCCGATGGCTTCAACCGGTTACCGAAAGGGAACCATGGGACGCTATTGCACCGAGGCGTCCCACCATGCCGGCAGGTAATAGCCATAGAGCGGCAGAACGTTTGGATGATCGATGCGGCTGCGCCGCGCCGCCCATTGCTGGTCGATATGATAGAGCGGCACAAGATAGTAGCCGGAGATCAGCATCCGATCGAAAGAGCGCACCGCATCGCGGAAATCCTCGGCCGAATGCGCCGTGAGAAAATGCGATATCAGCGTATCGACATCAGGATCAGCGACGCCGACGAAATTGAGGCTGCCTTCGGTTTTGGCGGCAGCGGAACCCCAGCGCCCCACTTGCTCGATGCCCGGCGACAGCGACGAAGGGTAGGATTTGATAATCATGTCATAGTCGTAGTTGACCGTCCGTAGCTGATACTGCGAATCATCGACCGTGCGAATAGTTACTGCGATGCCGAGCAATTCCAGAGATCGCCGATAGGGGATCGCGATGCGCTCCTGGTCTGCATTTTGCGTCAATATTTCGAAGCTGAGCTGGCGGCCGTTCTCATCGACCATCTTCTCGCCGCGGATCGTATAGCCCCCCTCCTTGAGCAGGGCCACCGCCTTGCGCAGGATCTTGCGGTCGCGCCCCGAGCCGTCGCTGACCGGCAGCTTGTAGGTGCCGTCGAGCACGTCCGGATCGATGCGGCCCTTGATCGGACCGAGCATGGCGAGTTCGTTGGCATCTGCGGGCACACCGAAGGAGGAAAGATCGGAATTCTGCCAATAGCTCTCCGTGCGCCTATAGGCGTTCGAGTAGAGATTGCGGTTCATCCATTCGAAATCGAAGGCGAGGGTCAGCCCCTTGCGCACGTTCTTATCCGCAAACATCGGCCGCCGCGTATTGAAGACGAAGCCCAGCATGCCGCTCGGTGTTTTCGGCGTAAAGGTCTCTTTGACAATGGCGCCAGAGGTCACTGCCGGGAAGTTGTAAGCCTGCTGCCAATGGCCTGGGCTGCCGTCCGGATAAACATCGACATCGCCTTTCTTGAAAGCCTCGAACAGTGTCGTGTCCTGCAGGAAGTAATTGACGGTGATCTCGTCATAATTGTCGATACCGATTTTTGACGGGAGGTTCTTGCCCCAATAGTCGGGACGGCGTTCGAAGACTATGCGCTGGCCTGGATCGATGCTCTTGATCCTATAGGGGGCGGAACCGATTGGAATGCGGAGGGAGGTCTGGTCGAAACCATCAGGATCGGTCGCATGTTTCGGCAGAATCGGCAGCGACGAGGCGATAATGAGGGGCGTTTCGCGATTGGCCTTCTCGTTGAAGCGGATCAGCACGCTGTGCTCGCCGACCTTCTCCATGCTGGCGATGGTTTCAAGCCACGATGAAAACGGGACACGGCCCTTTTCGCGCAGCAGCTGGAACGTGAAGATCACGTCGTCCGGCGTCACCGGCTGCCCATCGGACCATTTGGCGTCGGGATTGAGGTTGAATTGAATGTAGCTTCGGCTCTCGTCCCATTCGACCGTCTGCGCCAGCAGCCCATAGAGCGTGAAAGGCTCGTCGCGTGAGCGCACCATCAGCGATTCGTAGACGAGATTGCCGTATTCCGGGTCCCACATGCCGCGCGCCGTTGTGCGCATGCTCTTCAGAATGAAGGGATTGAGATTGTCGAAGGTGCCGACGACGCCATAACTGATATGGCCGCCCTTTTTGACATTCGGATTGACGTAAGGGAAATGCTTGAAGTCCGCCGGCAGTGCAGGATCTCCATGCATGGCGATACCATAGAGCGGTTGCGCCGCTGCGGCGTTGCACAAGGCTGCGAAGAACAGGAAGACAGCGATCCGGAGCGCTTGCATGGCATCCTTTCCGGTAAGGGTACGATTCGGCCAGACCTTATCATGAGCGTGCCGAATTCAACACGCGGCTGCGGAAATCTTGGGTCTCGACAGAAAAGACCAAAGAAAAGCTGGATATCCGTTCCAGTGCGATGTAACAGGGGTGCCGGGTTTCTCGGGTCATGTATTTGCCTTATTCATTCGACAGGTGGACGACGGTTTGACCCGAATAGCATGGGACGGCACGCCGTCGTCCCGAAGCGGATTTCAGGAGGCGGTTTCGCTATGATGTTCAAGACTGACAACAAAATGCGGGCAGGTCTCTCTGCTCTGGCTCTCATGATCGGTGCGGCCATGCCGGCTGCTGCCTTTGCTCAGGATGCGTCCAACGCAGCTCCTGCCGACGGCGCCAGCGATCCCAACCAGCCGCGTCTGGGCTGGTACAAGACCTGCGCCAAGCAGGATGATGCCGATATCTGCATCGTGCAGAACCTGATCATGGCAAACAACGGCCAGCTCGTGACGGCTGTCGGCCTCATCTCCGTCGATGGCAAGGTCAACCGCAAGATCCTGCAGATTTCCGTTCCGACGGCTCGCCTGATTCCGCCCGGCATCACCATGCAGGTCGATGGCGGCAAGGGTCAGAAGCTCGACTACGCCGTCTGCCTTCCGGACAAGTGCACCGCCGAAGTTCCCCTGACGGATGCGATGATCGCTTCGCTGAAGAAGGGCACCGACGTGACCTTCACCTCGGTCAACTTCCGCCGCGCTCCGAACCCGATCAAGATCTCGCTGACGGGCTTCGGCGCCGCCTATGATGGCCCGGCAATCTCCGACAGCAAGCTTGCCGAAAGCCAGAAGAGCCTGCAGGACAGCATGCAGAAGAAGGCCGAGGAAGCCCGCAAGAAGCTGGAAGACGCCCAGAAGGCCGCCAAGCAGCAGTAAGCTGGCTGATCCATTTCATCAAGGAAAAAGCCCGGAGCGATCCGGGCTTTTTCTTTGCAACTGTTGCAGCTGCAGGGTCAGATGCCGTTCAAGCAAGAAGGGAAGGCGTTGGGGCGCCTTCCCTTCGGAAACTGTTGCTTTGATGGTGCTTAGTGGGCGAAGCTCATCTTGGGTTTGAGCTGTCCCGTCGGGGCACGGTCGAAGATCTGAGTAATCTGCGGATTGCGCAAGGGAACACCGCTCTCATCATTCACGAGATTCTGTTCCGATACGTATGCGACATATTCCGTCTCGTCGTTTTCGGCGAGAAGGTGATAGAAGGGTTGATCCTTATCGGGCCGTACTTCGGCCGGAATGGAATTCCACCATTCTTCGGTATTTGCGAATTCCGGATCGACATCGAAGATGACACCGCGGAAGGGGAACATCCGGTGTCGAACCACGTCGCCAATATTGAATTTTGCGTTGCGTTGTTTCATGGCACGACTTCCTTTCAGCTAATCATGTGGTGACTTTCACCACTGATATCAAGGATTTTGCCCCCGTTCCTTCATCGAACTGTCACATTCTGTCCGGCCTTATCTCGAATGCCCAGCCGTCGCCCGATGTGAAAATTCCATTCCGTTGGGCACCTGCCACCGGCTTTCCCATCATGAAGAAAGCCCCGGCAGGCCGGGGCTTTCGTATCGGATATCAGGCCGAATAGTACATGTCGTATTCGACCGGATGCGGGGTCATTTCGAAGCGCATGACCTCCTGCATCTTCAGTTCGATGAAGGCATCGATCTGGTCGTCGTCGAAGACCCCGCCGGCGGTCAGGAACTTGCGGTCCTTGTCCAGGCTTTCCAGAGCTTCGCGCAGCGAACCGCAGACGGTCGGGATCTTCTTCAGTTCCTTCGGCGGCAGATCGTACAGATCCTTGTCCATGGCCTTGCCCGGATGGATCTTGTTCTTGATGCCGTCGAGGCCAGCCATCAGCATGGCGGCGAAACCGAGATAGGGGTTGGCGGTCGGGTCAGGGAAGCGGACTTCGACGCGCTTTGCCTTCGGGTTCGAGCCGAACGGAATACGGCAGGAAGCCGAACGGTTGCGAGCGGAATAGGCGAGCAGGACCGGCGCTTCGTAACCCGGGACGAGACGCTTGTACGAATTCGTCGATGGGTTGGTGAAGGCGTTGATTGCCTTGGCGTGCTTGATGATGCCGCCGATGTAGTAGAGGCAGGTTTCGGAGAGGCCTGCATATTCGTCGCCGGCGAAGGTCGGCTTGCCGCCCTTCCAGATCGACTGGTGAACGTGCATGCCCGAGCCATTGTCGCCGAAGATCGGCTTCGGCATGAAGGTTGCCGTCTTGCCATAGGCGTTGGCGACCTGATGCACCACGTACTTGTAGATCTGCATGCCGTCGGCGCTACGGACCAGCGTCTCGAACTTGATGCCGAGTTCGTGCTGGGCGGCTGCGACTTCGTGGTGATGCTTTTCGACGACGACGCCCATTTCGGCGAGAACCGTCAGCATTTCCGAGCGCATATCCTGGCAGCTGTCGATCGGCGGAACAGGGAAGTAGCCGCCCTTGACGCGCGGACGATGGCCGAGGTTGCCGGTCTCATAGTCGGTGTCGTCGTTGGACGGAAGTTCGCTGGAGTCGAGCTTGAAGCCGGTATTGTAGGGATCGGCCTTGTACTTGACGTCGTCGAAGACGAAGAATTCGGCTTCCGGGCCGAAGAAGGCGGTGTCGCCGATGCCGGAGGCCTTGAGATAAGCTTCGGCCTTCTTGGCGGTGCCGCGGGGATCGCGGTTATAGGCTTCGCCGGAGACCGGGTCGAGAATGTCGCAGAGGATGACCATCGTGGACTGCGCGAAGAACGGATCCATATGCACCGTATCCGGATCGGGCATCAGCACCATGTCGGATTCGTTGATGGCCTTCCAACCCGCGATCGAGGAGCCGTCGAACATGACGCCATCGGCGAACATGTCTTCATCGACGCAGACCACGTCCATCGTGACGTGCTGCAGCTTGCCTTTCGGGTCGGTGAAGCGCAGATCAACGAACTTGACGTCGTTGTCCTTGATTTGCTTCAAAATTTCGCTTGCGGTCGTCATTAAATTGCTTCCCTTGACTTAGATGACGATTAAACGAGCCTCGGCCGAGAAAGGGCCGGGCGGATTAGATGGCGTCGATGCCCGTTTCGCCGGTGCGGATTCGAATGACTTCTTCCACGTTGGAAACGAAAATCTTTCCGTCGCCGATACGGCCTGTTTGCGCGGCCTTGCGGATGGCCTCGATCACCGCCTCCGCATTTTCGTCCGCCAGTACAACTTCGACCTTCACCTTCGGCAGGAAGTCGACGACGTATTCCGCGCCACGATAAAGTTCCGTGTGGCCCTTCTGACGACCGAAGCCCTTCGCTTCCGTGACGGTGATGCCCTGCAGACCGACTTCCTGAAGGGCTTCCTTCACTTCGTCGAGCTTGAAGGGCTTAATGATCGCTTCGATCTTTTTCATGAGAAAATGTCTCTCCGCTTCTCCTGTTACAGCAGGAATACTCCCCGCTCGGCCAACATAATGCACGTATCATGCCAGTTGAGGATGCTCCGCTGTAAAAAATCCCGGCGAATTGACACCGAGACGATGAATTGATGAGGATTTTTCGGGAAAATGGAAGCGATTTCGCGCGCAAATGCGTTGGATAAGCAAAATTTCGTAAAAAAGTGCCGCGCGCAACACGTTTGTGCTCTGGCAAGTCCTTGAATGCTATTGATTAATTATCATGCAAATGCACACATATAAGTCAATTCTGGTGCCGGAATAACGGTTGTTTTTAAGGCAGATTTCGCATCTATAATGCTTGCATGATGTTGCCGCTCGCCGACCTGCTCCTCACTCCGGACGAAATGGCCGCCGTTGATAGCGACGCTGCCGCGTCCGGCATCGATTCCTATGGACTGATGGAAAAAGCGGGGCAAGCCGTTGCCGCAGCGGCACTCAGAACCTTCCCCGAGGCGCTTCGATACATCGTTCTTTGCGGACCGGGCAATAATGGCGGAGACGGCTATGTTGCTGCCCGCGCACTGCAGCAGGCCGGAGCAGACGTGCAGCTCTTCCGCCTCGGTGATCCGCAACGGCTCAAGGGCGATGCCGCCCGAGCCTCTGCCGATTGTCCCATACGTGGCGCAGGGATTGCCGGTTATGCTCCGCACGCCGGAGATGTCGTCATCGATGCCATCTTCGGTGCGGGCCTTTCCCGCCCCGTTCCCGACGAAGTGGCTGCCGTCATCGCCCGGGTTGCCGAGGCGGATATTCCGGTAATTGCCATTGATCTGCCATCCGGTCTCGATGGGCGCAGCGGGAAGGTACTGCGTGCGGCTTTCCATGCCGAGCGCACGGTGACCTTCATGACGCGCAAGCCGGGTCACCTTCTTCTTCCCGGCCGTGAGCTGTGCGGGGAACTTGAGGTCTTCGACATCGGTATTCCCGGCCGTATCGTCCGCGCCCACGCCGGCGGACTGATCGCTGAAAACACGCCCGAGCAGTGGCAGCCGAAAATACCGTCGGCGGGCGCCGATGCGCACAAATACAAGCGCGGCCATCTCGTCGTCTTTTCAGGCGGCCCGAACGCGACGGGTGCCGCGCGCATGTCGGCCATGGCGGGCCTGAAGGTAGGGGCAGGGCTCGTCACCATCGCCTCTCCGCCGGAGGCGATGGACGTCAATGCAGGGTTGCTCACGGCAATCATGCTGCATCCGATCGACGGCGAAGCCTCGCTCCGGGAATGGCTTGCCGATCAACGTCTCTCGACCTTCGTTCTCGGGCCGGGTTTCGGCGCCGGCGACAAGGCGCGGCAATTCTGTCTTGCGCTTGCGGACCGCCATCTGGTGCTGGATGCGGACGGCATCACCTCATTCCGCGATGATCCACAGCGTTTGTTCGATGCCTTTGCCGAGGGGCGGACGCGGCTGGTTCTGACACCGCACGAGGGGGAGTTTGGCCGTCTTTTTCCCGATATCGCCGCCGATGAGAGGTTGAGCAAGATCGACAAGGCAAGAGCGGCGGCAAAGAGAGCCCATGCCGCTATCATCTGCAAGGGCGCCGACAGCGTAATCGCCGCCCCGGACGGCAGGGCTTTGATAAATGCGAATGCGCCGCCCTGGCTGGCAACTGCCGGCTCCGGCGATGTCCTCGCCGGTATTGTCGGCGGTCTTATGGCGCAGGGGGCTCCGGCCTTCGAGGCTGCCGCCGCCGGCGTCTGGCTGCATGGGCTTGCCGGCCAGCATGCGGGCAAAGGGCTGACGGCCGAAGATCTCGTGGAAGCCGTCAAGCCGCTATAGCACTGTTCGCATAGCGCTATTTGGCAACTTCTTCCTGTAATGCAATCGCACCGGGAGGCGCATTCACCTTGCCCTCGTGGATCATGAAGGCGAAGACATCGCGCGGCTCGGTCTTGACCTTGCGCTTCGCATCGATCAGCGGCAGATCATCCGGTACCTTGCCTTCCGCCCATGTTTTCAGGCGATCCGCCCAAGCTCTGAGATCCTTTGGCGGATAGCAGGTCTTGATATCGTCCGACCCTTTCTGCAGTCGGGCATAGACGAAATCGGCCGTCACATCGGCGATCATCGGATATTCGAAATGCTCGGCACAGACCGGCGCCACATTGTATCTCTCGAGCAGTGCGACGAACTCCGGCACCTTGAAGGAATCGTGCCGGACCTCGACGACATGCCGCAGTGCGAGGCCATCCTGCTTGGCCGGCAGCAGCTTCAGGAAAGCCTCGAAATCATCCGGATCGAATTTCTTCGTCGGCGCGAATTGCCACAGCAAAGGTCCGAGATGATCGCCGAGCTCGCTGATGCCGGACTCCAGGAACTTCTGCATCGATTCACCGGCTTCGGACAGAACCCGGCGGTTGGTGACGAAGCGGGTGGCTTTCAGGGAAAAAATGAAACCATCGGGAACGTCAGCGGCCCATTTGGCGAAGACCTCGGGCTTCTGCGTGCTGTAATAGGTGCCGTTGACCTCGATTACTCTCAGCTTTCTGCTGGCGTAATGGAGTTCGTCCTTCTGCTTCAGCGTGTCGGGATAGAAAGTCCCGCGCCAAGGCTCAAAAGTCCAGCCGCCAATGCCTGTGCGGATCTCGCCCGCTTTGGTCATTCTCTCCTCCTTGGACGTTTGTCCGAGTGAATCTTACTCCGCGGCCACAACCTTCTTCATCGGCCGTCGTTCCAGCAGCTCCCTCAGGAATTGCCCCGTATAGGAGCGCTTCTCCTTGACGATCGCCTCCGGTGTTCCCAGGGCAACGATCTCGCCGCCGCCATCGCCGCCTTCGGGACCGAAATCGAGGATCCAGTCGGCCGTCTTGATGACTTCGAGATTGTGCTCGATGACGACGACAGAATTGCCTTGATTGACCAGTTCATGCAGCATTTCCAGAAGCTTGGCGACGTCATGGAAGTGCAGCCCGGTTGTGGGTTCGTCGAGAATGTAGAGCGTGCGGCCCGTCGATCGCTTCGACAGTTCCTTGGCTAGCTTGACGCGCTGCGCCTCGCCACCCGAAAGCGTATTGGCCTGCTGTCCCACTTTGATATAGCCGAGGCCGACATCCTTCAGGCTCTGCAGCTTGTCGCGCACGGCGGGAACCGCCGCAAAGAAATCGACGCCTTCTTCCACCGTCATGTCGAGCACGTCGGCAATCGACTTGCTCTTGAACGTCACATCGAGCGTTTCGCGGTTATAGCGCTTGCCGTGGCAGACGTCGCAGGTGACGTAGACGTCGGGCAGGAAATGCATCTCAATCTTGATGACGCCATCGCCTTGGCACGCTTCGCAGCGGCCGCCCTTGACGTTGAAGGAGAAACGGCCCGGCTGATAGCCGCGCGCCTTGGCTTCCGGCAGGCCGGCAAACCAGTCGCGGATCGGGGTGAAGGCGCCGGTGTAGGTCGCCGGGTTCGAGCGCGGCGTGCGGCCGATCGGCGACTGGTCGATATCGATCACCTTGTCGATATGCTCGAAACCGTCGATGCGGTCGTGATCGGCGGGAATTTCACGGGCGCCCATGACGCGACGCGCGGCCGACTTATACAATGTCTCGATCAAGAAGGTGGACTTGCCGCCGCCCGATACACCGGTGACGGCTGTGAATACGCCGAGCGGAATGGACGCCGTGACGTTCTTGAGGTTGTTGCCCCTTGCGCCGACGACCTTGATTTCCTTGCCCTTCTTGGGCTTGCGGCGCTCGTCCGGGACCGGCACGCCGAGTTCGCCGGAGAGATACTTACCGGTCAGCGACTTCGGGTTTGCCATGATATCCTGCGGTGTGCCATGCGCCACCACCTGGCCGCCATGCACCCCGGCCGCCGGGCCGATATCGACCACGTCATCGGCCGTCAGGATCGCATCCTCGTCATGTTCGACGACGATGACGGTGTTGCCGATATCGCGCAGGTGCTTCAGCGTCTCCAGCAGGCGGGCATTGTCGCGCTGATGCAGACCGATCGACGGCTCGTCAAGCACGTAGAGAACGCCCGTCAGGCCCGACCCGATCTGTGACGCTAGCCGTATGCGCTGGCTCTCGCCGCCGGACAGCGTGCCCGAATTGCGCGACAGGCTCAGATATTCGAGGCCGACATCGTTGAGGAAGCGCAGGCGATCGCGGATTTCCTTGAGGATACGAACCGCGATTTCGTTCTGCTTGTCGGTGAACGTGCCCGGCAGCGCGTTGAACCAGTCTCGGGCAACGCGGATGGACATTTCCGCGACCTGGCTGATGTGCAGCTTGTCGATCTTGACCGCCAGGGCTTCCGGCTTCAGGCGGTAGCCGTTGCAGGCCGGGCAGGGGGCGGCCGACATGAAGCGTTCGATCTCCTCGCGCGCCCAGGCGGAATCCGTCTCCTTCCAGCGGCGCTCGAGGTTCGGCACGATGCCTTCGAAATTCTTGTGCGTGGTGTAGGAGCGTGCGCCGTCGGCATAGTGGAATTCGATCTTGTCTTCGGTGCCGTTCAGGATGACATCCTTGGCCTTGTCGGACAGCTCGTTCCAGCGGTTGCCGAGCTTGAAACCGTAGTGCTTGCCGAGCGCTTCCAGCGTCTGATTGTAATAGGGCGAGGTCGATTTGGCCCAGGGCGCGATCGCGCCGTCGCGCAGCGTGCGTTCCGGCTCCGGCACGATCAGGTCCGGATCGATCTTCTGCTGCGAGCCGAGACCGTCGCAGGACGGACAGGCGCCGAAGGGATTGTTGAATGAGAACAGGCGCGGTTCGATTTCCGGAATGGTGAAGCCGGATACCGGGCAGGCGAATTTCTCAGAGAAGAGCACGCGTTCATGCGTCTCGTTCAGCGACTTGTTGGCCGAACCGCCGGCAGCGGTTTCCTCCGGCGGCAATGGCTTGTCGGCGAATTCCGCAACCGCAAGTCCGTCTGCGAGCCGCAGCGATGTCTCGAAGCTGTCCGCAAGGCGAGCCGCCATGTCGGGGCGGACGATGATACGGTCGACGACGATGTCGATGTCGTGCTTGTATTTCTTGTCGAGCGCCGGCACATCGGCGATCTCGTAGAACTGGCCATCGACCTTGACGCGCTGGAAGCCCTTTTTCATGAGCTCCGCCAATTCCTTCTTGTATTCGCCCTTACGCCCGCGCACGAGTGGTGCGAGAATATAGAGCCTCGTGCCTTCCTCATAGGCGAGCACGCGGTCGACCATCTGGCTGACCGTCTGGCTCTCGATCGGCAGGCCAGTCACGGGCGAATAGGGAACGCCGACGCGGGCAAACAGCAGGCGCATATAGTCATAGATCTCGGTGACCGTGCCGACCGTCGAGCGCGGATTGCGCGATGTCGTCTTCTGCTCGATCGAAATGGCCGGCGAGAGGCCGTCGATCTGGTCGACATCCGGCTTCTGCATCATTTCGAGGAACTGGCGCGCATAGGCCGAAAGGCTTTCGACATAGCGTCGCTGCCCCTCGGCATAGATCGTGTCGAAGGCGAGCGACGATTTGCCCGAGCCTGAGAGGCCGGTCATGACGATCAGCTTGTTGCGTGGCAGGTCAAGATCGATGCCCTTGAGATTGTGCTCGCGCGCACCACGTATCGAAATAGTCTTCAGTTCGCTCATCGTCGTATGCAGGTCCTTTGGAGTCTGCCTTTATTTAGTGATGTCAGCCCGCGAGTCGAGGCTGAAATGAAGGGGTGGAGCCGGTTTTCGATTCCGTTGACATCATCATAAGGATAAATTAGAACAAAGAAAGAACAAAATTATCGCGGCGATTTCTTTGTGGATGAACGGAGCTGGGAAGGCCGCATAAATAGCACCCGACGCCCCCTATGGGTTAAGGTGCACCGATAGAGTTTCAAGGCCGTCGATGGGCGGCAAGCAGGGTGGTATCATGGCTGGTAGTGTGAACAAGGTAATTCTGGTTGGAAATCTGGGGGCGGACCCGGAAATCCGCCGCACGCAAGACGGCCGTCCGATCGCCAACCTCAACATTGCCACCTCGGAAACCTGGCGGGACCGCAATTCCGGCGAGCGCAAGGAAAAGACCGAATGGCATCGCGTCGTTATCTTCAATGAAGGCCTCTGCAAGGTCGCCGAGCAGTATCTGAAGAAGGGTGCCAAGGTTTACATCGAAGGTGCGCTGCAGACCCGCAAGTGGCAGGACCAGAACGGTCAGGATCGCTATTCGACCGAAGTGGTGTTGCAGGGCTTCAATTCAACGCTGACGATGCTTGATGGCCGCGGAGAAGGCGGCGGTTCCCTCGAAGGCGGCAGCCGTGGTGGCCGCGGCGGCGGTGAGTTCGGTGGCGGTTATGGCGGCGGCGATTACGGTGGCGATGATTACGGCCAGTCGTCTTCACAGGGCTCTTCACGCGGCGGCAGCGGCAATCGTGGTAGCAGTAGCCAAGGCGGCGGCGGCAATTTCTCGCGCGATCTGGATGATGACATCCCGTTCTGAGATGGGCGTACACAGCCAAATCTTGAAAACCCGCCGCGTCGGCGGGTTTTCTGTGAACAGGTCCATTTATGAAAGCGTGAGCGCCGCTTTTGCCCCGTCCACGACGAATTGTGCTGCAAGCGCCGCAAGGATGACCCCGAGCAGGCGGGTCAGGATGGCGCGGCCGGTTGCGCCGAGCATGCGGTCGAGCCTGTCGGAAATGGCAAGGGCCGCAAAGACCAGGGCGAGGTTGATGGCGATCACGCCGATGAGTTGCGCTCGGTCGAGTGTCGTCTGAAGCGATCCTGCCAAGAGGATTGTGGCCGAGATTGCACCGGGACCGGCGATCAGTGGCAAGGCTAAGGGAAAGACCGCGATGTTGCGGATATGATCCTGGGTGATCGCGACTTCCGTCGTCTTCTCCTTCCTGTCCTGCCGCCGCTCGAACACCATTTCGAAAGCGATCCAGAACAGCAGCAGCCCGCCGGCGATGCGGAAGGCCCCGATCGAGATGCCGAGCACGCCAAGCACGCTTGCTCCGAACAACGCAAAGGCTGCCAGGATAAAGAAGGCGATCAGCGAGCCACGCAGCGCCACCTGCTTGCGCTCGGCGCGATTCATGCCGGCCGTAAGCCCGATGAAGAGCGGCGCGAGCCCCGGCGGATCGACAGTCACAAGCAGAGTCGTGAAGGCATTGATTAGCGTATCCGCGCTCGCCATATAGTCCCCGAAGCTTGTTTTGTCGTTGTTATCGCGCATTGTTATGCGAGGAATGGGCTTTCGCAAAGAGCTGTGCTCCGCTATTGCCGGGTTGCGCCACGGAAATGTTCGATTTCGTGGCTTATACAGGCAAAAGTCTGTTCAAAAACATTGGCCCAAATTGGCGCTCACCGGGCCTTTCCGCTATAAATTTCGCAGTGATTCTAAAAGAGATCGTGATCTGTTTTGACTGAGCAAACACCACCCGGCGGCGGGAAGCTCCCGCCAGGCATCGAGCCGATTTCCATCATGGAGGAAATGCAGCGGTCGTATCTCGATTACGCCATGAGCGTGATCGTCAGCCGCGCGCTTCCCGACGTTCGCGATGGTTTGAAGCCAGTTCATCGGCGCATCCTTTATGCGGCGCATCAGAGCGGCTATCACTGGAACCGCAAATATGTGAAGTCGGCGCGCCCCGTCGCAGATGTCATGGGTAGCTATCATCCGCACGGCGACGCCTCGATCTATGACGCCTTGGTCCGCATGGCGCAGGACTGGTCGATGCGCGTGCCGCTCATCGACGGGCAGGGCAATTTCGGCTCGATCGACGGCGACCCGCCGGCGGCGATGCGCTACACGGAATCCCGCCTGACGAAGGTCGCTCACGAGCTTCTCGAAGATATCGACAAGGAAACGGTCGATTTCCAGGAAAACTACGACGCGACGACGGAAGAGCCGAAGGTCCTGCCTGCGCGCTTCCCGAACCTGCTCGTCAACGGCTCCGGCGGTATCGCTGTCGGCATGGCGACGAATATTCCGCCGCACAACCTCTCTGAAGTGATCGACGGCTGTATCGCACTGATCGACAATCCCGCCATCGAACTGCCCGAGATGATGCAGATCATCCCCGGACCAGATTTCCCGACGGGTGCGAAGATTCTCGGCCGCGCCGGCATCCGTTCCGCCTATGAGACGGGCCGCGGCTCCGTCGTCATGCGTGGTGTTGCGACCATCGAACCCATGCGCGGCGATCGCGAACAGATCATCATCACCGAGATCCCCTATCAGGTGAACAAGGCGTCGATGATCGAGAAGATGGCCGAGCTCGTGCGCGAGAAGCGCATCGAAGGCATCTCGGACCTTCGCGACGAATCCGACCGCCAGGGCTATCGCGTCGTCGTCGAACTGAAGCGCGATGCCAATGCCGATGTCATCCTGAACCAGCTTTATCGCTATACGCCTCTGCAGACCTCCTTCGGCTGCAACATGGTGGCGCTGAACGGCGGCAAGCCGGAACAGATGAACCTGATGGACATGCTGCGGGCTTTCGTGGCGTTCCGCGAGGAAGTCATCAGCCGCCGCACCAAGTACCTGCTTCGCAAGGCGCGAGATCGCGCCCACGTCTTGGTCGGTCTGGCGATTGCCGTTGCCAATATCGACGAAGTCATCCGCGTTATCCGCCAGGCGCCCGATCCGCAATCGGCCCGCGAAGAGCTGATGACTCGACGCTGGAATGCGGCGGACGTCGAATCACTTATCCGGCTAATTGACGACCCCCGCCACCGCATCAACGAGGACGGAACCTACAACCTCTCGGAAGAGCAGGCCCGCGCCATCCTCGAACTGCGCCTAGCCCGCTTGACCGCTCTTGGCCGTGATGAAATCGACGAAGAACTCAATCAGATCGGTGTCGAGATCAAGGACTATCTCGATATTCTCTCGTCGCGCGCCCGCATCCAAACTATTGTAAAAGAAGAGCTTGCCGCCGTTCGCGACGAGTTCGGAACGCCGCGCCGCACCGAGATCGTCGATGGCGGTCTCGAGATGGACGACGAGGATCTGATCGCTCGCGAGGACATGGTCGTCACCGTTTCTCATCTCGGCTACATCAAGCGCGTGCCGCTGACGACTTATCGTGCGCAGCGTCGCGGCGGCAAGGGCCGCTCCGGCATGACCACCCGCGACGAGGATTTCGTTACTCGGCTATTTGTTCTCAATACGCATACGCCGGTTCTGTTCTTCTCGTCCCGCGGTATCGTCTACAAGGAAAAGGTCTGGCGGCTGCCGATCGGCACGCCGACTTCGCGCGGCAAGGCGCTGATCAACATGCTGCCGCTGGAGCCCGGCGAACGGATCACCACGATCATGCCTCTGCCCGAGGATGAGGACAGCTGGGATGATCTCGACGTCATGTTCACGACGACGCGCGGAACCGTGCGCCGCAACAAGCTGTCGGATTTCGTGCAGGTGAACCGCAACGGCAAAATTGCCATGAAGCTCGAAGAGGAAGGCGATGAAATCCTCTCCGTCGAGACCTGTACTGAGCATGACGACGTGCTGATGACGACGGCGCTCGGCCAGTGCATCCGCTTCTCGGTCTCGGATGTGCGTGTCTTTGCCGGCCGCAATTCGATCGGCGTGCGCGGCATCACCCTTGCATCCGGCGACCGCATCATCTCGATGACCATCGTCCGCCACGTCGATGCCGAGCCCTGGGAGCGTGCCGCCTACCTCAAGCGCTCCGTCAGCGAGCGTCGCTCGGCGACCGGCGAGGACGAGGAAATCGCGCTGGTCGGCGAAGAAGTCACCGAAGAGGGGCAGCTGAGCGACGAGCGCTATGAAGAACTCAAGGCTCTCGAGCAATTCGTTCTGACGGTGTCGGAAAAGGGTTTCGGCAAACGTTCGTCCTCTTACGATTTCCGTATCTCCGGCCGCGGCGGCAAGGGCATCCGTGCCACCGACACGTCGAAGACGGGCGAGATCGGCGAGCTTGTTGCCGCCTTCCCGGTCGAGGACGGCGATCAGATCATGCTCGTCTCGGATGGCGGTCAGCTGATCCGCGTCCCCGTTGGCGGTATCCGTATCGCCAGCCGCGCCACCAAGGGCGTCACCATTTTCTCCACTGCGAAGGATGAGAAGGTCGTGTCGGTCGAGCGCATCAGCGAACCGGAAAGCGACGAGGACGATGCCTCGGCTGCAGAAGGTGATGCCGTTGCTGGTGAAGCTGGAGATACCGGCGAAGGGGGCAGCGAAGAATGAATTTCGCTGCACCTATGGACAAGCCCGTAGCTGACCGGTGATCCGCTCGAAAATCGAACAGTTTCAATCGCATGAGCTTGACAACAGGCTCATGCGATTGCTTTTGCGGCTTAGCTCGGACTTCACCGTCGCGTGGCCATCGTTCTATTCCGATTGGCTATTGCTTCGGGAAAGGGGCGGCAAAACCTCGAGGCTTGTCCGATCCAGCTGCGCGAAAACTTCGTCATAACCGAAGCGGAAATGCCACCCGAGAGAGGAGCCCGCGGATTTCGACGCGTAGATGCGATCGATCCTTTGAGGCAGAGGCCAGTTTCGTTGCGCAAATTTCGCAGCGAGACCGGGCGCGCGTAACCGGATGACGGAAGCGGCATCGATCGCCAAGGTCTCGCAATCCTCCGGTTTGAATAGCGTTCCCGCAGAGATGATATGCCGTTGAAAGTGATTGCCGCTATTGGTCAAGGCGGCCGCATGGGCATCGGCAACGTCCCTTATGTCGATGCCGCGATGCAATCGGTAAGCGGCCATGACATTAGCGGGCTCCGGAAAACTGCGAGACATGCGCAAAACGCGTAGCTGCAAATCTGGTCCGGCCATGTCCTCCAGCAGCCGTTCGGCCTCCAGCTTCGTGCGATGATAGATGCTTTTGGGTTGCGGAACAGTGTCTTCATCGGTCCATATGCAGCGGTCCGGAACGACTGCATGGCCATAAAGGGCTGTGGTGCTGGTGAATATAAGCCTGCTCACGCCGGCAGACAGAGCCGCCTCCGCCAATAAGCGTGTTCCCTCCACATTGACGCTGCGGAATTCATCGTCGGAAACCGTTCCGACATGAGGAGCATGAAGGGCGGCCCAATGGATGATCGCATCGCTGTCTTTGAGTGCCTTGCGCAGCAGCGCCGGATCGGTGAAATCTCCGACAAGATGTGTTGTCGAAAATGGTGAGCGATCGATTCCGACAACCGAATGATGCACCGCCAATATATTGAAGATGGCGCGGCCGAGCCGCCCCGAACTGCCGGTCAGAACAATGCGCATTATCGCTCCCCAAAATGAAGCTGGATCGCAGTATAGCGATAGCTGCTTTCGATGTCGCGAAATTAGGCGGTCATGGCAATCGATCGAAATTACGCAATAAAAAAACCGGACGCTGGCGGGGAGCGTCCGGTTCGGTGTCCATCCGAGCATATGGCGGGGGGAGATGCCCGGTACGCGGAGATCAGAGCGTCTTGTGACGCTTATGCAGTCTCTTGCTCTCTTCGCTTTCGCGATGGAGCGCCGAAATGGTGGATGCGACTGACACGACAAACATGATGCTGATGAAAAGTGTAAGCAGCGTCAAAATTGTGAACATGATCGCTCCCTCCTTTGGTGGGACTAGCGTTCAGATCCCTTAGTACTGGCTCGAGGCAACGAAGGGACGAGCCGAAGCAAAGGGACCGTAGATCTTCGACTGGTCGGGTTTCTGGTCGTAAAGCGCAACGGTTGCTGCGAGCATTCCCGAAATCATGGCCATCCAAACAACGTTAATAAGGGTGATCTTATGGGACATGCTCATTTTCCTTCTTGCCGCAATATGCAGTCTGAGTTTCGAAGTTGAAACGCGGCGGTTTGCAAATGGTTCCGCCGATGTTGAGAGGTATCTAGCAATGCATGCCTGAAGCGACTTTGAATGCCTTGTTCATCTGGCGTTCAGATTCGCGATGCGTTTTGCGCATGGCAGTGGCGATTTCTTGGGCAAAATCGATGTCCTTGCCGTTTTCTGAGGCAAAGTCCCATTCGATTTCATAATTGTCGGCGAAAAGATGAACGAGGTACTCGACGAAAAATGAACCGATGATGGCGCCTGCGATAATGAAGACGAGCATGGCATGATTTCCCTGCAGCGGAGACTGGCGGGCTGTTGATCCAGGCCCGTTTCGATGTTGACGCCAGTAAATCATTGCCGAGCTGAAACGGGCTTGAATGCTGCATTCATCTGCTGTTCAGCAGTGTTCCTTGGGTTGCAAATGACTTGCGATGCGGCGTCATCCGTGACAAAAGGCGTCGAAACAACGAGCCGGCTTGGTATGACGACAGCCTTCTATCCCGGATCTTTCGATCCGATGACCAACGGACATTTGGATGTCCTCGTACAGGCGTTGAATGTCGCCTCGAAGGTGATCGTCGGGATCGGCATTCATCCCGGCAAGAAGCCGCTTTTTTCCTTCGAGGAGCGGGCGGAGCTGATCCGGCGATCGCTCGGCGAAGCCCTGCCGCAAAAGGTGGGTGATATTTCCGTCGTCGCCTTCGACAATCTGGTCGTCGATGCCGCCCGCACCCATGGCGCGACCTTGCTTGTGCGCGGCCTGCGCGATGGCACCGACCTCGATTATGAAATGCAGATGGCCGGCATGAACAGGCAGATGGCGCCGGACATTCAGACGCTGTTTCTGCCGGCCGGCACGGCCTCGCGGCCCATAACTGCCACATTGGTGCGGCAGATCGCATCCATGGGCGGCGATGTCAGCGCCTTCGTGCCGTCGGCGGTGCTGGAAGCCCTGACTGCCAAACTCAAAAATATGGCCGGCGGCAACAGCTGAGCCGAAATCCAATCCCGAATGGAGCATCCATGAAACTCTTTCATATTGCATTGGCAGGATTCCTGAGCCTGGCCGCTTTCGCAGGCAGCGCGGTCTCGGCCGCAGCCGCAGATCTCCTGACCATCCAGCTCAAGGACGGACCGGTGGTCATCCAGTTGATGCCGGAGGTCGCTCCGAAGCATGTCGCGCAGATTGAGGCGCTGGCAAAGAAGGGTGCATACGACAATGTCGTCTTCCATCGCGTCATCGACGGCTTCATGGCCCAGACGGGCGATGTTCAGTACGGCAATGCGGCGAAGGGCTACGATCCGCGCAAGGCCGGCACCGGTGGTTCAGATCTGCCGAACCTTCCTGCCGAATTCTCCAAGGTTCCGTTCCAGCGCGGCACCGTCGGCATGGCGCGCGCCCAGGACCCGAACTCCGCCAACTCGCAGTTCTTCATCATGTTCGCCAATGGCGATTTCCTGAACGGCCAGTACACTGTCGTCGGCAAGGTCGTCTCGGGCATGGAATTCGTCGACAAGATCAAGCGTGGCGAAGGCCAAAACGGCGAAGTGAGCAGCCCTGACAAGATGATCAAGGTCACTGTCACCAAGAAGTGATTTCACGGGCATGATCCTGAACGGCGTCGGCCACCCAGGATGCATGCGTAACCAAACTAGAGAGAACAAGGAAACGAACATGGCTGAGATCAAGGACCCGGAAAACACCCTCATCCTGGAAACCACCAAGGGCCAGGTTGTCATTCAGCTTCTGCCGCAGGTCGCTCCCGAACATGTCGCCCGCATCAAGGAGCTGGCGCGCGAGAAGGCCTATGACGGTGTCGTCTTCCATCGCGTCATCGACGGCTTCATGGCCCAGACCGGCGACGTGCAGTTCGGCAAGCAGGGCAGTGAAACCTTCAACCCAGGCCGTGCCGGCATGGGCGGCTCCTCCAAGCCCGACCTGAAGGCCGAGTTCTCCGCCACGTCGCATATTCGCGGCACCTGCTCCATGGCCCGTTCACAGAACCCGAACTCCGCCAATTCGCAGTTCTTCATCTGTTTTGCCGACGCTCCTTGGCTCAACAAGCAGTATTCCGTCTGGGGCCAGGTGATCTCCGGTATGGAATTCGTCGACCAGATCAAGCGCGGCGAGCCGGTAAAGGATCCGGACTCGATCGTATCTGCGCGGGTTGCCGCCGACGTCTGATCGTGATTATTCCAGAAACCCGCCTCTTGCGCCTTTGGTGCGAGGGGCGGGTTTCGCTTTGCATGGAAGAACCAAATGCGTGTTGACCTTTTCGACTTCGATCTGCCGGATGAGCGTATAGCGCTCAGGCCCGCCGAGCCGCGCGACAGCGCGCGCCTGCTCGTCGTCGATCCCAACAATGGCATGCGCACGCTGAGCGACCATCAGGTGCGCGATCTTCCATCCTTCCTGCGCCCCGGCGACGCCATGGTCTTCAACGATACCAAGGTGATACCGGCGCAGCTCGAAGGTATTCGCCACCGTGAAGGCGCGCCCGGCCAGCACGTCTCGGCGACCTTGCATATGCGTGCCGCGCCCGATCGCTGGAAGGCCTTTGCCAAGCCGGGAAAACGCATCAAGATCGGTGATCGCATTCGGTTCGGTCATGGCGAGAATGTCTGCGCGCTCGGTTCGCTCGATGCGACGGTCGAGGAAAAGGGTGAGGGCGGTGAGATCACCTTGCGGTTCGATCTGTCCGGTCCCGCTCTCGATGAGGCGATCGCAGCGGTGGGGCATATTCCACTGCCACCCTATATCGCGGCGAAGCGCCCGGAAGACGAGCGCGATCGCGCCGATTATCAGACGATCTACGCCCGCGAAGAGGGCGCTGTTGCCGCCCCGACCGCCGGCCTGCATTTCACGCCATCGTTGTTTGCTGTGCTCGATGCCATGGGCGTCGAGCGGCATTTCGTGACGCTGCATGTCGGCGCCGGCACTTTCCTGCCCGTCAAGGCCGACGACACCGACGATCACAAGATGCATTTCGAGATCGGCCATGTCGATGGCGCGACTGCCGCAAAGCTGAATACTGTGAAGGCGAGGGGCGGGCGCATCGTCTGCGTCGGCACCACCTCGCTGCGACTGATCGAAAGCGCCGCCGCTGACGACGGCACGATCGAGCCCTGGCAGGGTGCCACGGGCATTTTCATCACGCCTGGCTACCGCTTCAAGGCCGTCGACATGCTGATGACCAATTTTCACCTGCCGCGCTCGACCCTGTTCATGCTCGTTTCGGCCTTTGCCGGCCTCGATACGATGCGCGCAGCCTATACCCATGCTATCGAGACGGGCTATCGCTTCTATTCCTATGGCGATGGCAGCCTGCTCTACCGGAAAGACTAGGATGACATGAGCGAGAGCTTTCAGTTTCAATTGAAGAAGACCGACGGCGGCGCGCGCCTTGGCGAAGTCTCCATGCCCCGCGGCACGATCCGTACTCCTGCCTTCATGCCGGTCGGCACGGTCGGAACCGTCAAGGCCATGTATCTCGATCAGGTGCGAGAGACCGGCGCCGATATCATTCTCGGCAATACCTATCACCTGATGCTGCGCCCGACGGCCGAGCGCGTCGCCCGACTCGGCGGCTTGCACCAGCTGATCCGCTGGCCGCACCCGATCCTCACCGATTCCGGCGGCTTCCAGGTGATGTCGCTGTCCGGCCTGCGAAAGCTGGACGAACAGGGCGTTACCTTCAAGTCGCATGTCGATGGCAGCCTGCGTCATATGTCGCCGGAGCGCTCGATCGAAATCCAGGGCCTGCTCGATTCCGATATCCAGATGCAGCTCGACGAATGCGTTGCTCTTCCGGCAACGCCGAAGGACATCGAGCGCGCCATGGAAATGTCGCTGCGCTGGGCAGAACGCTGCAAGGTGGCTTTCGGCAATCAGCCCGGCAAGGCAATGTTCGGCATCGTCCAAGGCGGCGATATTCCCGAACTTCGCGTTCGTTCCGCGCAAGCGCTGAGCGGCATGGACCTGAAGGGCTATGCGGTCGGCGGCCTTGCTGTCGGCGAACCGCAGGAGGTCATGCTGCGCATGCTTGAAATCACCTTGCCGGAGCTGCCGACCGGGAAGCCGCGCTATCTGATGGGCGTCGGCACGCCGGACGATATTTTGAAATCCGTCGCTCGCGGCATCGACATGTTCGATTGCGTGATGCCGACCCGCTCGGGTCGTCACGGATTGGCTTTCACGCGTCGCGGCAAGGTGAACATCCGCAATGCGCGCCACGCCGAAGACATCCGCCCGCTGGATGAGCAATCGAACTGCCCGGCTTCGCGGGATTATTCGCGCGCCTATCTGCATCATCTCGTTCGCGCCAACGAAGCGCTCGGCGGCATGCTGCTGTCCTGGCACAATCTCGCCTATTATCAGGAGCTGATGCAGGGCATTCGTCAGGCGATCGCCGAAGGCCGCTTTGCAGATTTCATGGCCGAGACAATGGAGAACTGGGCGAGAGGTGATCTCGAGCCGGCTTGATCGCCGACATAGATAATTTGCATGTTCCCGATGTCGCCGCGACCACTTGCCGTCTTGCGAGGCGATTGACGCGCAATATGAGAAGGTCGGGGCAGAAGATGGCGAGGTCTGGCACCCGACGGCCGCCATGCGTGGCGGATGGCTGTTCTGCTGCGTCGCGCCCGGGCGAATCCTCATCGAAGCGGGGTGGCGCCAAACGTCTTAAAGCGTTTGGTAAATCTTTTATTATCGATTGATCGCTATCTTTGAAACACATCGTTTTGAGCTGGCTGGAACAGGCGTGCCCTCGGCGCCCTCTGTCTTCGGCTATTTCTTGAAATGGCATTGGTTACAATAAAGCATTGGGAAAAATAGCGAATCGGAATAAACGGTCCATCCGCCTTTGAAAAACGTCATTGGCTGATTTGATTGCGTGACCGCTTGGAATTTTCAAAAAATCCGGCTAAAACGCATTCTCTTGATCGATAAGGGCTGTACTACCGAAAATAGGAGGCACTTGCCGTTGAGGGCGCAACGCAAATTCGGGGCATGTCTTTCGGGGCTATTGGTTGTCGGTCTGGCAGCTACGAGCTGCACGACGACACAGAAGACAACACCCGCCCCGCGCAATACCACCAAGCCCATTCGTGGTGCGAAGGTGACATATAATTACACGACGAAGGATAAGGACTGTCTCGAACGCGCGATGTACTTCGAGTCGCAGCGTTCCGATCCCAGCGGTTACATGGCCGTTGGTACGGTCGTGATGAACAGGCTGACTTCCGGTGCCTATCCGCCTACGATCTGTGGCGTCGTCTCCCAGGAAAAGCAGTTTGCCCCGGGTGTTATGACCAGGGAAGTCAAGGATCAAGCGAAGCCGGATCTCGACTCGGCCGCCGCGGCGATCCTGCGTGGCGAGCGGCATCCTCAGGTGAAGGACGCGATGTTCTTCCATACGGAAGGTCTGAGATTCCCGTACGATAATATGCATTATGTCGCCTATGCCGGCGGCAACGCATTCTATGAAAAGCGCGGCCGGGATGGCCAGCTTCAGACGCCCGCGCCGCTTCCGGCCTACGAAGTCGCGATGAATTACGTACCCGCGCAGGGCGCGCCGCAATCTCCGTTCGTGCTGCCGGAAACGCAGCCGTTATCGACGACCTCGGCCGTCGCGGCCTTTACGCCTGTCTCGAACCCGATGGTGACGATGCCGCAGAGCGCCGTCGCCATCCCGACCGCGGTTCCGATCCCGACGCCGGCGCCGACGAACATGGCGATTTCCGGACCGCTTTCGAACGACGAGGCGACATACACGAACACGCTGATGCCGGCTTCGACGGTTGTCATTCCGCAGCCGCGGCCCGAATTCGACGGCAATATGCCGGCAGGAAATTCGCTTCGAATTCGCGGTTAAAAGGTTCGACCAAAGCTATTACAACAGCGCGTTCCTCTTTGAGAGGCGCGCTGTTTTCATTTTGGGCACGACGAATGCTCAGATGCCCTCGCTTGCCGCTTTGGCAAGAATCTGCACGCCATTGATCTTATAGCTGCCATCGGGCTGGCGGGTTATCTGATAGATCGCTGTCCAGTCCTTGCCATCGGTGCCCGTGATCAGCACCTCCTGATAGACCACCGCGCCGCCGCCGATCGCGCGGCTTTTGCCGAAGGCATAGTTGCCGGGATGATAAACCGGCTGGTAGCTCTTTTTCACCATGGAGAAGAAACTGTCCTTGTCCGGGAAAAGCGCCTTGATGCCGGGTGCTGCAAAGGTATAGGCCGTCGCCGCATCATCGTGCAGAAAGGCTTCGATCTGTTGTTCGATGAGGTTCTGTGCCGTCTGCACCGGATCTTCCGCATAGGCCGCCGGTGCTAAGGCGATGCAGAAGAGAGAAGCGGCTATGAAAAAAGCGCGCATGTTCTACCCCAACCATATGGAGTGAGCATAGCGCGCTTTGATCTTGAACAGAAGCGGTTACTGCCAGCGGCGGAAGAGGGCGCTGGCGTTGACACCGCCAAAACCGAAACCATTGGAGATCGCATAGTCCATGGCCATCGGTCGGGCACTGGCGCCTAGAATATCGATGCCTTCGGCAGCTGGATCAGGATCCTGCAGATTGCGGGTCGGCGGCGCAATCTGGTCGCGCAGCGCCATGATGGTGAAGATCGCTTCCATGCCGCCGGCCGCACCCAGAAGATGGCCTGTTGCCGCCTTCGTACCGCTGACCGCAATCGCGCCTTCACGGCCGAAAACCGTTTTGATGGCTTCCATCTCGCCGCGGTCGCCGACCGGTGTCGATGTGGCATGCGCGTTCAGATGTTTGACTTCGGCCGGAGAAATCCGAGCCTGGGAAAGGGCCGCGAGCATGGCCCGGCGCGCACCGTCGCCATCTTCCGGTCCTGCCGTCATATGATAGGCATCTGCCGCCGTACCATAACCCACAAGCTCCGCGAGTGGCGTCGCGCCGCGGGCGAGCGCGTGGTCCAATGTTTCGATAACGAGCATGCCTGCGCCTTCGCCCATGACGAAGCCGTCGCGGCCGCTGTCGAAGGGGCGGGAGGCCTCTTCCGGCCGGTTGCTGAAGCCGGTCGAGAGCGCGCGTGCGGCCGCGAAGCCACCGAGGCTCACCTTGTCGATGCAGGCTTCCGCGCCGCCGCAGATAGCGATATCGGCCTCTCCGGCACGGATCAGTCGCGCGGCATCGCCGATCGCCTGGACGCTGGCGGCACAGGCGGTGACGGGCGCGCCGAGTGGTCCCTTGTATCCGTAACGGATACTGACCTGGCCGGCGGCGAGATTGACGAGGAAGGATGGGATGGTGAACGGCGACAATCGCTTGACGCCGCGCGTTTCAGCTGTGCGCACAGCATCGGCTATAGCCGGAAAGCCGCCGACGCCCGATGCGATGATCGTAGCCGTGCGCTCCAAATCGCCAAGCTCTGTCGGCTGCCATCCGGACTGGAGGATCGCTTCCTCGGCTGCGGCCATGGCGAAGAGAATGAAGCGATCCATCTTCTTCTGATCCTTGACCGGCACATAGCGGTCGACATCGAAACCGGCCTCGGTATCCTCCGCGATATGAGGGACAATACCGCCGACCTTGGCGGCGAGATCACCCACCATCTCCTCCGGCAGCAGCCGCAGGCCCGAACGGCCCTCAATCAACCGCTTCCAGCTGGCGGTGACACCCACGCCCAGGGGAGAAACCAGTCCCATGCCAGTGACGACGATACGATCCATGTCTTGCTCCTATTTGGTCAGGCGTCGAAGCCTAGAAACCATGCTTTCATCTGGCCGATGCGTTCGTGAACGGCGTCGTCGGCCGCTGGCCCCGGCACGAGAATCGTATCCTCGGGCTGAAAGGTGCGGCCGGTGACGCGGTCGATGAGAAGCGGGTCGCGGTCTGCGCCGGTATTGGCGTCGGCGAGCTGCACGGCAACCTCTTCGGGCGGCAGATGCCGGTTGCCCCAGGTGAAGAGTGCCATGAGAACGGGGAAGAAATCGCGGCCCTTGTCGGTCAGCACATATTCGTATCGCGGCGGCCGCTCGTTGTAGAGGCGCCGGGCGAACAGGCCTTCATCGGTCAGGTGCTTGAGCCGCCGCGTCAGGATATTCGGCGCAACGCCGAGATTTTTCTGGAACTCGTCGAACCGGCTCAGTCCCTGCAGCGCGTCCCGCAGGATCAGGATACTCCACCAGTCGCCGACGCTTTCGAGCGCACGGGCAGCGGGGCATTTGAAGGTGCTGAAGCTGGTTCTTTGCATGGGCAGGGCTGATAACATGAGTAACTAGCATAATGCAAGTTACAAACGTGAAGCGAGCTCGACACCGAGTGAATGCCCAATTTGCTATCGTGAGATTTGGCCGTCTCTTGAGTCCGAGAATAAATTCGCAAAGGTATTCTTTGCGGCCAAGTGTTCGGCGGCCAAGAAGAGATGACCGCCGGCTGCGTGCCCACAGGTTCCGGATTTTTCAGTACGGAGGTGCCTTGCGGGCGCGCTGCTGTTTCGCGGCCTCGGTCCACCAGGCGAGATCGTCGGCAAAACGGGGAAAAGCTTTTGCGAGCGCATCGCCTCCGCTTCCGGTCGGTTTGCTGTCGGCGTCTAAAGCGGCCGATATATTCGCGACGGCAAGCGTGCTCGAGATGACGATCATTCCCATCTCGGAAAGGGCGCCATGCCAGGCGACCGCCGCATGCGCGCCGGAAAGGCGGCCGCCAGAGTAGCTGGCAATGGCCGCCGGGCGCCAAAACCACTCCTCAAGGTAATGATCAGTCAAGTTCTTCAGCCCGGGTTGCATGCCCCAATTATATTCGCCGGTGACGAAAACAAAGGCATCGGCGGCGCGAATTTTTTCGGCGAGCTTCTCCATCGCCGAGGGAGCGGAACCTTTGGGGTATTCCTTATACATCCGATCGAGCATTGGCAGTCCGGCCGCTTGCGCATCGATGAGCTCCACATCGTTTCCGCGTTGCCGTAGACTGCTTACGAGATAATTCGCAAGACGGATGCCGACGCGATCCGATCGGTAGGAACCGTAGAGAACCAGAATACTGTCGGCCATTGTCGATTATGTCCCCACAGTCTTGTGCGAAGTGTCTATGTCTGCGACTCCGCCGGCACCGAAGCGGAGACTTCCTCCTCCGGAATATCGTCGAAGGACGCATAATTGAGGTTATAGAGCTTCGAATAGAGTTTGCCATTCGCCATCAGCTGATTGTGATTGCCGCTTTCAAGCAGCTGGCCATTTTGCAGCACGAGGATGCGATCAGCCTCGCGGATGGTCGCCAGACGATGGGCGATGACAAGGCCTGTACGGCCTTCGAGCAGCTTCACCAATGCCTTCTGGATCAGCATTTCGGTATAGCTGTCGATATTCGCCGTCGCTTCGTCGAGCACGAGGATCTTGGCATCCGCCACGAGGGCGCGGGCGAAGCTGATGAGCTGGCGCTGACCGAGCGAGAGACCGCCGCCGCGCTGGCCGAGAACGCTGTCGTAGCCATCGGGCAGCCGCATGATGAATTCATGCGCGCCAACGGCCTTGGCGGCTTCGATGACTTCCTCGCGCGTCGCTTCCGTCTTGTTGTAGCGGATATTCTCCAGCAGCGTGCCGGTGAATAGGAACGGCTCCTGCAGCACCATGGCGATCTGGCGGCCGAGCGATTCCTGGGTGAGGGACCGCACGTCGTGACCGCCGACCAGCACCTGACCCTGTTGCACGTCATAGAAGCGATGGATGAGTGCCATCGAGCTCGATTTACCCGAACCCGTCGGCCCGATCAGCGCGACGGTTTCACCGGGATTGACCCGGAAGCTGACATTCTTCAGCACGGGATGCTTTGGATCATAGCCGAAGACGACGTCGCGGAATTCGACCGAGCCGTCCATGTCCGGCGACAGCTCCTTTGCATCAGGCGCATCCTTGATATCGACCGGGACATCGAGCACCTCGGTCAACCGCTGGCCGGAGGCCATGGCGCGCTGCATAACCGAATACTGCATGGTCAGCGAGCGGATCGGGTCGAAGAAGCGCTGAATGTAGAAGAGGAAGGCGACCATGATGCCGACGTCGAGCCTGTGGTTCAGCACCATCGAACCGCCGACGATGATGACGATCGCCATCGCCATGCCTGTCAGCGTATCGACGATCGGCACCATGATCTGGGCATAACGCGCAGCCGTCAGATGCGATTGCAGATTTGTATGAGCTTTGTCGTCGAAAAGAGCAAAATTGACCGCTTGCCGATGCATGCCCTGAACGGCGCGGACACCATGGATGGCTTCCGCCAGCGCGCCATTGGTGACGGAATTCGTCTCATGGGCGTTCATGAAAGCAACGCGCGCCTTGGGCAGCCAGAACAGGCGTACGATGAACAGGATCGGCATGACGGAAAGCGTCAGGAGGCCGAGCCGGAAATCGAGCGACAGCATAACGAAGACGATACCGAAAAGCAGGGCGATATCGCCGACGGAAAGCACTGATGTTTCAAGGAATTCCTGCATGGAGTTGACATCGCCCTGCAGGCGCGACATCAGGCGGCCGACCTCGGTTTTGTCCATGAAGGACAGCGAGACGCGCTGGAGATGCGCAAACATGGCCCGGCGGATATCGAACAGCACTTCCTCCGCCACCTGGCCGACATAGGTTTCCTGCACATAGCTCGCCCCGTAATTGACGAGGATGGCGGCCGTGAAAACCCCGAGAGACAGCCAGAGAGCCGAATAATCCACGGCGCCGGGCGCCATGGCGCCGTCGATTGCATGACGGATGACGAGCGGAATGACGATCTGCGATCCGGTAAAGAGCAGAACGGCCGCGACCGAAATATAGATCTGCCGGCGATAAGGGCTGACAAAGGCCCATATTCGGCGGATGATCTTGCCATCGAAGACCTTGCCGAAGATCTCCTCTTCGACGCGATGCGAGCCGACGACGGCGCGGGGAGGGCGACGACCATCCTCACGCACGTCATTGCGCTCGGTTTCGGTGATTTCCGACATTGTCATACCTCCCTTTTCGCTCTTCCGAGCATGTCGCCCGATGCCTTGACGACATCGTCCTCCGGGCGAACCTGGAGATCGTAAAGCGCCTTGTAGCGCCCACCTGCGGCCAAAAGCTGCTCATGGGTGCCGCGTTCGACGATTTCGCCATCCTCGATGAACAGGATCTGGTCGGCATGCATCAGCGAGCTTAGCCGGTGGGCGACGATCAGGGTCACCCGGTCGCGGGCAAAACGTTTCATGGCGCTGCGGATGCGCTGCTCCGTCGCGGCGTCGATGGCGGCGGTGGAATCGTCGAAGACCATCACGGCAGGTTTCAGCATCAATGTCCGGGCGATCGTCAGGCGCTGGCGCTGACCGCCGGAAAGAGACACGCCGCGCTCGCCGACGACGGTCGTGTAGCCGGCCGGCAGACCGAGAATGTAATTATGCAGCTGCGCCGACTCCGCGGCGCGCTCGATGCGGCTCTCCTTCGCCCAGGGATCGCCATAGGCGATATTGTTCTCGATGCTCGTCGTGAAGAGGAAGGAATCCTGCTGCACGACGGCAACGTTCTGCCGCAGCGATTGCAGCGTCGCCTTGCGGATATCCTGCCCGTCGAGGGTGATCCGCCCGGCCGTGACATCGTAAAAGCGCGGAATGAGGTGGGCGATGGTGGATTTGCCGCTGCCTGGAGGCCCGACGATGCCTATCGTCTCGCCCCGCTTTGCCTCGAAGCAGATGTTCTTCAGCACCGGCCGCGTTTCGGAGCCCGGATAGCTGAAGTCGACGTTCTCGAACCGCAGCGTGCCGTCGGCCACGACAAGTGGTCTGGCGTCCGGAGCATCCTTGATGGGGATATCGAGATCGAGAAGGTCAAACAGGCGCGAACCGCAGGTGGAAGCGCGTGCGAACGCATTTACCATCAAGCCGAGCTGGCGTACCGGCATCTGCAGGATGGTCATGAAGGTCAGGAACGAGGCCAGCGTGCCGACGCTGATTTCGCCGTTGATGACCTTGAGGCCGCCGAGCCAGAGCACAAGCCCCATCGACATGAAGAAGGAAAGGTTCATGGCGCTGGTATTGATGACGCGGATGCCGACGCGCCTGTGGGCGAGGGAAAGCGCGTCGTGCGAGGCCCGGTCGAACTTCATGAGTTCGTGCGCCTGTGCGGCGAAGGCGCGCACCACACGGATGCCGCCGAGATTTTCCTCCATGACGCGGGTCAACACCGAGAGGCGTTCCTGCAGGTCGAGCCAAGTCGAGCGCAGCCGCAGCTGCGTGACGGAAGAGCGCCATGCCACGAAAGGCACGAAGCTCAGAGCCAGCAAGCCGAGCGCGACATCGGTCGACAGCAGCATATAGGCACCGACACCGATCAGCATGGCGAGCAGCACCATGCGCACCAGTGCCGTCGAGAAATACATGCGTACGCCTTCGAGATCGAGCAGGCCGACCGTGATGAGATCGCCGGAATGGGCTTTGTCATGGAAGCTGAAGGAGAGCTGCTGGATTTTCTCGTAACAGGCGAGCCGGAGCTCATAACCCATGTGATGACCAACGGCCTCGCTGTAATAGTTCTGCACCATCGTAAACAGGCCACGCAGAATACTGACGACGAGCAGCAGCATGGCCGTTGTCATCAATGCATTTTCGGCGATCTGCCCGGCGGCGCCGCCGGCGACTGCCGTCTGTGTCTGATCGACGGCGCGGCCCAGCAGGCGCGGTATTAGGAGCTGCAACGTTGCAGCTATAAAAGTTGCCCCAATGGCGAAGCTGGTTTGCCAGGGATGGCGCAGCGTCATGTGGGTGATCCGGATGATCGTCGACAGGCCTTGGCCCCAGCCAACCGCATTGACATGCGCGCGCGAGGCCAATGGCTTCGCCGCGCTTCTTGATGAATCGCTGCTCACGCTTTTATCCAGGCATAATTAAACGAGGCCGGCCCGCAGACGGGTTCGTATCTCGGAGGAAATATTGATAGGATGAATTTTGCCGATTCCGTGGCGACGTTCAAGAGTCAATCGGTCACAAGTCCAGCGCGAACGTTAGATTACGTGTTCAAAAAAAATAGTCGATGACATGTCGGCATCGAAATCGGCGAGACGTCCTTCGGGTACCATGCCAGAGAAGGAGGACATCATGCGCAAGGTCATCGCAGCCACATTCGTCAGCCTCGACGGTGTCATGCAGGCACCAGGCGGGCCGGACGAGGATCCGACGGGCGGTTTTGAGCACGGCGGTTGGGTATTCCCTTATTTCGACGAGGCGAGCGGCAAGACGCACTTCGAACTGTTCGAAAAACCGTTCGATCTGCTGCTGGGACACAAGACCTACGATATTTTTGCTGCCTACTGGCCCTATATCGGCGATGATAATCCAATCGCCAAGCGATTTAACAATGTCACCAAATATGTCGCAACGCGCGGCGATGCCGAGCTGAAATGGAACAAGAGCCGGTCCCTCGGCAAGGATGTCGTGGCGGCGATCAAGGAGCTGAAAGCCGGCGAGGGGCCGGATCTCCTTATCCAGGGCAGCGGCGATCTCATTCAGACCCTTTTACGCCATGGACTGATCGATGAATTCAATCTTGTGATCTTTCCGCTCCTGCTGGGCGGCGGCAAGAAGCTGTTCGCCGGCGGGGTGGTTCCTGTCGCAATGAAACTGCTGCATACCCAATCGTCGCCGACCGGTGTCATCTTTGCGACTTATCAGCCGGACGGTCCGGTGAAGACCGGTTCCTTCGTTGGATCGGATCCGTCCGAAGAGGAGATCGAGCGCCGCAAGCGGCTGGAATAACCGGTCATATCGAAGGGAACGCCACCGGATGCGGGCGATCGTTATCCTTTCGTGGTCTTCTTTTTTGCTTTCGGTGCCGGTCCAAGCTCTGCCTCCTGCGCCAAACGAAGCGCACGAAGCCTCTCTGTCTTCTTTTGCCGGGTAGACGCCTCATGAGCCAGGATATCCTTGGCAATCGACGTCGTCTGCTCGGACTTGGCTTGTGCAGACAGCTTTTCAGGCTTGAAGAGGTTGTCTTTCGCCTTGGTCATGCTTCGCCTTTATCAGCGTGCGCGTTTGCGGGAGACGGCGGACGTCCACGACCTGAGCCCATCACTTTCTTCTTCGGTGCCGGCAACAGGCCTTCACGCTGAGCTTGCTTACGGGCAAGTTTCCGAGCGCGGCGGATCGCATCGCTTTTTTCGCGGGCACGCTTTTCGGAGGGCTTTTCGTAGGCGCTGCGCGCCTTCATCTCACGAAACACGCCTTCGCGCTGCAACTTCTTTTTCAGGACGCGGAGTGCCTGATCGACGTTATTGTCTCTAACCAGAACCTGCAAAGTTTCTCCTTACTCAGCTCACGCTGCGTTTATTTCTTGGTACGGATTGAGTTCGAGTTGATCCAGCTCGATTTCGATATTTGCGGTATCTCGGCTTGCGCTCGCGAAAGCGGCGATGGTGACGCCTCAACGTCGATATCGTCCTGACGGATGCTCCGCTCGAAATTCTCGTTCTGGAAGCGGACGCGGTAGTGAACAACGCCCTGTGATACAGGTTGGACAGACACGATTCTGCCAGAAGATTGGGCGCTTCCAAAAATTCCAGACTTCAGGACGACGCTGTCGCCCGGCCGGTAACGACCATGTGCCATGTCGTTCTCCGTTCGAAATGAAAAACAAAAGGCCGGGACGTCTCCCGACCTTCCGCGATCATGGTTTCAGCGCGCCAGTACATCCGTGGTCGCGCGAAGCCGTGACAAATTATGCCGCCCGAAGATTGTCGGCCGAGCTCTTGCCAGATCTGCGATCCTGCACGATGTCGTAAGTGATCTTCTGACCATCGTTGAGCGAACGCATGCCGGCGCGCTCTACTGCCGAGATATGGACAAAAACGTCCGTGCTGCCATCGTCAGGCTGAATGAAGCCGAAGCCCTTGGTGGAGTTGAACCACTTTACAGTACCAGTGTTCATAACGATTTCCTTTCATAGTAACCGTTGTTGCTCCCGCGATACCTTGCGGGATTTGATCGATTATTTGAGAGGAAATCCGGCGAGAGCACGGTGGCTGTTCGGCGATGTCACAAGCAATGGTCGATAGGTCTTATATAGGTTCAATTTACATTTTGGCAACAGAGCCGGTCTCAGAGTTTTCGTCCGGCAGCTTTCTGAGGTGAACATCGGGCTGATAGGCCCGTTCCAATAGGCCAGTCATCGGATTCGCAACCGTTCAGCGAAAGCGTGTCGGCGTGCTCGTGTACGAGACGTGTCTCTTCGCCGTCCGGAGACCGAATCACGGTCTGTCCCGCTCAGAGCAGGCGACCGCGGGCGTTTCTCTTTGGTTTCAAAGCGAAAGGTCGCCAACCAAGATATTCCTTTTACGCTATACCGTATGTTCCGACACATGAAATTGACGAAGGGATTTCATGATTTCGCGAAGACCTTTGGTGAGATGCTTGTCCCGCCGCAGCACGATGCCGAGCTGCCGAACCAGCCTCGGCCTGAGCGGCGAGGTCACCAGAAGGTCGGATTTATCCCGCCTCAGTGCCATATACGGGAGGATGGACCATCCAAGGCCGGCGGCCACCAGCTCCTTGATGGCTTCGACGCTTCCGAACTCCATCGCCGGCTCGGGACGAAACCCGCCAGCCCCGAACCATTCGTTCGTGGCGCGCCGCGTGTTGCCGCCTTCGTAAAGCAGCAGCGTTTTGTCTTTCATGAATTCCACGTCCGGCCCGCCATCCGGCATTACGCTTCCCTTGGGCGCCACGGCCAGTAGCTCGTCCTCATGGAACGGTTCGACTTCGAGCGAACGGCCGGAAGCGGGCAGGGCGACCACTGCGAGATCCAGTGCATTGGCTTCGAGATCACGCAGGATTTCGTCGATATTGCCGACACGAACAATAATCTCGAGATCGGGCATACATTTCTTCGCCATAGCGATGGCGCGCGGCAGCAGATGAATCGAGGCCGTGCCGCCGCTGCCGATCCGCACGCGGCCGACAGATCCCTCCCGAAAGGGCGTCATCGCCTCCTCAGCCATGGAGCAGGCTTCGATAATGCGCCGTGCATACGGAAGCAAATCATGTCCGGCCGGCGAGGGTTGCGCCCGCCGCCCGACGCGCTCGATCAGTCTCACGCCGAGGCGCTGTTCCAGCAGCTTTACCTGCAGGCTGACGGCCGGTTGTGAAAGCCCGGCCTTGTCGGCAGCCGCGGTGAAACTGCCGAGATCGACCACGCTGATGAAGGCGGCGAGCTGATCCAGATTGAGCACTAGAAGAATTCCTTATGGGTTGCATAAAGATCATAAGCTTCATTCATTGCTAATACCAGCGCATCCTTAGGCCATATCGAGATGAACCTGAGGAGCAGGAAAATGACAACCGATATCGATAGGCCGATGCAGCCAAAGGCAGGCGTCGGCAGGGATCTGCGAAAGCGAGGATTTCTGCGGAAGGAGTTTGCAAGATTTCTGGCCTATCTCGAAAAACGTGAAACGAGATGGGATCTGCGTGACCCGACCGACGAGCAACTTCGCGATATCGGCGTGACACGCGCCGAAGCGCGCACCGAGGTCGGCAAGTCATGGTTCTGGGATTAGGACGTTCAAAGGCGTCCCGACGTTCGGCAGGACACCTTGAACATGGGGTAATCGCGGCGCGGTCACCCCATGTTAGTCACGAAATGACTACTGGCGGGGGTGGTTGCCCCCGATAAGATGGAAATACGGGCTCACGATTGGAACCGGGCCCAAACATCAAATGGAGGCAACCGTGGACCAATATATAGGACTGGACGTTTCATTGAAAGAAACTGCAATCTCGATCCGACAGGAGGGGAAGCGGATCTGGCGGGGAAAGTGCCCATCCGACCCAAAACTTTTGTCGGAGATGATCCGCAGGCACGCCCCTCACGCCAAACGCGTTGTATTCGAGACTGGCCCGTTATCTACGTGGTTCTATCATGCGCTGACGGCCGAAGGAGTGCCGGCGATCTGCATCGAAGCGCGGCACGCCCAAAAGATTTTGGATGAGACGCTCAACAAGACCGATGCCAATGACGCGGATGGCTTGGCTCATTTGGCCGAAGCCGGCTTCTACAAAGCGGTCCGGGTAAAGGCATTCGACAGCATGCTGACACGCACGCTTGTGGCCGCTCGCAATCAGCTGCTCATTGTCTCGACCCAGCTCAGCAATCAAATTCGCGGTCTGATGAAGACGTTCGGTCTCATTGTCCCGAAAGGGAGGGGTCGAATATTTGACGGGAACGTGAGGCAATTCCTGGATGGGAATGACGGCTTGGCTAAGATCATATTGCCTCTGCTCGACGCCTGGTGCGACATACGCAGACGCGCTGCCGATCTTGATCACCAGTTGCTCGTGGCAGCACGGGGGAGCCAGGAGACCAAGCTTTTGATGACTATCCCAGGGATCGGCGCCGTCACCGCCGTCTCGTATGTCGCCGCAATCGAAGACCCAGACAACTTTAAAAAGTCGCGCTCCGTTGGCGCCTGGCTTGGATTGACAACGCGGCGTTACCAATCAGGAGAGGTCGATTATGACGGCCATATCTCGCGACGAGGCGACAACCGTCTGCGTGGGCTGCTTTACGAAGCGGCGATGGTGCTTCTCACGAGAACCAGTGCCAGGACCGAATGCTGTCTGAAGAATTGGGGGCTTAAGCTACGTGACCGGCTGGGCTTCAAGCGCGCTGCGGTGGCGGTTGCCCGAAAGCTTGCCGTCATCATGCATAGTATGCTCAAAACAGGAGAAATGTTCAACGCATCGGCTGGCGCTCCCGTATAAAGCGAAAGTGCCTGCCTTAAACCTCAACGCGTCACATCTAATTTGAGGCGTACTGAGAGTCCGTGCTACGGACGTGGGTTGGATCATTCCGTAAGTTGCGGCTGCAGCTCGTTGAGACTTGCGTTTTGAACAAAGGAAGGTCCACCCTGCGAAGACCCATTATGCGGCGATCCTGTGTCGACCGCGAAGACAACCTTGCCCCTGGCACCGGATGGCTCTGAAGAAAACAACAACGCTGAGGCCCGATCTATCAAATTACTACGCCGTTTTGCGTGACCGCTATACGGTACGATACTGAATGGCCAAACCAACTTGACTAATGGATTGCGATTAGACAACCGCGTATCTCCTGTGAGGGCCTTGTAGGGTAGGGGTTACCGGGGATATTTGAGCGGGGCTGCGACGTTACGACCCTGTTCCAGATAGCAAACGCCGCTTTCGCACATCGCGTCGCGATGGTTCGCGATATTCCGCACGTTCACTGCCGCGATCAGGCCGACATGGTCTTTATGACAGGATCAGCGTGAGGCGAGAGCCAAGAGCAAACAGTCTGGGGACTATTTTCGGACAGTCCATTTTTTCCTGGCATCGTTCTTTTTTCCGCCACAGATTTGCCCGATCCATTCCGCTCGAAAGCTGGCCGCCAGTTCGCTCCGGTCGTCTGCTGCTCCGCCAGGAACACCCATAAACAAGAACACCAATAAAAGAGACCGCAAAAATCCATGCTCAATAAAGCCTCCTTTCTGCTCGCCACGGCGATCTCGACCTTGGTGCTTCTCGGTGCGGCTTCGGCTGCGGAGGCAGGGCAGGCAAGCTACGTCGTGGACGCGCGCAGCGGTCAGGTGCTGGAAGCATCGAATGAGAACGAGCTGAACTATCCGGCCTCGCTCACAAAGATGATGACGCTCTATCTCGCTTTCGAAGCGCTGCATGAAGGCCGTCTGAAATGGGATCAGAAGCTGACCATGTCGGCGAATGCCGAGAGCAAGGAGCCCTTCAAATTCGCGATCGGCGCCGGCCGCAAGGTGACGGTGCGCGAAGCCGTCGAAGGTATCGTCGTCCTTTCGGCCAATGATGCCGCGGTTGCGATTAGCGAGCAGCTTGGTGGTTCCGAGGAGAGCTTCGGCAAGATGATGACCGCAAAGGCGCATCAGCTCGGCATGAGCAAGACGGTCTTCAAGAATCCCTCCGGCCTGCCGGATCCGGAGCAGGTCACGACGGCCCGCGACATGGCGACGCTCGGCGTTGCGCTGATGCGCGATTTTCCGGAAGAGTTCAAACTTTTCTCGCTGCGCGGCATGAAGTTCCGCGGCATGAAACTGCGTGGCCACAACAATCTGATGTATCGCTATGCCGGAGCCGACGGCATCAAGACTGGATATACCGATGCTTCCGGCTACAATCTCGTGACGTCTGCGGCGAAGAATGGCCGCCGCGTCGTCGGTGTCGTGATGGGCGAGAAGACCGCGCAGATTCGCGATGACAAGATGGCGAACCTTCTGGATACCTACTTGGCTCCGACGGCGAAGACAGCCACGGTATCGACAGACGCCGCAAAGCAGAGTTCGGCAAACTGAGGATGCGCCAGTCGGTATTCCGACCACCGCTTAGCCCGTCATTGCGGCGAGGATGCCAATTCATAACTGATCGGAATGACAGAGTGATAGGGTGGATGATGCATCTGAAATTGGAACCCACCCCCCATTGGCTGGGTGTCAAAGCTGATTAGAGGTGCGACGCCGGCAGCCAGTTAGAAATGCGACACTGCCACCATCGGTTAGCCCCCGATCCGACCGGCTGGGCCGGGTTGAAAGGGCGGAGCGGGGGCGGGTGATAAC
>Ga0209026_1000064_pt1 | contig 211303 bp, 189 predicted proteins | sample AraplaCL_Col_mCL_FD_184262 | JGI IMG/M metagenome (GOLD analysis project Ga0209026, IMG submission 184262) | Arabidopsis root microbial communities from the University of North Carolina, USA - plate scrape CL_Col_mCL (SPAdes) (version 2) | ecosystem: Host-associated > Plants > Roots >... | reverse complement strand
CGCATCCAGGCCGAAGCGCGGCACGGCGGTGAGCACCTTGGCCATCACCTGATCGCCACCGGCGCGACGCAACAGCGCCTGCTGCAGCTTGCGCAGCGGCGCGGGCATATCGGCGAACGGTGCGCCATTGCGTAAGGCGCCGGGTTTGCGCTCGATCAAGGGAATGTAATGACGCCAGTCGTACACGATGTGGTCGCGGTCGGGCGCCCGCGCATGCTCGGCGACCACCTCCATCGCCTCCACGATAACAACACGCTCCGGATACAGCCGCGCGCTGACCGAGCGATGGGCCAGCTCGCATGGCACCGAGTAGCGATTGCGGGCTACGCGCACCAGGCAAGTGCTGGAGACACGCACGATGTGCTCGACATAGCCGTCGAAGGGCGCGGGCATCGGCATCAAATGGGACTGCTCGTGCTCATGCGCCTCGGCGATGGTCATGCCCGGATACTCTGGGTGCGCCATTTGCGTCCATACCTTCGGACACTGGATCACCAGCCAGGCGTTGAGATCGGCGAAGGAGGCGAAACGCTGTTCCCGAGCTTGAGGCCATGGCGGCGTGCGTCTTGCACGTTTTTTTCCACGCGGCCCTTCTCCCAGCCGGCCGCCACGTTGCAAAAATCCGGCTCGATCAAGTAGTGCGCGCACAACGCGGCAAACCGCACGTTGACCACGCGTTCCTTGCCGCGCCCCGGGACGCGATCGACCGCGGTCTTCATGTTGTCGTAGATGCCGCGCCGGGCCACGCCGCCCAGCCCTTGCAGGCAGCGCGTATGCGCATCGAACAGCATCTCGTGGCTCTGGCTGGGATAGGCCGCCAACCAGAACGCACGGCTCGCGCATAGCTTCATGTGCGCCACCTGCACTTTGCGGTGGATGCCGCCAATCACCAGACTCTCTTCGCTCCAGTCGAACTGGAAGGCTTCGCCCCACTCGAACGCCAGCGGCACAAAGGCTTGGCGGTTCGTGAGTGAACCACCTTCCGCATGCCAACGGCGGATGGCCTCGGTGAGCTGGGAGTAACCGCCGGCATATCCGTGTTCACGCAGTTGCGCATACAGTCGCAAGGCTGTGCGTCGTTCCTTGCGCGGACGCTGCGCATCCAGCGCCAGCGCTTGATGCAGCCAGGGCAAGTGAGGGTCGATCTTTCGGGGCGCCGAGCAGCGCTGATAGCTCATCGCATCACGCGCAGGATCTCGCAGCCAGCGCTTGATCGTATTACGGGACAGGCTTGTGCGGCGGGCGATCTCGCTGATCGACAAACGCTCGCGGTAATGCACTCGACGGACTTTGGCGTATGTAGCCATGGTGTGCACCTTGTCAATACCCTGTTGGTTGAAAAACCAGCAGGGAGGTCGGGACACCCTGGTCAATTTTCAGCCGGCAGAACGCCTCTTTCCTGGTCAATTTTCAACCGGCAGCAACACGGATGCGGTTTGTAGCGGGCACGACGGACATGACAGCGGTTTGTTCGGGCCAAAGCAGCGGTTTATGCCCAGATATGGCTGCGGTTCCTGGTGGGCAGACAGCATGCACGCGCGAATACTTAGTGTCTGTGTTCCATTCGCTTAATGCGATTTGTCCAGATCTGAACCATGAATGGGCGGACTGGTTGATAGAGGTTACGGAGTCGGAAGCGCATCTCAACATCAGGCTCGCCGTAGCCTCTGCGGTATGCGATTGTGGGGCGCTGCAACCGATCTGCGAGAAGGCGCAACGGATACTTGAGGCGCCTCATGTGTTACTACCCCTAGCACCTGCACTGTTGAGATCGCAACAGGATGGTGTGCGTCTTCCTCCATATTCACGGTGGTTAGTAGACCTCTTTAGTGAAGGAGCGAGGGATGAGCGCGTCTTTCAGGGCCAGATTTCGCGAATATTGCACGAGAGATATCCGAATGCATCGATGGGGCTGGAGAACGACTCCGCTATCCACCGCAGGCACAACATCAATACTAACTTCGACAATCTGGAGATATCCCCGCCATTTGCCGAGGCTTGCAGGGAAGCTATCAATCGCGGCATTGTAAATCTCATCGACGCCCACGAAATTGACCATGCACACGTTATGTCGAACGCGGACGTTCTCCGGTTGCGTGATCCGACAGATAGCTTGGTTCGCCCCGTTTCCAAGCCGGAGAAGATCGAGTGGCTCTCCTTCGCTGATTCGCTAGAAGATTTTTTGGAATTTCGCGATTTGGAAGAGGCTATTGCCAATGCGTTGCGATCACGTGATGGGTTTACCAGTCTATTTGAATATTCTGAGCAGCGTGGTGTTGGGCGTGACGATGAGCGTTCCGCGAAGGTCTGCATTGCTCGAGTCGAGCTCTTTGGCGTGGATCAGTCATGCCGGACATTCACGGAAGAGGACCTGATTTCGCGAAGCATCGGGCTGGATAGTAGCTTTCGAAATCTCTACCGGACCGAGATAGCGCGACGAACTGTTCCACCGATGGGTTCACTCGTTCCTCTCGTGGCGGTATCGCGCAGAATGTTTCGAGGGCGTTGGTACGGAGAGCTTGCAGCACTGTCTTCCCTGTGGGATGACACGATTGATACCAGAAGCTTTCAGGACCAGTTTGGTTCGGGTGACTCGGGTGACTCTGTTTTAGGTAGAGTAATCGAGTGGCAAAGTGCCTTCGATCAAAATCGAAGGCTTCATGAGCCAAGATCACTAGGTAGTCTGCTTGAGGTCGATACTGCCTTGCTCAAGGATTTTGCGAACCGCCATTCGTTAACAATCTTCGCAAAGGTAGAGCTGCAACGAACGACAGATAAGTACAAACCAGAGTCTAGGATGACATGGGTGAAATGCGCTAAGGTTGTCAGAGTTCATTGACTACGATCTATCGTGCCAATGTCGGCGCGGCTACCCCACCCCTCTGAAGGGTCCGCTCTTGGTTCGATTGCGCACTGAGTGCAAAAATTTCCGTTAATGACCCCTGAAAAAGAACGTGAATAGCGAGTACACCACTGGGTGATTCTTTTCCGGCTAGCTCGGCGAATGCCTGCGAAGATGTAATTAAGTCTGGGGGTTGTTCGTGAACAATCCTAATCCAATAACCATCTGGCTGCGCGGCGAGGTCATCGTGTATGCACGACAGTCCTGCTGCAATGAGGTCATCAGCCATCCGGAACAGCCATGCAGGGCCACCCATTTCCTCAAGTGCACTCTCGTAGGTGTATATCATCTTCTGAGTGTCCTTATCGAAATGAGCCATGCCGAAGCGTACGAATGAGCGCAAATATGCATCCGTCGCGTGGCCGAAAAAACAAACGATGCGAGGCATGGAAATTTCCCGCGAAAAAACCTCTTCGTAGGTTCCAGTTCCAAGTCGCGCTCGGTCTCCATCGGGAGCCGCGTAAATCTCATAGAAGCTGACGTAGCGCGTTACTGACGCGTCGGGCTGGGAATGTTTAGATGGTGTATCGATCATTTTTCGACTCCTGTGGGCGTAAATTGCCGGTCAATTGCGATGGTTTATCAGTGGCGCGCTATGTATCGGTAAGATTGCGAGGATCCACCTCACAAAAAATCAAACGACGTGGCATAAATGAGTGCCCGGCGCTTTGCGATGGAGCGAAATCCCGCGCGAAGTTCAAGCCAGCTGTTTGTACGCTCTCTGCCTGCGGTCATGACGAAGGTCATCACACGCTGTTCTTCAAACGACAATTCGTGGCCGTCTAATCTGAGCCGACTGTTTTGTTGTGTAGATTGAGCTAACGTCGTTGCCCGATAGACGACCTGTTGTTCCAGCGAATCTACGCCGCGGCGTTTCGCACAAATCTGGGCGGCTCGCACACCTGTTTGATAGAGCCACTCCTCGAAACGACAGACACGCTGCCAGGCATCTACGGACGACGGCATCTTTGGGCGTACGTTGTACGAATACGCCTTGGCCAGGGAAAGGTCACGAATAAATTGAGGACATTCGTTTACCCCGGGTCCCTCACCCATAAACCATCGATGAGGTAACACGACTTTGTCTCGAATGAGCATATAAACGTTATGGCTCTTGCGGTCACGCCTTGTGTAGCAATGACCTTGGAATGGCCGGTCTAAGAAGATGCCGTTCAGGACGGCAATTTTCGAACAAGAGCATAGCTACTTGCTGAGAGGCCAAATAGTGCACTCGAAAACAGGACGTGTTCGTGCCATGCGCAAGATGTGCGCCTCACTCCAATCGTTATATGCTATGTGATATGGCTATGGAAAATATGGCGAGATATCATTTCGCCATATATCATCCTTGCCATTTTTCCAGTTCCGCGTGCACAAGGTAGAGCTGGTGACGATTCCGCAGGGCGAGATCGGCTACGTCTTCGCGCGCGACGGAAACGAGCTGGTGGATGGCCAGACACTCGGCGCGCTGGTCGATGCCGGCGTGGAGGATGTCGCCGCGTTCCTGCGCGCCGGCGGCCAGAAGGGTCCGCAGCGCGCGATTCTCCGCGAAGGTACGCATGCCATCAACGTGGCGCAGTTCGCGATCATCACGGCGGCGCGCGTGCATGGCTTGCTGCTGTCGGATGAAGAGAAAGACACCGTCGACAAGATGGGCCGCGTGTTGAGCGAGCGCAATGGGTTCATGCCGGTGGTGATCGGCGGTGTCGCCTCGACGGCCGGCGTGATGGATAGATCCGAGCGCGCGGACGAAGATCCTCGCGACGTGCTGGGCGTGGTCACCATCCATGACGGCCCGGTGCTGCCGCCGGATGAAATCGTGGCGCCGCGCGTGGGCGAAGACCCGGCCAACAAGGCTACGTTCCACAACAACTTCCAGAACATCAATGCGTTCCTGCGCGCCGGTGGCCGACGCGGTCGCCAGCATCAGGTACTGGTCGAAGGCACCTACTACCTCAACCGCCTGTTCGCCACGGTGGAATTCATCCGCAAGACGGTGGTGCCGGTCGGTAGCGTGGGCGTCGTCGTGTCGTATTTCGGCAAGACCGGCGCGGATCGTTCCGGTGATGGCTATTCGCATGGCGAGCTGGTCGACAACGGTTGCCGCGGCGTGTGGAAGGAACCGCTGCTGCCTGGCAAGTACGCCTTCAACACCTACGCCGGCAAGATCCAACTGGTCCCGACCACCAACTTCATCCTGAAATGGTCGAAGGAAGTGACCAATGCGCACAAGTACGACGAGAATCTTTCGGAAGTGGCGCTGATCACCAAGGATGCATTCGAGCCACTGATGCCGTTGTCGGTAGTGGTTCATATCGACTACCGCAAGGCACCGCTGGTGGTGCAGCGTTTCGGCGACATCAAGCGCCTGGTCGACCAGACGCTCGATCCGATGGTCTCGGCCTATTTCAAAAACACCGGACAGACCAAGACCCTGCTGGAACTGCTGCACGAACGTGCCGAAATCCAGCAGAAGGCGAGCGTCGACATGCAGGAGCGTTTCGCTGCCTACAACCTCGAACTGCAGGAAGTGCTGATCGGCACGCCGCACGGCAGCGCGGGCGATGCCTCGGGCCAGCGCATCGACACCATCCTCAACCAGTTGCGCGATCGCCAGGTGGCGAAAGAGCAGATGGACACCTACCAACAGCAGCAGGAAGCCGCGATCAAGGAACGCACCCTGCGCGAGGCCCAGGCGCGCACGCAGATCCAGACCGAGCTCACCAAGTCCGAGATCAACGTCAAGATCAAGACCAACGAAGGCGACGCTGCGATCGCCGCGGCCACCAAGGAAGCACAGGTGATCAACATCAACGCCGAAGCCGAACGCAAACGCCAGATCGCGGTGGGCGAAGGCAAGGCAGCGGCAACGGAATCAGTCGGTAAGGCGGAAGCCAATGCGATCCGCGCCAAGGCCGAAGCGTTGACCGGCGAGGGCGCACGCATGCAGTTGATCAACGATCTCGGCCGGCAGTTCGCCGACGCCTTGCGCGAAGGGCAGATCGCGATCGTGCCGAAGATCGCGGTGGGCACGGAAGGCGGCAACGCGCTTGCCACGCTGGCGCAGCTGGCGAATGTGTTCATGGCGGAGAAACTGGAGCCCGCCGATGCCGGCGCCAATCACACCAGCCAGTCGTAACGAGCAGCAGCCACCGCGCACCCATGCGCGGTGGCTGCTCAGCGCTTGTCCGGCAGGGTAAGCACGCGATGCCCGTACAAACGCGCATCCACCGAATAGGCGCCAGGCCCGAGCAGCACCAGGGCGACCGCGTTCAATGCCAGCGGTACCATGTGCACCAGCAAGGGATGCACCGGGGCGATGGCTTCAAGGCCGGCCAGAACGATGCAAAGTCCACACGCCACCGGCGTGAGCAGGCCGAGCAGCAACGCCAGCGCCGTGCCGATCACGGCCCAGAACATCATCTGGCCCGGCGGCGAACACAACGCGCTGCCGAGGAACGGCCATAATGATGCGGCCAGGCACAGCCGCAGCAGCACCAGGCCTATCCCGGGCGCTCCGAGCGGGAACATGGAATAGGTTCGTTGCATAAGCGGCCCGTGCCGGTCGGTAGCATGGAGCTATTAATCCGGTTCCAGAAACGAGATGCCCCCCTCCGGTGAGGGATGCGTGCCGGCGGGCAGGTGGTCTAGGGTCTGTTTGCCAGCCATCGGGCGTCATCACACAGTCGTGTACCGACGTACACTTCTTCGTTTTTCCTTGTCTGGCGCGCAAACAGCTCCCGGCGCGGGCTAAGCAAATAGTGTAAACAGGCCCTAGATGAAAGCTCGGCAGCAAGCGGGAGTGGGTTTGGCCAGGAAATACGTTGCGTGGATCATGGCCATGAGCCTGCTGCTGGCGTCTTCGGCATGGTGCGCGCAAAAAGCGCCGCCATCCGGCATCGCGCAGATGAACCATCGCGCCTGGGTGATCCAGGACGGCGCGCCGGCCGATATCTGGGCGATGGCGCAAGGCAAGGACGGCTTCGTCTGGCTCGGCACCGGCAGCGGCCTGTTCCGCTTCGACGGCGTTGAGTTCGAGCGTTATGCGCCATCGGCCAACCTGGATCTGCCGGCGACCGACATCACCGCCCTGATGCAGGATGCCGACGGCGATATGTGGATGGGTTTTCTCACCGGTGAGATCAGCCGCATCGAGCACGGGCGGTTGGTCAACTACTCCGCCAGGGACGGCCTGCCCGATGGCACCGTGTTCTGCTTTGGCCAGACCGGAGATGGCGCCGTCTGGGCGGCCACGACCAACGGCCTGGTGCGCTACAGGCAAGGGCGCTGGGAAAAGATCGGCGCCGATTGGAATTATCCCTACCACCGTGCAACGTGGATCCTGGTCGACCACACGGGAACGACCTGGGTCGCCACCGGCAGCGAGCTGGTGTCCCTGCGCAAGGGTGCGCATCGATTCGAACACACCGGCATCGCGGTAGGCGCCGGTGCGGTCCTGGCCGAGTCGCCGGAAGGAACCTTGTGGCTGTCCGATGAACTGCACGGCACGCGCGCCTTGCCGGGACTGTCGGCGGAGCATGTTCCGCCGGCGCTGACGGCGCCGCTGCCGCGCACGGATTTCGCGCGCTCCAAGCGCATGCTGTTCGATCGCAGCGGCGCGCTGTGGGGCACCTTGTGGGCGGGCAAGGGACGCGGTGGCGTCTATCGCGTCGCCGATCCGGCGCGCCTCGCCACCGGCCAATCGCTGCAGCCGGACCAGCTGGGCGATATCTACGATACGTCCAACGGTCTGACCTCGGTCATCGCCGTGCCCTTGCTGCAGGATCAGGAAGGCAGCGTCTGGGTCGGCACCAACTTCGGCCTGAACCGCTTTCACGCCAACGCCTTTCACGTCGTGTCGCCGATGGCGGGCGAATCGCCCGCCAACGCGATATTGGCGGCAAGCGGACATGGAATGGTGTGGATCGCGCAGGCCGGTAACGTCTATCAGGTGCAACACGGCGTGCCGGTGCTAATGGCCACCGGCCTGCCCTTGGTCGACAAGGCCTTGGCCGATCGCCACGGCGTGTGGCTGGTGGCGAGCGACGGTTTTCACTGGTTGGATGGAAAGGCCGCACCGCAGCTTGTACCCATGCCGGAGCAGGCCGATCGCGGCGTCATTTATGCCATGGCCGTGGATCAGGCAGACCATTTGTGGATCAGCGCCGAGAACAGGGGGCTGCTGGTATGGTCCGGCAGCGCCTGGCAGAGCGTTCGCGTCAGCGCGGACAAGCGTTGGTCGGAGCCGCGCAGCGTGACGGTCGATTCCGACGGCAGCATGTGGTTCGGCTACCAGGACAACCGCGTGGCGCACTGGCGCAACGGCCAACTGCGCCCATTCACTGCACACGATGGACTGGACGTGGGCAACGTGCTGACCATCGACGTTGACGGTTCGTCCATCCTGGTCGGCGGCGAGCGAGGCCTTGCGCGTTTGCAGGGCGATCGCTTCCAGTCCATATCGACGAACCGTAACGCGATCCTGAGCGGCATCTCCGGCATCGTCAGGGCAGCGCAGGGCGACATCTGGATCAATGGCAGCGCCGGCATCGTGCGCATCAAAGCAGAGCAAATGCAGCGCGCCTTCGACGACCCTGCCTACGACTTTCAATACAAGCTGTTCGACTGCGACGACGGCGTGCCGGGTATCGCCATCCAGCAACAGCCGGTGCCCAGCATCACGCCGGCCGATGACGGCAAGCTGTGGTTCTTCACCAACCAGGGCGTGAGCTGGATCGACCCGGCGCAGGTTCAGCTCAACACGGTGGCGCCGAAGGTGGCGGCGCAGTGGCTGCTCGCCGACGGCAAGCGCTATCTTCCCGGCGGCGCGCTGGTGCTGCCGCCGCATACCAGGACGGTGACGCTGGGCTATACCGCAGCCAGCTATCTCGCTCCCCAGCGCGTGAATTTCCGCTACCGGCTGCACGGCGTCGATGCCGGCTGGCAGGATGCCGGACACCAGCGCGAGGCGATCTACGCCAATCTCGCGCCCGGCCGCTATCGTTTCGACGTCACCGCCGCCAACGACGACGGATTCTGGAGCAAGGAAGGCGCCAGCATGTCGTTCCAGATCCAGCCGGCGTTTTATCAAACGCGCTGGTTCCTGTTGCTGTGCGCGCTGGCGTCCGTGTTCGCTGCGTGGAGCATGTTCCGGGCGAAGGTGCGCCAGGTGGAAATGCGCCTGAAGGAACGGCTGGAAGTGCGCCACGCCGAGCGCGAACGAATCGCCCGCGAACTGCATGACACCTTGCTGCAGGGCTTCCAGGGCCTGATCCTGCGCTTCCACGCGATCACACAGAAAATGCTGCCGAACGATCCGGTACGCGGCCAGATCGAACAGGCGCTGGACCGCGCCGACGGGGTCTTGGTGGAAGGGCGCGACAAGGTAAGGGATCTGCGCCTGAGCGCCGGCATCACCAAGGACCTGGCCGGCGCCTTCATCGCGCTTGGCGAAGAGCTGTTCGAAAATGCTTCGGTGAAGTTCCGCGTGATCACCACCGGCAAGGAACAACAGGTGGATCCGGCCATTCGCGAAGAGGTCTACCTGATCGGGCGCGAAGCGATGCTCAATGCCTTTCACCATGCGCAAGCGCTGGCGCTGGAAGTGCAGATCGATTTCGAGCTCAGGCAATTGCGCATGTGCGTGCGCGACGATGGCGTCGGCATCGATGCGCAAACGCTCGACGCCGGGCACCGGCCGGGCCACTGGGGGCTGGTCGGCATGCGCGAACGCGCGCGCTGCATGGGCGGCCAGCTGCACATCTGGTCGGCGCAGGGCTCCGGTACCGAGGTCGAGCTGACCGTGCCCGGCTCGATCGCCTATGCGCACAAGCGCAAGGCCTCCTCCGTCTGGATGAAACGCCTGCTCGGCGCCGGACGCTCGGGCTGATACGCGCAGCGCTTTAGGCGTCGATGATGCCGCGGCGCATCGCGATCACCACCGCTTCGGTGCGGTCCCTGGCGTTGACCTTGGCCAGGATGCTCTTCATGTGCGTCTTCACGGTTTCCACCGAGATGCCCATGTGCGTGGCGATGCGCTTGTTGGAAAAGCCGCTGGCCACGTAGTTGAGCACCTGCAGCTCGCGCATGCTCAATGTGTCGTCGCCCACGTGCTCGGCGATCACGCGCGCCACCTCGCCAGGCACATGGCGATGGCCTTGGTGAACCTGGCGGATGGTGTGCAGCAGCTCCTTGCGCAGCGTGCTCTTGAGCAGATAACCCACCGCCCCGGCCTTGAGCGCGCGCGTGGCCTGCATGTCGCCGCGGTAGGTGGTGAGCACCACGATGCGCGCCTGCGGAAATTCGCCGACGATGCTGCGGATGGCATCGAAGCCACCCATGCCGGCCATCTGCAGATCCATCAGGGTGACGTCGGGCCGATGCTTGCGGAAGCAGGCGATGGCTTCCTCGCCGTTGACGGCCTCGGCCACCAGTGTCATGTCCTCTTGTGCTTCCAGCACTGCTGCGACGCCTTCGCGAAACAGTGGATGGTCGTCGACCACCATCACGCGGATAGGCGGTGTTTCGCTGCTCATGTGCTGCTCCCGATCACTCGTTCCAGCGTGCGTGTCATTCGCGCTGCCGAGCGTGGCTAGTCAAGCACAAGCCTTCGGTTCCGGCAATCGTCGTGGGCATCACTCTTCAGAGTGAGTAAGCCCTACCTTCATCAGGGCTTTGGGCGATCGCCATGCGATGCCACGCTTTCCTCACGGACCGCGTCCGTTTGCCAGCCCACCGCCTCGGGACCCCGCCATGACCGACGACACCGCTTCGATGATCGACGAACGCCGCCGCGCGCTGCTGATCGGGGCGGCGACGGCCGCGGCCGCGCTGGCCTTGCCGGCCGTGGCCGGACACGCCGCCGCTTCCACGACTGCTTCCTCCACCCCGCACCGCAAAGGGAATCAAACCATGAGCAGCATCAAGACCAAAGACGGCACCGAGATCTATTACAAGGACTGGGGCCACGGTCAACCCATCGTGTTTTCCCACGGCTGGCCGCTCAGTGCCGACGCGTGGGACGGGCAGATGCTGTTCTTCAGCATGCATGGCTATCGCGTGATCGCGCATGACCGCCGCGGCCATGGCCGCTCGGCGCAGCCATCGCAAGGCAACGACATGGATACCTATGCCGACGACCTGGCCGAGCTGATCGAAAAGCTGGACCTCAAGAACATGGTGATGGTCGGCCATTCCACCGGCGGCGGCGAAGTGGCGCGCTATATCGGCCGGCATGGTTCCAAGCGCGTGGCCAAGGCGGTGCTGGTCGGCGCGGTGCCGCCGGTGATGGCGAACACGGCCAATTATCCCAATGGCCTGCCCATCTCCGTATTCGATGACATCCGCAAGGGCGTGCAGACCGATCGCTCGCAGTTCTACAAGGACCTTTCCGCACCGTTCTTCGGCGCCAACCGTCCCGGCGCAAAAGTGAGCCAGGGCCTGCGCGACGCCTTCTGGCTGCAGAGCATGGCCGGCGGCGTGAAAGGCCACTACGAGTGCATCAAGCAATTTTCCGAAACCGATTTCACCGAAGACCTGAAGAAGATCGACGTGCCGACCCTGCTGGTGCATGGCGATGACGACCAGATCGTACCGATCGAGCATTCCTCCAGGCTCACCGCCAAGATCGTCAAGCAGGCCACGCTCAAGGTTTATCCGGGCGCCTCGCATGGCCTCACCGCCACGCACCAGGACCAGTTCAACGACGACCTGCTGGCCTTCATCAAAGGCTGATCGTCACGCGCTTGCCCGGCGAAGGTGCTGGGCGAGCGCGTCATTTATTCCATACGTTGCCAGAGATTCCACCATGACGCTCACCGCCAAAGCCGTCCCCGGTTCCAAGCTGCTTTCGCCCGACAATCACGCGCTGATCCTGATCGACTACCAGTCGCAGATGTCGTTTGCGACGCATTCGATCGATGCGATCACGCTGCGCAACAACGCCGGCCTGGTCGCGCGCGCCGCCGCCAGCTTCAAGGTGCCGGCGATACTCACCACGGTGGCGGAGAAAAGTTTTTCCGGCCCGATGTTCGAGGAAGTCACCGCGGCGTTTCCGGGCCAGGCCTTGCTCGATCGCACCAGCATGAACACCTGGGAAGACGCTGCCGTGATCAAACAGGTCAATGCGATCGGCAAGCCGCGGCTGGTGTTCGGCGGCCTGTGGACGTCGGTGTGCATCGTCGGTCCCGTGCTGTCGGCGATCGAGCAGGGTTATGAGGCCTATGTCGTTGCCGACGCCTGCGGCGATGTCTCCGTGGAAGCGCACAACCGCGCCATGGAGCGCATGATCCAGGCCGGCGCGGTGCCGATGACGTCGCTGCAATACCTGCTGGAACTGCAGCGCGATTGGGCGCGCACCGACACCTACGAAAGCACCACCGGTATCGCCAAGCTCCATGGCGGTGCGTACGGCCTGGGCATCACCTACGCCAAGACCATGTTCCACGCGCAAGGCGGCTGAGCCGCCCGCCGGACCTATCGCGACCCATCGGAGACACGCTCATGAAGCCTTATTTGTTGTCGCTTGCCGCGGGCCTGCTGGTGGGCGTGATCTACAGCCTGGTCCACGTGCGTTCGCCGGCGCCGCCGGTGATCGCGCTGGTCGGATTGCTGGGCATCCTGGTTGGCGAGCAGATCCCGCCGCTGGTCAAGCAGCTCATCGCCAAGGAAACCACGGTCGCGTGGATCGGCCAGCAGGTGAAGCCGCATGTGTTCGGCGAGCTGCCGCGCGGCACGCTTGCGTCGCGGGCGAAAGCGGATGAACAGGTGAAGTCATGAGCCCGCCCAGCGCCACGCCCGACCTGATCCTGCGCGGCGGCCGCTTTACCACGCTCGATAGCGGCAAGCCGACCGCCAGCGCGGTGGCGGTCGCAGCCGGACGTTTCAGTGCGGTCGGCAGCGACCAGGAGATCATGGCGCTGGCCGGTCCCGGCACACGCGTGATCGATCTGCACGGCCGGCTCGTGCTGCCGGGATTGATCGACAATCACCTGCATCTCATCCGCGGCGGCCTGAATTTCAACCTTGAGTTGCGCTGGGACGGCGTGCGCTCGCTGGCCGATGCGATGGACATGCTGCGCCGGCAGGTAGCGATCACGCCAGCGCCGCAATGGGTGCGCGTGGTGGGCGGTTTTACCGAGCACCAGTTCGCGGAGAAACGCCTGCCGACGCTTGCCGAACTCAACGCGGTGGCGCCGGAAACGCCGGTGTTCCTGCTGCATCTGTACGACCGCGCGCTGCTGAATGCCGCCGCGCTCAAGGCGGTCGGCTATACCAAAGACACGCCCGAGCCGCCCGGCGGCCACATCGAACGCGACAGCGCGGGCAACCCCACCGGACTGCTGCTGGCCAAACCCAACGCCGCCATCCTGTACGCCACGCTGGCGAAAGGGCCGAAGCTGCCGTTCGATTACCAGCTCAATTCCACGCGCCATTTCATGCGCGAACTCAATCGCCTGGGCGTGACCGGCGCGATCGACGCGGGCGGCGGCTTCCAGAACTATCCGGACGACTACGAAGTGATCCGCAAGCTGTCACAGGAAGGGCAGCTCACCATTCGCCTGGCCTACAACCTGTTCACGCAGAAGCCCAAGGGCGAGAAGGACGACTTCCTCAACTGGACGCAGTCTTCCCGCTACAAGCAGGGCGATGATTATTTCCGCCACAACGGCGCCGGCGAGATGCTGGTGTTCTCCGCCGCGGACTTCGAGGACTTCCGCCAGCCGCGCCCGGACCTGCCCTCGAGCATGGAAGGCGAACTGGAAGACGTGGTGCGCATCCTGGCGGAAAACCGCTGGCCGTGGCGCATGCATGCCACCTACGACGAAACCATTCATCGTGCGCTCAACGTGTTCGAGCGGGTCAACCGGGATATTCCGCTCAAGGGCCTGAACTGGTTCTTCGATCACGCCGAAACCATTTCCGATCGCTCCATCGATCGCATCGCCGCCCTGGGCGGCGGCATCGCCGTGCAGCATCGCATGGCCTACCAGGGCGAATATTTCGTGGAACGCTACGGCGCCGAAGCGGCGGCCATCACGCCGCCGGTGGCGCGCATGCTGGAAAAAGGCGTACGCGTTTCGGCCGGCACGGATGCCACGCGCGTGGCGTCCTACAACCCGTGGGTGTCGCTGTCGTGGCTGGTCACCGGCAGGACGGTGGGCGGCATGCGCATCTATTCGCAGCGCAACTGCCTGGATCGCGAAACCGCGCTGCGCATGTGGACCCAGTACGTCACCTGGTTTTCCGACGAGGAAGGCAAGAAAGGGCAGATCAAGGTCGGGCAGCTTGCGGACCTGATCGTGCCAAGCCGCGATTACTTCACCTGCGCGGAACAGGACATCGCCGACATGAGCTCGCACCTCACCATGGTGGGCGGCAAGGTCGTATACGCGGCGGACGTCTTCAAGCACCTGGACGAAGCGCCGCCACCGCCGGCGATGCCGAACTGGTCGCCGGTGCGCATGTTCGGCGGTTACGGTGCGTGGGACGATCCCAAGCCGGCCGCAGCAAAAACGCGGCACGCGTGCGGCTGCGCGAACGGTTGCGCGGTTCACGGGCATGACCACATCCATGCCTGGTCGAAGCAGTTGCCGGTGCGCGAAGCGGATCTGAAATCGTTCTGGGGCGCGCTCGGTTGCGCCTGCTGGGCGGTGTAGCCGTGGCCGTCGCACACCGTCATGCCAATACGCCGGCGCCGATCGGCACTATGCTCGCTTCGCCTTACACGCTGGTGCTGGCACGCATCGCACTCACACTGCCGTACTGGTGGAGCGGGCTCGACAAGCTGTGCCACCCCGCCGCCGCGCTGGCGGAAATGCATGGCCTGGGGTTTCCCGCGTCGTGGTGGCTGTATGGCTTGCTGCTGCTGGTGCAGCTCGGCGGCTCGCTGTCGATCATCGCCAATCGCTACGCCTGGCTTGGCGCCGGCGTGCTTGGCGGCTTCACCGCCATCGTGACCTGCGTCGCGCACGCGTTCTGGAAACTGGATGGCGCGCAGCGCTTTGCAGAAATGAACATTTTCATGGAACACATGGCGCTGATCGCCGGCATGGCGTTCGCCGCCATGCATAGCTACGCCATCAAGCAACGCGCCCGGACACTTCGTCTTTGAAAAATCGGTAAGGAGTTCACATGATCGGCTCAACACGCAGTACATTCAGGTCGGGCTGGCTCGCGGCATCGCTGCTGGCGCTGCTTTCCAGCTCCGGCGTTTTCGCCAGGCAGGCGCCGGGCGTCGCGGTCGGCGCGCAATACGACACCACGCACGTGTATGTGGCGCCCGCCGATTTCGATGCCTTCGTCAACAGCTTCATCGCCACCTTCGGCGGCAAGCCTTCGCCGCGCGGCACCTTCAATGTGCTGCCGGTCCCCAGCAATACGCAAGCGCAATACGTATGGACGCCAGTAGGCACCTTGTCGAATTTCGCCTTCCTCACGCCGATTCCCTATCCATTCGGCCAGGAGCGCACCGGCTACCTGGTGACCGACATGGATGAGGCGCTGAAGCAGGCGCGCGCGGCGGGTGCCGAGGTGATCGTGGACAAGTTCAAGGATCCGATCGGCTACGACGCGGTGATCCAGTGGCCGGGCGGCGTGAAGATGCAGCTGTATTGGCACTTCACCGCGCCGCACTACGACGCGTTGGATACCGTGCCCGACAATCGCCTCTACGTCTCGGCCGACGCCGCCGATACCTTCGTGCGCGACTTTCTGCGCTTCTCGCACGGCAAGCTGGTCGCCGACGATCGTCATGCGGATGCCGGCGAACTGGGCAAGCCGGGGCAGACATATCGCCGCATTCGTATCGAATCCGGGTTTGGCAAGATGCAGGTCAACGTGACCGATGGCCACCTGCCGTATCCGTTCGGGCACGAGATAAGCGGTTACGAAGTAAAGGATCTCGACGCGACATTGACGAAGGCGACGGCGGCGGGGGCGAAGGTGTTGTCGCCGGCGTATGCGTCGGATGATCGCCGGTCTGCCGTGGTGGAGTTTCCGGGTGGGTACGTCGCGGAGATTCATGCATTGAAAGCGCACTGAAGGAAGCTTCATTGGTGCCGCATCTGCTCCCTCGGTGGGGTGAAGCAACCTCGCGAGAGGTTTGGTCGTGGCGAAGGCTTATTCCAGCGCAGCGAGAAGCGAGCTCCGCTCGCATCACCCCACCCCAGCCCTCCCCTGCACGCAGGGGAGGGAGCAGATGCATGCACAGCAAACGCCTCACTACGAACCGTTGTTCCATTCTTCTGGCCGTGCTCGGCGCGCTCTGCCATCCGATGGCCGCAGACGCGCAGGCAACCGATGAGCCCACCCCCCAGCGCCCCGCGATCAACTTCTACCGCTGGCAGGAAGACTGGTCCGTGCTGGCCGATCCGCATCTGCATCGCGAGTGGGGCGATGCACTGAAGTACCTCCCGCTTTCCAACAGCGAGCCCAAGCGATACCTGTCCTTCGGCCTCACGCTGAGGGAACGCGTCGTCAGCGTGGATCCCGCGCAATTCGGCGTGCGGCAGGGACAGCGTCAGACGTATCTGTTGCATCGCCTGGAACTCCACGCCGACGCACACCTGACCGATCACACGCGCGTCTTCGTGCAGCTCGAAAACGCGCTTGCTCCGAACCTTGCCCGGCCCGGCCCGGTCGATGCGAACCGCCTCGATCTTCGACTGGCGTTCCTGGACACCCAGCATGAGTTCGACGATGGCCTGTTCAAATTGCGCGTCGGCCGCCAGGAAATCGCGTTCGACCTGCAGCGCTTCGTGTCCGTCCGCGACGGCCCCAACGTGCGCCAGGCGTACGACGCCATCTGGGCCGATTACGAACGAAACGGCTGGCGCATCAGCGGCTTCGTCAGCCAGCCGGTGCACTATCGCAACGACAACGATTTTGACGATTACAGCAACCGCCATCTGCTGTTCGGCGGCGTTCGCGTGCAGCGGCGCGTGACGGCGGGCAGCGAAGTCAGCCTGAGCTTTTCGGATTTTCGCCAAAGCGATGTGCACGTGCTGGCTGGCGCCGGAAATGAAGAACGCCAGAACATCGATGTGCACTACAACGGCCAGGCCGGCGCGGTGGATTGGGATGTCGAAGGCATGCGGCAGGGCGGCAGCATCGGCCGCAAGGCCGTGGATGCGTGGGCGTTCGGATCGTTGGCCGGCATCACCTTCAAGGGCGCGGCATGGAGCCCGCGCGTCGGCATGCAGTTCGATGCGGCGTCCGGCGATCGCCAGCTGGGCGACCAGCATATCGGCACGTTCAATCCGCTCTTTCCCAATGGCTATTACGTCACCTTGTCCGGCTATACCGGCTATAGCAATTTCATCCATCTGAAGCCATCGCTTGCATTGACGCCGGCCACGGGCGTGAAACTGGTGGCGGCGATCGGCATGCTGTGGCGGCAAACCACGCAGGATGCCGTATACGTGCAACCGAATATTCCCGTACCGGGGACGGCCGGCCGGCCGGGCCGGCGCACCGGCAGCTATGTGCAGCTGCAATTCAATTGGGTGGCCGCGCGCAATCTCACGTTCGGACTGGAAGCCGATCGTTACTTCATCGCCCAGGCCGTGCGTCGCGCGGGCGGGCACGATTCCAGCTACTTTGGCGCGGACGTGCGCTGGGGCTGGTAACGGAGACATCGCCATGCAACGACCTTCGCTCGCGACCTTGCTCAGCTTCAATGCGGGTTATGTGGACACTGCCGGCTTCCTCGCGCTGCACGGCCTGTTCACCGCGCACGTCACCGGCAACTTCGTCACGCTCGGTGCGGCACTGGTGCTGGGCGCCGGCGGCACCATCGCCAAGCTGCTGGCGCTGCCGGTGTTCTGCGCGGTGGTGATGGCCGCACGTCTGCTTCATTACGTATTGGTGGGCCGAGATGTTCGAGTGTTGCGCGCCATCCTGCTGCTGCAGACGCTGTTGCTGTTGCTCGGCGCCGTGCTGGCGTGGTGCTACGGGCCGTTCGCCGATGGCGACAGCGGCGCCGCCATCGCGACCGGCCTGGTATTGGTCGCCGCCATGGCGATGCAGAACGCAGCACAGCGCGTGCATTTGGCGAAGATGCCGCCGACCACGCTGATGACCGGTACGACCACGCAGATCATGCTGGATCTGGCGGACACGCTGCATGGCGTCGAGGGCGAGCAGAAGGCCGTGGTCGACCAGCGCTTGTCGCGCATGGCGGCGAGTGTCGGCGCGTTCGCATTTGGATGTGCGGCGGGTGCGGTTCTCTATCACCTGTTCGACGTCAGATGCTTCCTGCTGCTGCCCCTGGTGTCGCTGCTTGGGCTTTGGCATCGCGACGCCGCGATCGATTGAGGTGATCGAACGCCTAGGCTGAAGCGCGCGCGTGCTTCGCAAACTCGCCCGCCGCCCAATCCATAAAGGCACGCACGCGCGGCGACAGCTGCCGAGTACGTGCATACACCAGCGAAACAGGCGCCGACGGCGGCGGCGTGTCCTTGAGAATTTCGATCAGCGTACCGCGGCGCAGGTCTTCCTCGACATGGAAGCGCGGCACCTGCGCCATGCCCAAACCAAGCCGGATGCCGGCGAGATAGCTTTCGGTGCCGGTGACGGTAAGCGCATTGGGCAAGGCGATCGTGCGCATCTTCTCGCCGCTGCCGAACTCCAGCGGCGTGACCACGCCGGTGGTGATCGAGCGCAGGCTCACGGCGCGATGGCCGTCCAGATCATCGATATTCTTCGGCGTGCCGAAGGTCGCCAGGTACGCCGACGTGGCACAGGTGAGGCGTTCGAGCATCGCCACTTGCCGCGCCACCAGTTCGCTGTCGCGCAGATGGCCGTAGCGCAGCACGCAATCGACGCCTTCCTGCACCAGGTCCACCCAGCGATCGCTCTCGCTTATGGAAAGCTCAATGCCGGGATAGCGCGCGAAGAACTCGGGCAAGCCGGGAAACAGGAAATGCCGCGCCAGCGTGCCTTGCACCTCGACCCGCAGCAGGCCTTTGGGCTGCACGTTGCGGAAGACGCCTTCGGCATCTTCGACGTCGTCCAGGATGCGCAGGCAGCGCTGGTAGAACGCTTCGCCATCGAGGGTGGGGCGCACCACGCGTGTCGTTCGCTGCAGCAGGCGGGCGCCTAGCCGCGCTTCCATGTCCGCGATCACCTTGGTCGCGGTGGAGCGCGGAATGTCCATGTCGTTCGCGGCCAGGGTGAAGCTGTGCCGCTCCACGATCCGCGCGAATAGCCGCATCACGTCCAGCCGGTCCATCGCGTCCCCTATTGTTCGCGCTAAGGAAATAGCGATGTGCATTCTAGCCTGATTATCTTGCTGGGACGAAAGCCCATAGTTCCTCCGCACCGCCACCCGGCGGCTTACCTACCTCGGAGAAAACCTATGAATAGCCAAGCAAAAATAGCCATCGTGACCGGTGCCTCGCGCGGCATCGGCGCGGCCATCGCCCGGCGCCTGGCCCGCGACGGCTTTACGGTGGTGATCAATTACGCCGGCAGGGCCTCGGAGGCCGAACAGCTGGCCGGTGAGATCGAAAAGGCCGGCGGCCATGCCATCACCGCGCAGGCGGACGTCAGCGACCCGGCCGCGGTGGCGCGCCTGTTCGATGCGGCCGAAGCGGCCTACGGCGGCATCGACGTGCTGGTCAACAATGCCGGCATCATGAAGGTGGCGCGCTTGGCCGAAAGCGACGACGCGCTGTTCGACAGCCACGTCGCGGTCAACCTGAAGGGCACGTTCAACACCTTGCGCCAGGCCGCGCGCCGCCTGCGTGACGGCGGCCGTATCGTCAATCTTTCCACCAGCCTGGTCGGCACGAAGCTGGAGACCTATGGCGTGTATGCCGCTACCAAGGCGGCGGTGGAAATTCTCACCGCCATTCTTTCGAAGGAGCTGCGTGGCCGTGCGATCACCGTCAACGCCATCGCGCCTGGCCCGGTCGCCACGGATCTGTTTCTCGACGGCAAATCGCCGGAACTGATCGAACGCATGGCAAAAATGAGTCCGCTCGAACGCCTGGGCACGCCAGAGGACATTGCTCGCGCCGTCGCCTTTCTCGCCGGTCCCGACGGCGGCTGGATCAATGGCCAGGTGCTGCGCGCCAACGGCGGCATGGTTTGAGCAGCGAGGAGCACGTCGTCATGAACAAGATCATTCTCATCACCGGCGCGTCCAGCGGTTTCGGCCGCCTCACCGCCGAAGCGCTGGCCAAGGCCGGTCATACCGTGTACGCGTCGATGCGCAACACCGCCAGCCGCAATGCCGCCGTGGCCGAACAGATGGCTGTATTGGCGAAGAGCAATAACGTGGACCTGCGTACGATCGAGATGGACGTGCAATCGCAAGCATCGATCGATGCGGCGGTCGCAAAAATCATCGCCGACCACGGCCACGTCGATGTATTGGTGCACAACGCCGGCCATATGGCGTTCGGCCCGGCCGAAGCGTTCACGCCCGAGCAATATGCACAGCTCTACGACGTGAACGTGCTGAGCACGCAACGCGTGAACCGCGCGGTGCTGCCGCATCTGCGCCAGCAGCGGCAAGGATTGTTGATATGGATATCCAGCAGCAGCGTCGCCGGCGGCACGCCGCCATATCTCGCACCATATTTCGGCGCCAAGGCGGCGATGGATGCGATCGCCATTCAATATGCGCGCGAGCTGTCACGCTGGGGCATTGAAACCTCGATCATCGTGCCCGGCGCGTTCACCCGCGGCACCAACCATTTCGCGCACAGCGGCCAACCGGCGGATGAAGCACGCGCGGCCGAATACGAAGCCGGTCCGTATGCCGGTTTCGGCGAACAGGTGCAGAAGGCGTTTGCCGAGATCGTGCCGCCGGATGCAGATGCGAACCTGGTCGCCGAGGCAATCGTGAGCGTGGTGCATGCGCCCTACGGCAAGCGGCCGTTCCGGGTGCATATCGACCCCACCGAAGATGGCGCTGACGTCGGGTTCACGGTCACTGACCGGCTGCGCGCGGAGATGCTGCACCGGGTCGGGCTTGCCGACCTGCTGAAGCCGTCGTCAACGTGATTGGCTGGATGCGATCGCGGGGCCGCACGGCTGTGGCCCGCGATCGTTTTCCTGTACCGGGCAAACGCCACGGTGCGCCAAAGGCTGCATGAAGCTGGCCCAACCAACGGCACAGGCACCTTGGATAACTCACCGCAAGGACACATACCTGCCCCATAGGTTGCGGCTAACGCAGCCAGCTCGTTCCGGTTTCGGTTTGCAGAGGTTACCCATGTCACGGTCCCGCCAGAAATTCCAAGGACTTCGCCTGGAGCGCATGCGCGCCTCCCGGCAATACGCCGATGGCGGGTTCATCAATACCTATCCGGCAAGCACGCTGCGCGATCTGGAGCAGAAGACCTCGCTGGTCGATTTCATGTTTCGCGGCAAGGAACATCGCGTGCCAGCGCGCCCGTTGCCCTCGCTCGATCCGCGCGCGGCGTGGACGCGCCGCGTGCAATCGGGCTTGCGCGCGACCTGGCTCGGCCATTCCACTGTATTGCTGGAAATCGACGGACGGCGCGTGCTGACCGATCCGGTGTGGGGCGATCGCGCATCGCCGTTTTCGTTCCTGGGACCGAAGCGTTTCCAGCCGGTCCCGGTGGCGATCGATGCGTTGCCGCCGCTGGATGCGATCGTGATTTCGCATGACCACTACGATCATCTCGATTACATAAGCATCCGCGCGCTCGCCGCGTTGAACGTGCCCTTCATCACCTCGCTAGGAGTGGGCGCGCATCTGGAAGCCTGGGGCGTGCCGCCGGAGCGCATCATCGAACTCGATTGGTGGGAAAGCACGACCGTCGTGGACGGGCTAACCATTACCGCCGCGCCCTCGCATCATTTTTCCGGGCGCGGCTTGAAGGATCGCAACAGCACGCTGTGGTCCTCGTTCGTGCTGCGCGGCGAGCGGCATGCGGTGTTCTTCAGCGGCGACACCGGGCTTTCGCCGCTGTTTACGGAAATCGGCCAGCGGCTGGGGCCGTTCGACCTGGTGATGATCGAAGTCGGCGCGTTTCATCCTTCCTGGGGCAGCATCCATCTCGGCCCGGAAAACGCGCTGCAGGCATGGGCGCAACTGGGCAGCGGACGCTTCCTGCCGGTGCACTGGGCCACCTTCAACCTGGCCATGCATCCGTGGGCGGAACCGGCGGAAGTGCTGTATGCCCGATCGCCGGAAGGCCTGGTGATGCCGTTGCTCGGCGAGCCGTTCGAGCCGGATCACGCCGAGGCCGTGCAGCCGTGGTGGCGCAAGCTGGTGCAGGAAGCTCGCAAGCACGCACCGCTGCAGATGGCGTCCAAGCCCTCCCGCTGAAACATGCGGCCGCATTAGCGCAACTGCGCCGTCTGTGCTGTGACGGTGTACGCGCATTGATCGTGACGGCTTGATCTACCATCGATCCATAGGGGCTTGCTGGCGCCCCCGTTCATAGCCCTCCCGCTCCAGCCATCTCGGACGACGGCTATGACCTCGCAGGGGGAGTCATGGTATTGCGTAGCCTTGCTTCGCGGTTGGCCGTGTGGGTGCTCTCGGGCGCAACGGTGGTGTTCGTTGCGAGCGGGTTTCTGTTGTTCCGCATGGTGGGCCAGCAGTTTTTGCAGCAGGCGCACCGCGAAACCGAGGCGCTCGCCAGCCAGGGCGGCAGCCTGATCCAGGAACGCATGGACAAGGTCACCAATACCGCGCGCGTATTGGCGGCGATCATCGGGCCGCGCCCGCTGGATGCCGAGCCGCTGATCCACGACGCGATGACCAACAATGCCGACCTGGCAGGTTTGGCGGCCGCTTTCATCCCGGACACGCCTGCCGCGAAAAACGCCGGCCAGTCGCCGTTCGTCAGCCGCCAGTACGACGGATCGCTGGTGCGCCGCGATCTGCTCAAAGACCCGAAACCGTATTGGGAAGCGCCCTGGTTCAAGCAGGGCGTGGACTGCGATCGCGGCTGCTGGCACGCGCCATTCCTGTCGCAGTCGCGGCATCGGCGGCTGGTCAGTTATTCCTCGACCATGCAGGTGGATGGCAAGGTCATCGGCGTGGTCAATGCCGATGTCACGCTCGACTGGCTGCAAAGCGTATTGCTGTCGATGGACATTCCGCTGGGCACGCGTGCGTTCGTGGTCGACCAGCAAGGTACCTACCTGGCCAACGACACGCCCGGCCTGGTGGGGAAACAGGCCGACGCGACGCTGTTGCGTGCATTGCAGGCGGATGGTTCCGATGGCTGGTCGAGCACCGATTGGCCCGGTCAGCAAGACGGAAAAATGTGGGTTTATGCGCAACCGATCCGCGGCACGGATTGGAACCTGGTGCTGGTCGTGCCCGATGAGCTGATTTATGCGCAGGTGCGGCACGCCTTCCTGTCGGCGTTCGCGATCGGCGCATTGACGCTGCTGCTGCTCGCGCTGCTCACGATGATGATCATCAGCCGCCTGCTGACGCCGCTCGGCGTGCTGGCGGAGCGCGCGGAATTCGTCGCGCGCGGCGCACTGGATTTCGCCCTGCCGAAGGTGCGCAGGGCGGACGAAGTCGGTCGGCTCACTCATGCCTTCGACAAGATGCGCCAGGAACTGGCGGCGCACCTGGTTGAGCTCACGCGCATTGCGCGCGAGCAGGAACGTTTGTCCAGCGAGCTGGAAATCGCCCAGCAGATTCAGACCGCGTTGCTGCCGGGCCCGCATTACCTGGATGCGCGCTGCCAGAACTTCGAGCTGTACGCCGCCCTGAAACCGGCCCGGACCGTGGGCGGTGATCTCTACAGTTACTTCATGCTGCCCGGGCAGCGTTTCTGCGTGATCATCGGCGACGTGGCTGACAAGGGCATTCCTGCCGCCCTGTTCATGGCGCGCACCATCACCCTGGCCAAGGCGTTGTCCTCCCGCGCGCAATCGCCCCAGCAACTGCTGCAGTTGCTCAACCGGGAGCTGTGCAAGAACAACGACAATTGCATGTTCGTCACCCTGCTGTGCGGCTTTCTGGATGCGGTGAGCGGCAACCTGGCCCTGGCGAGCGCCGGGCACGATCCGCCGGTGCTGTGGGGCAGCACTTCGCCGCCGCAATTGCTGTCGCTCGCCTCCGGGCCTGCATTGGGCCTGGAGGAAGAGGCGACCTATCCCATCCAGCGCATCCGCCTGCGGCCGGGCGATACCTTGCTGATGTATACGGATGGCGTTACCGAGGCGGCCAATACCGCGCTGCTTCCCTATGGCAGCGAGCGGATCGTCGCCCGCATCGGCCAGCATCACGACGAGGGCGGCGGCGATCCGGTGAAATTCCTGGTCGACGACATCGAACAGTATTCGGCCGGCCAGGGCCAGGCCGACGACATCGCGATACTTGCATTACGCTGGAACCACGTTGGCCTGGAAAAGGGGGCGTCGATGCTCGACCTGGTTTTTCCCGCCTCGCTGCATGACGTGTTCGATACGCTTGGGCGCTGCGACGAAACCCTGCGCATGGCCGGCGTGCGCGACGATGTGCGCGCCGACGTGCGCCTGGTGCTCGAAGAGCTGATGGTCAACATGGTGCAACACGGGCGCACCGAAGAACGCGAAGGAACCATCGGGCTGCGCCTCACCGTGGCGGAAGAGGCCATCCTGCTGGAACTCAATCACGACGGCGAACCGTTCGATCCCCTGCAATTTGGCATACCCAGCCTGACCGGCGACCTTGCCGACAAGGAAGAGCTCGGCGGCCTGGGCATCCACCTCGTGCGCGCAATGGCCAGCGACTTGAACTACACGCACGACGAATACGGCAACCATCTGCAACTGCGGTTTGCCTGTACTCATCTGACGGAGCACGACCATGACCTTTAACCTGCATATCCAAGCTTTGGACCCGCACAAATCCACGCTCCGGCTGGAAGGCCGCCTGGACGCCATGACGTTCGGCGAGTTCGACAGGGAATTGGAAAAAGTGCTGCAGCAGATGGAAACCGGCAGCACCCTGGTGCTGGACCTGTCATCGCTCCAATACATCAGCAGCGCCGGCCTGCGCAGCATCGCCAAGGCGCGAAAACACATGCGCGCCCGCGGCGGCCACACGCTGCTGCTCAATCCGCAGGTGCAGGTGCGCAAGGTGTTCGACATCGTCAAAGCGGTGCCGATCAAGGAAATCTTCCAGAACATGCAGGAGCTGGATGATTACCTGGATCAGATCCAGCGCAGGATGTTGGGTGAGGGGGAAGAAGTGGAGTGAGCGGCCTGCTTCATTTCATGTTCGTCGCCCCGGCGACGTTAAAGCGGAAAGGCACTGGATCCCGGCTTTCGCCGGGACGACGGATCAGCATTGCGCAGCATTCAACGCCGCCCGCCACCCTCACGCCTGCGCCAAATTCCCATTTCCCACATCGGCGATAACCCGGTTGCGCCCGGTGCGCTTGGCCCGGTAAAGCGCCGCATCCGCTTCCCTGCACAAGCGCTGCAGGTCGTAGCCGCACATGTCCGTGCAAGCCAAACCAAGGCTGGCGGAAAACGACACGCGACAGCCGTCGATGTCGATGGGCGTGGCGCCGATCGCCATGCGGATGCGATCGGCGATCGCCATGCCCTGGTCGCGCGAGCAATCCACCAGCAATATGCCGAATTCCTCGCCACCGAGGCGGCCGAACAAGTCGCAGGCGCGCAGATGCTGCTTGCAGATGGTCACCGTATGCTTGAGCACCGCATCGCCGATCGCATGGCCGTGCGTGTCGTTGACTTGCTTGAAATAATCCAGGTCGATCGACACCAGGCAGGCACTGCCTGATTTCTTTTCCTGCAAACGCAACGAACGCTCGGCCTCGCCGACGAAATGCTGGTGGTTGAGAATACCGGTAAGACCGTCGAGGCAGGAAAGCTGCTTGAAGCGAAGTTGCGAGCGTTTTAGACGGAACAGCCAGAACACGATCGATACCAGCACCACGAGCAGCAGTGCGATGTAGAGGCGGCTGGTTTCTACGGCTTTGGTGGCCAGTGCTTGTTGCAGACGCAGGATGTTGTTCTGCTTGCTGAGGCTTTCAGTTTCAAGCTTTTGGACGAGCGTGTGTTGCTGCGCTACGTCATAGGCAAGCGTTTTGGCGCTGATATCGTTCAGATGTCCCTTGTCCTGGGTAACGTAGCGCTCGTAGTAATAGAGCGCAGCGGCGTTGTCCCCTTGCTTCTTTTCAATCGAGTACAGCACTTCATAAGCATCTTTCAGCCAATCGCTGATGTCGCTGGGGTTGCCCATGGATATCGCAGCGAGGGCGGCCTTCTTGGCTTCAGCGTCATTGCCAAGCTTCGCATAGGCCTGCGCGCGCTGTACCAGTGCAGCCAGCGTGTGCGGATAGTAGTGATTGATGCGGATGCTTGGAGCGATCTGGTCAAGCAAAGCAATTGCCTTGCCTGCCTGGTTCTCTTCCAGATAAAGGCTGCTGAGAACCAGCCACATGGTTTCGGCCAGCACCGGTTGCTGCGCCGCCACGCATGTATCAATCGCCTGGTGCAATTCCGGACTGGAAGATGTCAGGCGCTTGGCGTTGAAGAGTGCGGCCGCCTCCAGGGAATAGGGGCGACACAAGGTTTCGCCGGCAGGAACGGCGTTTTCCATCATGTGGGCGTACTTGATGGCAAGATCGGTCTGCCCGGCCAGATCCAGCATCTGCGACAGGTTCATGAGAACCAAGAAACGCGCCTGCGGATCTTTGATGTCCGGTAAGCCGGACGCCATCCGGTTGCCCAATGCGAACGCCTCCTCGTAGCGCCGGTTGGCGGCGAGATTCGTCAGAAGCAGCGCCGACGCTTTCGCAATCAGCGACGCATCGCTGGAGTGATCGATGATCTCGTGAAACATCGTTTCCGACTTGCCGTAGTCCCCCTCGAACATGGCCTCCCATGCATCGAGATAGCGCAGATGCCATTGCTGGCGAACGTCGAGGCGAGGCGCTTGGCGATGAATCTGCGCCAGCATCTGCACGAACTGCGGATGGTCGGTGGTGCGCAGGCTCTCCGCCTGATTGAGAAATGCCTGAGGGTCTGTGATGGCACCCGCAGCGTGGCCGGGCTGCGCGAGCACGCTCCAAGCCAGGCCTGCCAGGAGAGGCCATGACATGAAGCGGCTCGTCAGCCGGCGCATAGATACGTGGTGAGTGCGATGAAGTGACTAGCAGTGACCGAGCGTGCTGATGTCCAGCGGCTCGTCGATGTCATCTTCTTCCTCAGGCTCATCGTCCTCGCGTGCGGGAGCCTGGGAAATCTGCGGCGCATTCATTGGCTTCGGGCCAAGCTCCGCAAACAGCATGGTGCAGTCGCCCGACGCCACGGCGGTGGTGAGACCTTCGGAAGCCTGCGCGCCTTCAAGCACCTGGCTCAATTCATCCGCCGACGCATAACGCAACGATGCGTTCTGGCCAATGGCTTCCAACAACTCGATCGTATCTGCCATGTCACTCACTCCCCCGTTCTCATGTAACAGCTCTTGGAGCTGATATCGCCAATGCCATCCTGACATTGACGCGGTAAAGCGTAATGACGATCGCCATTACGCTTATTGATCGACAGGTTTTGCTGTCAATGCCGGCTTTCCCTCGAAACCGACATTGCACGAAAAATGTTTCACCCCGGCTTACGCACCCGCCTTGTCCAATGCCTCCAAGCGTTCTTGAATGGCCAGGTTTGGCTTGAGGGTTTCCGCCGGTGGCAGTACCACCGTTTCCTCGACGGCTACCTGGACATGAGGCAGGTCGTGCAATGCGACGCGCCGGACGCGTGGTTTCTCAATCGGCAAGGTAGCCCCGCGGTAGATTATCACTTCATGATCGAGCGGATAGTCGCGGCTCAGCAGATCGACCAGTACCTGGCGATAGGCCGGCCCGGTCTGAAAGCGTGCCAGCGATCGATCGCCGACCAATCCCACCTGCCACAGCACCACATAACCGGCCGGATCGATGCGCCGCTCGTAAAACAGCAGCTGGCTGGCCTCGAAATGCTGGCACCCGAAGCGACCGGGATCGATGCCCAGGTCCGCATAAAGGCAATCCTCGGCGGAAATGCCCGGTTCCATATGCGCTGCAAAACCTTCCGCGCGCGCCACTTCGATCGCCTTGTGCGGCGACCAGGCGAAGATGCCGGGATGGCCGTAAAACACGCCGCAAACCCGCTTGCCGGCGCGCACTTCGGTCATGATCACCTCCACCCACTCGCGGTAGGTTTTCATGCGCGACTTGCCTTCCTGGTAATAGGACTGAAGGCTGCGCACGTCCGGATGCATGCGCTCCAGCCACATTTCCACCACGCCATCGGAAAGCGCCGCGAACACCACGTCGGCCTGCTCGATGTGGCTGCGCGCCAGTGGCGTGAGGTGCGAGCCCAAGGTCATGCCCAGGCCGACGCACGACAAGCTGCCACGGCGGGTATTGTTCGATGCGTGCGATGAGGAAGTGTTCATCGCGTGATAGTAGGACTTTCGCCGTGTGTTGGGGGCGATTGCAGCGGCTAGCAACTTGCATGCCCATGCCGCGCGCAATCGTGCTGGGTCAATCCAGCGCCGCGCGCGCTTCGGCCATGAAGCGCCGGTATTCCTCGGGCGTGGCGAGATTGGATCCGATCTGCTGCAGGATCTGTTCCATGTCCTTGGAGCCGGAAAACGCTTCGTCGCACAGCAAGACGGCGATCGGGCCCAGGTAGCTCAGGGCCACTTTCTCGATCGCATCGCGGTGCGCGGCGGGGTTTGCGACCGACGGGGTGCGGCGTTCGGGCGCGGGCGCCACCGGCTGGCGCATGCCGGTGTCGTTTTCGAAACCGCCGAGCAGCCATTGCAGGGCCGCTTCGCCCAGCGGCGTTCTGCCGGCCGATGCGCCGATCGCGCCCGGCTGGAAGCGGGCGCGGGCGGCCGATACGTTGGCCAGCTGTTTCACGGCCTCGTCGCTGCGGTAGCGGCTGAACGTGACCTCGTCGACCTGGCCGTTGCGCAGCAGGATCGTGGAGGAATGATTGTTCTCGGTGGCGATGAAGAAGTAGCCCGACATCTTTTTCTGGACGAGCGCCTTCAACTCACGCAACACCTCGGCCAATGGACGAAATTCGCTAACCATGTTCGTTTCCCGCAGAGTCCAGGAAGTGCATTCCCGCGTTTGGCTCAGCGCTTGCTGAGCCGTTCCATCGCCAATCGAACGCTGTTGGACAGGCGTGCAATGGCCTTGGCCAAGGTGCCGATTTCATCCTTGAGCTTCACCTCTTCGATGATGTTGTTCAACTTGCCCATGCTCAGCGCGTCGGCCACTTCGGTCAGGCGCTGGATGGGCTGCAGCACGCGGCTCTGGATCAGTACGTATTGCAGGCCCAGCAGCAGCAGGCAGATCAAAAGACCCAGCAGCGCGATCCACAGCGTCTGGCGCACGATCACGCCGTTGATGTCGCTGTTGGGATAGGCCGCCACCAGGGTGAAGCCCCAATCGGGCACGTCGTGCTTTTCCACCGTCCAGTCGGAGGGCTGGTCCTGCACGATCTTGCTCATGAACGCCGGATCGACGGTGGCGCCGGTCTTGGAATGGAAGCGAAGCTTGCCCTTGCTGTCGAGCAGCGCGACGAAACCCGCATCGAGCACGTGGCTGCTGCTGATGACCTTGTCCAGCGGTTCCAGGTCGGTCTTGTAGCCCACGTACCAGATGCCGATCGGCTTGGGATTGCTGTGGTCGTAGATCGGCTCGTAGCCGGTCACGTAGGGCGAGCCGAGAATATCCACCACGCCGTAGAAACTGCGCCCCTGGCGGATTTCGCCGATCACCGGGCCATGCGGATCGAGCACGGTACCGACGGCGCGCGTGCCGTTGTCCTTTTTCACGTTGGTGGACACGCGCACGAAGTCCTCGCCGGTGGCGGAGAAGAGCGTGGCGGTGCCGCCCATGATGGCGGTGACGTTGTCCACCATCTGGAACAGATTGCCCTGCGGCTTGCCGCCCAGCACCAGGTCGTTGGCCTCGCGTCCGCCCACGGTGATGGTCTGGCCCGGCGTGGCGGGGCCTTGCTGGTCGCCTTCCTGGCGCAGCAGGCGCATGGCGCTGCGCACGCGGTCGAGCATGATCGAATGGGTGACGCCGAACAGGCTTTGCAACGCGGTGGTCTGGCTGTCGATGGAGGCTTGGGCTTCGGAGCGCACGCGGCCGGCTTCGATAAAGGCCAGCGCGACGGCCGTGGCGATGACCGCCGCCAAGCCCAGCGCAAGCACGGGCAATAGCAGGCGGGCCCGCAGTGAATTGCTCAACATCTGAAAATCCCCCTGGTAAAGCCTTGCAGCGCGAGCTGTCAAAAAAGGCCGCGTTTCACTTTGAAGACAAGCCGTGATCGTGCCGATCGCGGATGTCAATTTTGCCTCATGCTGGCCCGAATTGGATAACACATGTGCGTCATTGACATGTCAGGAAAGGTGCGGCGGTTGGCAGAACAGGGACACGGGTTGTCATAAGCGGCGCGCATGTGGTTTCAGTGGTAACTTCCGGCCATTGTCGACACGCCGACCCAGGTAGGCTGGGATGACAATCCCAGCGTTGTCATGCGATCCGATCGAATGTACCCCCTCCCCTACGTGTAGTAGGGGAGGGCTGGGGTGGGGTGAAGCAACCTCGCGATGCATTTCAACGATGCGACAAGCTCGGACAACCCCACCCCAACCCTCCCCTGCGCGCAGGGGAGGGAGTGCATGTCATGCTCATCGCGCCTGCATTTGATGCTGCACCGCGGTTCGATAAATACTCGACCGTCGCCGCTGCCGGGTCATCGCCATGGTCGAGCTACTTTCCGCCGATGCGCTCGCTTCGCAGCAGTTGGAGCGTGCGCTGACCCTGCCGGCGCGCTTCTACACCGACACGCGCATGCCGGCGCTGGACGCATCGGCGATCTTCGCGCGCAGCTGGCAGCTGGTGTGCCATCAATCGCAGCTGGCCGGCGTGGGCGACCACGTGGTCACCGAGATCGCGGGATTGCCGCTGCTGGTGGTGCGCAGCGATGCGTCGAGCATCCGCGCCTTTCACAACGTATGCCGCCATCGCGCCGGGCCGATCGCCAGTTGCGACGGGCGCGGCGCGCAGAGCCTGCGCTGCCGTTACCACGGCTGGACCTATGGCCTGGATGGCGTGTTGCGCGGCGCGCCGGAAATGGGCCGCACGCCGGATTTCAATCCGTCGGACATCCGGCTTCCCGAAGTGCAGGTGCACGTGTGGCAAGGGCTGGTGTTTGTCGCCATCGGCGAGGCGCCGCCGTTCGAGGCATTCGTCGCCGGCATCGATGCGCGCCTGGGTCCGCACCGCGCCCTGCATGGCTACGAGTTCCATCATCGTGTGAGCTACGACGTGGCCTGCAACTGGAAGGTCTACGTCGACAATTACCTGGAAGGCTATCACGTGCCGCATATCCATCCGGGATTGAACAGCCTGCTCGATTACCGCAGCTACATCACCGAAACGGCCGAGTGGTATTCGTTCCAGTTCAGTCCGCTCGAAAGCGGCGACGATCTCTACGGCAGTGGCGAAGCGCTGTATTACTTCCTGTATCCGAACGCCATGCTCAACATCCTGCCCGGCCGCCTGCAGACCAATCGCGTGCTGCCGGTGGGCGTGGACCGCTGCCGGGTGGTATTCGATTTCTATTACGCACCGGACAGCAGCGCGCAAGCGCAGGCGCGGCGCGCCAAGGACATCGCCTTCAGCGACGAGGTGCAGGCCGAAGACGTCACCATCTGCGAGGACGTGCAGCGTGGGCTCGCTTCCGGTTCGTATGAAGCGGGACGGCTGAATCCGCTGCGCGAAAACGCCGTGCATCATTTTCATGAAATGGTGCGCCGTGCCTATCGCGAAGTACTCGCGCACGCATGACCACGCGCCGGCGGTCGCTCGGGTTATGGATGCTTATCGCGCTGGTCATCGGCAACATCATCGGATCGGGCGTGTTCGTGTTGCCGGCGGCGCTGGCGCCGTACGGCGCGGCAAGCCTGCTCGGCTGGGGCATCAGCCTGGGCGGCGCGCTGATGCTGGCGCTGGTGTACGCATGGCTGGCGCAGATCGTGCCCAACTACGGCGGCGCGTATGCCTACGCGCGTAGCGCATTCGGCGATGGCGCCGGCTTTGCCGCCGCGTGGAGCTACTGGGTTTGCGTGTGGTCGGCGAATGCGGCGATCGCGGTGGCGTTCGCCGGCAGCCTCGGCGCGCTATGGCCGGCGGCCACCGCCACGCCGTTGCGCGGCGCGGCGTGCGCGCTGGGTGCGCTATGGATCTGCACCGCCATCAGTCTCTCGGGGGTGCGCGAGGCCGGTTACACGGCGATCGTCACCACCTCGTTGAAGCTGGTGCCGCTGATCGTGTTCGGCCTGCTCGGGCTGGGCTGGGTGCATGCCAGCGCGTTTCATCCGTTCAACGCCAGCGGCCTGCCGATGCTGCATGTGGCCTCGTCGGTAGCGGCGCTCACGTTGTGGGCGTTCCTCGGCCTGGAAACGGCCACCGTGCCGACCGGCGTGGTGCGCGATCCGCAACGCACGGTGCCGCGCGCCACGGTGATCGGCGTGAGCATCGCCGGGCTCGCCACCATGCTGGCCTGCACCGTGGTGGTGGGCATGCTGCCGGCGGACGTGCTGCGCACTTCGGCGGCGCCGATGGCCGAGGCGGCACGACGGGTCTGGGGCGATTGGGCCGGGTTGGGAATAGGCGTGGTCGCCACCGTGTCATGCTTTGGCGCGCTCAACGGCTGGGTGCTGCTGCAGGCGCAGACCACGCTGGCGCCCGCGCTGGATGGCCTCTTCCCCAAGCCGTTCGCACGCCTGGACCGGCGCGGCACGCCATGGTTCGGCCTGTTGCTCAGCAGCGTGCTCGCCAGCGCGCTGATCGTTTCCAACTACAGCCGCACCCTGGTGGCCTTGTTCACCTTCACCATTCTGCTGTCCACCGCGGCGACGCTGCTGCCCTACCTGATAACGGTGCTGGCGTGGTGGCGCATCGACAAGGCCAGCAATATGTGGCGCAAAAGCATTGCGCTTGGCGCGCTCGCCTTCAGCGTATGGGCGCTGATCGGCACCGGCGTGGAGACCTTGCTGTGGGGTGGCGTGCTGCTGCTCGCGGGGTTGCCGATCTACCTGTGGCAGCGTCGTGTTGTCGCCTACAAAACCCGGGAGCCGTGATTATCACGTTACGTAGCCGTCTTTTACGCTATACCGCGTCATATCGCACGAACGGAGGGGTTCTTATGCGTGCCAGCACATTCATACGGCCGAGTGCCTTGATGCCTTTGACGATGTCCTTGGCCGCGTTGCTTATCGTTGCGGGCCATATCCTGTTCTTTGGCGGCGCGCGCCAGGCGGATGAAGGCGCGGCTGCGCATCTGTTTCAGCTGCTTATTGTCGGGCAGCTTCCTATCGTTGCGTTCTTCGCGTTCAAGTGGCTGCGGCGTACCCCCAAGGATGCGCTGGTGGTGTTGGCTTCGCAGGCGTTGGCGGGTGTAGTGGCGTGTGCGCCGGTTTGGTATTTCGGGCTTTAGCTGCGCCAGGATGCCGTCCGAACATGGAAATACCTTCAGTTTGCCGGAATGTATTCCCTCTCCTACTGCGCAGGGGAGGGGGTCGTCAATCGTGCAACTGAGAGCGGCTCGCGCGCTCGGCTCGCCATTGCTTTCTGACCGCCGAACCACGACTCAATGCAACGCACGAACCCGAAAGTTGCGCCCCTTGATCTTGCCCGCGCGCAACCGCTCCAACGCCTTGTTCGCCAACGCGCGCGTCACGGCGACGTACGCGCGAGTGGCGAATACGTCGATCTTGCCGACATCGTCCGCCTTCAGACCCGCATCGCCGGTCAGCGCACCGAGGATGTCACCGGGCCGAAGCTTGTCCTGGCGGCCGGCGTCGATCACCAGTGTTTTCATCGGCGCCAGGTGCAAGGTCTTCCCGCGCGGTGGCGAAAGTTTCAGTGCGCGCCATGCCAGCGGCTTGCCGAGCACCTGTTCGATGTTTTCCGCCTTGGGTTTTTCGCGCGGCGTGCATAGCGTGATCGCCAGGCCGGTTTGACCTGCGCGCCCGGTGCGGCCGATGCGATGGGTGTGCGTGTCGGGATCGTGGGCGACGTCGTGGCTGATCACCAGCGGCAAGGCGGTGATGTCCAGGCCGCGTGCGGCGACATCGGTGGCCACCAGTACGGCGCAACTGCGGTTGGCGAACTGCACCAGCACTTCATCGCGGTCGCGCTGCTCCATGTCGCCATGCAGGGCCAATGCGGAAAAGCCGCGGCGGTCCAGTTCTTCTGCCACCGCATCCACGTCGCGGCGCATATTGCAGAACACCAGCGCGTGCTGGCCGCGTTCGCCGATGAGCAGTTGCGCCAGTGCATCGAGCTTGTGCGCCGGGTCCACCTCGATGAATTGCTGTTCGATCGCCGGTGTCGCTTCGGCTGGCGCCTCCACGATGATTTCCACCGGATTGCGCTGCACGCGGCGGCTCACTTCGCGGATGTCGTCCGGATAGGTGGCCGAAAACAGCAGCGTCTGGTGATGCTTGGCGATGCGCCCGACGATATCGTCGATGGCTTCGCTGAAACCCATGTCGAGCATGCGGTCGGCTTCATCCAGCACCAACACCTTGATGCCGCCGCCATGCAGGCTGCCGCGCTTGAGATGTTCCTGCACGCGGCCCGGCGTGCCGACCACGATATGCGGATCGTGCGCCAGCGAGGCCAGTTGCGGGCCTAGCGGCATGCCGCCGCACAAGGTCAGCAGCTTGACGTTGGGAATGTTCGCGGCCAGCTTGCGCATGGCCTTGCTCACCTGGTCGGCCAGCTCGCGCGTCGGGCACAGCACCAGCGCCTGCAGGCGAATGGTCTCCACGCTCAGCGATTGCAACAGGGCAAGCCCGAACGCCGCGGTCTTGCCGCTGCCGGTCTGCGCCTGGGCGATCACGTCGCGACCTTCCAGCATGGCCGGAAGGCTTTGCGCCTGGATCGGGGTCATTTCGCTGTAGCCCAGCGTTTCGACGCTGGCGAGCAAGGCGGGCTTGAGAGGGAGCGTGTTGAAAGCGGTCATGCGACATCATCTCATGGCCGTTTGCCTGAGGCACCGCCGAGCAAACTATGGGAGTTCACCGCGCGGGCGGGTCACGCCCGGTATCGTCCGGCTTCATGCCTTCGCGCGAGGCTTTTTTCTTGGCCTGCTTTTCGTCCTGCTGTTTCTTTTTCGCCAGTTCGCGCTGGCGCTTTTCGAAGGAATAGTTTGTCTTTGCCAAGCGGGATCATCTCACTCAAGGGGAAAGGGATTGTTCGCCGTATGCGCCATGAGCGCGGCGATTACTTCGGCGAACGCTCGGCAGCGGGGCCTTTGGCAATCTCGGCGGCATCGGGCTTGCGATGGAACGGCGTATTGCCCAGCACTTCGATACGGCCGCCGGCCTTGTTGAAGGCGGCGATATCCGCGGCGATGCGCTCGCTGGTCAGGGTCTTGGGCGAGGACCCTTGGGTACCGGGTTGGCGGGGGTTGGACATGATCAATCCTCTTCTTTCAAAAGGGTTTTGCCGTCCGTGACGCGTGTTCGATGCGAACGGCCTTGCAGTACGGCCCGCCCATCACGAAGCGACGGCATACGGCGGGGCGGTTTTCGTAAATGCCGCAATTCATGTGGGTGCGATCCATCGCCACGCACCATCCCGCTTCATCGTGGGCCATGACGCGCGGCCCTTCCGGAAGGTAGGTGGTGAGATGCGAGGGAATCGTGTCGCCGGGCTCCAGCACTACCTTCAGGCGGCAGCACACCGCCTCGCAGGCCGAGCAATGGACCGGCGCCTTATGTGTTTGCGGCAGATCCGCATGGCGGTGGAATGGGCCTGGCATGAGCGCTCCCGAGGGGCGTCACCTCATTGGCGAGGTGGTTCACACGTGGGTGGGAGCGAAGCGGGCAGCCGCCGAATAGCTGCGCGGGACGCGAGGGCAGGCAGGTACTTGCCGGTCGATAGTACACCATGGCGGCAAGCGGGGCTTGCGTATCAGCGCTGCTTGATATTGGAAAGGACGAGCCTGCGCGGTGCGGCGTTTAGGAGTATGGTGATCAATCCCGCCCAACATCATCAGGTATCCGAATGAACAACACACCAAAGCCGCTATCGGCAGCGACCATTCATTCGATTTATTCGGGCAGCAAAGTCACCACCGCGGTCGACCAGGCAAAAGATTTCAAATCGACCAACAACTTTGCGCGCGACGCCACGCATACCGGCCAGGCGCCCGAGAAACCCAGCATGGAAAAGAAGCGTCCTCGTCGTCCGTGACGGAAAGACGTCCCGCATAGCCAACATGCGCGTCCGGCGACGCGCCTATGCAGCATGACCTCGCAGGTTATTGCCTCGCCACGCGACTTTTGAAAACGTAACGCAGTCCCCCATTGCCTTACCGAATACAGGAGTCGACACGCTATGCGATGTGCTTCGCTGTTGTCTGCATGGATGCTTGGCCTGGGCCTGGCCGGTTTCGTCAACGCTACCCAGGCGCCGCTCGCCCAAAGCAGCCAGCTCGATCATATTTTGTTGTGGGGCCGCAGCATCGACCAGGTCAGCGGCATCATGGCGGTGAAGCTGGGTTTTCAGGTGTTGCCGGGACGCGATCCCAACGGCGTGGCCAATCGCTTCGTGCGCATGCCGGACCGCAGCTATATGGAACTGCTCGGCATCACGCGGCCTCATCCCAAGCTCGATCCGGGCATGGATGCGGACCAGGCGGTGCTGCACGGCGGACCGGGCGCGCGCATGTTTGGCCTGCGTTCGCCCGAGCTCGAGCAGATGCGCGCCTATCTGCAGGCGCAAGGCTTCAAACCCACGCCGATGTTTTCGGCCGCACCGAACGATCCGGATGGCGCCGGCCCTTCGAAACCCCCACGCTGGCGTCTGTTCGCGTTCGACACGCAACCGCTGTCGTCCGGCTTCTTCGTGATCGACTACCCACCCGATGGCATCAAGCCGCATCCGGCGATGGATGACCGGGTTGCGCGCGAACACCCTAATGGCGCGCGCGAGGTATCGGCATTCTGGTTGTTGTCGGCCGATGCAGACGCGCAGCGAAAGCAGTTCGAGCGCATGGGTTTCACCGGTTCGGTCGCCATGCGCATGCCGCAAGTCGGCGCACGCGGTTATTGCGTGCCGATCGGCGGCAAGCGCATCTACGCATTGCAACCGGACGGCGCCGGTGCCGCAGCCGATGCCTTGCGCAGCGGCGGCCCGCAGGTGTTTGGCGTCAGCATTGGCGTGGAGGATCTTGGCCTGGCCAAGCGCCGCGTGGAGCGCGGATATGAGACCACGCTCGATGATTACCACGGCTTGCTGGGCGAATCGTTCCTGGCGCCGACGGAAAGCGACCTGGGCTTGATGATGGAATTCCACGCCGCGACGACGGCCAACGCCGCCTGTGGTTGATCGTCGATCAGCCTGCAGCGGCTAATTGCGCGCACACCGCCGCGGTGTGCGCATCCGCCGGAAACGCGCAGTCGATGCGGATCTCGGCCAACGTTACGTCACGCGGCACCGAGAACGTCGTAACGGTTTCGAAGAAGCGCAATTCGCCCTCGCTGCTGCGAAACACGAAGGTGAACACCGGCGGGAGCGCTTGCTGCAGGTCGCGAAAACGCCAGTGTTCCGGCACGTCGGGATACCGCAGCACCTGTTGCATCAATGCGCGCGCCGTCTCATCGGAGGGCACCGCGGCGATGTCGTCATGCAAATGGCGAATGAAGCGTTCGGCCACTTCCGGCCAGTTGACGATCACGGAGCGGATATCTTCCGGATCGAACACCTGGTGAAGAATGTTGGTGTGCTTGCTTTGGCTGCCCCGCATCAGCAATTGGTTGATGCGCACGGCGGCCTGGTTCGTGGCCAGCACGTTCCAGTGGCGATCGAGCACGAAAGCAGGATAGGGCTCCTGGTGCGTGATGATCAGGTCGATCGCCTGGCGCATCCATTCCAACGCCGGCGTGGTGAGCAGGTTTTCCGGATATTCCGGCGCGTAACCGCCGGCCAGCAACAGGGCATTGCGCTCGCGCAGCGGCATCTCCAGCACGTCGGCGAGCCGGCAGAGCATCTCGCGGCTGGCCTGCGCCTTGCCGGTTTCGACATAGCTCAAATGCCGCGCCGACAGATTCGCCTTCAAGCCAAGCTCCAGCTGGCTGACGCGCCTGGCTTCGCGCCACGAACGCAATAGTTCGCCCAGGGGCGATTTGCGGCTTGCTGCGGGTTTCACAGATGCCATAGTGGGGCTCGCGGCGCGTCGGTTCCGGGCAGAGTAGGGATATCGGCGCAAGGCGGCCAAGTGACGAAATGCATGTTTTCGCCGCGCGATAGCTCCGCGTAGGTTGAGTTACCCCGGACGCGATCCGGGGATAACCCAGCGTATTCGTGCGGAATTGTTGGGTTACGCTGCGCTAACCCAACCTATGGGTAGCTTTGGGCAAGCCTTGATTAATCGTCCTTGCCGAACAATCCCCCAAGCACCGACCCGATCACCCCGCCGGCAATGGCGCCACCGACGTTTCCGCCCGAGCCGCCCAGGCTGGCCGTGCTCGCTTCCTCGCGTGCAAGATAAGGCTCCAGCGCGTGCGCCAGGTTCGGCATGGTGAGCGTTTGCAGCCACACCTGGCCGGGTCCGGTCAGGTTGGCGATGAACAGGCCGTCGCCGCCGAACAGCTTGTTCTTCAAGCCGGGAATCATCGTGATGTCGAAATTCACCGAGCCTTCGAACATGCCGACGTGACCGGGATGCACCTGCAGCGTTTCGCCGGCGGCCAGGGTATAGGTGACCACTTCGCCGCCCAGCTCCACCCATGCGCGGGCGCTGCCGGTAAGCTTTTGCAGCACGAAGCCGTCGCCGCCGAAGATGCCGGCGCCCAGCGAGCGCTGAAAGCCGATCGACAATTCCACCCCCTGCGTGCCGCACAGAAAACCGTGGCGGTGGATGAAATAGGTCTGCCCGGCGTTCACCTGCACTTCGACGATCGACCCCGGCACCTTCGCCGCGAACGCGACCATGCCCGGCGAGCCGGAAGTCTCGTATTCGTTCATGAACAGCCCGCCGCCGGAAAGGGCGCGGCCGATGACGCCGAGAAAACCGTTCGCGCCCGCCGTGCGCGCCGACGTCTGCAGCACGATGTTGCGGGTCATCCAGGAAAACCGGCCGGGCTCGGAAATGATCCGGTCGCCCTGTTCCAGGCCGATTTCCAGCACCGGCAAGGTGGTGCCTACCGTACGCGTTTTCATTGCATCGTCCCCCGATGATGATGTGGTTGTGCCGTGCAGGTTCGTATGGACCGGTTACGCGGGCATTTCAGGGCGCAAACTTAACTTCCGCCTGCGCTCTGGCGTTGGCGCGCCGTCAAAGATGAGCGTTCGGATCGGTGCGCTGCAGGAATTCCGCACGCGCGGCGTTGTGGTCCACCGTGACGCGCGTATCCACGCCGATCACCTGGCGCAGCAGGCCACCGTCCTTGCTTGCGGTGGCCGGCCATTCCGGCAGGCCCGCGCCATTGGGATTGCCGGTCTTGATGAAGTTCGTCCAGTAGCCTTGCATCAGGTCCGAAACGCGATGATCGGCATCGGTCCAGGCAAACACGGTATTGCCGGCCAGGTTGCCCAGCGCGTATTCGATCTCGCCGCTGTGCACGGCGCCGGCATCCGGGCCGGCGCTGCCGTCGCGCTTGGCCGGACGCGGTTGCACGAAATAGTAGTAGTACACCGGCGCCTGCCCGGTCTGGCGATGCAGGTTCATCCAGCGCCAGGTGGCGAAGGCGATGAACTGATCGCCCTCGTATGCGGTGGCGGAAGCCTTCACTTCGGCTTCGTTGCTGGCCGGATAAAGCTTCAATGCTTCGGCCGCATGCGCACCGAATTGCTTTTTCATGGCGGCGCGATAGTTCTCGAGCGTGGGCGCCTTGTCGCCGAGCAGGCCGGTGTAATTGCCCTCCTGCGAATTGGACCCGACCAGCAGCGGAATATGCGCCTGTTCGCCGGCCTGGTAGATCGCTTCCGGCGAGCGGGGCAGGAAGTAGCCGTCGATGGTCGGGTCGAACTCCGGTGCGTCTTTCTCACCGGCGGCCTTGAGCAGCGCCTGGGCATCCATCGCGCGCAGCTGCGCCAGCGAACGAGCGCCAACGCGCCGCTCGAAATCCTTGCCCTGGCGCTCGGCCAATGCCCGCGGCCTCGGCTTGAGGTTGCCGAGCACGGCGCCGCTCTCGCCAATGGCACGCTGCATCAGGTCCTTCGACAAGGGCGAGGCCATCTGCGCCGAAACCGACATGGAACCGGCCGATTCGCCACCGATGGTGACCTGGCTCGGATCGCCGCCGAACGCCGCGATATTGCTCCGGACCCAGCGCAAGGCGGCGTTCTGGTCGAGCAGGCCGTAGTTGCCGGCGGCATGCTCGGGCGATTCGGCGGCCAGTTCCGGCAAGGCCAGGAAACCGAACACGTTAAGACGGTAGTTCACGGTGACGGTGACGATGCCGCGCTGGGCAAGACTCGCGCCGTCATAGCGCGGCTCCGAGCCGTCGCCGGCGGAAAATCCGCCGCCATAGAAGTACACCAGCACCGGCAGCTTCGCGTTCGCGCCGTGCGCGGGCGTCCAGACGTTGAGGTACAGGCAGTCTTCGCTCACGCCGTTGGAGCGAAACACCATGTCGCTGTAGATCGGGCTCTGCATGCAACGCGGGCCGAAGCGATCGGCCTGCCGTGTACCCGTCCATGCCACCACCGGTTGCGGCGGTTTCCAGCGCAGCGGCCCAACCGGCGGCGCGGCATACGGAATGCCCTTGAATTCGTCCAGGCCGGTCTTGGCATCGTGCATGCCCGACAGCGTGCCCGTGGCGATGTTGACGACGGGGAGCGCCTCGGACGACGAAGCAGGTGCGGCGATCAGTGCAAGGGCGAGCAAGGGCAGGGTGCGGGGGATGCGCTTGAAGGCAGTGAGCATGGGCCAGGTCTTTGAGTGGACGGTGGGGTTCGAGTCGCGGCGACGATGGCTTCCCCGAATGCGTATCATCAGCGAGCCTCGTTCAGGGACGGAGCATAGCGTGGCGGGGTGTGCTCGTATGCACTCCCGGTACACGCGAAGGGATGAAGCTCATGCAGTTCGAACGCCACTTGCCCCTGGCAGGTGAACCCGCCACTCCAGCCGACCCGCCATGATGCCCTCGACGCCGGATTCGCAACCCTACGCATCCGCCAGCCAGCGGTCGCTGACCCTTATCGCCACAGGGGTGGTGCTTGCCCTGCTGTATTTCGGCAAGGACGTGCTGGTGCCGATCATCCTGGCCTTGATCCTGGCCCTGCTGATGGCGCCGTTCGTGCGCCTGCTGCAGAAAATGCGCCTGGGCCATGCGTATGCGGTATTGATCGCCGTATTGCTGCTGGCCACGGTTGCGGCCGGCTTGATGATGGTGATCGGCTCGCAGATCGTGCACCTGGCCCAAAGCCTTCCGCAATACGAACGAACGGTGCAGGCCAAGTTGCAGCTGTTGCACGACCTGACCATCGCGCGGCTGGAGGCCATGCGCGGCGAAGCCGGCAAGGTGATCAACGCCTTTGGCGCCAACGGGGGCGCGGGGCCGATCCCGCCCACGCAAGTAGTGCCGGCCTATGCCAATACGGCGGACGTTTCGGTGTTCGCCAGCCCGTGGAATGCGATACGAAGCGTGCTCTCTTCGTTGTGGAGCCCCTTGGAAACCGCCGGCATCGTGCTGGTGGTGCTGGTGTTCGTGCTGCTCGAATACGAATCCCTGCGCGACCGTTTCATCCGCGCCATCGGCGGCACCGATCTGCGCGCCACCACCGTGGCGATCAACGACGCCGGTGAACGTCTTTCGCGCTTTTTCGTCTCGCAGTTTTCGGTGAATGTCGGCGTAGGCCTGGCGATATGGTTGGGCCTGGCCGTTATCGGGCTGCCCAATGCGCTGCTCTGGGGCGCGCTCACCGCCGTGCTGCGCTTCGTACCTTACGTGGGCGTGTGGCTGGCGGCGCTGCTGGCGGCCTTGCTCGCCGCCGCCGTTACGCCGGGATGGACGCTGCTGCTGCTGACGCTGGGCCTGTTCGTGATCGTCGAAGTGCTGGTGAGCCAGCTGGTGGAACCGCAGCTCTATGGCCACGCGACCGGCTTGTCGCCGCTGGCCGTAGTCGTCGCGGCCATCTTCTGGAGCTGGCTGTGGGGACCGATGGGCCTGGTGCTGTCCACGCCGTTGACGCTGTGCCTGGTGGTGGTCGGGCGCCATGTGCGAGCGTTCACGCTGCTGGGCATCCTGCTTGGCGACACGCCGGCCCTGACGCTGCCGCAGCGGTTCTATCAACGCGCCCTTTCCGGGGACGCCGATGAAATCATCGCGGCAGCACGGGTCTTTCTAAGGCAACGATCGTTCGCCCGCTATTGCGACACGGTGTTGCTGCCGGCTCTGCAACTTGCGCAAACCGATCTCGCGCAGAAGGCGATCGGCCCGGAGCAGCTCATCAAGGCACGAACGGCGGTCATCCGGGTGATCGAATCGCTGGGACGAGAAGCGCCGTCGCAACCACGCTGGCGCCGGCGCACCTCTGTGCTCGATGACGACAACCTCGCGCATTACCTGCGCCAGCAACGCGAGAACGTCGCCGGACGCTGGCAAGGCCCGCTGGCCGTGGCGCCGGGTTCGATCGTGCTGTGCATTGGCAGCGGCAACCTTTATGACGATGTGGCGACCGAGATACTGGTGCGCATTCTACGCGACCTGCGCATCGATGCACGCCATGTTTCCATGCAGGACATCGAGGATTTCCTGGCGGAAGATCATCCGGAAGCGACGCCCAATGCGGTGTCGATGATCCACATCGTTAATGCCGCAGGTGCTGGCGGGTGGACGTCGGGGGAAGCGGTGGCAAGGGAACTGCGGAAGCAGTTCGCAGGGGCGGTCATTACTGCCGTGCTGCTGCCGCATCTGCTGGAAACGCAGGAACCGACGCAGTTGGGTGCGGATATCGATCGCGTCGCGCAGTCGTTCGAGCAGGCGGCGCAGTTTACGATTGAAAAGTTTGCGTGATTGGGGCGAATTAAAGAGCGCGCACGACATGCTGCCATATAACGTCAAAAACCCGAATCGTCATTCCGGAAGGCCCACTACTGTCCGGGAAAAAATGGGGCTCTTCAAAAAATGCGCGATGCGCTGCAATTTCCCCAGCAAATTCAACGCTACCGAACGTCATCCCAGCGAAAGCTGGGATCCAGTGCCTTTGACGCTTTGTAAGTCGCTGGATCCCAGCTTTCGCTGGGATGACGAACCTTTTAGTCATTTTTGCAAGACCTGCAGACACTTTCCCCGGACAGCAATGGGCCTTCGCTGGAATGACGATGAGGTGTGATCACTTAAGCCGCGTCAAATAAGCCTTGAACGCCGTCGCCCACGTGCGACCGCCATCCTGCGAATAAGCAATCTCATACCGATGCGAATTGGCCGTGATATCCGACCACACGCCACGCACCAATACGGTGCGCCCCTTGTACGTCGTGGCGCCAAAAAACTCGCCACGGCCATCCTTGAAACTGCCGATGGTCGGCGCTTCGATCTCGCCGGAACTGTCGACGTACATCTGGCTCCATTGCCCAGCCTTCGTGTTATAGACAAAAAGCGTCGCCCCTTCCCAATGCCCGTTGGGCCCGTCGGCCTCGATCTCCTCCAGCCACGCGCGTCCATTCCACACCGGTCGCGCCGTCTTCGTGCCATCCATGATCACCGTGTGCGTACCGCCATCGAACGGATCGAGCACCTGTGTTGCGTGCGTATGCCACGCCCCACGGGCGAAATCGAAATCATGCGAGCCATCGCGCGGCGCCGCGGCCTGCGCACTCAACGACGCGCATGCCAGCACACCGGCAACCATGACTCCACGCAGCAGAACCTTCCACATCATCGTGCTCTCCGTATGGGTGACCTGGAGGAAACTTTAGGGAAAGCCCACGGAGCCAGAGGGGCCAATTCCGGGAATTTAGCGTGGGCCATTTACCCAGGTCTGATCGCCTAAAGCGCGCGCCGCAACGCCTTCAATCCCTGTTCGATGCCCTGGAGATCAACCGCCCCATAGCCGAAAACCAGGCCCTGCGATGCAGGCGTTCCAAAGAAATAGCGCTCGAACGAATGCAAATGCACGCTCGACTCCAACAGCCGTGCGGTCACGCGCTCCAGGCTTTTGGACACTGTCGAGTGCGCCGCCACATGCATTCCATAATGCGACTGCACCGGCTGCAATTCCGCAGAGAAATCCGAGCGCAATATCTCCCACACCAGATCCCGCCGCTTCCGATACACGTCACGAAGCTTCCGCACGTGCCGCGCCAGATGTCCATCGGCGATAAAGCGGGCGACCGCCATTTGCGTCAAGGTCGGGCAATGCCAGTCGAGGCAATTCTTTGCCGCAGTCAGCGTCGGCATGGCCCAGCGCGGCGCAACGATAAAGCCAAGCCGCAACGCCGGGAGCATGCATTTGGAAAACGTGCCGACATAGAACACATCATCGGCGGTCGCGTTGGATCGCAACGCCTGCAAAGGCGCGCCGTCGTAGCGGAACTCTCCGTCGTAATCATCCTCGACAACAACCGCGCCATGCTTGCGGGCGAAATCCAGCAGCGCCGACCGCCGCTGCGCAGACATCGATACGCCCAGCGGAAATTGATGCGAAGGACAGATGCAAACCACATGCACCGGCGCCGGCAGCGCATCCACCACCAGCCCTTGCGCGTCCACCGGCACCGGCACAATCTTCGCACCGGCCGCCAGGAATGCGGCGCGCATCGGCGGATAACCAGGATCTTCAATGGCGACCGTCGTAACCCCGGGTGTCACCAGCACACGAGCAAGTATGTCGAACGCTTGCTGCGCACCAGCGGTCACCAGCACATCGTCGGGCTCGCACACGATCGCGCGCGACATGCCAATGTGCGTTGCAATGGCAGCCCTCAGCGGGAAATGCCCCTGATTGCCTTGCGGACTTTTGAAGGCAGGCGGCTTCAGTTCCATATGCCTGAGCTGCTTGGCGCTGACGCGGCGAAATATTTCGAACGGGAAGAGCCGTGGATCGACCAGCGCGGGCCGAAAGTCCAATGATGCAGTCGTCCTTGGTGTCTTTGCTCGCTGACTGTCGTGCCAGAAGTTAAGCGCCTGGGCAAGCTCGGGTCGCTTCCATGTCGCATTCAAGCGCGGATCGGGTGTTTGCTGCGCCGGAAACCGTTCGCGCGGCGCACGGCTGCGCTTCGGCGCCACGTACGTCCCCGACCCTTGCCGCGCCTGCACCAACCCCTCGATCGCCAACTTCGCATAAGCGCGAGCCACCGTGTTTCTCGAAACACCGAAAAAGACCGCGGACTGACGTTCCACCGGCAGTTTGGATCCGGACACCAACCGGCCATCGAGGATAGCGGCGCGCAACTGCGCGTAGACGGAATCCGCAGATCGGCGGCTTCCCTTCGGAGGAGGGTCAAAAGCAATTTCGAACAGACTGTTCGTACCTTCCACATCATTTGCCACAACTGTTCTCCTCCGCGGTGGCTCCATGGCAAGAGGCCGTGACGACGGCACGGGAAGTGTATGGTTTGTGCCGAAAAAGCGCTCGGGGTCAGAATAAGGCTTGCCACCCGACCCCACCACGCTCAATCCGGCGATTTCCGGGGAGTAAGATGGCACAGCAGATTTCCACGAGATGGATGTTCAGGCCATGAGCATGTATCGCGACGCCCTTCATACATTCGCCACGCGTCCGCTGCGCAAGCGTCGCGCGCATCCGCTCGACGAAGACATCTGCGTGCACATCTTTACGTCTTCCTCGGCAATGCTTGGCGTCTGCCTCACCGTGGTGGGCATTCTTCGTCTGGTCATCACGCTGCGTTCCGAAGATACGCTGGGCGACGACCTGCTTTCGATCAACGCCATGGTGTACCTGGTTGCTGCCGTGCTCGCATACGGCGGCCTGCGGACACGCAGTACTCGGCGCAATCACAGGTTGGAATATATGGCCGATGCGGTATTTATCGCAGGCCTGATCTTCACGGTTATCAATACCGGCTTTATCACCTGGGCGATTGCTGTCGCGTAAGGCTATGCAGCCACTGGCGCGCGTTGGGCCCGTGCTGCGCTACGCGTTGAGTTCCGATTTGACCTCACATGCAAGGAAAGCGAGTAGTGTTCCGGAGAAGCAGCCTGCCGCCGGCGCTACCGGCGTTGGGAGCGGTGCCAAGTAGCAATTACGACGCTCCTCAAGCGCCAGCGTAGATACGGAGGTTTCCATGAAAGTCGTTGTTATTGGCGGTACCGGACTCATCGGCAGCAAAGTTGTCGATCGCTTGCGCAAATGCGGTCACGAAGCCGTTCCCGCGGCGCCGTCCACGGGCGTCAACGCCCTTACCGGCGAAGGCCTGGACCAAGTCATGGCAGGTGCGGATGTTGTGGTGGACGTGGCCAACTCTCCTTCGTTCTAGGATCAGGCCGCACTGGATTTTTTCGAGACATCGCCATCTCTCCAGCGGACTGATGCAGCCGATCGCCTCGGACGACGTCGCCGATGCAGTCACCGACTATGCGCTTGGCGCAGCCGTCAATGGCACGGTGGAAATCGGCGGTCCCGACAAGGCGCCGCTGGCGGAATGGGTGCAGCGCTTCCTTGCTGCCACAGGCGACCCGCGCAAGGTTGTCGCCGATCCAAAGGCGGCGTATTTCGGCGCCGTACTGGAGGCGGACACCCTGCTGCCGGGCGACGGTGCGCGGTTGGGCGCGCAGAACTTCCATACTTGGTTCGCGCACCGTGGTGCCGAGGCGTAAAGATCATTTGCCACGATTTTTCCTCCAAGGCGGCTCCATGGCACAAGGACGTGAAAACCGGCTGGGGCTACGATTGGCAAAGGGGATGACTCTGGCTGCATACCCTCTGCTCCAACTCCTCGCAACCAAGTCTGCCACCGATACCGCGGATAACGCCCATGATGGAAGCACGGTCAAGGCCAGTGCGTTTTCTGAAAGTACTTCTACCTTTGGCCTTGATCGCAATCTTGGGGCTTGTTGGCTTATGGTTCGCCGGCTCGCTTCTGATTACTCCAGCCCAAACTATCGTAGGCGCCCCGCCTTCTGACCTTTCAGCGCAAGCTGTCGTTTTCTCCGATGCAGCCGGTGAGCCGATCCACGGCTGGCTCATCGACGGCGCGAAGGGGCAGGGCGTCGTTCTGTTGCTACACGGCGTTCGTGCGGATCGGCGAGCCATGATCAACCGCGCCAGGTTTCTGCATGCGGCGGGCTATGCGGTCTTGCTGATCGACTTCCAAGGGTCAGGTGAGAGTCCCGGCAACGCGATTACCTTCGGCTACCGCGAAGCGGCCGACGTAAAGGCATCACTGCAATACCTTCATCAGCGACTTCCAGGCGAGCGCGTCGGAATCATCGGCACTTCCATGGGCGGTGCCGCGACGATTCTTGCCGAACCTGAGATAGACGCCGATGCAGTCGTACTGGAACAGGTCTATCCCACGATTCGGCAGGCAACCGAAGACAGGCTGGCCATCCATCTGGGACCCATGGGACCCTGGCTCGCCCCCATCCTGCTGGCGACCTTGCACGCCCATCTGGACATCTACCCCGACCAGCTGCGCCCGATCGATCACATTGCGCATTTGCCGATGCCCAAGTTGTTGATCGTGGGCGACCGCGACAGGGACACGACCATGGCCGAGTCCTACGCGATGTTTCATGCGGCAACAGGGCCCAAAGAGTTGTGGGTAGTGCATGGCGCCAGGCACGTGGATCTCTATGGCTATGTCGGGCCAGACTATCAGGTACGCGTACTCGCATTTTTCAATACATGGTTGCGTGGAAGCTAGCTCGACCTCGTGGAATCGGCGATTTCTTTCGCCATGTTCCACAAGATCATCGCATCACCCGGGCCTTGCCTTAGACTGGGCCGGAAGGGGTTGCCGCTGATGACTTGCATGCCATGAATGACCAAAGAATGGATTCCCATCGCACAGTCATCGCCTCCGTCACCTTGCTCATCCTGCTTACGCTGGCCGCCCTCTATGCGCCGCGCTTCACCTATCCCACCGTAATTCCCAAAGTCGCGCCGCCGGTGCGGCCGATCATGCCCGCCGTCCAGCTTTGGCTGAGCACGGCCAATCGCAGGTTGCAGCTGCAGCGGCAGCCCGACATCGACATGACCCCGCGCGGTACGTCGCCTGCCGACGTGGTGATCGATCTTAAGAAGACGTTCCAGACCATGGCCGGCTTCGGCGCGGCGATGACGGATTCGTCGGCGTGGCTGCTGCAGAACAAGCTGAACTTTTTCCAGCGCAGGGCCTTGTTGCGCGAGCTTTATGGTCCGCCGCCCAACCTCGGCCTGAACATGATGCGCCTGACCATCGGCGCGTCGGATTTTTCGCTGAAGCCCTATACCTTCGACGACGTTCCCTTCGGCCAGACCGATCCGCAGCTGCAGCATTTCAATATCGCACCCACACTGCACGACCTGATTCCGACGATACGCCAGGTGCTTGCCATCAATCCGGGGTTGCGCATCGTCGCATCGTCATGGAGTGCGCCGGCGTGGATGAAGACCAGCGAAAACCTTATTGGCGGGGAATTGCTGCCGCAATACGAAAGCGCGTACGCGGACTATCTCGTGAAGTTTCTCGATGCCTATGAAAGCTATGGCATCCCGATCTTCGCCTTGACCTTGCAGAACGAGCCCGGCTTCGTGCCCATTACGTACCCAGGCATGGAAATGCCCGCGGCCACGCGGGCGCGCGTGATTGCGCAATATCTCGGTCCGAAGCTGGCAGACCGCAACCCGAAGACGCAGATCCTGGAGTGGGATCACAACTGGAGCCAGGCGGACCAGACGCTGAGCGTGCTGGCCGATCCCGATGCCGCGCGCTATATCGATGGCGTCGCCTGGCATTGCTATGAAGGCAGCCAATATGCGCAAGGCCGCGTCCATCGAGCGTATCCGCAAAAGGATGCCTACATCACCGAATGCTCCGGCGGCGATTGGGAATCGGCCATCAACGGCGAGCTGCTCTGGTTCACACGGGAGCTGCTGGTTACCGGCACCCGGCAGTGGGCGCGTGGCGTCATCTATTGGAATCTGGTGCTCGATGAGCAACACGGCCCGCATTTCGGTGGATGCGCGCTCTGCAAGGGCGTGGTCACGATCGATTCGCATACGGGCGCAGTAACCCGCAACGACGAATACTACGCGTTCGCCCACTTCAGCAAATTCGTCCTGCCCGGCGCCGTTCGCGTGGAATCCACCATGACCGATGACAAGGGCCTCGCCAACGTGGCGTTCCAGAATGCTTCCGACGGATCGGTGGTATTGGTGATGGTGAACAGCAACGTGAAGCCGTTTCCCGTCTCGGTCGTGCAGGGCCAGACCCGCTTCGAATACACGATGCCGCCGGAAAGCGTGGCGACCTTCGTGTGGAACGCGGACCAGGCCAATGCGTGGACACGGCGTGTTCTTGGGTGGCTGAAAACGCACTCGATAAGGGTGCCAAGGTTATAGTCCTGACACCCTAATGGCCCGCTGCGGACATGCGGCCGACGCTGTTTTGCCTATCTCGCCCGTCACAGTTGACTAGGCACTACCTAATATCGCGACCAGACGCTAGTATCGGCAACAGCTTGGTCGCGGGATGCCGAAGCGACGAGCGGTAGTGGAAGGATACCTTCGGCGAGAAAGGGATTTAAGGGGAAAAAATGCATCGTTTAATCGCTACCGCCTTCGTGGCGGTGACGGCGCTGTGCGCCAGTACGGCATGGGCGGACGGGACTTTCATTGCGGCATCCAACCGCACCGATATGGTCGTCGACACCGCGCGGCAGATGATTTACATCGCCAATGGTACCCAGGTGCTCCGTTACGATCTCAGTTGCGACTGTCAGGCGACGCCCATCACCCTCGGTGGTGCGCTCAAAGGTATGGATCTCTCGCCCGACGGCAACACGCTGGCGGTTGCCGACGAAACCAATGACGGCACGAATGCGTGGGTTCACCTCATCAACCTAGACACGCTCAGTGACAAGAAGGTCACAGTGCCCCTGGCGTCGACCTATGGATACCTTGAAGAGGTCGGAACCTTTTCCGTGGCCTACGCCTACGACGGCACACTCCTGACGACGTCCGAATATCCCGGTTCAGGCTGGGTGCCGCTGCGCAAGCTGGATCCCGCAACCGGAACATGGACCGAGCTGGCCTCGGTGATGCAAGACACCATGCTCGCCCCCAGCGCCAACCGGAAGGTTATCGGTTTCGCCGAATCGAATATTTCCGATGGGAGGTGGGGCGTGTATTACGCTGATACCGGCGTAATTGTTCGCCGTCAGTTGTACACAGACGGAACGTCCGCGTTCAACTACGAAATGGCCACGAATCCCGACGGATCACGATTCGTGATCCCGACGTATAACGGCACGATCGTCTACGACAGCAGTTATCAGAAAGTTGCCAAGCTCGGCACCTATAACGGCGCGCAGCCGATCGGCGGCACATACGATCCCGTCCATCCACTTCTGTACCTGCCCTGGACGACCACGAGCGAAGTGCGCATCTACGATACGACCACGCTGACCCAGGTCGGCAGTTACGACGTAGGTGACGTATTCAACAATGTGGGAAATACGGCGTTCGTGCAGGGCCGCACCAAGATGGCGAGCGACGGCTCGATTCTGGCCGTCTCGGTGACCGGCGGAGTCCAATACATCAACCTGTACGGACCCATCCAGGCCAATCCCGTCAATGCGACCAGCGATGGGGGACGTATGGTCATGCGTCTTCCGGCCAGTATCGGCAACGGGCGACCGATGGCATACACCTTCCCTATTGTGCCTGCGCACGGCCAGGTGTTCGTAACCAACGGGGTTATGACCTACATCCCGGACCCCGGTTTTACGGGAACGGACACCTTCAGCTACGCGGCACATTACGGGAACGACTCAGCATCGGCTCCGGTGACGATCGCGGTGACTGCCAATCAAGCGGCCTATCGGCCAATAATCTCATTCGCCACACTTCCAGTACTGAGCCCTTCGACTCCTGTGCCCGGTCGCAGTATGGTGCCTGGCGATTTCAACGGAGACGGCGCGTCGGATCTTTTGTGGTTCAATCCGGAATTGAGCCAAGTTGGTTACTGGACGATGTCTTCGTCCGGTGGCAGTCCCCACCGGACGGGTGCGCATACGTTCCAGGTGACCGCCGGCTACTTCGTGGGCGCCACGGGTGATTTCAATGGTGACGGCTATGCCGATCTCATGTTCACCAGCCCTGCGCGCGATCTCTACCTCTGGACCAACAACACCCAGGGCGGCTTTCAATCTCAATACGTGGATACCTATCCGCCCGCTTGGCAGCTGATTGGGGCGGGTGACATCAACGGGGACGGCTATGACGACCTGCTATGGCTGGATCCCTCTGACTGCCAGTTTGCCTACTGGCTGATGAAAGGGACAACGCGGATCGGATCCAAGGTAATCAATGTGACCTGCGGATATTACCCGATCGCGGTGGGATATTTTAGCTCGAGCCAGAAACTCAGCATCGTATGGACCAGCGCCGCCGGCGACCTCTATCTCTGGGACAGCACTGGAGCGGGATTCCACAGCTATAACCTATCGACCGTATTCAATGGATCAGGTTCTACTGATCGCCCTGCGCGAACCGCCTGGGCCATTGGTGGTGGCGACGCTGGCAATGGCATCGGGTTGGAACGCTATGACACGACGACCGGCCAAGGCTACGGGTTTACGTTGCAGCGGCAGTTCGACGCCCAAGGTAATCAGACCGGCGTGGTGAAGACTTCGACATGGAGCGGCGCCACGCCTTTTGTGTCACCCGGCTCGGCTGGCTATCTCATTCAAGGCCTCAGTGCCGGTCTCTATGCGTTGAATCCACAGAATAATTCCATCATGACTTTCGGCCCGGTTGCTGGGAGTCCATCAGTCTCCGGCGCAGCACCGCAGCCCGGCGGTACTAGTTGGAGCTATCCGATTGGATGGCATGTTGTCGGATCCTGGGCCAACGGGGCTGCTCCACTTCCTTGGCGTTGAGTCCACGTTAGAACAAGGCTCTGTCTACAAGCCAGGCTCAAATAAGCGCAGTCTGCGCGGGAACCGGTGACTGGTCGGTTCCCGCCTCTACTTAATCCATTCAATCATAAGATGGTCGACAGGCTGTCGATATTGCAAGAACGCATACGCCTGAGTGTGATTTTCCTGGCTCATGCTTCAGCGATGCGAATGTGGATACCTACCTCGCTACACCGAAAACCTTTGGTCAGCTCACGGCGGTGCCTCGCGACATCTCACCAACATCGTGCGGCGCCATCCAGAGACAATGGTGAGCGGTAATCCCGCGTTTTTTCATTGGTTGGGACGCGATCGGTAAAAGCGCAGGTTATCAGCGGGTGAAACGACGGTCGCACAACCAGTCCAGTTGCAACCAGTGGCGGCTTTGCTGCAACGAGCGGTCTTAAGCCGGCCCAGCGCCGCCCATACAATTCCTCACCTGCAAAGGGAGGGTGAATCGCCCCGGCTTTCGTGGAGGCTGGTTGGTTTAAGTCATCACGCTGCAAGTGCCTCGGCCGCAGCCCGTTGCCGGTAGTAGTTGTCTTCGGCTTCGGCGGGTGGAATATAGCCGATCGATCCAAGCAAACGCTGGTGGTTGAACCACGACACCCATTCGAGTGTGGCCAGCTCAACCGCCTCCATGGTTTTCCACGGTGCGCGACGGTGAATCAGCTCGGCCTTGTACAGGCCATTGATCGTCTCGGCTAAGGCGTTGTCGTAGCTGTCGCCGCGGCTGCCGACGGAAGGTTCGATCCCGGCCTCGGCCAAACGTTCGGTGTAGCGGATGGACACATATTGCGAACCGCGATCGGAATGATGGATCAGCGTATCGTTACGTTCGGGTTGTCTGGCATACAACGCCTGCTCCAGGGCATCCAGGACGAAGTCGGTGCGCATGGAACGACTGACACGCCACCCCACGATGCGTCGTGCGAAGACATCGATCACGAAGGCCACGTAGACGAAGCCCTGCCAGGTGGAGACATACGTAAAGTCAGATACCCACAGCTGATTGGGGCGCTCGGCCTTGAACACGCGCTGGACGCGATCAAGCGGGCACGCCGCTTTGGTATCGGCGACCGTGGTGCGCACTACCTTGCCTCGCCTCACACCACGCAGCCCTTGTTGACGCATCAAGCGCTCAACGGTGCAGCGTGCCACTGCCATGCCTTCGCGCTGCAATTGCCGCCAGACCTTATCGGCGCCATACACCTGCAGGTTGCCGCGCCAGACGCGCTCAACGTGCGGTGTCAGGTGTTCATCACGCTGGGCACGCGCGCTGCGCCGTGATGGATCACGCCGGCACGCGGCATCACGCCGATAACCCGACGGGGCGATCTGGAGCACCTTGCAGATCGGCTCGACCCCGAAGCGGTCTCGGTAGCGATCGACAAACGTCTTCAGGACTTGCATCGGCGGTCGAGCTCCGCCTGGGCAAAAAACGCACTGGCCAGCTTCAGGATCTCGTTGGCGCGGCGCAGCTCCTTGTTCTCACGTTCCAGATCCTTGATGCGCTGGGCCTCTGTGCTCGTTACACCAGGACGTGCGCCGGCGTCGACCTCGTCGCGCTTGACCCATTCCAGCAGCGTTTGTGGCACGCAGCCGATCTTCGGGGCCATGGATTCGACCGCGGCTCACAGCGACGGATAGTCACCGCGATGCTCTTGCACCATGCGCACCGCGCGCTCACGGACTTCAGGGGAGAATTTGTTCGACTTGTTCATGGCTCCATCTTCTCAAGAGTTGGAGCCTCCACCAATACCGGGGCGATTCAATCGTCTCCTGCATTGGCTGCTTGCTTATATGGAGTCTACGAGCTTGGATTGGGTGATCCTGCCTGCACTGCGATGGTGAGCTAGCTGAGCTCATGCCCTTATGGATCGAGAACGGCATTCATCATTCCTCCGGGTCGCCAAACTTTGAATCAGCGCAACCGTTGGACAAACTTGCCGGACGTCCGTCAAAGTTTGTCCAAAACGGACAAACTATGCTGGATCGCGCAGCCGCAATGTGCTGAGAAGCTTAAGTGGTGGGCCCACCAGGATTCGAACCTGGAACCAAGGGATTCGCGTGTCCCAAAGGTTTCCCTCTGGCGCGGACTATCTCTTCACCCTCCGGCGTTTTGCAACGCGCGGGTGGGGTGCGGGACGCTCGAGCCTGTTATGAAGGGCGCTGTAGCCCTCAGGTAGTCTCTGCACCTTCCGGCGGTGTACCGCCGGCTTGGCTCAGGGTTGCCGCCGATCCGCTGGCGCGTCGCTGCGGGTTCCCTGAATTCATCCCGTTCCCGTTCGCGCATTACTGCGCGACGGCACCTTTCGATGAGTCCCCTGCTCTAACCGTTGAGCTATAGGCCCTATCTCGCCGCGCATGATACCAGCATGGTGGTGGGAGTGGTGGTGCGCTGCGCGATGGCAATCGGTGGCGAGGTGCTCCGATTCCTTAACGTTGCCGGGCTTAAATTATTTGCCCCCTTTATGCGGAGGTGGAGCCATGAGCACTGAAACGGTGGCGAGGCGGTTGGTGGCGCTGTGTCGTGAAGGCAAGTACGAGCAGGCGCAGCATGAGCTATACGCGAAGGATGCGATCAGCATCGAGCCGCAGGAAATGGCCAGTGGCCCGATGGGTAACGCGAAGGGCTTGAAGGCGATTCTGGAGAAGGGACATCACTTCATGGAGAACCTGGAGGTGATCCACCAGAACGAAGTCAGCGAGCCGGTGGTGGCGGATGGCTGGTTCAGCGTGTCGATGCATCTGGATGCCACGATGAAGGGGCGGGGCAGGATGGATATGCGGGAGATCTGCGTGTATCACGTCAGGGACGACAAGATTGTGCAGGAGCAGTTTTTTTATGAGGTGCATTGAGCGCCTTGCGGGTAGGGAAGCGTGGCGTCGTCGGTTGGGATGAGAGCTTCAGCGATCTGCCTTGATGGGGATGGTGGTGTTGGGGTTTGCACCTCAACCTACGCGCTGATTAAAAGGCGCTGGGCCCCGGCGTTCGCCGGGGCGATGGTGCTGATGGATTTATGAGATGGGGCTAGGTAGGCCCCTCACCCCGGCCCTCTCCCCGGAGGGGAGAGGGAGAAAGAAAGGAGCGCTGTAGGTTGGGGTGCGAACCCCAACGATTTGGTGTCGATCGAGATGGTGATGTTGGGGTTTGCACCCCAACCTACGCCGGTGGTGGTTTTTGGTTAGTTGAAAAAAAGCCCCGCGAGTGCGGGGCTTTTGGTGTGTGGCGATGGTGCGTAGTGCTTAGTCGATGTCGAGGAACGAACGCAGCTGTTCCGAGCGGCTGGGGTGACGCAGCTTGCGCAGGGCCTTGGCTTCGATCTGGCGGATGCGTTCGCGCGTGACGTCGAACTGCTTGCCGACTTCTTCCAGGGTGTGGTCGGTGTTCATGTCGATGCCGAAGCGCATGCGCAGCACCTTCGCTTCCCGCGGGGTGAGGCCGGCGAGTACGTCGCGCACAGTTTCCACCAAGCCGGTTTCGGTGGCCGAATCGATCGGCGAGCTGGCGTTGGTGTCTTCGATGAAGTCGCCCAGGTGCGAATCTTCGTCGTCGCCGATGGGGGTTTCCATCGAGATCGGTTCCTTGGCGATCTTCAGCACCTTGCGGATCTTGTCCTCGGGCATGTCCATTTCCTTGGACAGCTCTTCCGGCGTCGGCTCGCGGCCGAACTGCTGCAGCATCTGGCGCGAGATGCGGTTGAGCTTGTTGATCGTTTCGATCATGTGCACCGGAATACGGATGGTGCGCGCCTGGTCCGCGATGGAGCGCGTGATGGCCTGGCGGATCCACCACGTGGCATAAGTGGAGAACTTGTAGCCGCGGCGGTATTCGAACTTGTCCACCGCCTTCATCAGGCCGATGTTGCCTTCCTGGATGAGATCGAGGAACTGCAGGCCGCGGTTGGTGTACTTCTTGGCGATCGAGATCACCAGGCGCAGGTTGGCCTCCACCATTTCCTTCTTGGCGCGGCGTGCCTTGGCCTCGCCCACCGACATGCTGCGGTTGATTTCCTTGATGTCGGTCAGCGGCAGGAACAGTTTCTTCTCGATGTCCTGCAGCTTCTGCTGTTCGGCGTCGATCTGTTCGCGGTAATGCTTGATGTTCGGCGACCACTTCTGGCGCTTGCGGCCGAGCTCTTCGGCCCAGCCGAGGTTGCCCTCGTTGCTGGGGAAGGCCTTGAGGAATTCGGCCTTGGGCATCTTCACGTGCTTGACGAACACGTCCATCAGCACGCGCTCGTGATGGCGGATGTCGCCCACCACTTCGCGCAGGCGGCGCACGAAGCTGTCGATCAGGGCGGAGGGAAGCTTCAGCTTCAGGAACTCCTCGGCCATCTGGTCGCGCAGCTTGGTGACCTTCTTGTCGTTGATGTCGGTGGCCTTGACCGAGGCCTTCTGGAACTTGCCGTAGTAGTCGCGCAGCAGTTCCATGCGGCGCTTCACTTCTTCCGGATCGGGGCCGCTCGGGCCGGCTTCTTCGTCTTCGCCGGCGGCTTCCTCTTCGTCTTCGTCCTCGTCCACCTCGGCATCGCTTTCGGCGGCGGCCAGCTCGGCTTCGGCCAGCGCGGCGTCGGCGGCCTGCTCCAGGTCGGCGAAACCGGCCAGGATTTCGCTGAGGCGGCGCTTGCCGTCCAGATGCTGGTCGTATTCTTCCAGCAGCATTTCGATGGTCAGCGGGAAGCTGGCCAGCGCGGTCTGCACCTGGGTGAGGCCTTCCTCGATGCGCTTGGCGATGGCGATTTCGCCTTCGCGGGTAAGCAGTTCGACCGTACCCATTTCGCGCATGTACATGCGCACGGGGTCGGTGGTGCGGCCTACTTCGGAATCGACGGCCGAGAGCAGCGCGACGGCTTCTTCGGCGGCGGTTTCGTCATCGGTGGCCACGCCAGGGGCGTTGTCGGCGAGTGGGTCGGCGTCGGGGGCGGCGTCGTGCACGTCGATGCCCACGCCCTTGAGCACCGCCATGATGTCTTCGATCTGCTCCGGATCGACGATGTCGTCAGGAAGGTGATCGTTGATTTCGGCGTAAGTCAGATAGCCCTGCTCCAAGCCTTTGGAGATAAGCGCTTTGATTTCCGACTGTTGCTCGTGGGCTTTGTTGTTCATACCGTCCGCCGCGGGATAGGAACCAATCAGTATAGCGATGTGCTGCTTTTTTGACCAGTTTTCAAGTGAAAAATTCGCTGTCATCGGCACGCAAAAATCGCGCCAAATCGCGGGTTTCGAGGGGAATGACAGCGTTCGTGGGCTTGCTCATCGGCCTGGCCATCTAACGCACCTCGAGCCAAAAGGTGACAGGGCCATCGTTGACCAGATGTACCTGCATATGGGCGCCGAAGCGCCCGATTTCCACCCCCGGATGCGCCGCGCGCGCCAGTTCCACCAGCCGTTCGAACCAGGTCCGGCCATGCTCGGGCGAGGCCGCGCTGGTGAAGCTCGGGCGCATGCCCGAACGGGTATCGGCGGCGAGCGTGAACTGGCTGACCAGCAGCAGGCCGCCGCCGGTATCGGTGAGGGAACGGTTCATCTTGCCGGCGTCGTCGGCGAACACGCGGTAGCCCAGCAGCCGCTCCAGCATGCGTTTGGCCTGCGCTTCGCCGTCTTCGGGCTGCACCGCGACCAGCGCCAGCAGGCCGGGGCCGATGGCGCCCGTGGTTTCGTTGTCGACGTCGACGCGGGCAGAGAGCACGCGCTGGATAAGGGCGATCATGGGATGGACGTGCGGTAGGAGAGGTGCGCGTAACTCTGCAGGGCGGTCGGTGTGCGGTAAAGAGGCGAAGTGCGTGGGACGATGGCGCGTGGTTCAACGCCGGCGGAAGGTGCGTGCCGATGATGTAGTCAACGGCAGGCAAGGCGGATGCTTGAGGATCGCGCTCGCTACTGGCCGCGCACCGCTTTACCCTTACGCGTTCGCCCGTTGCCCGCCCGTCATCCATGCGCCCTGACATTTACCTCATCTACCTGCTGCTGCGCCTGTTCGGCCTGTTGCCGCTGCGCTGGCTGCATGGGTTGGGTGCGGGGCTTGGGCGGTTGGCGTTGCGTCGCGGCGGCAAGATGGCGCGCTACACAGCGGTCAACATGGGTATCGTGCGGCCGGACCTCAACGCCGCCGCGCGCGCAGAACTGGTGCGCCAGGCGATGATCGAAGGCGGCAAGTCGCTCACCGAAATCGTGAAGATCTGGGGCGCAGGTGCGGAACGCGCGCTCGGCCTGGTGCGGGAGGTACGCGGCGAGGCGTTGTTCGATGCGGCGCTCGCGTCCGGCAAGGGCGTCATCATCGCCGCACCGCACCTGGGCTGCTGGGAACTGCTCAACTACTGGCTGTGCCGCAAGACGCCGATGGCGATTCTCTATCGCCCGCCGCGTATTGCCGCGGTGGAGGCGCTGCTGCGCAAGGTGCGCGGTGCGCTGGCGCCGGAGCAGGTGCGCGCGGAGGGCGCCGGCGTGCGTACGCTCTACAAGCGGCTGGCGGTGGGCGGTACCGTGGGCATCCTGCCCGATCAGAAACCGCGTGCGGGGGAAGGCGAATTCGCGCCGTTCTTCGGCCGCGAGGCGATGACGATGGTGCTGCTGCCGCGCCTGGCGGCGCGCACCGGCGCGACGGTGCTGTTTGCCTTCGCCGAACGGTTGCCGCGCGGCGAAGGCTATCGCATCCATTTCCTGCCCGCGCCGGAAGGCCTGGCCGATGCGGATTTGCCGCGCGCATGCGCGGCGCTCAATCGTGGGGTGGAGCAGTGCGTGAATCTCGCGTTCGCGCAGTATCAATGGCATTACAAGCGCTATTCGGCGGATAACCGGCCGAGTCCCTATTGACGGCGGGGCGCGAACATTTGTTGGGGTTTGCACCCCAACCTACGGTTCGATCCGCCGCAGGAACACGGTCATTTCTTTCTCCGCCTGCTTGTCGCCGCGCCGTTGCGCCACGGCGATGCCTTGCCGCCATGCTTCAGCGGCGCCGGCTTCATCCTGCGCAGCCAGGCAGGCCTTGCCGAGCAGTTTCCACGCCGCGGAATAGTCGGGGTCGAACGTCACCGCCTGGCGCAATGCCTCGATCGCTTCCGCGTGATTCCCCGCATTGAGCAACGCATTGCCCAGCGAAAACCGCAGCAGTGCGCCATCGCGCGGACCGCCGCATTGCGCGCGCAGGCTTTCGATCAGCGAGGGGCTCACGACTGCGGCTGGTTGGCAGGCACGGGGAAAACGCGCGGCGGTTGCGCGGGCTCCGGCGGCGTGTGGCCGGCACGCAATGCCGCCACGGTCGGCGCCGACCACACCACCAGCCACGACGAGCGGAACGGCTGCGCCAGCAGGGCATAACGCGAGGCGGAGGCGTCGAGGTTGTCCGGGTGGGTGATGACCAGGCCGTCGGGGTGATCCTTGGCGAAGGCCTGCAAGGCCGCGCCATCGCGCAATTCCGCAATCGGCTTGGACAGCCTGCCGGCGAAATGAAACTGGCCTTCGTAGTTGCCCTCGTAGGCGATCGGATGCTGATCGGCCTGTGCGGCGGAAATCAGCGCAACGGTGGGGCTGAGGTCGTACTTGTGCCATAGCGTCAGCGTGAACAAGGCATTGAGCGCGAGCGCGCCCAGCAATCCTGCCACCGCCACGCGGCGCATCTCGCCGCGGCCGCGCATCAGCAGCAGGCCGCCGAGCAACAGGAACGCCATGCTGAAGGTGCGGCTGTACGGCGCCGCGCCTTCGATCCATTCGTTGTGGAAGGCGTGACTGGGTGTGAGATAAGGCAGCGCGAACAGCAGGCCCGCGAACAGGATGCTGCACACGCCGAGCAGCCAGCTGCCCAGCCAGTAATTCTCGGCCAGCACGGCGTGGCGCTCGCGCAACACGGCGATGGCGCCGGCCAGCAGCAGCATCCATCCACCGAACTCCGGCAGCAGGTAATACCACTGCTTGCCGCTGATCACCGAAAACAGCAGGAACGACGGCAGCAGCCAGCACAGCGCAAAACGCAGCCCGCCCTCCAGCGGCTTGCACAGCGCGCCGATCGCCACCCACGCGCGCGGCCAGGCGGTGAACGGAAACAGCAGCATCGGCAGCCACACCAGGTACCAGCCGAACCAGTGCGGATGACTCTGCAGCGATTGCGCCTGCTGCGTGCCGTTGACCACGCGCCCGGCGGTCTGGGTGAAGAACAGGCGATGCCGATAGGCCTCGCCGCCGGCATAGCCCGCGGGAATCGCCCAGGCCAGCAACAAGGCGAAGCCGAACAGCACGGCCAGCACGCCGCGTCCGTACCAGCGCGCGCGGTGCTCGCGCGCCCAGTCGCTCCACAGCGGGCCGAGCAGCCACGGAAACACGATATGCAACAGCATCACCGGCCCCTTGGCGAGCAGCCCGGCGCCGATCAGCAGGCCGAACAGCAGCCAGCGTGGTTCGGCGCGGCGCAGCGTGGGCGTAAGGCACAGCAGCGCGCCCAGCACGCAATTGGCCAGCAGCACCTCGTACATGATCTGCAGGCCGAACAGGAACGCATACGACAAGGCCAGCAACATCCACGGCGCCGCCTTCGCCACCCACGGCCGCTCGGGAAACAAGCGGCGCGCCAGCACCGACAACTGCACCAGCTGCACGCCGCCGAAGATCACCTCCAGCACGCGCGGCCATACGTCGTTCACGCCGAACACGAACCAGCCGGCGTGGATCAGCCAGAACAGCAGCGGCACTTTTTCGCTGTACGGCTCGCCGTTGATATGCGGCACCAGCCAGGCGTGGTCGCGCCACATTTCCCAGGCCACCGCCAGCGTGCGGGTGGAAAACAGCGGCATCGGCCCGTGCGAGAAGATCGCCACCAGCGCCGCCGCGGTCCATAGCGGCAGCCAGGGCCACAGGCTGCGCAGGACTTCGGAGCGGCGGTAGGTAGTGGCAGTGGGCACGGTCGGCGCTTTGCGTGAAGGTGATGGGATTCTAGCCGGTTCGGCTTCCTTGGCCCTTATACCCAATCTCGCGCACGTGCCTCGTAGGTGCGATCAGGCCGGGCCCCAGTAGCCGATGCGCTTGCGCAGCTTCAGCTTGCGCCACCAGTTCTTCGGCTTCGGCTTGCGATTGCGTCCGCCGGCGGCGATGAAGGCGTCGATCGCATCGAGCACGCGTTCGCTGGAGCGGCCGTCGTGGTACGGATGGATCGCTTCGCCGAAATCCTTGATCGCCTGCATCAGTTCCGGTGGACGCGCCAACGCGCGTTCGATCGCCGGCTCGAATTGCGCAGCATCGTCGATGTCGATCAACTGCGGACCCGGTGCGCGATTCTTGAACGTCACCACCGGCTTGCCGGTAAGCAGGAATTCGCTCAGCGCCGACGACGTGTCCGAGCACATCATGTCGACCTGCGGAAACAGCTCCAGGATGTTGTCGTTCTCGGCAAAGGTAAGGTGCTCGTTCTGCAGCGCCTTGTATTTGGCCACCGTCTCCGGGCTCATCTTGGGATGGAACGACACGATCCAGCGCCAGCGCCCGTCGCGCGAAAGGCGTTTCACCTCCTCGTACAGGGTTTCGGCCGCGCTCCACGAGGGCGAGAACGTGGAGTGGTAGAGAATCACCGGCGGCGTGCGCACCGGCGGCAGCGGTCCGGCGATTTCCTTCAGGAACGGATCGAGCTTGGGCCAGCCGGTTTCCATGACGCTGAAATGCCCGAGCTTCTGCGCCAGCGCGCCGAACTGCGCGGTGTCGCGCGGGCCGGTGGTGCAGTACAAGTCGAAGAAGCCGCGGATATAGACATGCCGGGGCTTGCCCGCGTTGAAGCCATGGAACACTTCCACCTTCACGCCCGGGAAGAAATGCGGCAGATGGTTGCCGGGCGTGATCACCGCGATCGGTTTCCACTGGCGCACTTCCCGCACGCTGAGCAGGCGCTCGCCTTCGACCAGGTCTGCCGCGCCGGGGCCGTCGAAGAACCATGCGGTTTCGCCGCCGCGCGCGCGGATCGCTTCCTGCAGCGGGCGCAGAATGGCCAGTGCGTAGCGTTCCGATCCGTACAGCAGGTAATGCTTGCTCATTTCAGTGATCCAGTCCGCTGCGCGTCAAGGCGGCTGCGGCGGTGTCGCGGGACGTGGGGTTCAGGCGCATTTCGTAATAGCGCATGCGCTTGTAGGCGGCATAGCTGGCGGCGGTCTGGGCGATCGCATAGCCGCGCCAGCCGTCGAGAAAGCCCAGCCGCAGCACGTAATCCTTGAAGAACGCCAGCGCGAACACGAACGGCGTCTGCCACATGCGCGCCGGCTTGTTCTTGTCCAGCCAGTCGCGGCATTTCAGCTCGGCATACAGCAGCACTTTCAGCTGCTTCTCCACCAGGCTGGGATTGTTGTCATGCAGGAACGGCGCCTTGAAGGTGACCGCGCCGCCTTTGAACTGCAGCGATTCGTGCACGCGCACGTCGCTCCAGCGGGCGCGGTCGCGATGATAGAGGCGCGCCATCTTCTCGCCCACCGCCGGGCGGTACCAGCGCATCGGTTTGCCCATATAGATGAGGTGCCGGCGCAGGATCGCCGCAGCGGCGTCGCCGGCGATCAGCGCGGGCAGGCGGCGCTCGAGTTCCTCGGCCAGTTCCGGGGTGAGGTATTCGTCCGCATCCAGCGCGAGAATCCAGGGGTGACTGCACTGGGTGGCGGCGAAGTTGCGCTGCGGACCGAAGCCCAGCCAGTCCTGCTGCACCACGCGTGCGCCATGGGCGCGGGCGATGGCCACGGTGTCGTCGGTGCTGCCGCTGTCCACCACCAGCTTCTCGGCGGCGAACGGCACGCTGTCCAGGCAGCGCGCGATTTTTTGCGACTCGTTGCGGGTGATCACAACGAGCGTGAGCGGTAGAAGGGAAGCCATCGGCGCATTCTAGCGGGCATCCGGCCCATGGACAGGCCGCGTGCACCGCATCACGCTCTGAATCGTTCACCCGTTGCGGACACGTTCCGTTGCGGTGCGGCCGGGTACGTTAAGATGCGCCACCCCCCGACAGGCCGAATTTGGCCTGTCGTGCACTCGATAGCTGCCGGCCCGCATGGCGAAATGGATGCATCGGCGTTCGTGATACCTACTGGAAACCTTCAGATCGTCATGACCAAGACTGCCGTGGCCAGCGTTACCGTCATGGTCTCCACCTACAACTGGAAGGAGGCGCTGGCTCTCGCGTTGGGCAGTCTGGCCGGCCAGACCCGCCTGCCGGACGAAGTGATCGTGGCCGACGACGGTTCGCGCGAAGACACCGCCGCCCTGCTGCGCCAGATCGCCAGCACGTTTCCCGTGCCGCTCAAGCACGTGTGGCAGGAAGACGAAGGCTTCCGCAAGGCGCGCATCCTCAATCGCGCCATCGCCGCCGCGCGCAGCGAGTACATCATCCAGCTCGACGGCGACATGCTGGCGCACCCGCGCTTTGTGCAAGACCACCTGAGTCTGGCCCAGCCGGGACGCTTCCTGCAGGGCACGCGTATCCGCACCACGGAGGCGGAAACGGTGCGCCTGCTCGGCGGCGGCAAGCCGCACTTCGGCTGGTTCGTGGATGCGTATTTCCGCGACGAGAAAGACCGCAGCACCTGGCATTTCGGCCGCCGCCACCACACCCTGCGGCTGCCGTGGCTGGCCAGGATCAAGGCGCGCTCCACCGGCCACCCGATGGGCTGCAACGTGAGCTTCTGGCGCGAGGACCTGGTGCGGGTCAACGGCTACGACGAGCGCATGCACGGCTACGGCAGCGAGGACCTGGAGATCGACATCCGCCTGCGCAACGCCGGCCTGCGGCGTTCCCAGATCAAGTTCGCCGCGCTGGCGCTGCACCTGGAACACAAATCGGTGTCGTCGCAGGATCCGGCCGACCCCGAACTGCCCAACAACAAGCTGCTGTTCGCCAGCAAGGCGCAGCAACTGGTGCGCTGCGAGCACGGCCTGGATGCCCATCTGGCGGATTTCGTCGCCTCGCCGGCGATCGATCTGCGCGCGCAGCGGAGCGAGCACGCATGACGCAATCCTCGTACAACCCGGCATGGCCCGAAGCGTGGCGCGAGCAGACTGATGCGGCTGCCGCGCAATGGATCCGCCGCGTGCTCACGATGGGCATGGCGTGGCTGGTCATCGGCATGGCAGTGATGCCGGCCGGCGTGTCGTACAACCCCAGCAAGGCTTATCAATCGGTGTTGGCGTTGACGATGTGGTTGCCGGCGCTGGTGCTGGTCGCGATGCGTCCGCGGCGCCTGCTCGAGTTCTGCAAGCTGCCGTTGATGCCCTGGGTGATCGCCTTGCTGGCCTGGGGCTGGATCTCGCTGGCCTGGAGCCATGCACCGCATCGCGGCGATGAAGCGGCGCGCAATCTCAGCGTGTTGCTGTTCCTGATCGCCAGCCAGTGGGTGTTCGGCGCCAGCGAGCAGCGCACGCGCTGGTTGTTGATCGGCTGCAGCCTGGTGCTGGCGGCGGTGGCGGTCGTCGACATGGTGGACTTCGCGCTGCATCCGCCCCCCGACGGGCGGCTTACCGGCATCGGCGTGATGGCCAACGCCAACCTGGCCGCGGCCGGCATGGGCGCCGCCCTGATCTGGTTGTGGCCGTGGCGGTTCGAGAACTGGAGCTGGGTGGTCGTCAAATGGATGGCGATCAGCGTACTGGCGCTGTTCGTGCTGCTTACTTTCACGCGCAGCGCCTGGGCGGCGCTGTTCGTGGCGCTGATGGCGATGGTGCTATGCCGCGGCGGTCGTCGCGCGTGGATTTACGCCGGTGCGATCTGCCTGCTCGGCGCGCTCGGCGTTGCGCTCGGTTTCGGGGTATTGATGGAGCGCGGCTGGTCGCTGCGGCCGCAGATCTTCGCCCAGGCCTTCGAGCTGTTCCGCCAGCACCCGGTGAAAGGCCTGGGGCAGGGCACGGCCTTCACCATCCATGCCGGCATCGAAACGCTCGATCATGCGCACAACATGTTCGCGCAGCTCGCCATCGAGCTGGGCTTGCCCGGGGTGCTGCTGTGGATCGGCATCTGGCTGGCGCTGGGCTGGCGCGCCTGGACCCATCGGCATACGACGCTGGGGTTGCTGGTGTTCGGCCTGTGGGTGTTCGGCACGGTCGCGGTGCAATTCGATCTGCCGCACCTGCTCGACAGCCCGCGCCCCGGCTGGCTGATCACCTGGCTGCCGCTGGCGTTGAGCACGCTGTTCGATCGCCAGCTTGTACGCAAGGCATGAAAGTCTCGCTGATCATCATCACCTACAACTGGCCGTCCGCGCTGGCGCGCGTGCTGGAAAGCGTCGCCGCGCAGACGCGCCTGCCGGATGAAGTGCTGATCGCGGACGACGGCTCCGGTGCGGAAACCGCAGCGGTGATCGCCGCGGCGCGCGAGCGCTTTCCGGTGCCGTTGAAACATATCTGGCAGGAAGACCTGGGTTTTCGTGCGGCGCGTGCGCGCAACCGCGGCATTGCGGCGAGCGGGGGCGATTACATCGTGCTGCTCGACGGCGACATGATGATCCAACCGCACTTCATCGCCGATCACCTGATGCTGGCCGAGCCGGGCTACTTCCTGCAGGGCGGACGCCTGAAGGCAAACTATGAGGAAAGCCAGCGCCTGCTCGCCGGCGGCAAGCCGGTGTACGCGCCGTGGGTGAAAGCCAACTTCCACGAGTTCGACGGCACCAAGCGGCTGTACGCGTTTCGCGCGCCGGCGCTTGCGCGATGGAAAGCGCGTTCACGCAGCGGCGGGCGTGTGATGAGTTGCAACATGAGCTTCTGGCGCGAGGATCTGCTGCGCGTCAATGGCTTCGATGAGCGCATGGAAGGCTATGGTGCGGAAGATCGCGAGCTGGTGGTGCGCCTGGAGAATGCCGGGCTAAAACGCCGAGCGCTGAAGTGGTGCGCGTTGGCGATGCATTTCGAGCACAGTTCGCGTGCGCAGGACGATGTGAACGATCCGAGTTTGCCGAACAACCAGTTGCTGCAGGAGAGCATCGAGCAGCGGCGGGTGCGGTGCGAGCGCGGTATCGATCAGCATCTGGCGGAATTTGCTGAAAGCTGAAACTCGCCTCGCCGGATCGTAGGTTGGGGTGCAAACCCCAACATCGGGATGTACATGCCAATGTTGGGGTTTGCACCCCAACCTACGGATGCAATGCGCTGAGCAGACGCTTTGGGAAATCCGCGTTGTTGCTTTCATACCACGCACGCGCGGACTCGCCCATGCGCTCGGTCGCCGTGTCATCCATGCCCAGGCAACGCTCGATCGCCGTTTCCATCGCCTCTTCCGAAAACCCGTAGCAGGTCGCCAGATCCTGCGCGCCGATCGCCTGCGCCGGCACCAGCACGCCGCGTTCGGCCGTCACCAGCTCGTTCATCGGTTCGGCATCGAGCGTTACTACCACCGCGCGACAGCTCATGGCTTCGACCAGATAGTGGCCGAAGCCTTCGGTTTGCGAGGGGCAAAGATGAAAGCGATGTTCGTTCTGCAGGCGGCGGTATTCGGCGTCGCTCAGATGTTCGCGGATCAGCGTGACGTTCGGCGGCAGCGCGTCGATCTCCACCCGCTTGCGCCGCCACGCCACGGTGAGCATCGGCCATTCCGGATGCTTGCGCCATAACGCCAGCAAGGCCTGGGTGCCTTTGTTGCCGCTGCGACCGGGGCCATGGAAGAACGCATGCTTGCGTGGAATGCTCGCGTCGCAGCGGTCGGCGCTGGTGAAGCCGATGTAGCGCGTGGCCACGCCCAGCGCCCGGAACAGGCGTTCGGCATGTCGCGTTTTCACCCATACCGCATTCATCATCGGCAGTGCGGCTTTATCCTCCGGCCGGAAGTATTCCGGGTTCGGAACCAGCACGCTACGTGTGGCGGCGCGCATGAATTCCGGACGGATGCGTTCCAGCATCACGTTCACGTCGAACGCCGGTGCTTTGCGCGCAAGTTGCAAGCGCGTCAGCCATTCGGCGAAGCGTCCGCGGTGCGGCAAACCGGTGATCTGCGTGCTGCATCCTGCGCGCTGCAGCGCTTGCGCCAACAACGGCAGATCGCGGCTGAGGCCGGCGTTGTTGTCGCGCGCGATCAGGTGGCAGCGGTCAGGATGCGGCATCTTCCGGCTCCGGCACTTCGTCCGAATTCTTCGGCACGCAGCCGGGTTTCACCGCATCGGCCTTGAACAGCCACCAGTCGCGGCGATTCGCATGGCCGACGTCGATCGCCTTGCTGCGGTCCACGCAATCGCCCATCGCCGGTTCCTGCGCGAACAGCCAGCGCGTGGCGGGTGCGGCGGCCTGCCATTGCACACCATGCACGAACTGCTGCGAGGTCGGTTTGCTGAAACCGAAATCCACCGCATGCCGATCCAGCATCAACATGTTCTGCTCTTTCCAGTCGACCAGGCCGATTTCGTCCTGGGCGCCGAGGTGCGCGGCGACACGGTCCATCAATCCGACCGACGAACTGCTGTCATTGAGCAGCGGGTACGCCCATGCGCCCCACACCACCCACAACGCCAACATGCCGCCGGCGATCGCATAGTGCACACGGCGCAGGCGGAAGATCGCCAGCGCCAGCCACTGCGCGGCGCCGATCACGATGCACATCCACCACAGGCTGTTGGCGGAGCCTTCGAAGCCACGATCGTAGGCCAGCTTGGTGGCGAACGCCGGATGTGCACTAAGCGCGTAAATGCCTACGCCAAGCATGCATCCGCCGATCAGCAGCAGGAACAGCGTGCCGAGCGTGCGCAGCCAGCGCCTGGCGAGCATCTCTTCAAGATAAGGCGCGGTGATCAGCGCGAGCATCGGCACGATCGGCAGGATGTACACATCGCGTTTGCCGCCCGAGGCGCTGAAAAACAGAAACACCAGCACGATCCAGCCCAGCGGCAGCAGGATGCGTGCATCCTTCGCCTTGAGCGACTGCCACCAGCGCGGCAGCGCGCCTGGATAGGTGAGCGACAGCGGCAACCAGTTATAGACCATCAGTGGCAGGTAGAAGAGCGGTCCGTGGATGTGGTGCCACGCGTTCGCGTATCGATGCGCCGTCTGCTTGAGCAGAATGTTGCCGACGTACGCGCTGTAGATGGGATCGCCCGCATGCGATCGCGCGGCCAGCAACATCGGCACCAGCCACAGCGCGATCGCCGCCAGCGTGGCGACCAGGCCCAGCGACCAGCGCCACCACGCGCCGTTGTCGATCGCGGCAAGTCCGTTCCAGCGGCGAACAGCGGCCCACACATAGGGCAGCAGCATCAGCAAGGCGAGAAAGCCCACGCCCTTGGTGATCACGCCCAGCCCGGCGCAGAAGCAGCCGAACCAGTACAGCCGCCAGTTCGGTCCGCACAACAGGTGGCGCAGCAAGCCCCAGTTGGCCGCGGTGATGAAGAACACCACCAGCGGATCGATCTGCGCACGCTTGGCCTGGAACACGAACTGGATGCACATCAGCGCAGCCATCGCCGCGCAGCGGCCGATTCTGCGGTTCCACAAGCGCGCACCGAGATCGTAGATAAACCACAGCGTGCCCAGCGCGCCAAGGAACGAAGGCAGCATGAACGCGACGCGCCAGTTGCGCACCAGCTCGAAGCTGGCCGCTTCCAGCCACATCAGCATCGGCGGCTTGTCCGCGTACAACTCGACGCCACGATGCGGGAACAGCCAGTCGCCGCTTTCCACCATCTGCTTGGCGGCGAGCGTGTAGCGTGGTTCGTCCGAAGGCCAGGGATCGCGCAGGCCGATGCCGATGCCGAGGATCAGGATGGCGAAGATGGCCAACAGCCAGAATTGGCGGCGTTCGAAAGACAGCTCCCTCTCCCCTCCGGGGAGAACACCGCTATCTTTCCCTTTCCCCAAGGGGAAAGGGGTGGGGTGAGGGGCTGCGCTTGCCATAGATCCCATTACTTACGTGACTCTAGAAGGCTCGTTGATAAGGTTGAGCTTGTCGCGAGGTTGGCCCCTCACCCCAACCCTCTCCCCGGAGGGGAGAGGGAGCAAAGCAGCTGCGAGAGTGAAGGCCTACGCGCGTTCAAGCACGGCATAGTACATGCCGTCGAGATCGCCATCGCCGGGCAGGATCTGCCAGCCGACGGCGGCAGCTTGTCCTGCGGGCAGTTGCATAGAGATGACCCGCGCGTCGTCGCGGCCGGCAAGAAAACCTTCGACTACCGCGTCGTTCTCCGCGCGCAGCAGCGAGCACGTCACATAGACCAGCCGCCCACCCGGCGCCAGCAACGACCACAGTGCATCGAGAATGCGCCGCTGCTGGGCCACCAGCGCATCGATATCGCTGGCGCGGCGATGCAAACGCACATCCGGCCGCCGGCGCAGCACGCCGGTGGCCGAGCAGGGCGCATCGATCAGGATGCGGTCGAACGGTTGGCCATCCCACCATCCGGCAGGGTCGCCCGCATCGCCGATGCGCAGATCCGCCTGCAACCCAAGTCGCTCCAGGTTCTGCCGAATGCGTGCGGCGCGCGTGGCGTCAAACTCCACCGCGGTCAGCGCAATATCCGCACGTTCCAGCAAGTGGCAGGCCTTGCCGCCCGGCGCGGCGCAGGCGTCGAGCACACGCTGGCCATTGTGCAGGTCGAGCAGATCGGCCGATACCTGCGCGGCGCCATCCTGCACGGCGAACAAGCCGTGTGCGAAACCCGGCATGCGCGTGACGTCGCTGCTGTGCGGCAGCACGATGCCGTCGCTGAGCCAGGGATGTGGATCGGCGCTGTAGCCGGCGCTACGCAGTTGCCCGATCAGCGCATCGCGCGAGGTTCGCCGGCGATTCGCGCGCAGCATCAAGGGCGGTTCGCGATTGCAGTCGGCAAGCACGGCATCGGCGTGCGCCGGCCAGTCGGTTTTGATGGTCTGCACCAGCCAGGGCGGCATGGCGTAGCGCGACGATGGCTGCGCATCCAGCTCCGCCAGCAACGTGGCGCGCTCGCGCTGCCAGCGGCGCAGTACGGCGTTCACCAATCCGGCCAGGCGCGGGCGATTCAAGGCGCGAACGGCTTCGACGGTGGCGGCGACGGCGGCGTAGTCCTGCAGTTGGAGAATGTCCAATTGCACCAGGCCAAGCACCAGCAGCGCGTGCACTTCCGGTTCCTTGCGGCGCAATGGTTTGTCGAGCAGGCGATCGAGTGCGGCGTCGAAACGCAGCCACCAACGTGCGCCATCGTTCAACAGTGCGGTCAGCAAGGCGCGGTCGCGCGGATCGCGCAGTTTCGGTGCGCGCTGATCCATCGCTTCGCGCAGCGACATGCCGCGCAATGCAATATCCGCCAGCGCCTGCGCGGCAAGGGCACGCGTATTGGCCTGCATTTCTCACATCCCTCCTGCTGCGGCCGTCGATCCGCGCACCCTGAGGCGCGCTGCTCCCTCGGCCGAGCTCGACGTACAGGCAAGTACGCCTTCACTCGCCCTCAGTCCGCATCGCGCCTCAGGGTGGCGTCTCGACGCCCTCGCTACGGAGGGATATGAGAAATGCAGGCCTGTCATCGTGCGCTGCGCAGTTCGGGGCGGGCGTTGAGATAGTCGGCGGCGGCGATGCGTTTGCCGCCGGCGCGCTGCAGGGCGGTGATACGCAGCGTGCCTTCCCCGCAGGCGATGTCGATGCCATCACGCTGCGCGGCAATCACTTTGCCTGGCGCCGCGTTGTGGTGCTGATCGATCGCCTGCGCCGCCCAGATGCGCACGTTCTCGCCGGCCACCTCGCCTTCGGCCACCGGCCAGGGATCGAAGGCGCGCACCTGGCGTTCGAGCGCGCTGGCGGCGCGCGAGAAATCGAGGCGTGCTTCGGCTTTTTCCAGCTTGTGCGCATACACCACGCCGTGTTCGGCTTGCGGCGTGGCGTGCAAGGTTTCGCCGGCGAGCGTGCGGCGCAGGCCTTCGGCGAGCACGTCGGCGCCGAGCAGGGAGAGGCGATCGTACAGAGAGCCGCCAGTATCGTCACGCGTGATCGGCGTGCGCCGTTCGAGCAGCACCGGGCCGGTGTCGAGCCCGGCTTCCATCTGCATCAGATCGACGCCGGTCTGCGTATCGCCGGCAAGAATCGCGCGTTGAATCGGCGCTGCGCCGCGCCAGCGCGGCAGCAGGCTGGCGTGCACGTTCCAACAGCCGCGCGACGGAATCGCCAGCACCTTGCGCGAAAGGATCAAGCCGTAGGCGACCACCACCATCAGGTCGGGCCGATACGCTTCCAATGTGGCGCGTGCCTCGGGCGTTTTCAGCGTCTCGGGCTGCTCGACCGAAATGCCGGCCGCCAATGCTGCCTGTTTCACCGGGCTGGGCGTGAGCTTGCGCCCGCGGCCGGCAGGGCGGTCGGGCTGCGTATAGACGGCCACGACTTCGGCGCCGCTGGCGCGGCAGGCTTCGAGGCAGGGGACGGAGAATTCGGGTGTGCCCGCGAAAACGATACGGAGCGGCACTGACCCATTCTGCGCAGGTGGCATGGGTGCTGTCTGTTCGTAGATCACAGGGGCGCTGGCGAAGGCAGGCTGGCCGTCTGTCGAGACAGCGCACCGAAGAGATACGGACAAACAGTGCCGATGACGCCTGCGCGGAATGGGCCAGTGCTGCTCCCCATCACGCGCTAGCGGCCTGCTTGCGCTGCTTCTCGAGCCGCTTGAGCAGGATCGAGCGCTTCAGCGGCGACAGGTAGTCGACGAACACCTTGCCGGCGAGGTGATCCATCTCATGCTGGATGCACACGGCCAGCGGCCCTTCCACTTCCAGCTCGAAGCTCTTGCCTTCGACATCCTGCGCGCGCACTTTCACCTTCAGCGCGCGGGTGACGTCGGCGAAGATGCCGGGAAAGGAGAGGCAGCCTTCCTGGTAGACCTGCGAGCCGTCCTTTTCCAGGATCTCCGGATTGATCAGCGCCAGCGGCTGGTCGCGCTCCTCGCTCATGTCCGCCACCAGCACGCGCTGGTGCACGTTCACCTGGGTGGCGGCCAGGCCTACGCCGTTGGCGGCGTACATCGTCTCGAACATGTCATCGACGAATTGCTTTAATGCGGCGTCGAACGCGGTGACCGGCGCGGCCTTGGTGCGCAGGCGCGGGTCGGGAAACTCAAGGATGGTCATGACAGACATTGCATACACCTCAGACGCCGGAAATGCGGGCGAATTGGTAAAAAGCCACCCCGGCCGCGGTCTAGAATGTAGATATTGTACGTGCTTCAACGTGCTGTCGGCGCACGAATTTGCCAACTAACACGTGTTGCTTGGGTTAACGGTTCGGCTACACTCGCCCAAGCGCAGGGGGAGGGGGATTCCCGTTTATGATCAGAAAGTCCATCGGGCTGCTGGCCGGCATGCTGGTCACCGTAGCCGTCTATGCGGCCGGCGCGCAGCTCCGTGCCGATCACCCTGACAGCTACACGGTACGGCGCGGCGATACGCTGTGGAGCATTTCCGCACGCTTCCTGTCCAAGCCCTGGCTGTGGCCGGAAATCTGGCAGGCCAACCCGCAGGTGCGCAACCCGCATCTCATCTATCCGGGCGACGTGCTGGATCTGTCGTTCGTCAACGGCGGCCCGTCGCTGCGGCTGGAGCCGGCGGTGCATCACGAAGGCGAAGCCATTCCGGCGGTGCCGCTCGATCAGCTCAAGCCCTTCCTGAAAGACTCGCGCGTGGTCGATCCGGACAAGGTCAAGCATGCGCCGTACGTGATGGGCTTCGAGGAAGCCGGTCTCGCCGGTACGCCGGGCCGTAACATCTATGTACGCAACCTCGATGCGCAGCCCGGCCAGCGTTGGGCGATCGTGCGTCCCACGCACGTGTTCCGCACCTACGGCGGCGACGAGGCCCAGCAGAGCGACGAGATGGCGGCCAACATCGCCGACGCCGACGTCGCCACCCAGGAAACACCGTGGAACGAGGAATGGGCGACCGACCTCGGCCACGTCACGCCCAACCACGCCTTCCGCGGCAAGACGCTGGCGATGGAAGTGACGGTGATCGGCGAGGCCGAGGTGCTGCGCGGCGGCGATCCGTCGACGCTGCTGCTGCTGAACTCGATCATGGAGATCCGCGCCGGCGATCGCCTGATGCCGATCGACGAGAGCCCGTACGACCCGTACTACTACCCGCATCCGCCCAAGAGCCTGCCCGAGAACGGCCGCGTGATCGCCTACGCGCAGGAGCGCCTGAGCCAGGTTGGCCCGTACGACGTGGTGGTGCTGTCGGTCGGCTCGAAGGACGGCGTCGACAACGGCATGACCTTCTCGCTGTGGCAGCCGGGCGAAAAAGTGCCCGACGACGTCGAGCACAGCAGCTGGACCCGCGGCGACCACCCGTTCGTGAAGCTGCCGGATGAATACGTCGGCCACGTGATGATCTTCCGCACCTTCGACCGCGTCAGCTATGGCCTGGTGATGGATGGCCTGAAGCCGGTGCAGAAGGGCGCGCAGATCCGCATGCCGGAATAACCGGACGCTTCCCGACAAAGCTCACACGACGGCGCGGTCTATCCGCGCCGTCGTCGTTTACGCCCTCGCGTAGACTCCCCCGCCATGAACGAGCAAGCAGAACTGCGCGACTGGCTGATCGCCCTGCGCACGCCAGGGTTGGGTCCGGGCGGATTGCGCGAGCGCCTGGCCGCGTCGGATGGGCGCATCGGCCAGGTCCTGAAGCAGCTGCAGCGCCAGGCGTCTGCGCTGGGTGCGGACGCGCAGGCCTGGCTGCAGCAACCCGACGAAGCGCGCATCGCCGCCGACCTGGCTTGGCTGCAGGAGCCTGGCCATGGCCTGCTGCGCTGTACCGAGGCGGATTTCCCACCGCAGCTGGAAACCATCCCACAGCCGCCTGCCGCGCTGTTCGTCGCGGGTGACGCCAGCCTATTGCTGCGCCCGCAGGTGGCGATTGTGGGCGCGCGCAGCGCCAGCGTGGCGGGGCGGAACACCGCACGCGCGTTCGCGCGCCATCTGGCGCTGGCCGGATTCGTCGTCACCAGCGGCCTGGCCGACGGCATCGACGGCGCGGCGCACGAGGCGGCGCTGGAGGCTGGGCAACCCACCGTCGCCGTGATCGGCACGGGGCCCGATCTGGTCTATCCGCGCAAGCATCGTGAGCTTTCTGCGCGGGTGGTCGCGCAGGGCGCGCTGGTCAGCGAGTTCCCGCCGGGCACCGCGGCGCGGGCGGACCACTTCCCGCGCCGCAACCGCATCATCGCCGGGCTGTCGCTGGGCACCCTGGTGATCGAGGCGGGCCTGCAATCGGGCTCCCTGATCACCGCGCGGCTGGCCGGGGAGCAAGGACGGGAGGTGTTCGCCGTGCCCGGTTCCATCCATAATCCGCTCGCCCGCGGCTGCCACCGCCTGATCCGGGATGGTGCGCGGCTGGTCGAGAGCGCTTCGGAAGTCGCCCAAACCCTGGTTCCCGCCGCGCGGGCGCTCGGGGCCGAACTGGCCCTGCGCCTGCAGGAGCCGTCCGCCGAACCCATCCGGCGAACCTCCGGCGGCTGGCGCGACGATCCGCAATACCAGCGGCTGATGGAGGTGCTCGGGCACGACCCCATCGCCCTGGACGAGCTTTCGGCGCGCACCGGGCAGAGCGCGGGCGAGCTGTCCTCCATGCTGCTGATGCTGGAGCTGGAGGGCTGGGTGGAAGGCTTGCCGGGCAGCCGCTACCAACGGTTGCCGGGCATGTGAGCCGGATCGCGGAAAGGCGCGCTGGACCTCGATTTCACGCGCGCCAGCTTGACAGCCGTTAAGCCGGCGTGCTTCCAACTATAAATAGACGGCCGTTCAGGAATGGCCGCGCATCACTCCTGGAACCCCAAGCCACATGGCAAAAAACCTGCTCATCGTCGAATCGCCGGCCAAGGCCAAGACGATCAACAAATACCTCGGCAAGGACTTCCAAGTCCTGGCCTCCTACGGCCACGTGCGCGACCTGCTGCCGAAGGAAGGCGCGGTCGATACCGAGCACGACTTCGCCATGAAGTACGAGGTGATCGAGCGCAACGAAAAACACGTCGACGCCATCGCCAAGGCCGCCAAGGTCGCCGACGACATCTATCTGGCGACCGACTTGGATCGCGAGGGTGAGGCGATCAGCTGGCACATCAGCGAGATTCTCAAGGAGCGCGGCCTCACCCACGGCAAGAAATTGCACCGTGTGGTGTTCTCCGAGATCACGCCGCGCGCGATCAAGGCCGCCGTCGCCGCGCCACGCAAGCTCTCGCACGACATGGTGGACGCCCAGCAGGCGCGCCGCGCGCTGGATTACCTGGTGGGCTTCAACCTGTCGCCGGTGCTGTGGCGCAAGGTGCAGCGCGGCCTGTCCGCCGGCCGCGTGCAGAGCCCGGCGCTGCGCATGATCGTGGAGCGCGAGGAAGAGATCGAAGCCTTCGTGGCGCGCGAGTACTGGACCGTCGAGGCCCAGCTCAAGCACGCCGAGGGCGACTTCAGCGCGCGCCTCACCAAGCTCAACGGCAAGAAGTTCGAGCAGTTCGACCTCACCAACGAGGCCGACGCGATGGCCGCGCGCGCGGCGCTGAAGGAAGCCGCGAACGGCCAGCTCACCGTCAGCGAAGTCGGCAGCAAGGAACGCAAGCGCCGCCCCGCGCCGCCGTTCACCACCTCCACCTTGCAGCAGGAGGCCGCGCGCAAGCTCGGCTTCGGCACCACCCGCACGATGAAGATCGCGCAGGGCCTGTACGAAGGCGTCAGCCTCGGCAGCGAAGGCAACGTCGGTTTGATCACCTACATGCGTACCGACTCCACCGCGCTGTCGGGCGAGGCCGTGGACGAACTGCGCCAGCTCATCGCGCGCGACTTCGGCGGCAAGGCGCTGCCTGATCACGCGCAGGTGTATCGCACCAAGTCCAAGAACGCGCAGGAAGCGCACGAGGCGATCCGCCCGACCTCGGCCATGCGCACGCCGCGCGAGGTTGCCGCGTTCCTCAACGACGACCAGCGCAAGCTCTACGAGCTGATCTGGAAGCGCACCGTGGCCTGCCAGATGATCCACGCCACCTTGAACACGGTGTCGGTCGATTTCGACCTCAAGCACGTCAAGGGCGGCGATGCCTCGTTCCGCGCCACCGGCACCACCGTGGTCGATCCGGGCTTCCTGGCCGTATACGAGGAAGGCCGCGATCAACGTACCGCCGAGGACGACGACGAAGGCCGCCGCCTGCCGCGCCTGAGCAAGGGCGAGCAGGTACCGCTGAAGGACATCCTGGCCGACCAGCACTTCACCGAACCGCCGCCGCGCTATTCCGAAGCGAGCCTGGTGAAGGCGCTGGAGGAATACGGCATCGGCCGTCCGTCCACCTACGCCAGCATCATCCAGGTGCTGCAGAACCGCGAATACGTGCTGCTGGACAACCGCCGCTTCCGTCCCACCGACGTGGGCCGCGCGGTGAGCAAGTTCCTCACCCAGCACTTCACCCAGTACGTCGATTACGACTTCACCGCCAAGCTGGAAGACGAGCTCGACGCGGTGAGCCGCGGCGAAGAAGCCTGGGTGCCGCTGATGAAACGCTTCTGGGAACCGTTCAAGCAGCAGGTGGAAGAAAAAACCGAATCGGTCGACCGCAGCGAGGCCACCGGCGCGCGCGAGCTGGGCACCGATCCGAAAAGCGGCAAGCCGATCTCGGTGCGCCTGGGCCGCTACGGGCCGTATGCGCAGATCGGCGACAAGGACACGGATGAAAAGCTGCAATTCGCCAGCCTGCGTCCCGGCCAGAGCATGCACACCATCACGCTGGAAGAAGCGCTGGAACTGTTCAAGCTGCCGCGCAAGCTCGGCCAGGCGGAAAACGGCGACGAGGTCAGCGTGGGCGTTGGCCGCTTCGGCCCGTTCGTGAAGCAGGGCAGCACCTACGCCTCGCTCAAGCCGGAAGACGATCCGTACACCATCGAGCTGCCGCGCGCGCTGCAGATCGTGCAGGAAAAACTCGAGCTGCTCGCCAACCGCGTGATCCAGGATTTCGGCAATGGCGTGCAGGTGCTCAACGGCCGCTACGGCCCGTACATCACCGACGGCGACAAGAACGCGCGCATTCCCAAGGATCAGGATCCCAAGGAACTGACCGAAGCCAAATGCCTGGAACTGCTGGCTGCCGCGCCGGCCAAGAAGGGCGGGCGCTTCGGTCGCAAGTCGGCCGCCAAGGGCGCGCCGGCGAAGAAAGCCGCAGCGAAAAAGGCCACGGTCAAGAAAGCTGCGGCCAAGAAGGCGCCGGCGGAGAAAGCCGCTGTAAAGAAAACGGCCGCCAAGAAAGCGACGGCGAAGAAAGCCGCAAGCAAGAAGGCCAAGGCCTGATCTCCGCGCGGTGCTTTTCGGGCAATAACGTGAAGTCTTCGCTTGTCGCAATCTGTCCCCTCCCCTGCGAAGTAGGGGAGGGCTAGGGTGGGGTCACGCAACCTGGCGTTGAACTCAAGCTGCGCGGCAAGGGCATGCAACCCCACCCCAACCCTCCCCTGCACGCAGGGGAGGGAGCAATAATTCGCGTAGACACGAGTCGGGGAAGAAAGCCATCGTATGCCCGCACGTTTCGCTCTCACCGAAGTGCAAGCCGCTGCCGACCTCCTGCGCAAAGGCGCCGTCATCGCCTACCCCACCGAAGCCGTCTTCGGCTTGGGCTGCGACCCGCACAACCGCGACGCCTTCGCGCGCATCTTCGAACTGAAGCAGCGCCCCGCCACGCAGGGCGTGCTGCTGATCGCCGCCGATTTCGCGCAGGTCACCCATTACGTCGACATGGCCAAGGTTCCGCCGGGCGTGCTGGCGCAGGTCAGGGCAAGCTGGCCGGGGCCGTACACCTGGGTGTTCCCGCGCAGCGCCGAGGTGCCCGACTGGGTGGCCGGCGCACACGCGGGCATCGCGCTGCGGGTTAGCGCGCATGCTCCAGCCGCCGCGCTGTGCCGCGCCTTCGGCGGCGCCCTGGTGTCGACCAGCGCCAATCCCCACGGCCAGCCGCCTGCGCGTGACCTGGCGACGCTGGATGCCTATTTCGGCGATGCGCTGGACGGGGTGGTCGACGCGCCGCTGGGCGGCGCCGCCTCGCCCACCACCATCCGGGACGCATTGACAGGCGCTATCATCCGAACCTGAATCCCGCGGAACAGGCTTGGCGCGCAGTGGGCGCCGATTCAGCCGTCAACCTGAGGATGAGGGGCAAATTCCAGACGCCGGCGCACCGACCGACTTGGCCGGCCTGGATTCGCTTGGGTCAGCAACCAGGAGCCTGTGCGTGGCGATCGTCTACGACACCTATCAACGCGACGAAGCGGAACGCCTGCTGCCGCTGTTGAAGATGGATGATCCGCATCGCATCGTGGCGATGCACGACGGGCAGGCGATCAGCGCCGCGCAATTCGTCGCGCACGTGCAGCGCGTCGCCGCGCAGCTGCCGGAAGGCCCGGCGGCAGTGAACCTGTGCGAAGACCGTTATGCCTTCCTGGTCGCCTTCTGCGCCATCGCGCTGCGTGGCCAGGCCAATCTGCTGCCCCCCTCGCGCGCGCCGCAGGCGGTGGACGAGGTGATGGCGGCCCATCCGGGCTGCCATGCCGTGGGCGATCAGCCTTTGCATCCGGCGCCGCAGCGGTTCCACGTGCTGCCGCCCCTGCCCGTGCACGAGACCGTTTCCGCCGAGCTGGCATGGCCGGCCATGCCAGCGCTGCAGACGGTGGCGGTGGGCTATACCTCCGGCTCCACCGGCACGCCGCGTTCGAACGCCAAGAGCTGGCGCAGCCTGCATGCCAGCACGGCCGGCAACCTGCGCATGCTGCACCAGGCGGTCGGCGAGCGCTTTTCGGTGGTGGCGACGGTGCCGCCGCAACATATCTACGGGGTGGAAATGTCGATCCTGCTGCCGCTGCTGGGCGACGTGCAGGTACATTCGGGCCGCCCGTTCTTTCCGGCCGACATCGCCGTGGCGCTGGAAACCATGCCGGCGCCGCGCGTGCTGGTCACCACGCCGGTGCATCTGCGCGCGCTGGTGGCCTCGGGCGTGACGCTGCCGCCGCTGGCCGCGATGCTCTCGGCCACCGCGCCGATGCCGCCCGAACTGGCGACGCAGGCCGAACAGGCATTCGATGCGCCGTTGCTGGAGGTTTTCGGTTCCACCGAAACCTGCGCTTTCGCCTCGCGCCGCGTCACCACGGACAGCCGCTGGTCGCTCTATCACGGCGTGCACCTGCACCCGCAACCGGACGGCACGCAGATCGAAGCGCCGCAGCTGGATGCGCCCACCGTGCTGGCCGACATCGTCACCCTGCACGACGAAGGCCGCAGCTTCGAACTGTGCGGACGCCATGCCGACCTGCTCGAGATCGCCGGCAAGCGCGCATCGCTGGGCGACCTCACGCGCCGCCTGCTGAACATCCCCGGCGTGGACGATGGGGTGGTATTCCAGCTGGACGATGCCGATGCCATCGGCGTGCGGCGTATCGCGGCGCTGGCGGTGGCGCCGGGGTTGGACGAACACGCCATCCTCGATGCGCTGCGCGCCGCGATCGATCCGGTGTTCCTGCCACGCCCGCTGCGCCTGGTCGAGCGCCTGCCGCGCAACGAGACCGGCAAGTTGCCGCACGCGGCCTTGCTGGCGTTGCTGCATATCTGATTCCCGCCGGGTCCCGTAGGCTGGGATGACGATCCCAGCCTACAATGCGCATTCTTGTGTGGTTTTCAAGCAGTTGGAGCAGGCATGAAGGTTCTGGTGATCGGCAACGGCGGCCGCGAGCACGCGCTGGCGTGGAAACTCAAGCAATCGCGCCGCGTCAGCGAAGTGATCGTGGCGCCCGGCAATGCCGGCACGGCGCGCGAGCACGGCGTACGCAACGCCGATGTGGCGGTGACCGACATCGAGGGCCTGCTGAAACTCGCCAAGGCCGAAAAAATCGAGCTGACCGTGGTCGGCCCCGAAGTGCCGCTGGTGGCCGGCGTGGTCGACAAGTTCCGCGCGGCGGGCCTGCGCATCTTCGGGCCGCGCGCGATCGCCGCGCAATTGGAGGGCTCCAAGGCCTTCGCCAAGGATTTCCTGCTCCGCCACAACATTCCCACCGCGCGCTACGCGGTGTTCACCGAACTCAATAAAGCCCTGGCCTACGTGCGCGAACACGGCGCGCCGATCGTGATCAAGGCCGATGGCCTGGCGGCGGGCAAAGGCGTCGTGGTGGCGCTGACCTTGAGCGATGCCGAACTGGCCCTGCACGACATGCTCGGCGCGCATGCGTTTGGCGATGCATCTTCGCGCGTGGTGATCGAGGAATTCCTCGATGGCGAAGAAGCCAGCTACATCGTGATGAGCGACGGTTCCCACGCGCTGCCGATGGCCAGCAGCCAGGACCACAAGCGCCGCGACGACAACGACCTGGGCCCCAATACCGGCGGCATGGGCGCGTATTCGCCCGCGCCGGTGGTCACGCCCGAGGTGGAAAAACGCATCCTCAAGGAAGTGATCGAGCCGACCCTGCGCGGCATGGCCGCCGAAGGCGCGCCGTTCATCGGTTTCCTCTACGCGGGCCTGATGATCGACAAGCACGGTGCGCCGAAGGTGATCGAATTCAATGTGCGCTTCGGCGATCCGGAAACGCAGCCGATCATGCTGCGCCTGAAATCCGACCTGGTCGACCTGATCGAATCGGCGCTGGACGGCAACCTGCATCACACGCATGCGCAATGGGATGTGCGTCCTTCCATCGGCGTGGTGATGGCGGCGCGCGGCTATCCGGCCAAGGTGCAGAGCGGCGACGTGATCGAAGGGCTGGATGCGGAATTCGGCGCGGATGTGAAAGTGTTCCACGCCGGCACCAAGCGCGATGCGCAAGGCCATGCCGTTACCGCGGGCGGTCGCGTGCTGACGGTCTGCGCGCTGGGCAAGGACATCGCGGCGGCGCGTGAACATGCCTACGAGGCGATCAGGAAGATTCACTTCGATGGCGCGTTCTGCCGCAAGGACATTGCGCATCGCGCGTTGCATCGGTGACGTAGGTTGGGGTGCAAACCTCAACGCACGGACATGACAATGTTGGGGTTTGCACCCCAGCCTACGCGAAGATCACGTTCCCGATCCAGTTGCGTTTGCGCCTGGCCAGGCGATCATGCGTACTCTCGCCCTCGACGGTCGAGGATGCATGTTTCAGCAGTGCGCGATCCACGTTCTCGAACGTGTTCACGTTCACCACGGCATAGAGTTTTCCGTCGATCGCGCTGGTGACCAAGGGCACTACGCCGCATTGCGTGCAGATGTGGAAATCGGCGGTTTCCGTGCCGAACGCGTAGCGCGACACTTGCGCCGGGTCTTTTACCTGCACGTTCAACGAACCGGTCGGATACGACGTCCACACCCCGCCATGCTTGCTGCAGAACGTGCAGGTGCAGGCGCGTGCGGGAATTTCTGCAGGGTCCGGCGACCAGTCGAGGGTGAAGCTGAGGTTGCCGCAGTGGCAGCGTCCGGCGATCAGCATGGTCTGCTCGTTGGATGGCATGTTCCGCGCGCAAGCATACGTCATGCACGCGTGCGGCGCTTGCGCAGCAGCCATAGATAGACCGACAGATTCACGATCAGCACCACCGCACCCAATACGTACTGGATGTTGCGGGTCAGGCCGTCCGGGTAGATCGTGGCGGTGAGGTAATGCCCGATGCAATCGCCTTCGTAGGCGGCCTTTCCAGCGCGCACGCGAAAGTCGTTTTCGATGAAGGTCAACGGACAGATCGTCCCGCTCGCCTCGACGAACACGCCCCACGCCGCTGCCGGCAGCTGCAGCCCCAGCATCCAGCGCCACTTCAGCGCCAGCAGCGCGCCCAGGCAGACGAACAGGATGAAGGCCAGATGCAAGGCAAGGACGGTGTCGGCAAGAAACAGGTACACGGGGAAGGACCGTCGCTCGTGACGGAAGCGGCTTTCACGTTACGCTAGCGGCGTTCCGTTTGCCAAGGATCCGCATGAGCCAGTTCGCCCTGCTAGGCAGTCGTCGCTTCGCCCCGTTTTTCTGGACCCAGGCGCTGGGTGCGTTCAACGACAGCGCATTCCGCAATGCGATGGTGATGCTGGCGGCCTTCCAGATGGGCTTGTCGGATCGCGATGTGGGCCTTTACACCAACCTGGCGCCGGCGCTGTTCATCCTGCCGTTCTTCCTGTTTTCAGCCACGGCCGGACAGCTGGCGGAGAAGTTCGAGAAGGCGCGCATCATCCGTTACGTCAAGCTGTTCGAGATCGCCGCTATGGTGCTGGCGGCCTACGGTTTTCTTACCCATCACCTGCCGTTGCTGCTGATCGTGCTGTTCATGATGGGCATCCACTCGACCGTGTTCGGCCCGATCAAATACGCGATCCTGCCGCAGGCGTTGAAGCCCAGCGAACTGGTGGGCGGCAACGGGCTGGTGGAGATGGGCACGCAGCTGGCGATCCTGATCGGCATGACGATGGGCAACATGCTGATGCTGATCGCAGGCGTAGGGCCGCATCTTTCTGCGGCGCTGACGATCGGCATTGCGGTGATCGGCTATTTCGCCAGCCGGGTGATTCCGCCGGCGCCGGCGACTGCGCCGGAGCTGGAGTTCAACTGGAATCCCTTCAGCGAAACCGTGCGCGTGCTGCGCATTACGCGCGAGGATCGCGCCGTCTTCAACGCCGTGCTGGGCATTTCCTGGTTCTGGTTCTTCGGCACCGTGCTGGTGGCGCAGTTGCCGCTGTATACGCGCGTCAACCTGGGTGGCGATGCGACGGTGAACACGCTGGTGCTCACCTTGTTCTCGATCGGCACCGGCGTGGGTTCGCTGATGTGCGAGAAGATGTCCGGCAAGCGCGTTGAAATCGGCCTGGTGCCGCTGGGCGCATTCGGGCTGACGGCGTTCGGCGTGGATCTGTTCCTGGCGCGCTCCGGCGCGGCGGCCGAACGTGGCCTGGATTGGCTGGCCTTTCTGCATGCGGCGGGCAGCTGGCGCATCGTGCTGGATCTCACCTTGATCGGCGTGTTCGCCGGTTTCTACGTGGTGCCGCTGTTCGCCTTCGTGCAATCGCGCGCGCCGCGCGATCGCCTGTCGCGCGTGATTGCCGGCAACAACATTCTCAATGCGCTGCTGATCGTGTTCGCCTCATGCTTCGGGTTGTTGCTGGAACGGTTGGGATTGAGCGCGGCGCAGATCTTCCTGATCGCGGCGCTGCTCAACGTACTGGTGGCCGCGTACATCTTCACGCTGGTGCCCGAATTCCTGATGCGCTTCATCACCTGGGTGCTGGTCAATACGCTCTATCGCATCCGCGTGGACGGCATGCGCAACCTGCCGGAGGATGGGCCGGCCTTGCTGGTCTGCAACCATGTGAGTTTCATGGACCCGCTGATCCTGATGGCGAACCTGCGCCGCCCCGCGCGGTTCGTGATGTATTACAAGATCTTCCACGTGCCGCTGCTGCACTTCGTGTTCAAGACAGCGAAGGCGATTCCGATCGCGGGCCAGAAGGAAGACCCCGCCGTACTGCAGCGCGCGTTCGATGAAGTCGATGCCGCCTTGGCGGACGGCGAGCTGGTTTGCATTTTTCCGGAAGGTGGTTTGACCAAGGACGGCAACATCGCGCCCTTCCGCACCGGCGTGGAGAAAATCCTTGCCAGGCGCCCGGTGCCGGTGGTGCCGATGGCCTTGCGTGGCTTGTGGGGCAGCGTGTGGAGCCGACGCGATTCGATGCTGGGACGCGCGCGCCTGCCGCGGCGTTTTCGTGCACGCGTTGAGCTGGTGGTGGATGGACCGCGGCCGCCGGAAGAGGTGAATGCGGGACTATTGGAAGCGCGCGTGCAGGCGCTACGTGGCGATATGGCCTAACCGTAGGTTGGGGTGCAAGCCCCAACATCGCGATGCTGATCGAAAGGGCGACGTTGGGGTTTGCACCCCAACCTACTGCAGCCAGCTGCCCATCACGACCAGCGCGATCACGCTCAGCCACGCCAGCAAGGCACGCAGCAGCGCATCGTGCAGACGACGCAGTTCGTGCAGCGCATCGCTGCGTTCCTCGATGTAGCCATCGCCGCCTTCGATATCCGTCAGCACGTCCGCGCGTGCGGCGGCACCGAGAAAATCCGGGCTGGACAGATACCAGCTGTTCGGCGCGGCCTGCTGGTGCCAGCGGCGCCATGCGCCGATCACCGCATCCCAATGACCTACCAGCGCCAGCGTGAACACCATCAACTGCGCCGGCAGCCAGTCCAGGGCGTTGGCGAGATAGCGCGCGTTGGTGCGGGCGCCGGCGTCCAGTGCCAGCGACGTGTCATGACCGAGCTGCCGCGCCAGGCGATAGAGCAGGGCGCCGACCGGGCCGAGCACGAAGAACCAGAACAGCACGCCGAAGCGGCGGCGCAGCGCAGCGTAGGCGGTGGCTTCGCCAAGATCGGCCGTGCGCCAGGCCACCGTTTGGCCGTCATCCGACAACGCTTGCGCCGCCGCTTCGCGAGCGGCCTGGTCGGGCGCCTTGAGGATGGCTTCCAGATCCGCCTCGAAGGCGTGCGGGCCGAACGAGAACAGCAGCACGATCAGCGCGAATACCAGCATCAGCAGATCCACCAGCGGCAGGTGGTGCAACAGCCACACCACCAGCGCGCACAACACCACCGGCACGGCCACCGACAGCACCACGCGTCCTACGCCGGAGGTATCGGCCAGTTGATGTACCCAGCGCCGGAATCCGGCGTCGCCGCGCCAACAGGCAAGCTGCGGTTGCAGATGCAGCAGTCCAAGAGCGATGAGGGCGGCAAGCAGGCGGATGGCCATGACAACGTAACCCGGTTGACTGGTTGCGATTGTATGCGAACCGTGCGGCGGTCTCGCCTATCGGAATGCACGTGTGCACGTGTGCACGTGTGCACGTAGGCTGGGCTGAGGCGCAGCCGAACCTCAGCATCGCCTTGGATATCGTTACGCGAACGTCGCGGTGTCAGCGCGCGACCAGCGCATCCAGATCCAGCCCCGCACGCTGCTGCAGCCAATGCGACAGCAACTGGTACGACACGGACAGCGGCGTCGGTGGTTTCAAGCTGCCGTCGGCCAAGCTGTCGATGATCTGCTGCGGCGTAAACCAGCGCGCATCTTCCAGTTCGCCGTCGCGCAAGCGAATGGTGGGCGACAGCGCGGTGGCGGTGAAGCCCACCATCAACGACGCCGGCATCGGCCAGGGCTGCGAGGAGTGGTAGTGCACCTCGCCGACCAGCACGCCGGCTTCTTCGGCGACTTCGCGCCGCACGGCGTCTTCCAGCGCTTCACCCGGTTCCACGAAACCGGCAAGGGTGGAATAACGCCCGGGCGGCCAGCCGGCCTGGCGGCCGAGCAGGCAGGCGCCCTGGTATTCGACGATGACGATGATCGCTGCATCCGTGCGCGGAAAGTGCAGGCGCCCGCAGTCGGGATTCGTGCACTGCGCGCGATGCCCGGAGGACACCATCTGCAGCGGCGCACCGCAGCGCGCGCAGAACCGCGTTTCGCGCTGCCAGTGCGCCAGGCCCTTGGCGTAGGCGAACAGGCCTGCTTCTTCGGCGGCGAGACGCAGCCCCGCTTCGCGCAGGCCGACGCGGCGGGCATTGAAGGCGTGTTCCAGCACGGCGATGTCATCCTTTTCGTCGAGCACCAGCATGAAGTGCGGCTGCTCATCGGCCATGCCGAGCAGGCTCCACGAGGCATGCGCCAGCAGCCGCTGCCGCTCGTCGGCATCGAGCCAGCGCAGGGCTTCTTCTTCCCGGTGCAGGAACGCATCGCCGGCGGCGTCCAGCAGCAGATAGCGCGCGTGCGGCGAGCCGGCCTTGGCCGCGACCCAGTCGATGGCGTCGCGCTGCTCGGAAACGCGGTCGAGAATCAGGCTGAGTCCGGCGAATGTGTTGAGCTTCGTCGCGATCATCCGAACCGGCTCAAACTCATGTGGAGAACGAGGAACCGCAGCCGCAGGTGGTCTTGGCGTTCGGGTTGCGGATGACGAACTGCGAACCGCTCAGGTTCTCGGTGTAGTCGATCTCGGCGCCGGTGAGGTACTGCAGGGACAGCGGGTCGACCAGCAGGGTGACGCCTTCCCGCGCCAGCGCGAAATCGTCCTCGGCCTGCGTTTCGTCGAAGGTGAAACCGTACTGGAAGCCCGAGCAACCGCCGCCGCTGATGTACACGCGCAGCTTGAGGTCGGGGTTGCCCTCTTCCTGAATCAGTTCATGCACCTTGCGCGCGGCGGCCTCGGTGAAGACGAGGGGGGCGCCGGCTTGGCGGTAATCGGGGATGGCTACGATGGTTTCCATAGCGCGGACATGGGGCTCGGACACTGCGGACTCAAGCATATCAGCTCGAGCCCGTGCTCCGTGCAGCCCGGTTCAGGCGGTGACCGGATCGGTGCGCACTTCCGGCGCCGGCAGTTCGCGCTGCACGTGGTCGTCGCCCTGGTGCGCGATGCGGCCGTTCACCTGGGCACCGGCGGCCATCTCCAGCGAGCTGTAGCGAACGTCGCCGGTGACGCGGGCCTGCGCGGCCAGTTCCAGGCGGACGCTGGCGTAGATGTCGCCGGTGACCTGGCCGTTGATCATGGCGTGCGGCACGCGCACTTCGCCCTGCACCTGGCCGTGCTCGCTCAGGGTGAACACCGCATTGGCGCCTTCGCCCAGCACCGAACCCTCGATGCGGCCTTCCACGTGCAGGGTGCCGGTGAAGCGCACGTCGCCACGGATGATCGTGCCTTGCGAGATCAGGCTGGTTTCGGCGTGGCGCGAGGATGAGGTCGGTTCGCTGCGTTTATTACGGTTGAGCATCGGATTCCCCTTGGGTGATCGTAACTGGGCTGGTGAGGGCGTCGCTCCAGGCGACGGCACGGCTGACCGGGTCGCCATTTTCGGGCGTGACCGTGACATGCAATCGCGTGGGACGAAAATCGGCGGGCAGCGCGATGGTCGTGTGCAATTGCTGAAAGTAGCGAAAGCGGAACGGAATGCCGTTCTTTTCCGCGGTGTCGCCCAGCGTGGACCAGTCCAGTTGCACCACCTTGTTGTTGCGCAGGCCTTCCACGCTGACCGTGGTGGTGCCGCTGGTGTCGTCGTTGCGCTTGACGTTCTGGGTGAGGCTGATGGTGAGGTTCCACGCCGCCGGCGAATGCGGCACCGGTTGCAGGGAGACTTCCTGCACTTTCATGCCTTCGCGCTGCGCATCGCCACCCACCAGCCGCGAGTAGAACCCCAGGTCGGCGCGCAGGCCGCTGATTTCCTCGTCGCGCTGCGTGATGGTCTTGCGCAGCGCCTGATTGGCGACGTCGCTGACCTGCTGCGAGCGCTGCAGGTTGGCGACGTCCTGCTTGAGCTTTTCGTTCTCCGCATTGAGCGCACGCAGCGCGCGCCGGTCCACCAGGCTCGGCCCCACGCTCTTCCACGCGCCAGCAAGCAGGGCGCCGAGGATCGCCACCAAAAGCAAACTGCCCAGCCACGCCAGGCCGAGCCACAGCATGCGGCGACGCTGGCTGGCAGCGTCGTGCGGGCGAACGACGTAGCGGGGCGGTGGACGGGAGGCCATGCGTGATCTTTACGGCAAACGCTGGATATAGCCCGTCCGTGATGAGACCGTCAAGAAAGCAACCGGCGCCTTGTGCTGTAGATCGCTTTGATCCGGCACCGGCGAATGGCTTCTTAACGTACGGCGCGTGCAGAGCAGCCGCACAGGCGCCCGATTCAGCTTTGCATCTTCGACTGCAGATAGCGTTCCGCGCCGATGTCCTTGACCAGGCTGAGCTGCGTTTCCAGCCAGTCGATGTGATCCTCTTCCGAACGCAGGATCTCCTTGAACAAGTCGCGGCTCACGTAATCGGCCACGCCTTCGCTGTGCGCGATCGCCGCGCGCAGATCCTGCACCGCCATCAGCTCCAGATCCAGGTCGCCCTGGATGCATTCGAGCGCGTTTTCGCCGATGCGCAGCTTGCCCAGATGCTGCAGGTTCGGCAGGCCTTCCAGAAACAGGATGCGTTCGATCAGGCGATCGGCATGCTTCATCTCGTCGATCGACTCGTGATACTCGTGCTCGGCCAGCTCCTTGTAACCCCAGTTCTTGAACATGCGGGCATGCAGGAAATATTGATTGATCGCGGTCAGTTCGTTGTAGAGCACCTTGTTGAGGAACTCGATGACCTTGGCGTCGCCTTTCATGGCTGTTCTCCGGGCAGGGGTTGATGCGGAACTATAAAGGCCTGCGCAAAGCGATGGCGCAATGAGAATGATTTGCCAAGAAAGCAAAACGCCATCGCGCGGAGCGATGGCGTAAAAGCTGAAAAGCGTGTCGGATCAGGCCGTAACGAAGATCGGCAAATCCAACGAGACTTGCTCGATCGCCTGCTCCAGCGTGGCGCGGGCTTCGGTCTCGCAGCAACCGCAGCAGTCGGAACAGCCGGTGCGCGCCTGCAGCTCGGCGAAGTTGCGCACGCCATCGGCCGCCGCGCGGCGGATGTCGTGATCGGTAACGGCGTTGCACAGGCAAATGTACATGCGCGCATTTCAACGCGAATGCGAATGATTGTCAACTAGACTTCGATCAGGCGGCCCGTCGGCCCCGGCCGGGACGGCTGTGCGCCTGTGGTTGCGGGCCCAGCTGAATGCACAGGGTGGTTTCCACCAGCGGCGCGAAATGGCGCAGCGCGCGGTGGTAGACATCGCGCTTGAAGTTCACCACGTGGGCGGCGGGGTACCAGAAATCCACCCAGCGCCACAGGTCGAATTCGGGCTTCTCGCACGCATTCAGGCACAGCGCCTCTTCGCCCCCGACCAGCTTCAGCAGGAACCACACCTGCTTCTGGCCGATGCAGGTGGGATGCTGGTGATGGCGGATATAGCGGCTGGGCAGCTTGTAGCGCAGCCACCCGCGGGTGCTGGCCAGCACTTCCACGTGCTGCGGCAGCAGGCCGGTCTCTTCCTGCAGCTCCCGGTACATGGCCTCCAGCGGGGTTTCGTCGCTGCGCATGCCGCCCTGGGGGAACTGCCAGCCGTCCCGATGGACGCGGCGCGCCCAGAACAGCCGGCCGTCTGCGTTTAGCAGCACGATGCCAACATTCGGACGGTAGCCATCTGCGTCGATCATCCAGCCTCCTCGGGGCCTGTCGCTGCAGTCTGCCAGAGACGTCAGCGTGCGCGACCCTGGATCGATTCAACCACAGCCTACGAAGCGGGAGCAAGCCAACCACTTGAACCGCAAGGGCAGCCCGATTAAACTGCCGCGCCCCGCCTGAACAAAGCCCGCTCCGGTCCCCGGACGGCGCACCCCTTGGCTATGTAGCTCAGCCGGTTAGAGCACAGCACTCATAATGCTGGGGTCGGTGGTTCGAGTCCACCCATAGCCACCATTCCTTGATCTCGTTTTTTTTCGGTCCGTCGTCGCGGTTGCCGCTCGGCCTGTTCGCGGCGATTACAGGAATCGATGTCCACAGTCGCCAACAGCGGTTGAGTTGTGCGTATCGATTACCTCCATGGTGCGTGCCATCGATACGCTTTCCTGTTGCGCCGAATCGTGGTCTTGCCTCCAGAAAGGTATCCTGCGGCTTCCCTCCACCTGGCAACCATGCGCGCATGAACCTTGCCCTGTTCGACTTCGACGGAACGATCACCCGCAAGGAAACCTTCGGCGCGTTCGTGCGCTTTGCCACCCCGCGTTTCCGGCGTGTGCTTGGCGCGCCGTTTTTTGCGCCGCTGGTGGCCGGTTATCGGCTCGGGCTGGTTTCGGCGAACGAGATTCGCGCGCGGGTCGTGCATTTCGGTTTTCGCGGCTTGCATGCGGACGCGCTGAAACGCGCAGGCCGGCATTTTGCGCAGGAATGCCTGCCTGCGATCGTGCGGCCGACGGCGCTGGAGCGCATCCATTGGCATCGATCGCGCGGCGACAAGGTGCTGGTCGTTTCGGGTGCGCTGGATACCTATCTTTCTCCATGGTGCGAGCAGCACGGCCTGGAGCTGATCTGTTCGCGGCTGCATGTCGAAAACGGCGTGCTCACCGGACGCTTCCAGGGCGCGCAATGCGTCAGCGCGGAAAAATGCCGGCGCGTGCGCGAGTTATGCACGCCCGAAGATTTTTCGCTGGTCTACGCGTACGGCGATACCAAGGAAGATCTCGCCATGCTCGCGATGGCGCACAAGAAGTTCTATCGCTGGCAGGAAGTGGCCTAGCGGCGGGTACCGGGAGCGCGGCCTTCCGGCGTATAGTCCCAACGGTCATCAGGCCGTGACATCGATCTTGCTACCCTGCCGGCCGGATTCGCGGCCCTGTCGCAATGCGTTGCGCGCGGCCCGATCGAAATATTCGCCTCATTTCATGAAGGAGTACTGCAATGGAACAACCGACCCGCACGCTCCATGGGCTCGGCCAGAGTCTGTGGTTGGACAACATCACCCGCGGCATGCTGGGTGACGGCACCTTGCTGGGTTATCGCGAGCAGAAGGCGGTGACCGGGCTCACCTCCAACCCGACCATCTTTGCCCAGGCGATCAAGGCCGGCAAGGATTACGACGCTTCCATCCGCGGTGCCGGGCACACTGATCCGGAAACCGTCTTCTTCGGCCTGGCCATCGACGATCTGCGCCGCGCGGCCGCGATCTTCGAGCCGGTGTACCAGCACACGCATGGTGTGGACGGCTGGGTCTCGCTGGAAGTGTCGCCGCTGCTGGCGGACGACACGCAAAGCACGATCGAGCAGGCGGTGGCGCTGCACAAGCAGGCGGCGGTGCACAACCTCTTCATCAAGGTGCCGGGTACGCCGGCCGGTGTGCCCGCGATCGAAGAACTGATCTTCCGCGGCGTGCCGATCAACGTCACGCTGCTGTTCTCGCCGGAGCAGTATCAGGCTGCCGCCGACGCGTGGCTGCGCGGCCTGGAGCGCCGGCATGCGGCAGGGCTGGACCTGGACGTGGCATCGGTCGCTTCGGTGTTCATCAGCCGCTGGGACGTGAAAGTGGCGGACAAGGTGCCGATCGAACTGCACAACAAGCTCGGCTTTGCGGTGTGCGCGCAGATCTACGCCAAATACCGCGCGCTGATCAATTCGCCGCGCGTGCAGCGCCTGCAGAACGCCGGCGCGCGCGTGCAGCGCCTGCTGTGGGCCAGCACTGGCACCAAGGATCCGAACGCCAGCGATGTGATGTACATCGAGAACCTGATCGCGCCGCTCACCGTCAACACCATGCCGGAGAAAACCCTGCTCGCGTTCGCCGATCACGGCAAGGCCGAGCGGCTGATGACGCTGGACGATCCCACCGTCGCCAGCACGCTCGCGCAGTTCGAGGCGCACGGCATCCAGGTCGAGCCACTGGCGAAGACGCTGCAGAAGGAAGGCGCCGATTCGTTCGTGAAATCCTGGCGCGAGCTCATCGATACGGTCAGCGAACGCATGGGGGCGGCTGCATGAGTGCGTTGCGCGAGAAGGCAGCGTGGCGCGCTCTGGAAACGCACAAGCAAGCACTGGCAACACAGCATCTACGCGACATGTTCGCGGCCGATCCGGGCCGCGCCGAGCGTTATCGCGCCGACGCAGCCGGCTGGCGCCTGGATTACGCCCGTCATCGCATCAACGATCAAACCCTGCAGCATTTGTTCGCACTGGCGCGCGAGTGCGGCGTGGAAGCGCGCCGTGACGCCATGTTCGCCGGCGAGAAGGTCAACACCACCGAGCAGCGCGCCGCCTTGCACGTCGCCCTGCGTACGCCTGCGCGCAAGACCATCAAGGTCGATGGCGCCAACGTGGTGCCCGAGGTGCATGCGGTGCTCAAGCGCATGGGCGAGTTCGCCACGGCGGTTCGCGCGGGACGCTGGCTGGGCTTCACTGGCAAGCCGATCCGCAACATCGTCAACGTCGGCATCGGCGGTTCGGACCTTGGCCCGGTGATGGCGTACGAAGCGCTGCGCCACTACAGCGACCGCAAGCTCACGCTGCGTTTCGTCTCCAACGTCGACTACACCGATTTTGCCGAAGCGGTGCACGATCTGCGCCCGGAGGAAACGCTGTTCATCGTCGCCTCCAAGACGTTCACCACGCTGGAAACCATGACCAACGCGCACAGCGCGCGCGACTGGCTGATGAAGGCGGCGGGTGGCGACAAGGGTGCGGTGGCCAAGCATTTCGTGGCGCTGTCGACCAATGCGAAGGCGGTGGAAGAGTTCGGCATTTCCACCGAGCAGATGTACGGCTTCTGGGATTGGGTCGGCGGACGCTATTCGATGGATTCGGCGATCGGCCTGTCCACCATGATCGCGATCGGCCCGGATGGTTTTGCCGACATGCTCGCCGGCTTCCACGCGATGGACGAGCATTTCCGCACCGCGCCGCTGGAACGCAACCTGCCGGTGATCATGGGCCTTTTGGGCGTGTGGTACACCGATTTCTTCGGCGCCGAAACGCAGGCGGTGCTGCCGTACGAGCAATACCTGAAGCGTTTTCCGGCATACCTGCAGCAGCTCACGATGGAGTCGAACGGCAAGCACGTCACCATTGAGGGCGCGCAGGTCGATTACGCCACCGGCCCGGTGTATTGGGGCGAGCCGGGTACCAACGGACAGCATTCGTTCTACCAGCTCATTCACCAGGGCACGCGATTGATTCCGTGCGATTTCGTTGGCTTCGGCCAATCGCTCAATCCGTACGGGCGCCATCACGATCTGCTGCTGGCCAACATGATCGCGCAGGCCGAAGCGCTGGCGATGGGCAAGACGCTGGAGCAGGTTCGCGCCGAAGGCGTCGATGAAAACCTGGCGCCGCACCGCGTGTTCGAGGGCAATCGCCCTTCCAGCCTGCTGCTGGCGGAACGTCTTACACCGCATGCGCTGGGCGCGCTGATCGCCTTGTACGAGCACATCGTGTTCACCCAGGCAGCGATCTGGGACATCAACCCCTTCGACCAATGGGGCGTGGAACTCGGCAAGCAGCTCGCGTTGCGTGTGGTGGACGAAATCGAATCCCCACGCAAGCCGCTGCGCCACGACAGCGCCACCAACGCGGCGATCAGCTGGTATCGCAAGGCGCGGCGCAAGACGGATGACGGTGTTGCCGTCCCGGTCGGCGCGGCCAAGCAGAAGGTGCTGGTGATCGACGTCGGCGGCAGCCACGTCAAGGCGATGGTGAGCGGCAACAAGCGCGAGGTGGAGATCAAATCCAGCCGCACGTTGACGCCGGCCGACATGATCAAGCAATTGCGTCCGGCCATTCGCAGCTGGAAATACGATGCGGTCACGCTTGGCTATCCGGGGCCGGTGGTGCACGAGCGCATCGCGCGCGAGCCGTACAACCTCGGCAAGGGCTGGGTCGGCTTCGATTTCGGCGCTGCGCTCGGTTGTCCGGTGAAGATCATCAACGACGCGGCGATGCAGGCGCTCGGCAGCTACGAAGGCGGGCGCATGCTGTTCCTCGGCCTCGGTACGGGGCTGGGTTCGGCGTTCATTGTCGATGGCATCGTCGAGCCGATGGAGCTGGCGCATCTGCCGTACAAGAAAGGCACGTTCGAGGATTACGTCGGCGCACGTGGCCTGAAGAAACACGGCAAAAAGAAATGGCATGCGCACGTGTTCGACGTGATCGAACAGCTGCGTGCCGCGCTGGAGCCCGACTATGTCGTGCTCGGCGGCGGCAACGTGCGCCATCTCAACGAACTGCCGGCCGATGTGCGCCGTGGCGACAACCACAACGCATTCCTTGGCGGCTTCCGCGCGTGGGAGGATCGGACATGAGTGCCGGGAAAGCACAACAGAAAACCTTGCAGCTCGGCTTCGTCGGCCTGGGCCGCATGGGCCTTAACATGGTGCGGCGCATGCTGGAAGCCGGCATCGATTGCGTGGTGTTCGACACGCACGTCGAGGCGCGTCGCGAAGCGGCGGGCTTCGGTGCGACGGCGGCCGAATCCATCCAGGATCTGGTCGCCAGGCTGGATGGTCCGCGTGCGGTATGGCTGATGTTGCCTACCGCCGTGGTGGACGTGGTGCTCGATCAGCTCGTGCCCTTGCTGACGGCGGGCGACACGGTGATCGACGGCGGCAATTCGCATTACGTGGAAGACCTGCGCCGCGCCGAGGCGTTGGCCAAGCATCAGGTGATGTACGTCGATGTCGGCGTGAGCGGCGGCGTATGGGGTCGCGAGCGCGGCTATTGCCAGATGATCGGCGGCCCCGAATTGGCTTACAAGCGGCTGGAGCCTGCGTTCGCCGCGCTGGCGCCGGGCGTCGAGGCCGCGCCGCGCAGCGAAAGCCGCAGCGGCGATCCGCTGCCGGCGGAGAAGGGGTATCTCTATTGCGGCCCGAGCGGTGCGGGGCACTTCGTGAAGATGGTGCACAACGGCATCGAATACGGCCTGATGGCCGCGTATGCCGAAGGCCTCAACGTGCTGAAGAACGCCAACGCCGGCAAGCAGAAGCGCACCGCCGATGCCGAGACGGCGCCGCTGGAACGCCCTGAGCTGTATCAATACGATTTTCCGATCGGCGATATCGTCGAGCTATGGCGCCGTGGCAGTGTGGTCGGCTCATGGCTGCTTGATCTCACCGCGAACGAAATGGCGCGCGATCCGAGCCTGCAGAATTACACCGGCCGCGTTTCCGATTCCGGCGAAGGCCGCTGGACCGCGCAGGCGGCCATCGACGAAGGCGTGCCGGTGCCGGTGCTCACCGCGGCGTTGTTCGGCCGCTTCACCTCGCAGGGCAATGATCTGTACGCGAACAAGGTGATGTCGGCGATGCGCCACTCCTTCGGTGGGCATCAAGAAAAAACCAAGGACTGAGTATGAGCGCCACCACGCTGGTGATCCTGGGCGCAAGCGGCGATCTCACCAAGCGACTGCTGATGCCGGCGTTGTATCGCCTGCATACGCTGGGCTTGACGCGGGATCTGCGCATCGTCGGCTACGCGATGGAAGCATGGAGCCGCGAGCACTTCGAGCGGCATATCCAGAAGGCGCTGCAATCCTTTGCGCCGGACTACACGCCGGCGCATTGGAATCGCTTCCGCCGGCAACTGGATTACGTCGGTGGCCAGTTGCATCCGGATCATCTTCTGGCGCTCAAGGACAAGCTCAGTCCAGCCACGCTGTTCTACCTCGCCTTGCCGCCGCCGTTGTTCGGCGTGGCTGCCAAGGCCTTGGGTGAAGCGGGTTTCGCCAAGCCCCCGCGCGGCGGCTGGCGGCGCCTCATCGTGGAAAAGCCGTTCGGCACCGACCTGGCCTCTGCGCAGGCCCTGCGCCAGACCATGCACGCGTATTGGGAAGAAGAACAGATCCTGCGCATCGACCACTTCCTGGGCAAGGAAACCACGCAGAACCTGATGGTGTTCCGTTTCGCCAATCGCTTCATCGAGCCGATCTGGAACGCGCAGCACATCGCGCAGGTGCAGATCACCTATGCCGAAACGCTGGGCGTGGAAAAGCGCGCGGCGTACTACGACAAGGCCGGCGCGCTGCGCGACATGCTGCAGAACCATCTGATGCAGCTGTTCAGCCTTGCCGCGATGGCGCCGCTGGCCGAATGGGATGCGGAACTGCTGCGCAACCATAAAGTGGAAGTGCTGCGCTCGACGGTACCGATCACGCCGGCCACGGTGGACGCGCATGCGGTGCGCGGGCAATACCGCGCCGGCCGGATCGGCCGGAAGAAAGTGCCGGGTTATCGCAGCGAGCCGGGCATCGCGCGCGGCTCCTGCACCGAAACGTTCGCCGCGCTGCGCCTGGAGATCGACAACTGGCGCTGGCGCGGCGTGCCGTTTTATCTGCGCAGCGGCAAGCGGCTGGCGACCAACTATTCGGAAATCGCCGTGCAGTTTCGCGAGGTGCCGGGCGCGCTGCCCAAGGCGGTGCATGCGGGCAACAACTGGATGATCTTCCGCATCCGGCCCACCGAGCAGATGGATCTTTTGGTGACCGCCAAGCGCCCGGGCCTGGACCTGGCCGGCCGGCCGGTCGTGCTGACCGCGCCCTATGCCAGCGCGGACGATCGCGAGTTTTCCGCCTACGAGCAATTGCTCACCGACGCCATCGATGGCGATCGCACCCATTTCCTGCGTTTCGACGAAGTGGAGTGGGCGTGGCGCTTGCTGACGCCGGTGCTGGAGGCTTGGCAAAGCGGCACGCCGGATTTCTACGCGGCCGGTTCCGATGGGCCTGCAAGCCAGAAGCGCCTGCTCGATGCGGGGCACGCGTGGCGGTCGATCGCACGCAACGGCGAAATCTGAGCGCGGGCGTGGCATGGCCGGGCGGGTAGAATAAAGGCCATGCATATCTTCAAAGTCTTCCAGATCGAGGCGGCGCACCGCTTGCCCAACGTGCCTGCCGGGCACAAATGCGCGCGCCTGCATGGTCATTCCTTTCGCGTGGAAATCCACCTGCGTGGTGAGCCTGATCCGACGCTCGGCTGGGTGATGGATTTCGCTGACGTCAAGGCGGCGTTCGCTCCCCTCTACGAGCAGCTCGATCACCACTACCTCAACGATATCGAGGGCCTGGAAAATCCCACCAGCGAAATGCTGGCGCGCTGGATCTGGAAACGGCTGGAACCGACGCTGCCCGGGCTGGACAAAGTGGTGGTGCACGAGACCTGTACCTCGGGCGCCAGCTGCAGCAAAGACAGTTTTTGACGCAACGCAAAATTCACGGTTCCGTCACCAACTGCCGACGCTGGTTGAAATTTTTGTGACAGTGGCGCCTTTTAACAAAAAACATATTGCACTGCACAAAATGCTCTGATAGGCTTTGTTCCACTCTCCCATCATCCCGCCGCGAGGGATCAAAGCCATGACTCAGCAACTGAACACCCAGATCTTCGCTTACGCCAAGCAGCTTTCCGACAACGCTTTCAAGGCGCACGCCCTGACCATCAAGGGTCTGGAGCAGGTTGCCGAACTGCAACTCGCCGCCCTGGAAAAGCAGACCCAGGTCACCGCCGAGTTCATCGCCCAGGCGGTTGAAGTGCGCGACATCGACGCGCTGCGCGGCCTGTGGGAAAAGGGCGCCTCGCTCACCCGCGAGCAGGCCGAAAACACGGTCTCGGTCACCAAGGAAGTGATCGCCGTGGCCCAGAAGACCGCCGAGTCCCTCAATGCGCTGCTGCAGGAGCAGCAGAAGGCCGCCAACGAAGCCGTGGCCGCCCCGGTTGCCGCGATCAAGAAAGCCGCTGCCGCCGCCAAGTAATTCCCGCTCACGCATATCGCGACTCCCCTTGCGATATGCCATTGGGCCGGGCTCTCACGAGCCCGGCCTTTTTCTTGTCCGCATTGCCCCCCGAGACGGCCTGCCGCAGAAGCTCGGCTTGCTGGCCCAAAAGCTGCACTGATATAATTTTTCGGATTGGATCGTGACCCGTGGCGGGTTTGATGCCTTGCTACACCGCGGGAACCTCACGTGCTCAACAGTCTTGCTTCCGGTCGACACCTCGCTCTGCGATTGCTGCTATGGCAGCTGTTCGCGGCGCTCATTGTGGGCCTCGTTTTCGCGACCTTCGGGCTTCGCGAGGCGATAGCGGCGGCAGCTGGGGCGACGATCGCGGCGGCGGGTACCGCGCTGCTTTCGGCGAGGATGTTCAGCCAGGTGAGCGGCGCCGGTATGGCGCTTGGGCGGCTGCTCACGGGCATGATCCTGAAATGGATGGTGATCATCGGGGGGATGATCGCGATCATGTTTCAATGGAAATTGCCGCCGCTGGCCGCCATTACGGGGCTGGTGGCCGCGTACGCGGTTAATCTGCTGGCATTCAGATTCAAGGGTTAAGAGATGGCAAGCGAGCCGCAGGGCGGTCTTACCGAATACATCCGGCACCATTTGGAGCATCTGAAGCCGCCGCACGTCAGTGAGGGCGGGTTCTGGTCGGTGCATATCGACTCGGTCACCGTTTCGCTGGCCCTCGGCGTGCTGTTCTGCCTATGGTTCTGGCTGCTGGCTCGCAAGGCGACGGCGGGTGTGCCGGGCAAGGCCCAGGCGTTCCTGGAGATCGTGCTCGAGTTCGTCGACGGTCAGGTCAAGGATGTCTTCCACGGCGACCGCCGCTTTCTTGGCCCCCTCGCGCTCACGGTATTCGTCTGGGTGTTCCTGATGAACGCCATGGACCTGCTTCCGGTCGACCTGCTGCCCTGGATCACCGCCAAGTTCGGGATCGGCCATTTCCGCCCGGTGCCGACCGCCGACGTCAATATGACGTTCGCGATGTCCATCACGGTGCTGATCCTGGTGATCTTCTATAGCTTCAAGGCCAAGGGTCTTGGCGGCTACATGCACGAACTGTTCACGGCGCCATTCGGTAAGTGGTTTTTCCCCTTCAACTTCGCGCTGAATCTGGTGGAACTGCTCTCCAAGCCGGTCAGCCTCGCGATGCGACTGTTCGGCAACATGTACGCGGGCGAGCTGGTGTTCCTGCTTATTGCCGGCCTGTTCAGTGCGGGCAGCTGGCTGCTTTTCAGCATGGGCGTGATCGGCTATGCGGTATGGGGCATCTTCCATATCCTGATCATCTCGATCCAGGCCTTCATCTTCATGGTGCTCACCATCGTGTACATCTCGATGGCACACGATCACCACTGATTTAATTAACTTTGTCAGAACAACTGCTTTTCTTTTCTTGAGGAGAACATCGTGGAACTAGTTGCTCACATCGCCCAAGTGCAGGGCTTCACCGCCATCGCCCTCGGCCTGATCATCGGTTTCGGCGCGCTGGGCGCATGTATCGGTATCGGCATCATGGGCTCGAAGTTCCTCGAAGCGGCTGCTCGTCAGCCTGAGCTGGTGCCGCTGCTGCAGGGCCGCATGTTCCTGCTGGCCGGCCTGATCGACGCGGCGTTCCTGATCGGCGTGGCGCTGGCCATGTACTTCGCCGTGGCGAACCCGCTGCTCGGCAACCTGACCGCCGCGGCAGGCCACTAAGAAACCTCGTGGATCGTGGCGTTGCCAATGGCGGCGCCACAGTCCCGTAGGGCGTTGAGCCCGCAACACTACGTACGTACAGGTAACGCAGCGATGGAATTCAATGCCACTCTGATTGGCGAGATGATCTCATTCGCCATCTTGATCTGGTTTTGCGTGCATTTCGTATGGCCGCATCTCACCAAGGCCATCGAAGAGCGCCAGCTGAAGATCGCCGAAGGTCTCAACGCGGCCGAGCGTGCGCACGCCGAATTGCGGGAGGCCGACAACAAGGCTGCTTCCGAGATCAAGCAGGCGCGCCAGCAGGCGGCCGAGATCATCGACCGTGCGCAGCAGCAGGCCAACCAGATCCTGGATAAGGCCCGTGCCGATGCAGTGGCCGAGATCAACCGGCAGAAGGCGGCGGCGCAGGACGAGATCGCCTCGATGGCGCAGCGTGCGCGCGAGGAACTGCGCGAGCGCGTCGGTGCGCTGGCGGTGCAGGGCGCCTCGAAGATCGTGCAGCGCGAAATCGACGCAGCGACCCACAAGACGCTGCTCGACCAGCTTGCGGCCGAGATCTGATCGATGGCCGCGCAGTCGATCACTCTCGCCCGTCCCTACGCCCGCGCCGCTTTCGAGCTGGCCCGGGCCGAAGGTGCTCTTGCCGCCTGGTCGCAGGCGCTGGCGTTCTCGGCGCAGGTGTCGGCCGATCCGCGTGTCGTCGCGCTCAGCAGCGACCCGCGCGTGCAGCCCGAGCAACTGGTGGCCCTGCATCTGCCTGATGCAAGCAAAGCGAACGGCGCCTTCGGCAAGTTCCTCGCCGAACTGGCCGAGCGGCGCCGCGTATCGCTGCTGCCGGACGTGGCCGCGCTGTACGAAACCTACAAGCGCGAATCGGAGTCGCAGCTGCTGGTGAAAGTCACCAGCGCCATGGCCCTGGATGCCGCGCAGACCGAACAGCTCAAGGCATCGCTCAAGCGCCGCTTCAAGCGCGAGATCGACCTGGAAATCCAGGTCGATCCTTCGCTGCTGGCCGGCGTGGTGATCGATACCGGCAGCGAGGTGATCGACGGTTCCGCCCGCGGCCGCCTGCAGCGCCTGGCCAACGCGCTTACCCATTAGCTTTACGCGTAGTCCTTTTCGCGAAGAACAAAACGCCGCCCTCGTGGTGGACTCTTCAGAAAAGCGTCTCGTTATACACATTTAGGATAACGACCATGTCCAGCACCACTCTCAATCCGTCCGAGATCAGCGAACTGATCAAGAACCGCATCGAGCAGTTCAAGCTCGGCGCGGAAGCCCGCAACGAGGGCACGATCATCAGCGTGTCCGACGGCATCGTGCGCATCCACGGCCTGGCCGACGTGATGCAGGGCGAAATGATCGAACTGCCGGGCAACGCGTTCGCCTTGGCGCTGAACCTGGAGCGCGATTCCGTCGGCGCGGTGGTGCTGGGCGAATACCAGCATCTGCGCGAAGGCGATACCGCCAAGACCACCGGCCGCATCCTCGAAGTGCCGGTCGGCCCGGAAATGCTCGGTCGCGTGGTCGACGCGCTCGGCAATCCGATCGACGGCAAGGGTCCGCTCAACGCCAAGCTCAGCTCGCCGATCGAGAAGGTCGCGCCGGGCGTGGTGTGGCGTAAGTCGGTGGACCAGCCGGTGCAGACCGGCTACAAGTCGGTCGACTCGATGATTCCGATCGGCCGCGGCCAGCGCGAGCTGGTCATCGGCGACCGCCAGACCGGCAAGACCGCGCTGGCCATCGACGCGATCATCAACCAGCGCGATTCCGGCATTAAGTGCATCTACGTCGCCATCGGCCAGAAGCGTTCGTCGATCGCCAATGTGGTGCGCAAGCTGGAAGAGAACGGCGCGCTGGCCAACACCATCGTCGTGGTCGCTTCGGCGTCCGAGTCGGCTGCGCTGCAGTACATCGCGCCGTACTCCGGCTGCGCGATGGGCGAATACTTCCGCGACCGCGGCCAGGATGCATTGATTGTTTATGACGATCTGTCCAAGCAGGCCGTGGCCTACCGCCAGATCTCGCTGCTGCTGAAGCGCCCGCCGGGCCGCGAAGCGTATCCGGGTGACGTGTTCTATCTGCACTCGCGCCTGCTCGAGCGCGCCGCCCGCGTGTCCGAGGAATACGTCGAGAAGTTCACCAATGGCGAAGTGAAGGGCAAGACCGGTTCGCTCACCGCGCTGCCGATCATCGAAACGCAGGCCGGCGACGTGTCCGCGTTCGTGCCGACCAACGTCATCTCGATCACCGACGGCCAGATCTTCCTGGAAACCGACCTGTTCAACGCCGGCATCCGTCCGGCCGTGAACGCCGGTATCTCGGTGTCGCGCGTGGGTGGTGCGGCGCAGACCAAGATCGTGAAGAAGCTCTCCGGCGGCGTGAAGCTGGCGCTGGCGCAGTACCGCGAGCTGGCGGCGTTCGCGCAGTTCGCCTCGGATCTGGATCCGGCCACGCGCGCCCAGCTCGACCGCGGCCAGCGCGTCACCGAGCTGATGAAGCAGAAGCAGTACGCGCCGCTGTCCATCGCCGAGCTGGCGCTGTCCGTGTACGCCGCCGAAAAGGGCTACCTGGACGACCTGCCGGTGAACAAGGTGCTGCCGTTCGAGAAGGGCCTGCATGCCTTCTTCCACCAGAATCACGGCGAGCTGATGAAGAAGATCGTCGCCACCGGCGACTGGAACAACGACATCGAAGGCACGTTCAAGAGCGGCCTGGATGAGTTCAAGAAGACGGGTAGCTGGTAATTAAGAGCCGCGAATCGTCAATCGGAAAACGGGAATCGTTAAAGCGCACTGCAATGCCTTTTGCGATTCTCGGTTGACGATTCCCGATTCACGACTTACCTGAGCGAGCACAGCGAGCGAATTAAATGGCAAGCGGACGCGAAATTAAAACCAAGATCAAGAGCACGCAGAACATGCGCAAGGTGACGCGCGCGCTCGAAATGGTCTCGGCCTCCAAGATTCGCAAAGCGCAGGACCTGATGAAGGCCTCGCGTCCCTATGCGCGCGCCATGCGCAAGGTGATCGCGCACGTGGCGCAGGCCAGCACGGAGCTCAAGCATCCGTTCCTGGTCGAGCGCGCGGACGTCGCGCGCGTGGCCTACGTGGTGGTGACCACCGACCGCGGCCTCTGCGGCGGCCTCAACTCCAACCTGTTCCGCCGCCTGCTGCCGGCTATCCGCGAATGGCAGGACAAGGGCGTGCAGGTGGACGTGGTCGCGATCGGCCAGAAGGCGGTGCAGTTCTTCCGCCGCCTCAAGGGCATCAACCTGATCGGCAGCGCCACGCACCTGGGCGAACGTCCCAAGGTCGAGCAGCTGATCGGCGTGATCAAGGTCGTGCTGGATGCCTATACGGAAGGCAAGCTGGATCGCGTCTTCCTCGCCTACAACGACTTCGTCAACACCATGACGCAGAAGCCGACGGTTGATGCGCTGTTGCCGCTGCCGACGGTGGCCGCCGAACTGGAAGCGCAGCATGTTGCCGGCGTGGCGCTGGAACAGTCGCACGATTGGGACTACATCTACGAACCCGATGCCGCTGCGGTGCTTGAGCACGTGCTTGGCCGCTATGTCGAGTCGGTGGCGTATCAGGGCGTGCTGGAAAACCTCGCCAGTGAACATGCCGCGCGCATGGTGGCGATGAAGGCCGCGTCGGACAACGCCAGCAAGGTGATTGCCGAACTGACGCTGAGCTACAACAAGGCGCGCCAGGCGGCGATCACGCAGGAAATTTCCGAAATCGTAGGAGGAGCGGCGGCGGTCTAACCGCTGCTGCTCCCAAAATGAATGGCGACGCGAAGCGGCGCCGCAAAAGACACTTAAAAGATCCATCCGGAGCACATCCATGAGCCAGGGTAAAGTTGTACAGATCATCGGCGCGGTCATCGACGTCGAGTTCGCGCGCGATCAGGTGCCGCAGGTGTATGACGCACTGAAGATCGACGGCACCGACATCACGCTGGAAGTCCAGCAGGTGCTGGGTGACGGCGTGGTGCGTACGATCGCCCTGGGCTCCACCGACGGTTTGAAGCGCGGCCTCGTCGCGCGCAACACCGGCGAAGGCATCAAGGTGCCGGTCGGCAAGGCCACGCTCGGCCGCATCATGGACGTGCTCGGCAACCCGATCGACGAAGTCGGCCCGATCCAGGCGCAAGACCATTGGGTCATCCACCGTGAAGCGCCCTCGTACGACGACCAGGCGCTGGCCAACGAACTGCTGGAAACCGGCATCAAGGTGATCGACCTGGTGTGCCCGTTCGCCAAGGGCGGCAAGGTCGGCCTGTTCGGGGGCGCCGGCGTAGGCAAGACGGTGAACATGCTCGAACTCATCAACAACATCGCCACCCAGCACTCGGGTCTGTCGGTGTTCGCCGGCGTGGGTGAGCGCACCCGCGAAGGCAACGACTTCTATCACGAGATGCAGGATGCCGGCGTGGTCAAGCTGGACAACCTGCCGGAATCGAAAGTGGCGATGGTGTACGGCCAGATGAACGAGCCGCCGGGCAACCGTCTGCGCGTGGCGCTCACGGGCCTGACCATGGCCGAATACTTCCGCGACGAGAAGGACGAACACGGCAAGGGCCGCGACGTGCTGTTCTTCGTCGACAACATCTACCGCTACACGCTGGCCGGTACCGAAGTGTCCGCGCTGCTCGGCCGTATGCCGTCGGCGGTGGGCTACCAGCCGACGCTGGCCGAGGAAATGGGCGTGCTGCAGGAGCGCATCACCTCCACCAAGACCGGTTCGATCACCTCGATCCAGGCCGTGTACGTGCCCGCGGACGACCTGACCGACCCGTCGCCGGCCACCACCTTCGCCCACTTGGACTCCACCGTCACCCTGAGCCGCCAGATCGCCTCGCTGGGCATCTATCCGGCCGTGGACCCGCTGGACTCCACCAGCCGCCAGCTCGATCCGAACGTGGTCGGCGTGGAGCACTACGAAGTGGCCCGCAAGGTGCAGGGCACGCTGCAGCGCTACAAGGAGCTGAAGGACATCATCGCCATTCTCGGCATGGACGAACTGTCCGAGGAAGACAAGCAGGTGGTGTACCGCGCGCGCAAGTGCGAGCGCTTCTTCTCGCAGCCGTTCCACGTGGCCGAAGTGTTCACCGGCGCGCCCGGCAAGTACGTGACGCTGAAGGAAACCATCCGCGGCTTCAAGATGATCGTCGAAGGCGAGGTGGACCACATCCCCGAGCAGGCGTTCTACATGGTCGGCGGCATCGACGAGGCCATCAAGAAGGCCGAGGACATGGGCGCCAAGAAGGCGGCCTAAGAGCCGTGAATCGTCAATCGTAAATCGGGAATCGTTGAAATCGACAACATCCTGGTTGCCTCCGATTGACGATTCTCGATTGACGATTCCCGCCACCGAGCGAAGCGAGACAAACCATGAGCACCATTCGTTGCGACATCGTCAGTGCCGAAGCCGAGATCTTTCACGGCGATGCGGTGATGGTGGTCGCCACCGGCGAGCTGGGCGAGCTGGGCATCACGCCCCGCCACGCGCCGCTGATCACGCGCCTGAAGCCCGGCCATATCGACGTGGTGCTGGAAGGCGGCGAGCGCCAGCAGTTCTATGTCTCCGGCGGCATCCTCGAAGTGCAGCCGCAGGTGGTGACCGTGCTGGCCGATACCGCCGCGCGCGCCGCCGACCTGGACGAAGCCGCCGCCAAGCGCGCCAAGCAGGAAGCCGAGGATGCGCTGGCCAATCGCTCCGGCACCGTCGACGTGGCCGAAGCCCAGGCCAAGCTGGCCCAGGCACTGGCCCAGTTGCAGGCGCTGGAACGCCTGCGCAAGAACCTCAAGCACTGAGCACGTCTTGCATCCAGAAAAAACGCCGGCCTCGTGCCGGCGTTTTTGTTTGCACATCGCTTTGACAGCCGGGCGCCTCAAAGTGAGGCCGAGCGAGCGGTATCCTTAGCGCCCGAATGACATCAGGACTCGACCCTCTATGAGCCAGCCTTCCTTGCACGTCATCGTCCTCGCCGCCGGCGAAGGCAAGCGCATGAAGTCCAAAAAGGCCAAGGTATTGATGCCGCTCGCCGGCCGTCCGCTGCTGGCGCACGTGCTGGCCACGGCGCGCGCGCTGCAGCCTGCGGCGATCCATGTCGTCTATGGCTTTTGCGGCGACCAGGTGCTGGCGGCGTTCGAAGGTCAAGCGGATCTGCAATGGACTTTGCAGGCCGAGCAACTGGGTACCGGCCATGCCGTCGGCGAAGCGCTCAAAAAGGTGCCGGACGACGCGCGCGTGCTGGTGCTCTATGGCGACGTACCACTGACGCGCGCGGAAACCCTGCAACGCCTGGTGCAAGCCGAAGGCAACCTCTGCATGCTGGCGACACGCGTCGCGCATCCTCATGGTTACGGCCGCGTGTTGCGCGATGGCAATGGCTTCGTGCGCGCGGTGATCGAAGAGAAGGACGCCGACGACGCGCAACGCAGCATCAACCTGATCAACACCGGCATCGTCGCCGGGGACGCCGCCTCGCTCCGGCGCTGGATCGGCCAGCTTGGCCGCAATAACGCGCAAGGCGAGTACTACCTCACCGATATCTTCGAGAAGGCCGCCACGGAAGGCCGCGCGGCGCAGTGCGTCGAATGCGACGATGCACTGGAAGCGGCGGGCGCCAACACGCCGATACAACTCACCGAGCTGGAAGATGCCTATCGCCAGCGCGCCGTGCATGCGCTGATGGCCGAAGGCGTGCGCGTGGTCGATCCCCGGCGCGTGGAAATACGTGGTGCGGTGAAGGCAGCGCGTGATGTCGAGATCGACATCGACGTGGTCCTGGAAGGAGAGGTGCAACTCGGCGAGGACGTGCGCATCGGCCCCTTTTCACGCCTGAAAGACGTGCAGCTCGCGCCCGGCACCGTCGTACACGCGCATTGCGATCTGGAAGGCGTGGTGACGCACGGCCCGTGCCTGATCGGACCGTTCGCGCGCCTGCGTCCCGGCACCGAACTTGCGGCGGGCGTGCACGTGGGCAACTTCGTCGAAACCAAGAAGGCGCGCCTTGGCGAGGGCAGCAAGGCGAATCATCTCACCTATCTGGGCGACACGGTGGTCGGCCGGCACGTCAATGTCGGCGCGGGGACGATCACCTGCAACTACGATGGCGTGAACAAGTTCGTCACCACCATCGAGGACGGCGCCTTCATCGGTTCCAACAGCGCACTGGTCGCACCGGTGACGGTCGGCGCGCAAGCCACCATCGGCGCGGGTTCCGTGATCACGAAGGATGCGCCCGCGGGCGAACTCACCGTGGCGCGCGGCCGGCAAGCCACCTTGACCGGATGGAAGCGTCCTGAAAAAAAGAAATGAGCGTGCGCTTACTTGAAGCGCCAGCCGTCGAGTTCCACCAGCAACTCGCGCCTGCATACGTCGCCATGCATCAACAAGACCGGCACGCCGGGCAGCCGACGCTGCAATAGTTCGCGCACGCGCGCCGCGTCGGTGGCGTGGCGAACATAACCTTTCAGCGGCGAATGCGTGTCGAAACCGGCCGGCATGTCCGCGGTGGCCAGCAAGGCTTCCAGGTTGAGCAAGGTCTCGTTGAGCTGCGCCTCGACGTCGCCTTCGTGCGCGGAGGCATGGCCGACGACGGCCGCGGTGCCGGAAATTGCTAATGCATCGCGTGCAGGCATCAGCATGCCGCGCGCAAAACCCGGCGATGTGCGGCCGTATTCGCGCGGGTAACGCCACGCGCTGGTCTGGCGCGGATTTTCGACAGCGACGCCCTCATCCACGCAGGCAAGCAGATAGATCTGCAGCACCGGCTCGTGATCGTGATGCCCGATCGCCGTGGCCGCCGGAAAACCTTCCGCGAAAAAATCACCCAGCCCGGATGCGCGTCCGTTGCAAAACTGCTTGTAGCGTTCGGCATCGCCTTCGCCGAGATTGATGTCGGCGATGTAGTTCCAGATGCGCAACACGTGGCGTTCGTCGCGCGCGTGCATGAAGCGGCGCAGAGTGTCATAAGCGAGGCGGGCGGCGTCTTCGATGCTGCCGGCTTCGCGCTCATCCCATTCGATTGCCGCAAACAGCCAGCCGCCGCCTGCCGACCAGCGCAGCTTCTCGTGCCGGCCGTAGGTGACCGGGGCATCCACTTGCCATGCCTCCAGCGGCGCCGGCGCATCGAAGCATTCCAGCGGCACGCGCAGCCAGCGCGCATCCTCGCTGGAAGCTGCGCCAGCACCGAAGCCGAAGACGGCCAGGGTGCCCGCTTCGGCCAGCACCGTCGCCGGGGACGTCATGCGGTAGGTCACGCTGAGGGTACGTGGCAGGGCGGATGTCGCCTGCAGGTGTTCGCTTGCCTGAACCATGCTTGGAAACAGCAACCGGGACCGAAAGACCCCTATGTTACACTGGCTGGCCACCCGGCCCCGAGGGGTCGGCCGTGTATCCGGAGCACTGAACCCACGCATGTCCACGCAGACCCCAGCCGAACGCGAACTGGCCACCCTGATCGTGGACGCGCTCAATCTCGAAACGGTCGAACCGGCCCAGATCGATCCCGAAGCCCCGCTGTTCGGCAGCGAGCTCGGCCTGGATTCGATCGATGCCCTGGAGATCGCCCTGGCCGTTTCCAAGCGCTACGGCATGCAGCTGCGCTCGGATCATCCGGACAACCAACGCATCTTCAGCAGCCTGCGCGCGCTTTCCGAACATATTGAACGCGAGCGTACAGCTTGAGCCGGCATTAATCCGTTCGACCGCTTGAACGGGCATCATCAGCACGCCTCCCTTCCGGCGCCCAAGTACACGTGGAATCGCGCACTGCCAGTGACACCTCCTATCGCACGGTGTTTTGCGTGCCGGCGGAGCATCCGTGCCTGCCGGGACACTTTCCGGGCCATCCGCTGGTGCCGGGCGTGCTGATGCTGGAACAGGTGGCGCGAGCCTTGCGCGACTGGCGCCAGCAACGCCTTGCGCGTGTGCGCGAGGTGAAGTTCCTGGCGCCGTTGCATCCGTCGGAAATGGTTGAACTGGAGCTGGCGGGTCGCTCCGGACAAGTCCGTTTCGAAATGCGCCGCGATGGACAATTGCTGGCGCGTGGCACGATCGAGGGCGAAGCGTGAGCGGCCACTGGCAGAACCAGCGCGAAGGCGGCAACCGTTTCTGGCTCGGTGTGCTGGTTTCCGCGTCGCTGCGTTTTGGCCATGGCTTCATGCGCCATTTTCTGTATCTGATCACCCTGTACTACTTCCTGCGCCGTGGTGCGGAGCGGCGTGCTTCGCGTGATTACCTCACGCGTTTGTTCGGCCGTCGCGCGAAGCCATGGCAGGTGTTCAAGCATATCCATTACTTCGCGGTGACCCAGCTCGATCGCATCTACCTGCTGGCGCAGGGCGAACGCGGCTACGACATCCAAGTGCGCGGCATCGAGCAGCTACAGCACTACATCGCGCAAGGACGTGGCGTGTTGCTGGTCGGCTCGCACCAGGGCAGCTTCGAAGTGTTGCGCACACTGGCTGCGCGTTGTCCGGATGTGCCATTGCGCGTGCTGCTGGACAAGCAGAAAACGCCGACCATGACCGAGTTGCTGGAAGCGCTCGCGCCGGAAGTCGGCGAAGCGGTGATAGACGTCTCGCAGGGTGGCGCGGCGACCACGCTGGCGATTGCGGAAACCTGTGGCGCCGGCGGCATGGCGGCGTTGCTGGCCGATCGCGGACGCGCCCACGAAGCGCTGCGTCGCGTCGATTTTCTCGGCGAACCGGCGCCGTTCCCGGTCGGCCCGTGGCTGTTGGCCAGCAAGCTGCAAGCGCCGGTATTCCTGTGTTTCGGGCTCTATCGCGGCGGGCGCCGTTATGCGTTGAGCTTCGAGCTGTTCGCCGAGCGCGTGGACATCCCGCGCGACGCACGCCAGCAGGCGCTCGACGACATATTGCGGCGCTACGCGCAGCGCCTGGAACATTACGCGCGCCTGGAGCCGTACAACTGGTTCAATTTCTACGATTTCTGGCAGCAGGAAAGCGCGCAGCCACATGCCATGAGCGAAACCCGCGCCATTGGCGAGGCCTGACATGCTCGCGCGGCAACACTGGGCAAGCCGCATTCCCCATGTCGATGACATGGCGCTGATCGACGCGGTCGTTGACTGGACCGACACGACCATCCACGCGATCGGCGAGCGGCATCGTGCCGGCACTCACCCGCTGCGAAGCCCGGCCGGATTGCATGCGGTGCATCTGGCTGAATACGGCGCCCAGGCGCTCGCCGTGCACGCGGCGCTGCTTGGTGAAGCCGATGGTCGCGCGGGCAGGTTGGTGAGCGTGCGCGACATGCAGCTGGCCGTCGAATACGTCGATCTGTCGCAGGGCCGTCTGGACGTCCATGCCGAACGCATCTATGTGGACGACCGTGGCGCGCAGTATCTGTTCAAGGTCGAGCAGCACGGGCGGACGTTGGCGTCCGGCCGTGTCGTCGTGATGTACGTGGCCTAGCGATTCGATCCGTCGCCTGCTCCATCACGCGGTGCGGCGCGAATAAGTGTCGTCCACGATCAATGGCGCCGCACGCGAGCGCGTGTAGCTCGCCCACACCTTGCCGTAGTGGAATACCCGCCCGATGGTGTACATGCTGATGCGCAGCACGTCGCGCACCGGGCTGAAATGGCTTAGCCGGAATGAACCTTCATAACGCGAGGCGATCGGCACCGATACGATCCCTAAGCCTTTTTCGCGCGAGGCCGCGATCAGGACGGCCGCCTCGAACACGAAGTTCTGCGCATCCAGTTCCACCAGGTCGAGCGCGCTGCGCGGATACCAGCGCTGCCCGCTCTGCGTATCCGCCACCGGTTGCGCGCACGCCCATGAAATGCCCCAGTCGGCGAACGCATTGGCGCGGCGGCGTCCCTTGGGTTGCTGGTCGCGCTGCAACAGTCGTGCGCCGATCACGATGTGATCGGGAAAACGCTTGCCGACGTCGACCAGGCGCGGAATGTCCTCGGCCAAGTGCTGGCCGTCGCCGTCCATCGTGACCACTGCGTCGAAGCCCTGCCGCAGCGCTTCGCGAAAACCCGTGCGCAAGGCCTCGCCTTTGCCCTGGCGTTGCGCATGGCGCAGCAAGGTGACGGGCAATGCGTCGACGAGTTCCGGCGTGCGATCGTCGGAACCGTCGTCGATGACGATCACCGGCACGTTCAAGCGCAATGCCGACTTCACCACCGAGACGATGGCTTTTTCCTCATTGAGGCAGGGAATCAACACACACCAACGCAACATGCCGCTCACTGCGTAACCTCTATCTGTAAATGCAAGCCAAGCTGATCGGACGCCGCCAGCACGCACGAGCCTTCACCTTTCGCGAGCATGGCAAGCAAGGGGAGGCATGCTGCCGAAGGATTTTCGTCCATCCACGCCGCGCAGGGCGCCGGCAGCGGCGGATGATGGGGCGCAGCGGCCGTGGTCGCCAGGCGCAAACGCGTACCGGCACGTCCGTCCGGCGCGATCACCAGGGCGCAGCCGAAGGCTTGCGTGCAGCCGATCAGGTCACCCAGCGGCCCCACGCCGGCGGTATCGCTGGCTACCAGCAGTACGGGTCGATCGTCGGCATCGGCAAGCACGCCCGCCTCCAGCAGGCCTGCACCGAAACTCGCGTTGCCTGCACATACCGCGCCCGAGGGCGCACGGCAGTCGGTGGCGATGGTCCAGTAGCCGGCTGCGGCGTTATGCACGGAATTGTGGAAGCGGGTGGGTGAAAGCTCGGTGGGCGTGCGGGCCAGCACGCGGCACATGTAGTCGGTGGTGGCCTGGTCGCCGTAGGCCGACGCAAAAACGCAGGCCAGGCTGGCGGCGGCGCGCCCGCTCATGGCGACGGCCTGCGTGGCCGCCTCGATCGCAACCAGCACGCTTTCCGGCGCGCGCCGCCGCTCGTTCGGTGACAGCGCCGAGGCTTCAGGACGTGCGCTCGAGGTCCATTGCGCATCGCCGGCAAGCCATCGGCGCAGGGCATCGAAATTCGCAAGCTGCGGCGACCACAGGCCGATGCCTTCCACCTGGACAGCCAGCGTATTCATGCGTTCGCGCCCGTGCGCGCAAAGGCAAGGCATGCGTTGCTGCCACCGAAGCCGAACGAATGACTGAGCGCCACATTCACCGGTCGCGTTTCGTTATGCCATGCAAAGTGGGGCGTACACATCGGATCGGGATGCTCAGTGCCCGCATTGCCCGGGACGAAACCTTCACGCAGCGCCAGCAGCGAAATCACCGCCTCCAGGATGCCGGCGGCGCCCAGGGTATGTCCCGTCAGTCCCTTGGTGGAACTGACCCGCGTGCTGGCCGGAAACAGGCGCGCCACCAATGCCGCTTCCATCGCATCGTTTTTCTGGCTGGCCGTGCCATGCAGGTTGATGTAATCCACCTGCGAGACATCCAGGCCGGCACGGTCGAACATGTCGCGCAGCGCAAGTTCCGCGCCGATACCTTGCGGGTCCGGCGTGGACATATGGTGCGCATCGCTCGACTCGCCGCAGCCGAGCAAGCGCAGCGGCGCGTGGGGATGCATATCGACGCGTTCGAGCAGCGCAAAGCCCGCCGCTTCTCCGATCGAAATGCCGCGCCGCGCCGCATCGAACGGGCGGCATGGTGCGGGCGATACGAGTTCGAGCGCGTTGAAGCCGAACAGCGTGCTCTCGCACAGCGAATCCACGCCGCCGACGACGGCGGCGTCCACCAAGCCAAGACGGATGAGCCGTTCGGCGCTGGCAAACACCCTGGCGCTGGAAGAACAGGCAGTAGAGATGGTGAGGCAGGGGCCGCCGATCGCCAGCGCCGCGGCGACGAACGCGGTCAGCGAGTGCGGCGTGTGGATCGCTTTGCGGTGCAGCGCTGCCGGCAGGCGTTCGCCATCCAAGTGCCGATAGCCTTGTTCGGTGGCCGCGATGCTGGCGGTGGACGTACCCAGCAACAGCGCCATGCGCGTTGTGCCGTAGCGTTCGTGGGCGGTGCGTACCTTGGCGAGAAAACCATCCTGCTGCAGGCCCAGCCAGGCCAGGCGATTGTTGCGGCAATCCCATTGCGCGTAGCTCGCCGGCAAGGTGGCGTCTTCCAGGCCATCGACGCGCCCGATCCAGCACGGCAGCGGCGCGCTGCTGAAGTCATTGGCGCGCAATCCGGTGCGTTGATGGGCAAGTGCATCGAGCTGGGCGTTCAGGCCCAGGCCCAATGCGGAGGTGGCGGTAAACGCCGTTACCGCAAGCGGAAGGGTGGTCACACGCATGCCGCGAGCCTAGCCAGCGGGCAGGAGCTTGCCTAGATGGCCTTTCCGGCGGTGGTGGCTGGCGTTCATTTGATCGATCGCCGTTTCTGTAAACGCGGCCTTGCTAAGCTTGCGCGGATGATCCAAGTGGACGAGCCGATGAAAAGCGAGCAGGTCGAACACGTCGAACAATTCTTGCGCGCACTGCAGGACAGCATCTGCCATGCGGTCGAACAGGCCGATGGCCAGGCCCGTTTTGTCGAGGATGCGTGGACGCGTCCCGCCGGCGGCGGCGGCCGCACGCGCGTGCTGCGCGAGGGCGCCGTGTTCGAACAGGCCGGCGTGAACTTCTCGCTGGTCCATGGGGACAAGCTGCCGCCCAGCGCCACCGCGCATCGGCCGGAGTTGTCGGGCGGCGGCTTTGTCGCAACCGGCGTGTCGCTGGTGTTGCATCCGCGCAATCCGTACGTGCCGACCACGCACGCGAACGTGCGTTATTTCGAGGCGCGCAAGGAAGGCGTCGAGCCGGTGTGGTGGTTCGGTGGCGGCTTCGATCTCACACCGTTCTATCCGTTCGAGGAAGACGTGCGGCATTGGCATACGGTGGCGCGCGACGTATGCGCGCCGTTCGGTTCGGACGTCTATCCGCGCTACAAGCAATGGTGCGACGAGTATTTCTACCTGAAGCATCGCGCCGAAACGCGTGGCGTCGGCGGCTTGTTCTACGACGACCTCAACGAAGGCGGCTTCGAGCGCTGCTTCGCGTTTACGCAGGCGGTAGGGCAGGGTTTTCTGGATGCGTACCTGCCGATACTCGAGCGTCGCAAGGAGCTGCCTTACACCGAGCGCGAGCGCGAGTTTCAACTCTATCGCCGCGGACGCTACGTGGAATTCAATCTGGTCTACGACCGCGGCACCTTGTTCGGCCTGCAGTCCGGTGGTCGTACCGAGTCGATCCTGATGAGCCTGCCGCCCCGCGTGCGTTTCCAATACGCCTATCAGCCGGAAGCAGGCTCGGCCGAAGCGCGGCTTGCCGAGTATCTCAAGCCGCGCGAATGGGTGTGATCATTCCAGCGGCTGCGCGCCGCTGAAGTGCGTTGGCGTGGCGCCTTTCACCGGGCCGATCTGGGCGCTGTCGCTGACCTGCAGGACCACCTCGCGACGGAAATCCAGCGTGCCGCGCACGACGGCATGCGGACCGATCACCACATGCGGCGGCCGGCTGGAAAATCCCCAGCCGTGCTGCTCGTTCACGACAATGCCGCCATCGACACGGGAGCCCTCGCCGACGTTGATGTCGCCGCTGGTGGTTTCCAGGCCGCCACCGACATGGGCGTGATCCAGCCGGATCGTGCCATTGACGTTGGCGACGTTGCCGCTGACTTCCGCGCCGGGTTGCAGCGTAATGCCCCCGTTCGTGCTGGTGACCTCGCCACGCACCTGGGCGCTCTCGCCGAGCGATTCCCCGCCGTTGACGGTATGCAGGCTGGCGGCCTGCGCCTTGTTGCCCAGATGCACCGAGCCATTGACCGTGCTGGCTTCCTGCACCGTGGCGCCGTCGCCGATGTTGACCGAGCCGTTGACGCTATGCACCGCGCCTGCGTGCTGCCCGGCATCGACCGAGACCGAGCCATTGACCTTGCTGATGTCCTGGGCCGCCGCCGCCAGGGGCAGCAGCAGTGCTAAAGCCAGCATGTGCGAAACGGGGCGCATAGCGAAAACTCCTGTGGGATGGACCTTACATAGGATGCGCGCGATCGTCGGCCGGTTTAGCGTGACTTCCGACACGGGCGGGAATTGACGTGGCTCAGCGGCGCCTTCACCATTCCCTACTTGTCTCGCTCGACGCCATCGAATCCATGCACAAGCTCGTCCTGATCCGCCACGGCCAATCCCAGTGGAACCTCGAAAACCGCTTCAGCGGCTGGGCCGACGTCGACATCACCGAGCAGGGCGCCGCCGAGGCGCGCGAGTCGGGCGAGCTGCTGGTGCAGGCGGGCTATCACTTCGACGTGGCGCATACCTCGGTGCTCAAGCGCGCGGTACGCACGCTGTGGCACGTGCAGGATGCGATGGACCTGATGTGGATTCCGGTGCTCACCGACTGGCGCCTCAACGAGCGCCACTACGGCGGGCTCACCGGCCTCAACAAGGCCCAGACCGCGGCCAAGTACGGCGAGGACCAGGTGAAGATCTGGCGCCGCAGCTATGACATTCCGCCGCCCCCGCTGCCGCGCGCGGAAAACCCGTCGCTGAAGGATCCGCGCTACGCGGGTCTTGATCCCAAGCTGATCCCCGACACCGAGTGCCTGAAGGACACCGTGGCCCGCGTGATGCCGTATTGGGAGGAAGTACTGGCCCCGGCCATCCGCAGCGGCCAGCGCGTGCTGCTGGTTGCGCACGGCAATTCGATCCGCGCGCTGGTGAAGTACCTGGACAACATCTCCGACGACGACATCGTCGAATTGAACATCCCCAACGGCGTGCCGCTGGTGTACGAATTCGACGAACAGCTCAAGCCGCTGCGTCACTATTACCTGGGCGACGCCGATGCAATCGCGGCCAAGCTGGCGGCGGTGGCCAACCAGGGCAAGGCCAAGTAAGCAGGTCATCGCATGACACGCGCCCATCGCCTGTCGTGAAAAGCGCTGTTAATCTGGCCGGACTTTTCTGTGCGGGCAGATTCCATGGCACCTCATTTCAGCTTGCCGCTGGCGATGATCCCGGTGATCGTCTTCGCCGTATGGCGGCGTGTTCGTACCCAGTTCGGCGTGCAGCCGATCCGGCGCAACCGGATGACGGTGCGCATCGTGATCTTTGCGGTGATCGGCAGCCTCATCGCCAGCTTCGCCCTGCACGACGCGCGCCTGCTGGAAGGGCTGGCCGGCGGTGTGATCGCCGGGGTGGCGCTCGGCCTGCTCGGGCTCAGGTTGACCCGCTTCGAGCTGGATCCGGTAAAGGGCGACTGCTATGTGCCCAATCCCTACATCGGCTCGCTCATCACGGTCCTGCTGCTGGCGCGACTGGTGTGGCGCTTCGCCATGCTCTCGCCGCAACTGCAGGATCCGACCAGCGCCACGCCGCCGATCCACGGTCCCGACATCGGCCAGAGTCCGCTGACCCTGGCCATGTTCGGTCTGCTCGTGGGGTACTACATCTGCTACTACGCCGGCCTGTTGATCCACCACCAGCGCATCGTGCGCAGCCGGCCGGCGGTGGCGGACCAGGCCTGACTACAGGGCGTCGCGGTCGAGTTCGCCGGTGCGGATGCGGATCACCTGCTCCAGGTTGCTCACGAAAATCTTGCCGTCGCCGATCTTGCCGGTGCGGGCCGACTGGCTGATCGCCTCGACCACCCGCTCCACTTGGTCGTCGTCCACCGCCACTTCCACCTTGATCTTGGGCAGGAAGTCGACCACGTATTCGGCCCCGCGGTACAGTTCCGTGTGGCCCTTCTGCCGGCCGAAGCCCTTGACCTCGGTGACGGTGATCCCTTGCACGCCGGCCTCGGCGAGCGCCTCGCGGACATCGTCCAGCTTGAATGGCTTGATGACAGCCACAACCAATTTCATGACATTTTCCTCGGCGGGACGACAGGCCCGGTCGCGCGGTGCGGAGCATAGCCATTCTGACGCCCGGAAGGCAGCCCGTCCCACCTTTGTAGGAAAATGCCTACAAGTTTTGACGGAGCTCACCGATGGCGCTGCTTTCCCCCTTATTCATAGACTTTCTCTCGACGAGTTCGAGGTGCCTACCATGATGGGCAGGCAGGATATCGATCAGATTGCCCTACGACTTGTCTCGTTGGTTCCGCCAGGGATGGTAGACGCGCACAAGGATCTGCGCGCCAATTTCCGCGATATCCTGGCGCAGGGACTGCGCCGTCTCGAGCTGGTTACCCGAGAGGAATTCGACGTCCAGACCCAGGTATTGGCGCGCACCCGCGCCAGGGTCGAGGAGCTCGAAAAGCGCGTGGCGGAGCTGGAATCCGTCTTGTCGCCTCCAGGGACATAAATCAGTTCCGGTAGCCGTCCCCGATTCGTCACCATCACCCCAAGGAATCGGGGGCGGCCGTTTTTGCCCCGAGATCCCACGGAGTCGCTCGATGGATCGACCAAGCAGCGACTCCCTCCGCATGCCCCCTCGCTGCATCCTATGAGCCTGGCCGTCACGCTAAGCCGGGCCCAGGAAGGAGTGGCCGCACCGCAGGTGATGGTGGAAGTGCACCTGTCCGGCGGATTGCCCAGCACCCATATTGTCGGCTTGCCCGAGGCCGCGGTACGCGAAGCGCGCGACCGCGTGCGAGTGGCCATCCTGAGCGCCGCGTTCGAATACCCCAACCGCAAGGTCACGGTAAACCTCGCCCCGGCGGAACTGCCGAAGGATGGCGGCCGCTTCGACCTGGCCATTGCGCTGGGCATCCTGGCCGCAGGCAACCAGGTGCCTCGCGAAAAGCTCGACGACTGCGAATTTCTAGGCGAGCTGGCGCTTTCCGGCCAGCTGCGCCCCGTTTCCGGCGTGCTGCCGGCCTTGCTGCGGGCGCGTGCGCGCGGTCGCCGCGTGGTGGTGCCACGGGCGAATGCCGACGAAGCCGCGCTGATCTCCGAAGTGGACGTCCGCGTGGCCGATACGCTGGCGGACGTGTGCGGTTGGCTGCGCGGTTCGCAGGAACTGTTGCAGCCGATCTCCGCGCTCACCCTGACGGCCGACAACGACGCCGGTCCCGATCTGATCGACGTGCGCGGCCAACTTCAGGCGCGACGCGCGCTGGAAATCGCTGCCGTCGGCGGCCATCACCTGCTGCTGATGGGCCCTCCGGGCACCGGCAAGACCATGCTGGCCGAACGCCTGCCTGGCATCCTGCCGCCGATGACCGAATCGGAGGCGCTGGAAACCTGCGCCGTGCTGTCGGTAGCAGGCCAGACCGTGGATCCCGTGCATTGGCGCCGCCGCCCCTTTCGCGCACCGCACCACACCGCCTCGGCGGTGGCGCTGGTCGGGGGTGGTTCGGTGCCGCGGCCCGGGGAAATCTCACTCGCACACAACGGCGTACTGTTCCTGGACGAGCTGCCGGAATTCAGCCGCCACGTGCTGGAGGTGCTGCGCGAACCGCTGGAGTCGGGAAGCATCCTGATTTCCCGCGCGGCGCGGCAGCTGCGCTTTCCCGCCCAGTTCCAGCTGGTGGCGGCGATGAACCCGTGCCCGTGCGGCTACGCCGGCGATACGCGCCAGCGCTGCCGCTGCACGCCCGATCAGGTGCAGCGCTATCGTTCGCGCATTTCCGGTCCGCTGCTCGATCGCATCGATCTGTGCGTGGAAGTACCTGCCGTGCCCTTGAGCGAATTGAGCACCCAGCGCAGCAGTGCCCATGCCGAGGATTCCGCCACCGTGCGCAAGCGGGTGATGCGCGCGCGCCAGCATGCGCTCGCGCGCGCGGGCCGGCCGAACGCGGAAATCAGCAATCGCGAACTGGAGCGCGATTGCGCCCTGGGGCCGGCGGAACGCAAATGGTTCGATGCCGCGCTGGAGCGGCTGGGTCTCTCCGCGCGCGCCTATCATCGAACCCTGCGTGTGGCGCGCACGATTGCCGACCTGGATAACGGCGCGGCGGCGCTGGATCGGCAGCATCTGGCCGAGGCGTTGCAATACCGACGCCTGTCCCTGGTGTCCGACTGACTCATCCGTCACTCCCTTCTCCACCTGCGTAGAGAAGGGAGCAGCGATCAAAACAGCTACGCCGCCGACGCGCGATGGAATTGCGCTTCTTCCGTCGAGCCTTTCAGTGCGGTGGTCGACGACTTGCCCTGCTGAATCGCCTGCGTCACCGCATCGAAATAGCCGGTGCCCACTTCGCGCTGATGCTTCACCGCGGTAAAGCCCAGCTCCGAGGCCGCGAATTCCTTCTCCTGCAATTCCACGAACGCGCTCATCTGCCGGCGCGCATAGCCGTGCGCCAGTTCGAACATGCCGTAGTTCAGGCTATGGAAGCCGGCAAGCGTGATGAACTGGAACTTGTAGCCCATTGCGCCGAGTTCGCGCTGGAATTTTGCGATGGTGGCGTCGTCCAGGTTGCGCTTCCAGTTGAAGCTGGGCGAGCAGTTGTAGGCCAGCAGCTTGCCCGGGAACTTCGCGTGGATCGCTTCGGCGAACTGGCGCGCCTGTTCCAGGTTCGGCTTGCTGGTTTCGCACCACACCAGATCGGCGTATGGCGCATACGCCAGGCCGCGGCTGATGGCTTGCTCGATGCCGGGACGCACGCGGAAGAAGCCTTCGACCGTGCGCTCGCCGGTGGTGAACGGTTGGTCGTTATCGTCGATGTCGGACGTGAGCAGATCGGCCGCATCCGCATCCGTACGCGCCACCAGGATGGTCGGCACACCGGCGACGTCGGCCGCCAGGCGCGCGGCGTTCAACTTCTCGACCGCTTCGCGCGTGGGTACCAGCACCTTGCCGCCCATGTGGCCGCATTTCTTCACCGAGGCGAGCTGGTCCTCGAAATGCACGCCCGCGGCGCCCGCTTCGATCATCGCCTTCATCAGCTCGAACGCATTGAGCACGCCGCCAAAGCCTGCTTCCGCGTCGGCGACGATCGGCACCAGCCAGTCGATATCGTCCTTGCCTTCGGCGTGATGCAACTGGTCGGCGCGCAGCAGGGTGTTGTTGATGCGCTTGACCACCAGCGGCACGGAGTTGGCCGGATACAGCGATTGATCCGGATACATCTCACCGGCCACGTTGGCATCGGCGGCCACCTGCCAGCCGCTCAGATAGATCGCCTGCAGGCCCGCTTTCACCTGTTGCATCGCCTGATTGCCGGTCAGTGCGCCCAGTGCGTTGACGAACGGCTCCTTGTGCAACGACTTCCACAGGCGTTCCGCGCCGCGCCGCGCCAGCGAATGCTCGATGCTTACCGTGCCGCGCAGGCGCACCACGTCTTCGGCGGTGTAGCTGCGCTGGATGCCTGCCCAGCGCGGGTTGTTCTTCCAGTCCAGGGCAATCTGGTCGGCGGTCGGCAAATGGTTTTTCATGACATGGCTCCGTAGAGATGGGACGACGCGCGCTCAGGCGAGCTGTTCGTAAGCGGGAAGCGTGAGGAAATCGCCAAGTTCGTCGGCGTGCGTCAATGCAGATAGCAATTGCGCAGCATCGGCGGCACGGCGTGCGCCGGGCAGCGTGCTTTCCTGCAGGCGATGCGCGTGCGTGGCGAGCGCGTGATCGAACAAGGCGAAATCGATCGGCGCGTGGTCGGGAAACACCAGGTCGCCATGGTGCAGCCACTGCCACAACTGCGCGCGCGCGATTTCCGCGGTCGCCGCATCTTCCATCAGGTTGTGGATCGGCACGCAGCCCAGGCCGTCCAGCCACGCCGCGGTGTAGCGCAATGCCACTTCCACGTTGTTGTCGAAACCGGCGCGGGTGATGGTGCCGCTGCAGGGCGCGATCAGCGTATCGCGCTCGGCGTGTACGTCCTCGCGCCTTACGTGCAGTTGGTTCGGCGTCGGCATGTGGCGATCGAAAATCTCCAGCGCCACCGGCACCAGCGCGGGATGCGCCACCCAGGTGCCGTCATGCCCGGCCTGCACTTCGCGCAGCTTGTCGGCGCGCACCTTGGCCAGCGCCGCCTCGTTCGCTTCGTCGTCGTTCTTGATCGGAATCTGCGCCGCCATGCCGCCCATGGCGAAGGCGCCGCGTCGGTGGCAGGTCTGGACCAGCAGCTCCGAATACGCCTTGAGGAACGGCACCGTCATCATGACCTGGCCGCGGTCGGGCAGCAGGCGATCGCGATGGCCGCGGAAGGTTTTCAGATAAGAAAAGATGTAATCCCAGCGTCCGCAGTTGAGGCCGGCCGCGCGCTCGCGCAACGCGTAGAGCATCTCGTGCATCTGAAACACCGCCGGCAGCGTTTCGATCAGCACGGTGGCTTTCATGCTGCCGTACGGCAGATCGAGTTCGTCCTCGGCCAGCGCCATCACTTCGTCCCAAAGCGCGGCTTCTTCCATCGCCTCGAGCTTGGGCAGGTAGAAGTACGGGCCACGCTGCTGCGCGTGCAGCGCGCGGGCGTTGTGGAAGGCGAACAGGCCGAAGTCGACCAGCGCGCCGGCGATCGTTTCGCCATCCACCGTGATGTGCCGTTCCGGCAGATGCCAGCCGCGCGGGCGCACCACCAGCAGTGCCGGGTTGGCGCCCACGCGGTAGTGCTTGCCCTCGGGCGAGCGATAGTCCAGCCGGCCGCTCACTGCATCGCGCAGGTTGATCTGGCCGTCGAGCTGGTTGGCGAAGCTCGGCGCGGAGGAATCCTCGAAATCGGCCATGAACACCTTCGCGCCGGAATTGAGCGCGTTGATGATCATCTTGCGCTCGACCGGGCCGGTGATTTCCACGCGGCGGTCCTGCAAGGCGGCCGGAATCGGCGCCACTGTCCAGTCGCTCTCGCGGATCGCCTGGGTGTCGGGCCGGAAATCCGGCAGCACGCCCGCGTCGTAGCGGGCCTGGCGCTCGCGCCGGGCTTTCAGCAATTCCTGGCGCCGGGGTTCGGCGAACCGATGCAGGCGGCCAAGAAACGCCAGGGCGTCAGGGGTGAGGGCGTCCACGTAACCGGCGGTGTTGGCATGAACCTGGACGGGCCGGCTGACGAGTTTTTCGCTGGGTACTGCCATGGGCTTGCTCCACCTGAAGTGTTGGGTCCGGGTGGAAACGCTAGGCCAGTGCGCCTATATTTGACAAAGCAAATGTTTCAATTTTTGATATTAGGAAAATCAATACATACTCTAAGATGCTGAAACTGCTGTCATCCTAGCGCTCGCCTGGAGGCCGGAACATGACAAAAAAGCTACCGCCGGCCACCCCGAAGACGCGCAAGCGCACGGCTGCCACGCCCGACGCCGGCCGCTATTACTACAAAGGCAGCCGGCTCAAGCAGATGCGCGCCTTCGTCACGACGGTCAAACTGGGCACGCTCAGCCGTGCGGCGGAAGCGCTGTATCTGTCGCAGCCCTCGGTCAGCCTCCAGTTACAGGCGCTCGAGCGCGAGCTGGGGGCCGAGCTGCTGCATCGCAGCCGGCGGCGCATCAACCTCACCGACGCCGGCGAAGCGCTGTACGAGCTGGCGCGGCCGTTGGTGGAAGGATGGGAAAACCTCGATCGCCAGTTCCACGCCAAGGTCAAGGGCATGCAGGCGGGCAAGCTCACCGTGGCGGCGGGCACCTCCACCATCCAGTATCTGCTGCCCGAGCTGGTGCGGCGGTACCGCGAGCGCTTTCCGGACGTGCAACTGCAGCTGGCCAACGTCACCGGCAAGGATGGCCTGTCGCTGTTGCGCGCGGACGAAGCGGATTTCGCGGTGGGATCCATGCTCGACGTGCCCAACGACATCGCCTGGGCGCCGGTCTATCACTACGACCCGATGCTGATCACGCCGCTGGACCATCCGCTGGCACGCAAGGAAAGCGTGCTGCTGGAAGACCTTTCGCCCTACGGCCTGATCCTGCCGCCGCAACGCCTGTCCACCTACCGCCTGGTGGACCTGGTGTTCCAGCAGCGCCAGGTGTCCTACCACGTCGCCATCGAAGTCGGCGGCTGGGACGTCATCAAGGAATACGTGGCGATGGGCTTGGGGATCTCCATCGTCACCGGCATCTGCATCACCGACGCCGATCGCCAGCGCCTGGCCGTGCGCAATATGCGCCAGTACTTTCCGCAGCGCAGTTATGGCGTGGTGATGCGCAAGGGGAAATTCCTCAGCAAGGAGGCGCAGGCGTTCATCGATTTGATCCGGCCGGGTTTGCTGACCCATCGCGATTACGACGAACCGGGCCATTCGGAGCGTTGAACAGCGCATGCCGACCTGGACGTTTGGCACGTGGACCTGGCCGGGTGCCGCGATAACCTCGCGCATCCACCACCAAGGGTATGCGCCGTGAAGTCTCGTTACCTTCTGCTCGCCGCCGCAATGACCTGCCTGGCAAGTTCCTGCTATGCCGCAGACGAGACATCGCAGGTGATGGAACCGGTCCATCGTTTCTTCGACGCGTTCGGCCGGCAGGACAAGGCCGGCATGCTAGCCGTGGTGGCGCCGAACATCGAAATCACCAGCGTGCAACATGGCGCATTGCATCGCGAAAGCATCGATAGGCTGGCGGAGGTGATTGCCGCGCACCGCGGCGGTAGCCTGGCCGAGAGTATCCGTGATCCGCAGGTGCATATCGACCACGATCTGGCCGTGGTGTGGGCGCCATACACCTTTTCGGTGGATGGCCACGCGGCCCATTGCGGCACTGATGTCTTCACGCTCGGCAAGATCGATGGCCGCTGGCTCATCATCGGCGTGTCCGACAACGAAAGAAAAGACGATTGCCCGTAGGTTGGGGTGCAAACCCCAACATGGTGATCAACTGCGCTGTTGCAGCGCAAGCTTCACGCCAAATGCCACCAGCACCATCCCGCACACGCGGTCCATCCATTGTCCGAGCTGGGGGCGAGTGGTCAGCAAGCGATGAATGCGCCCGCCCATCAGCGCCAGCACGGTCGACCAGGTCAGTCCGGTGCCGATGAAGCTCAAGCCCAGCAGCACCAATCCAAGCTGCGGATGCGCCGCGTGCATGGAAACGAATTGCGGCAGGAAGGCGAGAAAGAACAGCGCCACCTTGGGATTGAGCACGTTGGTCAACATGCCTTGCCGGAACGCCGCGGCGAATCCCTTCCCGCGCGTTTCAGTCGGCTGTCGCGTGGTGGCGCGCGAGAACATCATGCGCAGGCCGATCCAGACCAGATAGGCCGCGCCCAGGTACTTCAACACGCCGAAGGCCAGCGCCGAGGTCATCAGGATCGCCGAAATGCCCAGCACCGCCGCAAGCGTGTGCACGACGCAGCCGGCGTTGATGCCCAGCGCTGCTGCGATGCCCACCGCATGGCCTTCGCGTCCGCTGCGCGTAAGGATGTAGAACGTATCCAGCCCGGGCGTGAGGTTGAGCGCAATGCTGGCGAGCAGGAATGCATCGTAATGCTGGATGCCGAACGTATCCACGCGTATCCCCTGTGCTTATGGCGCTTCGGTATTGCGATGCTTGCCGCGATACGGACGAAACAGTACCCGGATTGCCGCCATGTCGGCGTCCGGATCATCGGTCGCCCGGACCAGCGGCCCCAGCGTGAAGGTCTTGCTCGGGTAGTCGATAAAGACCGGCTGGATCGGCACGTTCGCCTCGCGCGCAATGCGAAGAAAACCGGATTTCCAATGAGTGACGTGCTTGCGCGTGCCTTCGGGGGTAATACCCAGCCACATCCGCTCGCGTTCGTTGAAGCGCTGCACCATCTGGCCGACCACGTTCAAGGCCGCCTTGCGGTTGATGGGAATCATGCCGATCGGGCGCAGGATGACGCCCAGCGGCCCCTCCAGCACTTCGCGCTTGATCATGATGTTGATGTTGATGCCCAGCGCGATCTTGATCATCAGCCCCCACACGCCGTCCCAATAGGAGGAGTGCGGTGCGCCGATCAGGATCAGTTTCGGCTGGTCGGGCAGTTGCCCCAGCAGGCGCCATCCGGAAAGCCGCAGCAGGCCGCGCATCAGCCAGGGCCAGAAACGGCTGTCGATGCGCGGGGCTTGCGGCGGCACCGGTGGCAGGAACGCGTTGCTCACTCGTGGCTCCAGGAACGCGAACGGTTTTGCTTGAGCTTGCCCCGCTGCTGTTTGCTTTCCAGCCGGCGCTGTTGCGAGGCGCGGGAAGGCTTGGTGGCGACGCGCTTCTTCGGCGCGACCAGCGCGCTGCGCAGGATTTCCACCAGCCGCTCGCGGGCATCTTCGCGGTTGCGGCTTTGATCGCGGAAACGGCGCGCCTGGATCACCAGCACGCCGTCATCGGTCATGCGCCGATCGCGGCGCGCGAGCAGGCGCTCCCGCACGTCTTCCGGCAGGGAGGGCGAGTGCAATGCGTCGAAACGCAATTCCACCGCGCTTTCGGTGCGGTTGACGTGCTGGCCGCCGGGGCCGTCGGCGCGCAGGAAACGCACGACCAGCTCGGATTCCGGCAGGGTGATGGATCGGCTTACGGGCAACATGGCCGTAAGTTTAGCTGGTCGGCATGACGCTAGAGCTTGTTCCATGTTTCCGCGCAGTTCGCCTGGCGGTCACTCTGGCGTCATGCGTGCTGGGCGGGGTGATGAGCACACTCTTACGTTTGGTCGTCCGGCAATGACCAGCCGAAGCGTTCCAGCAATGCCTGGAACGGCGCATCGAGCGGCGCCTGAAGCAGCATCGGCCGGCCGTCGAGCGGATGCCGCAAGCGCAGCCGCCACGCATGCAGCAGCATGCGGTAGCAGCCGAAATATTGCTTGTAGAGCCGATTGTGGTCGCTGCGGCCATGCTGGCAATCGCCGATCACGGGGTGATGCAGATGCGCCATATGCTTGCGGATCTGGCGGAAGCGGCCGGTGTGCGGCTCGGTCAGTACCAGCGCATACCGCTGCTGCGGATAACGGCCCAGCGCGATCGGCACTTCCACCGTGGCCAGCCGGCGATAGCCGGTGCGCGCGTCGCGGCGCGGGCCGGTCTCGCGCGAACCCGGCAACGGGTAATCGACCATGCCTTCGGCCGGCTCCGGCCAGCCGCGCACCACCGTCAGGTATTGCTTGTGCACGTCGCGGCCCATGAACTGTTCGCCGAGCGCGGCGGCGATCTCCGTCGAGCGGGCGATCAGCAGCACGCCGCTGGTGGCGCGGTCCAGCCGATGCGCCAGATACAGCGTGCCGCCGACTTGTTCGCGCAGCACGTCGATCAGGAAGGTATCGGCATTGCCGACCATCTTCGAGCGATGCACGGCCAGGCCGGCCGGCTTGTTGACCGCGATCAGCGCGTCGTCTTGATAGAGGATGTCGAGCATGGATGAAGCGAACGCTAGCGCCGAACCCATCCATGCACGAACGAAAGCAGGCCGAGCGCGCCCATGCCCAGCGGCAACCACGGACTATGCTGCTGCCCGAAGGTCCACATCATCGTGGCGCAGATGATCAGCGTGGCGCCCAGCAGACCGCTGCCCACGGCGTGCATCAGCTTGCGCACGAGCTGGCGCTGATGGCTGAGCTCATCGGCATCGGCCAGCAGGCGCTGTTCGCCCATCGCCAGCTGGCGTAGCGCATCGCGCACCAGTTCCGGCAATTGCGGCGCATTGTGGAACCACTCGGGCACGCGCTTGCGAATCTCGCGCATGGTGCGCAAGGGGCTGTAACGTTCGCGCAGAATCCGCTTGAGTACCGGATGGGCCACGGCCCAGATATCGATGTCCGGGTCGAGCAGCCGTCCCACGCCTTCGATATTGAGCAAGGTTTTCTGCAGCAGGATCAGCTGCGGCTGCAGCGTGAGCTCGAAGCGGCGCGCGGTCTGGAACAGTTTCACTACCAGCTCCGCCAGCGAGATCTGCGACAGCGGGCGCGTGAAATACGGCTCGCACACCGTGCGCACGGCCGCTTCCAGTTCGTCCAGCCGCACGCTGGCCGGCATCCAGCCTGCATCCACGTGCAGCTTGGCGATGCGCGCGTAGTCGCGCTCGAACAGCGCGATGAAATTCTGCGCCAGCCAGTACTGGTCGGCCTCGGGCAGCGAACCCATGATGCCGAAATCCAGCGCGATGAAGCGCGGTTCGTTCGCGCGCGTCGGGTCTACCCAGATGTTGCCGGGATGCGCATCGGCATGGAAAAAGTTGTCGCGGAACACCTGTTCGTAGAACAGGCGCACGCCCTTGGCGGCCAGTTGCTTGCGATCGATGCCGGCCGCATCGATGGCGACGATGTCGTCGCAGGAAACGCCGGTGACGCGTTCCAGCGTGAGCACGCTGGCGGTGGTGAGTTCCCAGTGCACTTCCGGCACGTACAGGTCGACGCCGCTGATGAAATTGCGGCGCAGCAGGCTGGCGTTGGCGCCTTCGCGCTGCAGGTCCAGTTCGTTCTCCAGCATCTTCTCGACTTCGGCCACCGCGTCGAGCGGGCGGATCTTGTCGGCGTTCGGATGCCAGCGCTGCGCCATTTCGCCAAGCGAATGCAGCAGGCTCACGTCGCGCGCGATGCGCTCGTTGATGCGCGGACGCAGCACCTTCACTACCACCGCGCGGCCGTCGTGCAGCGTGGCGGCATGCACCTGCGAGATCGATGCCGAAGCCAGCGGCACCGGATCGAAGCTGGCGTAAAGCGTGCTCACCGGCAGCTTCAATTCGCGCTCGATGATGGCGCGCGCCTGATCGCCCGGGAACGGCGGCACCTGATCCTGCAGCAAGGCCAGCTCGTCGGCGATGTCGGCCGGCACCAGGTCGCGCCGCGTCGACAGGATCTGCCCGGCCTTGACGAAAATTGGCCCGAGCTCGTTCAAGGCCAGCCGAATGCGCGCGCCGCGCGACAACGGGCGCACATCCACCACCGGCCGTCCCAGCAGCGGGCGCACGAACTTCAGTGGGCGGAACAGATGAGTCGCGTCGACCAGCTCATCGAGCCGATAGCGCAACAGGACGATGGCGACGCGCAGCAGGCCGGGTACCACCTTCCACGACGTCACGAGCGCGCTCCCTGTTGCAGGCGTTCGAGCCGTGCCAGCCGTGCTTCCAGTCGTTCGCTGCGTTCGCGCAGGGTATCGACGTCATCGAGAAAGCGTTCCACTTCGCCCGGCGCCACGGCGATGCCGGTTTCGTCGCGCAGCCACGCCGCACTGTCCTGGCTGAGATGCGAAGCCGTTTCGCGCGCATGCGCCAGGCCTTCGCGCACCGCCTTGGCCAGCGGCACGCCGAGCACGTCGCCGAAGCCGCGGGCGAAGGCTTCCTCGAAATCCGGCGCGAAGCCGCTGGCCAGTTTTTCCAGTCTACGCGCCAGTTCCGCATCGCCGGCAATATCCACCTTGCCCGGCGCCAGGCTTTCGTCCTGGCGACGGAACAACATGGCGAGCAGGCTGCCGGGCGTCGCCGCCACACGCAGGTCGCTGCGCTCCGGCGCAGGTCCCACCTTCAAGCGCTGGCCTTCGACGGTGATCGCCAGCGCCACTCCAACGCCCTGCAAATGCAATTGCACGCTGCGCCCATCGAGCGTGGCGAGCTTGGCCTGGCTTTCCGGATCGAGCGAAAGCGCGTGGTTGAGTGCGCTTTCCAGCGCGCGGCCGGCCAGCTTGCGCAACGGCCGGGGCAACAGATCGGGGGCAGCAGGTGCAGTCATGCGGCGATTGTAGCCGGGCGCGCGCTGCGCTTGCCGTGATCAATCCTTCTCAGGGGCGGGCCGCATCCGGAAAGCCAAGCTGTCGCCATGCTTCGTACACGGCCACCGCCACGCTGTTGGAAAGGTTCAAGCTGCGGCTGCCGGCGCGCATCGGCAGCCGCAGCCGTTGCTCGGCCGGCAATGCGGACAACACCGCATCGGGCAGGCCGGCGGTTTCGCAGCCGAACAGCAAGGCATCGCCGGATTTGAACTGTGCTTCCACGTGCCAGCTGCGGCCGCGTGTAGAAAACGCGAAGACGCGCGGATGATCGAGCGCAGCGAGGCAGGCATCCAGATCGTCGTGCACGCTGACGCGCGCGTATTCGTGGTAATCCAGGCCGGCGCGTCGCAGGCGCGCATCGTCCAGTTCGAAGCCCAGCGGGCGGATCAGGTGCAGCGCGGCGCCGGTGTTGGCGCACAGGCGGATCACGTTGCCGGTATTGGGCGGGATTTCGGGGCGGAAGAGAATGACATGCAGCATGCCGCCATTATCGGATGGAGCGACACAAATGTGCGGCGATCAGCCGTCCGTCCGTGCCTGCCCCGTGGCGCCGGAGGCAACCGCGGCAACCGTGTGCCCTGCCGCCGGCACGGCCGAAGCGGGCTTGGCCATCACCATCGCCAGCAGTGTGAGCCCGCATGCCAGTACGCAGGCGCCGAACAGACCGCGAAGAAACAGCGTTTCGAATTTCATGGTGGTTCTCCAGAACGTCTTGAAGGAAAGCTCAGCCCGCCGCGCGCACGCAGATCATGTCGTCGACGAACGGCACCACGCAGGAAGATGGCGCCGAGGTCAGCAAGGCGGCGATCGAGCTGGTGAAGGCCAGATGCGTCGGTGCCGGCCTGCTGGTGACCATGGCCGCCAGGATCAGTCCGCACACCAGCATGCATGCCACGAACAAACCACGCAGAATCACTGTTTCGAATTTCATGTCCGTATCTCCATTCCGAGAAAAGAGGCGCAAGGCCTTCGCCCTTTGATCAGCAATCCCCGTGCCAGCCCTGTTTGCGGGCGCAATGCGTTGATGTAAAAGGGTTTGCCGCTGTGTGCGCGGGTGCGGCGGATTGTCCGCGGACACCGGACACGCCGCACCGGACAGTGTCCGCGGGCCGATCAGGTGCGCTGCGCTAAGCAGGCGTTCTGCGATGGACCACGGCGGCGCGCTACGATGCGATGCAGTTGCCTTGATCCTTCTCGCTTCGATGGAGCTACCTATGCGCAAGACTCTGCTGCTGTTCGCACCTGCCGTGCTGCTCGGCGGCTGTACCTGGGGCATCAATCCCGATCCGGGTTCGAACAGCGTTCGCACCGTATGGAGCGGCGAGGTCACGGGCTGCCGCGACCTGGGCAAGATCACCGTCTCGGTGATGAGCCGCGTCGGGCCGTTCGACCGCAACGACATCAAGGTGCGCGACGAACTGCAGGTGCAGGCGCGCAACAGCGCCTTGGGCATGCATGCGGACACCATCAAGCCCTTGGGTGAACCGGTGGATGGTTCGCAGGCCTGGGAAGCGTATGTATGCGGCAGCCGCCAGCCGGGCTCGTCCACGCCGCCGCCGCCCCCTGCGCAAAACCAGGGTGCGCAGCCCATGCCGCAACCGCCTCAGCAGCAAGGCGGGGGATTCCAGACGTATCCCGCAAAGGGCGGTTGAGCGATTTCCTAGCCGAAGACGCCATGCAGATACGCCTGCATGGCGTTCTGCATTTCCAGCAAGGCTGCCTGCCGGCCGGGCATGCCCGGTTCCGCCTGGATCGCCGCGGCGCCTTTCATCATTTGTTGCACGACGACTGCCGCCGCATACATCTGTTCATCCGAACGATGGGGTGCGCGGCGTGCCAGCAGTGCCTGCAATTCGGCGCGCAAACGGCGGCGAATATGCAAGCCATCGGCGGCCGGCAAGGGCATGGATTCCACCAGCGGCACGAACGCAGGATGGCGTTTGCGGAAATGAATCAGGAATCCGCACAGCCGTTCGGCCCACTCCTGCAGGCTCCAGTGCGCGGACGGCTCGACGAATTTGCCCAGTTCCTCGTAAACCGCTTGCGCGTATTGCTGCATCAGTGCGCGCGCCAGCGCTTCCTTGGTGGGGAAGAATTGATACAGCGATCCGATCGACGCCCCGGCGCGCGCCGCCACCTCGGTCATCGTCGTGCCTTCGTAGCCTTTCTCGACAAAGCATGCGCCGGCTGCCTCCAGCAGCGCGGCCACACGCTCGTGACCGCGTTGGCGCTGGGGTTTACGACGCACGCCGGTTGAATTTTGTGAGGGCATCCTCATAAACTCCAAGGTGAGGGTATCCTCACTTTTCGAAATGGAGCATCTCGTGGAAAAGCTCGATCCGCGCCGTACGGCGCTTGTTCTCATCGATCTGCAGAAGGGTATCCTACCGTTCGCGGGCGGCCCCCACACTGCCGCTGAAGTGCTGGCAAAGGCCGGCACGCTGACCAGGCGTTTTCATGAACTTGGCTCGCCCGTGGTGCTGGTGCGTGTGGGCTGGTCCGCCGACGGTGGCGACGCTTTACGCCAGCCGGTCGATCAGCCGACGCCCGCCAGGCCGAAATCGGAAGACTGGTGGGACTTTCCCGACGAGCTGGGCGTCATCGACAGCGACATCCGCATCATCAAGCGCCAATGGGGCGCGTTCTACGGCACCGAACTGGAACTGCAGTTGCGTCGCCGCGGTATCGAGCACATCGTGCTCGGCGGCATTTCCACCAACGTCGGCGTGGAGTCCACCGCGCGCAACGCGTGGGAGCTCGGATTCGGCATCGTCTTTGCCGAGGATGCGATGAGCGCCAAGAGCGGCGAGCAGCACGCCTCTGCGATCGATACCATCTTTCCAAGACTGGGGCGTGTGCGCGCAACGGCGCAGGTCTTGGAAATGCTCCAGTGATTGGCGAATCCTGACGGTTCGCTTCGTCACGCCTTTCCGTTCGCGCATACAACACCGTGACGCGACGTTCTCTTCACGCCCATTCGCCCGCCGGGGACATCCGCGGCGGTCTTTCTTGCTGCGTCGCCGCGTGAGGGTCTGCGCCCTGCCGGAAGCATCACGGCGCCGGCCACGCGCAATTGTGTGAGTTGATTGACGCATCCAGTTTTTGCGTCGCAACGTAAACGTTTACAACAATGGCTTTACAAGCCGCCATGAAAACGTTTACGTTTGCGCCGGCCCTTTAGGATGTAGGGACATTCATCCAACAAGAGGACGCTTTCGATGACGACCAAAAACGCAACCATCAAGGATGTTGCGCGCGAGGCAAACGTCTCGGTCGCTTCGGTATCGCGTGTGCTCAACGGCCTGGGCGGGGTTACGCCCGAAACGCAGAAGATCGTGCGTGAAGTGGCCGCGCGCCTCAATTACATCCCGGACAATGCCGCGCGCAGCCTGATCACCGGCCGCACGCACACCATTGGCGCGGTGCTGCCGGATCTCTACGGCGAGTTCTTCTCGGAACTCATTCGCGGCATCGATCTGGCCGCACGTGCACGCGGATTGCATCTATTGGTTTCCAGCTCGCACGATGGCGTCGCGGACGCCGCCGCCGCAGTACGCGCCATGCGCGGACGCGTGGACGGCATGCTGATCCTTTCCGAATACGTCGATGCGACATTTCTGCAGGAAAACCTTCCCGAGAAACTGCCGGCCGTACTGCTGGACAGCCCGGTCAAAAGCACGCGCTATCCAGTACTGAACATCGACAATCGCGCCGGCGCCATCGCCATGGTGCGGCACCTGATCGAAGCGGGATACCAGCAGGTCGCCTTCATCAGCGGCCCGAAGACCAACTTCGATGCGCAGCAGCGCGAAAAAGGCTATCGCGCCGCCATGGCCAAACACGCGCCGGGCGTGCCGCTCACCATCGTCGATGGCGATTTCACCGAGGAATCGGGCTACCGCGCCGGCCGCGAACTATTGGCCAAAAAGCCGCGCCCGCAAGCCGTGTTCGCCGCCAACGACATGATGGCGATCGGCTGCCTGTTCGCCTTAAAGGAAGCCGGCATCGATGTACCGGGTGACATCGCACTGGCTGGTTTCGACGACATTTTGATTGCGCGCTACGTCACGCCGCCGCTGAGCACGGTGCAGGTGCGTATCGCCGACCTGGGCCGCACCGCGCTGGAGCGCCTCGCGGCCATGCTCAATCCGGCCGAAAGCACACAGGCGTCGGTCGAAACGCTGGGATGCGACATCGTCATCCGCGAATCCTGCGGCGGCAAGCGCGGCGTAACCGTCGCGCCGACCAGGCCGCGCAGGTCACCGCGACCATTACGCACATAACGACACCCGCGACATGCCGGGAGGGGAGAAGCAATGAAAGCCGTATCGAATGTCCGCAAGCTCATGTTGGCGCGATGGATCGCCGCATCGATCACCGCCACCGCCGCCTTGCCGATGGCCTCTTTCGCGCAGAGCTCCGATGCGAACGTACGTGGTACGGCAGCCCCCAATGTCACGGTGACCGCGCGCAACGTAAACACCGGCTACACGCGCACCACCACTTCGGGCAAGGACGGCAGTTATGCGCTGGTGAGCCTGCCGCCCGGCACGTATCAGATCGACGCAGGTGCGGGCACTCAGCGCACCGTAACACTGACTGTGGCATCAACCTCCACACTTAATCTCGCTGCCGCCGCCCCCGCGCCTGCCGTCAACGCGCAGAACCTCGGTCCTGTCACGGTCAGCGCGAGCACGTTGCAGGAGATGACCACTTCCGAAGTCGGCACCACCGTCTCGCAGCGTGAAATTTCCACCGTGCCGCAGATCACGCGCAACTTCCTGGAATTTGCCGATACCGTGCCCGGCATGGTGTTTACCGTGGAGCAGAATGGCAGAACCAGCCTTCAATCCGGCGGTCAGGCGCCGACCGCCGTCAACGTATACATCGACGGCGTGGGACAAAAAAACTACGTATTGCCGGGTGGCGTCAGCGGCCAGAACAACAGCCAGGGCAACCCGTTCCCGCAGTTGGCGATCGGCGAGTACAAAGTCATTACGTCCAACTACAAGGCCGAATACGACCAGGTTTCCAGCGCCGCAGTGACGGCGGAAACAAAATCAGGCACCAATGAATTCCACGGCGAGATATTCGGCGACTGGACCGACACGCGCATGCGCTCCATGACGCCGTCCGAAACCAACATCGGCAAGAAGCAGCCTTCGCACGAAAAGGAGTACGGTTTCGCGTTCGGCGGACCCATCATGCAGGACAAAGCGCATTTCTTCGTCGCTTACGAAGGCAAGGAATACGACCAGCCGATCGCGGTAGCACCCGGCAACGGCACGTCTGCGCTTATTTCGCAGTTGCCGCCCAGCGCACTGGCGCAGCTCGGGCCCTCAGGCCTGCCGTTCAAGGAAAACCTGTATTTCGCCAAGGTCGATTGGGAGCCGACGAATCGCGATCGTATCGAAGTCAGTGGCAAATACCGCCACGAGACCGCTATCAGCGGCACTGGCACGGGTGTGGCAGCTTCGTCCGCGATCAATAGCATCAATTACGATCGCCGCTTCGACATCCGCTGGGATCACAGCGCCGACGCCTGGTTCAATCGTCTGCAATTCACTTATGAGAATGCGTTCTACAAGCCAAGTGCAGTGAATATCGGCAACGGTGCCACATACACCGAGTACAACGACCAGAATTCGGCGATTCTGACGACGAATGCGGCGGACCCGCGCGCGACGCAGGACAAAGGTCAGAAAGGCCCGTCGATACAAGACGATCTCACCTTCAACGACTTCGAATGGAATGGCGACCACGTCATCAAGATGGGCGTGAAGTACAAGATGGTGCAGCTCATCGCCCAGGATGCGGGCGAATTCAATCCGCAGTTCTCTTACGACGTAACGCCGACCGGCACGCTGTCGGTGCCATATCAAGTGCTGTTCCCGATTGCGCTGCCTGGCACCAGTCCTTTGGTGAAGACGAACGATCGCCAGTTCGGTACTTATATCCAGGACGACTGGACGGTAAACGATCATCTCACCTTGAACATCGGTGTGCGCTGGGATTACGAACAGACGCCCTCGTATCTCAACTTCGTGACGCCGGCCTCGGTGGTGAGTGCGCTCTACTCGCAAGATCCCAACGCACCTGCGGGCCAAACCTATGCACAAACGCTGGCAAAAGGCGGCGTGAATGTAAGTGACTACATAAGCAATGGTCACAATCGCCATGCGCAGACCAACGAATTCCAGCCGCGCTTCGGCTTCTCCTACGACATCAATGGCGATCAGGAACATGTGTTCCACGGTGGCGTAGGGCGTTCCTACGACCGCACGCTGTATGACCTGCTGCAGTTGGAACAGACCAAGCTCGCGCTGTCCGAAGCGACCATTACCTTCCCGAATCAGTACCACACGTGTTCGCCAAGCCCGAATTGCATTCCCTGGAATCCGGCTTATTACGGCGGACTGAGCGTGCTGCAGGGTCTTCTCACCGGCACCACCGCCGGCCGTGAAGTTGACCTGATGAATAATCATCTGCGTACGCCGTATTCCGATCAGATCAGCATCGGCATGCGCAACAAGATCGGTGATTGGAACACCGACGTGACATGGCAGAAGGTCAACAGCTTCAACGGCGTGGTGTTCACGCTGGGCAATCGCTATCCGGACGGCTCGTTCTGGCAGAACGGCAGCCAACCCTGGGGCAATGGCATTCCGGGCTTCGGCAGCTTGATCATTGCCAATAACGGGCTTACTACCAAGACCAGCCAGATATTGGTCTCCGCTGAAAAGCCGTATACGCCCGAATCGGGATGGGGCGTCACCATCGCTTATACCTATTCGGATGCCAAACAGAATAACGACAACCAGGACGTGACCGACCACTACGCGTTCGACGCGGAAACCATTCAGGCCTATCCGTTCCTCACTTCCGCGGTCGCCAAGCATCGCCTGGTGGCAACGGGTTCGCTCGATGGTCCATGGGGTTTGCTGTTCGGTGCCAAACTCACCCTGGCCACGCCCATTCCTTCGCTGGGCTTGGCATGTATCAACGCCAGCACGCCCAGCGGCTGTATACCGGTTTCCTTCACGCCGCCGGGTTCGCGATTCTTGAGCGGCCCGATCTTCGGCTATCGCTCGATCGACTTGCAGGTCACCAAGAACTTCAAGATCTACGACAACTTCAGCGGCTACGTGCGCTTCGATCTGCTCAACGCATTCAATTGGAACAACTACAGCGACTACACCACCAATTACGGCGCCAATGGCGTGTTCGACAGCAGACCGGTCGTCTACAACCCCACCGGCAACATCCTGGGCACGCCACGCGAAGTAAAGCTGACGCTGGGCGTGAAGTTCTAAACCTTGCTCCCCACGGAAGGGGAGTGCTGGCGCATTCCGGTACGCTCACCCCTCGACGTGCCGGGATTCGCCAGCTTTTTATTCCTTGTAAAGTCCACACTCATGACCGCACGATTCGCTCGTACTGCTGCGTTGAAAGCGCTGCTTGCCGTTCTTGTGGCGAGTATCGGCACGGTGCAGTTTGCCGATGCGCGCGAGGCCGTGCGCCACTTCGAAAGCTTCTCCAGGCCGCAGCAGGCGATGGTGGAGGATCTGGAGCACCGCACGTTCAAGTGGTTCTGGGACGGCGCCAATCCTGCCAATGGCTTGATCCCCGATCACTACCCGGGACCTTCTTTCGCCAGCATCGCGTCGGTGGGTTTCGGCCTTACCGCTTACGGCATTGGTGTGGAACGCGGCTATATCACGCGTGACCAGGCGGTGGATCGCACGCTGGCGACGCTGCGTTTCTTCGCTGATGCGCCGCAGAACGACAGCGAGGACGATGCCTCCGGCTATCACGGCTTCTTCTATCACTTCCTGGACATGAAGACCGGCAAGCGCTTTGCGCGCTGGACGGAGCTGTCGAGCGTCGACACTACGTGGCTGCTGAGTGGCGTGTTGTTTGCGCAGAGCTATTACGACCGCGATACGCCGAAGGAAAAGCAAATCCGCGCTTTGGCGGATGACATCTATCGCCGCGTCGACTGGACCTGGATGCAGCCGCGTGCGCCCTTGATCAGCATGGGCTGGACGCCGGGCGGCAAGTTCATCGATGCGGACTGGAAAGGCTACGACGAGGGCATGCTGGTCTATATCCTTGCCCTGGGCTCGCCCACGCACCCGGTGTCCGACAAGGCGTGGCAGGCATGGACAAGCACCTATCCCGCGCAATGGGGTAGCTTCCAGGGACAGACGTTTCTCAACTTCGCACCGATGTTTGGCCATCAATACAGCGAAGCCTGGGCGGATTTTCGCGGCATTCGCGATGCATGGAGCCGCGAGCATGGCTTGGATTACGTCGAGAACGGACGCCGCGCCGTGTATGCGCAACGCGCGTATGCGATCGCCAATCCCGGCCACTGGAAAGGCTACGACGCGAACGTGTGGGGACTTACCGCATGCAACGGCCCCGGTGACGTCACATTGAAATTGCCGGATGGCAAGCCACGCACGTTCGACGGCTACACCGCCCGCGGCGCCGGCCTGGATTATATTTCCGACGACGGCACCATTGCGCCCACCGCGGCAGGCGGCTCCATCGCTTTCGCGCCGGAGATCGTGGTGCCGACGCTGCAGGCCATGAAGGAGCGCTATGGCGATGCCGTCTACGACACTTACGGCTTCGTCGACGCCTTCAATCCCAGCTTCGACACGGACCTGTCGCCCAAAGAAGGGCGAGTGGTGCGCGGCAAGGGCTGGTTCGATACCTTGCAGATCGGCATCGACCAGGGACCGATCGTGCTGATGATCGAGAACTGGCGCAGCGATTTCGTATGGAAGGTGATGCGGCGGAACCCGTATATCCGTAAGGGTCTGCAGCGCGCCGGCTTCACCGGAGGTTGGCTGGATCAGGCGGTTAAATAGGGCCGTGCGTTGCTTTGCCCCTCTCCCCTCCGGGGAGAGGGCTGGGTGAGGGGACAACCTTGCGGAAAAATCTGTCTTTCAGTGAGCACCGAATCGGCACGCCACACCAGTTATGAAGCCTACGGCAAGCCCAGCCCCTCACCCCACCCCTCTCCCCGCAGGGGAGAGGGTGTCGTGGTCGGCGATTTGGCGCAGTGTGGCAGTGATGGCCATCGGCGCATGGCTTATAGGCTGCTCATCCCATTCCGATCCCAACACGCTCACCTTCTGGACCATCGGCCGCGAAGGCGAAGCCGTCGGCCAGCTGTTGCCTGAGTTCGAGCGCGAAAACCCGAACATTCACGTCGTGCTGCAACAACTACCGCTGAGCGCTGCGCACCAGAAACTGCTCACCGCCTTCGCCGGCGACTCCACGCCCGACATGACTCAGCTTGGCAACACCTGGCTGCCGGAATTTGTCGCACTCGGCGCGCTGGAGCCGTTGCAGACGCGCGTGGGCAACGACAGGGTCATCCAGCCGAAGGATTACTTCCCCAGCATCTGGGCCACCAACGTGTATGACGGCGCGCTCTATGGCGTGCCGTGGTATATCGACACGCGGCTGTTGTTCTACCGCAGCGATCTGCTGAAGGCGGCCGGATTCGATACGCCGCCGCGTGATTGGAACGCATGGCGGCGCATGCTCGCTGCATTGAGCCATCCCGCCCGCGGGCAATACGGCATCCTGCTGCCCACCAATGAATACGATCAACTCACCTCGCTGGCCTTGCAGCAACCCGATCCGCTGCTGCGCGATGGTGGGCGCTACGGAAACTTTGAAAGCGCGGGATTCAAGCACGCGCTGAGCTTCTACGTCGACACGTTCCGCCTGCACCAGGCGCCGCCGATCACCAATGTCGAAGCGGGTAATCCGTGGGTGGAATTTGGCCGCGGCGTTTATGCATTCTATTTCTCCGGTCCATGGAACATCAGCGAATTTCGCAAGCGCCTGCCGGCCTCGGCGGAGGGCACCTGGGCCACCGCGCCACTGCCGGGGCCGGATGGCGATGGCGCTGCGCTCGCCGGTGGTTCCAGCCTGGTGATCTTCCGCACATCGGCGCACAAGGACGCGGCCTGGGCGCTGGTCGAATACCTTTCGCGGCCCGATGTGCAGGGTCGTTTCTACGAACTGCTGGGCGACATGCCGCCGCGGCGCAGTTCATGGAATCAGCAGAGCCTGCTACGCGACGCCAAGGCGCAGGCGTTTCGCGAACAGCTGGAGCGGGTGAAACCCACGCCGCCGGTGCCGGAGTGGGAGCAGATCGTCAACGAGATGCAGCTTGTCGCTGCGCAGGCGGTCGCGGGCAATCTCAGCGTCGACCAGGCGGCGGCGGAAATCGACCGGCGCGCCGATCGCATCCTTGAAAAGCGACGCTGGATGCTGGATCACGCGCACCCCACAACGAGCGCGCCGCCATGAATACGCAGCGCGCCGCCTGGCTGTTCCTGGCGCCGGCCGCGATTGTGCTGGGTGTGTTCTTCTTGTTGCCGGTGATCGGCGCGTTTGTGTTGAGCTTGACCGATTACGACCTGTACGCACTGGCCGATATCCACAATCTGCGTTTCGTCGCGCTCGCCAACTACTGGGCACTGCTGCATCGGCCGCTGTTCTGGGCGGCCCTCGGGCATACCGTGTATTTCGTCGCGGCGGGTGTGCCGCTGTCGATGGTGGTGTCGCTTTGCGCGGCCCTGTTGCTGCATTCGCCGCTGGCGCGCTGCAAGGCTTTGTTCCGCACCGCGCTGTTCGCGCCGGTGGTCACCACGGTGGTGGCAATGGCGGTGGTGTGGCGTTATCTGTTCAACACCAACTATGGATTGGTGAACGTCGCACTCGGGTGGATCGGCATTCATCCGATCGATTGGCTGGGCGATCCGCATTGGGCGATGCCCGCGATCATCCTGTTCGCCGCGTGGAAAAACTTCGGCTACAACATGATCATCCTGCTGGCCGGCCTGCAGGCCATTCCGGTCGAGCTTTACGAAGCGGCGCGCATCGATGGCGCCTCGGCGTGGCGGCAGTTTCGCCATATCACCCTGCCGATGCTGGCGCCGACGCTGTTGATGGTGGGCATTCTCACCGTTTCCGGCTATTTCCAGCTGTTTGCCGAACCCTATGTGATCACCGAAGGCGGCCCGCTGCAAAGCACGGTCAGCGTGCTGTACCTGATGTACAACGAAGGCTTCCAATGGTGGAACCTCGGTTCCGCTTCGGCGATCGCGTTCTTGTTGTTCCTGGTGATGTTCGCCGTCACCGCGGGCATGCTTCGCGTGGAACGCAGCGGGGCGAAAATATGAACCCGCGCATCGCCAAGTCCTTGATCAACGGCATGCTGATCGGCGGCACGCTGGTGGCGCTGTTTCCTTTGCTGTGGATGTTGTCCGCATCGTTGATGCAGCCGGGTGAGGCCGGTGCGTTGCCGCCGCCACTGCTGCCTGCGCATGCGACGCTGCACAACTATCAGGAACTGTTCCTGCGCGCGGGCATGGGTCGATATCTGTTGAACAGCCTGTTGGTATCCAGCGCTATCACCGCGCTGTCGCTCGCGCTGAATCTGCTGGCCGGCTATGCCTTTGCCAAGCTGCGCTTTGCTGGGCGCGATGCCTTGTTCAAGGCTGTGGTCGGCATGCTGGCCATTCCCGCGCAGGTGGCGATGCTGCCGTTGTTCCTGATGCTCAAGCCCATGGGGTTGGTGAACCACTACGGCGGCGTGATCGTGCCGGCGATGGCCAGTGCGTTCGGTATCTTCCTGGTGCGCCAGTATGCGCGCGGCGTTCCGGATGAGCTGTTGGAAGCGGCGCGGATCGATGGCGCCGGCGAGCTGCGCATCTTCGTGCGCATCGTATTGCCGCTGTTGAAACCGATCATGGTGACGCTGGCGATCTATACATTTCTTACCGCCTGGAACGACTTCATGTGGCCGTTGATCGTGCTGACCGGCCAGGAGCATTACACCTTGCCGCTGGGCCTGGCGTCCCTGGCGCGCGAGCACGCCACGGATACCGAGCTGATGATGGCCGGTTCAGTGGTCACGGTGCTGCCGGTATTGGCGTTGTTCCTGGCCTTGCAGCGGTATTACCTGGAGGGGCTGCTGATGGGCAGCGTGAAAGGCTGATGTGCACGCATGCGTTATCACTACGGGAACGTCGGGGTTCGCACCCCAACCTACGCGATGCGCGCGCCGCTTTGTGCATCAAAGAAATGCAGGCACTCGGAACGAAAACCCAGATGCAGCGATGTGCCCGCGGCAGGCGCCTGTTGTGGCGGTACGCGCGAAACAAGGTGTCGATCGCCGAAGTGCAGATTGAGGAACACTTCGTTGCCGACCGGTTCGATCATTTCCACGTGAGCGTTCAGCACGGCCGTGTACGGTGTGGTCGGCTGCAGGTCCTCGGGACGCACCCCCAGCACGATCTCTCGTCCATGCCAGGTTTCCAGCGCCGAGGCATGCGAAGGCAGCGCGCCGAGCGGCAACGCGACATGCGGCAGGATCAGATGCCAGCCGTTTTCGCGATGCAGCTTTCCGCGCAGCAGGTTCATCGCCGGCGACCCGAGAAACCCCGCCACGAACAGATTGGCCGGTCGCCGGTACACATTCATCGGCGTGTCGATCTGCTGAATCCTGCCGCCATCGAGCACCACGATGCGCTCGCCCAAGGTCATCGCTTCGACCTGGTCGTGCGTGACGTAGATGGTGGTGGTGCCGAGCTGCCGGTGCAGCCGCGCAAGTTCCACGCGCATGCTCAGACGCAGCTTGGCGTCGAGATTGGACAGCGGCTCGTCGAGCAGGAACACTTTCGGTTCGCGCACCAGCGCACGGCCCAGTGCCACGCGTTGCCGCTGGCCGCCGGACAACGCGGCTGGCCGGGCGTCCAGGCGATGTTCCAGCTCCAGCAAACATGCCGCGTCGTGCACGCGCCGCGCGATTTCATCCTTGGATTTGCCGCGCAACTGCAGGCCGAAGCCGAGGTTTTCCGCCACCGTCATGTGCGGATAGAGCGCGTAGTTCTGGAACACCATGGCGATGTCGCGATCCTTCGGCGCAACGTCGTTCACCACGCGGCCATCGATGCGCAGCGTGCCGGCGGAGATCGATTCCAGCCCCGCGATCATCCTGAGCAAGGTGGTCTTGCCGCAGCCGGAAGGCCCCACCAGCACCAGCAGCTCGCCGTCTTTGATGGCGAAACTGGCGTCTTCGACGCCGACATGGCCGTTCGGATAAATCTTGCGAACCCGCTCGAGACTGACAGTCGCCATCGAAATAGAGTGCCTTCTGTAGCAATGGGGTATTCTCGCCGTGTAACCGTTTACATCAAGCCGCACTGCGGCATGGAGAGTTTCGCATCATGACGCGCAGCTATCGCTTCCCGGCCGGTTTCGTGTGGGGCGCGGCCACCTCGGCCTACCAGATCGAGGGTTCGCCCCTGGCCGATGGCGCCGGTCCCAGCATCTGGCAGCGCTTCGCGCACACGCCGGGCATGATGGCCAACGGCGACCATGGCGACGTCGCCTGCGATCATTACCGTCGCTACAAGGACGACGTGCAACTGATGCGTGCCTTGGGCCTGCATAGCTACCGCTTCAGCATCGCCTGGTCGCGCGTGCTGCCCGAGGGCACGGGGCGCGTGAACCAGAAGGGCCTGGATTTCTACGCGCGCCTGGTCGACGAGTTGCTGGCCAACGGCATCGAGCCCAACGCCACGCTGTTCCATTGGGATCTGCCGGCCGCGCTGGATGACCGTGGCGGCTGGTTGAATCGCGATATCGCGCATTGGTTCGCCGACTACGCCGAGGTGGTGTTCAGGGCGCTGGATAATCGGGTGAAGCGCTGGTCCACCATCAACGAGCCGTGGGTGGTGACCGATGGCGGTTATCTGCATGGCGCGCTGGCGCCGGGACACCGCAGCAAATACGAGGCGCCGATCGTGGCGCACAACCTGATGCGCGCCAGCGGTGCGGCGATTCAGGCGTACCGGGCGGTGGGGCGTCATGAGATCGGCGTGGTGTTCAATATCGAACCGAAATATCCGGCGTCGCAAAGCGCCGACGATATCGCCGCCGCGCAACGCGCGCATGCCTATATGAACGAGCAGTTCGCCGATCCCGCCTTGCTGGGCTCGTATCCGCCGGAATTGAAGACGATTTTCGGCGACGCCTGGCCCGATTTTCCCGCCGGGGATTTTCAGCTGACCCGGCAACCGGTGGATTTCGTCGGCATCAACTACTACACCCGCTCGGTCGTGAAGCATGACGAGGAAGCCTACCCCTGCCGCGCGTCGCGCGTGCGCCAGGCGAACGTCACGCATACCGAAACCGATTGGGAAGTCTATGAACAGGGCCTGTTGGATACGCTGACGTGGTTCAAGCAGCGCTACGGCGATCTGCCGCTGTACATCACCGAGAACGGCGCCGCGTTCTACGATCCACCGGTGGCGGAGGGTGACGTGGTGGAAGATCCATTGCGCGTCGCGTATCTGCGCAAGCATCTGCGTGCGCTGCATGAATGCATCGAGGCGGGGGTAAATCTCAAGGGCTATTACGCGTGGTCGCTGCTGGACAACCTGGAGTGGTCATTGGGGTTCGCCAAGCGCTTCGGCCTGTATCACGTGGACTACGCCACGCAGAAGCGCACGCCGAAGGCCTCGGCGAAGTTTTACGCGAAGGTGATCGAGACCAATGGGGTGGCTTTGGGTGATGAGCGTCCGGTTCCCATGTCGCGCAGGGCATAAGGCCCTTGACTCGTCGCCCCGGCGAACGCCGGGACGACGAAGTATCAAGCGCTGCGGCAAGTATGGAGATTAAGACGCCAGCGCCGCCTTCTCCAGCAACCACTCCCGCAAAGCGCCATCCTCCGCCACCATCGGCTCCGCCACCGCCGGCCGCCGCAGCATCGCCGCCAGTGCAGGCGGCACTTCCACCGCTTTGCCGATCAACGGCTCCACCACGCTTTCGAACTTCGCCGGATGCGCCGTAGCCACCACCGCCCACGGCGCGTTGTCACCGGCAGCACGCAACTGATCCAGCACATGCATCGCGGTCGCCGTATGCGGGCAGAACACCTCGCCATGCTCGCGTGCATGCAAGGCAATGGTGTCGGAGATGGTTCGATCGTCCACGCTGTGCGCCTGCAATTGCTCGCGCAACAGCTCCGCTTGCGGAAACGTCCAGCGCAGCCGTTCGAAATTGCTGGGTGCGCCCACGTCCATCGCGTTGGCCAGGGTAGCCACGGCTTCGCGTGGCGAGTAATCCTGGCCGGCGAAGAAATCCGGCAAGGTGGCGTTGGCGTTGCAGGCAAGGCGGATCTTGCCCAGCGGCAAGCCCATCGCGCGCACCCACACCGCCGCCAGCGCATTGCCGAGATTGCCGGTGGGCACGACCAGGTTCAACGGTTCGGCATGCTCACGCCGCCACGTCAACGCCGCGTGCGCGTAGTAGCTCATCTGCGGCAGCAGGCGGCCGAGGCTGATGCTGTTGGCGGACGAGAGCGGCGATTGCGCTTGCAAGGCGGCGTCGTTCAACGCGGCTTTCACCATGCGCTGGCAATCGTCGAAACGGCCTTGCACGCGCAGCGCCTGCACGTTGTCCCCGAAACAACCGAGCTGGTGCGCCTGGCGGGGCGACACGCGGCCGTCCGGATAAAGGATCACCACCTCGACGCCCGGCTGGCGATGAAATGCCGCGCCGACTGCGGCGCCGGTGTCGCCGGAGGTGGCCACCAGGATCGTCAATGGCGCGGTGTCGTTGCCGCGCAGACGACGCAGGCAGGCAGCGAGGAAGCGCGCGCCAACGTCCTTGAAGGCGGCGGTCGGTCCATGGAAGAGTTCCAGTACCGAGGTATTCGGATGCTGCGGCAACGCCCGCAACGGCGTGGGAAACGTCAGCGCTTCCGCGCAGATGGCGGGCAGCTCGGCAGCCAGCGCATCGCCGGCAAAGAACGGCGCCAGCAAGGTGGCGGCCGTTTCGGCGAGGCTGCCATCGGGCTTGAACGCTGCGCTATCGAGCTTGGGCAGATGATCGGGCACGTAAAGGCCGCCGTCGGGCGCAAGGCCCGCGGCGATCGCTTCGCTCAAGCTGGCAGCCGGACTGTTGCCGCGCGTGCTGAGGTAACGCAAGGCAGCGCTCATGCGTGCTCACCCGCATCGGCAGCAGGAACCAGGGTGGCGGCGGGACCGTCGACCGGCGACACGAAGCTGTCGCTATCGAGCCCCACTTCCGCGAAGGCGCTGCGCATCGCTTCGGCCGCGGCTTCGGCGTCGGTGCGGTGCTCGAACCAGCCGAACACGCTGGGGCCGGCGCCGGAAATGCTGGCGCCGAGCGCCTTGTGATCCATTGCCGCCTGTTTGACGCGCGCGAAGTTCGGCACCAGCGGCGCGCGGCGCGGTTCGACCAGTACGTCCTTCAAACCTTCGCGCACCAGGTCCGCGTCGCCTCGAAAGCAGCCGGCCAGCACCAGCGCGAGATTGGCCGACTGCGCCACGAATTCGCCCAGCGCGTAATCGCCTGCCAGCGCCGCACGCGCCTTGCGCGTTTCCAGCACGGCATGCGGATGCACCAGCGCGCAGTGCCAGGTCGGCGGTACCGGAATGCGGACCAGGCGATCGCGCGTGGCCAGCACCAAACCGCCCAGCAACATGGGGCCGACGTTGTCGCCGTGGCGTCCGCCGCTGGCCACGGCCTCGCCTTCCACCGCGAAGCCATACAGCGATTCGCGCGACAGCGGACGTTCCAGCAATGCGTTCGCGGCCACCAGGGCGGCCACGCAGGAAGCGGCCGAGCCGCCCATGCCGGAACCGAGCGCAATGCCTTTATGCAGCGAGATCTCAAAGCCGTGCTGCAAACCCAGCGCCTTGCGCAAGGCCATCAAGGCCGCGCCGGCGGTGTTCTGAGCGGCATCCATGGGCAGCACGTCCACGCAGCCTTCGATGCTCGCCATGCGCACGACGGGCGCATCGATACGGCGCACATCGGCGCGATCGCCCGCCCCGGCCAGGCAATGGCCGAGGATGTCGAAACCCACGCCTACGTTGCCGACGCTGGCGAAAGCGGTGGCGGAAGCAGCTTGCAGGCGTTGCACGGGCATGGCGGGTTTCACGGCGAGCGGAGCGTTCATGCGCGCACCTCCAGCGATTCGGCAATGCGCAGCAGGTCGGCGAAGATCCCGGCCGCGGTCACTTCAGGACCGGCGCCGGGGCCTTGCACCAGCAGCGGATTGTCGCGGTAGCGCTGGGTGCGGAATTGCACGATGTTATCCGTAAGCCGCGTATGCGCGAATGGGTGCGACGCCGGCAGCACCTGCAGGCCGACCTGTGCGTGCCCTTTGTGGTCGAGGCTGGCGACGTGGCGCAGCACGCCGCCTTCGGCGTGGGCTTCGGCCAGGCGCGCGGCCATCGGAGCATCCAGCTCGTCCAGGCGCGCCATGAACGCATCCAGCGGCAGCTCGGCCAGTTCCGGCGGCACCAGGCTTTGCACCGCCACGTCATGCAATGACATCGGCCAGCCGGCTTCGCGCGCCAGGATCACCAGCTTGCGCGCCACGTCGATGCCGGACAGATCATCGCGCGGATCCGGTTCCGTATAACCCAGCGCATGCGCTTCGCGCACCAGCGCGGAGAACGGACGCTTGCCGTCGTAGTGGCAGCACAGCCAGGCCAGCGTGCCGGAGAACATGCCTTGCACCGAAAGCAGTTGATCGCCGGTATCGAGCAGGTCGCGCAGGGTCTGCACCACCGGCAGGCCAGCGCATACCGTGGCTTCGTAACGGAAGCGACCGCCATGCTGGCTGGCCGCGCGGATCGCCTGCCAGCGCGAAAGCGGACCGCTGCTGGCCAGCTTGTTCGGCGTGACCACGTGCACGCCCGAAGCGAGCCAGTAGGGATACTGCGAAGCGACCGCATCGTTGGCGCTGCAGTCGATCAGCATCGCATGGCGCGCACCATCGGCGCGCACGTGCGCGGCGAACTGATCCAGATCGGTGGGGCGCCAGGTCTGCGCGTCGTGCTGCGCATTGAGTTCAGGATCGTCGCAATCGAGCCACATGCGGCGGCTTGCCGCCACGCCGCAAAGCTTCAATTCCAGTCCGGCTTCGCGCAGCAGGCGATCCTGCGCCGCGCGCAATTGCGCCAGCAGCACGCTGCCGACGCGGCCGGGACCGATCAGGCCGACGGCCAGCGTTCGTCGGCGCGAAACGGCCGCCTGCAGCGGAGGCAGGCGATGGGGGTGTTCGGCGATGAGTGATGCACAGCTTTCCATGACGGCCTCCGGTAGAGGCCCCTTACTCGCTGGCGGTTCGGTGTGTGCCGGCCCGCCTCGTCGAGGGCGGGACCGTTTGCGTATAAGACTATTCGCGCACAGACACCACCCCAGACCCGGTCGTTCCGGTTCCGGTAGTGGTGCTAATAATCGTGCTGACGTTGCTGGTCGCCGCCATGCCATGACGACCGGTATGGACCGGTGCGTTTGCAATGCGTGCTGGCGTGAATGCGTGCGACATGGGCTCGACAATAGTTGTGCGCTGCAGCGGCTGTCAACAGTTGCCTAATGAAACTATTGCATGAGGTCAAGGGGTAAAAGTTTCAGAAGAAACCGTGTTGCGTCGTAAGCCATGGCAACCGTCATGGCTGCTGCCGTCGCGATCCGATGCGCGCTATGGCCGAGAACAAGCTGGGTGCGCCTACATGTTTGCAGCCATCCACTGACTGCGTCGGCTCATCGCGAAGGGCAGCCTAATCGATGTCCTGCATGGCGCATGCCGTGCATGAAATGCCTCGACAGAACGGTCTTTCCCGTTGTGGAGGATGCGCGACGGAAACGGTGCCCGGTCGCGCGAACGATCAAAGGGAATGCTCGCAATGAATACCCGTATCAGAACCAGTGCCGCTGCCGCGCTATTCGTCATAGCGGCCATAAGCGGGCTGTTTCTTTCCGGCTACCTGGTAGTGCTGCTGCTGGACCTGCACGACGCGCCGCGTACATGGCGCACCTATGTGGACTACTGCCGCGCGCTCGATCTTCCGCAATTCGCTCCGTACGCACTCAGAATCAAGCTCGCCGGCTATCTGGGATTCGGCCTGCCGCTGCTGGCATGGCTGGGACTGCTGGTGCCGCTGTTCCGGTCGAAGGAAGCGCCGCTGCATGGAGAGGCGCGCTTCGCCGATCAGCGAGATCTGAAGAAAGCCGACATGCTGGCGCAGAAACCGGAAAGCATTGTCGTGGGCCACGACAAAGGCCGATCCATCTACGTCAATGGGCCCTACCACGTCATCGTGGTCAGCCCCACGCGGTCGGGCAAGACCACCTGCATCGCCGTGCCCGTGCTGCTTACGTATGAACATTCCGTGGTCTGCCTCGACGTGAAAGGCGAATTGCTCAAGCTCACCAGCGGCCAGCGCGCCGCGATGAAGCAGGACATCGTCGTATGGGCGCCTTACGACGAACAAGCATGCACGCATCGCTTCAACCCCTTGGCGCTGGTGTCGGCCGACTGGCGCGAACGCATCAACGACATCCAGACGCTGGCCGCCATTCTGTACCCGGATCAGAACGCGCACGATCCGTTCTGGAGCGCGCAAAGCCGCGCCGCGTTCGCCGCCTTCGTCTCCTTCATGTTCGAACGTTGGGACGAGCTGTCCAACAACGATCCGTTGCTGGATTTCAACACCTCGCCGTTGTTTCCCAGCTTCGAGCGCCTGCTCCGCTTCACCTCCGGCGGCAAGGCGATGGTGCAGCAACTGCTTGACGATCCCCGCTATCGCGGCGTGATGCGCGAGCAGACGCGCGACGCTTTCCTGCGCCTGGTGAGCCTGGCCGAAGACACCTTTTCCTCCGTCATGGCCACCATGCAGGCGCCGTTGCAACCGTTCCTCAGTCCTATCCTCGCCGCCAACACCAACGGCCTGGACTTCGACGTGCACGCGTTGCGCCGGCGGCGCATGACCATCTACTGCGTGATTCCGCCGGACAAACTGAGCGAATCCAGCAAGCTGATCAACATCTTCTTCAGCACTCTGATCGGCCAGAACCTCAAGGTGCATCCGGAGAATGATCCAACGCTCACGCACCAGGCGCTGTTCCTGATGGACGAATTCACCGCCATGGGCCCAGTGGACGTGATCGCCGAGCGCATCTCGGTGTCAGCCGGCTATGGCGTGCGCTTCCTCACCATCATTCAGAGCCAGGCCCAGTTGCGCGCCACCTACGGACCGGACCGCGCGCGCACCTTCACCACCAATCATGCAGTGCAGATCGTGTTCACCCCGCGCGAACAGGAAGATGCCAACGACTACAGCGAAATGCTGGGTTACCGCACCGTGCGCCGAACCCATCGCTCGGTCACGCGCGGGCAGGGCGGCAGCAACGTTTCCCACAGCATCAGCGAAGAGCGACGGGCACTGATGCTGCCGCAGGAGATCAAGGAACTGCCCCATGACGAGCAACTGATCTTCGTCGAACGCTGCCGACCGATTCGGTGCCGGAAGAACTGGTATTTCAAGCTCAAGTTTTTCCTCAAGCGCGTGCTGCCGCCGGTGCAGGGCAAGTCGGTGGCGAAGCGGGTAGCGATGGAGTCGGCGCAAGCATCGGATACGGTGAAGGCGCAGGACAAACAGACATGGCAGCAGTTGCAGGGCGGCGGCTGAGCAGCGGCACAAGAAGGCATCCATGAAGGAATACGTCCCCCAGTATCCAAATCCCGACGATGATGGCAGGCCTGCATGGGAAAAGAAGCTGCGTCCTCTGTTCAGTGCGGCGGAGGACGTTGATGGCGAAGGCGCAAGACCGTCGTCCCTGATACGCGCCCACGAAATGTCTGATCCTGGTCGGGGATATGCGCTCATGCTGATGCGCGAGGTGAGCATCACCAATGAGCGAACAGTACGTGAGCTGGGGCCTTTTCCGCCGGGTGGATTGCCTATGCGGAAGAAGACGAAGCCCAAGGTGTCTTGCGGGGATTTGCAGGAAAACATGGTGCCTGAGGCGCCTATTATTGAGGAGGACAATGGGATGAAGCTCAAAGAGGCGGTTGCGGCAGCGGTATTAACGTTGGGAACGGCGGCATGCAATTCCGCGACTCCGGTGGCCGACTCAACCACTACAAATAATGCGATCAACGTAACCGCACACTCCGCTTCGCATTCCGATCAGGTGGAAAAAGAAAAGCAGGATGCATCCCCGCTCGGTAATTTGCTCAATGCATTCGCCATGCCTAACGAGGTTGTCTGGTCTGCTTTCGATGCTATTCCTGGCGTGGAATGGAACGATATGAAAAAGGAAAAAAATTTTGAGTCTGATGATAAAGATGCATCTTACTTTCGGAGTGGAAGGCTTCTGCTTGCTGGGTTTGGTGTAGCGGGTATGCCAAACGGAAAGGTGGGCGTCGACTTTGGCTTGGTGCAGGGTAATGAAGGCGAGGCCGGTGTGACGATCAGTGGTGATACGGATCATGTGCACTCGATATCGCTGACAAAAATTTATCCGAGCGAAAACTACCAAGAAATTTTGCATAAACAATTGTTGGCGAGTGACCTTGTTACGCTCATTGCCGAACGTTGCGTGCTCAACGAATACGGTAAGAAGGGAAACGCTGACAAGAACAGGTTTTATGAAATTCGCCTTCCTTCCGGACTCGTGTATGCAGAAGTTTCGGTCAGCGAGGATGATGCAGGTACCGCTAGCGCGTCAGCGCTTGGGTCTACCTTGTTTACATTTTACAGAAATAAGCCGATGCAACGAATTTCGAAAATGGGTTGTCATCAGATTTGAGTCATTTTCGCCGATTTTCATTAGTCGATTATGTTGGGAAGGACGGTGATGCCAAGTCGAGAAGAAAAGGCGGTAGCGACCGCAAATGCTTATAGTCAAGGTGATATTGCAAACTTGGATGACGCCATGACTCGACGGCTAATTGCTTCTGTGGTCTTGACCGAAAGCAATGGTGGAGATCTGAATATCACCAATACTCTTGGTTACGTGGGCCGATATCAGGCTGGTGCAGGCTGGCTTGCCGATGCTGGCTTTGTCGACGGCGATAAATTGCGTGCTGCGATGGCTAAAGATGGTTTTACACGCGAAGCGGCGTGGGGATCCAAGGGGTACATGACTGATTTTCTTAGTGATCCATCCAACTGGAAGGGTGGGTTGAATCTTGATCAGTACAAGGCTTCTGCGGAATTGCAGGATAGAGCTTTCAAGATAGTGAGTGACAAAGCTTACAGGCAAGCACTGAGGGAAGGTTCTTTGAGCGAAAAAGACGATGCATTGAGGGTCGCTGGGTACCTTAAGGCTAGACACATATCTGGTGCGGTAGGTGCCAGGAAAGCGCTGGATGGCATTGTCGTCAGTGATGGTTATCAGACGAGCAACATCAAATACTTTGAGGACATTGCACGAGATGGTGATGGCCTGAATCAACAGATGGGTTTCGGGCAAAAGCAACACTTGCATACGCAGGTCAGATCTTCAGAAAGCTCTCGCGAGATCGATGCCGTTTTGCGACGAGGAGCGCATGGTCCTGCTGTCGGTGAGCTTCAAAACCATCTACGTGACTTCGGCTATACCGATTATCGTGGACGTCCGTTAGTGTCCGATGGACACTTCGGCAATAACACATATCAAGCCGTGGTGGCTTTTCAGCGCGACTATGGCCTGAGTGTCGACGGTATGGTGGGTCCAAAAACTTGGGCTGCGTTGCGTGAAGCTGAGCGAACGAAGTCTATCCCTAGCTTTCCACAGATGATGGCTCCCCCTGACCTCGATACCACCGCCATCCGCACGCTTCAACAACACTTGAACACCCTGCAGGTCGCCGATCATCGCAATCATGCGTTGCCGATCACCGGCGCTTACGACGAGGCCACCCGCAATGCAGTATCGGCCTTTCAACAGGCGCACGGATTGCGCGGTACAGGCATCGTCGATCCAGCCACCCGCGGTTTGATCGAAGCACGCGCAACGATCGCGCAACTGCAGCAGAGCGCGAGCATGCGCATGGGGCCGGCGAGTGAGTCGCCACTGGATCATGTCGCCCAGCCAGTGCCAGAACAGGTCGTCACGCCGCGTCATCATGATGCGGGATCACCGCAGGACATCCTGGCCGTCATGCAGGCGCAATTGCAGGACATGCAGCGCCAGATGGAAGCCATGACCCGGCAGCGTGAACAGGAGCGCGAGAAAGGTAAAACACAAGACGACCCGCGCGCCGTATCAAACGAACCGACGCGTGATCCAGCACGTCGAGCACGCGACGAGGAGGCATCGGTTTCAGCCGAACCCTTGAGCTATAGCAACCCCCATCACCCACAACACGCGCTATACGCACGATTGAAGGAACTGCTGCCCCCTGGCACCTCCGAGGCGCGGCTGGCGCAATCGACGGCGGCTTGCTACATGGGCCGGATCACGCAACCGGAACAGTTGCATGAGATCCATATCGTCAAAGGCGCGGTGCATTTTTTAACGACAAGGCCGGACGCGCACGCATCCATCGACATGACCCAGCCGGCACCCACCGTGCGACAGTCCATGCAGCAAGTGCAGACGTACGAGCAGCAACAGACGCAGATGTGGGTGCAGCCCCAAGCTCAGCAGGTCAATGCGCAGCACGGATCATCAATGCATGCATCAGTGCTGCATTGACGTACTAGGACGTCGTATCACGTACCCATTTGCGCAGCCAAAACATGCGTCAACCAATGCAAGGTCGTCATTGAGCGGCAACGTCATCAGGAACTTTCAGGAAGACATCCATGAGGGAGTACGTCCCTACTTACCCCAATCCTGGCGATGACGACCGGCCTGCATGGGAAAAGAAGCTGCGTCCTCTGTTCAGTGCGGCGGAGGACGTTGATGGCGAAGGCGCGAGACCGTCGTCCCTGATACGCGCCCACGAAATGCCCGACCCTGGCCGGGGATACGCGCTCATGCTGATGCGTGAGTTGAGTATCGCCAATAAGCGAACGGTGCGTGAGCTGTGGCCTTTGCCGCCGGACGGATTACCTGCGCGGGGAAGGACGAAGCCCAATGTGTCTTACAAAGACTTGAAGGGAAACGTGGTGCCCGAAGCCAAGACTATTGAGGAGAAAGATGAAATGAAGCGAAGGCAAGTAGCTGCCGCTGCGATATTAACTGCTGCAGGGGCCTTGGCGGCATGCGAGGCAAATCACGATGCCGATGCGGCTAGACCCATCGCAGAGGCCTCAAAGGCTCTTCTCAATCCAACATTGGCTTCTTCCGGCTTGTCTAGTGCAAGTGGCTCGATGCAGGGACAGGCATCGGGTGCCAAGAGTGAGGACTCCTCTCTGCCGGCGGAGCTAAAGCCATTTATTGCGCCAGGCATGCAGATACGTGCTGTAGCAAGAGGCGACATCAATGATGATGGATTGTCTGATGTTGTGCTGGTTCTCGAGTCTGTAGCCGATAGAGAGAAGCCGCGATCCGTCATGGTGCTTGTGCGTAACGAGTCAGGTGTTCTGAACAAAAAATCTCAAAACGACAAGCTGGTGCCTTGTGTAAACTGTGGTGGGTTATTCGGAGATCCATTTGGATACGCGAAGATCGACAAAGGCGTCATTACTTTCCTTATGGAAGGTGGTGGTCGTGAACACTGGTGGGGCGAATATACGTTCAAGTATTACGAGGATTCGAAAAAACTGAGGCTATCGGAGGCTAAGCGCGGTGTTGTCGATAACTCGACACAAATACAGAAAGAGAAGCGCTACACGACCAATGACTTTGGCGTTATCTACTTCGATGATTTTGATCCGTCAGAAATTCCCGATGTGAAGCTTCCGTAACGTAAATATCTTGATGGTGCCTGTGTATTTTTCAAAATAAGGAGTGGCTCAATGATCACGGAACGCGAGGCTCAATTGTTGTTGGATGCTACGGCCACAGGAATGCATTCTCCCAATGAACTAGCGAACTTTATGGCGCAGGTCGCTCATGAATCCAATGGCTTGAGCGAGCTTAACGAGCGGTTCCTATATACAAAGGGCATATCGCAAATTACGAGTAAAGTTCGTTCGGCGTTGCGCGAAGGGTCGGAAGCTTTGGAACTTGCCAGAGTAGAGGCGCTGAATGGAAGGCCCGAACAACTTGCCGAACTGATGTACGGCGAGCGAATGGGTAACGACCAGCCCGGCGATGCGTTCAAATATCATGGCCGTGGCTATCTTCAATTGACGGGCAAGGCGCAGTACAGAGAGGCCGGAGAGGCGCTTGGAATCGATTTTATGACGCATCCTGAGCTTGCTGCCGACCCTAAGTACGCAGGCAAGATTGCAATTTGGTACTGGAACAAAAATGTACATAGCAAAGCTGCAGAAGATGTTCAGCGAGCGACCCTGATCATCAATGGAGGCGAAAACGGCCTTGCGGATCGCGCGGAGCGTTTCGAAAGTTGGAGAGCGGTATTGACGCAGGATAGGGTGGAGCGGCTTGCCAAAGGCGATGTAGATATGTCAATGGATCCGCGCAGCCAGTTGCGACACGACAAGTCGATACAGGAAGCTGTAGCCTTATCACTGCAGACGAGCCTAAATGCGCTGGGATATACAGATGCGCAAGGTCGTACTCTTGAAATCGATGGACGCTACGGAAATCGCACTCGCTATGCTGTCGAGGCGTTTCAGCGTGATCATGGCTTGAGCGTGGATGGTGTGCCTGGCCCAAAAACATGGAGTGCGTTGCATGATGCGGTACGTGCTGTATCAATAACTCCAGCGGCGGCGTCCGTCGAGCCCCACGTGGTTGTGGCTGAGCCATCCACTATCGCCTTTCCCGAGATCGCTCCACCCGACCTCGATACCATCGCCATCCGTACACTCCAGCAACACTTGAACGCGCTGCAGGCTACCGATCACCGAGGCCATCAATTGCCGATCACCGGCGCTTACGACGAGGCCACCCGCAGCGCAGTATCGGCCTTTCAACAGGCGCAGGGATTGCCCGATACAGGCATCGCCGACCCAGCCACCTGCGGTTTGATCGAAGCACGCGCAACGATCGCGCAACTGCAGCACAGCGCGAGCATGCGCATGGGGCCGCGTCATCACGATGCGGGATCACCGCAGGACACCTTGACCATCATGCAGGCGCAATTGCAGGACATGCAACGCCAGATGGAAGCCATGACCCGGCAGCGCGAACACGGGCGCGAGAAGGACAAAGCACAAGATGACTCGCGTGCCGTATCAAACGAACCAACGCGTGACCCAACACATCAGGCACGCCGCGAGGAAGCATCGGTTTCAGCCGAACCCTTGAGCTATAGCAACCCCCATCACCCACAACACGCGCTATACGCACGATTGAAGGAACTGCTGCCCCCTGGCACCTCCGAGGCGCGGCTGGCGCAATCGACGGCGGCTTGCTACATGGGCCGGATCACGCAACCGGAACAGTTGCATGAGATCCATATCGTCAAAGGCGCGGTGCATTTTTTAACGACAAGGCCGGACGCGCACGCATCCATCGACATGACCCAGCCGGCACCCACCGTGCGACAGTCCATGCAGCAAGTGCAGACGTACGAGCAGCAACAGACGCAGATGTGGGTGCAGCCCCAAGCTCAGCAGGTCAATGCGCAGCACGGATCATCAATGCATGCATCAGTGCTGCATTGACGTACTAGGACGTCGTATCACGTACCCATTTGCGCAGCCAAAACATGCGTCAACCAATGCAAGGTCGTCATTGAGCGGCAACGTCATCAGGAACTTTCAGGAAGACATCCATGAGGGAGTACGTCCCTACTTACCCCGATCCTGGCGATGACGACCGGCCTGCATGGGAAAAGAAGCTGCGTCCTCTGTTCAGTGCGGCGGAGGACGTTGAGGGCGAAGGCGCGAGACCGTCGTCCCTGATACGCGCCCACGAAATGCCTGATCCTGGCCGGGGATATGCACTCATGCTGATGCGCGAGGTGAGCATCACCTATGAGCGAACAGTACGTGAGCTGGGGCCTGTGCCGCCGGGTGGATTACCGATGCGGGAAAAGGCGAAGCCCAAGGCGCCATACCGCGATTTTCTGGGGAATGTGGTGCCTGAGGCGCCGATTGTTGAGGAGGACGATGAAGTGAAGCTCAAAGAGATGGCTGCGGCGGCGGTATTGGCACTGGGCGCGACAGCGTGTACTTCCGCGACGCCGGTGGATGGGTCGACTGGCGCCAGCAGTAGTCATATGGACAAGACGATCCAGGCACCGAAGACGGATGCCGCTACTGCTTCGTCTACAAGCCGGCCGACTCCTGCAACTGTGAATGCCTCGGATGATCCTAAGCCGACGAATGATTCTCTTGGGCCCGAATATAAGACGGTAGATTCTTTTTTTGAATTCAGAAGGAAACTGCTTGCCGATGGATGGGTGCCTGTAATTAACCCGAATTGCCACCAAGCAGTGCTGGGTTATGACTACGGCAAAGTCTGCAAGGCAAACCCGGAAGACAGCAATTGCCTCGTTTGCGACAAGACTCCAGAAATTGTCAGCGACATCGCCGGGGTCGGTTACGTTGATGGTTATAACCTCATGCATTACACCAAAAATGGATTGCCACTCAGCGTAACGGTCTATGGTGATATCAGGGGTATAGACGATCCCAAGGCGTACGAACTCGTCGTTGTTGGTTGGGAGTTTACGCTGAGCCACGATGTCATTCCGCTTGACGAACACGTGCCCAGGGAAGGTAAGTAATGACTACCCCATTGATGGAACTCATTGGCCATGGCGAGGGTGACTACAATTCGTACAACCGTGGAACCGGTCTGGACGCGAAGGGGAAAACCATTGTCATCCCCGCCGACAAGGTCATCGATTTTTCGCAAATAACGCTCGCCGAAATACAGCGAAGGCAGCGACTTCCAAAAGACGATCCGGACTATGTGTCTGCCGTCGGCAAATACCAATTCATTCGTTCCACATTGGACGACGGTGTAAGCAAGTTAGAGCTGAATGCCCTCGAAAAATTTACCCCTGAACTGCAAGACAGATTGTTCAATGAATATCTTCTCCCCCACAAGCGCCCTCAAATCAAAGCCTATATTGCCGGTCAAGCTGGCGCCTCCCTTCATGATGCGCAAAAAGCGACTTGCATGGAGTGGGCCAGTGTGGAGGACCCGGACACCCCGGGGCATGTATATGCGAAGTATGAGAAATACGGCAATAAAATGCATACAACATCTGCGCAGGTCGCTGTCGTCCTGGACGAAATGCGTGCTGAATACAAAGCGCAAATCGATCTAGGTCTCTCCCCCGAAGAAGCATGGCGAGCCACCACTAACATGGGGCCTGGACAGTTCCAGCACATCGCCAAAGCACAAACTACACATCGCCAAGTGACTGGCAACGTGCTGAGTGAAGGCGCGCACGGTCCCACCGTCGCCGAACTACAGAAGCATTTGAACAACCTCGGTTACACCGACTCACAAGGCCGCTCGCTAACAATCGACCAGGACTTTGGCCGCAACACCCGCCATGCCGTCGAGGCTTTCCAGCGCGATCTGAATCTTCAGGTAGACGGAGTGGCTGGCCCACGCACATGGGCTGCACTGCGTGAAGCTTCGCGCACGCTATCGGCCCATGCTGCGTCTCCCGAGTCATCCCAAGTCACTTTCCCTCAGATGGCCCCACCCGACCTCGATACCATCGCCATCCGTACACTCCAGCAACACTTGAACACGCTGCAGGCTACCGATCACCGAGGCCATCAATTGCCAATCACCGGCGCTTACGACGAGGCCACCCGCAGCGCAGTATCGGCCTTTCAACAGGCGCAGGGATTGCCCGATACAGGCATCGCCGACCCAGCCACCTGCGGTTTGATCGAAGCACGCGCAACGATCGCGCAACTGCAGCACAGCGCGAGCATGCGCATGGGGCCGCGTCATCACGATGCGGGATCACCGCAGGACACCTTGACCATCATGCAGGCGCAATTGCAGGACATGCAACGCCAGATGGAAGCCATGACCCGGCAGCGCGAACAGGAGCGCGAGAAGGACAAAACACAAGACGACTCGCGTGACGTATCAAACGAACCGGCGCGCGACCCAGCACGTCGAGCACGCAGCGAGGAAGCATCGGTTTCAGGCGAACCTTTGAGCTACAGCAACCCCCAGCACCCGCAACACGAGCTATACGCACGATTGAAGGAACTGCTGCCCCCTGGTACCTCCGAGGCGCGGCTGGCGCAATCGACGGCGGCCTGCTACATGGGCCGGATCACGCAACCGGAGCAATTGCATGAGATCCACATCGTCAGAGGCGCGGTGCATTTCTTGACCACAAGACCGGATGCACACGCATCCATCGACATGACCCAGCCGGCACCCACCGTGCGACAGTCCATGCAGCAGGTGCAGACGTACGAGCAGCAACAGACGCAGATGTGGGCGCAGTTCCAAGCGCAGCAGGTCCATGCGCAGCACGGACCGGTGATGCGTGGTCCGATGCTGCATTAGTCAAAAAGCACTCAGTGCGAAAGATCGATCGCATACACGGCCGTGCCGTCGCCGTTGTCGCGAAGTTGGCGAACGTTGTGCAAGCCATCCGCTTCCGCCACGGTCTGCTTGTCGCTGACGGAGGTAAATACCACTACGCCGCGCGTTTTCAGCGGTGCGAAGTGCCATGAAGCACGCGGCAGATCATCGGCGCTAAGCGCCGGATGCGCCTTCAACCACTCCGCAAGAATCTCGCGCGTGCCGTCCGGCGAAGCCAGCACGATGTTGCTGCCGTCCAAGCCGGGAAATTTTCCGCCGCCGCTGGCGCGATAGTTGTTGGTCACCACTACGAAGGTTTGCGCGGCTTGCACTGGCTTGCCCTGGTAACGCAGTTTTTCGATGCGCTGCCCAACCGGCTTGGACACATCGATGAGGTAGCTGATGCCGCCCTGGATCTGATCGAAATTGAAGCCGGGATATTTGCTGTTGATCAGCTGCTGCTCGCCATCGGCAGTCGGGTCGATGCGATGGAAGCGTTCGGCGGATTTTTCCAGCCATGCTTTCAGTGTCGCACCGTCGATCTTCACCGCCGACAGCGTGTTCGGATAGAAATACAGATCCGCTGCGCTGCGCAAAGTGAGCGGGCCGGGTTGCACGTCGGTGTAATCGTCCGCACCGCCGAAGCCATTGCGGAATGCGGCAGCGGCGCCCAGCACCGGCACGTTCGCCAGTTGCGGATGCTCGGTCTGCAACAGGTTGCGGGCGTAGTCGATCTGCGCCGCGTTCACCGGCGCCAGTGCGCTCATGTCGCCTTCGTCGGCGAAATAGCTGCTCATCCGCACCGTGCTCTGGCCGATCGGCGTGTTCACGTAATCGATCGCGGCCTGCTGCACCTTGCCGACCACCAGTTTGATCTGCGGATCGGCCGGCACGCAGTTGTTCGGCGACGCGGTCGGCTTGCCTGCGACAAGCATCGGCGGGCAGATCGGCTGCACCTGGCTGAAGGTCTTGGCCTTGTCGATGGTCCAATGGCCCTGCTGGCGCACCAGTGCCAGGCGGATCACGCCCAGGTCCTTGCCGAAGAAGCCGCCCATCACCGCCGGTATGCCGCGCACGAAACCGTGCTCGTCATCCACCTCCTGCATATGTTCGAAACGCGGCCCGGGAAATTCCGTGTGTTCGTGGCCCATCAGTAATACGTCGATGCCGGGCACGCCGGCGAGGTGCCAGCCGCCGTTTTCCATGTCCGGCGTGTACGGCGAGGTGTTCATGCCGCCGTGCAGAATCGCGATCACCAGGTCCGGATGCTGCGCCTGGATGTCCGGCAGGTATTTCTGCGCCGCTTCCACCACGCCGGTGACGGTCACCTTGCCCTGCAGGTTCTGCTTGTCCCACTGCATGATCGGTGGCGGCGCGAAACCGATGATCGCGATCTTCATCGGCACGCTGAGCTTGCTGCCATCGGGCGTGAACGCGGCCATCTTGCGTGTCACGATCGTCCAGGGCTGGAAGATCGGCTTGCCGTCGCGCGCGCTGTACACGTTCGCCAGCACCAGAGGATAGTGCGGCCCGGCGCAGCGCTGGGTGGCGCCGCCGTCCACGTTCATCGGGGTGCCGGTTGCCTGCGAAAGAAACGGCAGGCCATAGTTGAATTCGTGATTGCCGATGGTGCCGCCGTCGTAGCCCACCGCATCCATTGCCTTGTAGATCGCCAGTTCCTCGCCGCAATCCACCCGTTGCACCTGCGCCTGGTAATCGGCCAGCACGCTGCCCTGGATGGTGTCGCCGGCGTCCAGCAGCAGGCTGTTGGTGAACTGCTCGCGCGCCTTGCGGATCAGCGTGACGGTGCGTTCGAAGCCCAAGGTGGGATCGGCTTTCTGCTTGTAGTAGTCGTAGCTGAGGATGTTCGAATGCAGGTCGGTGGTTTCCAGCACCGCCACGTCGGCGCGCAGGCCATCCGGCAGCGGCTCGGTGCGGGCCTGGGTGGCGGCGGGGTGCGGCTGGCTGGCGCAGCCGGCCAGGAGCAGGGCGGTGATGAGGGCGGTAAGGCGGGGACGAAGAGCCATGGGCAGGATAGGGAGCGGTAAATGGATGAACCTAGCAGATATGGATGACAGGCTGCGCCTGCCAGGCACATGTCCGGACGCCGGCCACACCCCTAAAATGACGGTATTTTGACAACCAGCACGACGCGCCGTCCCCACCGGCGCGGCCATAGGGGGAAAGCCGTCCATGCCGTTGATTCTGTTTCGCGCCTCGCGAAGCCGCGCTGCTGCCGTCTGCGCATGGGCATTCTTTGCCATCTGCGTGTGGTTCACCGCTTGGCAGGAACCCTTGCTGGAACAGCGCCTGTTCGTGCTCACGCTGATGCTGTGCGTGTTCGGCGCCGCGCTGTTCGTGTTCACACGCATGGCGTTCGCGCTGGTGTTCAGCGGCGGCCTGTTCCTGCTGTTGCGCGCCATCACAGTGCTGAAGGAGCAATACCTGGAATCCCCGCTGATGCCGGCGGATTTCGTCTATTACGTGCGCTCCAGCCTGTTCGAAACGCTACGGCGCTATCCGAACATCTACAGCGTGGGCCTGTGCGTGGGCATCGCCGTGCCGGTGGTGCTGTGGCTGGCGTGGTATTGCGACCGGCAATTGTTCTTGCATCTGCGCACGGCGCCGCGCGCGCTGCTGCGCGTGGGCGGCATTGCCTTGTGCGCGCTGGTGTTCTGGATCTGCCTGCTGCCGACCGGTCCGTTCGAGCAGGTGCATGCGCGCGGCGCGTGGGAAAAGATGTCCGACGACGCGGACCTCACCAATTTCTTCGTGAACCTGCGCGATTCCAGCGTGCACGTGCCGGCAGCCGCAGATGACGCCACCGCCGCGCGCGACTGGCAGGCGACGGCGGCCGACCTGCCCACGGCGATCGACCCCACCCATTACCCCGACATCGTGCAGGTGCTGGAAGAAAGCACCTTCGATCCGGCACCGTTCGAGCACTGCACCGTGCCCGAATGCTATCTGACCATGTTCAAGCCGGACGAGCACACGCGCGGCACCGGAGTGATGCGCGTGCATACCTTCGGCGGCGGCACCTGGGTCAGCGAATTTGCCGCGCTCACCGGCATGCCGCAGGACATCTTCGGTCCCGGCGGCATGTATGCGCCGTACGTACTCGCGCCGCACGTGGGCGATTCGCTGCCGCGGCTATTGAAGAAACTCGGCTACACCACCGTGGCGGTCTACCCCACCCACGGCGAATTCCTCAACGGCCGCGATGCGTATAAAGCCTATGGCGTGGATCATTTCTTCGGCGCCGGGGAACTGGGCCTGGACGACTGGGACGAAACCGACGCGCAGATGTTCGACGCCGCCAAGCGCGTCTACGACAAGCTGAAAAAACCGGGCCAGCCGATCTTCCTGATGGTGCTCACCATCAACCAGCACGGCCCGCACGACGATCCGATGTCGACCTTGCCCAAGCCGTTCCAGAACCTGCTGCAGGGCCTGCCGCCGGCCACCGCATTGAATTTCGACACCTACCTGCAGCGCCTGCACGATTCGGACGTGGCGATGAAAGGGCTGGAGCACGCGTTCCTCGATCGCCAGCAGCCGACCGTGCTGGTGCATTTCGGCGATCACCAGCCTTCCTTCGACGACCTGATGCGCACGCTGCCGCGCAAGCTGCCGCCGGCGCTGGTGCCGTACCAGGATTACCTCACCTATTACATGATCAAGAGCAACGTGCCTGGTGCGGCGTTGCCGACCTATCCGATGCTGGATATCGCGCACCTGCCGGGCATGGTGCTGAAGGCGGCGGGATTGCCGATGGACGCGTATTTCTCTGCGCTCACCTCACTGCGCGAACGCTGCAACGGCCTGTATGCCGATTGCACGGACAAGGCGCTGGTGAAGTCGTATTACGGGTGGGTATTCAATCGGCTGCGCGCGTACCAGTGACGCGCAAGCCGCTACCATGTCGGCTGACCTGACTGCCTGAAGCATGCGCATGCCGGCTTCCATCGAGGAATTCCAGGGCTCTCCCGCATCGATCGCCGTCGATGACCTGATGGGTCTCGGCCGTCCGCTGGTGTTTCGAAACCTGGTGCGCGACTGGCCGGTGGCGGAGCTGTCCAGGCAATCGGATACGGCGTTCGCGCGGTACCTGTCGGAGCTGGATAACGGCACGCCCGTGGATACCTTGCTGGTGCCGCCGGGCGAGGATGGCATCGTCGGTTACAACGCCGATTTCAGCGGCTTCAACTATGAGCATCACCGCGTATCGATCACGCAGGGCTTGCAACGCCTTGCGCAATACAGCCGGGATCACAGCACCGCCGGCCTGGCGATACAGAGCGCGCTGATTTCGGCGTCACTGCCTGGCTTCGTGGATCGACACGCCGTGCCGTTCCTCGACCCGCAGATCCAGCCGCGGCTGTGGATCGGCAATCGCGTGGTGACGCCTGCGCATTTCGACGAGTACCACAACATCGCCTGCGTCGCCTGCGGGCGGCGCCAGTTCACGCTGTTTCCGCCAGAGCAGATCGGCAACCTGTACATCGGCCCGCTGGATTTCGCCCCCACCGGTGCGGCGATCAGCATGGCAAGGTTGGATCGACCGGATGATCCGCGATTTCCGAAATTGAAAGAAGCCTTGGCCCACGCGCAAGAAGCCGTGCTTGAGCCGGGCGACGCCATCTACATTCCACCGCTGTGGTGGCATCACGTGGCCTCGCTGGAGCGGCTCAACGCGCTGGTGAACTACTGGTGGAAGCCGATGCTGGAAGGCGTGCCCGCCACCCATACGGCGCGTGGCTTCATGATGCACGGGCTGCTGAGCATGCGCATGCTATCGCCCGCCGAAAGAGCCGCCTGGCGGCACGTGCTGGATTACTACCTGTTTAGTGACGCCGATCCGGCCGCGCATATACCTGACGAGAAGCGCGGTGTGCTGGGGCCGCTGACGCCGGAGCTGGCGGAGAAGCTCAAGCAGATGGTGTTGCGGCATCTTTGACGGACTACGCCCCGCCAGGCTGTGCGGGTGCAATCGATCGGTTTGCAATTCGTAACCTATGGGGTCGCATTTCGCCAATGATTAGGACGTTCGTGCACAAAGGACTGCAGCGATTTTTTCGCACCGGAAGCACGTCAGGCATTCAGGCTGTGCACGCCAGGCGGCTTCGCCAAATTCTTGCGTTGCTTGATCAGGCGACATCAGCCCGAGACATGGATGCTCCCGCGCTTCGGCTGCATCCATTGAAGGGTGGGCCAAAGGTCTGTGGTCGGTCACAGTGCTAGCCAATTGGCGCGTCATCTTTCGATTTGAAATCAGGCTGCCTATGATCTTTGGCAATTGAAGGACCGCGCAAAGTCGCTTGGCGTCCAGCACTATCGCGCTGCATAAGGAGGCGTTGGGTTACCCGGCATTGATCCGGGTAATCAACTTGTTCGCAATGACGCCCCTTGGTAGCGGGCAACGAGCGATACTTCAGCCCACGGGATAAGCGACTCCTGCTACCCACGTCTCCCTTACCACCAGCGCATCATCCAGCACCGCGAAATCCGCCTGGTAGCCCGAAGCGATACGCCCATGCGTGCGATCCAACCCGATCCATGCGGCGGGATAGGCGCTGGCCATCCGCGACGCCTCCGCCAGCGGCAATCCCAGCATCTGCACGGCGTTGCGCACGGCGCTGGCCATGTCCAGGCCGGAACCGGCCAGCACGCCGGCTTCGCTCTGGCAGATGCCGTCGCGCATCACGATGGTCTGGCCGTTGAGCACGTATTCGGGGTTATCGCTGCCGACCGGCGGCATCGCGTCGGTGACCAATACGCATTTACCGCGCGGTTTGGCGGCGATCGCCACGCGCAGGGTGGCGGGATGCACGTGATGGCCATCCACGATCAAGCCGCACCAGCTGTGCGGATCGTCCAGCGCGGCGCCCACCACGCCGGGATCGCGGCTGGCGAGCGGCGTCATGGCGTTGTACAGATGGGTGAAGCCGCATACGCCGGCGTCGAGCGCGGCACGCGTGGTGGCATAGTCGGCGCCGGTGTGGCCGGCGACGACGACCACACCCGCGCCGGCGAGGCGCGCGATCACCGGCAGCGGCACCTGATCCGGCGCGAGCGTCAGCATCACCGGGCCTTTGTGCGAGGCGATCAATGCTTCGACGTCGTCATCATCGGGGAGGCGGAACAAGTCGGCGTTGTGAATGCCCTTGCGCGCGTTGGCAAGGAAGGGACCTTCCACGTGGATGCCGAGAATGCCCGGAATGTGTTGCTCGATCGCACCGTCGACGGCTTGCAGCGCGGCGCGCATTTTCTCCGCCGTGTCGGTGATGAGCGTGGGCAGCATGCCGGTGGTGCCGTACTTGCGATGCGCTTCGGCGATGCCGCGCAGCGTCTCGACCGTGGGCGCATCGTTGAACAGCAGGCCGCCACCGCCGTTCACCTGCACGTCGATAAAACCGGGCAACAGCAGATGGCCACGCAGATCGTGCTTGTGTGCGTCGGCGACGCGCGCGTCGTCATGCGCGACGATGGCGACGATGCGCTTGCCTCGCACCAGCACCGCCAAGCCTTCGCGCGGACCGTGATCGCCAAGCACGCGCCCGTTGACCAGCGCGATAAGCGGACTTGGTGGCATAGAAGGATGCTCCGTTGTGTTCTGCGCAGGTGTCACCGGCTCTGCCCGTTCGCAGACCGCAGGACCATCGGCGAAGGCAGACTGGCTGTCTGTCGAGACGATGGGCCGAAGGGATGCGGGCGGACAGAGCCGGCCCCGACGCATGGGATTTGTAATGATGGGGTGATGACCAGAAGGCCCGCAAGCTGTGCCGCGCGGCTTGGCAGGATGGCCAGTCTTCCCGGCGCCGCACAACACAACCTGCGGGCCTTCTGGTCATCATGCCGCCTGCGCAGAACACAACGGAGCATCCTTATACCGTCTCCGTCACTTTGCGCAGATGCGGCGGTACATCCGGATCGTAGCCGCGTGCCAGCGACAGTGCGGCGGCGGCGCGATAGAAGCTTTGCACGGCCAGCAGTGGTGTCACGATCGGGTCGATGCCCGAAGGCAGCGGCAGCGTATCGGCGCCCGGCGCACCCGGCGCGGCCACCCACACGCGTGCACCGCGCGCGCGGAATTCGTTGGCGACGGCGAGCGTGTTTTCCAGCGTGCCATCGTCCTGGGCCAGGAACAGCACCGGAAAGCCTTCGCCGACCAGCGCCATCGGGCCGTGTTTCACTTCGGCGGCGCTGAAGGCTTCGGCGTGCAGGCCGCAGGTTTCCTTGAGCTTGAGCGCCGCTTCGAGCGCAGCGCCGAAGCCGTAGCCGCGGCCGACGACGAACAGGTTGTGCACGCTTACCAATCCCTGTTCCAGCGCGCTCCAGTCGCCTTCCCAGCCGCGTCGCAGATCATCGGGCAGGCGCGCCACCGCCGCATGCAGGGCGTTATCGTTGGACCAGTGCGCCGTCAACTGCAACACCGCCGCCAACGTGGCGAGATAGCTTTTAGTGGCTGCAACGCTGCGCTCGGGGCCGGCGCGCAGCGGGATCACCGTATCGGCCAGCGCGGCCAGCGGCGAATCTTCCACGTTCACCAATGCCAATACGTAAGCACCGGCCTGTTTGGCCGCTTCCGCGCTGCGCAGCAAATCAGGACTTTTGCCGGACTGCGAAATCGCCACGAACAGCGCGCCATCCAGTTTCAGGTTCGCGTCGTAGATGGAAGAAATGGATGGCGAGGCCGACGCGGTGATCAAGCCAAGCCGCGTTTCGAACACGTACTTCGCATACGCTGCCGCGTGATCGGAACTGCCGCGTGCGCAGGTCACGATGAAGCGCGGCGGATTCGCGCGCAGGCGTTCGCCCAGCGCCTTGAGGATGGAAGCGTTCTGCGCAAGCTGTCGTTCGACGGTGGCGGCGCTCTCCTGCGCCTCGTTGTACATCAGGGTGTCGCTAGCGGATTTCATGGGAGGTTCCGGTTGATGAAGAGCCGGGAATCGGGAATCGGGAATCGGGAATAGTGAAAAGCGCAGCGCACCTCACCATGACCGATTCGGCATCGCCGACGCCCGTAAGGGGATGAATAAAAAAGGCGGGTTGGTGACTGGTGGGAGTGCAAGCTTGCGGAACACCGCGCTTTACGATTCCCGATTCCCGATTGACGATTCCCGCTGCTAGACCTGTCGCGGCGGCGCGGTCGATCCACGCACCACCAGTTCCGGCATGAAGCCCTCGTTGGGCAGGTCGCTGTCCTGTTGCAGGCCGCTGATCAGATGCAGCGCCGCGTGGCGGCCGATTTCGCTGGTCGATTGCCGCGCGGTGGTCAGCGCCGGCCACGCCTGCTTGGAGAACGGGCTGTCCTCGAATCCGGCGATGGAAAGATCCCACGGCACGTCCAGCCCGGCCGAACGCGCCGCTGCCAGCACGCCGGCGGCGATCTCGTCGTTGCAGCCGAAGATCGCGGTGGGCGGTTCCTTCAAGGCCAGCAATTTGCGCGCACCGCGAAAGCCGTCGTCGAACGCGTAGCGGCCGGGAAGAATCAGCTTGCGGTTGAGCGCAATGCCGTAATCCTTCAATGCGTCCGCATAGCCTTGATAACGCTCCGGACTGGAGCGGTGATGCGGTTCGCCCCACAGGAACCCGATGCGCGTATGCCCGAGCTGGATCAGATGCTCGGTGATCGCGTAGGCCGCGTCGTGGTCGTCCACGTAGACGCAGGGCATGCCGTCCTTCGGATCCTCGCGCGAGGCGATGATGCGCACGAAATCCACGTCGTGCGCTTTCAGTGTCGCCAGCAGGGCCGATTGTTCCGACATCGGCGGCGCCAGGATCAAGCCGGCCAGGCGTGCGCGCTGCACCAGCGAAACCAGTTCCTCGGCCAGGCCGGGCGCGGCCGAATCGCAGGGGTAGATCTGCAGGCCGAAGCCGCGTTCGCGACAGGCCGACAGCACGCCGTTCTGCATGTCGATCACGTAGTGCGCGTTCGGATTGTCGTAGACCAGGCCGATCGCATAGGCGTGCGAACTGCTGCGCAGGCTGCGCGCGGAAGGGTCGGGGCGATAGCCGAGCTGCTCGATCGCCCGTTCCACCTTCTCGCGGGTCTCGGGCCGTACCGCCGCCTCGTGGTTGATGACGCGTGAAACCGTCTTCAACGAAACGCCGGCATGCTTGGCGACGTCCTTGATGGTGGGGCTGTGCAACGAGAGTTCCTCCCGGGTAACGGTTGGGCATCGTAGCCCAGTGGCCGGGTCGAGTGGGGGTGGTAGAAGCGTCGACGCCTGACTTCACACGCTTGCCTTAGCCGGCATGGTTGCCCACGTTATGGCCACGCATGCCGTAGTACAGGATGTACAGATAGCACGGCACGATGACAATCACGAACGCAAGCTGGAAATCGATGTACTGCTTCAGGTGCACGAACGCCTGCGGCAGCAGCGCGCCGCCGACGATGCCCATGATCAGCAGGGCCGAACCCAGTTCGGTGTGGCTGCCCAGGCCCTTGATCGCCAGCGGGAAGATCGCCGGCCACATCATCGCGTTGGCGAAACCCAGCGCGGCGACGAAGGCCACGGAAACATAGCCGTGGGTGACGAAGGCGCCGATCGCGAACAGCACGCCCAGTACGGCCGACACCGCCAGATAGCGCTGCTGCGAGATGACACGCGGAATCAGCAGGGAACCGGCGATGTAGCCGGCCAGCATCGCCGCCATGGTGTAGGTGGTGAAGTGCGAGGTCACCTGCAGCGGCAGCCCGAAACCCTGGCCGTAGGTATTGATGGCGTCACCGGCCATCACTTCCACGCCCACGTAAAGGAACAGGCACAGCACACCCAGCCACAGGTGCGGAAAGCTGAAAATGCCGCCCTTGCTGTGCCCGATCGAACGTTCGCTGTTGGCGCCGGATGGTTTGATCTCCGGCAGCGAGGAAAGCAGGATCCAGATCGCCAGCACCACCAGCAAGCCGGCCAGGCTCATGTAGGGCCAGAACACGCGCGCGGCGAATTCGTTGAGCGAGGCTTCGCGCGCCGGGCCTTCGGCCATCTTGGTGACCTGCTCCAGGAAGGCATCGATGCCCGCCATCACCAGGGCGCCAAACGCCAGCGGCGCCAGTGCACCGGCGATCTTGTTGCAGATGCCCATCAACGCGATGCGCTGCGCCGCGCTGTCGATCGGGCCAAGAATGCTGATGTACGGATTGGCCGCCGTCTGCAGCAACGACAAGCCCGCGCCGATCACGAACAAGCCGGCCAGCGCGCCTGGGTAAATGCGAATGCGCACGAACTCGCCGAACAGCGCCGCGCCGATCGCCATGATGAAAAGACCCAGCACCATGCCCTTCTTCATGCCGGTGCGCTTGAGCACGGCACCGGCCGGCAAGGCGAGCACGAAGTACGACAGGTAAAACGCAAAGGGCACCAGGAACGCGTTCACGTCATCCAGCGTAAAAGCCACCTTCACGAACGAAATCAGCGGTCCGTTGAGCCAGGTGAAGAATCCCATGACGAAGAACAGCACGCCGATGATCATCATCGGCAGCAAGGTCGACGTGCGTGCGTCGGCGGTATACGTGGTGGACGACATCTCGTGCTTCCCCGGGCTTAGGTTTACAGGCGGCCACCCGCTCGGCGATATCCTTCCCGGCCGTGATCCTGCGAACGCAGGAATGACGGCAAGGCAAAGTGGAACATCGCGGCGAGAGGTATGGACACTTAGGTTTCTGGCTTCGATTCGATGTCGATAGCCGACATCCCCATGATGTCCTTTATTGTCCTCAATGCACAACGTTGTCAATCGGAGGCTTTCCAGGGCGCCGACAACGTGCGCCATTTGTCCCGGTCGAGCACCTTCATGTGACGCATCGCAGCAGCGTTTCGCATAGGCCATTCGGCCTAGGCATGGAGTAAAAAAGCCTTTTCTCATCAAGTAATTGAAAAATTTCACCTGCAACCATGCAGGCAGGCGTTTCGCGTCGCGGCACACGTCCTTGCACGACCTGCGTTGCGACCTGTTGACAGCGTTGTCATTCCTGACCAGACTCCGTCATCGAGACGTGCCTAGAGGGTAAGCCGGCAAAACCGGTAGGGCAGGCACGACAAAAAACGTGAGGGGAGGGGGCGTGGCTCAGGCTGTCGTACATGGCAAGGCGCAATCGGCACCGTCGCCGGAACTGGCATTTCTGGCCGCCGACGTGGGCGGTACGCATGCGCGCATCGGCTTGGTCAGCCCGCACCCGGACGGCCGTCGTCCCGTCACGGTGCTGGAATACCGCCGTTACGCCTGCGCCGAATGGCCCAGCCTCACTGCCGTACTGAAAGACTTCGTCGGCCAGCTCAACGCCGGTACGCGTGTGGAGAGTTGCGCCGTGGCCAGCGCCGGCTACGTGCTGGGCGACGCCATCGTCAACGACAACCTGCCGTGGCCGGTATCCATTCGCGATATTCGCGAAAGCCTTGGTATCGCCAGCCTGGCGGTGATCAACGATTTTGAAGCGGTCGCCTACGCTACCCAGTTCATGACCCACGCCGATACGGTTTCGGTGATCGAAACCAGTGCGCCGCAAGTGGCAGGCCCGGTGCTGGTGATGGGGCCGGGCACCGGCCTCGGTTCGGCCGTGCTGCTGCCCGGCCAGCCGCACGCCACGGTGCTGGCGACGGAAGCGGGGCAGGTATCGCTGGCGCCCGGCAATGAACTGGAAATCGACATCCTGCGCTGGCTGGCGCGCGATCGCGCCTATGTGTCGTACGAGCACGCGCTGTCCGGTCCTGGCTTGCTCAACCTGTATCGCGCGATCTGCGACGTGCGCGGTGCCAAGCCAAGCCTGCAGATGCCCGCGGACGTCACGCGCAGCGCGGTGGAACGCACCGACGCCGCAGCGATTGAAGCCTTAAACGTGTTCTGCGGTCTGCTCGGCAGCTTCGTCGGCGATCTGGTGCTGCTGTACGGCGCGCGCGGTGGCGTGTACCTGGCCGGCGGCATCCTGCCGCAGATCCGCGACCTGCTGCTGTCGAGCACTTTCGCCGAGCGCTATTTCAACAAGGGCGTGATGCGCCCTTTCCTGCAACAAGTGCCGGTACGACTGATGGAGCACGGCCAGCTCGGCGTGATCGGCGCCGCCGGCTTGTATCTGGATGGCCAGCACACGCACTGATGCGCGTGCGCAAAAAGGTAAGAGTAGAGGAAGGCTTTACGAAACGAACCGGGCGCAAGCCCATCACGCCACACAGCACGGACATGCCGCGAACATTTTCCGTGTTGAAGAAACGCCTCTGAGGGGAGGAAAAGTCATGTCAAACCGTAGAACCATGCTTGCCGCGAGCATCATCGCCAGCTTATGCCTGTCCGGTACGTTGCATGCACAGGACGCCACGCAGACCTCGAGCCAGGCCAATCAGCAGAGCAGCGCAGAGAAGGCCAACAAGGATAAGGTCAAGCAGCTGTCCACGATCACCGTCACCGGTATTCGTAGCAGCAGCGAGTTGTCCATCGACACCAAGCGCGCCGAAAACACGCACGTGGAAGTGGTTTCCGCCGAAGACATCGGCAAGCTGCCGGCCAAGAACGTGGCCGACACGCTGCAACGCCTGCCGGGCGTGAACATCAGCTCGTCCAGCGCCAGCGAAGGCGCGTTCGACGAAGCCGATCGCGTGAGCCTGCGCGGCACCAACCCCAGCATGACGCAGACCATGATCAACGGTCATACCGTCGCCACTGGCGACTGGTTCGTGCTGAACCAGGTGCAGACCGTCGGTCGCAGCGTGAGCTATTCGTTGCTGCCGTCGGAAATCGTCAGCCAGGTGGTGGTGCACAAGACGTCCGAAGCGAGCCTGATGGAAGGCGGCAGTGCGGGCACGGTGGACATCATCACGCGCAAGCCGCTCGAATACGCCAAGCAGATCACCGCCGAGGCGTCCGTCGGCGGCGTGTATGCGGACCTGCCGGGCAACGTCAAGCCGCAGTTCAGCGGCTTGTTCAACTACAAGAGCGACGACAACACGTTCGGCTTTCTTGCCCAGGCGTTCTATGAAGAACGCAGCCTGCAGCGTGATGGCCAGGAAGTGGTCGGCGGTTACAGCAGCACGACTCTGGGTGGCAAGACGTACTACTACCCGAACGAAATCGGCAACGCGCTGTTTACGCAAACGCGCAAGCGCGAAGGCGGTGCGTTCGACCTGGAATGGAAGCCGACCGATAACCTGACGCTCGATCTGAACGGCTTCTATTCGCTGATGAAGGCCGACAACTTCAACCGCAACTACATGCTGTGGACTAGTAATGCCTTGGATATAAATCACGGAGGCGTGCTATCGAACGTGCAAACACAGGGCAACGTCATCACTGCCGGAAGTATCTCTGGCGGCACCGGCTCTTATGGGGTTTACGACCAGATTTCGCGCCCCGGCGCTTCGTCCAAAACCAATTACGTCACCTTGGATGCGGATTGGAAGGTCACCGACAAGCTCCGGTTCCGCGGCGAGGTCGGCACCACGCATGGCGCTGGCGACAGCCCGCACCAGGACGTGATCGAACTGGGCGCAAACGTCGGCGGGACCGGCAGCTGGTCGATGAACGGCCTGGGTTCGCCGATCAGCTGGAACGAAGGTCCGGTCAACAGCAATCAGTCCACCATGGCGCCATCGTTCGGCTGGATCTTTGGCGAGCAAGGCATTCACATGGTGGACAAGGAAAGCTGGGCCAGGGCCGACGGCGAGCTTGACTTCGACGGCCCGATGTCGTCGCTGCAGTTCGGCGGGCGTTATTCCACCCATACCCGCGAAAGCCTTAATGACATCGCACAGGGTCCGAACTTTGCCACCGACTGGCAGAATCCGGCTGCCTATCCCACCGCCAATTCCAACTATCCGAGCGATTTCGGCAGCCAGATCGGCGCGAGCGTTCCCGGTAGCGTGTGGTATTTCACGCCGTCGCAACTGAAGCAGATCGACGCGCAGTTCGCCAATCGCGACCCGGTGACGCGCTTCTACTGGAACGACATCTACAAGGTGAAAGAGAAGGACACCGCGCTGTACGCGCAGGCGAACTTCGATGGTGACCGCTGGGGCGGCAACTTCGGCGTCCGCTACGTGCACACGGACGAGACGATCAACGACGCCACCACCAATCCCGATCCCACGGCTTCCTCGGCCATGGGCCCGATTACCGGTTCCGCGTTCGGTGCTTACTACTGGAACACCATCCACCACTCGTACAGCAAGGTGCTGCCCAGCGCGAACCTGAAGTTCGATGTGACGGACGACCTGGTGGCGCGCCTCGCCGCCTCGCAGACCATGACGCGCCCGGACTACTCGGCGCTGGCAGGTTCCGTGTCGCTGGATGATCTTACGCACACCGGTTCGGGCGGCAACCCGGCCCTGAAGCCGTTGATCTCCTCCAACTTCGACGCGGCGCTGGAATGGTATTTCGCACCGCGTGGTTTGCTGGCAGGCAGCGTCTACGACATGTCGTTGAAGGACTACGTGGGCTTCGCGGACGTGCAGCGCGTCTACAAGGATATCCAGGCGTCGCAGACGGCAGGGCATGACGTGTTTTCCACCTACACCGTGGTTGTGCCGAGCAATACCAAGGGCCACGTCAAGGGGGTGGAACTGACCTACGACCAACCGATCGGCGAAAACTTCGGCGTGGAAACGAACTACACCTACGCCAATGCGCATGCTTCGGGCGGCGGCCCGCTGCAGGGCACGTCGAAGAACACCTTCAACACGTCGTTCTACTTTGAAAACGATCTGTTCAATGCGCGCCTGAGCTACACCTATCGCTCCGCGTTCTACGACACGGTGAGCCACGGTTCGAACTACTTCCAGGGCGGCGTCGGCAACCTCGCTTTGTCGGTCGGCTACAAGTTCAACGACTGGATGTCGTTCTCGTTCGACGCGATGAACCTCAACAATCCGAAGTACCGCTACTACTACCAGGACAACAGCACCTTCGGTAAGCAGCCGTATGCGTTCTACGTCAACGGCCGCCAGTACTACTTCAACGTTCGCTTCAAGTTCTAACTTACTTCCCCGCCAAGGACCTGGTGATGGTTTGCCAGGTCCGATTTTTTCGGGGAGGGTCGATCGTAAGCATGGCCTGCGACGCCGGTATGCCGACGCTGCAGGCCATTTTGTTTTCGACGGCTGCCTCGCCGGGTGATCGAATATCCAATCGGTGTAGGGATTCACGCTTGCGTTCGGTATGCTCGACCCAGGGGAAAACCATCCATCCGGTTTCACAGGAAGACGTATGCGATCCGCTGTTCTATTTCTTTGCTTGACCTTCTGCAGCGTGGCCTATGCGGCCGCTCCATCGCTTATCCCGCAGCCCGCCGAGCTTCAGCCCAAAAGTGGGTCGTTCAAGGTCGACGGTGGCACGTCCATCATCGTCCCTGCGCACGATGCTTCGGCGCGCAATACCGCGCAGTACCTTGCAGATCTGCTAGAACGCACGCGCGGCTTGCATATGGACGTGACGGAAGCGAAAGGCGCGAGCCGCGCTATCGTTTTGCAGCGTGCCGCCAAGAGCGATGCCAACCATGCCGAAGGCTATACGCTCGATGTCACTCCGCAAGGTATTCGCATCGAGGCGAGTGATGATGCCGGCATCTTCTATGGCGCGGTCACGCTGTACCAATTGCTGACGCCGGATGCCAAGCAAGGCGCCGTGCAAGTCCCTGCATTGCACATCAGCGATTCCCCGCGCTTCGCCTGGCGCGGCGTGATGCTCGATTCCGCGCGCCATTTCCAATCAGTGGATGATGTCAAGAAGCTGCTCGATCAGATGGCCCAGCACAAGCTCAACGTGCTGCATTGGCATCTGACGGACGACCAGGGCTGGCGCATCGAGATCAAGCGCTATCCTGAGCTCACACGCATCGGTGCGTGGCGCACGCCGCCGGATGCGGGTCATGATGGCGAACCGCAACGCTATGGCGGTTTCTATACGCAGGAACAGATTCGCGACGTGGTCGCCTATGCCGCCGCGCGCCACATCACGGTGGTGCCGGAAATCGACATGCCCGGCCATGCGCAAGCCGCCGTGGCGTCCTATCCGCAGATCGGCGTAACCGGCAAGCGTCCGCCCGTATCGGTGGACTGGGGCGTGAATCCCTATCTCTATAACGTGGACGATGCGACGTTCCAGTTCATCGACAACGTGCTGGACGAGGTGATGGCGCTGTTTCCGTCGCGCTACATCCACGTCGGCGGCGACGAAGCCGTCAAGGATCAATGGAAAGCGTCGTCCGCCATCCAGGCCAAGATCCGCGCGTTGCACCTGAAGGACGAAGACGCCCTGCAAGGCTGGTTTATCGGCCGCATCGGCACCTATCTCGCGGCGCATGGCCGTCGCCTGATCGGCTGGGATGAAATTCTCGATGGCGGCGTGCCGGCCGATGCCACGGTGATGTCCTGGCGCGGTACCGATGGTGCGATCAAGGCGGCGAAGCTGGGGCACGATGTCGTGATGTCGCCGGCGCCCGATCTGTACCTCGACAGCCTGCAAAGCAATCTGCCTGATGAGGCGGCGGGACGCGAACCCGTGCGCAGCCTGGAAAACGTCTATCGCTTCAATCCCGTGCCTTCGGTGTTGAACGCCGCGCAGGCCGCGCATGTGCTGGGTGCGCAAGCGAACGCGTGGACCGAACACATGCCGAGCATGCGCCATGTAGAACATGCTGCTTTCCCGCGCCTGGATGCTTTCAGTGAAATCGTTTGGTCGCCGGCATCGGCACTGGACTGGAAAGATTTCCTGGCGCGCCTGTCGGCCCAGTTCCAGCGTTACGCCGTACAACATGTGGACGTTGCCGACAGCGCATTCGCGCCTGTCATCCAGGTCGACGCCAACGCGGCACTGAAAAGCAAGCAGGCGCAAGTGACGCTTTCCAACCAGGCCGGTTATGGTGACATCCGCTACACCACCGACGGCCGTGCGCCGGGCCGCGATGCGCCGCTCTACAGCAAGCCTTTCACCGTCGACTGGCCCGCCACGATCAAGGCAGCAACGTATGCGAGCGATGGCAGCGTACTGGCCGCTACGCGTACGCGGATGATCGATCGCGCGCAACTGCTGACCAAGGCCGGTGCGGAACTCACCAACTGCGCGGGCAGCGATTTCCGCCTGCACGTGCAGCCGATGCCGGACGCCACCAGCATGTCGCCGGTGTATCCCGTGAACGTGTTCGATACGTGCCAGCAATATCCGTCGGCGCCGCTCGACGGTATCCGTGCAATCCATGTCGAGGTGGCGCGTCTGGAACGCAACTATGCGCTGGCGCACGACATCAAGCTGGTCGTGTCGCGTCCGCACACCACGCCGTTCGGCGAGCTGGTGGTGCATCAGGATCGGTGCGATGGCCCGGTGCTGGCTACCGCACCGCTGCCTGCCCCGGCATCGAGCGGCCGACGTTTTGCGCTCGACGCCGCAATGCCCGCGCAGCACGGCGAACACACGCTGTGCCTGATATTCACGGCGCCGACCGACGGACCCTTGTACGCCATCGGTAGCGTGTCATTGGTGACCGCGAATAAAGCCACGAGCAAACCGTGACCACAACGCCGCGCCGCTTGTTGTCCCTGGACGCGCTGCGCGGCTGCACGGTTGCGGCGATGTTGCTGGTCAACGACGCGGGCGATTGGAGCCACGTCTACGCGCCGCTCGAGCATTCGCCCTGGCATGGTTGTACGCCGACGGACCTGATCTTTCCGTTCTTCCTGTTCGTGGTCGGCGTATCGGCCGCGCTGTCCATCCTGCCGCGGCAGGAACAGGGCGCGCCATCCGGTGATCTGATGCGAACGGCATGCTGGCGCGCATGCCGCATCGTTGCGCTGGGTGTGCTGATCAACGCGCTCGCGTGGTGGTGGTTGCCCGGCGCGCATATGCGCCTTCCGGGCGTACTGCAACGCATCGGCGTGTGCTTTGCGGCCATGTCGGCCTGCGCGCTCTACACGCGTGCGCGAACGCAGTGGAGCGCGATTGCCGTCATCCTGCTCGGCTACTGGGCATTGCTGCTGGCCGGCGGCTCGCAGGACCCCTGGATCAATATCGTCAGCCGCACCGACACCGCGGTATTCGGGCAGCACGTCTACCTGATCGATGCCGCGACCGGCCGCGGCCACGACCCCGAAGGCCTGCTGAGCACCTTCCCATCCATCGCCACCGCCTTGCTCGGCCTGCGCATGGGCTGCTGGCTGCGTGCCGAAAAGCACCGCGCACTACTACTGATGGGCATCGCATCCGTGGCAATCGGCGCACTATGGTCGCTCTGGCTGCCCCAGAACAAAAACCTTTGGACCTCTTCCTTTGTGATGTGGTGCGCCGGCTGGGCAACGCTCGCCCTCCTCGCCTTCCATATCTTGATCGACCAGCGCGGCTGGCCCGCCTGGGGGCGTCGCTTCGGCATTAACGCCATCGCCGCTTACGCCGGTTCCGAGCTGATGCAGATCATCCTGCCAGCGCTTGGCTGGCAGGAACCGCTTTACAGGCATCTGTTCGCCAGCTGGATTACGCCGCTGGCCGGGCCGTATGTCGCTTCGCTGATGTGGGCCGTCGCGTTCGTGCTGTTCTGGTGGCTGGTTGTGTTGGGGATGGATAGCCGGCGGATTTATCTGAAGCTCTGAAAGCAAGCCATATGTCCTTCTATTTCCGGCCTAATCACGGAACGATGTACAAGTCATTCACGCCTTGCTTCAAGGATCGTATCGATGCGCCGTGCAATAGGCATCGCGATACGCCGTTTGCTGTGGCGAGATACGCGTGGCTGAAAGAATGAGCTGCGCCTGCGTCACCGTGTACGCATCGATGGCTACTTCCACGGCTTTATAGGCGGTCGGATCGTCGGTTTCCTCGGCCAGCTTTAACTGTTCGGCAAAGCGCCAGGCCTGTTCGCGCCAGCCAGCGACAAGCTGGAAACTCAACAGATCGAACGGCGGCTGCAGGATCAGCGTGGGCTGGTTCATGGTCGGATCGAAGCGGCGTGCGCCTTCGTCGAGGGCGGAGGCCTCGGCGCCGTAGAGCCATTGGTTGTGTTTGTCGTAATCGGTTTTGGCGGAATCGCCGTTGGGATACACCAGGCCGAGCTGGTCCAGGACATAGGGCGCATCGTGATTGAGATGCGCGTTGATCGAGAGCAGGGCGTCACCCAGCGCGCTGACAGTCTTGTCATCGTTGGCGGCGAAGGCGATTTGCCATGCGGGGGACACGTTGGCCAGATCGTGATTCAACCAGGCCTGGTACTGGTTGGCGTAATAGCTTGCGAGCAGGGCATCGCCCTGGTTGGTATAGAACGTATTCTCGAAGTAGCCCGGCGTGACGGCGGCGGCGCGATAGGCCTGCACCATGCGCTGGTAGAAGTAGGTGAAGATCAGCTTGTGATCGCAGCTTGGGAGCAAGGCATCCAGCTGCACCTGCAGGTTGCTGTTGACGTTGTCGACGCAGGCGATATCGCCGTTCAGGCACACGGTGGAACCGTCCGAGGTGTAGCCGAGCGGTGCCGGCAGCAGCAGATAGGTCCATGGTGCGGGATCGAAGGCGAACACCTTGCCGGGATGCACGGCCAAGGCGAGCAGGGTGAGCAAGCCAGCGAGCTTGCCGATGCATTTCGGGAGCGCAGCACGGGACATGGCGTTTCTCCTCTTCAAGCGACGGGATGCGCATGGCATGCGCGAACGCATGCGGCGGCCAACATGTGACGCACTCAACGAAGCATGGAAATGACGCTTAGACGATCATCCGCTTCGACGTTCCCCGGGCGGATGGAGCGACAGGCTTGCGTCAGCCTGTCGTGCTCGCGCGCATTGAACCATACGCGACACAGCACTTAAACATGGGTGTCCAAATCCATCCATATTTCTGTAAAGCCGCATTCACAGATGTGAGCAAGACTTAACACCGCGCCGTCCAGGGGCGGCGTTTCTGTTCCGAATCCATAAACAAGTATGCGGCGACCCGCTGCAGGGTCAGCTGCGCAAAGGATATTTCCGCATGACAGTTCGTCAGATCTCGATTCGCATGTCCGGTCTCGCGCTTGCCGTGGTTGCGGCGTTGCATGGCGTGGTTGCTTTCGCAGGTGATACGACTGCCGATACGGCGCCCGCGGCGGCTGATGCTTCCGCGGCGGACAAGAGCAAGGCCAAGTCGCTGGACGCCATCTCGGTGGTGGCTCCGGGCGAAACGATCCAGGTACAGAGCGTGTCCAGCGTGGACATCAAGGCGCTGCCGCCGGGCAGCAGCGCGTTCAAGGCGCTCAATCAGCTGCCGGGCGTGAACTTCCAGTCGTCCGATCCGTGGGGCGCGTACGAGTGGGCCACGCAGATCACGCTGCACGGCTTTGATCAGAGCCGCCTTGGCTTCACGCTGGACAATATCCCGCTGGGCAACATGAGCTACGGCGTGACGAACGGTCTGCAGGTGACGCGTGCGATCACCAGCGACAACCTGAGCTCGGTGGAAATCGCGCAGGGCGCGGGCGCGCTGGGTACGCCATCCAGCACCAACCTGGGCGGCACGGTGCAGTTCTATTCGGCCGATCCGGATGCGGTGGCCGGGGCGCGCGTGAGCCAGGGCTTCGCTTCGGATAGCACGTATCGCACCTTCGTGCGTTTGGATAGCGGCGATTTCCACGGTTATTCGATGTACGTGTCGTTCGCCCGCGCCGATACCGGCAAGTGGAAGGGCTACGGCGACCAGCAGGACAACCAGATCAACCTGAAGAGCCTGTACCAGTGGGGCGACGGCAATCGCGTCAGCCTGTTCTTCGACAGCTCCAAGCGCAAGGAATACGACTATCAGGATCTGTCGCTGACCAGCCAGCGCGTGCTCGGTTGGAACTACGACTACTGGCAGCCGGATTGGAATTCCGCCGTGCAGACCGCGTGGGCGATCCAGGGCAAGGGCGCGTATCCGGCTTCATTGAATGGCCTGCCTGCGGACTACGACAAGGGCGACGTGAACTATTACGCCGGTGGCGGTATCCGTCGCGACAACCTGGTGGGCTTGAGCGGCCAGCTCAGCCTCAGCAGCAACGCCACGCTGAACCTCGGTACCTACTATCACAACGATCGCGGTGAAGGTCAGTGGGCCACGCCGTACGTGGCTTCATCGGCGACCGTGCCGATCGCCATGCGCACCACCGACTACGGTCTGGATCGCACGGGCGGTACCGCATCGCTGAACCTTACCGTCGCCAACAACGACATCCAGATCGGCGCGTGGGTGGAGGATGCGAACACCAACCAGGAACGCAACTACTTCTACTTGAACGGCCAGTACACCTTCCTCAGCAATTTCTACGATTCGGAGGAACCGTTCGCGCGCGGCTTCTTCCAGAACTACCAGACCACCACGCGCATGGGCTACATCCAGGACACGCTGCATTTCATGGATGATCGCCTGACGGTGAACTTCGGCACCAAGGCGCTGGACGTGACCACCACGGCCAAGTCGCTGGAGCCGAGCGCGCTGTCCGCCGGACGCATTTCCGCCCGCGAGAACTTCCTGCCGCAGGCCGGCGTGGACTACAAGATCGACCAGCACCAGGACGTGTACGCCTCGTACACCAAGAACATGGCCGCGTACGGTTTTCTGCCGTTCTCGCAATCGCAAGCCTCGTTCGACCAGGGCAAGAGCGCGCTGAAGCCGGAAGAATCGCAGACCTTCGAATTCGGCTATCGCGTGCAGGGCGCAGGGTTTGAAGCTTCGGCCGACGCCTACTACACGCACTTCACCAATCGCCTGTTGTCGGTCAGCCCATGCAGCGCGGTGCAGACCTGCTCGGCCATCATCAACAACGTGGGCTCGGTGCAGAGCAAGGGCGTGGACCTGGCGCTGATCTGGAAGCCGATCGACCACATGCGTTGGTTGAACAGCTTGTCGTACGCCAACACCAAGTACCAGGATGATTATCTGAACAACGGTGTGGTCGCCACCGCCGGCAAGTACGTGGTGGGTACGCCGGTGTGGATGTTCACCAGCGCGCTGAACTACAACATCGGTGCGTGGAGCTTCAATGTCGACGGCAAATACACCGGCCGCCGCTACATCACCTACATCAACGATTCGTCGGTGCCGGCATACCTGCTGTTCAATGCCGGCGTGAGCTACGACATCGGCGCGTGGTCGATCCTCAAGGATCTGAACGTGGCCTTCAACGTCACCAACCTCGCCAACAAGCATTACTTCGCGACGACGGGGACGAACGGTTACGTGGCGTCTGATCCGCAGGGTTACAACCAGACTTTGCAGGCGGGTGCGCCGCGGCAGTACTTCGTCAACATCAGTGCGAAGTTCTGATCGTTCGGTGGTGTGAGATGAGTTTGTGCGGGCCGGGATAGTTATCCCGGCCCGCATCGTTTTGGCACCTCATCGTCATCCCGGCGGACGCCCATTGCTGTCTGGGAAAAATGCGGCGGTCCAAGAAAGCTCTCCGCACGAAATCTGGATTTGAAAATTTTCCTGTCAATTCAATGCGGCCGATTCGTCATTCCAGCGAAAGCTGGAATCCAGTGCCTTTGACGCTTTGTAAGTCACTGGATGATTCGCTTCGCTCACCCCTGCGGGGCCGTCCTTCGGACGTTCTCCGCGCCGCGCGCTACGTCCAGCTTTCGCTGGGATGACGGAAATTGGCCTTTCCGCGCCTCGGACAGCAATGGGCGAACGCCGGAATGACGGTACGAGGGGCCAGCAATTTCCCGCGATATACTCCCCACGCGCTTCACACCCTGGGGAGGTCGCAATGATCACGCCGGAACGCATCATGGCCTGGGCCATACCGGGTTTCTTCGTGTTGATCGGCATCGAGTTGCTTGCCGCCAGGTGGCGCGGCCGCGACGTTTACTACAGCAACGATGCGATCAACAGCCTTGGGCTGGGCATGCTGTCGCAGATCGTCGGCGTATTCACCAAGCTGTTCGCGATCGGCATCTATGGCTGGTGCGCAACGCACCTGGCGCCGTGGACCTTGCCAGCGAACAGCATCTGGGTGTGGGTAAGCGGATTGTTGCTGTACGACCTGCTCTATTACTGGCTGCACCGCCTCGGGCACGAGGTCAATATGCTGTGGGCCGCGCACGTGGTGCATCACCAGAGCGAGAGCTACAACCTCACTACGGCGTTGCGGCAGACGGGCAGTGGTTTTCTTCTGGGCTGGATCGCGTATCTGCCGATGGCCTTGCTTGGGTTTCCTACCGAAGTATTCGCGGTCGTCGCGCTGATCGACCTGCTGTATCAGTTCTGGGTGCACACGGAATTGATCGGCCGGCTCGGCTGGTTTGATCGCGTGTTCTGTTCGCCCTCCAATCATCGCGCGCATCACGCCGTGAACGAGCGCTACCTCGATCGCAATTACGGCGGCATCCTGATCATCTGGGATCGTCTGTTCGGCAGCTTCGTGGAAGAGAGTGATGACGACCCGCCCGTCTACGGCACGCGCGCGCCGCTGCAGAGTTGGAATCCGCTGTGGGCGAACGTAGAAGTGTATGGCGGCCTGCTCAAGGACGCTTGGCACGCACGCAGCTGGCTGGACAAGCTGCGTGTATGGATCAAGCCGCCTGGATGGCGGCCTGCGGATGTCGCGACGCGTTTTCCGAAGCCTGCGTTCGATATCCGTCACGCACGCTACAACCCGCCGCTGTCGCGGGCGCTCAATGTTTACTGCATCGTGCAGTTTGCGTTGTTGCTGCTGATCGGCGTGCATTTCCTCGATGCCGCGCCAAAGATGGCGTTGCTGCCAGCGTCCGCTTATGCCGCCTATCTGGTGTACAGCCTGTGGGCGCTTGGTTTTCTGTTGGAGGCTCGCAGCGTTGGCGCGTGGCTGGAGCTGTTGCGTGGCGCCGGAACGGCTGCGGTCGTTGCGGTAAGCAGGCGCTGGTTTGGTGTCGGGCATCTCGATGCGCGGGTTGCCGTGGGGATGGCGGCGGTGTTTGGGATCGGGGCCGTGGTGCTCTTGCTGGTGGCGGACCACGAGCGTCGCCACGCTGACGCAGCGCGCTCGGAAGACTTCATTCGCATGACGAAGCTTCAGTAGGCTGGGCTGAGGCGAAGAAGGGGTAGGAAAAATTCCGTGTAGCGACCGTGTTGGAACGCAACGCGGTTTGGTTCATAGTGCGCACCAAGGGCGTCTGGAATGGCATCGTCCGCCGATGCCAGCGGTATCTGTTGTTCTCCTTGGAGAATGATCATGCGATACACACCGTTGTTCGAACGCTACAGAGATGGCTTGCTCCTGCTCGCACGCATCTTCCTGGTGGCCCTGTTCGTGATCTTCGGCTGGGACAAGTTCCTGAATTTTTCGGGCACCGTCAGCTATATGGAATCCACCGGGCTGCCCTTCGCCGCGCTCGCCGCCGGTAGCGCGCTGGTGATGGAGCTGGTGGTGGGCGTGGCGATATTGCTGGGCTTCTATACGCGGCCGCTGGCGCTGCTGCTGGCCGTGTATACCCTGGTCACCGCCTTGATCGGCCATCGGTTCTGGGCGCTTACCGGCGGCTTGCGGCTGGATACGGTGATCCACTTCTACAAGAACGTGAGCATCGCCGGCGGCTTGTTGCTATTGGCGCTGACGGGCCCCGGCAAATACTCGATGGATAAGCGATGACCCGTTGGGCCAGCGCAGCGTAACCCAGCATTTTAGAAGCGATTCGTTGAGTTGCTCCGGATCAATTCCGGGGTAACCCAACCTATGGCAACGCCCATGTAAGTTGCAGCGCAACATGCAAGGCCTGTCAGGCGCCGCCTTCGGCAGCCGTTCTGGCCGCACGCTTTCGCTATGATCGGCGCTTTGGTTTTGGGAGAGCTGCCGATGAGTGTCCTGAGCAGGATGCTGCGCCACAAGTCCGTCGAGCAATTGCAGGCGGAGGCGGGCAAGCGGGGGGATTTTCGCCGGGTGCTGGGGTTGTGGCAGCTCACCGCCATCGGCATCGGCGGCATCATCGGCGTAGGCATTTTCGTGCTGGCGGGGCAGCAGGCGGCGGCGAATGCGGGGGCGGGCGTGGCGCTCAGCTTCATCATCGCGGGCTTCGGCAGCGCATGCGCGGCGCTGTGCTATGCGGAGTTCGCCGGGCTCATTCCGGTGACCGGCAGTGCGTACACCTACGGCTATGCGGTATTGGGCGAATTCGTCGCCTGGATCATCGGCTGGGATCTGTTGCTGGAATACGCGCTGGTGGTCGCGGTGGTGGCCATCGGCTGGTCCGGCTACGTGCAGGTGTTGCTCGGTTCGGCCGGCATCCATCTGCCGGAATGGGCGCAGCAGAGCATGAGCGCGCAGACGATGGAGTATTACCTGCAGCAGATGTTAGGTGTGCATGGCGCGCAGGCGATTGCCGGACCCAGCGATGGCCATCGCTTCAACGTGATTGCGGCCGGTATTTCGCTGCTGGTCGCCGCGCTGCTTACCATCCGCACCGAATGGGGCGCGCGCTTCAACACGCTGGTGGTGACGATCAAGGTGATCGGCGTGCTGCTGGTGGTGGGCGTTGGCGTGTTCTACGTGCATGCGGCGAACTGGCATCCGTTCATTCCCGCGCGTGTGGTGGATGCGCAAGGCGTCGGCCATTTCGGCTGGGCTGGTGTACTGACCGGCGCCAGCGTGGTGTTCTTCGCGGTGTTCGGCTATGACACGCTCACCACGGCGGCCGAGGAGGCCAGGCATCCGCAGCGCGATCTGCCGCGCGCGGTGCTGCTGTCGCTGGCGGTGGCGATGGTGCTGTATATCGCGGTATCGCTGGTGCTGACCGGCATCACGCACTACAGCAACCTTGGCGGCGATGCCTCGGTGTCGCAGGCGTTCGAATCGATCGGCCTGCATTGGTTGAGCGTGACCATCGCTGTTGCGGCGGTGATCGGCGTTACCAGCGTGTTGTTCGCCTTCATGCTCGGCGCCGCGCGCATCTGGTTTGCCTTGGCGCGCGATGGTTTGCTGCCAGCGTGGTTCGCGCATATCCATCCGCGTTTCGGCACGCCGGCGCGGCCCACCGTGATCCTTGGCGTGTTCACCGCGCTGGTGGCGGGATTGCTGCCAATCGGCGAAGTGGCGGAACTGGTGAACATCGGCACGCTCAGCGCCTTCATCATCATCTGCAGCGCGGTGCTGGTATTGCGCATACGCAAGCCGCAGGTGCCGCGCAGTTTCCGCGCGCCGGCATTGGCACTGGTGGCGCCGCTGGGTGTGCTGTTTTCGCTGCTGCTGATCTTCGGCGTGCCGTGGCCGGATACCGATGGCTGGCATCGCATCGGCGGCTTGCCGTGGATCACCTTCGAGCGCTTCATCATCTGGATGGCGCTGGGGTGCTTGATCTATTTCGGGTACGGCATGCGGCACAGCAAAGTCGAGAAATAGATAGATTGGGGTGCAACCCCAACATCGTGATCTTCAGGCATCGCAACGTTGGGGTTTGCACCCCAACCTACGTTCGTCGCAAGATTTTTCTCTTGCCCAATCCTGGAAGGAACGCAGCAACATGACCTCTGGCAGGGGAAGCGAGGTAGGGTCTTGGCTCTACCATCGCCGGCAATCCGCCTTAAGGGGCGGTCATCCTTTTTGTTGTCCTTGCGGGCTGTCCCGTCAGGACGCCGCCCGCCGGAGTTGCCGAGTGAAATCCCATACCTTGCGTCTTAGCTTGATCGCCGCCGCCGTGATGGCGGCCTGTTCCTTGTCGGGAATCGCCGCGGCGCAATCGTCACCGGAGTTTTCCGGCGATGTGCCGGCGCCGGTCGATCAAGCGTACGCGGGCACGCTCACCGTCAACGTCGATCTCAGCGATGCCGGCAAGCGCATCTTCCGCTCGCACGAAACCATTCCGGTAAAGCCGGGCGCGCTGACGCTGTTCTATCCGAAATGGATTCCCGGCGAGCACGCGCCGTCCGGCCCGGTGTCGAACGTCGCGGGCCTGATCATTCGCGCCAACGGCAAGCAACTGCCGTGGCGCCGCGATCTGCGCGACATGTTCACGCTGCACCTGGACGTGCCGCAGGGCGTGAGCCAGCTCGACCTGGATTTCCAGTTCCTGTCGCCTGGCGAAGGCGAGGGCAGCAATTTCGGTGCGAGCGTATCCACCACGCCGAACCTGGTGGACATGGAATTCAACCAGGTGGTGTTCTATCCGGCCGGCTATTACACGCGGCAGATCCAGATCCAGCCGACGGTGCAATTGCCGCAGGGCTGGAAGTTCGCGTCGGCATTGGAAGTGGACAGCCAGTCGGGCGACACCATCCATTTCAAACCACTGAGCTTCAACAATTTCGTCGATTCGCCGCTGATTGCCGGCGCGAACTTCAATCGCGTCGATCTCACGCCCAAGGGCGGCGCGCCGGTGTACTTGAACGTGGTGGGCGATGCGGCCAAGGACGTGAAGCTCACCGACAAGCAACTCGAACAGCAGCGCAACGTGGTGGCGCAGACCAATTTCCTGTTCGGCGCGCATCACTACGGCCATTACGACTTCCTGCTTACGCTGTCCGACCACACCGGCCATTTCGGGCTCGAGCATCACCAGGCCAGCGATGATCGCCTGCCGGCCAATTTCTTCACTGACGACGATATGCATCTGGTCGCCGGCAGCCTGATGCCGCACGAATTCGTGCATTCGTGGAACGGCAAGTTCCGCCGCCCGGCGGATCTGTGGACGCCCAACTTCAACGTGCCGATGCAGGACGATCTGCTGTGGGTGTACGAAGGCCTTACCGATTACTGGTGCGGCGTGCTCACCGCGCGCGCCGGCTTGTGGACCCCGGCGCAGTATCGCGATTCGATCGCCAACATCGCCGCCGCGATGAGCTACCGCACCGGCCGCGCATGGCGCCCGCTGCAGGACACCGCCGACGCCGCGCCGCTCACCTATTACGGTTCGGAAAGCTGGATCAACTGGATCCGCGATACCGATTTCTATCCCGAAGGCCAGCTGCTGTGGCTCGACGTCGACACCAAGCTGCGCGAACTCAGCGGCGGCAAGCATTCGCTGGACGATTTCGCGCATGCCTTCTATGGCATGGAAAACGGCAGCTACGTCACCAAGACCTACACCTTCGACGAGGTGATCAACACGCTCAACCAGGTGCAGCCGTTCGATTGGTCGAAGTTCCTGCGCGAGCGCCTGGACTACACCGGCACCGACCTGCCGGAGCACGGCATCGAGCGCGGCGGCTGGAAGCTGGTGTTCAACGACACGCCCAATGGTGAAGCCAAAGCCCTCGAGGGTATCCGCCACGGTTCCGCCAACCTGGCCTACTCGATTGGTTTGATGGTCAATGGCAAAGGCACGATCGGCGACGTGCAGTGGAACGGTCCGGCATTCAAGGCCGGCTTGGTGCCGGGCCTGAACATCGTCGCGGTCAACGGCCATGATTTCTCCACCGAAGTGCTGAAGGATGCGATTACCGCCGCCAAGACTTCGCAGGCGCCGATCGAGCTGCTGGTGAAGAACGTGGACGTGTACAGCACCGTGAAGGTGGATTACCACGGCGGCCTGCGCTATCCGCACCTGGAGCGGGCGGATGGGAAGGATTTGATCGGGCTGATCGTGGCGCCGCGGAGCAAGTAGCTTCTGCTTTTACTCCCTCTCCCCGGAGGGGAGAGGGGAGCTAGGCCATCAAGCCTTTCGCATCCCTGCCGATATCTGTCCCATAGAGCCAAGCCTCCGGGGACCTATGGGCGGATTCTGGAAACGACTGTTTGCGAACGACGAGCCGCAGAAAGAGCGGCCGCGTTTCAACGTCGTATTGCCGTGGCCGGAAGAGGCCGAGCCCAAGGCGCCGGCGCCGGCGCTCAGCAGCGCCGATATCCAGGACTGGTTCTATCGCCTGGTGCTGGGCATGCCGGGTTCGGAGGCGGTCGACTGGCGTCCGCAGGAGCAGGTGATGCTGCGGCGCCTGGACGAGCTGTGCGGCGGCGATCGCTTCGACATTTCCACCCTGCCGCGCCTGCCGGAAGTGCTGCCGCAACTGCTGCGCATGCTCAAGAGCGAGAACTCCGACGGCACCAAGGTAGCCAAGCTGGTCGGGCGCGATCCGGTGCTGGTCGGCGAGGTGATGCGGGTCAGCCGTAGCGCGCACTACCGCACCGCGCGGCCGATCACCAGCCTGCAGCACGCCATTGTCTTATTGGGCCACGACGGCTTGCGCCAGATGGTCACGCAGCATGTGATGAAACCCATCCTGCAGGCCAGCGCCGGCATGCTCGGCCATGCCGCCGGCCAGCGCCTGTGGGATCACGCCGAACGCTGCGCGCACGCCAGCATGTACTTGGCCCGCGGGCAGGGCGATCCGTTCGAGGCCTATCTGGCCGGCGTGGTGTGCAACGCCGGCGTGGGCGCGATGATCCGCGTGCTCGACCAGGAAGCGCCGCCGACGCTGGGCGTGTTCAGCCGTTCCTTTCTCATCGGCTACATCCATCTGGCCAACCACCTCACCTTGCGTGCGGCCAAGCACTGGGAATTGCCGCCCAACGTGATCCAGGCATTGCGCGAACGGCTGGATGCGCGCGCGAAGGCGCCGGTGACCGAGCTGGGCAATGCGCTGCTGGCGGCCGATCATCTGGCGATGATCCAGATGCTGGCGGACAACCACGTGATCGACCGCGCCACACCGCCGGCGCCGCAGCGCGTGGACCGGTTGCCGGATGTGCTGGTGGATCGCGCGCAGCAGGAATTGCGCCGCGTATTCCGCACGTAACCTTCTCGGCCGTCATTGCCGCTTTCGCGCACTGCCGTCCGGGGAAAATCCTCCACGTTCGCCGAGAAGCTTGATAACTCGTCGTCCCGGCGAAAGCCGGACGTAGCGCGAAGCGCGGAGAACGTCCGAAGGACGGCCCCGAAGGGGTGAGCGAAGCGAATCACCCAGCGACTTGCAGATCCTCAAAGACGCTGGACCCCTGCTTTCGCCGGGACGACGAATCGGAGGTATTGAATTTCAGGTAGAAATTCAGACGCACAGGCAATGTGCGGGGAAAAATTTCGTGCATTTTATTTTCCCCGGGCAGCAGTGCGCTTTCGCGGGAATGACGGCCATGAGAGTTATGTCAGCTGGCGTATGGCTAGCCGCTCCTCGAACTTCTCCGGCTTCATCGGCGCACCGAACAGAAAACCCTGCATGTGCGAGCAGCCTGCCTCGCGCAGGAAACGGCTTTGCATTTCCGTCTCCACGCCTTCGGCGATCACGTCCTTGTTGAGGCTGCGGGCCATGGCGATGATGGCGCTGGTGATCGCCGCCGTTTCCGCGTCCTGGGTGATGTCGCGTACGAACGCGCGGTCGATCTTCAAGGCATCGACCGGAAAATGCTTGAGGTAGGAAAGGCTGTTGTAGCCGGTGCCGAAATCATCCAGCGACAAGCGCACGCCGCGCTGGCGGATGCGCCGCAGCAGGCGGATGGTGCCGTCGCCGCCGCTCATCATGGTGCGCTCGGTCAGTTCCAGTTCGAGCAGGCCCGGATCCAGGCCGGTCTCGTTGAGAATGCTGTCCAGCCGCTCGTAAAACCCCGCGTATTGGAACTGCAGCGGCGACACGTTCACCGAGATCGACATCGGCAGGCCTTCGCGCTGCCAGGTGCGCGCCTGCAGGCAGGCTTCGCGCAGCGCCCAGGTGCCGATGGACACGATCAGGCCGGTGTCTTCGGCCACCGGAATGAACTGGTCGGGCGTAAACACTTCCTCGCCGTTCACGTACAGCCGCAGCAGTGCTTCGGCGCCGACGATCTGGCCGTGCTTGGCATCCACTTTCGGCTGGTATTGCAGCGCCAGTTCGTTGTGCGCCAACGCATGGCGCAGCACGTTCTCGATGCGCTGGCTCGCGGCCGAACGCTGGCTCATTTCCGGCGCATAGAAACAGTAGCCGTGGCGGCCTTGCGTCTTCACTTCATACATCGCGGCGTCGGCAGTGCGCACCAGCGCGTCCGGTTCGGTGCCGTCGCGCGGAAACAGGCTGATGCCGATGCTGGCGCGGATGTCCAGCGGCGGCGTATGCGGCACCTGGGTCAGCGCGATCGCATCGAGCAGCTTGCGCGCGAAGCTGGCCGCCTCGTCGGCGTCATCCACGCGCGGCAGCAGCACCACGAATTCATCGCCGTTGTAGCGGAACGCCATGTCCTCGCTGTCGCGCAACACGCTGCGGATCTGCTGCGCCACTGCCTGCAGCACCTGGTCGCCGACACCATGGCCGAGCGTGTCGTTGATGCGGCGGAAGTGGTCCAGGTCGATATACAGCACCGCGCATTGACGATGCCGCTGCGTGGCCATGGTGGTGGCCTGCTCGATGCGCGCGTACAGCAGGCTGCGGTTGGGCAGGCCGGTGAGCGTGTCGTGCTGGGCCAGCTGGATCATCTTCAGCGCCAGCGTGCGGTTTTCGCTGATGTCGTGGCATACCAGCACGCCACCGGTCACGCTGCCGGTGTGATCGTGGATCAGGGCGGCGGAGGTTTCGATCGGCGTTTCGAAGCCGTTGCGATGCAAGAGGATCGCGCGCCCGCTGAAATCCACGATCGCGTTGCGGCGCATGGCCTGGCGCAAAGGGTTGTCCAGCAGCTGGCGATTGCCGATGTCGCGCAGGCGGAACACGTCGTCCAGCGCGCAGCCCTTCGCATCGGCGTTGGACCAGCCGGTCATCGCCTCGGCGATCGGATTGAGCGAGGTGATGTTGAGCGCGATGTCGGTGGTGATCACCGCATCGCCGATCGAATTGAGCGTGACCTCGGCCAGCTGCCGCTCGCGGAACAGCGCTTCCTCGTAATGCTTGCGCTTGGTGATGTCCTGCACCTGGCTGACCAGGTAATTGAGCTGCCCGTTCTCGCTGCGCACCTGCGACACCGACAGCTGCACATGGACGAAATGGCCATCGCGATGGATGTAGCGCTTCTCGGTCTGGAACGCCTCGCGCCGGCCGTTGAGGATCTGCGCGGACAACGCTTCGCTCAGCGGCAGATCGTCCGGATGCGTGACGTCGCGCCAGTTCATCGTGCGCATCTGTGCTTCGGTATAGCCCAGCATGTTGCACAACGCGGCGTTCACGCGCTGGTAGCGGCCATCCGGCAGCACCATCGCCATGCCGACGGCGGCGTGCTGGAACGCCAGGGAAAAGCGCTGCTCGCTTTCGCGCAACTGTTCTTCCAGCGCGTGGCGCTCGGTGATATCGGTGAAGACGGTGAAGACGCCGCGCAACTGCCCTTCCTCGTCGCGGTCGGGCGTGAAGCTGCCGTGCACGTAGCGATGCTGAGGACGGTTGAACAGCTGGCCTTCATAGCTGGATGCATGTCCGCCCAGCGCCTGCAGCAGGGCGGCGCGCACGCGCAGGTAGCTTTCCGGATCGAGCACCTCGCTCACCAGCCGGCCCATGATGTGGCTAGGCTCGATGTCGAACCAGCGACGATGGGCCTCATTGGCGAACAGGAACCGTTCGTCGAGGTCGACATAGGTGATGAGCGCGGGCACGCTCTGCACAACGTGTGCGAGCAGATCCGTTCCGGCTTCAGGAGCCAGCGGATCGCCTTCGACGGGGGGCGTCAGCTTGGGCATGCAGTGTCGGTTCGTCCGTGCGTCGGCACATCATGCGCCGGAAGGAGCCCGGTTGCACTCTCTGCGGAGGACGCGGGGCTGCTTTCGGGAGCGGGGAAGCGGGCGGAAGTTGCGTAAGTCGTTGTTCTGGCGTGTTGATCGTGTCTTCGTCCAATACCTGTCGCGTATCTCAACCACCAGATGCGAAATCTCGCTTCATCGTCATTGCGGCCTACGTCCACTGCTGTCCGGGGAAAATCCTCCACGTTCGCTGGGGCGACGAATCGGAGGTATTGAATTTCAGGTAGAAATTCAGACGCACAGGCAATGTGCGGGGAAAAATTTCGTGCATTTTATTTTCCCCGGACAGCAGTGGGCCCACGCCGGAATGACGATATGCAATGTTTGAATCCCGCGGGAGCAAGCAGGCGGAGGCAGATGTTTTTCAATGCAACGCAAGCACCGGCGCACTCAGCCAACCTTGCTCATCCAGCTGGATTTTCCCCAGCGTATGCAGATCGCTGGCCGCGTCGAATCGATCGGCCAGCGCGGTGACCAGCGGCCCCAGCGCCGACGATCGCAACGGATAGCCATGCGCCACCACGCGGGGGGTACCCGCCGCGCCGCGCTGCGCCACCGTGACCGCCACCACGCCCAGGCCGGCCGCTTCGTGGGCGAACAGGGTCGGCGCGCCATAGGCCGGGTCGGCGGCAGCCATGGTTTCGGCCAGCCAGCCGGAGCCGTCCGTGGTGGCGATGGCCGATCCCCCAATTAAATGCAGGGACAGTCCATGCGCGTGCAGCAGGGCGGCGTACTGGCGCAGTTCGAATACCGCGCCGGCCAGCGCATGGCTGCGCTCGGCCGGCGTGCCGGTTTGGGTGGCCAGCCATTGCGCGGGCGATTGCATCCAGGCCTTGCCGTCGGCGTAGCGCAGCGCGAGGCCGCGTGCGCTGAGTGCTTCCTCGGGGCGATACGGCGTGAGCATCGCCGCTTCCAGCAATTGCCACAGCGGCGCCAGGTTCACGTGTTCGTACTGCACGCAGGTGAGCGCGAGCAGATCATTGCGGCTGAGATAGCGGGCGTGTTCCAGGCGAACGTCGAAGTGGCGCATCAGCCAATCGGCCGTGCGCGCGCCGGCTTCGCCGCGGCCGACCAGTTCCACTTCCATCCGCTGGGACAGCGCATCGGCGATACCTTCCGGAGCGAGCACGCTCAACGGCAGCAGGCGCATCGGGCCGTCGGCGTAACCAGGATCGGGCTCCAGCGGTTGCGCCGGCATGCGTCCGTCGTGATGGCCGAACGCCACCACGTTTTCGAGCTGGCCGCGCGGCACCCGCCGCGCCAGCTCATCCAGCGTGGCCCACACCGGGAAGCCTGGGCGCAGCAATTCCACCGCGTCGAACGCGGCGCCGCCCAGGGTCAGGCAGGCTTCGGCCACTTCGGGCACCAGCGCGTGCAGGTCGTCCGCCACCAGCGCCGCCAGTTCGGCGGCTTCGTCGCGGCTCAGGATGAGGCGCTGCGGGCGTTCGCCGGGCGACAGTTCCATGGCCAGAACGGCGGGCAGGGCTTGCAGCGAAGCGGGGGATTCCACGCGGTCATACCTGGATAAGTGAAACGAGAAGTCTAGCAGCCCCTCCCGAGGCGACAGCCCGATGCGGCGGCCACCCATGGCATCGGGGCTTGAATCCCAGCGCACATTTCTCAACCTCGCCGTAACGATTCGCCGTTCAAACGCCTGTTCGGGCTTTCGCCAGGCTGCCGAGCGGGTTAGCCTTGCCTGATCGGTGTTTCGGGACCCAAGTCAAGGCTATGGAAAACACGCAGCAGCGCGTTGGCGTCATCGGCGGTGTGCGCATCCCGTTCTGTCGCAACAACACTGCCTATGCGGACGTCGGCAACTTCGGCATGTCGGTGAAGGTGCTGGGCGCGCTGGTCGAACGTTTCGGTCTGCACGGCGTGGAGCTGGGCGAAGTGGCGATGGGGGCGGTGATCAAGCACGCCTCCGACTGGAACCTGGCGCGCGAAGCCTTGTTGAGTTCCGGCCTGGCGCCGACCACTCCCGGCATCACCACCGCGCGCGCCTGCGGTACTTCGCTGGACAACGCCATCGTCATCGCCAACAAGATCGCCGCGGGGCAGATCGAGGCGGGTATCGCCGGCGGCTCGGATACCACCAGCGACGTGCCGATCGTCTACAGCCAGCGCCTGCGCAAGCGGCTGCTGGCGGTGAACCGCGCCAAGACACCCCTGGATAAGTTGAGAACGGCGGTGCGCGGGTTTTCCTTCAGCGAATTGAAGCCTTCGTTTCCCGGCGTGGCCGAACCGCGCACCGGCATGTCGATGGGCGAGCACTGCGAAAAGATGGCGCGCGAATGGCACATCGGCCGCGAGGCGCAGGATCGCCTGGCGCTGGACAGCCATCGCAAGCTGGCCACCGCCTACGAGGCGGGCTTTTTCGACGACCTGGTGGTGCCGTTCCGCGGCGTGAAGCGCGACGGTTTCCTGCGTCCCGACACCAGCATGGACAAGCTGGCCGGGCTCAAGCCCGCGTTCGACAAGACCTCCGGCCTGGGCACGCTCACTGCCGGCAATTCCACCGGCCTTTCCGATGGCGCCGCCGCGGTGCTGCTGGCGAACGATGCATGGGCGTCCAGGCGTGGCTTGAAAATCCAGGCTTATCTGCGGGATGCAGAGGTGGCCGCGGTGGATTTCGTGCATGGCGAAGGCCTGCTGATGGCGCCGACCATCGCCGTGCCGCGCCTGCTCAAGCGCAACGGCCTGAGCCTGCAGGATTTCGACTTCTACGAAATCCACGAAGCGTTCGCCGCGCAAGTGCTGTGCACGCTGCGCGCGTGGGAATCGCCCGATTACTGCAAGAATCGCTTAGGGCTGGATGCGCCATTGGGCGCCATCGATCCGGCCAAGCTCAATGTCAACGGCTCCAGCCTCGCGGCGGGACATCCATTCGCCGCCACCGGCGCGCGCATCGTCGCCACGCTGGCGAAACTGCTGGAACAGAAAGGCGCCGGCCGCGGCCTGATTTCCATCTGCACCGCCGGCGGCATGGGCGTGGTGGCGATCCTGGAGCGGCCGTAAGTCGTATGCCTCGGTTGCGCGTCACTGCCAGTTTGAGCCTGCTTGCCCTGGTGATCGGCGTGGGCGGCGTGCAGTGGTTGAGCGAGCAGACGTATGCGCACGTGGATTGGCCGGTGGCCGTGCATCGGCCGGTGGCGGCGCAGTGGGCGCGTCGTGCCGAGCATCCCAAGCGCGTGGCGCAGGTCGTGCGCCCGCGCTACGAACCATCACAAGCGGAAGCCGTCGCCGCACCGGTTGCGCCATCCGGCGGCGCACCCACCCTGGTGCCGGTATCGACGCCGGCCGCATCGCTGCCTACTTCGCAAATGGAAGATCATGCGGTGGGGCAGGTGGTGCTGCATCTGACCGTCGATGGGCAAGGCGAGGTCACGCACGCGGCGATCGCGCAGTCCAGTGGCGACAGCGTGCTGGATGCCAATGCATTGGCGATCGCGCAACGCTGGCGTTTTGCCGTGCCGGCGGATCATCCGCAAGGCATCAGCGGCGATTTGCCGATGCGGTTCGATGGGCACATGTAGATTGGGGTGCAAACCCCAGCGTTGCCTTGATGCATGAATCTCGACGTTGGGGTTTGCACCCCAACCTACGCGCGCTGTTCGGCGAACGAATACACCTGGTCCGCCCACTGCGTGGCCGCGTAGTACGCGCCGGCCATGCGGCGGATGTCCTGCGGCTGCATCTGCGAACCTTTCAGGTCGCCGGCTTCCCATGCGTACACGTGTTCGAGCAGCGGCGCGAACGGGCCGCGATTCTCGACCAGCGCGTCGCGGATTTCCGGCGCGAGCGGAAGATGGCTGAGCACGAATTCCATCGGCGCGCACAGCAGCGTATCGAGCAAGGACAGCAGGCCGGCCATGAACGCCATTTCCTGCTGGCCCGACGGCATGCCCTGCGCGAGCTTCTCGCACATATGGGCGCGAATCAGCGCCGCGCGCAAGAGTTCCGGCGGGCGATCGTCCATGCCGCTGAGCGACATGGTGTAGATCCAGTTGCGCAGGCGCGCCACGCCGAAGAAGATCGCGGCCTGCTGGATCGACTTCAATTGCCGCGGCAGTGCGAAATACGCGGAGTTGACGCAGCCGAGCAGCTTGTAGCTGAGCACGGCGTCGTCGCGGATGATTTCGCCCAATTCCACCGGCCCTGCGTTGTTGTCCTGCAGTGCGCTCATCAATCGCAGCAGGCTGAGGCGGCTGGGCGTGAGCACCGGCACTTCGATCTGCTGCGGCACCAATAGATAGCGGCCTTGCACGGCCTGGAACGGCAGCGTTTTGCAGCGTGCATAGGTGACGTGGTCGTCGACGTTGCCGGCGATCACGCTCAGGCCGCGGTCGTGCAACTGTTTGCAGCGCGCGGCCAGTGTCTCGGCATCGAGCGCCTTGGCATCCAGGCGCACATAGCTGGCCAGGCGCAGCAGTGGCTCCTGCGCGCCGTGCGGTTCGCTGGCGTTGGGATCGGTGCTGCCCAGGTCCAGCAGCAACGGGCAATTGCGCAGTGCGAGCTGCTGCAGGCGTTGCAGCACCGCCGTATCGCGTACATGGATAGGGTTGATGATCACGCCCAGGCGCGGCGTGTGCGCCAGGATGTCGGTCTGCTCCAGCAGCAGCGTGCGGGGCAGGCGCATGAAGGCGCGGTTGCCGCGCACCAGGCGCGTGATCGCGCCATCGGTGATGCCGGACAGCACGCCGCCGACCAGGGTGGTATCGGCATCAGTGCCGGCGCCCTGGCGGTAGAACACCAGCTCGTAGGCGAACAGTTCTTCCTCCTGATCCAGCATCGGACTGCGCACCACCGGCAGCAGCATGTCGCTGAGGGTGGGGGTGTCGTTGCCTGAGGACCGGATCGGGGAAGCTGCTGCAGTCGTCATTGCCGCGTACCTTCTTGGGCGTGAATCGTTAATCGTCAATCGTCAATCGAAGAGCTCATCGCAAACCTGGACCATCGCTAACGATTTACGATTCCCGATTTACGATTCCCGGCAATTCATGCCTGCGCAAGCTGCACCGACCGATGCGTATCCTGCAGTGCTCCGTTCTGTCCGTACGTACCGCTTTGCGTGTCGTTGCCGGTGAGCACCGCCAGCGCCTTGCGCACTTGCGCCAAACGCTGGCTGACCAGCGCGCCGTTGCGCTGGTTCTTGTCGCGGCACTGCGTGAGCGACTTCAGCAGCGCGCGCCATTGCGTATCCACCTGCTGCGCCGCCTCGGCCGAAGTGCTGCACAGGTGCAGGCGCTCCACGTCGAGCTGCTCGAGCCGGCGCATCAGCATCTGCTTGGCTTCGCCGGCGCGGTTGAGCGCCTTGGCGTCGGCGCTGTTGAGCGCTTCGCGTTCCTCGTCCAGCACGTGGATGAGCTGCGCGGTGGTCGCGCTCATGTCATCCAGTACGCTGCGCAAGGCGGCGCCGAGTTCGGCCTGCAGGTTCGGGCTCATGGCATGGGTTTCTTCTTATTATTTGCTGCCGATCTGGCCTTCCAGCGACACCAGCCGGCTGGCGATGGCGTGCGGATCGACCTTGTAGGTGCCCGCGGCCAGTTGCTGCCGGATCTGGTCCACGCGCTGCGTATCGACCGGCGCGTTGGCGTTGCTGGCCTCGTGCAGGGCGCGGGCCGAATCGGTCAGCTTGACGCTGTCGCCGGCCTGCGTGGCCGAGGAGCCGGCCGATGGCGTGGCCGTCGAGGTTTGGGCGGCGCTGTTTTCCGTGGTGGTGGTCGGAAGCGGAAGCTGCGGCAGGCCGTTGGACGAAATCGTGGTGTTCATGGTTCGTGGCGTTCTCTCGGTATGCCCTGTATGGGGTATCGGCCTGCCCCGTGGAAACTTTAATCGCCGATGTCCTGCAGTATGTCGGTTCCGTTCCGGCTCAGGGGAGGGCCTGTACCTGGCCTTCCCCGACCACCACGCCCTGGATGACCCGGCCGGAATTGTCGTTGCGCACGCGCAAGCGGGCGCCGGTGTCTCCCCCGTCCAGGGCCATGCCCCGCGTGCGTACTTCGATGCCTTCGACCGAGGCTACCAACTGCACCTCTTCGCCGGCGTGCACGGTTTCACGGCCGTTGAAGTCGCCCGGCGTCAACGCCACGCCGGCGATCAGCGGCCGGCCCAGCGAGTGGCCGAGGATCTGGTCGAGGCTTTCGATGAAGCCATACCCCAGGCGCGCCACGTCGCGCTCTTCAGGGTGCACGTCGCCCGGCCCCAGGATGTCGCCGCGCGCCAGCGGATGATTGGTGACCAGCACATTGCGGAACACCTGCAATTGCACCGGCACCTGGATCGTCCAGCCCGGCGTGCCAGCGCAGCTGACCGACACCGCCACGCGCGAGGGCGTGCCCTGGCGCACAGGCAAGCGGGTTTGCAAAGGGTGATCGCACGCGGCCAGATGCAGGCGCGCGTTGAGCGGCGTGGGCACGATCACCACGCGGCTGCCGGCGGTACCGTATTGCGCACGCACGGCCTGTTCGGCGGCGGTGCGCAGGTCGGTGGCGGTGTCGGCGTGGGCGAGGCCGGCGAAGGCGAGCAGCAATAGTGCCGTACACGCATAACAGAGCGACGAACGGCCCCCTCTCCCCTCCGGGGAGAGGGTGGGGGTGAGGGGCCAAGGCTTGCGAAAAACATTAGCGGTCGAGTGGGTTTTGTAACGGCTGGTTGTGCAGCGATCACCATCAGGCAAGGTTGGCCCCTCACCCCGACCCTCTTCCGGGTGGGGAGAGGGAGTGTTTCTAGCCAGCATCAAGCGCGCGAAAAAACTCATGAACGCCCATCAGCCAAAATCGTCGCCAGCTGGCTGTTGATCGCTTCGCGCTCGCTTTCCAGCTTGTCGGACATCTGCGCCGCCAGTTCGAATTGCCCGTTGCCGAGCAGCTCGAGGAACGCTTCGCCATGCTCGCGCAGGCGCGCCGCCGATTCGTGCAGGCTTGCGCCGGAAGGATGATCGCCATGGCGCGCGACCAGCCGATCCAGGCTGCGCTTGAGCACGTCGGTGTCGAACCAGCGACGGTCGAGCGAAGTGGGCTCCTGCAATGCGAGCTCCATGCTCTGGCGCAGGCCGACCACCGACTCGCGCACGGTCAGGCTGAGGCTGGCGATGTCGTGGCCGCTTTCGCCTTCGAGCCAGCCCAGGCACAGGCGATGCGCCAGCGCCGCGGCGCGGCCCAGCGCTTCGCCATGCCGGCGGGTTTCGTAGGCGCGACGCTGCAAGGCGCCCAAGGTGGCTTTCAATGTAGTAGCGCGCACCTGCAAGGCGTCCTGACCGTCGCGCAGCGAACGCAGGCGATCGCCCGCGCCCTGCAAGGTGCCGGTGCCTTCCTGCAGCGTGCGCTCGGTGGCGTTGACACCGGCCTGCGCGCGCTCCAGCCGTTGCAGGCTTTGCTGCACGTTGCCGTTCATCTGCAGCGAGAATTCGCCGATCGAACTGGTGACGGTTTCGATTTCCGCGGTGGCCTGCGCGGTTTTTTCCGCGAGCTGCTTCACTTCGTCCGCCACCACCGCAAAGCCACGGCCGGCATCGCCGGCGCGCGCCGCTTCGATCGCGGCGTTGAGCGCGACGAGATTGGTTTGATGGGCGATGTCCTGCACGCTGGTGGTCAGCGCGCGGATCTGCGCGACCTGTTCGGTGAGCAGGCTCTGGCTCTGGTTCATCGCCGACAGCGCGCTGCGCAACAGGCGCAACTGGCCATTGAGTTCGCTGACGTTGGCCGCGCTTTGCTCACCGGCCTTGGCCGCCTGCTCGATGCCGCCCTGCGCCTGCTGCAAGGTCGCCGACATGCCGGCGCTGCCCTCCGTCAACTGTCCGACGCTGTCGCGGCTTTCGCCGATCGATTGCTCCAGCGAGGACTGCTCCTTGTGCAGCGTCTGCGCGTGGGTCAGCACCAGGCTTTGCTGCTCCAGCGATTGCAGCGCCACCGCCGCCGGCGCACGCGGCGCCAGCCGCGCGAACACCGGCGCGAGCAACGCCGCGGTCTTGGGATGCTTGCGGCTCAAGCTCGCCAGTTCCGCCTCGTTTCCGGCGAGTGCGGCTTGGACCAGAGCGGCCAGATGCTGGCTGCGGATCAGACTCATAGAAAAAAGAGTTCCGTTTATGGGTTCCCAGACATCGGCGGGAAAGTTCGAAAGTTGAGGAAGCAAACGGTGTGCCACTGTTGTGGGGGAATAGGGAGCAGGGAATGGGGAATAGTCAGAGCGGATCGCGTCAAGCTTGCCGGTCATCGCTTTTAACCATTCCCCATTCCCCTCCCTCAAGCACAACTCAAGTCGGTCGATACGCGACCATCGACCTCACGACGCAAAATCCCATGACCACAACGGCGCTACTCGACAGCGTGGAAAGCCACACCCGCCTGGCCGGCCACAACCGCGTGGCCATGCTGCTGTTTCGCCTGGGCGACAAGCAGCTGTTCGGCATCAACGTGTTCAAGGTGCGCGAGGTGCTGCGCCGGCCGCTGATGGAAAAATTGCCCGGCATGCACGAATGGCTGGCGGGCAGTTTCGACTATCGCGGCAAGACCATTCCGGTGATCGACCTGGCTGCGGCGATGGGCTACCCCTCGCTGGCGGCAAGCGCGTCGGCGCACGTGGTGGTGACCGAGTTCAGCCGTTCCATGCAGGGCTTCCTGGTGGCGGATTTCCAGCGCATCGTGCATTGCACGGGCGAATCGCTGGAAGCGCCTCCGGTCACGCTGGGCTTCGGCAACCGCGTCAACGCGGTCAGCCGCATCGACGGCCAGTTGATGGCGGTGATCGACGTGGAGCAGATGCTGGCCAGCATCGAAGAAGTCACTGCTGAAATTTCGCCGCATATCCAGCAGCAGGCCGAGCACAGCCAGCTGGCGGTTCGCCGCATCATGGTGGTGGACGATTCGGTGGTGGCGCGCGGACGGCTGGTCAACCTGTTCAAGCGCATGCATATCGAATGCATCATCGCCCAGGATGGGCGCGACGCGCTGGAGCAGCTCACCGCGATGGCCGAAGATGACGGCGAAAGCGTGGGCGTGGTGATTTCCGATATCGAAATGCCGCGCCTGGATGGCTACGCGCTGACCCGCGCCATCCGCGAAACGCCGGCGTTGCGGCAGTTGAAAGTGGTGCTGCACAGTTCCTTGAGCGGTGTATTCAATGAGGCGCTGGTGCGCGATGTCGGCGCCGACCAGTTCATTGCGAAGTTTCAGCCGGACTTGTTGGCGAAGACGGTATTGGAGTTGCTGGGGCCGTCAACAAATTGACGTGGCCCAGCTCTTCTCCCTCTCCCCTTCGGGGAGAGGGTCGGGGTGAGGGGCTGGGCTTGCGGGAAATTGGCTTGGTGCGTGCAGTTTTGTTTTTTTTATCTCGCATGGTCCAGCCGTGGGGCTAGATTTGCCCCTCACCCCAGCCCTCTCCCCTGAGGGGAGAGGGAATAAAGTGCGCGAGTCGGGAATCCGACCCGCCGTGTTTATGCCGCGCCGGTAACACGTCATCGCGCCTGGCGAACAGCTGGTGCAGACCCCGCAAACGGCCATCCCATGCGGTTTGCGCCGCACGCGCAAGGCGTGGCATGCAACTTGCTCAAACCCCCTGCAGGCCGTTATCGCCGCGGGGAATCCGTCATGAGCAACATTCTGGACAACGTGTTCGGTTTGAGCAGCCAGGCACTGGATGTGTGGCAGCGCCGTTCCGAAGTGATCGCTTCGAACATCGCCAATGCCGACACGCCCAACTACCAGGCGCGTGACGTCGATTTTCGCCAGGTGCTGCAGCAGGCCAGCGGCGGCGATGCGAAGACGCTGGCACTGAGCGCGCCCACTTCGGGACAGATCGATGCCACCGCGCAATCGGCCGAGGCCTTGAAATACCGCGTGCCGCTGCAGCCCAGCCTCGACGGCAACACCGTCGACGCGCAAGTGGAGCAGTCGGCATTCGCCAGCAACATGGTGCATTACCAGGCCAGCCTGAGCTTCATCAACAGCACGATCCAGCAGCTGCGCCTGGCCATCAACGGTGGAGGGCAAGGCTGATGTCGCTGATGAAGATTTTCGATACCGCCGGTTCCGGCATGTCGGCCGAATCGCTGCGGCTCAACACCGTGGCCAGCAATCTTGCCAACGCCGACAGCGTCAGCAACAGTCCGAACAGTGCGTACAAAGCGAAAGAAGTTTTGTTCGCGCCGGTGCTGCAGGCGCAAGGCGCCAGCGCGCAGGACGCCGGCACCAACGTCGGCGTGCACATGGCCGGCGTGACCGAAAGCCAGCAGCCGGTGGAATCGCATTACGAGCCGGGCAACCCGATGGCCGACGCCAACGGCTTCGTCTACGGCAGCAATGTCAATCCGATCGATGAGCTGGTGAACATGATTTCCGCGTCGCGTTCGTATCAGAACAACGTGGAGGTGATGAACACCACCAAGCAGCTCATGATCAAGACGATCAACCTGGGCAGCTGAGCATGAGCAGCATCGCCGGCACCAGCAGCTATTCCGTTTCGGGCCTGAGCCTCACCGGCAGCACGGTGACCAGCACGCCGAGCGGCTCGACCATGACGCAGTCGGATTTCCTGCAGCTCCTGACCACGCAGCTCAAGAGCCAGGATCCCACGCAGCCGATGGACAACTCGCAGATGGCCTCGGAGATGGCGCAGTTCGCGCAGCTCGGCACGCTGCAGAACATCCAGAGCAGCCTGACGGGATTGAGCGGCAATCTCGATACGAATATGCAGACCTCGCAGGTGCTCAGTTCCGCCAGCCTGGTCGGCCGCCAGGTGCTGGTGCCCTCGACGTCGCTCACCTACAGCGGCAGCGCGGTAAGCGGTGGCGTGAACGTCACCAGCGCGGGCGACGTGGTGGTCACGATCAAAGATGGCAATGGCAACGTGGTCAACACCATCGATCTGGGCACGCAGCAAACCGGCCTGGCCACGTTCGCGTGGGACGGCAAGGACAGCAGCGGCCATGCCGTGGGCAGCGGCACGTACAACATATCGGCGAGCAACGGCGGCAGCAGCGCGCTTTCCACCTATGCCGCCGGTTCCGTAACCGGTGTCGGCTACGGCGGCAGCAGCACCGGCACGTATTTGCAAGTGGCGGGCATCGGCGGCGTACCGCTGAGCCAGGTCGCACAGATCAACTGACGGCGCGCGCGAACCCACGCACCGTCATCATCCAGGGGGTACACAAGGCATGGCTCTCAATCAGGCGCTCAGTGGCATCAACGCCGCGCAAGACCAGTTGAACATCATTTCCAACAACATCGCCAACGCGGGCACGGTGGGCTTCAAAGGTTCCACCGGACAGTTCGCCGAAGTGTACGCGGTGACCGGGCTCAACCTGAGTTCGGTGGCCGTGGGCAGCGGCGCGGAACTTACCGGCGTGGCGCAGCAGTTTTCGCAGGGCGACCTGGAGACGACCAACGGCAGCCTGGACATGGCGCTCAGCGGCAACGGCTTCTTCATCGTCAACAACGGCGCGGGCAACCAGTACACGCGCGACGGTGCGTTTCATGAGAACGCCGCCGGCAATGTAGTGACTGCCGACGGCGCGTTCCTGCAGGTGTATCCGCCCACCGCGACCGGCGGCTTCAACACCAGCACGCTGACCAACTTGCAGCTCAACACGGCGCAAAGCGCGGCGACGGCGACCAGCACGATCACGGTGAGTTCGAACCTGCCGGCGGGCGCGACGGTGCCGACCACCACGCCATTCAATCCGACCGATCCGACCAGCTACAACGATGCGTCCTCGCTGACCGTGTTCGACTCGCAAGGCGGTTCGCATGCAGCGACGATCTATTACGTCAAGACCGGCAACAACACCTGGAACGCCAATCTCTACATCGACGGCAACAGTGCCGGTACCTCGGCGCTGACATTCAATAGCGCGGGTGCGCTGACCTCGCCGGCCAACGGCAACCTGAGTTTCACGCCGGTGCAGCCGACCAACGGCGCAACGTTCCCGGCCACGATCGCGGTGAACGTCACCAACACCACGCAGTTCGGCACCGCGTATGCGCCGGGCACGATCAACCAGAACGGCTACGAGGCCGGCGTGCTGGAGAACGTCACCATCGGCAACGACGGTGTCGTCACGGCGATCTATTCCAACAACCAGACCAGCCAGCTCGGCCAGATCGCCGTGGCGAACTTCGCCAACCTGCAGGGCCTGCAGCAGATCGGCAACAACCGCTGGGTGGCGACGCAATCGTCGGGCACGCCCGTGCTGGGCACGGCCAGCGTCGGTCAGTTCGGCAACATCGAACAAGGGCAGCTTGAAACCTCCAACACCTCCGACACCACCGCGCAGCTGGTCAACATGATCCAGGCGCAGCAGGACTACCAGGCCAACTCGCAGATGCTCGGCACGGTCAACTCCTTGTCGCAATCGCTGTTCCAGGCTGTTTCACGCGGATGATCGGTTAATCGAGGCCTAGCGCATGGACCGTTCCGTCTACATCGCGATGACCGGCGCCACGCAGACCATGCGTGCGCAGGATGCGGTCAGCCACAACCTGGCCAATGCATCCACGGTCGGTTTCAAGAGCGAGCTCAGCGCGTTCCAAAGCGTGCCGGTGCTCGGTCCCGGCGCCACCACGCGCATCAACGCGGTGGCGCAAGGGCTGGGACAGGACACCACGCAAGGCACGGTGCAGCACACCGGCCGCTCGCTCGACGTGGCGGTGAACGGTCCGGGCTGGATCGCGGTGCAGGCGCCGGACGGCAGCGAAGCGTATACGCGCGCGGGCGACTTGCAGCTCGGCGCCGACGGCAGCCTTACCGATGCCCGCGGCAATCCGGTGATGGGCACCGGCGGTCCGATCACCGTGCCGGACAGCGCGCAGATCAGCATCGGCAAGGACGGCACCCTTTCCACCGTGCCGATGGGGCAGGGGCCCAACACCATCGCCGCGGTCGGCCAGATCAAGCTGGTCAATCCGGATCCGGCGCAGATGTCCGAGGGCACCGATGGCCTGATGCACATGAACGACGGCAGCACCGCTGACGCCGACAACACGGTGACGGTGACCGCCGGTGCGCTGGAAGCCAGCAACGTCAATCCATCGTCGGAGCTGGTGAAGATGATTTCGCTGTCGCGCCAGTACGAGATGCAGGTGCGTTCGATCAAGACCGCCGAAGACGACGCGGACGACAGCACCAAACTGCTGCAGACGAGCTAGGGACGTAGACATGCATGCATCGAACGTATTCGTAGGTTGGGGTGCGAACCCCAACATCATCGTCCCTCACTGCATCGCGACGTTGGGGTTTGCACCCCAACCTACATCGCCAACGGAGTAACCCATGTTCTCTTCCCTCTGGATCGCCAAGACCGGCCTGGATGCGCAGCAGACGCAGATGGACGTGATCTCCAACAACCTGGCGAACGCGAGCACCACCGGCTTCAAGACCTCGCGCGCCTCGTTTCAGGATCTGATGTACCAGAACGAAGGCCAGCCCGGCAGCCAGACCACCGAGCAGACGCAGTCGCCGACCGGCCTGTTGCTGGGCACCGGCGTGAAAGTGGTCGGCAGCGAAAAACTGTTCACCCAGGGCGCGATCACGCAGACCGGCAATTCGCTGGACGTGGCGATCCAGGGCAACGGTTTCCTGCAGGTGAGCATGCCCGATGGCACGGTCGCCTACACGCGCGATGGTTCGCTGCATGAAGATTCCACCGGCCAGATCGTCACCGCCGACGGTTATCCGCTGGTGCCGTCGATCACGCTGCCGTCCAACGTCAACAGCATCACCATCGGCACCGATGGCACGGTCAGCGTCACCAGCAACGGCTCCACTGCATCGACGCAGGTGGGCGTGGTACAGCTGGCCAACTTCGTCAACGCCGCCGGCCTGCAGCCGATGGGCCAGAACCTTTATCTGGAAACCCAGTCCAGCGGCACCGCGCAGACCGGGCAGCCCGGCATCAACGGCATGGGCACGCTCGCGCAAGGCTCGCTGGAATCGTCCAACACCAACGTGGTGGAGGAGATGGTCAACATGATCCAGGCCCAGCGCACCTACGAAATGAATTCCAAATCGATCAGCGCTGTGGACGACATGCTGCAGTTCGTGATCAACAAGACCTGATGGTGATTTATGTTGTTACGCATCGCTTCAATGTTGCTGTTTGCCGCCGCGCTCGCCGGCTGCGGCGCCATGCCGATGCACCAGCGGCAGGATGATGCACAGTGGGCCGCCACGGCGCCGGTCGAGCAGACTTCGCCGCCGCCGCCGGATGGCTCGATCTATCACGACATGCAGAACATGGAGCTGTTCAACGATTCGCGCGCACACCGCATCGGCGACATCCTCACCATCAACCTGGTCGAGGCGATGCAGGCGAGCAAGAAATCCGAAACCACCACCAGCAAGTCCGACAAGGTGAACATTGCTTCGCCCAAGGTGTTGGGCCAATCGCTGCGCGTGCTGGGCAAGTCGGCCGATTCCTCGCTCAGTTCCGCCAACAGTTTCGACGGTGCGGGCAGCAGCACGCAAAGCAATCAACTCAGCGGCCAGCTTACGGTGACGGTGGCGCAGCGCCTTTCCAACGGCAACCTGCTGGTGAAAGGCGAGAAGTGGCTGACCATCAACCAGGGCCAGGAACTGATCCGCATCTCCGGCATCGTGCGCACGCAGGACATCGGCCAGGACAACTCGGTCGACTCCACCCGCGTGGCGGATGCGCGCATTACCTATACGGGGCGCGGCACCTTGAACGATGCGAATACGCAGGGGTGGCTGGCGAAGTTCTTCAATTCGAAGTGGATGCCGTTCTGAGCCTCTCTCTCACTCCCTCTCCCCTGCGGGGAGAGGGTTGGGGTGAGGGGGCAACCTCGCGAAAGACTAATTTTGAGTGCAAGACATGCAAGCAATCATCCGCAATAAAAGTGAGCTCGGCCGCAAGAGTGGCCCCTCACCCCAGCCCTCTCCCCGGAGGGGAGAGGGAGTGAAGAGCGTCGCGCTTGTGTTGCTTGCGGCACTAATGGCGTTCACGCCTGCTGCCCACGCCGACAAGATCCGCGACCTCGTCCAGGTCGCCGGCGTGCGCAGCAACCAGCTGGTCGGCTACGGCCTGGTCGTCGGCCTCGACGGCACCGGCGACCAGACCACCCAGGCGCCGTTCACCACGCAAAGCCTGGAAAATATGCTCAAGCAGTTCGGCGTGTCGCTGCCTTCCACCGGCATCCAGCCGCAGTTGAAGGACGTGGCGGCGGTCACCATCACTGCGCAACTGCCGCCGTTCGCCAAGCCGGGCCAGACCATCGACATCACTGTTGCCTCGATCGGCAACGCCAAGAGCCTGCGTGGCGGCGAGCTGTTGATGTCGCCGTTGCGCGGTGCGGACGGCAATGTCTACGCGATTGCGCAAGGCAGCGTAGTGGTCGGTGGCGTAAGCGCGTCGGGCCGCAGCGGTTCCAGCGTGCAGATCAACATCTCGGCCAGCGGACGCATCCCCAATGGCGCGTCGGTCGAGCGCGTGGTGGCCAATTCCTTCAACAACGGCGGCGACATCGTGCTGAACCTCAACAGCGCCGATTACGCCACCGCCAACCATATCGTCGATGCGATCAACCATCTGTACGGCGCCGGCACCGCGCGTGCGCTCGACGGCGGTTCGGTGGACGTGCGCGGCCCGGCCGATCCCAGCCAGAAAGTGGCATGGCTTGGTGCGATCGAATCGCTCGACGTGCAGCCGGGCGATGCGCCGGCGCGCATCATCGTCAATTCGCGTACCGGCACGGTGGTGATCGGTTCGGATGTGCGCGTGACCGCCGCCGCGGTAGCGCACGGTTCGATCCAGGTAACCATCAGCGAGCAGCCGTTGGTCAGCCAGCCCGGTCCTTTCAGCAACGGCACCACGGCAGTGGTGCCGAGCAGCGCCGTATCGGTCTCGCAGCAAGGCGCGCACATGTTCAAGTTCGGTCCCGGCGTCAGCCTGGATGCGATCGTGCGCGCGGTGAATCAGGTGGGCGCCACGCCGACCGATCTGATTTCGATCCTCGAGGCGCTCAAGCAGGCCGGCGCCTTGCATGCAGACCTTGTGGTGATCTGATGGCTGATCTCGGCAACGTCGCGGCGCAAACGCTCAGCACCTGGACCGACCTGTCCGGGTTCGGCGCGCTGCGCCACCAGGCCGAGACGAACCAGAATGCCGCGCTGCCGGCGGTCGCCAAGCAGTTCGAATCGATGTTTACGCAGATGCTGCTGAAGTCGATGCGCGAAGCCAACTTCGACGATCCCCTGTTCGAAAGCCAGGCCACCGATACCTGGCAGGACATGTTCGACCAGCAGCTGTCGCTCAACCTCGCGCAGCATGGCAAAGGCTTGGGGATCGCCGACATGCTGGTGCGCCAGCTCGGCGGGCACGGTCAGGCGCAAGGCAGCGAAACCAAGCCAGTCGCGGTGGACCCTTCCACCACCGGCATGGTCGACGGCTGGAAACAGCGCCTGTTCGATCTCGCCGACGCGACGCGTTCCACCGCGCGCAAGGCAATGGCGTGGCTGCCGCCGGATGCGGAAACCTTCGTGCGCGAACTCGCGCCGCAGGCCAGCATCGTGGCGAAGGAATTGGGCCTGTCGGTGCGTGCCGTGCTGGCGCAGGCCGCGCTCGAAACGAACTGGGGCAAACGCATGCCCACGCATGCCGACGGCAGCAGCAGTTTCAACTTGTTCGGCATCAAGGCCGGCAGCAGTTGGGATGGTTCGCGTGTCAGCGTGCCGACAGTGGAATACGAAGGCGGCATCGCCGTGCGCAAGCAGGCGCAATTTCGGTCCTATAAATCCACCGCCGAATCGCTGGCCGACTACGCCGAGCTGATCGGCAAGGACCCGCGCTACGCCCAGGCCCGCGGCCATGGCGACGACGTGCTCGGCTACGCGCATGCGCTGGTCGAAGGCGGCTACGCCACCGACCCGGCCTATGCCGGCAAGGTCGCGGCCATCGCCAACAGCGGCACGATGCGGCAGGCGCTGGAGGCGCTCAAGAAAACGGTGGGAGTGCCGAATTTATGAGAGCCGAACTGCGTAGTAACTCCAATCTGGCCTCACCGCCATCCCAGCGAAAGCTGGGATCCAGCGACTTTGTTCCTCGACGTGCAAAGGCACTGGATCCCGGCTTTCGCTGGGATGACGACATGCTTCGACGGCATTGCGGGGACGTAACCCTGCAGCGCCCGCTGCGTCAGTCTCTCCCAGAGGGAGAGAGGCTAGTTACAGACTGAGGAAATGCATCTCCATGTCCAGCATGCTCAACATCGGCATTTCCGGTCTCAACGCGGCCCAGGTCGCCCTGAGCACGGTCAGCAACAACATCGCCAACGCCAGCACCAGCGGCTACAGCGAAGAAAGCGTGCTGCAGGCCGAAGCGGTGACGTCAAACACCAGCCAGTACACGATCGGCTCGGGCGTGAACGTGGTCGCCGTGCAGCGCGCCTATAGCCAGTACCTGACCCAGGCCTTGTGGAGCAGCAACAGCAGCCTGCAAGGCGCCACCACCACCAGCGATCTCACCACCTCGCTCAACGGATTTCTGGCCAACAGCGGCAACCTGCAGACGGCGCTGGACAATCTCTACGGCGGCTTCAGCAGCGTGGCGAACGCGCCGAGTTCTTCCTCGGTGCGGCAGGCGGCATTGGGCAGCGCATCGTCGCTCACCACCGTGTTCAACACGCTGGGGCAACAGCTCAGCAAGCAGTCGACGCAGGTCAACCAGCAGATCGGCAGCACCGTCGGCAGCATCAACACCATTGCCGCGCAGATCGCCAAGCTCAACGGCCAGATCAAGCAGGCCGGCACCACCGGCAATCCGAACGCGCTGCTCGACCAGCGCGATACCCTGGTGCAGAAGCTGGCTGGCCTGACCGGGATTTCCGCGTCCACCAGCAACGACGGCTCGATCAGCGTGTACACCTCGGCCGGCGGCACGCTGGTGAGCGGCACGCAAGCGTACGCGTTGTCGTCGGGCGCCAATCAATACGATCCGGGCAGCACGGACGTATTCGACAGCGGCGGCAACGACATCACCTCGCAGCTGAGCGGCGGCACGCTCGGCGCCTTGATCAGCTATCGCGATACGGTGCTGCAGCCTGCGCAGAATGCATTGGGGCAGTCGGCGATCGCGCTGGCCTCCAGCGTCAACGCGCAACAGGCGGCCGGCCTGGATCTCAATGGCCAGCAAGGGCAGCCGATCTTCAGCGTGTCCTCGCCGGCGGTATTGCCATCGGGCAAGAATTCCGCCAGCGCCGCGACGGTGAGCGCATCCGTCAGCAACGTCGCGCAACTGACCGCTTCCGACTACGTGCTGCGCTACACCGGCGCAGGCACCGGCACCAACGGCTGGACGCTGGCGACCACCAGCGGACAGAACGTGGCGCTGACCGCGAACGCCAATGGCACACTGTCCGCCGATGGACTTACCTTCAACGTATCCGGCACGGCGCAGACCGGCGACAGTTACGAAATCCAGCCGACGCGCGGTGCTTCCACTTCGCTTTCCACGGTGATGACCGATCCGAAAGGAATCGCCGCCGCCGCTGCGCTGACCGCATCGGCAGGCACCGCCAACGCCGGTACCGGCAAGGTGGGTTCGGTAAGCGTGACCAACTCGGCCAACAGCAATTTGCTGGCCGGCGCCACCATCACCTTCGGCGCGGGCGGCAATTATTCGATTACCGATGGCGCAGGCAACACCACCACCGGCACGTATACGGCGGGCCAGCCGATCGCCGCCGATGGCTGGAGCTTGAGCTTGAACGGCACGCCGGCCAGCGGCGACACCTTCAAGGTGGCGGCCAACACCAACGGCCTCAACGACAACAGCAATGCGCTGTCGCTCGCCGCATTGTCCGATGCGGGGGTGCTGAGCGGCGGCAAGGTGTCCGTGGTCGCCAGCTACGCCACGCTCACCGCGCAGATCGGCAGCGCCGGCAGCCAGGCCAGCGCCGAGCTCACCACGCAAACCAATATCTACAACCAGGCGATGAGTACGCAGCAGAGCTACGCCGGCGTGAACCTGAATCAGGAAGCGGCCAATCTGGTGCAGTTCCAGCAGGCTTACCAGGCGTCGGCGCAGGTGATCTCCTCCGCCGAACAGATCTTCACCAGCCTGATCACCGCGATACAGCAGGGTTGATTCGACTATGCGCATTTCCACCGTCTGGATGTACCAACAACAGCTCAGCACCATGCTCAGCCAGCAGAGCGCGCTGGCACAGACGCAGAACCAAGTGAGCACTGGCAACGCGATCAACGTCGCCTCCGACAATCCGACCGGCGCCGCGCAGATCGTGGGGCTGAATCACATCCTGGCGCAGAACACGCAGTATTCCAGCAACATCAACAGCGCCAGCACGCGCCTGTCGACCGAATCGACCACGCTCACCTCGATCAACAATCTGCTGAGCAGCGTCAACGACCTCGGCCTGGGCGCGATCAACGGCGCGATGTCGCCAGCCGATCTCGGCAACATGGCCACGCAGCTTACGCAGTACCGCAACCAGCTCGTGCAGCTTGCCAACACCACCGACGCGAACGGCCAGGCGCTGTTCGCCGGCACCAGCACCACCACCGCGCCGTTCGTGATGAACAGCAGCACCGGCGCGGTAGCCTACGCCGGCAATGATCAGCAATCGTTCACCGCGATCGGCAGCGGATTGCAGGTGGCCAGCGGCGATGCCGGCAGCCCGATTTTCATGAGCCTGCCGGCCGGCAACGGCTCGTTCGTATCCAGCGCCGGCAGCAGCAACACCGGCACGCTGGTGGTGGGCGCCAACAGCGTCACCAATACGGCGGCATGGAGCGCGGCCACCGCCGGCGGCCCGGTCAATGACACCATCACCTTCGGCGCCAACGGCAGCTACAGCGTGACCGATGCATCCGGCAACCCGGTCACCGACAGCAGCGGCAATCCCGTTACCGGCACCTATACCGATGGCGGCAGCATCAGCTTCAACGGCATCACCATCGGCATGGCCGGCACGCCGGCGGCAGGCGATACGGTGAAGGTGCAATCGGACAATGCGTCCAACACGCAGGACGTCTTCACCACGCTCAACAACATGATTGCCGCGCTGCAAAGCGGCGGCAGCACCACCGCCATCAACAACACGCTCAATCGCCAGCTCGAATCGCTCAACCAGGCGATGAACGCGGTATCCACCGCGCAGGTGTCCGTCGGCAGCCGCATCGACACCTTGCAGCAGCAAGGCGGCAATTATTCCGATCTCAATCTCACCTACAAGAGCGCACTCTCGGACGTGCAGAACGTCGACATGGCCACGGCGATCAGCAATCTCTCGTTGCAGTCGACCGCGCTGCAGGCTTCGCAACAGGTGTTCGCGAAGATCCAGGGCACCAGCCTGTTCGACTACCTGCGCTGATGCGCCATTCATGCAAGGGCTCGCCATGCTTCGCCACATCGTCAAAGACTATCGGCTGATCGATCCGGTCACCACCCAACTGCAACCCGGCGGCGAATCGGCGGCGCCCAAGGAATTGATCTTCCATGTCATGCCGGACAACGCAGCCAGTATCGAAGTATTGGATATCGGCTTCGGCAAGGGTGGACTTGGCGAGTTGATCAAGAGCCATCCCGCCACCCGCCACTGGTCCGTCGATGGCGTGGACGGTTTCGAGGGCGCGTTCAACAACCCGGCGCTGTTCGAGCGCAAGATCTACCGCAACCTGTGGCATGGTCTGGCGCAAAGCATTCCTTCGGATCGCTTCGCCAAATACAACATCATCTGCCTGCTGGACGTGATCGAGCATCTGTCGGCGGAAACCGCCAAATGGCTGCTGCGCACCCTGCTCGCCAGCATGGGCAACGATGCCTTCCTGTTCATCAGCACGCCGCTGTGGTTCTACCCGCAGGACAGCCAGCAAAGCGGCGACCTGGAAGAACACCTGATCGGCGTACCGGCCAGTTCGATGATGGCGCTGGTGCCGATGATGTACGCCGTCAATCCGCCTTTGATCGGCGGCTTCGTACTCGGCAAGCGCAGCCTGGATTTCATCGAGTTCTTCCAGCCGACCACCGACAAGAGCTTCTCGTACCAGCGCGGCACGATGCTGGCGAGTGCGACGGGTTTTCAGAATGTGCCGGGGAAGTTGTTTACGTTGAAGTGAGTTCGCGCGCCCACACTTGCCCGACCAGATCGTGCCCGAAGCTGTGATGGGCCTGTTCCGATACCAGCGTGAACCCTGCCGCCTGGTAGATGCGCCGGGCCGAGACCAGAACGTCGTTGGTCCATAGCAGCATCCTTGCGTAGCCGGCGCTTTGCGCAAAGGCGACGCATTCGTCCACCAGACGCTTGCCGATGCCCAGGCCGCGCGCCTTGGGATCGACCAGCAGGCAGCGCAGCTGTGCGGCGGTTGGATCCTTCGCGTTGCGCACTACGAACACGCAGCCGACCCGTTCGCCATCCACCTCGGCCACCCACATGCGTTCCGTGGCGGGATCGTGCTTGGTAGCGAACTGGGCGAACAGCGTGGCGACGAGCGCTTCGAACTCCGCGCTCCAGCCGAATTCGTCTGCATACAACTGTCCATGCCGTTCGATCGCCCAACCGATGTCACCGATGCGATGCGTGCGGATGACGACGCGGGCTTTTTCATCGGCCGGGGTGAGCAGCTGTTGCACATTGCGCATCGACGTCAGCAAGCGATGCCGCGCCGGTTCCGACAGGCCGGCAAGACGCGAGGCGGTCAATGTGTGCGAGGCACGATCCAACGTGCGAAACGCCTTGCGGCCCTCGGTGGTGAGCGACAGCATCCACTGCCGGCCGTCTTCTTTCGAAGGCTTGCGCGCCACCAGCCCCTGCGCCATGAAGCCTTGCACCATGCGGCTCAGGTAACCGGCATCCAACCCCAGCAATTGGCCGACTTCGCTGGCGGTGACGGTCTTGCGCGTACCCAGTTCGAACAGCACGCGAGCCTGGGTAAGCGTGAAGGGGCTGGCCAGCAGCCCTTCATCGAGCACGCCGATCTGGCGCGTATAGAAGCGGTTGAAACTGCGAACGGCCTCGGCCTGCTGCGAAAGCGATTCGGAGACGGGCATTGGGCATACCTCGCGATCGGTCGCCGAGAAGGTACGCCTATATAGTTGACTTAGTCAACTATCGTGCCGTCGTAGGTTGGGGTGCAAACCCCAACGTGTCCCCGCACGCATAGCGATGTTGGGGTTTACACCTGAGGTTTCCCCACGTTTTCAGCCGCCCCATCAAGGACTTGCGGATATGTGAAGTGGCATAACAGTGCGCGCATGGCGCATTCTTCAAGGCGACCAAGCCAAACGAAGAGTGCCGACCCATGCGCG